>VFQN01000005.1_pt1 | contig 653696 bp, 557 predicted proteins | sample 3512371 | NCBI WGS metagenome assembly VFQN01 (sample SAMN10412370, study PRJNA504923) | tailings metagenome | isolation source: Replicate 2 from Balatoc abandoned mine | place: Philippines: Itogon, Benguet | collected 2017-08-28 | reverse complement strand
GGAACCGCACAACCCATAGTTTATGAGCTAAATTCAGATTTAAAAATTAATTCAGTAAAGTCACTTTAACCCAATAAAAAAACCTTCTCTAAGGTTGCTTAGGGAAGGTTTTTTTAATTAATAATTTACCAAACTCTATAATTTAAAATATTTCGAATTAACTTAAATTTCAATGCTTGAATAAGTCAAACTTCCATGATTTAGGGATTTCAAAATTGTAATATCTTCTAACCGGCCTCTTTTTTCCTTTTATATAGGTTTCAATGCCAACTATTCTTTTTACATCTCTAATGACCCATGTGGAAGTAGGCTTTAAATAGCCCAATATTCCATCTGTTTTACTATAAAAATATTCAATTTCCGTAGGTTGGTCAATTGCAACATTACCATAATCATAATACATCCTGATTATATATATTTTCTCTTTGCGGTCTATATCAAAAGAATCAATTAATTTGACTGGAGCATTAAAGATTTCATTTCTATGTATAAATGAGTCGTCACCAGAATTTGTAAATAAATATAAAAATTTAGAATTTATTATCCTCACAAAACATTGGTCACTTGAATAAAAAAAAGTGTCGTAATAACCATTGAAGTTTCTCTCACAAAACAAAGTATCGTTTATCCATTTTCTCGTAACAAAAAAATTCTCAATATTTGCTTTAACTAAAACATCATCAGTTTGGAACTGCAAAATTTCTACTTTTTTATAATCTTTATCAAATAGCAGTTCTTCGATAGTATAAATTGAATCCTGAGAATACAATATCCCAGTACTAAAAAAAATAATACTTAAAAATACCAAAATCGCTTTCATTCTTCTTCTGTTTTATATTCTTTATCAATAATAATATTCTTTACACTTTGATTCCACTCTATAAAGGCATCATAATAAATTTTTTTATATTCGTTAATTTTAACTAGATCTTTTTCATTCATCCAACCTTCGGGTAACTCAATACCTAATCCAAATTAAATCTTATTAACGAAAAATAATCGGTGATTGATATGCATTAATATCTCTAAAAAATCAAATTTCAATTAACCCCTGATGAAATTTTAGCTAAAGAACTAGGAACCGCACAACCCATAGTTTATGAGCTAAATTCAGATTTAAAAATTAATTCAGTAAAGTCACTTTAACCCATAAAAAAACCTTCTCTAAAAATGCTTAGGGAAGGTTTTAGCATTTAGCAAAATCAAACCAGATTATTTCTTTAGTATATACATTTTTTGGGACGAGACGTCTTTGGTTAAACCAACATAAAATCAAACGAAAGCAGACAGAACGACAAAAATGAAAAAAGGAAGAAAACATGATGAATATGAATATTCACAAGGTTTTAAGTGTAAAACCTTAATTGGGGATTTTTTTTAAATAGGGGTGCAGGAAAATGAAATCAGATGGAATACTTTACTTTAGAGCCTCATTTAATAATTCGTATGTACTTATTCCCCTGTTTAATAGTTCAGCGCTAAAATCAGTAATACATATTTTTTTAAGTAATGTTGGTTCTGATAATGATAAAATTTCCCGGACTTCATCTTTTTTTAGTTGCTTAATTATGTCACTTCTTAGTGATATTGTCTCGTGCGAACTTACATAACAATAACCCATTGAATTTACATCTAAACATTCGTCAAAGATAAATTCAGGTAATTTATTTTGTTTTAGGCAATCTTTTAATTGTTTTACATAGGACTCTAAAACCTTTTGTTTATCATAAACAAAAATTGTATCAGGATAAATATATTTACCTCCAGAATTTATTATTACCGGCTCTTGCATTTTACTGCCATTTTTCTCTTTTACTTCATTGCAAGAATGAATTAATACTGACAAAATAAAAAAATTCAACAAACGCATATTGTTTCTAATTTGATAAGATTTTTCCTTGATACTTAATCGGTAATTTTCCGTCCTTATATTTCTGTGCATTTGAACCAGCTGGCATCTTTTTCGAGGCTTCTGCATTTACCCCATCAGATCCCTCGTGTAAATTTAAACTTGCAGATTTTGGTGGACCTTATCTAAAATTTTTGAAGCTAATAATTTAATATTATCAGTTGTTTTATTATCAAAGGCTTGTAAAGTTGTTTTAGCCCAAGCATCATATTCTTCCTGTGCTTGTTTATTTAAATCTGCAATTTTAGCTGCATCTCCATTAGCAGCTGCAATTAATGGATTGTATTTTGCCTCAAGTGCCGTTACTTGTTCCTTCACTAAATCAGCTCTTTTTTGACTCCATTCTCTAATCTTAAATTTTCTTCCTTTTCCCTGTTATTATTTCATCCAAATTTAAAGTGTCTGCTTGATCTTATATTCCTAAGCGATGGGGTTTTATTAAGTACATATGTTATTATGTTTATATAAAAATCCGCTCCAACTTTATCAAAATTATCTACTACAGAAATTTTATACTTAGCGGTTGAATCATAACTATTAGCATATATTTCTAATTAAAGGAAATATATTATTAAACAAAAAATTAATAGCGTTTTATAATTCGTAAATTTTGTTTTCATGAATCATTATTAAAATATAACCATATAAAAAATAATCCTACAAAAAATTAATTGAATTTTTTCCAAAATAAAAATCAATAAACCATATTCTAAAGTCAAAGTTCAATTCATTCATTTAACCAACGAAATATACCTTATCACATCAAATCCTTCAATGCATCTTCACTATATTTATAAACCGGATCTATTGGGTAATTAAAATCCATACGCTCTAATTCTTTTATTATTCCATTATTTAAGCCGTAAACCCATCCATGTAACATAGGCCTTTGCTCATTTAACCAAGCTTTTTGAATAATCGTTGTTTTAGCCAAATTTAATAATTGTTCTCTTACATTTAATTCTACCAGTCGGTTGGTTCTCTCCTCCTCATCAGTTATGGCTGATAACTCTTCTTTATGATCGGCATAAACGTCTTTTATATTTCTTAACCATTTATTAAGCATTCCAAATGATGATGTACCCATTGCTGCCTTTACACCTCCACATCCATAATGCCCGCTGACTATAATATGTTTTACCTTTAAAACTTCTACCGAATACTGCAATACAGCCAACAAATTCATATCGGTATGCACCACCATATTGGCAATATTCCTGTGGACAAATATTTCACCGGGTTCTGTTCCCGTTATCTGATCAGCAGAAACCCTAGAATCGCTGCATCCTATCCATAAAAATTCGGGCTTTTGAATTTTTGCTAAATTCAAAAAATAATCTTTATTATACTCTGTTCTTTGCTCTGCCCACGATTTATTGGCTAATAATAATTTCTCCCAAGCTTCCATCAATTTGTAATTTTAAAATAAGCATTTACACTGGTATGACTCTTTTTTAATTCCACTTCTATCCCCCTCGATTCTGCTGATTCAACAAAGTCAGAAATAGTTTCCCATGAATCAGAATCTATATGTAAGGTCTGTGTCCCATCTATTAATACTGAAGCCCCTTGCGGGATGTTTTGAAAGGTCTCTCGCAAATAACCTTTATTCATATAAGATACATGCGGACCTAAACGCAAATAATAATGTTTTCCATCAATGGTTAACTGAATTCCTTTTTTAAAATTATAGGTCATTACAAAGAAAAATCCTACTGCTAATCCTATAGCTATTCCACTTAATAAATCCGTAAATAATATTGCGGTAAGGGTAATAAAAAAAGGTATATAAACTCTTTTTCCCGCAAGGATAACTTCTTTTATAACTTTAGCACTCACTAATTTATAACCTACCAATAGCAATACCGCCGAAAGTGATGCATAAGGAATCATATTTAATATTCCGGGAATTAATAAAACACAAATTAATAATAGAACCCCATGAAAAACGGCCGACCATTTACTTTTAGCACCAGCTACAACATTGGCTGAACTCCTAACAATAACTGCTGTAATTGGCAAACCTCCTATAAAACCAGAAACCATATTACCAATTCCTTGTGCTTTTAATTCTAAATTCGGCGGACTAATTCTCTTTTTAGGATCTAATTTATCAGAAGCTTCTAAACTCAATAAGGTTTCAATGGAAGCTATCAAGGCAATTTTACCCGCAATTTTCCAAATAGCAATTTCATTGATTCTTGAAAAATCAGGCCGAACAAAAATTTGATTTAAATCTTTTATTCCATCCAAAATGGGCAATTGAACCAAGTGTTTTTCGCTCAATTCAAAACCACTATAACGCAAACTTAAATAGGGGAAAATAAACTTCTGAATTAAAATTCCTGAAACTACGGCTACTAAAGCACCCGGAATTACCTTAGCCAGAGCACTGTTTTTAATCTTTTTGGTTTCCCAAATTAATAGAATTAGTATAGCAACTCCTGATAAAATAACCGATCCTAATAATGGATTTTCAAAGGCCTTAACTAAAGTACTGAAAGTATTATTTCCATCGGCTTCATCAAAAACCTCATCACCAGCAAAGTTTTGAGTAAATCCTAATGCATGAGGGATTTGTTTTAAAATCAGAATTAAACCAATAGCTGCAAGCATGCCTTTAATTACAGAATTAGGGAATAAAGTGCCAATAATTCCGAGTCTTAAAAACCCTATAATTACTTGAAAAAATCCCGCAAGGGAAACTGCTAATAAAAAAGCCTCAAATGTACCTAAGCTTTTAATGGCATCCGAAATAATTAGAGTTAATCCGGCGGCAGGACCTGAAACACTTATATGAGAACCCGAAATAGCGCCTACTACAATACCTCCTATAACACCAGCAATAATTCCGGCCATTGGAGGAGCATCACTTGCAAATGCAATTCCTAAACATAAAGGAAGTGCTACTAAAAACACCACTAAAGAAGCGGGTAAATCATCTCTCCAGGTCTTAATCATTAAATTAATTGAATATCATGTTGATAGATAGAAAGCCTTCAAATTTACTAAATGCTTTAACTAGCCTTGAAAAAATTTGTTTAAATTAGATTAAAAAAAATCAATATTTCTTCATTGTTTCAAAATATCGTCATTATCATTATAAAAGTTTGAGCAGTAAGAGAAATAAATTATCTTTGTACCCTTTAAAAACCACCAACCGTAATGAACGTAATCATTGATCGTATTCTAAGTAAGGCAGGTAAGGTTAATATGAACCTAACTCCTTCTGAGCTTGTTGAACACGCCATTCGTAGAGGCGAAGGTGTACTCACCGATACCGGAGCTTTAGCAGCTGATACCGGAGAGTTTACCGGAAGATCACCAAAGGACAAATTTGTAGTTTATGACGAAAACACTGCAAATTCCGTATGGTGGGGCGATGTTAACAACAGATTTGAAAGCGACAAATTCGACGCTCTCCTCGAAAAAATCATCAAACATTATGAAGGAAAAGAAATTTTTGTTCGTGATTGTTTTGCTTGCGCTGATCCAACATACCGTTTAAATATTCGTATTGTAAACGAAACTGCTTACCAAAATTTATTTGCTAATAACCTTTTCTTAAGACCTTCTAAAGAAGAGCAAAATCAAAATCCGGATTGGGTAATTCTTGCTGCTCCAACTTTTAAAGCAAATCCAGCTGAAGACGGAACCAGACAGCATAATTTTGCTATTATCAACTTTACCAAAAAGATGATTATCATCGGTGGTACTGGTTATACTGGCGAAATTAAAAAAGGAATTTTTGCAGTTTTAAATTATACCCTTCCGCATGAAAAAGGCGTGCTTTCTATGCATTGCTCGGCTAACATCGGTGAAAAAGGTGATACTGCAATTTTCTTCGGTCTTTCAGGTACTGGTAAAACCACCCTTTCTGCTGATCCAAAAAGAAAACTTATTGGTGATGACGAACATGGTTGGGCAGATAATTCAGTATTCAATTTCGAAGGTGGTTGTTATGCTAAATGTATTGACCTTACCAAAGAAAAAGAACCTCAAATTTTTAACGCAATCCGTTTTGGATCATTAGTTGAAAATGTTCGCTTTATCGATGGTACTCGCACTGTTGATTATACCAATATCAGCGTTACTGAAAATACTCGTGCTGCATACCCAATTGATTTAGTAGATAATATTGCTACTCCTTCTGTTGGTGATGTTCCCAAAAATATTTTCTTCCTTACCGCAGATGCTTTCGGGGTATTACCTCCAATTTCAAGATTAAGCAACGAACAAGCCATGTATAACTTTATTTCTGGTTATACTGCAAAAGTTGCTGGTACTGAAGCGGGTGTTACTGAACCTCAAGCTACTTTCTCTGCTTGTTTCGGAAAAGCATTCTTACCTCTTCACCCAGGTAAATATGCAGCCATGTTAGGCGAAAAACTTAAAACTACTAATGCTAATGTTTGGTTAATTAATACCGGTTGGACAGGTGGTCCTTACGGTGTTGGTTCTAGAATGAAATTAGCTTATACTAGAGCAATGATTACTGCTGCCCTTGAAGGGAAATTAGATAATGTTCAATATGAAAATCTACCAATTTTCGGATTTGCTATTCCTACTTCTTGCCCAGAGGTTCCTGCAGAAATCTTAAACCCTAGAAATACTTGGTCAGACAAAGCTGCTTACGATGCTAAAGCTAAACACTTAGCTGAATTATTCGTGAAAAACTTTGCTCAATATGCTGATGGAGTTAGCGAAGATATCTTAGCTGCCGCTCCACAAGTACCAAGCTCAAACGCTTAATTTATTTTTTTATTTCCATAATAAAGCCCTCTTTCTTTCGATTGAGGGCTTTTTATTTACCTGATTATTTCAGCTAATATTATTTGATCTTATTCTCCACCAAATCAACCAATTCCCCAACCTTTTCTTCTGTAAACCTGAATACCTCTTGAGATCTTTTTAAAATATCATCTGCAAATACTCTATCTTTTAATCCTTGAGCATTGATTTTAACATTCATAAAAGCACCATGTACCGCTGTTCTTACGCATAAAGCTGCAACCCCAGCATCGGTAATTGAATTCTGATTTCCTTTTAAAACCATAGCCTCTATTAATTTTAAAGCAGAAGAAGCTTCTAACATTACTTTATGTGGAATTTCACACGCAAACTTCGTAGCATCTTCAATAGCTTTAGACCTTATCGCCTTTTCAGCTTCATTATTTTTCGCTAAGCCAAATGAATCCATAATTTTATTAAATGCTTTAGTATCTTCATCAACTAAAAACAATAAATTACTTTTTATTCTTTGACCCTCTTCTGCAAGATTAGAAAAATAATCCAATTGATCTTCCCAGCCTCTTTTCCCAGCACTTAAATTAGCCACCATAGTCGCCAATGAAGCTCCTAAAACACCTACATAAGCAGAAATTGATCCGCCTCCAGGAGCTGGGCTTTCGCTTGCAGTTTCATCAGCAAAAGAAACCAAATCCATTGAAATCAATTTCTTCTCCTGTTTATTATCTAATAAATATTCTATTATTTTTTTCTCGGGGACAAATGGAGCCAACTCATCCAAGCCCATTGATCTTACCGCAATATGGATTAATTCTTTATCACTAACTCCAATAGATCGTCCTTGTTTTTTTAAGAAAAACCTCCCGGCCTCTAATAATGCATTTAAAGGCACTAAACCTACTAATTCAGAACCTGTAACCCTCAATCCTCTCTTATCAGCACTTTTACAAACCTCATCAAAAGCAATGTGTAATGGGGTTTCAGTATATTTGGTCAAATTCATTGAAATCTGAGCAATCTGATATTCCTCAATATACCAACCAATGGCCTTAACATGTTTTAAAGTTCCTGGAATTCGGATTGGCTCTCCATTAACATCTTTTTCAACCTCTCCTAAAACTGGATGGCCAATTCTTTTAACCCTTCCTGCCTCACGCACATCAAATGCAATAGAATTAGCCAAACGAGTCGATTTTGTATTCAAATTAACATTATAGGCAATCAAGAAATCTCTTGCACCAATTACTGTGGCACCTCTCTTGGCATCCATAACTGCTGGACCAAAATCGGGCCTCCATTCTTCTTGTTTTATTTTTTCAAAAAACCCTTCGTATTCTCCTGCTCTAATTACGCTTAAATTTTTCCTTGCGGGATTGTTTTGCGCCTCTTCATATAAATAAACGGGTAAATTTAATTCCTCGCCTACACGCTTAGCTAATTTCTGGGCATAGGCAACCGTATCTTCCATGCTAATCCCCGAAACAGGAATTAAAGGACAAACATCAGTTGCTCCCATTCTAGGATGCTCTCCTGAATGTTTGCTCATATCAATTAATTCCCCAGCTAATTTAATAGCCTTAAAAGCTGCTTCAATAACTTGTTCAGGCTCTCCAACAAAGGTTACAACAGTTCGGTTAGTTGCTTTTCCCGGATCAACATCTAATAAACTAATCCCCTCAACTTTTTCTATGCAATCTGTTATTTGTTTTATAACAGCTAAATCATTCCCTTCACTAAAATTTGGTACACACTCAATTATTTGCTTCATGAAATCTGCCTTTATATTCAGCAAATTTATACTCATTTAGGCAGCATAAAAAACGAGGGGACAAATATTATTAATTAAAAAGTTTAGAATTTATTATACTTAATACTCCCATAAATCATGTTCAAAATTGATCATATCATTTTTAATTCGATTGGCCTCTAAAAGGGCTTTTATACCATCATCTTTGAACTCACTTAATTGGGCAATAGGCAAATCCCAAACATTCCATTCTTTACTTACAAAAGAGCTAAATAAACGTTTCTGAAAAAAATGATCAGCGCTAATTTGAGCAGATGCTGATTGATTGGATTTGTTAAAGATTTCAAAATTCACCAAATAAGGTCTTAATTCTTCATATTTAAAATAACATAAAGGCATTTCTGGTAGTTTTTGTCCCGCAATTAACGGAACATATAAGGGAGCAATGCCTACAATTCTCGGGAAATAGGTGCTGCTTTGTTTATCAAAATACCATTCTTCTATCACCTTAAACTTCATTACTCTTTGTTCAAAATTAAAAGGCTCAACTATAGGTTCTCCCGCCTCAACATCAGCTCCAATCTGTTCATCATACACATAAACAACCTCTTCCCTTGATCCAATTTCTTTAAAAGTTTTTCCATCATAAAATTGAGTAAATGAATCATTCATATAAGGAAGTATTTCTCCCTTTAAAGCCAAATCATAAATAAAATTACCCAAATGCATTCGTGGGTGTTTTAAAACTAAATTCGGTTTTTGCCTTAAATCTATAATTCGTTCTACCTTTTTAACAAAAGCAACATCACGCTCTTGCAAAGGTGCGTAAGGAATAGGTTGAACCAAATTTTGAGCAGATACTGACCATCCCGCAAGGAAAAAGTAAAGAAAACAAAAAGCGGAATACTGAATGGGTTTAAGATTATAGCTTTTCATAAATAAGGAATTAGTACAAGAATTAATACCTAGAGAATTAAAAAAGTAAATGAAACTAATAAACAAACGCGAAATTTGTAATTAAAATTTCATGATATTGAATTCATTTTTTCTAGCTAGTTCATTTAAAGCATACAGCTGCTCAAAACATTCGGCTGTTATGGTTTAGAATAATATTTTTTTAATCACAGCTTCGTTCTATTGCGTTTGCGCTGCGCTGTTGGGAGCATACTGCCTTTTCAAAAAATTCGGCTGTTTCAGTTTGCGCTCCACTGCGTTTCGCTGTTGGATTACTAATTGAGCATTCTACTGAAAAACAAAATTTCTGTATGACCTGGCTTAGTACTTATTAAACTTAAAAATACTTCGTTAAGTATAGCTCCGTAGGAGCGACATTTTGGTAGTAGAACCCCAATACCTCGCCATCCCCCCTAGGTTCCGGAGGCCCTAGCCGGAGGAACCTATGATTTAGTATATTAGTTTAGGTGTTCAAAAAAATTCATTACCAAATTAATATTTAATTATTCTTATTTTATTGAAGTTTCTCGTTCTGTTTTCTCGTTCTGTATTATAGCTCCGTAGGAGCGACATTTTGGTAGTAGAACCCCAATACCAAGCCATCCCCATAAGTTCCGGAGGCCCTAGCCGAAGGAACCTATGATTTAGTTTATTAGTTTAGGTGTTCAAAAAAAATTCATTACCAAATTAATATTTAATTATTCTTATTTTATTGAAGTTTCTCGTTCTGTTTTCTGCATTCGTTCTCGTTCTGTTTTCTCGTTCTGTATTTTTAGCTCCGTAGGAGCTCAATTATGGTAGAATAGAGAAACCCAACATTTCCCCTCTACCATCAAGGTTCCGGAGGCCCTAGCCGAAGGAACTGAAAAGCTGGTTTAAAATTTTTGGAGTCCGGGAAAAATTATTTAATTAAATGTAAGAATTCAATTCCTTTATTTCACCCCAAAGTCGCGCTAAGTTTGGCGCTAAGTAAACAATGTTTTCTCTAGAAATATTAAAATTTCAGATTCGTTCTTGAATGTTTCCGTTTCGCTGTTGGAGAGCTTTTAAGAACATACTGCTAAAAAGTGATAATTATGCTTGGAAAGGCTGAATTTATATTTCAATTATTCACGTTCTAATTTCTGCATAACTCCGTAGGAACGCCATTATGGTAGAATAGAAAACCCCAACACTTCCCCCTAAGCTTCAAATCTCCGGAGGCCCTGGCCGTAGGAATTGAAATTTGGTTTAGAATTTTAGCAGTTCGAGAAAAATTATTATTTAATTAAATACAAGAATTCAATTCCGTTATTTTACCCCAAAGTCGCGCTAAGTTTGGCGCCATGTAAATAAAGTATTTCCGAAATCTCAAATATTAGGTCCTCTATATAAAATGTGAGAAATTCAAAATATCATTATACAAAAAAAGCCGCCCTAAAACTTAGAGCGGCTTTTTTAAATAAGCTTTATATTAATACTCCCAAAGATCATGCTCCATAATGAACAAATCATTTTTGATTTTTTCAGCTTCCCAAAGGGCACGGTAAGAATCATCTTTCCATTCTGGGAAGTCTTTAATCTCATAATCAAATTCATTACTTTGTTTCACGATATAAGAAGCAAACATTCTTTTTTCGAAGAAATGGTCAATTGAAATACGAGCAGCATCATTCTTTCTATTGAATAATTCAGTATTAACTAAAATCGGACGACAATCGGTCCATTTTAACCAATACATAGAAGCTTCAGGTAATTCAACACCCCCGATTCTTGGTTTGTATAATGGAGATATTGCAATAATCCTTGCAAAAAACACCGAGTGTTTTTTATCAAAAATCCAATCTTCCATAATCTTCCATTTAACTACCTTTTCAGGGTCAAATGGAGTTACAATGGTAGTATCTTTTGTGGCATAAGGATCATCAGGAAAAGCCATATCCTGAACTTGTAAATCTTCTTTTACTACACCTATTTCAGAAATTTCTTCGGGAGTATAAAATGAGATTAAAGAATCATTTCTGTAAGGCGTAATATTTCCATTCATTACGTTTTGGTATATTACAGAAGAGAATGACTTACGAGGCCAAGCCAAAATTTTATTAGCCTTTTGCCTTACGTCAATAATTCTCCATATTCTTTTAGAATAAGCAACATCCGCCTCTCGTAAATATGGATATGGTATTACCTTTCTGTCTTTAACAGCCACCTTTTCGAAGGTATAATCTTCGTAGTTCTGCTGGGCGTCAGAAGATAAAGCTGTAAGAGATAACCCGAGGGTTAATACAGCAAATCCAAATAATTTAATCGCCTTTTTCATGATTCTAATTCAATTTATTGAACGTCAATTACTAATGGAGATAATTTTCTCTTACCATCAGGACCAGTAGCCACAATATCAGAGAAGATTAATTTATCACCAGATTTGATTGAGTTTACATAACTTTTAATTTGAGGACTAGCAATTGCACCAGTATTCTTAGCAAATTGAGCCTCTCCTCTTCTTGGAACTTTAACAAAAGAATATTCAGTAACAGTGTACTTAACTCCTTCATAAACGAAAGAACCTAAAGAAGCATTTACCATACCTTGAGCTTTAACAGAACCTGATGAATAAGCACCAGCTTCTAATGTTCCCCAACGAGCTTCTGGTTTTGGAATTGGTAATACTTTGAAATCAAATCCACCCATGTTTTTAGATTTACCATCTTGAACAACAGAAACGCTAATAGTAGCTTTTCCTCTTTGAGTTACTTTAACTTCATATTTATTACCCCCTTTTGGTATTAAAGTACCTCCAGTCATAGATGCTTTTACCACATCAGGTGAAAAACCAGGTACTGAAATAGTAATAGGGTTAGATAAACCAATATAAAATACATTTAATGCTTCTGCAGACACTGAAGCAGCCCCTGTAAATACGGTATATTCTTTTTCAAATGGATATTTTTCAACCCCATTTCTACCTTGTACTTCAATTTCACCTTTAATTTTGCGAATACCATTTCCAGAAGTTGGTTCAGTAAATGCAACTTTACCAGCTTCAGAAGTGTATTCTTTACCATTAATGGTTACTTTAAAACTTTGGGTATTATCATAAGCTGATAATAATACATCTGCAGTAAACGCTTCCCCTGACATAACGAAGTCAGATTTAGGGAATAATTTAGCTTCTAATGTATTTACAGTTTTTAAATCTACAGTAATACCTTCATATAATTTACCAATGATGTCAGAACCAACAGTTTTAGCATCATTTTCAATTTTAGTTAATAAGGTTACTACCGCTGCCAATGGAGAATGTTCAAATAACTCTGATTCCCAAGTATGATTTGCGTCTTTATTGGTTGCAACTAATAAAGATTTGATTGAAGCTCTATCTTTTTCATTTAAGAAACTAAGAAGTTTGGTATTAGTTGCATTGATTTTATTACGAAGTTCTTCACCTTTCTTTTGATTAATCAAAATATTAGCGTGCTTCTCCATATTAGATCTTTCTTTTAACTGACCTGCATTCTCACCTTCAGCCTCACGACCATCAGCAGTTAATTCAGTTTTTAAATCTTCAACGTATTTTACGAAACCATTAACTTCTTTCTCTACATTTAAAGCTACTTTATATAAAGAGTCAGCAATCCCACCTTGCTTTTCAGCAGAGTTTTTGAATGCCTTCATTACTAAAGCTTGTTTTTCATCTAGGTTTTTACCTGTAGCGTCCATAGACTGCTCTACTAAGTAAAACGATTTTAATATCTCTGCGGACACGTTTAAGGCCAAAAGAGCGGTTAACACGAGATACATCATGTTAATCATCTTCTGCCTTGGTGATGCTTTTCCTCCAGCCATTTTATTATTTACAAATTAATTTGGTTTAACACTAAAGAATTGGGGTAATTTTTTTATTAAAAATTAGTTACCTCTACCCATTGCAGATAACATACTACCATAAACAGAGTTCAAAGAAGCAATGTTCTTGGTTAATTTGTTCATTTCAGCAGAAATTTGTTCTACTTGGGCTTGGTATTCTTTAGTACCAGAAGATACAGCGGCTAAAGCATTCATTGCATCTGCAGCTTTATTATAAGAAGCAGAAACACCTTCTAATGATTTAGATGCACGTTGTACATTCTCAGCATATTCGTTAGTTGCTACGCTTGCATTGGTGATATTACTCATGCTTGCTACGTTCTCGCTTAAAGATTTTAATCCAGTTCCTAAGTTCTGAATAACCGCAGGAGATACATTTGCATCTTCTAACATTTTATCTAACTGTGCAGAAATAGATCCTTTGTCTTCTTTTTTAGCTTTTTTCTCAGAAGGTTCCATACCAGCTAATTCTGGATAAACTAAACTCCAGTCTGGTTCTTGGTGTAATGGTTCGAAAGCAGAGATCGCGAAAATAGCAGCCTCTACTAACAATCCAACAGTTAATAGAACGTCAGCACCCGGCCAGTGGGTAATCTTAAATAATGCTCCTACGATTACCACAGAAGCACCTAGACCGTAAGCTTTCGCCATCACGTTTTTACCAGTTTTGCTTTCAAAAAAATTCTTGCTCATTGCTCAATAAAAATTTAAGGTTAGTAATAATTAATAATAGTTGTTTAATTTAAAATATAACGATTGGTTAGTGTGTTGCATTGTATAAGAGAGCCATTTTTTATGGCTCTCTATCTTTATTAGATCTTCCCATATATGACATTACACAACGGAAACCTACATAAGATTTTGAAGTATCTTGGTATTCGAAGGTTCTGGTACCGTTAGCAATGAAAAATGCTACATCTTTCCAAGATCCACCTCTAATAACTTTACGTCTCATGGTTGGATTTTGGTCGTTTAATAGATCAGCATCATAATAATATTCTGAATTTAAATCATGGGTAAATACGTGACTCTCATCTGCCCAAGCAGTACTTGTCCACTCAGCTACGTTACCAGCCATGTTAAATAAACCATAATCATTAGGGAAATAAGAGTAAGCTCTTACTGGGTAAACTCCACCATCAATTTGATAATCACCTCTACCAGGTTTAAAGTTTGCTAAGAAACAACCTTTACTATTTCTGGTGTAAGGACCACCCCAAGGATACATAGAACCATCTCTTCCGCCTCTTGCAGCATATTCCCATTCGTATTCAGTTGGTAAACGGAATGGATTTACAATAGGCTCATCATTTAAAAGATAGAATTCATTTAAATATCCTGTTCTCCAATTACAGAATGCTCTTGCTTGATCCCAATTTACTCCAACTAAAGGATAGTTATCATATTTTGGATGCCAGAAATACATTTGTGTCATTGGTTCATTGAAAGAGTAAGTATAATCTCTAACAAAAGTTAAGGTATCTGGATAAATTCTATGACGCTCTTTACGTAAGAACTGCTGACGGTTAGCATCTTTAGTAGCCATTGCAGCTGCTTTTAGATCATACCATACCCACTCATAATAGAATTTTCTTGAATCAAATCCTTTTTGATTGTAATATCTTTCAGACTCAGGGACAATCATGTCTTCTAAGTTTTCCATTACCTCAGGATCTGAATAATCCAATTCATCATTAACGGCTTCCCAATTAATGTGAGTGAATCCATCATCATCTTCTTCAATGTATGGCTCATCGCCAATGGTATAAGCAGCAATAGAATCCCTTACCCAGTGTACAAACTGGCGGTACTCATTGTTCGTAATTTCGGTATCGTCCATATAAAAGGCCGTTACCGTAATTTGCTTATTAGGCGAGGTATACGTTGTAAATACATCCACATCTGCTTGCCCGACGTGAAATGTTCCTGTAGGCACATAAACAGTACCAAACGGTTGTGGATGAAACCACGGTCGTCTTCCCTGAACGCCTACCAGTTCGCCCCCATCACCGTTCATACAGCTGCTCACAGCAACTGAAATTAGTATTAGGAGATATAATTTTACCCTACTCATTGACTATAGGTTTAGATTGCAATTATAAATAAAAATATCTTATTAAAAACTTTTTCTAAAAATTGTTTAATAATAACGCCAACCAAATCGACTTATTATCCGTCTTACCAAAATTTTATAAAAATCTTGGTGTCCTTAAAATAATTTCCGGTTTTACTGGTTTGCTTAAACTAAAACAATATTGTGCGATTAACTCATGTGAACCAATCATAGCATTACTTACTACTCTATTCGTAAAGTTTATATCATAGGCATAACCTACATATAATTCTCTTCTTACATACATACCACCCATTAATACAAATGCATCAGCAAATGGACCTGTTCTGTAAGAAAAACCTAATGCTAATTTATTATCTTTTACTGCTCTTACATTTAAATCAATACTTGGTTTAACAACATTAGTAAACTTAGCATATACTGCGGGTTGAATGGCCCATGACGGCCCCATTGGAAATATTTCAATTCCCCCCATAATATGTAAGTGACGAGCCATACTCGATTGAATAAGTGGAGCTCCTTGAACGGGACTTTGATACTGGAATGATGGCGCAGTTAAGTGACTGGTAGAAACCCCAACCCATAAATTATTAAATTGTGGATTTGAGTAATATGCTCCAAAACCAGCATCAAATTTAAAATCAGTTGCTGCTCCAACTGGAATTTGAGGATCACCTGGATCTAGCGGATTAAAAAATGAGCCCTCGTAATTTCTTTGAGCCATTCCTAAATCAACACCTAATGATAAAAATGAACCTCTACGATCTAAAGAAATTTGATAATTAAAGTTTCCTCTAATTACTAATGAACCCTGAAAACCAATTTTATCATTGATAACAGAAAGGCCCACACCTATTGGTAATTTAGGAATACGAGCATGAACATTAAACGCTTCCGTTTTAGGGTTGGTTTGGCCAACTAATACAGATTGATCTTCTGGATTTGAAGATGTTCTGTACGTTTGTGAAAAATCACGATATCTAGAATACTGTCTTCTAAATACTCCATTCACACAAATATTATCAGTAATACCTGCCGCAGCTGGGTTAATGGAAACCTTATTTAATGAAAAATGAGAGTACTGAGGATCTTGCTGCGCCATGGCAGTAAGGCCTAAAGTCATTCCCATACACACGAGAGTAAATCTTTTTATCATTCAAACTCCTTTTAATTTGGCATAATTTCACATATGCCATTCGCAAATATTAAGGATTACATCTAATAATTCAAGTAATCTTTAATATTTTTAACGAAAATATGTCTAAAATATTATAATGGCTGTGGAAAATTACTTGTTTACGGTCTGTATATACTTCTCCAAAGCCATGACCATACTGGGTGTTTCGGGTGTTGGTGCCGGAATGTTCAAAGTTAAATTTGCTTCTTTGATTGCTAAAGCAGTTGCACTACCAAAAGCAGCTATCCGAGTTTTATTCTGTTGAAAATCCGGAAAATTATCAAAAAGTGATTTAATATCTGCCGGACTAAAAAACACAATTATATCATAATACACATCCGATAAATCAGAAAGATCGGCCGAAACAGTCTTATATATAACTGCCTCAGAAAACTGAATTTTATGTTTATTTAAAAAATCAGGTATTTCTGGCTTTCTAATATCTGAACAAGGATAAACAAACTTTTCACCGCTATGTGATTTAATAACCGATAACATATCCTTCTGATCCCCTTTTCCATAAAACACCTTTCTCTTTCTCAATTGAATATATTTTTGGAGATAATAAGCCATGCCTTCATTAATGCAGAAATATTTCATTTCAGCAGGCATTTCTATTTTTAACTCCTGACATACTCTAAAATAATGATCAATTGCATTTCGCGAATTAAAAATTACGGCAGTATGTTCTAAGAAATTTACTCGATCTTTACGAAAATCTTTACCCGCTATCGGATCAACCTGGATAAAAGGCCTCCAATCTACTTTTAAGTGATGCTTCGATGCCAGATCATAATAAGGTGATTTCTCCCCTTCAGGTTTGGGTTGAGAAATTAGAATTGATTTTACTTTCAAGCCGCCTCCAAAATTTTTTGTACCAACAGTTCTAAAATTACTACACCAGGTAATATTTCAAGGGTGCAAAGATACAAAATTAAATAGATAAGAGGATAACCAAATTCTGAATTACTGGTTACCAAAACTTTAAAGGCTCTATATAATACCATTACACCAATTAAAGCCACCGAAACCACTAATATTTGGTTCATCGAAAATACCCCTGGATTTAAAATCCAAATTATAAAGAGCGGAAGCAGTATTAAAGACTCTATAAAAGATAAAAAACTAATATTATAAATATGAGCTGAGGCTAGTTTCTCCGTTTCAAATAATTTACCACCTAATGAAATTATTAATATTCTTAACACACCCCCTAAAGCAATCACTAAAAAAATTAAAATAAAATTTAAACCAGTATCTAATTTAAAAGGTAAAGCCTCAATTTTTAATAATCCCCAAACGTATCCTAAAGATAAGGTTAAAGAATAAATAATAAGTAAAAAGATATTATATAGGTTGAAACCTTCAGGGCGATCTCGCATTACATCGTCAAAATCATTTCTGATATTCATTGATCTTAAAATGATGAAAAACCATTTTGAATCAAACATTCTTAATAAAGCAATAAAAGTTAGAATGGTAAAAAAACTAATCAATACCCATAAATTTTGATTGGTTTTCTTTGGGGTACCCTCCATAGGTAAAAATTCGCTGCCCCTATATCCTTTTAGAAAGGTACTATCAACAGGCAAATCTTTCCATTCCATTAAATGTTGATTAATAATGGAATCAGGGTAAATTTGAATATTTGAAATTATTTCTGTGCTATCAGTATTAGTAGTGTCTTGAGCTTTTATGTGATTGTAGCTCAAAATCCCTAATACTATAATAATATATCTCAACATGTGCACGGCTTCAAAAATAATCTTTTTATGATTGGTTTAAATATGTATAGCTATTTTTGCATTGTTGTCACGCTTATATATTCATATTCCCTTTTGCAAAAAAGCATGTTTGTATTGCGATTTTCATTTTAGTACTTCAACCAAGTATAAAAATGATCTAGTCCTTGCTATCCTTAGTGAAATTAAACATCGCGCAAGCGAATTAAAAAATAAAAAACTAAAATCCGTTTACTTTGGTGGTGGAACTCCTTCTCTCCTAAATCAAAATGAATTGGACCAAATTTTTGAATGCATCTTTTCTTATTTTGAAATAGAAAATGATGCTGAAATAACCTTAGAAGCTAATCCAGATGATATTTTTGAGGAAAATATTAAGATTTGGAAAAAAAGCCCCATTAATCGATTATCAGTCGGTATTCAAAGCTTTTTTGAAGAAGATTTAATTTGGATGAATCGAGCCCATAATGCTCAAATGGCCGAAAACTCAATCAAGCTAGCTCAAGATTCTGGATTTCATAATATTTCGGGTGATTTAATTTTTGCTTATCCTTTATTAAGTGATCAAAAATGGGAGTTTAACTTAAATAAATTCAATGATTTAAATATAAATCACTTAAGCACTTATTCTATGACTCTAGAACCCAAAACAGCTTATGCTTTAAGGGTTAATAAAGGGATAGACCTAGCACCACCAGAGACAAAAAGCGAAATTCAATTCAAATTCTTAATGGATTTTCTTGAAGCAAATAACTGGGACCATTATGAAATCAGTAATTCTTGCAAAAACAATCAGTTTGCTTCTCATAACAGCTCTTACTGGAAAGGTGAAGATTATTTGGGTATAGGGCCCTCGGCTCACTCTTTTATTCATGGTATTCGTAGCTCAAATATTGCAAATAACTCTTTATATATAAGCGGTTTAAAAGGCGATAATGAATACAGAAACTATGAAGAACTAAGCATTTACGAACAGTTTAATGATTTTATCCTTACGGGATTAAGAACAAAATGGGGAATTAATACCTCTAAAATCCATTCTACTTTTGGAGAAAATTTTCTGAAAACCACTATCAAAAATTCAGAAAAATGGATCAACGCAGGGCATTTATATTTTGAAAATGAAATCCTTACCTTATCTAAAAAAGGTAAATTATTAGCCGACCATATTAGCTCTGATTTATTTATTTTAGAATAAGAAAAAAATTCTCCTTTGGCAGCAAGGCTTTTACTTTTATTTAAACATTATCAATAAGTATAAAAGTAATTTTTATGTCCTCATTTCGTTTTTTGATGGATGATAAAATGGAAATTAATTAATGCTCAAAAGCTGCTTATTATTTTTGGTGTAATAGCCTTTCCCGCCTTATTTTACAATGCAGAAATAGGTTTAAACTGCTTATTGTTTCAATTGCCTTTTATGGCTTATTATGTTTATAAATTAAATTATAAACCTCTGCTTTTAGCTCTTTGGATTATATCCCTTGCGGGGATATTGTTTTATGGAAATATGCTCAATTTAACCATTAACCTTCTAGTTTTATTAAGTGTATTAGGCTCATTAAATACCGAATTCAAAGCATTAAATAATTGGAGTGCCGCAATTATTAAGATTTATAATTTTTTTATTATTAGCCCAGATAAAGCATACCCGAAATTCGCTCCATTTCCCCTCCAAAAGGTAAATTATTTGGCAAAAACCCTACTTATTCCGGCCTTAATTTTTATGTTTTTTCTATTTTTATATTCCTCTGCAATAAATGGGTTAAATACTATATTCTTAATCCCTTTAAAAGATGGGATTAAGAAAATGTTTTCTGACTTCAATTTTATTTGGGTGATCTATTCAATAATTGGAGGCTTATTTAGTTATATTTTTATTTTTGAACCTAAACTCAATTATATTAAACATTGGTTTGAAGAAAATTTAAACAGAAAAAAAGGCTATTCAAGCAAAGCTTTAACTTTTATTAAATCTACTAAAATCACCTTCATAGGATTAAATTTCATTCTAGTTTTAACCATAATTAGTCAATATTTTGATTTTTATACTCTATTAACTAATGTAAATTCTTATGAAGATGTCAAAACCATGGTGCATCAATCTACCTATTTTATTCTAATAGCATTAAGTATTGGAATTATTTTAGTCGGGATTTTTTTTAAAGGACAAATTCTTTTTTTTAATAAGAGAAAAGCATTAACCCAATCAACCAAAATTTGGATAGGCTTAAATGCTATATTAGCTTTAAACCTATTATTTATTAACTCCTATTATATATATCATTATAATTTGGCTTATAAGCGAGTGGGAATAATTCTATTTATTATTATTTTAATTTACTCCTTATATCAATTAATCGTTTTGTTAGATTATAGAAAAACCATTTCGTTTTTAGCGAATTCTACTTTAAAATTCAGCTTAATCATTTGTTTGTTTGCTTCTTTGTTAAATTGGGATTACCTAATTGCAAAATGGAATTTATCAAGACCTCAGGCCTATTTAGACATGAATTTTCTAGTAACCAGAAATTATTCTACTTTAAAATTACTTCAAGAAAGACCTGATTTAATGGATAAAGCTATAAATATTTATGACGTTAATTATGTGAATGAAATAAAATCTAAAGGTAAAGAGATAATAAGTTACAGAAACTATATAAATTATAGAATTTCAAAAATGAATCAATCGGATTGGAGATCCTTTTGTATATTTCCTAAATAACTAATAAAAAGGGCCAAAGCTTTGTTTTGACCCTTTTTTATTCTTTTAATTAGAAGGCTTTTTAATTATTAAAGTCTGCCCTTCTTTTATTCCATTATCACCTAAATTATTCCATTTTCTAAGCTCTTCAACGCTTACTTTAAAAGTTCTAGAAATTGAATAAAGAGTATCGCCTTTTTTAACAATATAGGTCTCAGAATTAGACATTTCAGTCTTTTTAGCAACTGTACTCGCTTTAGAAATCAATAATTTCTGACCCAATGATAGAGTTTCATTACTTAAATTATTAAGTGACTTTAAATCTTCCACTGATAAATTATACATTTTAGCAATGGAATAAAGTGTTTCCCCTTTTTTAACTTCATGGTAATAATTAGTTACCTCAACATCAGTTTCTGGAGATTGAACATTTCTATTTACCAATAATTTTTGTCCTAATTGAATAGAATAATCGGCCAAACCATTCAGCTCTTTTAAATCTTCTACGCTTAAACCATACTTCTTAGAAATTGAAAATAAGGTCTCTCCCGCTTTTACTTCATGGTAATCTACATTATCTAAATTCTCTTTTTCTGCAGGATAGGATTGTTCACTTTCTGTTTTTTCAATCATTTTCTCAGCAGTCTTTTTATCCTCCTCAACCTTTTTTTGATCTAATTTTAATTCTTGTTTTGGTTCAGGAGTAGATTCTACTTTTGGGCTATCAATTTTTTCTACTGGTTTCTCAATTTTAGATTCAGTTTTTTTAATGGTGTCAATTGGTTGTTTTGGTTCAACTTTTTTAAATGTATCAACCTGAGGTTTTGGATCTGGTTTTTTAATACTTTCTGGCAACTCTACTTTACCTTTGCCAAAATCTTGTTCATCATACAATTTAGGTCGATCTTCCCTTTTAGATTGCATGTATAATTTTTCACCAGGAGCAGGCTCAGTGCCTTTATTCATCCTATTTTTCTTATAAAGATGTTTTACCCTAATTCCATATAATTGAGAAATGGAATACATGCTTTCACCAGCTTTTACTGTATGATAAGGTTCTGAACCCGATCTTTTTTTGGCTTGTAAATAAACAATAGAACCTGGTTTTACCTCAGCGTTTTTAGGTAAATCATTATATCTTCGAATTTGGCGAGGACTTAAATCATGTTGTTTCGCTATGGATTCCACAGTTTCACCAGGAAATACTTTAACCGCTGGAATTTTATTAAAATTAAAAGCTTCTCCTTTTTTAATAGTGTAAACCCCGGTACCTCCTTCTACAACTTTAACTTCAGCCTTTTTAGGTTGCTTTAAAGCCGCTAATTGCTCAGGGGTAAGTTGGTCTAACTCATGTAAATTATTGCGCTCAATAATACCAATCAAAAGTTCAGGATACCTTGGATTTGTGGCATATCCCGCTTGTTTTAATCCATAAGCCCAAGCTTTGTAATCGCGTGGATCGAATTCAAACAAAAAAGCATATCTTTTATTTGTTTTTAAAAATAAGGAGTGATCTATATAAGATTCCTCAGCCGTTTTATACGCTCTAAAACATTCTTTTGGAGCATCATCATCTTCATGAATGGTGTCTCCGGTCCAATTGTTTTTGCATTTTATTCCAAAATGATTATTTCCTTTAACTGCCAACCTACTATTTCCGTTTCCAGATTCTAAGAGTCCTTGAGCCATAGTAATACTTGCTGGAATTCCCACACGGTGCATCTCTGCCACAGCAATCTCTTTATATTTTTCAATATATTGTTGAACAGTCATCTTAGGGACTGCCTGGGCAAAAAGGGCAACTTCAGTTAAGAAGAAAATTATCCCCGCAAGGGTAATTTTTTTTATTTTTAGAATCGGCATAGTTTTAGCGATACAAAACTAAATTTTTAAAATGCCTCAAAAGGCTTAATTTGTCCACTTTTTAACAATAAACTAAATATTTATGTATGCTTTTATAGTTAAAAACGACTATTTAATTTCATAATTATATTTTTGTACCTAGAATGCGTGTATTAAGAATTTTTTTAGTGGCTGCTTTAGCCATTTTTCCAGCTCTGATATGGGGCCAAATGGAAAAACCGGCTGAATGGACGGTTAGCAGTTCCAAAATTGATATCAAACTTAATGATGAAATTGAATTAAGTTTTAAAGCTAAAGTTCCAGAAAACTGGTATTTATACTCAAATGATTTTGATCCGAATTTAGGACCGGTTCAATTTGAAATAGAGTATGATAAAAATTCAGGCTTTGTTTTAATTGATAAAAAGGCTAAACCTATTAAGCCCAAAAGAAAGTTTGATAATATTTGGGGTGGTGAGGTAAGTTATTTTGTGGGTGAAGCTTTATTTAAACAAAAAATAAAAATCAACGATAAAATCAGCTCTATTAAAGGAACTTTAATTTATCAGATTTGCACTGATATAGATGGTAAATGCGTTCTTTTTGAAAAAGATTTTGAATTAAAATTTAATTATTCAGGCCCAGGGGCAAAAAAAAGTTCTAAAAACCCTTGTGATGGAATAATATATCCCAATGAAGAAATAGAAAAAACTGTTTCAGACAGTAATGAAATAAAAAGCACAAAAGAGGCAGCTCCAATCAAAACTCAAACCTTAATGGATAAAGGTGGAAACTGCGAGCCTCAAGTATTTGAAACGGTAAAAGAAGAATCACTTTTTGGCTTCTTTTTACTCGCCTTTTTATCAGGATTAGCGGCACTTCTTACTCCATGCGTTTTCCCAATGATTCCGATGACGGTTTCTTTTTTCATTAAAAATGCAAAATCCCGCAAGGAATCAATTAAAACTGGAATAATATACGGAATTAGTATTATTGGAATATACACTTTAATAGGAACCTTGGTATCCGTTATTTTTGGTGCTGAAATAGCTAATTGGCTTAGTACACACTGGATTCCTAACCTATTTTTCTTTATCATATTTGTAGTATTTGCAGCATCCTTTTTAGGGATGTTTGAAATTGTACTGCCTTCTTCACTAGTTAATAAAATTGATGCAAAAGCTGATAAAGGCGGCCTAATTGGGGTGTTTTTTATGGCTTTTACCTTAGTATTGGTATCATTTTCATGCACAGGACCAATTGTAGGAACCATCATTGTACAATCTACACAAGGAAACTTTATTTTGCCAATAATTGGTATGTTTGGTTTCTCACTAGCCTTTGCATTACCATTTTCATTTTTTGCCATTTTCCCACAATGGTTAAACACCTTACCAAAATCAGGCGGCTGGTTAAACTCAGTTAAAGTGGTTTTAGGTTTCGTGGAATTAGCCTTAGGTTTAAAATTTTTAAGCGTGGCCGATCAAACCTATCATTGGGGATTATTAGATAGAGAAATTTATTTGGCGATTTGGATTATCCTTGCCTTTTTATTAGGCTTATATTTAATAGGAAAGATAAGGTTTTCGCATGATTCGGAGTTATCTTATGTTGGGGTTCCTCGTTTTATGTTAGCTATAGTGGCTTTCACCTTCTCTTTATATATGGTTCCAGGCTTGTTTGGCGCTAATTTACCTGGCCTTGCGGGATATTTACCTCCTATGAGCACGCATGATTTCAATTTACCAGGCATGATTGAAAAGGCAAGTAATAAAGATAATGCCCCATGCGGACCAGCTAAGTATAGCGATAAATTACATTTACCACATGGATTAGAAGGGTATTTTGAATATAAACAAGCCATACAATGCGCTCGCGAGCAGAAAAAACCATTGTTTATTGACTTTACTGGCCATGGATGTGTAAACTGCCGTAAGATGGAAGAAAAAGTTTGGGCAAAACCAGAAATTTTAGATCGATTAAAAGAAGATTTCATTGTGGTTGCTTTATATGTAGATGATAGAACGCCTTTAGAAGAAAAAGACTGGGTTGAATCAAAAGTGGATGGAAAAATTAAAAAGACTATTGGTGAGGTGAATGCCGATTTCCAAATATGTAATTTTAATAATAATGCTCAGCCATTTTATGTAATATTAGATCAAGATGAAAAATTATTGGCTGCACCAGTAGGAACAATGGATTATGACGTTACAAAATTCAAAGAATTTTTAGACGCTGCCAAAAACGAATACAAAAAAAGAAATACCTTATAAATGAGTTTAATTTTAAAAAACCTTAAAGAAGCCAGCGATATTTTGAATCAATTTATCGCTGATTCAAACAATATTAAACAAATTGAAAAGGCTGCAGAATTAATGGTTAATGCCTTAAATTCTGGTAAAAAAATAATTTCTTGTGGTAATGGGGGCTCAATGAGTGATGCCATGCATTTTGCAGAAGAATTGAGTGGCAGGTTTAAAGAAAATCGTAAGGCATTAGCGGCGATATCAATAAGCGACCCAACACATTTGAGTTGTGTAGCAAATGATTATGGATACGAATTTGTATTTTCTCGTTTTTTAGAAGCCGTTGGAAATAAAGGAGATGTCTTATTAGCTATAAGCACTTCTGGAAATTCTAAAAATGTTTTAAATGCAATTAGTGTAGCCAAAGAAAAAGGAATTTTAGTAGTTGGCTTAACAGGAAAAACAGGAGGAAAAATGGCTGGAAACTGTGATGTAGAAATAAGAGCGCCCTACTCCGAATATGCAGATAGAGCTCAAGAAATTCATATAAAAGTAATCCACTCAATTATTGATTTTATAGAAAGTCAAATTTGAATTATTACTAAATAATAATTTTTTTAGGCTAAAACTTTTGAATTTGCACAAAAGTTTTAGCTATGTTAATCAAATCATTTGGAGCAGCCATTGTAGGCGTAGATGCAATAACCATTACTATTGAAATCAATAAAAGTGAAGGTGTTGGTTATTATTTAGTAGGCTTACCCGATAAAGCCGTTCAAGAAAGTCATACCCGTATTGATACTGCCCTTCGGAATTCAGGCATACAGCCCTCCCGACAAAAAATTGTAGTAAATCTTGCTCCTGCCGACCTCAGAAAAGAAGGTTCAGCTTATGATTTACCCATAGCCGCTGGCTTATTGGGTTTAGACGGCACCATTAACTCTGATTTATTGAATGATTACATCATAATGGGTGAATTATCATTAGATGGAAAGGTTAACCCAATTAAAGGAGCACTCCCCTTTACTATCAAAGCAAAAGAAGAAGGTTTTAAAGGAATTATTTTACCCGCCGAAAATGCTGATGAAGCTTCTGTGGTTTCTGGAATTGATATATTACCTGTTAATCACGTTGGTGAATTAATTGCATTTTTAAAAGAAGAACAAGATATCAAACCTGTCGAATCTTTAGACTTTGAACATTTAGCATTAAATTCTATTGACGAAGACAGCGATTTTGCTGATGTTAGAGGTCAAGAAAACATTAAAAGGGCTTTAGAAATTGCTGCAGCTGGAGGACATAATGTTATTTTAATTGGGGCTCCTGGAGCTGGAAAAACTATGTTAGCTAAAAGATTGCCTTCTATTTTGCCTCCCTTAAATTTAGATGAAGCACTTGAAACCACAAAAATTCATTCGGTTGCCGGGAAATTAAATAAAGGTAGAGGTATTTTACATTGCCGACCATTTAGAGCTCCACATCATACCATTAGTGACATTGCATTGGTTGGAGGCGGGGGCATACCCCAACCGGGAGAAATATCCCTAGCTCATAACGGAGTTTTATTTTTAGATGAATTGCCCGAATTTAAACGAACGGTATTAGAAGTAATGAGACAGCCATTAGAGGAGAGAAAAGTCACCATTTCAAGAGCAAAATTTACAGTAGAATACCCATCAAGTTTTATGCTTATTGCCGCGATGAACCCCTGCCCTTGCGGGTATTATAATCACCCAGAAAAAGATTGCACCTGTGATAAAAAATCAGTCAATAATTATATGGCCAAAGTTTCAGGACCTTTATTAGACCGAATCGATATACATATAGAAGTTACCCCGGTAAATTTTGACGAATTATCTAATAGCAGAAAATCAGAACCCAGTAAAAATATACGTGAAAGGGTATTAAATGCTCGAAAAATCCAAGAACTTAGATTTAGAAATAAAGAGGGTATTTATTGTAATGCTCAAATGACTAACCCCATGGTTAGAAGTTTATGCCCCATTAATGAAACTTGTAAACAATTATTAAAAAATGCGATGGAAAAAGTAGGGCTTTCTGCAAGGGCTTATGATCGAATTTTAAAAGTTTCTAGAACTATAGCTGATTTAGAAAATAGCGAAAATATTGAAGCCCATCATTTAGCAGAAGCTATTAATTATAGAAGTTTAGATAGAGAAAGTTGGGGTCAAGCAACAAGCCGAATTTTTTCTTAAAAATTTTAAAAAAAATATTATGTTTGATTTACCAAAATAATCAATATGAAATACATCATTATTCTTTTAGTAATCGTAAGCGCGATTTCTTTACATTTCACTTACAAGCACAAAAGCTTCAAATATCAGATAGAAGCAAAAAACGGAGGACCAAATGGATTCAATAATGTGAACCAAAAATCAAATAGTTTAAGTGGAGTTTACATCTCAACCTTTGAAGGTAATGGATATGAAAAGTACCAAAATATTTTTGAAAATGACCTTTCAGAGTCTGCATTAAACGCAATTTCTATTTGTGATTCATGGATTTCAGCAGGAAAAGATACTACTGGTACCTTTACTCATGATAAATTAATAGTTGATTTTGATATTAAAGACAAAAACAATTTCAGTTATACCATTAGAAATAATTAAGAAAAACGACTTTAATTAATAGTATTAGCTTGGTCATTTATTATTTATTTTAAAAAACTAAGCAAAATCATATTTGCATAAAGCCATAATTCATATATTTGATTATGGCTTTTTTAGTTTTTGAATAAATGGATGTACTCGAGCTTGCCTCATGTTTGATATTATTGTATTTTCTTTTTAATACTTTTTACATTAGTTTTTTTAGTTTAATTGGAGCTTTTTCAAAAAATAAAGCGACCATAGAAAATCCATATAAAAACACCTTTCTAATTTTATTTCCATCCTATAAAAATGATCAAATAATTCTTAATGGCTTGGAGCAATTCGAAAAAATAAAATACCCGAAAAATCAGTTTGATGTATATATAATTGGAGATCACCTTCAAAATTCAACCTATGAAATATTTGACCAAAAGGGAATTAATTTTATTAGACTGGAACAAGTAAAATCAACCAAAACAAAAGCAATTCAAGAAGCACTAAAACAAATTAATATTGACAAATATGATTATATCATAATCAATGATATAGACAATATTATGGAGCCTAATTTTTTAAATGAAATAAATAACACTTGCATAACAAGTCCAGATATTGTCCAGGGTCATCGAATTGCAAAAAACACCAATAATGGGTACGCTATTTTAGATGCCATTAGCGAAGAAATTAACAATACCATTTTTAGAAAAGCACACGTTAAAATTGGCCTTTCATCAGCATTAATAGGATCTGGTTTTGCTACAAAGGCTTCTTTATTTAAAGATACCATTAATAGTTGCGAAGCAGTAGGTGGATTTGATAAAGAATTAGAGGTCAAATTCCTCTCCAATAATCACCACATTTTGTATGCTCACAATGCCTTTATTTTTGATGAAAAAACAGACAATCCTCAAAACTTTGAAAAGCAAAGGTTAAGGTGGATATCAGCCCAAATTTTTTATTTCAGAAAGCATATTTTCAAATCCATAATTGCCGTATTTAAAGGTGGAAATTTAGATTATTTTGAAAAAATTATTCAGTTTGCTTTATTACCTAGAGTAATTATGTTAGGATTATCTATTTTGATAATACCTATATCAGCTTTGTTTTTTCCGCAGCCCTTCTCCACTCTCTTGTGGACCTTACATTTAATACTTTTATTTACATCACTTGCATTAGCAACGCCGACAAAATATAGAAATTCGGAAACATTAAAATCACTTTTACTCATCCCTCTTATTTTATTGAGGATTTCTAAAATTGCTGTAAAACTTAAAGGATCTAATCAGGAATTTGTGCATACTGAACACAAAAACCACAATTAATTCAAAATCAATTAAATAATTAACTATTGTTTATACAAATAAGCTCATAGATATTTGTTAAAGTAGAAAGAAATATCTAATTTTGTAGAACGATTCTAAATAAGACAATAATGGAAGATAATAGCAAAAAAGAGCTAGTAATGATATATAGTGAAGCTACTCCAAACCCAGAAACCATGAAATTTGTGGCAAATAGAATGATTTTACCTGGAGAGAGTGCTAACTTTAATACGAGGGAGGCTGCATTAAAATCTCCTCTAGCTACGAAATTATTCGAATTCCCTTTTGTTAACGCGGTATTCATTATGAATAATTTTGTAACAGTAACAAAATTAAGTACTTACGAGTGGTTTGATTTAGTACCTAGTTTGAAAGATTTCTTCAAAGAATATCTAGAAAGTGGAGCTGAAATTATTAACAAAGAAGAGGCTTCATTAAATGAGGACGAGGAAAACGAAATAATCAAAAAGATTAAAAATTTACTTGATACCCATGTGAAACCAGCCGTTGAAATGGATGGTGGAGCTATAAGTTTTCAATCATTTGATGAAGGAGTTGTAAAAGTTGTTTTAAAGGGCGCTTGCAGTGGATGCCCATCATCTACAATTACCCTTAAAGCTGGAATTGAAAACCTTTTAAAAAGAATGGTTCCTGAAGTTGAAGCTGTTGAAGCTGTACCAGGGTTTTAAATGATATTGATTTATTATTAAAAATCCCCTCTAGTTTAAACCTAGAGGGGATTTTTTTATTTCGTTATTTTGTTAACTCGCCAAAGACCTTTTCTAACTTTTCAAGTTTAGGTAAGATTATTTTTTTACAATAAGCTGCATCCTTGTTGTTATTATAATAATTTAGGTGATAGTCTTCTGCTTTATAAAATGCCATAAATCGATCCACTTTAGTTACTATAGGAGAGCTAAACACTTTTTCCCTTGTGAGAGCGGCAATTATTGCATTCGCTTTTTGTTTTTGGACTTCATTTCTATAAAAAATTACCGAACGATATTGAGGCCCTACGTCATAACCTTGTCTATTGAGAGTGGTTGGGTCATGAACTGTAAAAAACACTTTTAAAATAGATTCAAGAGATATTTCTTTACTATTATATATAATTTGAATAACCTCGGCATGTTCGGTTGTCCCCGTTGAAACCTTTTCATAGGTTGCGGTGGATGGGGAACCCCCTGAATATCCCGGTTCTACGCTAATAACCCCTTTCAACTCTAAGTAAACTGCTTCTACGCACCAAAAACAGCCACCACCCAGAGTAAGGGTATCGATATTTGATTCACTTTTTTGAATATTAGAGCTAGTAAGCACTGAAGAGGGTGAAAATCCCAAAGAGGCCGAATTCACACAATATCTTAGTCCGGTTTCGGTAGGGCCATCATCAAATAAATGGCCTAAATGTCCACCGCAATTAGAACACAAAATTTCGGTTCTAATCATTCCATGACTGCTATCTACTTTAGTTGTAATTTTTCCTCCTGCTAATTCTTTATCAAAACTTGGCCATCCGCAATGAGATTCAAATTTCATGTCATTTGAAAAAAGTTCACTTCCGCAACCAGCGCAGGTATAAATTCCTTTTTCATTATGATTTACAAACTTACCGGTAAATGGTCTTTCAGTCCCCTTCTCTCTTAATACATAATATTGTTCTTCACTAAGGGTTTTCTTCCATTCCTCATCCGTTTTTTTCACATTAAATGTGTCATCAGAAATTTTAAGATTTTTTATAGCCATCTCAGGGCTAGAGTTCTGTCCACAAGCATATAAAAAGCCAAATGTCAAAACCAAACTAATCAATTTACTTAGCTTAACCATCGTAATATTCATTTTTATTGGCTTTAAATTATCCATATATTAATAGACAAAATAGAAGCCAAACTAAATCGATATACGATTAAGCTTAAACAAAGGTTTTGTAAAGCCTTGTATTTAAAAGAGTAAATTTAAGAATTCATTATCCCGCAAGGGTAAAATTAGTTTTTTTCTTTGATGGCTAATTGGCCGCAAGCTGCATCGATATCTTTACCTCGAGATCTTCTAACATTAACAATTACTCCCTTTTTTTCTAAATAGGTTTTAAACTTATCTAATCGGTCTTCTTTGCTATTGATAAAATCGGCAAAAGATATGGGATTGTATTCGATAATATTAATTTTTGAGGGAACTCTTTTCCAAAATTGATACAATTCAGCCGCATCTTGCTCCGAATCATTGAATTGGTTGAATGCAATGTATTCAAAAGTAACGCGAGTACCTGTTTTTTCATAAAAATACTGTAATGACTCGGCCAAAACATCTAAATTATTAGATTCATTAATAGGCATAATTTCATTACGTTTCGCATCATTGGCTGCATGCAAAGAAAGAGCTAGATTAAATCTAACTTCATCATCACCCAATTTTTTAATCATTTTGGCAATACCTGCAGTTGAAACTGTTATCCGCTGAGGCGACATTCCTAAACCACTTGGAGAGGTTATGCGCTCAATTGATTTCATTACATTAGCATAGTTAAGCAAGGGCTCACCCATGCCCATATAAACAATATTGCTTAAGTTTTTATTATAAAACTCTCTCGATGTCTCATTAATTAGAACTACCTGATCAAAAATTTCATCAGGGTTTAAATTCCGTTTACGTTCCATATAACCAGTAGCACAAAACTTACAGGTTAGGCTGCAGCCGACTTGAGACGAAACACAGGCGGTCATTCTATCATTGGCTGGAATTAAAACCCCTTCTATTAAATGGCCATCAAAAAGTTTAAATGCAAATTTTACAGTACGATCATTAGAAACCTGGTGACTATGAACTTTAACTGCATTAATACAAAAGCGCTCATCCAGTTTATTTCTTAGATCTAATGATAAATTTGTCATAGAATCAAAAGAACGAGCCGCCTTTTGCCATAACCATTCATAAATCTGTTTTGCTCGAAAAGCCTTTTCTCCGAGTAAATCCATTTCATGTTTGAGCTGCTCAAAAGAAAGTGAGCGAATATCTAATTTTTCATTTTGCATTTAGCTTACAAAGTTACAATAAAGATTTTGCTTTGCTTGCGCGATGAATTATTGTTAGGTATTGATAAAATCAAGGTAATTATCTCTATTGATTTGAACAAATTCAGAATCAGGATATGCATTAGCCCAAGCACTCGGAATTTTTTTCCTTGATTTTGACCATTTGATTTCGAAGGCATAGAGCTTATCCCCTCTTTCTTCTATCCAATCAATTTCTTGCTGTTGGTAAGTTCTCCAAAAAAAGTTATTTGAATTAATACCATTATAATTCTGCCATTTTACTCTTTCTGAAATGAGGTAATTTTCCCATAATTCACCAATATCATTCCTTAATTTTATGGGATTAAAATTAGCAATTAAGGCGTTTCTAATGCCATTATCATAAAAATACCATCGACTATTTTTCACAATTTCTTTTCTAAGGTTTCTACTAAAACCTTGAACTTTAAAAATCACAAAAACTTTACTTAATAAATCTAAGTATCTTTCTACTGTATTTTTGCTCATTCCTAAATTTCTACCTAATTCATCATTAGAAACTTCTTTCCCTATTTGAAAAGCTATTAACCTTAATAAATCATATAATTTGGAAGAATTTCTTATTCCTTCATATTCTAAAATATCTTTTAGCAAGTATGAATTCATAAGGTCTCTTAGGTAATCTTCTTTTTCTGAGTTTGACTCTAAATGTGATATTTCTGGATAAGACCCAAATACAAGCCTTTCTTCAAGATTAGAAAGCGTTTGATGGTAATTCTCAAACTCTGCATATTCCATTTGAGCTAAAGGAAACATTTGAAAAGAAGATTTTCTGCCTGTTAAGGGTTCTCCCATTTTATTGGCCAAATCAAATGCCGCAGAGCCTGTAGCTATTATCTTTATTCCATCCAACTCATCTACCATAAGTTTGAGTATCCAACCTATATCTTTAATTTTTTGGGCTTCATCAATAATTAAGACTTTAACCTTACCCATTAAACGCTTGTAATTTGCAATACTTCTAACAGATAGGAGTTCTGTAGTATAGGCATCTTCTCCATTTAAAAGAATATAAGGTTCTTTCAAATCGTTAATTAGGGTTTTTAATAAGCAAGTTTTCCCAATACGTCTAGCTCCAAATATCAAAACTACCTTATTGGGTTTAAAGGCTTTTTTTATCCTTTTTATTAATGCTCTTTGAAAGGTTTGCATATCAAAATCTAATATTGACTGAATTTAATTTAATTCAGTCAGTTTGTTGACCAAATTTAATTAAATTCAGTCAATAAAACAAAGATATACAAAACTGACTGAATTTGATGTAATACAGTCAGTATATTGACTGAATTAAATTAAATTCAGTCAATTAAAAAATAAATAATTGATTTTAAACAATTTACAAAAAAGAAAAAATAGAGTTTTTTTGCTTAGAATTTAAATGATAAACCTAACATATAATGTCTACCAGGCATAAAACGAGCTGGGTTATTTGGAGGGGTTCCTCTTGACCGGCTATCACGTGGATCTAAATATGATGGATCGCGCCATTCTGTTGGAACAGGATCACCGCTAGACCAAGCACGCCCTGTAACGGGGTTAATGATAGCAGCATTTAGATTATTAAATACATTGGTTATTTCAAAAGTTAAAGCAAGTTTAACCTTTTTAATTTCCCACCATTTTCTAAAATTTAAATCAACCCAAAACTGGCTTTCTCCTATTTTAGAAAAACGAGCATCGGGATTTTGGTTTTGAATATAAATTGGACGACCGGTTAATTCTTCTGTCCCAGTAAATACATAAGGAGTATATCTTCTGCCTGTTCTAAAAGTACCTTCAAGGTATAAACTCATATTATTAAGTCCTTTAACCCCAAAAAGGTTTTTTCCTTTAGGTGTCATCCAAGTAGTATTGGTTTTAATTTCCCAAGGGCTAGCCCAAGGTAAATTGTACTCTCGAGTATCTTCTCTATTACCTGTTGCTAAAATTTCTTTTAATGCCTCAGAGGCTGAAGAGCTTTGACCAGTAGCAACCATATAGGTCACATTTAACTGACCTAAAAACCAATCAGAAACTCTTTTTAAATAAGAAGCTTCAACCCCTCTTACTTTTGCATAATCAGAATTAATTCGAATGGAACGAGGTAATTCTCTTCCAGTATTATCGGCTACTAATAAGCTAGTGGTAGTAACGAAGTCGTAATTATCCCTCCAATACGCACTAATATTTAAAACGTCATTATTTGTAATTTGAGATTTAAGTCCGATTTCATAGGCAATTGAAACCTCCGGATTTAGATTAGGATTTCCTAAACGAGAGAAGGTGGAACGATCAGTATAAAAAGGATTTAATCCTCCATAAATAAAACTTGGATGAGGTAAAATGGTGGAATGACCATAGTTAAAATATAACATCTGATTATCCGTAACCGGGAAAGAAGCAGCAATTTTAGGTAAAAATCTAAATTTGGTTCTATTCCCTAAAATATTTATTGAACTATTTAAATAATCTTGTCTGATTTCATCTCTAATCTGAGCATCGGGATTATTAATAGCATTATCAACGTATTTACCGGGCATCCAATACTCCAATCTACCGCCAATTTCAGCAATTAAACCTTTATATTTAATTTTATCAGAAACCCAGAATCCACCACGAGAAGGATTTACTTTCCAAACCTCAGAATATTCACCTAATCTAAAACTTTGAGTTTGAGAACCATCAGATAAAGTAATTGGAGCACCAATCCATGGACGCTGGATATCAATCCACAACATCTCCTGGAATTTAAACTCAGCACCGAAATTCAATCGATTAAAAGTATTCTTTGAATAAACATTACCCGAAAATCTAAGAGTATATTCCTCAATATAATGGTGATGCCATAAAGTAGCAATACCATTATTATTATAAAATCCTGAAGGCGGATTCACAAAAACAATCGAGTCACCTGGATTAAAAACTTGAATTGGGGGAGTATTAATACTATTAGGATCAAATTCACTATCAACAGTGTTAGGTCTCCAATCTCTTCCGTTGGCATCACCTCTTAATCGAGCAAAAAACCTTGAAAAAGTAACATTATATGCAAATCTTTTATTAGTGGAATGTTGCCAATTTAAAATAGCAAGGGTACCATCATGGGTGTAAGTATTTGCGTTATCCATTTGTTCAGAAAATAAAAACTGATAACCAGGAATAAATGGAAGATCATTTCCAGTAATTCTCAGCATATTTTCATCTTGATTGATGGCTATAGTTTTATTGAAAGAAAATGTTAAATGTTGCCTTTCATTAAAATCATAAGTCAATTTCATGGTCCCGCTATATCTATTATCAAGAAAAGGGGAAAAGGTGGTATTAGGAAAAAGAGAAGATACTACTTGCTTAGGTGGATTCCGTGTGAAATTATCTGTGTAAAAAGCCCGACCTGACACAAAATAACGAAAAGCAGTAGGACGGTTTTTATTAACCCATTTTATTGGGCCACCCATACCCAATTCCATTACTTGTTGATTCCAAACCGCTGGAGATGATGAATTAAATCCAAAATCATCTCTTTTATACATACCACTAAGTTCAAACTTTTCGCCACCAGATTTAGTTTTGGTTTGAATAACACCTGAAGTTGCATCACCAACATCGGCGCCAGCTCCACTGGTTGTAATTTCAACATCTTCAATTGCATTAGAGCCTATATCAATTCCAAAACCAGTTCCAGCTAAAGGGTCTCTAGCAGAAACGCCATCAATTAAAAATCCAGTTTCATAACTTCTTGCACCTCTAATATGTAAACCACTAGGGGTTAGACTAACACCAGCTTGAGTACTAACTATACTTTGTATTTGCCTAACGGGAGCTGCTTCAATGGTTTTTCCAGAAACACTCTGAATTGTTTTTGATTCTTCTATATCTACTAAGGGTTTATCACCCACAACAATAACATCTTGACCAAATGTTACAGCACTTACTCCTAAAGCAACATCAATTTTTTTATTCTCTCCAGCTTTAACGGTAACTGCAGTCATTAAAACCGTTTCATATCCAATAAAAGTAAACTCTAAATTATATTGACCTGGTTTTACGGCAAGTGAGTATTTCCCATTTTCATCTGTAGGTACTCCAATTGAGGTACCTTTTATGATAACATTCACACCAGGAATTGGAGATTTATCAGCCTTATCTGTTACAGTACCAGAAATGATTGCATTTTGTGCATTGACAAACAAAACGCTGATTAACAGCATGAAGCTTAAACAAACAAACTTTTTCATTATATGAGCTTGCGAAAATACAATTAAATTTACTCTGTTTTATAACCAAAAGGTTAAGTTTAATTGACAAAAGTACATTAAATTGCCTGCTCATTAAAAACCAATAAAATATGGCTATTTCTAGTCCCTTTAATTTTAAAAAATGGATAGACGAACATCGTCATTTATTAAAACCACCTGTTGGTAACCAACAAGTTTGGGAAGATACTGAATTCATTGTTATGGTTGTAGGAGGCCCAAACAGTCGTAAAGATTATCATTATAATGAGGGTGAAGAATTTTTTTACCAATTAGAAGGAGATGTAAGTGTAAAAATAATTGACGATGGTAAACCTAGAACCATAGAAATAAAAGAAGGCGATATTTGGTTATTACCACCACGCACCCCACATTCCCCTCAAAGAGGCGCTAATACAGTAGGTTTAGTGATTGAACGCAAAAGAGAGAAAAAGGAATTAGATGGATTTATGTGGTTTTGCGAAAATTGCGGGAATAAACTTTACGAAGAATTTGTGTACGTATCAGATATAGTGGCTCAATTACCTCCTGTATTTGATCGGTTTTACAATAATGAACAAAATTGTACCTGTAAAAAATGCGGGACCAAAATGGAGCGACCAATAAAACTACAATAAATTCCATTAATATTAATTGCAGAAATTATTTTTGCGAAATAAAACAGAAAAGAGCTAGAGGAAATGAGTTTTGTAGAAGAACTAAGATGGAGAGGGCTAATTCATGATATGATGCCCGGAACAGAAGAGCAATTAAATTCAGGTATGACAGGAGCTTATGTAGGATTTGACCCAACAGCTGATTCCCTTCATATTGGAAATATGGTACCTATAATGCTTCTTATGCACCTTCAAAGGCATGGCCATAAACCATTTGCATTAGTAGGTGGAGCAACTGGGTTAGTAGGAGACCCCTCTTTTAAAAATGCTGAACGACAATTATTAGATGTAGATAAAATCCAACACAATCTTAATTGCATAAGAGAGCAATTAAAAAAATTCTTAAACTTTGATTCGGGATCAAATTCTGCAGAAATTGTAAATAATTACGATTGGTTTAAAGAATTTAGTTTTCTAGGATTTATAAGAGATGTAGGTAAACATATCACTGTTAACTACATGATGTCTAAAGATTCCGTAAAATCGAGATTAGATTCAGGAATATCTTTTACAGAATTCAGTTACCAATTAATTCAGGGTTATGATTTTTTCCATTTATACAAAAATCATAATGTAAAAATTCAAATGGGGGGGTCTGACCAATGGGGAAACATTACCACAGGAACTGAATTAATAAGACGAATGTCTGGAGGAGAGGCTTTTGCATTAACTGCGCCATTAATTACCAAATCAGATGGAACCAAATTCGGAAAATCTGAAGGAGGAAATGTTTGGTTAGATGCAGAAAAAACAAGTCCTTACAAATTTTATCAATACTGGCTTAATACATCTGATGAAGATGCCGCCAAGTTTATAAAGATTTTCACCTTATTAAAAAAAGAGGAAATCGACGAGATTATTCAAAAACATAATGAAGCGCCTCATTTAAGAGAATTACAGAAAATATTAGCCAGAGAGATCACTATTATGGTGCATTCAGAGAATGATTGGAAAACAGCTTTAGAAGCATCTGAAATTCTTTTTGGAAATAGCACTTCTGAAAAATTAATGCAATTAGAAGAAAAAATTCTACGAAATGTAATGGAAGGGATACCCTTGCATAAAATTTCAAAAGAAAAAATTAATGAAGGAATTAACTTGGTAGAATTATTAAGTGATACCACTGGAATTTTTCCTTCAAGAGGCGAGTGCAGAAAAATGTTAAGTGGAGGTGGAGTATATATCAACAAAGAAAAAACTGCCGATACAGAATTAATAATCAATCAAAATTTTTTAATCCGAAATAAGTTTATTGTTATCCAAAAAGGTAAGAAAAACTATTATTTAATAGAAACCGAATAAATGATTTTAGTAACAGGAGCAACAGGATTATTAGGAGCACATATTTGTCATCAATTATTAAAAAAAGGTGAGAAAGTTCGTGCTCTTAAGCGCTCCAGTTCAAACCTACTCGAATACCAACTTATTGGTAAGTTTTATCAAAATTCTAAGGAACCTGAATGGTTTGAAACTGACCTTTTAGATGTTTATGGACTCGATGAAGCTTTGCAAGGAATTACAAAAATTTACCATTGTGCAGCCATTGTATCTTTTTGGCCAAAAAGAAAATTTGAATTAATAAAAAACAATGCTGAAGGCACTGCTAACCTTATAAATGCAGCTATTGAGGCTAAAGTCAAACGAATTGTTTACGCGAGTTCGGTAGCAGCAATAGGAAGGCCCAAATATTCAAATGAAATCAATGAAGATTTTGCTTGGTTAGAGTCAGAAAACAATTCAGGATATGCTATTTCTAAATACTTGGCAGAAATGGAAGTTTGGAGAGGGGTAGAAGAAGGTTTAGAGGCGGTAATAGTTAATCCAAGTATGATTATTGGTGCAGGTTTATGGAATAAAGGCGCCTTAAAGTTAATTAAACAAATCTATAACGGTTTCCCTTTTTATTCTGATGGAACCAATGCATATATTGATGCAGAGGATGTAGCAAAAATAATGATTGAATTGGATCAAAAGTCTATTATTAATTCCAGATTTATTCTTTGTTCAGAAAACCTAACTTACCAAGATTTTTTCAATAAAATATCAAAAATTGCCAACCGAAAAGCCCCATATATAAAAGTTCAAAGATGGATGGCTGAAATTATCTGGAGACTATCAGCAATAAAAAGTTGGTTCGATAAAAAAGAGCCCTTTATATCAAAAGAAACGGCTAGAATTTCTAAAGGAAATTTCAATTACAACAATAAAAAAATAAAAGAAACCTTACCCGATTTTAATTTTAAATCAATAGATAAAAGCATTGAAGAAAGTATTCGGTTGAATACTAAATCAAATTGAAAAACGGATATATTTTATTTTTTTACCCTCCTTTAACCATCTATTCTCGTAAGTGGTTTGTATTCCAACAAGAGCTTCAAAATCTTGAGCTTGATGATATACATCATTATAAACAATTTCAGGTTTGATATTTAACTCTTTTAATGTTTCTAAAGTATATTCATATAATTCGCTACTATCCGTTTTAAGATTAACTCCAGAACCTTTAGGCATTATCTTTCTATAAATATCAATAAATCGCGGGCTAGTTAATCGTTTTTTGGATTTTGCTTCTTTTAGAAATGGATCAGGAAAGGTTATCCAAATTTCAGAAACCTCGTCTTTATCAAAATAAGACTCTAAATCTTCTATTTGAGTTCTCAAAAAAGCAACATGATTCATACCTGTTTCAACTGCAGTTTTAGCGCCTCGCCATAATCGAGCACCTTTTAAATCAATTCCAATAAAATTGACCCTATCATTACGCTGAGCCAAACCAATGGTATATTCTCCCCTACCACATGCTAATTCTAAAACAATTCTATTTCCGTTTTTAAAAAATAACTTATCCCAATTTCCTTTCATTTCTTTTTTATACTGAAAAGTATTAGGAAAATCAGCCATTTCAGCAAAACGTTTTAACTTATTCTTACCCATTTTTTGCAAAGGTATTAATAATAAATCTGCTTATCAAAAGCTTATTAAATCCATAATTAAATGAAAGCAAAATCTCCAATTTAATTTTCTATTTATTTGCTATCCCGCAAGGAAATTAATAATAAATGTTTTTTTAACTCTAAGCGATCAATTTTCAATCCTTTATTAAACGGAAATTGACTTATAATAAAATAATTCTTGGGGATTTCGTAAGAGTTTAAATATTCAGAGAGCTTAATTTTATAAATTTCCCAATCTTCATGCAAAGGCATGTTAAATGCAATTACTAATTTTTCACCTAATTTAGTATCAGGAACCGAACTCACAAAAAACTCATAGCCTTCAAATAGATTTGAAGCATTTATTTTATTCTCAATTTCTTCTGGAAATAATTTTATTCCACCAGAATTAATAACAAAATCGGCTCTTCCCAAAACCCGAAATCTTCCTGACCCATCAAACTCAGCTCTATCGTTAGTGCTTAACCATTCATAATTTGTAATTAAGCCATTAATCATTAATAAGTTTTTTTCTGATAATTTCAATTCGAAACCTTTAATGGGTGTAAACCAATCTGATTTCTGCCCCCCATTAATTTTGCGCAAAGCCACATGACTGCCGGTTTCTGTCATGCCATAGGTTTCATAACATTCACAATTTAAATTCTGAAGTTTATGATTTATCAAAGGATTTACAGGCGCCCCTCCTATTAAAACAGTGGTAAAGGAATTGAGAATTTTTAAAGAGTTAGGATCGTTTAAAATATCATTTAATTGAGAAGGAACTAAAGAAATATAATGATAGGTACTAAAAGAAAAATTATTAAATGGATTTGATTTAGGAGTTAAAACAATTAATGGAGAATTCAATTCAAGGGCCCTAACAAAAACCATAATTCCACCAATTCTAGATGCTGGAATTGCCAAAACAGAAACATCGCCTAATTTATACTTTAAAACATCAATGGAATTACGAGCAAGTTTCTTTAAACTTTCCTTATTTAAATTAATAAGTTTAGGATGCCCAGTGGAGCCAGATGATTGAACAGAAATATGAGAATCATTATTGAACCAATTTTTTAATAAATTAATAAAATCATCAGGAAAGAGTTTATGGTGATTTTCATTGATTAGTATATCATCAATTTCAAAAATTTTTGAGTCAGAACTAATAATCTTAAAGCCCATTATCATTAAAAAAATCAAGTGAACGATCGTTCAGTATTAAAAAAGCATTTTCTAAATCTTTTTTAAAAACTTTTAGTTTTATTGGGCCTTCTGAACTTTCAAAAAAATTAAATCCAGGTATAATATTTCCATCTAAAATCATGGCTGAAATTCCAGAATCCTCTAGTTTAGTGCGAGCTATTTCAGCAGATAATTTATCATAATAAGACTCCAATGTTACTATTTCTTCATTGGTATTATCCATAATTTAACAATTAATTAGAGATTTAACTAATAAATTTATATCATCAAAAGTATTGAAAATATGAGTACTTACTCGATTTGCATTTAAATTATTTTCAGCAATAACCCGGATTTTAAATCCTGCAGTTGCTAATAATTGATTTAATTTTTCTGCGGGAATTTGTTTATGTCTAAAAGCAGTAATTCCAGCTCTAAATTGATTATCAGGGCTACCTAACAATTCAAATTTATCAGGATATTTACTTAATTCATAATAAAAATAATCCGTCAATTTAGCGCAGCGCTGAGCGATTCGTTCTTTGCCTATTTTTTCATGAAACTCAATTGCTTTAGTAACCCCATTAAATAAAGCCGAATTTTGGGATCCATAAAAAAATCGTTTAGCTGAATCGACCCATTCTTTAAGAGCAGGTTCATTGCCTAATAAATCCCATCCTGTATCAGAACCCGCACCTACAAAAACAGGTTTCAAAAAATTTAATGCCTCTTTTCTTACATATAAAAAACCTGTACCTTTAGGTCCAAGCACCCATTTATGAAAGCAAGAGGCGTAGAAGTCACAACCTAGATCATGAAGATTCAAGTTTAGCATACCCGGACCATGAGCCCCATCTATACAGGTTAGAATATTATTTTTTCTACAAAAAACTGAAATTTCTTTTATGGGCAATACCAGCCCAATAGTGCATGGTATATGGGGTACAGCAAAAACTCGTGTTTTGGGACTTATAATTTTTTTTAAATTTATTAATAAATCATTGGGGTTTAAATCGAGGTTTAAAATTTTAATTTTCAGCCCATATTCTTTTGCAACCGCCAACCAAGGCACAGCGTTTCCGGCATGTTCATGGTTAGATAAAATAATTTCCTCACCTTTTTTAAAATTAATTCCTCTTGCTAAAATATTAATTCCCTCAGTAACATTATGAGTTAATGCAATTTCATTTTCGCTTGCACCAACAAAATTTGCAATAGAAGAAATACAATTTTCCCAACCCCCATAATTTAATTTGGAGTCAATTTCAAAAAGCTTATGATTTACAAAGTCAATAACTGGGTAGGGAGAAGGCCCCATAGTACCTGTATTAAAATATTTTAATTGAGGAACAATTGGGAAAAAACCCGAAATTATTTTCCAATAATCTTCTTCATTATTCTCATTAAACTTAGGTAAGTTTATTTCTTTCCTTGCGGGATTTGAAATAGCTGAAATTCCGCTAAAAGCAAAAGCTGCACCCAACCCAGCACTATTTTTAATAAAATCTCTCCTAGAACCCATTATTCAAATTTATTAAACTTAGACTAGCACACAAACTAATATTCATAAAACCCTGCTCTTAATTTATTAAATTTGCCACATTCTATAAAAAGAAGTCGGAGAGAAAAATAAAATTTATGAGTGAATATAGGGTAATAGGAATAATGTCGGGGACTTCAATGGATGGAGTAGACTTAGCATTTTGCACCTTAAAATTAGATCAGGGAAAATGGAATTATAAAATTGAAATTGGAGAAACCATTGCCTATGAATCAAAATGGAGAATCCGCTTGAGTCAGCTAAGAAAACAACCATCTGTAGTATATGTAAAAACCGATACATTTTACGGGCATTATTTAGGGCAATTAGTAAATCAATTCATAAAAAAACATTCATTAAGTGTAGATTTTATTGCATCACATGGGCATACCATTTTCCATATGCCTGAAAAAGGATATACTGCGCAAATTGGCAGTGGAGCAGCCTTATATGCAGAAACAGGAATACCCGTAGTTTGTGATTTTAGATCAGTTGATGTTGGCCTTGGCGGACATGGTGCTCCATTAGTAGCTATAGGAGATAGGGACTTATTTCAGCAATATGATTATGTTTTAAATTTAGGAGGAATTGCAAATATATCAGCGGAACATGAGGGTAAGAGAATTGCTTATGATATTAGCCCATGCAATATTATTTTAAATCGTGTGGCCAGAAACATGGATTTATTGTTTGATGAAGGCGGAAAAATTGCTCAATCAGGCTCAATTCATTATGATTTATTGAAAACCTTGAATCAATTACCATACTACAAACAAAACTTCCCAAAATCATTAGGTAGAGAGTGGATTAATTCAGAATTTTGGCCAATTACTCGAGATTTTCCTAATATAAAAAACGAGGATTTAATGAAAACCTTTGCCGATCATATTGCAGGACAAATTGCGAAAAGCATTGATTTATTATCAGGAAATGCAGGCGAAGGAAGAAAAATGTTAGTAACTGGAGGAGGTGCTTATAATGAAACTCTAATAGAGTTAATACAAACACACTCAGACATAGAAGTTATAGTACCACAGGATTCATTATTAATCGAATACAAAGAAGCCTTATTATTTGCTTATTTAGGTTGTTTAAGAATTTCTAATTTAAATAATTGTTTAGGTTCAGCCACTGGAGCCAAAAACGATAATATTGGTGGCGCTTTATACGGAGACTTTTCAAAAATCACAAATCATGTATTATAATCAAAACTTTGATAGTTTATTAAGAAAATTTGAAGAAAAACAACCTGAAATTGTTTTTGAATGGAAGGATGCTGAAACAGAAGCAGAAGGCTGGGTAGTAATAAACTCACTAAGAGGTGGAGCAGCAGGTGGTGGAACCAGAATGAGAAAAGGCTTAGACAAAAGAGAAGTAGAATCCTTAGCAAAAACTATGGAAATTAAATTCTCGGTATGCGGACCAGCGATTGGTGGTGCTAAGTCAGGTATTAATTTTGATCCAGCAGATCCGAGAAAAAAAGGCGTATTAGAGCGTTGGTATAAAGCAGTAATGCCTCTTCTAAAAAATTATTATGGAACTGGCGGTGATTTAAACGTAGATGAAATTCATGAGGTAATTCCAATAACTGAGAATTACGGTTTATTGCACCCGCAAGAAGGGGTGGTAAACGGACACTTAAAATTAGACCCAGAACAAACACAAAAAAGAATAAACCAATTAAGATTTGGAGTAAGTAAGCGATTAGACGATAATCGTTTCTCGCCTGATATCAATAAAAATTACACCGTAGCGGATATGATTACAGGCTGGGGCGTTGCTGAAGCTGTACGTCATTATTTCGAAACTTACGGGGGATTATTAGCCCATAAACGAGCCATTATTCAAGGTTGGGGTAATGTTGGAGCTGCAGCTGCTTATTATCTTGCAAAAAACGGAGTTAAAATTACCGGAATCATTGATAGAGATGGTGGAATTTTTGCACCAGAAGGCTTAAGCTTTCAAGAAATTGAAACTTTATTTGCCGATAAACAAGTCAATAAATTAGTCAGCGATAAAATGATTCCATTTGATGAAATAAATGAAAAAATATGGAGCGTTGGAGCTGAAATATTTATACCTGCAGCTGCTTCACGTTTAGTTCAAAAAGATCAATTAGAAAAAATGATCGCTAATGATCTTGAGGTGATAAGTTGTGGTGCTAATGTGCCTTTTGCTGATAAAGAAATTTTCTTTGGCCCTATCGCCGATTTTGCGGATCAAAGAGTAAGTATTATTCCAGATTTTGTTGCTAATTGTGGAATGGCAAGGGTTTTCGCTTACCTAATGACTCAAGAATTAAACGAAATTTCTGATGAAGGCATATTTTTTGATGCTTCTAACATTATCAGAAAAACCGTTTTAAGGTTACACCAATTTAATCCTAAACCTACTGGTTTATTAAAAAAAGGATTTGAATTGTCCTTATCTTCTTTAGTTTAAGCTTATGAATGAAACCAATAATATAGTAGAACAATTAAATTCAAATGAATTTTTAGGTAATCCTTATTCAAACATAATTTGGGCTGCAATAATTATTGGAATTTGGATATTATTTTATAATCTCTTTACTAAGGGATTTAAATTTATATCTGGAAGATTTTTAAAAACAATTAAATACCAACATGTAAGTGAAGAGTTTGATCGTTTATTAAAAAAACCGATTAGACTTTTCACTTTTTTAATTTTTTTATTCTTCGCTATTAGTCAATTGAGCCTTCCGCAATCGTGGACTTATGGTGAAAAAGTGTTGCATTATGGAAATATTATCTACCAAATAATATTAATAATATCAGTTACCATAATTGTTGTTAGAACAATGGATTTGCTGGCTTTTATAGCTATTTCAAAAAGCAAAGAAGAAGGAAACGCTAATGCCGCAGATTTTCAGGCACCCGTATTTTTCAAAGAATTACTTAAATTATTTATTTATGTAATTGCTTTGTTGATCATTCTAGGAGGTGTTTTTAACTTAAATATCTCTTCAGTAGTTGCAGGTTTAGGAATTGGTGGAGTTGCAATTGCCCTTGCTGCTCAAGATAGCTTATCTAACTTATTGGGTTCTTTTATTATCTTTTTAGATAAACCCTTTAAGGCTGGCGATGTAATTAGTATTGATAATATTACAGGAACTATTGAACATGTAGGCTTAAGAAGTACCAGGATAAGAACAGTAGATAAAAGTTTACTTACTGTACCTAACAAAAAATTAACAGATACTCCATTAAATAACATAACCCTAAGCCCATTTAGAAGAGTAAATTTTACTATTGGTTTGACTTATGACACCAAATCTGAAAAAATAAAATCAGTTATTGAGGAAATAAAAAAAGAACTAATTGAAAATGAAGGAACTACAGATGATTTTAATGTAGTTTTTATGGGATTTGGAGCTAGTTCCTTAGACATTATGGTAATTTATTATGTTTTAACTAATGAATACTCTGAATTAGTTAAGGTTAGAGAAGAAATCAATTTCAAAATCATGGAAATTATTGAAGCTAACGGATGTGAATTTGCCTATCCTACTCAAACTCTTTACCTTAAAAAAGAAAATTAATTTTTTGTCGTTTATTAACATTTAATTAAACGGCTTTTCAATTTATTTCTTAATTTTGTGTAAAATTTTACCTCGCCCCGGTGAAATTCAGGCCATAATTTATGGCCAAATACCTGTGAAGGTATAAAACTGGGTTCAATATGTGCAATAAAAAAAGATCCGACCTAAAGTCGGTGGCCTCAAAAGCACTCATTTTTTGCTCTGGTCCGGCAAAAATATTGTGCAAATATGCTATTGCCCTATGGGTTAGTATATTATTTTCGTTTTCTATCGCGCAAGCTTGTCCAAATATAAACCTTGCGTTTACTCCTAATTTTTCAGGATGTACTTTTCCAAGAACTGTTAACTTTCAAAATAATTCAACTGGAACATCAGCACCTGGAGCAACTTATTATTTCAAAATTGGCAATAATTATGTTGACACGGTAAATGGTTTAGGTACAGGAACAGGTGAAATAGCTACTGCCGGAACATATACAGTTTGGATGGTAGTTGACGATGGAAATGGCTGTCGAGATTCTATTTCTACAAGCATTGTAGTTAACAATAATATTCCTTCCATTTTTGACCCATCTACAGGTGCATTTAATCAAAATCCGGTTTGGGAGAATTGTATTTTCTTTTTAAACTCCCCTGATTCGTTTAGAATCAACGTTCAAGCCAATGGCCCCATAAGTAATTATAGAATCATTTGGGGGGATTTTACTGCTGATGACACCGGTTCAAACTTGGCTACTGGAGCCCAAAGAAGCCATTTATATACTTTTTTAGGAACCTTTCAAGTCCAGATAATTATTACAAATGGAGGCTGCACGGATACCATTGTTGGTTCTGTTATTAATGAAAGAATACCTACTGCAGGTATTATTGGCCCTCCAGCTGGAGGAAACGTAGGTTGCGTGCCTCATACCATCCGATTTATTAATAATTCGTATAATGTTTCTGCAAATACCATTTTTAGTTGGCAATTTGGAGACGGAACTACTCTAAACCTTCCATCTACAACTGCACTAGATACAATTTTCCATACTTATAATACAGGAGTTTGTAACGGACAAGTTTCGGTTACTGCTTTAAATGCTTGTGGTTCTTCAACCGCTACTTGGGCACCAATTTTTATTAATGACAGAGATATAGCCAACATCACAGTTGATGTAGATAATTGTGACCCAACTACTCCATTTATATTTTACAATACCTCAGTTGCCAGATATTGCACCAACTCTCCTAGGTTATTCTTTTGGGATTTTGGAGATGGAACCACTGTTGGATGGACCAACAGCACAGCTCCACAAGTTCATTATTATACTCGCCCTGGAATTTACACTGTTCGACTTTTAGATTCTAATAATTGTGGGGTGGATACGTTTATCTTACAAACACCCATAAACTTTGTTCCAGACCCCGGTTTTATTATAAATGCAACTTCTGGTTGTGCTCCATTAAATATTCAGGTAATTGATACCTCTTATGGATTAAATGTTACTAGAATTTTTAATTTTGGATCATCAGGAACTGGAAATACCAGCACAGATTCAATAGCTAACTTTACCTATAATACTCCTGGAACCTACCAAATAATTTTATCTGTTACCAATGATTGTGGAACTTCATTTGACACGGTAACCGTTACCGTTTGGCCAGAACCCATTGCTAATTTTGGAAACATTAATAATAGTTGTGTGCCCAAAACGGTAAATTTCAATAATACCTCTACCGTTGTAAATAGTAATGCTAGATATTTTTGGGACTTTGGAGATGGGGACACCAGTAATTTGCAAAATCCACCTGCAAAAATTTACCAAAATGCGGGGCAATTTACCGTTAGATTAATTGTTTATGACACTTGTGGAACCGACACATTTTCCAGAACATTTTTCGCATATCCTAGACCAAACGCAGGTTTCGATTGGGATTCCATCTGTTTTGGTTTTCCAACCCCATTCTTTGACACTTCAACTATACAGAATATAGGCCCCTCTTCAATTACTACTCGTTCTTGGACTTTTGGTGATGGGGGTAATTCATCGGGCACCAATCCTACCCGCCTTTATTCTAGCCCTGGTAGCAAAAACGTAAGATTAATTGTTACCTCAAACAGAAATTGCCGAGACACCTCTGATCAAGTAATATTTGTTGTCCCAACGCCTGATGCCTCAGGAACAGTTAGCACTAATGATTCTATTTGTTTAGGAAATTCATTAAGTTTTGACGGAAGTTCAATTGCAAATTTTGGAACAGTAAATAATTCCTATTGGCAATTTGGAGATGGGAATCAATCTGCCCAAGAAGACACCAATTATACTTATCAGAATTTCGGAAATTTTAATTCAAGATTCATAAGTCAAAACAATTTTGGCTGCTTAGATACTTTTAATTTACCCATTACCATTCATGCTTTACCCGTTCCTGATATTAGAACTGATACTGCTTGTATTGGTCAAACTACATTTTTATTTGATCAAAGTACTGTAGCAAATTCAAGCATAACATCTTGGGACTGGGACTTAGATTTCAACGGATCTTTTGATAGCAGTACTCAAAATACCTCCTATATTTTTAATACTGTAGGAACTCAACAAATACGACTAAGAGTAAGATCAGCTTTTCAATGCGAAGGAATAGACACCTTCAATATTTCGGTATTTCCATTACCAAGTCCAGGATTTACAGTTGATTCAAACAGTATTTGCGAAAACGATTCAATTACTTTAAACAATACCAGTACTGGAGCAAGTTCATACTTCATCAATTTTGGTGATGGTTCAGCACCAGTAAATATCATAACTTTTAATTCATACAAATACGCTTATCAAGATTCTGGAACTTATACTATTACATTAGTCGCAATAAGTGACAGAGGTTGCGCTGATTCAACCACAAGAACCGTAACAGTTAGACCTGCACCTGAGGCTTCTTTCACCGTAAATCAACAAATTGCCTGTGCTCCATTTAATTTTGTATTTACCAATACATCTATAAAGTCTACTCAATATCAATGGTTTACTGAAAATACCTTTACAGGTAATCAAGTAAACAGACCTGATACTCTAATTACCAATGATACCAACCGTTTTAGAGTAAGATTAATTGCATTTAATAACGCATCTTGCCCTCCCGATACTTTTGTAATGCCAATAGGAACCGCAAAAGATCCAGAAGCGCAAATAGCGCAATTACCTGATAGTGGTTGCGGGCCTTTAATTGTTAATTTTACGGATCAAAGCCAATTTGCTGTTAATAGAATTTGGAATTTCGGAAATGGAATTAGCAGCAGTGATAACGACACCTCTGTTAGATTTTTAGCTGCAAATACTAATGACACCTCTTATTTTGTACGATTAATATCTATAAATTGGTTAGGCTGTAGAGATACAACCTATGATACCGTAAAAGTATTTCCTCAACCTAATATTCAATTCACTCAAAGTCAAACCGACTCTTGTGGGCCATTAACTGTTAATTTTATAAATACCAGTCAGCATAATGCTGGGGGTAATTTTAATGATTTGCAATTTGAATGGAGTTTTGGAAATGGAATTAGCTCAAATACTGCAGATACTTCCATCAGATATATAGCCTCCAATACCATTGATTCTTTGTATTCGGTTAGACTAATAGGAACTTCATTAAGAGGCTGTAAAGACACAGCTAATTCTGTAGTTCGGGTATATCCAAACCCTAATGTAAGTTTCACAACAAATCAAATGGATAGTTGCGGGCCATTTACGGTTAATTTTAATAATACTTCCATTCCAAATAATGGAGGCAATATTAATATCATGAGTTTTGTTTGGAATTATGGCCAAGGAACAACTTCGATTGCTAGAGATAGCTCAATAAGATATCCTGCATCATTAACCCAAGACTCTGTATTTAACGTAACTTTAATTGGATTTTCTGAACACGGTTGCCCTGATACATTCAGCTCACAAATCAGATCTTATCCAAAACCTTTAGTAACATTTACACAAACTGATACCGCTGCATGTGGACCTTTATTAGTAAGTTTCACTAATAATTCTGTTCCATTTGATACCTCTGATATTGGTGATATGAGTTTTCAGTGGGACTTTGGTAATGGAATTACAAGCACTGCAAGAGATACAACAGTTAGATTTATTAGCGCGGCTGCAAATGACACCGTTTACACCATTCGATTAATTGGTTATTCAGAGCATGGTTGTGCCGACACATTTTTGTCTTATGTAAGAGTATTTCCTGGGCCAGTATCCATTTTCTCTCCAAATCAAAATATTGCATGTGCACCATTTAATTTTAGTTTCACCAACAATTCCATTAATGCTGATACTTTTATCTGGTTATTTAATAATCAAGTAACTCATATTGGAAATAACAGACCAGACACCTTAATTTCGACAGATTCAACCATAATTGAAATTGGTTTAATTGCTGTTTCTGGAGATGGTTGTCCTAGTGATACAAGTTATAGAAGTTTTGGTACAGCAAGAGATCCAATTGCTCAATTCATTAGCAGTCCGGATAGTGGATGCGGACCATTATTTGTTAATTTCACCAACCAATCTCAATTTGCAAGCACTTATGCTTGGAGTTTCGGAAATGCTAATACCAGCACTAATACTAATCCAAATTCAACTTTTATTGCTTCAACACAAAATGATAGTACATATAATAATCAATTAATTGCATTTAATTGGTTGGGTTGCTCTGATACCATTATCCATCCAATAATTGTATTTCCTAATCCAGATGTAGATTTCAATTATACACCAACGGATAGTTGCGGACCTGCCTTAGTAAGTTTTACAAACACTTCAATTCATAATGCAGGCGGAAATATAAATGATATGCGTTTTGAATGGAGTTTCGGAAACGGAGTAACTTCTAGTAGTCAAGACACTTCGGTTAATTTTATTGCTTCACTTGTAAATGACACTATATATCAGGTAAAACTAAAAGGTTTTTCAAGAAACTCCTGTCCAGATAGTATAATTAAACCGGTAAGAATTTATCCTAATCCGCTTGCGCGATTTAATATGAGCCAAAGCGATAGTTGTGGACCTTTTACCGTAAACTTTACAAATACAAGTATTCCAAATGATACGGGATCCATTTCAATTATGAGCTTTATTTGGAATTTCGGAGATGGCAATACGTCAAACTCTAGAAATCCTTCTCATATTTTTAATAGAGGTAATCAATTTGATAGTATTTACAACATTACATTAACTGCAATTTCAGAACATGGATGTATAGATACCGCCACCAATTTAGCAAGAGCCTATCCTAAACCTATTGCGGATTTTGAATTAAGTGATACTTCTGGCTGTGGACCTTTATTAGTAAACTTTACAAATAACTCTATTCCTAATGACACTGGAAATATAAATATCATGTCATTCAGCTGGAATTTCGGAAACGGTGTTAGCTCTAGTGCAAGTGATACTTCAGTTCAATTTATTGCAGCATCCATCAATGACTCTATTTACAATGTTAGATTAATTGCTTCTAGCGAACATGGTTGTTTAGACACTTTAACTCAAACTGTAAGAGTTCATCCAAAACCTACTTTGGATTTAGATCAAAGCGACACATTAAGTTGCGACCCTTTAATTGTTGATTTTGAAGCTATTAATGTAGTAAATGCAGTTACATTTGCATGGAATTTCGGTGATGGTAATACCAGTACCGCTAATCCAACCAGCCATGCATTTAGAGGCAGATCTTTCTTTGATACCATTTATAACATAAGTTTAGTTGGATATTCACTGTATGGCTGCCCTTCAGATACTGCTAGAGGTTATGCCCGTGTATTAGGAATGCCTCAAGCTGAATTTATAGTACAGCCTGATTCCGTTTGCGCGAGTTCCTTAGCTCAAATGATTAACAATTCATTAGGCGCTATTCGATATTTATGGGATTTTGGTAATGGAGATACCTCCTCAGCGGTTAGTCCGGGTGCATATTTTACACTAAATCCAAATGCGGATACGGTTTATAATATAACTATGGTAGCTGAAAACATTCAAGGCTGTTTAGATACAGCGTTAGGTAATGTGGTAATTTCGCCAACTCCAACTGCCAGAATTTTTGCGGATACATTAGAAGGTTGTGGTCCGCTGACAATTCAATTTAGTGATTCTTCCATTTTTGGGGCTTTCTTTGATTGGAATTTTGGAAATGGCCAAACATCCACATTAAAAAATCCACAAATAACCTTTACTAATACAGGCCAAATAGATTCTGTTTTTCAAGTTAGAATGATTACCACTAACCTTGGTGGCTGCACCGATACGGCATTCCTCAATGTTAGAGTTTATCCTAAACCTTTATCTCTATTTAGCGCCAATCCAAATACAGCATGCGGACCAGCAAATATTAGTTTCAATAATAGCTCTACTCCTTTTGATACGGGGTCGATTAATAACATGACTTTTATTTGGGATTTAGGTAATGGGAATTCATCAACACTTAGAAACCCAAGTTCAAATTATATCGCATCTTTAGATAATGACACCATTTATCTAATCAATTTAATAGCTATTAGCGAACACGGTTGCAGGGATACTTCTGATCAAAATATAAGAATTTTCCCTAAACCTATTGCTGATTTCTCCATGTCAGATACTTCTGGTTGTGGACCAATAGCTATAGCTTTTACCAATAACAGCGATCCAAGAGACACTGGCAATATATCAATGATGAATTTTGTTTGGAACTTTGGAAATGGTTTTATCAGTTATACTCAAGATGATACCATTACTTATTCATCAAATATTAATTCTGATACGGTATTTAACATTTCATTAATTGCTATTAGCGAACATGGTTGCCGCGATACAGCAAGAAGTACATTTAGAGTTCATCCTAAACCTTCAATTAATTTCACATCAAATATTAATTCTGGTTGTGGACCATTAAACGTAAATTTCACATCCACTTCAACAAATGTGAATTCATTTAAATGGTACTTTGGTAATGGTGATAGTTCTACTGCAGTAAACCCAAGTTATACCTTTACCAATAATACCGATATTGATCAAGTTTATAATATTAGATTAAGTGGAAATTCAGCTTTTGCGTGTTTATCAGACACCATTATCAGGTCAATTATTGTAAGGCCAGACCCTGTTGCTGCATTTAGTAAAAGCGCTGATAGTGTTTGTGGAAGCACTCAAATTACTTTTAGTAATGAGTCTTTAGGAGCTAATTCTTATTCTTGGTTATTAGGAAATGGAAATACCTCGAACTCCACTAATCCACAACAAAATTATGTAGCGTCTTTTGCTAATGATACCTCTTACATTATTCGTTTGGTTGCTACTACCGCCTTTGGTTGTAGAGATACCATTTTTGATACTCTAACCCTATTCCCTAGACCTATCGCGAGATACAATACCAATGTAAATGCTGGCTGTACTCCTTTAAATGTTAACTTTAACGATTCGTCTCATTTAGCGCAATCTTATTTATGGTCATTCGGTAATGGAAATACTTCAACCAATTCAACATCCGCGCAAGCGTTTAATAATAACGGATTTTTTGATACACTTGTTAGTTCTAAATTGGTAATTACTTCCTTGCGGGGATGCAGGGATAGTATTACTCAAACTGTTAGAGTTTATCCTTTACCTAGTGTAAATTTCACAGCAAATAATAATGATGGTTGTGGTCCCTTAAATGTAAATTTCAACAATAATTCCACTCCTAATGATACTGGAACTATTAATATCATGACCTTTAGTTGGGATTTTGGAAATGGATTAAGTTCTAACCAAAGAAATCCTTCTACCCAATTCATTTCATCACTTGTTCAAGACAGTATTTATACCGTTAGTTTAATCGGTTTTTCTGAGCATTCTTGCGTGGATACTGCCAGCAGAAATATTCGTGTTTATCCTAAACCATTAGCTATGTTTAGCATGGTTGATTCTACTGGTTGCGCTCCTTTAAGTACTTCATTCATTAATCAAAGTACACCTTATGACACGGGTTCAATTAATGACATGAGTTTCTTATGGAATTTCGGTAATGGATTAAGTTCAATTTCTAGAGATGATACCGTTGTTTTTAATGCTTCATATTCACAAGACACTACTTATAATGTTAGTTTAATTGCAACCTCTGAACATGGTTGTAGAGATACCATTAACAAAAATGTTATTGTTAGACCCGATCCAGTAATCAGTTTAACAGCTGATAGAACCGCTGGTTGCGGTCCGCTAACGGTTAATTTCAGCTCGAGTGGATTAAATATCAATCAGTATTTCTGGGATTTCGGAAATGGAACTACTTCTAATTTGGCTAACCCTAGTGCCGTTTTCCAAAACCGACCAGATATTGACACCGTTTATCAAGTAAGACTTTGGGCTAACTCATCATTTAGTTGTGTTAGTGATACCCAAAGAATTAATATTACCGTAAGGCCAGACCCTGTTGCTGCATTTAGTAAAAGCGCTGATAGTGTTTGCGGAAATACTCAAATTACTTTTAGTAACGAAACATCTGGAGCCAATAGTTTAAGCTGGACTTTCGGAAATGGAAATAGCTCTAACCAAGCCAATCCACAACAAAATTATGTAGCGTCATTTGCTAATGATACCTCATACATTATTCGTTTGGTTGCTACTACCGCCTTTGGTTGTAGAGATACCATTTTTGATACTCTAACCCTATTCCCTAGACCTATCGCGAGATACAATACCAATGTAAATGCTGGCTGTACTCCTTTAAATGTTAACTTTAACGATTCGTCTCATTTAGCGCAATCTTATTTATGGTCATTCGGTAATGGAAATACTTCAACCAATTCAACATCCGCGCAAGCGTTTAATAATAACGGATTTTTTGATACACTTGTTAGTTCTAAATTGGTAATTACTTCCTTGCGGGGATGCAGGGATAGTATTACTCAAACTGTTAGAGTTTATCCTTTACCTAGTGTAAATTTCACAGCAAATAATAATGATGGTTGTGGTCCCTTAAATGTAAATTTCAACAATAATTCCACTCCTAATGATACTGGAACTATTAATATCATGACCTTTAGTTGGGATTTTGGAAATGGATTAAGTTCTAACCAAAGAAATCCTTCTACCCAATTCATTTCATCACTTGTTCAAGACAGTATTTATACCGTTAGTTTAATCGGTTTTTCTGAGCATTCTTGCGTGGATACTGCCAGCAGAAATATTCGTGTTTATCCTAAACCATTAGCTATGTTTAGCATGGTTGATTCTACTGGTTGCGCTCCTTTAAGTACTTCATTCATTAATCAAAGTACACCTTATGACACGGGTTCAATTAATGACATGAGTTTCTTATGGAATTTCGGTAATGGATTAAGTTCAATTTCTAGAGATGATACCGTTGTTTTTAATGCTTCATATTCACAAGACACTACTTATAATGTTAGTTTAATTGCAACCTCTGAACATGGTTGTAGAGATACCATTAACAAAAATGTTATTGTTAGACCCGATCCAGTAATCAGTTTAACAGCTGATAGAACCGCTGGTTGCGGTCCGCTAACGGTTAATTTCAGCTCGAGTGGATTAAATATCAATCAGTATTTCTGGGATTTCGGAAATGGAACTACTTCTAATTTGGCTAACCCTAGCGCAGTTTTCCAAAACCGACCAGATATTGACACCGTTTATCAAGTGAGACTTTGGGCCAGCTCATCATTTAGTTGTGTTAGTGATACCCAAAGAATTAATATTACCGTAAGGCCTGATCCGGTTGCAAATTTTGGCTTAAGCAGAGATTCAATCTGCGGAAGCGGAAATATCAATTTCTTAAATTTATCGCAGAGTGCTGCTACCTTTAATTGGAACTTTGATAATGGTCAAACAAGCACTCAAGTTAATCCTGGTTCAAATTTCACAATGGATCCTAACCAAATTGCGATTTACAATGTAAGATTAATTTCAACCAGCATATATGGGTGTAATGACACTATGATCAGGCCTGTGAGTATACTTCCAGTTCCAAGAGCTAGAATTACCGCCGATTTATTGAATGGTTGTACCCCTTTAGATGTTCAGTTTGCAGATACCTCCCATTTAGGAGATCAATTATTCTGGGATTTTGGAGATGGAGACACCTTAACAGGAGTAAATCCTCTTCATACATTTATCAATAATGCTGGAGTATTTAGAGATTTTGAAGTAGTTCTAAGAGCAAGAACACAATTAGGTTGTACTGATTTTGACACTTTAAATATCCGAGTTCATCCATTGCCTAGACCGAATTTTATTTCAAATAAAACAGGCATTTGTGATACCTCTTCCTATGAATTTTCAAATTTAAGTTCTGGAATTATCAATTCATATTTCTGGGATTTTGGAGATGGAAATACATCAACACAAACAGAACCGGTGCATATTTACCCAAGTGCTTTAAGCCAAGACAGTATATTTAGTGCAAAATTAATTGCTACTACAGATCAAGGCTGTATAGATAGCATTAGCAAATTTGTGGTCGTTAATCCATTACTATTTGCAGCAGCAAGCATTAATAATACAGCAGGCTGTTCACCGCTAAATGTAAACTTTACAAGTTTATCTAGAAATGCAACTCAATATTATTGGGAATTCGGGGATGGTTTTATATCAGTTCAGCCTAATCCGAGTCATACTTATATTAATCCAGATACTGTAGCTGCTATTTATAACGTAAGTTTAGTTGTAAATAATCGATTTGGTTGTGCAGATACAGTTAGAGCAAGTATTAATTTACAACCAAATGTAAATGCTTCATTTACATTCAATAAAACTCCGCGTTGTGATGTAGCAGAATTCCAATTTATTAATAATTCTTCAGGAGGTATTGAATTTAATTGGGATTTTGGTGATGGTACCACTTCAAATGCATATTCACCACGACATGTTTTCCCAACTGCTTTAAACGCAGATACTAATTTTACGGTCCGATTAATTGTAAGGTCATCAAGTAATTGTTATGATACCATGCAAATTAATGTTAGGGTTGATCCTTTGGTTATTGCTAATTTCAGTGTAAATAACCCCGAAGCATGTGGATTTAGCATTGTAAACTTTACCAATAATAGCAGGAATGGAAGATTTTATATTTGGGATTTTGGTGATGGTAGTGGATCTGCATTACAAAACCCAACCCATCCTTATGGAATTCCAGGTAATTTTACACCAAGTTTAATTGTATTTGATGGCAGAGGATGTTCAGATACCTTTGTTTCAAATGTGCAAGTAGTAATTTGGGAGATTCCAACAGCTGGATTTATAGCCTCACCAAACACCTTAAGATTGCCTCAATCAACCTTTACTGTCTTAGATTTAAGCAATAGTTCATTACCATTAAATTATGATTGGAATTTTGGTGAACCAGCTTCAGGGCAAAATAATACCTCAACATTAAGAAATCCAGCACATACCTATTTAGATTCTGGAACCTATACCATTACTCAAATAATAAATAATGGTAGATGTTATGATACCGCTATTTCTAGAGTAAGGGTTGAATATTATTTCCCTATTGCATCATTTACCCAAGATCCAGACACAGGCTGCGCTCCTCATACGGTAAACTTTACTAATACAAGTCAGTATGCAACTTCGTATCGTTGGTTCTTTGGAGATGGAGGACAAAGCACTTTAGAGAACCCAAGCCATACCTATATTGTTCCTGGAACTTATACAGTAACTTTAATAGCAACTGGCCCTGGCGGAATTGATGATACAACAAAAGAGAATGTAATTGTAGTAAGAGAAACTCCAGTGGCAGCTTTCTTCTCTAGTCCAACTACTCAAATTGCACCTAATAACAATTTTGAATTTATAAACACTTCAATTGGAGGTATTACTTGGCAATGGAGTGTATTTGATTCACTAAACAGAGAAGTTTGGAATTCAACGCAAGAGAATCCAATTGCTATAATCCCTTATTTCGGTCAATTTGATGCACGTTTAATTGCCATAAACCAATATGGATGTCGAGATACTGCATTTAGAAATAACTATATTAGTTATGGAGTTGGAGGATATATTATAGTACCAGACGCCTTTACACCAAATGGTGATGGAACTAATGATGGTTTCAGACCAAATATAATTGGAGTTCAAGAAGAAGGATACCTATTCCAAGTGTTTAATAGATGGGGTGAAAAGGTATTTGAAACCAAAGATTTGAATGGTGCTTGGGATGGAACCTTTGGTGGCAAACCTGCACAAATAGATGTTTACGTTTGGCAAGTTAGAGGGGTGTTCTTTGGTGGTGTTGGATTTACTGAATTTGGACGAGTAACATTGATGAGATAAAAATAAAGGAGAGCCATATTAATCCATATGGCTCTCCTTTAAAAATAACCGAGAATAAGGCAGTTAAATGATTAATTATTATTCCTCAATAAATATAATTACTTCACAACGATCGAGCCCATTTTTACTAAATTTCATTATTAATCCTTCTGTATCTGGATATTTTTTCTTTGCTCTTTTGATTAAATTATTTCTAATTGACTCATATTGAGTATCAACAACGAAACCTAACTCAACCTCTCCAATCTTTTGATATTTATTTGCCGGACGGCTATCTGTAAAAATATAAACACCTTCAACATTTGAAACTTCTGCCACTGAATTTTTTTCAGATTTTACAATAAAACCTAAAGACAAAAAAACAATAAATGAAGATATTAGAGTAATTTTTAAATGATTATTATTCATAAACCAAATTTAGGTTTATAACTAAAACAAGCGAGAAATGTTTAAGAAAATTTAAGTTAAAAATTAATCAGCGATCGGCCTAATTAAATCCCAACTTTGCAGCAAATCATTAATAAGCATATCTTCGGTCTCATTCATTTTTCTATCAGACATTACGATCTGCATTGCAAAATCGACCAATTTCATTCGCTCCTCTTTATTACTTAAACTATAAAAACGTGAACAAACCTCTGAAAAATGAGTATGAATTTCTTCCTCTGGCAGCATTTTAATAAACTCTTGCTCTTTGTTTAAATCCAAGGGTAAAGCATATTCTCTATTTAAAAACTCCAAAATTATATTGGCTTCTACCGGTTGGGTACTTCCATCAGCTAATGATAACATTACTAATAAATGAAATCCTGCTTCGGTTTTGTTCATGTCATTTATAATACTCGAGGGCATCTATTTTAAAAAATGGTGAAACCAAATTTAATAAATTTCAATAATTATTAAACATAAAATTAATTTTTTATGATTTATACAGCTTAAAACGCCTCAGTATTAATTAAAATCCCATTCTCGTATTTATATTTTTCTTTCGAAAATGCTTTCTTAAGCACTATTAATTAAATAAATATTCTAAAACACAAAATATTTATGATTAATTAATAAATTGCAAATAAAAAAAACAATATGATTAAAAATTTACTTAGAGCCTTTATTTTTTCTGGCCTCCTTCTTTTTTGTTTTACAAAAACCCAAGCCCAAATCGATTATAAGGTATGCGTGGCCAATTTAGTTAATCAAGTAATTGGAGAATCAAACACTCCTAAACCCGGTTTTATTTTAGCCCCTAATGGGAAAAATTATGGAATCCAATATCCTGATACTCCATACATGGGACGGATGGATCAAATGCGCTATTGGATGAAACAAGATATATCCATGAATACCCTCTTTGTTTATTTAACCACTAAAACAGAAGATGAAATAAATGTATGGTTTAATAATATGAGTATCACCTATAAATTCATGGTTTTTTGCCAATATATGGTTGCCCATGATCATGGTAATTTTACTCCGAACAGGCAGTTTAATTTATTAACCATAAATAATAAATGGAATTTAAGATTTGATAATGGTGGAATGAATCCTCAAAATCCACCACCTCCAAGAATGGAATGTCAATAATAAATTTATGAACCCAATTAAAATCGCATTAATAATAGTATTTTTTCTCTTGGTTGTTTGCGGATATCTATTTATCCCTTTTCAACCTGGAAGTGGTTATTCACTTTCTGTATATGGTAACCAACCCATGCCTTGGGGTCAAGGGAATATACCTTTATACAATTGGATTTGGATTTTAGGAATAAGATTAAGCCTCTTTGTTGATGCCATCCTCATGTTAATCATCCTAAAAATGGATGAAAGAAAATGGTCACTCATTGCTTTAATTTTAGTTTTACAAATTACCCGTTGTATTGATGTAGTTCAATTAATTCTTAATGGCGATGTTGCTGATGAAACTGGAGCCTATGAATACATTATTAATGCGATCTTTTTTATTTTATTATTATTTACTCTCGACTTAAAATTTTTTAGAAGAAATAAATACGATGAGGTTAATACCCAAGAACCAATTATTGTTGTACAAACCCCAAATTTAAATTGGTTTGGTAAACTAATTCCTGGAAAAAAAATCAAAATACACAGTAATGTTGCCGATTTAACCTTAAATGAAAATGATTTAGAAATCATTCGAAAATTAAATGATCATAAAAACGGAAAACAACTGGAACGAATTTATACCCAAGCTTTAAAAATAAAACATTCCAATTCTGATCTGGAAAAAGATGCCGCTTTTAATAATTTTTCTGCAGAATTTGAGAAACTTCTAAAGGATTAATTCCTTTGCAGGATCCCAGAAAAATTGATCAAAATCTTGAACCTGATTTTCCACAACTTTCAATCCTTCTGATTCAAGCAGCTCTTGCATTAGTTCTGGCGGATTGAAATGAGCCATACCACTCAAAAGTCCATTTCTATTTAATACCCTATGCGCAGGCACTGGCGGATTAACCCCATGACTAGCATTCATGGCCCAGCCTACCATTCTGGCCGACCTTTTTGCACCTAAATAAGCTGCAATTGCTCCATATGAGGTAACCCTTCCGTAAGGCACCAAACGAACCACCTCATGCACCATTTCAAAAAAAGAATCATCTTTATTTTCCTTAACCATTTTATTTAATGATTTTTGCACCATGTCTTTACCTACAAAGATAAAAATTGGAAGCGTATCCAATTTAACTGACGCAAGATTTGCTGCATCTCAAGATGTAAGCTGGATTGGATTTAATTTTTCAGAAAACTCTGAAAGCTATATAAACCCCGTTGATGCCCAAGGAATATTAGGCTGGATTTCTGGCCCTGATTTCGTTGCTGAATTCAATCATCATAATTGGGATAAAATTTCTGATATCACTAATTTATTAGGAATATCATGGGTTCAAATTCCCTTTTCAAATCAATTCTTAGCCAACTTTAATCATGATCTAAATTTGATTGTTGAATTAAAGTTAGATGAATTTGATGATGTAATGGACATGGATAATTTCCCAAGCTCAGCTTGGTTATTAATCAAAAATGCAAGTTTAGGTTTATTAGAGACCCTTCCTCAATCTATCTTCGAAAAATTAATAGTTGACCTTAGCCATTTTAAAAACGAAGATTTAGAATTGCTCAAAGAAAGAAATCCATCTGCTATACAAATCAATGGAGGAATTGAAACTCAACCGGGTTTGAAAGATGTTAGCGACCTTTCTGAAATTATAGAACTTTTTAACGGCGAATATCTGTGGTAATTAATCTTGAATCAATATCAAATCAATCTATTGAAATTGTTAAGAAGGCAGGTGAATTTATTCAACAGCAATTAAACAATTTTAACGACTCACATATAGAAATTAAAGGCCTAAACCAATTAGTTTCTTTTGTAGATATTGAAACCGAAAAGTTTTTAGTAAAAGAATTAGGAAAACTCATTCCAAATTCCTCCTTTATAACGGAAGAAAAAACAGTAGAAGAGAATAAAAATGCCGAATACTGCTGGATTATTGACCCTTTAGATGGAACTACTAATTTCATGCACAAACTTCCTGTTTATAGCATAAGCGTTGCTTTAATGCATAAAAATAGCTTACAAATCGGGATAGTTTATGAAATTAATAGAAATGAGATTTTTAATGCCATTTTAAATAATGGAGCTTATTTAAATAATAATCCTATACAAATAAGTCAGAATAAAGACCTCAGTCAAAGTTTAATTGCTACTGGATTTCCTTATTATGATTTTGAAAAAATGGATGCTTATTTAAATATTCTTCGTGAATTGATGAAAAGCACCCATGGTTTAAGAAGAATGGGCAGCGCCGCTGTCGATCTTGCTTATACTGCCGCCGGCCGTTTCGAAGGATTTTTTGAATACAGTTTAGCCCCTTGGGATGTAGCAGCTGGAATTCTTATTGCTCAAGAAGCAGGAGCTAAAGTATATGATTTTAATGGAGGATCTAATTATTTATTTGGCAAAGAAATAATAGCTTGTTCGCCGAGCATTGAAAAAGAATTCTTAACATTAATTAAAAATAATTTCTATCCAAATTGATTGGCTCAAAAGACATAAAATTTATTCTGGCAATTTTTTTATTGCACTTAATAGCTTTGTTTGTCTTTTTAATCTTTGGTCACCCATTTTTTCCCGATTCAGTTGATTATATTGAACAGTCGTTCAATTTCAAAAATTATAATTCCTTTTATGCGAAAAACTGGTTCGATGAACCCATAAATAGAGATTATTTTACCAAGAGGCCTCCCCTTTACTCGATTTTATTAAGTATTTCAGGTTTTAATTACGAAAACAGCATACATATTATTATTTTACAAAATTTAATTTCCCTTGCGGGGATATGGATTGCCGCTCAAATTAGCAAAAAGCTTTACCCCAATCTTAATCCTTATCCGTATTTAATAGTTTTATTTATCTTGATTCCTGGTTTCTGGATATTCCCCAATACCATAATGACTGAAACACTTTTAGCTTTCTTATTAGTATTAGCTTGGTATTCATTTATTATTTATAAAAGCTCTTCAAAAAATATTTATTTGTTGATAAATCAAATCGCCTTATTAAGTGCCGTTTTTACAAAACCGGTAATGTTATTTTTCTGGATTATTAATTTATTCTTCATTATTTATTTGATTGTAAAAAATAAAAAAATCCATCAAATACTTTTTTTATCTATTATTCCAATAAGCATCTTTTTATGGAGTTTAAGGAATGAACGATTAACAGGTTATAGGCACTTTAGCTCAATTAGCACAGTCAATTTAATTGATTATAATACCAAATACTTTCTTTTTAATTCTAAGGGAAGCGATTTTGCTGATAAATGGATTGACTCTATTAAACATAAATCCAATTTAATTATTGATTATAAAGAAAAGAATGAATTTATTAAGAATGAATGCAGTAAAATAATTAAAGAAAATTTAATACCCTATAGCCTATTCCATTCAAAAGGATTTATAGGCTTTTTTATAGATCCTGGCCGATTTGATTTGGTAGAGTTTTTTCAATTGAACACTGGTGAAATGGGATTTCTTCATTATTTAAGCAAAAAAGATTTTAATGGTTTACTTCAACTATTGATTAATCAAAATCCCTTAATTCTAATTTTCTTACCTATAGGCATCTTAATAAATTTATTATTATTAATTTTATTTATAAAGTCCTTATCCCGCAAGGAAAATTTTAATATTAATTTATTATACGGACTATCGATAATTGCCTATATAATTGTACTTACTGGACCATTAGGTGGATCTAGATTTAGGTTCCCAGTAGAGTTAATCTTAATTATTATTGCACTCGGCGCAATCTCAAGTATCAAGCCATTGTTTAAATGCAGAAGCTTTTTCACGGCTAACAAAAACCTCTTCTTTTAAATCTACATTTAAGTGAATTTTTAGTTTTCCGTTTAAATGAGTATGAACCTCTTCTATTGAACTTATTGAAGCAATTACACCTCTATTAATTCTAAAAAAATCTTTTGGGTTTATGGATGCTTCAATTAAATCGAGACTTAAATCTAAAATATAACGTTTTTTATTTCTGTCAATTACAAAATTTACTTTATCTTCAGAATAAAATACCGCAATTTCATTTATAGGTAATGAAATTAATCGAGTGCCTTGTTTAACTAAAAATCGCGTTTTGTATTCTTTATTTTTTATTTCATTAATTAATGAATAAACATCATTAATCACTTCTATTTTGGTATTTTTTTCTGCTTTTTCAATAGCAAAAATTAGATCTTCAGAGCTTATGGGTTTTAGTAAATAATCAATTGAATTTACCTTAAAGGCTTTAATGGCATATTCATCAAATGCTGTAGTAAAAATAATATTTGAATTAATTTTTAATTTTTCAAAAATCTCAAAACTTAGTCCATCTGATAATTGAATGTCCATAAAAATTAAATCAGGATGATTCATTGAATTTAACTTTTCTATAGAATCTTCTATTCCATCAGATGTAAAAACCAATTTCCAATTCGGCCTTAATTCTAAAATCATACGCTCTAAGCGACGTAAGGCAGGCAATTCATCTTCAATAATGGCAAATTTCATCTATCTAAAAATTGGAATTTGTACAATAAAAAAATTCGAATCATCATTAATAATTAAATCTATTTCCGAATTTAATAATCTTACTCGCTCAGCTAAATTACTTAAGCCTAAATGAGTAGAAGGATCTAAAGATTTTTTACGTTGAATTCTATTCTTTACAAAAATAAATTCTGAATCCAATTCTATTTCTATTTTTAGAGGATTTGAATGAGATACCACATTATGTTTTATTGCATTTTCAACTAAAATTTGAATGGCCATAGGTGGAATTTTAACACCATTTATTCGCTCTCTATCTATTTTTATATTTAAAATTAATGCGGTATCAAAGCGCATTTTTTGTAAATATATATAAGCATCCACCATTACTAACTCATCACTTAATTCAATTAATTCCTTATCTCTATATATCAATACATTCCTATAAAAGAGAGATAATTTCTCAACAAATTCAACCCCTTTTTTTGAATCTTCTGGTATTAATCCCGCAAGGGTATTTAGACTATTAAATAAAAAATGAGGGTTAATTTGATTTTTTAAGGTTTCATATTGAGCTTTTAAATTTTCTTGTTTTAATTTTTCTGAATCGATTAGAGACTTTTTCCAAAGAAAAAATAAACACCTACCTTCCATTACTGAAACCACCAAAGCATTAATAATAAAACAAATAGAAATATTTGTTGCTAAATTAATATTAACCCTTTCCTGAGTAATGTTAAAATATAAATAAGCGAAAATTTCGGTCCAAAACCAGCCTAAAAAAATGGCTAATAAACTTGTACCAATTGCTATATAAATAACTCTCTTGTAAGGGTGTTTTGAATAACTATAAACGGATCCAATATAATCGCAATAAGCCGAATTAATGGTATAAACTAACCAGCTCATTGTAGCTGAAAAGATTGCGCTAATTACAAAATTAGAACTTAACCAAGTGCTTGTACCATTATAAAATAATAAATAAAAATAAAGAGGTATTAAAACCCCGAGCAAAATACTCGAGATAATAACCTCTTTATTTAAAAATATTTTTTTAAGCTTTAATGCCATTAAAATTGAATTCTATAAAAGGGTACTGGAAATAAACCCAATTGGTAAATTGTTCGGGTGCTATTGGTTTTTACATTATATATTTCTGTGTTCACATTTTTAATATTAAATACATTTTGTAAATCTAATGCAAATTCTTGAGTTACTTTTTTGCCATAAATTTTGAAACCAATTTTAAAATCAGGCCTGAAATAATCTCTGTATTTAAATTCATAAGCATCAGCTTCGTTAAAAATAATCCTTTGTTCGGCAAAACTTCTTTCTTTATCAATCGGAACATATCTTCTACCACCTGCATAAACTACTCTTAAATTAAAACTCAACACCCCTTTTTTCAATTTCACCTCTTTTCCCGCAAGGAAATTTAATACATAATTATTATTAAATGCAGTATTACGCCATTGGTTGTCACTTGCTTTGTATTTTGAATCAAAAACCGAGGCAGTTAATAAATAATAATATCCTTTATCAAAAAACTTTTCTAGGGTAACTTCCAAGCCATAATTCCTTCCAATACCTTTATTTACCAAGCTATCTACATTTGGAAAACCAAAATCGGCTCCAAAATTTACGGTTGAATAATAACTTGGATTTTGGGTAACTGGCAATTGATCCAAATGCTGGTAATAAATTTCGGTTTTTAATCTTAATAAATTATTTATTATTCGTTGATAACCCAAAATAAAATGGGTATTTCTTGAGAAATCCAGGTTTTTATTAGTTTCTAAATAGGTATTGTTTTGAAAATTTAACAAGGTTCTATCGTAATACACTACAAATGGTTGCATTTGAGAGTGCACCCCAACACCTAATGATAAAGTTTGTCCGGGTTTTAAAATATAGTTAGCACTAAACCTCGGATCTACAGCTTTTTTATTACTTATATTGGATTGAATTCCGTTTAAACCAAAGTTAAAAACTAAACGATCGTTCAGTTTATAATTGGCATTTATGTAGGTTTGAAGCGTAAAATTAGATTCATCTACTTCTGCTTCACTTATAAATCCACCATAGGTAAATTCATAAACAGAATCCGTGAAATTAACTCCATATCGAGTAAAATTAACCCCATATTTTAAAGCTAATTTAGAATTCACTTTATAATTAATGAAAGAATGTGCAGTAATTCTATTTAAAGATGTATAAGAGAAAAAATAGGGATGTCTTTTGAATTCAGAATTAAGCGAATCAACTTCTGTTGAATTTGATTCTGAACTGCTAGCAATTACCGTTTTCCAAAAAGCTTTTTTACCCAATGAAATATTGTGACTAATGCCAATAACCCCCATTTGAGAACCAAATTTAACATCTTGTGGATTACTAATTTTACTTCGCTCTACAGAATCTTTTTCGCTATCAAATAAATTGGTATTACTTTTTCCAGCAATTACAAATAACCCAAAATTACCCATTTTGGTATTCCCTGAATTTATTTTAAAGGTTAAATCCTGATAAAATGGAATCCCTACATCCCCAAAACTTAAGCCCAAAGTATTAAAAAAGGCTAATGATGAATATCTGTAAGCCAATAAGTAACTGGATTTCCCTTTTTTTATAGGTCCTTCAGCCATAAATTCCAAACCAGAGAAACCTATTTGGCCAGTAAATTCGTGTTTTTCATTATTACCATTTCTAATTTTTAAGTCAAAAACGCCTGAACCAGCATTTCCGTATTCTGCTGGAAATGCGCCCGTTAAAAAATCTGAATTCCCTAAGGTATTATTATTTAAAATACTTACTGGACCACCAGTTGAGCCCTGAGCCGAAAAATGATTAGGGTTTGGAATATCAACACCTTCTAATCTCCATAACAAACCATTAGGCGAATTACCTCTAATAACAATATCATTACGTTGATCCGAACCTCCGCTTGCTACTCCTGCAAAATTACTGGCCATTCTAGAGGGATCACCCAAACTTCCTGCATATCTTTGAGTTTGATCAATAGTAAAAGATCTTCCTGAAATTAACACCAACTCATTATTAGCTGCTGCTGCATCGGCCTTGCCCGTTACAACAACTTCTTCCGCTGTAATAGCTAATTCTTCTAAGCTTAAATTTAAAACTACTTGTTTGGATGAATTAACAATAATATCAGGAATGATTGCATCACCATATCCTAAATAAGTAACTTTTATACTTTGTCTTCCTACCGGAACATTTTCTAATTTGAATTTACCATCAGCATCAGTTACTGTTCCTTTAAGTGGATTAGAATTTAATAAAACAACACTCGCACCCACAAGTGGTATATTGGTTTGTTTGTCAACTATTGTTCCTCTTATTACTTGGGTTAAAACTTCCTGAGCTTTTAATCCATAATTGAATAAGATTGAAATGATTAATAAAATGGAGGCTTTTTTCATTTTGCTTAATTTTGCTCAAAATTCATCATTGCGGATTAATCTTTGAATAAGAATATGATGAAACTGCAATTTTTCCAGTTGAAGCGTATGAACATTTTTTGATTCTAAAGCATCTATAATAATATGAGCAAATTAAAATTATTTATAACATTTTTTATTTTTATAATATTAAACAATTCAAGTATAGCTCAAAAAACTTTAATCCCTTTTAGGGTTAAAAATTTATGGGGTTATTCAGACCCAAAAGGAAAAATGCTAATCCCAGCTCAATTCATTTATGAACCAGGTTGGTTCAATGAAGGACTAGCCATGGCGGCCGATTCCAGTGGTTTATATGGGTTTATTAATGAAAAAGGTGATTTTGTTATTAAACCCCAATATTTAGAAGTAAAAGATTTTAAAAACAATCTTTGTTGGGTAAAAAAATATAATGGTTGGGCATTAATTAATCAATTAGATCAAGAAATAATTAATACGGGGGGAGATTATTTTAGCGAGCAGGGTAATACCTTATTTGTTAAAATCAGAAAAAATAATAAATGGGGAATTACCAAGTTAAATCAGTGGATTATTGAACCTAAATATGATTATTTGGGTGATCTTAATGATGGTATTTTTATGGCCCAAATAGATGGAAAATATTATTATTTTGACACTACAGGTAAAAAAATTACGGATAAAAATTTTCCCCTTGCGGGAGATTTTTCTGAGGGTTTAGCTTTTGTTTCTTATAATGACACTTTTTACTTCCTCAACACCCAAGGCGAATTAGCCCTTAGATCTAATATACCCATTTTTTCATCATTTAAATATGGAGTATGTATCATGTATTCGGCCGGAAAATTTGGCTTAATTAATAAAAAAGGGGAATTAGTGGCCGATATGATTTACGATAATATGAGCGAATTTATTGAAGGCAGAGCCATTGTTGAAATTGGTTATTTAAAGAATTTTATTTTACCCAATGGAAAATTATTGTGCAAAAGCTCTTATGAGGCAGTTACCCCTTTTTCTGAAGGAATTGCCTCTGTATTAAAAAATGGTAGTTGGGGTATAATTGATTCTAATGGTAAAGAAATCGGGGGCTTTCAATATGATTATATAGAACCCTTTTGTAATGGGTTTGCTCGAGTTTATTCAGCGGGTTTATCCGGATTTATCAATAAAAAAGGTAAACTTATTGTCCCCTTAGAATACGCTACAGTAAAACCCATTGATATGTATTATGCTGGAGATATTTCTTGGTTATTTTTCTATGATGGTTTAGCAGGAGTAGAAAAAACTTTTAGATATGGTTTTGTAAATACCAAAGGGAAATTAGTAATTCCAGCAAAATATGATGAAATAACACCATTTAAAAACGGTTATGCAAGGGTTCGTTATTACGGAAAATGGGGATATATCAATACTAAGGGAAAGGAATTTTTTATTGATGAAATTTGATTTTTTTCATATTTAATTTGGTTAATAAATTCCTTAAAATTATTTATTAAACTTAATATTAAGTGATAATAAATATAAAGAAAACAACTAATTATGGTTGGTTTTCAAAAATTTTGGATTTCTTTTAATCCCCGCTTTATATTACTGCTCAATTATCGGAAACTCCATAAACACCGTGGTTCCTACTCCTTCTTTTGATTCTATCCAAACCTTGCCTCCCACCGCTTCTATTTGTTCTTTCACAATACTTAATCCCATTCCAACCGAAACTTCTCCCTTTGTTCCACTCCTACCTGCTTCGGTAAACTGATCAAATACTTTTCCTAATAAGCTTTCAGGTATTCCTACTCCATTATCACTAATTGATATTAAAGCCTTGGTTCTCGTTCCTGAAAGTATTACTGAAATAAAGCCTTTCTCTCCAGTAAACTTAATGGAATTGCTTAAAATGTTTTCAATAATTCTTGAGAATTTATTAGGGTTAAACACTACATTCATTCCTCCAGCTCTGGATTCAAAACTGATCTGAATATTTTTAACAGCTGCCTTATCTCTATTTTTTTGTACTTCTCTTGATAAATTATATTCTAAATCAATAATTTCATTAGCATTGTTTTGATCTATTATACTAGCAACTTTAGAGGCATCTATTAAATCTTTAATAATTAATAAAGCACTATCACAAGTATTCTGAATCATTTGAATTTTCTCTAAATCATCAGCAGTGCGAGGATCCATTTTCATTACCTCTGATAATCCTTGAATTGAAGCTATCGGATTTCTTAAATCATGAGCAACCACCGCTAAAATTTTACCCTTTTCATGATTACTTCTATGCAAACTTTGATTAGCTGATTGTATTTCTTTGTTTAAACTAGCTAAATCTTTATTCTTTTTTCTCGTGTAGATTAAGAAAATAATCATAACTACAAAAAAGACTGCAAAGGCTACAACACCAATAACACTAAATTTTACATTGGCCTCTTTAAGTTGATTTTCTTTTTCTAATAATTTTACCTGATTATCTTTCTGTACCAATTGATAATCGGTATATCTACTGATAAAATTATTTCCAGCAACTAAACGATCTAATGAATCTTTCTGAAAAATGTATTTAGTTAATATTTCAACAGCCCCTTTATCATTTCCCATTTCACTGCTTAAATCGGCCTGAAGTCTTAAAACACTAATAGCATCCTTGGCAAATTTTAAGCTATCTAAGGTTTTATAGCTTAAATTTAATAATGCCTCTGCCTCATTAAATTTTCTTTTTATAATATAAATCCTTGATAAATATGATTTAATAAGAGCCGCATCTCTTAAATCATTTTGCCTATTATTATTTAATTCAATGGATTTGATATAAAACTTCTCAGCCATATCAAAATCTCCCAATCTCTCAAATACTCTACCCTTATTTCCTAATAAAACTCCTTCTGCATTTTGTAGTGAAACTTTTTTAACCGGAGGATCTTCATTATAATTCTCTGTTATAAATTTATCCTTCATTAAATTTATAACATATAAACAAGAATCGTAATAAGTTAAGGCTTTGTCATTTTCTCCTTCTTCAAAGTAGGTCAATGCTACATTGCTGTAAACTTCTTGCTGTCTATATTTAATATCAAATAATGAATCTTGTATTTGATAATACCTTAAACTTTTTAAATAATGTAATCGAGCTTCTGTAAAAGCTCTTAATTCAAAAAATAAATGTCCAAGTTCATTTTCTTTATCTCTCAATAAAGATATATCCCCAATTTCTTCTCCTATTTCTATTGCTCGTAAAAACTCATTATTTGCTAAATTAAAGTTTAGCATATCTTTATAAATTCTTCCTAAAGCAAAATGAATATCTACCTGAACCTTTGCAGGCACATGTGGCTCTAGTTGAACCATTTCTTGTCCAACCTCTAGTGCCGAAGGCAGCCTGTTTTGTTTTCTGTGTATGTAAAACATAATCAAGCCATATCTGGCTTGAGCTTCTTTATTATCTTTATATTTTTCTTGTAAATCTTTGGCGATAACATAGGCATCGTCTGTATTAGACATATTTACATAACCTATTGCCAAATTATAAAAACTATCCAAAGTAGGATTGCTATCCCAAGTAGATTTGGAACCGTCTTTATTTCCATTATCATCACATGAAAATAGAAATAAAAAAACACTTGATAAAAATATCGATCGTAAATAGAGGTTTTTCAATTAGGGATAATTTTGGCGTAAATTAAGAAAATACGCCAAAATTTCAACTAAAAGTATTTGAATGATTTAAAATTTACGATTAAAGATGTCTTTCTGAATGATATGAAGATCTAACCATTGGGCCAGACTCTACATATTTTAAACCTTTAGATAAACCAACTTCTTTAAAATGGGCAAATTTATCCGGATGCACAAATTCAATCACTTCTAAGTGCATTTTTGTTGGTTGAAGATATTGACCAAGGGTTAATACGTCACAGCCATTTTCAACCAAATCATCCATTGCCTTGTAAACTTCTTCATCAGTTTCTCCCAAGCCAAGCATAATTCCGGTTTTGGTTCTATGTCCTAATTCCTTAGTCCTTTTAATTTGTTCTAAACTTCTTTCGTATTTGGCTTGCGGTCTAACCTTGCGGTATAAACGCTCAACTGTTTCCATATTATGAGAAACAACTTCAGGCCTTTCGTTTACTACCATTTCTAATAAATCCCACTGTGCTTTAAAATCTGGAATTAAAGTTTCTAAAGTAGTTTGAGGATTTAATAATTTAGTTTCACGTATTGTTGCAGCCCAAACTCCTGCTCCTTTGTCTTTTAATTCGTCTCTATTTACTGAAGTTAAAACCGCATGTTTTACCCCCATTAATTTGATAGCCTCAGCCACACGCTTGGGTTCATCTAAATCTAATTCTGTAGGTCTACCTGTAGCAACGGCACAAAAAGAACATGAACGGGTACAAATATTACCCAAAATCATGAAAGTAGCAGTACCTTCTCCCCAGCATTCACCCATATTAGGGCAATTTCCACTCTCGCAAATCGTATGTAATTTATATTCATCAACGAGTTTTCGAACCTTTCTATAATTCTCTCCCGTTGGTAATTTAACTTTTAACCAATCTGGTTTTTTAACTCGTTTCTGCTCTACAACTGGTAACTCTATCACAACAAAAAATTTTTACAAATTTAATCAATCTCTACCATTTACTACCAAAAAACACCGAAAGATACACGGTAGTCCAAACTCTTTGATTTTCAGCAAAAGCCATAACCGGAACATCCTTAGGGAATAATTCCATACTGGTTCCAATTTCAAGACCTTCTAAATCATCAGAAAACGAATTCCAATCAAACTGAAATGCTAATTTACCATATAATCCTAATCGGGCATTGAGTTGATCAATCCCATAAAAAAATCCACTATTTCCATTAATTACGGATTGGTTGCTGTGAATTTCTGGATTATATCGTTCTGATTGAATCGTGATTTCTGTATTGTTATTGTTAAAATATAGAATATCCAAATAAACTGGTTTTAATAAGGCTAAGGTCGGACCACCACTTATAATCATGCTAGTACCAATACTGTTATTCAATATCTTGTCGGATAAACGGAATTTATTTCCATATCCAAAACGATTAAATAAAGCCACGTTTAATTTTCCATAAATGTATGGATTTCCAGGGTTTGCACTTTGAGTTTGATTTACTATCCTAAGTTCTTTAGGATGTTTCATATTTAAAAAATCATATTCAAAAACATGGGCCGAATTTTTACTTTTTACCCATCCCGTTCTAAAATTAAACCCAAACGATTTCTGATAAATCATAATACCAAAAGAACGCTCCCTCTTAAAGTTAAGAAAACCCGCAGAAGCATCATATTGAGCCATTGTTTCTGACATAGTCAATAGCAACAATAATATGATTGGTATAGTTCTTTTAATCATGTCTATCAAAAATAACAAAAAAACAGATAACCTGTTTAAGCTTATTCAATTATTTTATCTAATAATTCAACATTTTTTATGCCGAAAAAAGCGGCTTCAAATTCAAACTTTTCTATCCCTTTCTCTTAAACTATATTCGCTGAATAATTTTCTATTATGCCAACTTCAAGTATCATATATTTAGGTGATTTAAGAACTGAAGCCACCCATATTCAAAGCGGCGTTAGTATTATTACCGATGCTCCAACTGATAATCAAGGAAAAGGACAAGCCTTCTCTCCTACTGATTTAGTAGCAACTGCACTAGGTAATTGCATGTTAACCTTAATGGGAATTGCTTGTAATAACCATCAAATTCCAGATATCAAAGGAACTAGCGTTCAAATCCAAAAACATATGGGCACCGACCCACGCAGAATAATTGCTATTGACGTAGATATCCAAATTAGTGACCGCGGATTGAATGATAAACAGAAAGAAATTTTACAAAGAGCGGCTCTAACCTGTCCGGTGGCTAAAAGTTTAAACCCTGAAATTAAACAAAACGTAAGTTTTAGTTTTATTCAGGCCTAAGAAATATCAGCTAATATAGTGTCTGGTCTAATCTCAAAATGGGAGTAATCTGCAATACATTCCCCTTTTTTGATAATTAAAACCTGCGGACTTTCATGATGAACTGAAAATTCGGAAGCGATACTATTAGAAATATCACGGTATTGAATAAGGTCTAAATAATAAAAATCAGCACCACTAAAATCATTAAAATTCGCTCTTTCCATTCTACCTAAAGCCGATGAACTTATTGAGCAGCGTGTAGAATGTTTAAAAATAATCTGAGTTTTTAACTCCGATTTCTTTTTAATATCTTCGATTTGTTCTTTTTGGTTTAGTGGTGTCCAGTTCCACATATTATTTTGAAACATTTAACGAATAAGCAGGGCATGCATCTTTATGGCAAGAACTTAATGTTAAAGCTAAACCCATCAGAATTAATCCAATTGCAAGGATCTTTTTCATAAATTTTTTATTATTAAAACGTGCAAAAATACGAAATAGTTTATCGATTTTTAAATTCTCCTGAAGGGATTAAGTTTTTTAATGATCACCTTGGCCTTCCTCCCGAAAAAATTATTCTCAAAAATCAATTAAAAGACGTTGCCCTTACTAAAGAAGTTGCTTTGCAATTGGCTTTATTTTATAAAGCCAAACAAAAACTTCCATTACATACCCAAAAAAAATGTTTATTCTCTTCTAGAAGTCTAGAGCAATGCAGCTCTGAGCCTTTAGCAGAATATAAATCAAAATTAATTCATCATAAAAAAATTCTTAACCTTTGCGGTGGTCTAGGGGTCGACGATCGCTTTTTTGCATTAGACCACAATCAAATCATTTCACTAGATATAGACCTTGAACTTATTGAATTAGCCAAAATAAATGATCAATGTTTTGAACTAAATAACATTGAAAGAATCTATAACTCCGCTGAGAATTTTCTCGAAAATAATCAGCAAAAATTTGATCTCATTTACGCAGATCCTGACCGTCGTCCAAGCCTTAAAAGAATTTTTACCCTGGCCGATTCTCAACCCAATATCCCTAATCTCTGGCCCACACTTACCCAAATGGCCACTCAAATATTAATCAAATGCTCACCCATGATTGATATTTCCTCTTTGTTTAATTCCCTTGCGGGGATAAATACCATTTGGTGCATTTCGCATAAAAATGAATTAAAAGAAGTCCTTGCGGGATATGGCTTTGAACCAGGCATTTTTGCTGTTGATTTAAATGATCAAAAAACAATTGAGTTTAAAGGCAGCAAAGAAGATACTCACTTAATGCCTGAAATTATGGATGATTTAACGCCAATTAAATTTTTATTCGAACCATCCGTTTCTTTATTAAAAAGTAATTTGAGCGGATATTATTCCAAATCCAATAATTTAAAAGCCCTTCATCCTCATAGTTTTTTATATTTTAATGATGAAATTGTCCCTAATCTCCAAGGCCGATCATTTAGAGTTATTGAACAATTTCAAGGATCAGCCAATAAATTGAGCGAAATATCAAAAAAATTAAATATTGAAAAAGCGAATATCACCTGCAGAAATACCGCCTTTAGTGTTGATGAAATCCGTAAAAAAACAGGCTTAAAAGAAGGCGGTGATGATTATTTTTTCTTTTGTAAAAATATCAAGAATCAACATATTGGTTTTCATTGCAAAAAACTCACCCAATAATTTTATTAATTTCGCATCATGTTAGACTTGTTCCTTCAACCTGTTTTTGATCATTCGGGAAATTATTTCAAAGCTGAAGATATTCACATTCATGATTTACCTGAATTATCAGGAACAGACCTTGCTGTTTTTGGAGTAGAATTTTCAGGTTCCTTTGAACAAAATGCAGGTTCAGAACATGGACCCGACGCCATTAGAAAATATTTAAAATTTTTAGCGCCTAATTATGGCAATCTAAAAATTAGAGACTTCGGAAATATTAAAGCTGGATCGAGTATAAAAGACACCTTTGTAGCCATAAGAGAAGTGGTTTCGTTTTTTAGAGAAAGACAAATTCCCACTTTTATTCTGGGTGGATCTAAAGAAATTATGGCAGCTCAATATGAGTCTTTTTCAGAATTTAGCTGGAAACTGCAAGTTACCACAATAGACTCTCAAATAGATTTAAGCCCAGATTCGGTTTATACCAAAATTATCACCTCTGAACCTAATCATTTATTCAATATTTCAGTTCTTGGTTTTCAAAGCTATTTTGTTCCTAACGAAGTAATTGAAGCTTTTGATAAAATGTATTTCGATTTAATCCGTTTAGGGGTATTGCGCGCTGGTATTGAAAAATGTGAACCCTATATTAGAGATGCTGATATTTTCTCTTTTGATATGAGTGCCATAAGGTATGCCAACGCACCCGGACAATTATTTCCATCACCTAATGGTTTAACCGGAGAAGAAGCTTGCGCTCTTATGCGTTACGCTGGCTTGAGCAACGGATTAAAAACAGCAGGAATTTATGAATATAATCCTGATTTTGATGAAAGAGGTCAAACTGCCTTATTAATTGCTCAAATGTTTTGGTATTATGTAGAAGGACTTGGGATTAGAAGATCGGAACACCCATTAAAACAACAAGATGATTTTATAAAATACAGAACCGTTATTCAAAATCATCAATATGAAATTGTTTTTTATAAGAGCAAGTTTACCGATAAATGGTGGATGGAAATCCCTAATCCTCGAACTAACAAAGAAAATACCTTACCTATTTGTATTCCTTGTTCTTATGAAGATTATCAAATTGCTTTAAAAGACGAAATGCCCGATCGTTGGTGGAAAGCTTATCAAAAATTTATATAATTTTATTTTTTAATTCTTTCTATAAATCGTTCTAAAGCTCCCGCTTTCCTGCTGTTTTGCCAAGGCAAACTTTCTTTGCTATCTGGGTGGATATAAACACAAAACCATACCGCTCCTATTTCTTTATAATAAGTTCTAAAGCCGCTCAGTTTAGCTCTTATTTCATCATTAAACTCACAAGTTAATGATGATTCTAAAACAAATTCTAAATTTTTTATGCTATCCAATTGATTATAAAATGGCACAAATTCAATATGCTCTAATGGTCCATATCCCGCAAGGGTATATTTATTTTCATGCGATAAAGGAGCTAAAGAATAGACTTTTGAATTTTCAGGCAACAAAGCAGCCAACTCCTCTTTCATTTTAAAAACAGGCAAATAAGCCAAATTAGCATCACCAATACATTTTCCAGGGTAATACATAAAATTACCAAAGGCAAAGCCAATAATAATTATACCAATCGGTATATTTTTTAAATAATGCGTGTTTTTGTTAAGAAGATTTAAAGCTATAGGAATTATTAATCCCAAATGGACCAAAAAATATCGATGTATAGGTGGATATGAAAAAATTAAACATATGAAAACCCCAGGTAATACTAATAAAATCAAAAGTAAAATTTTATCATTCTTTTTAATTCTATGTAGGGATAATAATATTATTAAAATTGGAATTAGATAAAAAAAATCAAATAGGCGCCAACCCATTATTCCTAAATTATAGATAATTCCTCTTAGGTCTGGCGAAGACCTTTCAAAATTAGGCGATGAAATATACCAACCGGTATATTTATGATGAACAATTGCCCATAAAATAAACAAAACTAATGGGAAAGAAAATAATGAAATAGCTCTTATCCAAAATGTTATTTTTTTTAATTCTTGTCTATTAATAAATAAATAATAAATTCCTAAAGCGCCTGCATACAATATTCCTTGAAGATGCACCAAACTCAAGAAACCAAGCGATATCAAAAGACTTATTAATTTATTTTTTTCTATACTATTTAATGCCCATAAAAAGAAAAAAAACAAAGGCAATTGAAGTGAAACGGTAAATAATTGAGAAAATAATAAAGGTGAAATTAAAATTATTAAATCATAATAAATATGCTTTTGCTCAAGCCGATTTCTTAAAAAAATAAAAACACCAAAGGCAAAAAGCAGCTGAATAAGATGGGCAGTCCATAAAGATTGACCAAAAATTTTCCAAACTTGTGCTAATAAAAAAGGGATTAATGTTGGATGTCCGGGATCAGAAGAATGTTGATTAATAAACCCTGAATTTTCGAAAATACTGATTGCTGGAGTGCTTACGCTGCTTACCGCATCACCAAAAAAGGGGATTTGATAAACACATAAAAATACTACAACAAAAAATAAAACTATTAAAATGGGACTGACTAAAGTTGATTTATTATCCATCAAACTTATAAATATCTTTTAAGCCAGGTCTTATTTAAAGCCGTTTTCCCTGAATTTAAAAAGTCTCCTAACACCGTAAAATTTAAGTCCAAAACCTCCGTATTGGGAGTAATTTGCCCGGATTGAATTAATTCTTTTAATTGACTTAAATCGGCTAATTGCCAATGATTATTAATGTTATAAAATATACCTGTTCTATAAAAAAAGTCTACTTCTAAAGTTGCTCCTAAATTTTTTATAAACCGCACCGAGCTATCAATTGAACAGCCAGAAGCATTGGCTTGGCTTTCATCTACAAAAAGGGTTAAAATCCGATTTAATAAAATTCCTCCCCCTGCTTTTAAGGCTTGGTTATGGGCGGTCCACTGAACGGTAAAGTTTGCAATTGCTTGTTCACAAATTGCAATTTCACTTTCGCTTAATTCTTTATTTGCTAAATAAAACCAAACTTTAGAAGCAGGATTTACATACTCAAAAATTAAACTCTCCATTATAATTCCTTAGCATTAGCTATTAACTCTGCGATATCTAAAACCTGAATTTCTTCTTCTTTATTATGGTGTTTTACTCCATCTCTTAACATGGTCATGCAGAATGGGCAAGCGGCAGCCACAACATTAGGTTTAATTTCCATAACATCATCCATACGCTCCATATTCACTTCTTTATTCCCATTTTCAGCTTCTTTAAACATTTGAGCTCCACCGGCACCACAGCATAAACCATTGGTTTTGCAGCGTTTCATTTCTACTAATTCAGCATCTAAACGCTCAATTATCATACGTGGAGCCTCGTAAATCCCATTAGCTCTACCTAAATAACATGAATCATGATACGTAATTTTTTTACCTTTAAATGCCCCACCTTCTATAGCTAATCGGCCAGATGCTAATAACTCATTCAAAAACTGAGTATGGTGAATTACCTCATAATTACCCCCTAAACTTGGGTACTCATTTTTAAGGGTATTAAAACAATGCGGACAAGCGGTTACAATACGTTTTACCCCATAGGCATCAAGCGTTGCTATATTGGTCATAGCTTGCATCTGAAATAAAAATTCATTACCCGCTCTCTTTGCTGGGTCTCCAGTGCAGCTTTCTTCAGTACCTAAAATAGCAAATTTTACACTTGCGTGATGCAAAATTTTCGCAAAAGCCTTGCTTATTTTTTGCGCTCTTTCATCAAAACTACCTGCACAACCAACCCAAAATAAAACTTCTATTTCTTCGCCAGAGGCTGCAATTTCAGCCATGGTTTTTATACGAATTTCAGACATAATTTTTTTAATTACGAATTGGCCCAATTTGCTCTATCTGCCTGACTAAATTGCCATGGCGCACCATTATTTTCCATATTAGAAAACATATTATTTAACTCAGCCGGAGCCGATGATTTTTCCATTACCAAATATTGGCGCATTTGATAGATAATTTCCATCGGGTTAATATTTACCGGACAAGCTTGAACGCATGCATTGCAGGTATTACAAGCCCATAATTCTTCTTCAGAAATATAGCTATGTAAATTTTTGCCATCATCAACAAAATTACCAGAATTAGCATCCATATTTTTCCCAATCTCTTCGGCTCTATCTCGAGTTGCCATCATTACCTTTCGCGGACTTAATAATTTTCCTGTAATGTTGGCAGGGCAAACCGAGGTACATCTTCCACATTCGGTACATGAATATGAATCCATAATATTTTTCCAGCTTAAATCCTGAACATCTTTAACCCCAAAACTAGTAGGAGGTTCATAATTTGCTGGCGGCGCTGCTGAAGGATCCATCATTAATTTAACTTCAGTAGTTACGGCTTCCATATTTGAAAAAGAACCTGGAGCTTCTAAATTAGAATACCAAGTATTAGGAAAAGCCATGATAATATGAAAATGTTTAGAAAAAGGTAAATAATTTAAGAAGGCTAAAATTCCTAAGATATGAAACCACCATGCAAAGCGCTCAACTAATACCAAAGCAGAATCTGACATTCCGTTAAACATCCCCGCAAGGGATGAAGATACAGGCAAAGCATAATTAACCGATTCTTGAAAAGGTTTATCAGTGGCATTCATAACAAAAAGAGCCAACATTAAAATTACCTCAATAATTAAAATATTGGTAGCATCTTTTACTGGCCATCCATCCAGTTCTTTGGCCACTAATCTTGGGACTTTAACAATATATCTGCGTGCTAAAAACACCACACAAGAAACAAGCACCAAAACAGCGAGAATTTCAAAAAAGCCGATTAAGAAGCCATAAAAAGAACCTAAAAGGGGTTGAAATAAACGGTGGGTACCTAATAAACCATCGAGAATAATTTCGAGGACTTCAATATTAATGAGCACAAATCCGACATAAATGAATAAGTGCATGATGGCGGCAACGGGGCGTGATCCCATTTTAGATTGACCGAAGGCCACCCGCAGCATGGTTTTCCATCTTTGGGCTTTATTATCGGTTCTATCGAGGTCTTTTCCCAATAAAATATTTCTGCGAATGCGTTTAATATTACGCGTAAAAAGCAGAATTGCAGCAGATAAGGCTACAAAAAATATGATTTGAGCAACAATTTGCATAGCGCTAAATTACGGCGAAAGCAGCGATTCATGAAAAAAATGTAAAAATTTTCAAAAAAATTTTGCTTTGAATATTTTATAGTTATATTTGCAGCCCTCGAACGGTACCATAGCTCAGTTGGTAGAGCAAAGGACTGAAAATCCTTGTGTCGCTGGTTCGATTCCAGCTGGTACCACAAAAGCGAACTCAAAAAGTTCGCTTTTTTTGTTTAATAACATTGGGGAATTGCTTTAAAAGTCATAATCTTGATTCTAAAACACTTCTTTTAAGGGTAATTTTTATTATTAATTCTTAAAGATTTAGAATAAAAAAAGAGTTGTGCTAGGGTTATGTAAATTAAAAGGAGTTAATTGGTAATCTACAAAGCTGAAGATGTCATTATATAAACTCTTTTTAAAAAATCGGTCTGTCCGATTGGTTCTCCATGAACGGCTTTTACTGTATCTAAATTTCCGGTCGGATATACATTATAGTCTAGGTTCACCATACCTTCCGGTGTATCATAAATATTGATAGGTTTACCAAACCAGTCAGTGTTCCGAATATAGTTGCATTGTATTGCCTTAAGCCCTAGTGCCAACTTATCTACGGTTTCATAATTCCACCCAAGATCTCTTATGGCATTATCCAATTCCGTTGAATGAAGGCTTAAATTTTTTCCGCCTAAATGATTGCTTTTGCCTGCAATATTTCCCTCATTCTTATAGTATATAAGATCAATATTGCTATCATTTCTGATACCGAATGTGACTATATAATTGCTGTCAGGAAGCGATGCAGTAAAACCGTCCACAAGAAGCTGAAAAGCCTTCTCGTTGTTAATAACATTCTTCTTTAATTGTGCACTATCCCGTTTCTCTTGGCATCCGAAAGAGAAAGAAACGAATAGGAGGATAGATAATATTCTAATTTGTATTGTCATTTAAAGGCCTTTAACATTTTGCCACTTGCACCATAAATTGGATAATCGCCGTCGTTATTCGCTAATTTATTTTGCGAAACATTTGAAGATGCACTTACAAATACATCACCGATTGTTTTTATTTCCCAACCTTTTGGCAAGCTCAATTTCTCTTTCATATCAGTTCCAAAATTGAGTTCATAATTCCATCTACTGATTTCGCTTCCAACTTTGAAAACGCAAACCATTTTTTGCCCAAATCTTTGAGCGATGCACCCAAGTGATATACTTCCTTGCCATCAATCATCAAAAAGCGGTCGTGGCTTTGGGTAAAGGGTTTCGCCTCAAAGTTGCCGTATTGTTGGTTGGCTTTTTGTATGTCTAATTGCAATGGCTTACCAATGCTTTTGGAGAGCAACAGCACTTTTACATTTTTCTCTTTTTTGGCTAAATGCGTCAATGTGTTTTCGTCAATATAATTATCTATCAATATAATGCTTTTCTTTGCGGAGCGTATGATTTTTGAGGCTAATTCGTAGGCATCAAATATTTGTCCATCAAAGAATACGCCTTGGTTGGGTAATTCTTGTGTTTTGAGTTGCAATGAAATTTCATTGACTTTTTCAGATAAGTCTTCAACATTGTTTTCAATACGGTTCATTCTCTGGTTCAGGGCATAGCCTTTCAATAAATAATCTCGTAAAACATTAGTTGCCCAAATACGAAACTGTGTGCCTTGTTTAGATTTTACTTGATAACCAACTGATATGATGACATCAAGATTGTAGTATTCTACTTAGCGTTCTACCTTTCTGCCTCCTTCGTTTTGAACTGTCGCAAATTTTGCGACAGTTGCCGAAGCTATTAGTTCACCTTCCGAAAAAACATTATTGATATTTTTGCCAAGCGTTTTAACATCTCTACCAAACAAAATGGCCATTTGTTGTCTATTGAGCCAAACAGTTTCATTTTCAAGCATTACTTCAATATGCTCGGTCAACTCATCGGGTCTATATAAAATGATTTCGTTTTTCATTCCTAAATCAAATTTCTTATAGATTCTAAAATCTCTGCACTTTCTTCATCCAATGCTTTCATTTCTTCCAAAATGACTTGCGGTTGTCGTAGCGTTACTTCTTCTTTTTTATTCGGGTTTAGCATAGACTATATAGTTTTATTAAAAAAAAGAAACAGCCCCCCTACTTTCCTTATTCCTCAAGCCATGAGAATCTTATTTCCATATGCATTTAACAAATTTATAAAATTCTGCTCTAGCAACAAATTGATTTTTCCTGATACTGACATTGATTAAAATTAGGTTATTATCTGTATTTATTATCTATTAAATCATATCTAATTAAGCCAATTTTTACTTTTTTATTCTTAAAGAAATAATTTAAAAAATAATTAGTGGAATGGTAACACCAGTTTTAGCCAGTTTTTAATTTCAGTCATTACATCTTACTTCAACTACTTTGTTGGTCAATGGGTCAAAGTGGATATTCAAATTAAAAAGCCATACTCCTCCTAGCCCAAACGGCCCAGTCGTTAATCCAATATCCACTTGATAACTAAAATTACCTGTTGTGTCTCTTTGTTCGCCTAATAAATTTAATATTTCACTTCTTGATTTACCTATCAGTATACTGTCTTCAATAATATTATCAACCATTTTTCCCCGAGTGATAATATCTCCATGAAGCCATTCATCTCGGTTAAACTTTATACTTTCTCTTATTTTGTTCTGTTCTGAATATTTGAAAAAGCCAAAACCTAATAAAAGTCCAGTGATGAGGACAATTATAAATATCCAATATGTTATTTTTCGTCTCAACTTTTTATATCTTTCATTAAAATACTTGGTCGTCCTAAATTCAACTATAATGTTCCTTAGCTAGATTTAGTACGGCTTTCGGAGCACTTAATTTAACCACAGAACCGCCACTTTTGGGCATCTGGTGTTAGTTTACGTTTTTTATTTCTACCAACTCCACTTTCTTCTGTAAAATCCATTCTTTTGTCTTTATGCAAGGATGCATATAATACCAATAAAACCATTCCTCTTGCAAAGGAAGTAAGGAAACTTGGTCTATGTAAATTATATATCTTAAGTGAGAATATCCGGGATTTGATTTCATGGTATAATGAAATTTTTCAAAGCGATAACAATTATACTGTTGACCTAAAACGTTAATGATCGTATCACCAATATTTGTTGTCTCTGAATAGTCTGGTGCAATTCTAACCTCATTAAAATGCCTGCTATTGTTAGAAGAGTTCCAAATATAAAAAGAATCCGCATAAAGAAGATAATCATTCCTGCTTGATATAGTGTCACCTTTTGAAAGTGGAAATTGGTCAATAGTGTCGTTCGATTGTTTTTTCGGATTTAAATAAACGAGTCTTAGAAAAGTATCACCTTTAACAAAAAATGATGGAAGATATTCTTGTGTTTCTTCCCTCATGAATGAAGTGTCCCACGCCTGAAAATAATCGCTGCTTTTAATAAGAATTCTTTTGTCAATATAGCCGCCACAACTGTCACGTTTAATAAAAGCAGAATAATATTTAATATCGTATTTTAATGACCCTGTAAAATCTTGTGTTAATTTTTGTCCAATAGTCTTTAAGGACAAAAATAAAATTATCAATAAATTTATCAATCTCATTGGTAGTATTTAGATGGTAACTAACATTATATTAGAAAAACAACCCCAACCCTACCTTCCTAATTCCTTAAGCCATGAGAATCTAGTTTCCATATGCTTTAAACAAATTTAAAGATTTCCACCAAAGAGACAAATTGATTTTCCATATTTGTGGTTTCGGCTGCGCTATCTTCGACTCCGCTGCCTTCGACTCCACTCAGGCTCCGGATTTGTAAGCCCCAATAAGTTTGTCGAAATGAATTTTGAAAAAGATAAAATAAATTTTTCTAGTAAATCTGAATTGAAACTTTATTGATTTTTATAGATTTAAAGGACTTTTAAATTATGTCTAAAATAACCAATTTTTTACTTTTTTATTCTTAAAGATATAATTAAAAAATGATTAGTGAAACGGTTAGGTCTTTTGTAGTGATTTTTCGTTCCTCGTTTTTTAATCAGTTATTATAGTTTAATTTTAAGTTCAAGGTGTCCACCAAGTCCAATTTCTACGATTTTTTGCAGGGTTGTGGGAAGTCCTTATTTCGTCCAATTATCAATTTTAATATTTTTAATGTATTGAAAATGGCTTGTGTTATTCGTTACCATTGTCAGGTCAAATGCTATTGCCGTGCAACCGATTAATAAGTCAAAGTCGTCAACAGTTTTTGCTGTTTTCAACACCAAATTTTAATTCAGCTAATGTAATTTCTGAAATGTAGCAATTTTCTATTTTAACAGCTTTAAATTTCTTGTCCAGGTCATACAACCCTTTTATATAATAAATACAAATATTGGTATCAAGTAGATATTGCTTCACAAGGTTTCAATTTTTCAATTAAAACTTCTACTGTCTCTGATTTTTTTAGTAATATTTTCAGCACTTTCTGATTTGTCCCAAGCACCGAAAGCCTTTTCGAAAACATTTTTTTTGCCTTTAAGGTCTGATTTAATAGACTTCGTCAGCTTAGAAATTAGGTCAAGTTTACTATTTGGATCTAAATTCTTAAGCAATTCTAAGTATGCGTCTGTTAATCTATTATTGAAATCTGCCGTTTTTATACTCACTTTCAGTATTTTCAAAACGCTGAAACAGCATTTCTCCAAATAAACTAATTAACTCGAAAAAAATTAATATTCTAATAGTACCTCTAAAGAATTGTCTCCAATGCTAGCTAATTATATCCTACTTATCCGAAACATAAATTTCGTGGTGAAATAAATCCAGTTTCTTTAATAAATATCTCAAATTACTTTTTTCTGAATCGCTTAAATTTCCGCTGATTAAGGTAGAAACCCCTTGCATTGATGGTAATAATTTGAATAATTCATGTTTTCCCATTTCTGTTATTTTAACCTGCTGGCTCCGCTTATCATTAGGGTCATTAAATTGGATAACTAAATCTTTCTTTAACAATCTTTTTATTACCTCTATTCCAGAGGTCTTCTCCATTACATTTTTTATGATTAATTCGGTCTTGGTCAAACTCGGAAAACTCATTAATACCAATAAAAATGACAATTCTTCTGGGGTTTGTATTATACTCTCTCTGGTTAATTTTTTTAAATGCCCCTTTGCATATCGATATAAAATTACCAATAAACGAGCTATCTCTGTATCAACAGTCTCTCCTGCTTGTGTAAACTCAGGGTTCTCCCCTCCTCCTATCTCTCTCCCCTTAAATTCTAAGCCTTCATTTTTATTATTTAAATAGGCTAAAAAATCCGATAACTGAATATCTTTCCCCCCTAAACCTTGATTCTCAAAGTTATCTAACTCCTCTATTAATTCTATTAATATTCTTTTACTACTCATTTTCAGCACTTTTCAATAACAAATATACAAAATAATACGGTATCGTAAAACTTTATTACTTAAAATTATGTTTACGTTCTAAATTAAAATAAACCCTATGAAATTATCCAAAACAATAAAACTGATTTTTACTCTTATTGTTTTTAGCAGCCAAGTTTACGCCCAAAATACCAAAACTGGTATTATTAGAGGTAGCGTTAAAGATAAAAATACTGGAGAAGCCATTATTGGAGCCAATATTGTAATTGACGGAACCACCACCGGAACCGCAACAGACGCAAATGGTAATTATAAGTTATCCGTAGCTGTCGGAACTTACACCTTAAAAGTATCTTTTCTTGGTTATAAAACTTTTACAAAATATAATATCGTAGTTAATACGGGTAATGATCAAATTGTCAATTTCGAATTAGAGGAAGAAGGCAATGATTTGGACGAAATTGTAGTAAAATTTGATCAAAACAGATCTGCTGCTGCGGCTGATATGATTACTCCTATGAGCACTCAAAAAATAACCACTGAAGAAATTAAAAGTAATCCGGGTGGAAATTTTGATGTAAGCCGGGTTATTCAGGTTTTACCAGGTGTAGGAGGCGGTACTCAAGCCAATAGAAATGATATTATTGTTAGAGGTGGAGCTCCTAATGAAAATGTTTACTACTTAGATGGTATTGAAATTCCTGTGTTAAATCACTTTCAAACTCAAGGGGCCTCTGGTGGAGCAACGGGTATATTAAACGTCAGTTTTATCGAAGATGTTCAACTTAGCTCTTCTGCATTTGATGCTCGTTATGATAATGCCTTAGCATCCACATTTAATATTAAACAAAGAACAGGGAACCCTGAAAAAATTGGTGGAAATTTAAGATTAAGCGGAACTGAATTTGCCACAACCTTAGAAGGTCCTTTGTCTTCTAAAACTACTTTCTTAGCCTCTGCCCGCCGCTCTTATTTGCAATTTTTATTTCAATTATTAGACCTACCTATCCGCCCAGATTATTGGGATTTTCAATATAAAATCACCCATAAAATTGATGCAAAGTCGACTTTAAATTTTATTGGAGTAGGCGCTATTGATCGATTTAGATTAGTTGCCCCAGAAAATACCACTCCAGAAAATGAATATATTCTTCGCTCTAATCCTCTATTAGATCAATGGAATTATACTTTCGGAGTTTCTTATAATCGATTAATTAATAACGGATTCTTAAATATTGCTTTAAGCAGAAATATGTTAGATAATTCTGCCGATCAATTTGAAGATAATATTGAAAACGAATTAAAAAGAACCCTTAGACTAAGATCCCAAGAAATTGAAAATAAATTAAGAGTCGACGTTAATAAATTTATCAATGGCTGGAAATTCTCTTACGGAATTATGGCTCAATATGTAAAATTTAATGTCAACTTATTTAATACCATTGCCAACCAGCAATTAGATTCTAATGGGAATATTATCAGCCCTCGTGTAAATATAAATTATAATAGCGCAATTGACTTTTTCAAATACGGAGCATTCGGACAAGTCTCAAAAAGATTTATTAGCAATCGTTTATTGCTTTCTTTCGGTATAAGAACGGATATGAACAGGTTCACCACCAATGGAAATAATCCGATTGAAACCCTATCACCACGCTTTTCTTTCTCCTACACTTTTGCACCAAAACTAGATATTACAGGATCTGTAGGACGTTATTTCAAAATTCCAATTTATACCAATTTAGGCTTTAGAAATGAGTTTAATGAATTAGTCAATCGTGATATGAAGTACATTCAATCCGATCATATTGCTTTAGGCTTTCAATTTCTCCCAAAAGAAAGTACCCGTTTAACTGTTGAAGGTTTCTATAAATTTTACAGCAATTATCCGGTATCGGTTAGAACTGGAATTTCACAAGCCAATCAAGGGGCTCAATTTACCTCCGTTGGTAACGAAGAGGTTGTTTCTATTGGTAAAGGAGAAACTTATGGTGTTGAAATTTTTTATCAGCAAAAATTAGTTAAAAACCTTTTCTACACAGCAAGTGCCACAGTTTATAGAAGTTTATTTTCTGGCCGAGATGGAAAACTCATTGCTTCGAGCTGGGATTTCGGTTATTTAGTTTCTGCAACCTTAGGCAGAAAATTCAAAGGCGGTTGGGAAATGGGTCTAAAATATCGCCTTGCGGGAGGTGCACCATATACCCCATTCGATCCTATTTTATCTAGAAGAAATTATTTAATTAGCGGCGCTGGAACATTAGATTTTGATCAATTAAATTCAGTTCGTTTATTACCATTTAACCAATTCGATTTTAGATTAGACAAAAAAGTGAACTTCAAAAAAGTAACTCTTGATTTATTTATCGATATACAAAATGCTTTATTACTTCCAACCCCAGGTAATCCTACATACACTTGGAAAAGAAATGCTACCAATACAGGTTTTGAAACTACGGATGGACAAGCAATAAAATCAGATGGTTCTAATGCTATTCCAGTACTTCTTCAAGATAATACACCTACGGTGGTTCCTACTATTGGTTTTATTCTGGAGTTTTAACTAAATAAATCCCGAGTTTAATTTGAACTCGGGATTTTTATTTTATTCTCTAGCAAATCATCTAAAAATTGGGCGCAACTTCTTTTTAAAATAGCATAAACTTCTTCAAATCCATCTTCAAATCCATAATAAGGGTCTGGCACATCAGCACCTTGAGCTAATAAATCAAAATCCCTCATTTTTGATATGAACACTTGTTCAGTTGAACCTCTATATAAATCCTGAATATTATTCAAATTGGAATCATCCATTGCCAAAATATAATCGAACTCGTAAAAATCCGAAAAACTTAATTTTCTAGATCGATGTATTAGGTCTACTCCATATTTTTTAGCCGTTTTCCTCATTCTTGGATCTGCTAATTCCCCGGCATGATGCCCAGAAGTTCCTGCTGAATCTATTTTGAACAAATGTTCAATATTTTTTTCTTTTACTAAATCTATAAATATTCCCTCTGCCATTGGAGAGCGACAAATATTTCCTAAACAAACAAATAATACTCTATACTTCGACATATCTATTGCGAATTTAATAATGATTTTACTCCATCCAAATGATCAGCTTCTTCCACTTTCTTATCCTTACGCCATCTACTAATTCGAGGAAATCTTACTGCTATTCCTGTTTTATGTCTTGTACTTAATTGTATTCCTTCAAAGGCAATTTCAAATACCAATTCAGGTTTAACAGTCCTAACAGGTCCAAATTTTTCTAAAGTATGTGCTTTAATAAAGGCATCTACTTCTTTTATTTCTGCATCAGATAAACCAGAATAGGCTTTAGCCACGGGCAATAATTTACCTGATTCCCAAACACCAAATGTATAATCCGTATATAATCCCGCGCGCCTGCCACTGCCTTTTTGAGCATAAATTAGAACTGCATCAATAGTAAACGGATCTAATTTCCATTTCCACCAATCCCCTTTTTTTCTGCCAATATGATATGGCGAATCTTTCTTTTTAATCATTAGTCCTTCTGATTTGGCCTCTCTGCTCCCTTCACGCCATTTTTTGGCTGAGTCCCAATCATGAAATTCAAATAACTCCGATAATTTAAATAATTCAGGAAATAAACGCTCTAAAAACAATTGGTTTAATAAGCTTCTGCGTTCTCTTAAAGTTTTATTTCTTAAATCTTCGCCTTCAAATTCTAAAATATCGTAAACCATAAATCGAATAGGGACCTTTTTTAACCAAGCAGCTGTCGGATTTTTTCTCCCAATCCGTTGTTGTAAATCTTGAAAACTTCCCGGACTATTATCTTTCCAAACCAAAATTTCTCCATCTACCACAAAATTTTTATTTTTAAAAAAATCAGAATTCGCTAATTCCGGAAAACGATCACTAATCAATTCCTCTCCACGCGACCAAATAAAAAACTCGCCATTTCTATGAATAAATTGAGCCCTAATCCCATCCCATTTCCACTCAAAAAACCAATCATTAGTAGGGCTTTCCATTATGGATTCTTCAATTGCATAAGCCAAACAAAAAGGATAAGGCTGACTAATATTTTCTAATAACTCCGACTTTTTAAGCCCTTGATAAAATTCTAGGTTGGGTTGCCAATCCCCCATCAATTTATGACTTAAAACATTCTCGTTTTGATTTAAGAATTTTGATAATGCTTTTATGGTTATTTTATCAGAAACCCCAATTCTAAAACTTCCTCCTATTAATTTATTAAATAATAACTTTTCGTCTTTATTCAAATTTTTCCAAGCCCAAATCACCTTTTCCTTCTGCTCTTCCTCGTCCATATCCCGCAAGGGTAAAATAATATCTTCTATCCAAAATCTTAAAGAATTATTATCATTGTTTGAGATTTGCTTTTGTGGTAAAATTAAAGCTAAAGTTTCGCCTAAATCACCCACATTTTCATAAGATGCTTCAAATAACCACTCAGGAATATTAGCCAATTCAGTGGCCCAAGCCCTCATTAAAGTGGTTTTTACTGGTCGGCGAGGACGTTTACCTAAAAGTAAACTTACGGCCCTTAAAACATCTAAATCACTTGATTTTTCAAAGTATTGAACTAATGATTTAATCTTATCATTGGTTCTATTCGAGTCTTCTAAATTTCTGAAAAGCGCGGCAAAATCTTTCATTGTTCTTGCCCCTCCATTTTTTCTTGCTCTTGAATTTCGCCTGAATAAGGTGTTTTTAGAGTCTCTGCTTCAATTCCAATTTCATTTAAATAACGAACCAAAACATCGGTATAACCATGAGTAACTAAAACTTTCTCCGCTTCTGTTTCTTTTATAGTACTTATTAAACCCGACCAATCTGCATGATCGCTTAAAACTATTCCTTTATCTAAAGCCCTCCTACGTCTATTCCCCCTAATATTCATCCAGCCTGAGGCAAACGCAGTAGAAATATCACCAAACTTTTTTAGCCATGCCGAACCCTCTACAGAAGGTGGCGCAACTATTATAGATTTTTTTAATTCTAATTCTTCGCTTGCGCGATGATAACTGGGTAATAAAACCCCTTGATCTTTATAAATTTCAGAAATATTAAATACAGATCCATGCACAAAAATAGGCACTCCATGATCCTCAATTCCAGATAAAACTCTTTGAGCTTTACCAAGGCTATAAGCCATAATTAGAGAACTTCTTTTCAAAGAAATATTATTCTGAATCCAGGCATTCATATCATCAAAAATTATATTTTGATTTTGCCATTGATAAACGGGTAAGCCAAAAGTGCTTTCAGTAATAAAAGTATTACATTTTACAGGTTCAAATTCTTTACAAGTATGATCTGTACCATTTTTATAATCACCACTAGCTACCCAAACTTCTCCTTTGTACTCCAATCGTATTTGCGCGCTCCCTAATACATGGCCTGCGGGATAAAAACTAAGCTTAACACCGTTAATTGAAATTTCTTGATAATAAGCTAAACTTTCAATGCGGATATCAACTCCTAATCTAGATTTTAATAAAGGCGCCGACGATTCAGTACACAAATAAACGCCCATACCCCAACGAGCATGATCAGAATGTGCGTGAGTTATTACTGCTTTTGAAACAGGAAGCCAAGGATCTATGTAAAAATCTCCCTGTGAGCAATACAAACCCCTTTCATTTAATTCGAGTAAAGCCATGATTTAATTAACAAATAAAAATTAATATAGATTCTAATTTGTTAATATAAAATGATTCAAAATAAAATCATTAATCAAAGCATTACTTTTAAATTTTAAAAGTTTTTATTTTTTGTAAGGTTCTAAAATTTCGCTCAGAATTTGATCGGTTTCATCAGGATAATTGATATGAACAGGTTTTGCAAATTCAATCCAAGATTTTATATGAGCGATAAAATTCTCATTAATCTCTGGAACTACCGTACAACCCGCTTTTTTAGCTCCAATCGCATTGCAATGCTGTTCATACTGACCAATCATAGGAATTACCATTACTTTTTTCCCTAAAAATATGGCTTCGGTTGGAGCTTCAAATCCACCTGCTGTTATCAGTCCCATGCAAGTTTCTAAAGACTTATTATACCGTTCATTGTTAATTGGGAAAACTTTTACGTGCTCTTGCTCATAAATGTTTTTGCTATGTTTAGAAAATACTTCCCAATTCACTTCTTTAATTTTAGAAAAATAGCTCAGTAATAATTTATCATCATGTGCAGGTAAGTATACCGTAACATGGCCTTGATTACTTGGTTTTAAAGCCCTTATTTCACTTCTAATTACAGGAGTTCTAATAAAAGAATCATAAGATTCAAAATGAAAACCTATTGCTTGTTTTGCTGGAGAATAGTATTTAAAGATTTGTTCAACAAACCAATTTTTCTTTGCAGGACGAGGGGTTTTTGGAGATAAAAATGAAGCCTGATGACCAATAGAAATGCAGGGCACTCCTTTTAATTTGGCGGCCCATGCACTAATGGGTTCAAAATCGGTAATTACCACATCATATTGTTTTACCGGAAGCTTAAAAATATCGCTGAATAAAGCAATGGTCTTCATTTTTTTAAATGAATCCCAATAATCTACTCCACCTTTTTTTCCAAAGGTAAAACTCCATCCATGTAATCTATACTTCACGGGCCATGGTAAGTCAACATCAGCCTGAGTCCCAGAAATCAATAAATCTAACTCACCATGTTTAGCGAGGTACGGAATAATTTCCCTCGCGCGACTTACGTGACCGTTCCCTGTTCCCTGAATTCCGTACAATATCTTCATATAATTGCTCTATAGCGGGTAAAACCATTAAATCATGATCATTTATTTCTTCTTCATCTTCTTCCCAATCAGCTGCTGAATTTAACATTTCGTCTTGGTAACGAAAAATTCTCCAATCACCATTATATTCTAGTGCCGTTAAATTCTCAATCCAATCTCCTGAATTTAAATAAACAACTGATCCTTCTTCATTCTCTGCAAACTTAATACTTGGCTGATGAATATGTCCACAAGCCACAAAATCATATTGATTACTAATGGCAATATCAATGGCTGTTTGCTCAAAATCATCGATAAATTTAATGGCCCCTTTAACACTTTCTTTAATTTTTTTTGATAAAGAAACTTTTCCTCTCCTTAATATTTTTTCACTAAACCAATTAACCATGCGGTTAATTAATATTAAAGTATCATATCCTACAGCTCCTAATTTAGCAAGCCATTTAGAATGTTTCATGGTAATATCAAATACATCACCATGGAAAAACCACATTTTTTTGCCGTCAACTTTTAATACTAACTTATTTAAAACGCGGAGATTCCCCATTTTAAAATCAGTAAATCTTCTTAATAATTCATCATGATTACCAGTTAAATAATACACCTTGGTACCTTTAGATAACATTTTCATAATCCTCTGCACTACTTTCATATGAGAATCGGGCCAATACCTCTTAGAAAATTGCCAAATATCAATAATATCTCCATTGAGGATCAATATCTCGGGGTCTATAGATTTTAAATATTGATTGAGTTCTTTGGCATGGCAGCCGTAGGTTCCCAAATGAATATCTGAAATAACGGCAATTTTGAGCTTTCTTTTTCCCATTTGGAAAACAAGAATAGAGCATTAGCTTTAATACATTATCAAGCTAATATTATGATATTATTATTGTTTCAAATAGTTGAATATTAGTTTTCTAAAAAAGAAAAATCGCTAAATCTTGATATATTTTATTTTTTCAATTTAAATAATGCGGGTAAAAGTATGGCAGAAAATAGTCCTATGTATGCATTAAATTTATAGGATTGAATTAAATAACTTTCTAAATTATTACTCGATTCAGCATCTAAACGATTAACCGATAACTCATTCATACAATATCCTATGGCATTAGGTATTAACTCTGGACTTAAATAAACCACATTGCTATAAACACTTAAAGTACTGCTTGGAATTATAAAAAGAGTTAAGATAATTAACACTTTAAAACCATCTATATATTTAAAATCCTGGGAATAAAAGCGTGTTTTTATATCCCGCAAGGCAAGATAAAACAATGCTAAGGCAGGGATAATGTAAAACTTTTGGAATAATGGTAATAACTCGATTTTTTCAGAATAAAAGCCTAGAAACTTTGCAATGAGTAACCAAAATGAGAACATAATGGTAAAGAGTAATACCCAAAATATTTGCCGGTAGAGAAAATTTAGGTTAAGCATAGTATTACAAATTTATGTAAATGAACTATTCAAATCAAGTCCTAAAAAAGCATTTTCATAGATTTAAATGCACCTTTTATGGAAAAAAAGAAAAATCGATAAAAAAATCAAAAAAAAGGGAACTTTATCGCTAAAGTCCCCAATGTTCATAATTCAGAACCAATCAAAAAATACTTAATAAGAACCCGTATGCTCAAGAGCCAATTCATGCCTATGCAATTGATAAACCTCACATTTATCAAACAATTGCTGAACAAAAATAAAGGCTAAAAAACGATTCGGGAACTTAGTCCTTATATAATCATTTTGAATAATTTGGGGAATCATCATTTTAATTTCTGAATGTGAAAGTAATTCTCTCATAATTTCATCCATTGCATAAAATAAATCACCAATTGGACCAGATTCTGTATCCATAAAACTCCAATTTCCATTACTTAATTCTTCAAATAATTCCAATGAATTAAGATCTTCACTATACATATAATATTCATGAATGGAATAATAAGAAAACTTATTAGGCCATAATAAAGCCGCGGTATTCTGCATTATGAACAAGTGTTCAATAATAATTTCAAAATCATTATCAATATAATTATGCAAAGGCTCAAAATGAGATTCAATTAAAGACTTACATATTACAAGATCACAAATAGAATACGGTTTACCTTTAGCACCTAAATTATCATAGAGCAATTCAAAAAATAAATACCTGAAATTTTTGAAATAAGAAGAATGAATCATTTTCTCGGATAATCCAAAATACTTTATTAAACTTTCATCCCACTCTGCAATCTTCATCCCCACATAAGGTAAACCGCTATTTCTAAATGATGCCAAACGTTTAAAGTCGTACATCATTTCATTAGCCATAAATGAATTAAATTCATCGCTCTTAATATTATGAGCTCTTAATTGATTAACTAAATTTTGATTGGTCTGATACATAATTCAAAACTATTCTTGAACTACGCCAAAACTTGTCGTAGTTAAAAAATAAATGAATAACTTTATATAACCAATTGATTTATAAGCATATAAAATCATAAAAAAAATTGTTAAACCCAATATTTTAAATTTTATTTGCTTATGGCACTTAAAGACTCCTTAAGCAGACAACAATTTATCATTAATAAACTCAAAAGATCTAGGTATTCTTTGTCTGAATTGCAAGATTCATTAGCCCAAGCCTCTGAAATTTTTGATAGAAACTTAAATACTTCTGCCCGAACATTTCAAAGAGATATTGCCGATATACGCGAATTATTTCAAATAGAAATTCAATATGATAGAAGAGAAAATAAATATTTTATTGATGAAGATGATTTAAGTAATGAACAAAACTTGAGATTATTAGAAGCATACGAAACAGTAAGTTTATTAAATTTAAATCAACATTTTCAAGAATATTTAGAATTTGAAAATCGCCAATCTCAGGGTTTACATCAAATTCCCACTATTTTACAGGCTATTAAAAACAAAAAACAAATAGAATTTCTTTACACCAAATTTTCTGATGAGGAAGGAAAAAAAAGAATTGCAGAAGTACTTGCGCTTAAAGAGTTTAGATACCGTTGGTACTTAGTAGCATTGGATCAAAAAGATCAAAAAATAAAAACCTTTGCTTTAGATAGAATTGATGAGGTTCATATTCTTAGAGAAAAAGTTAAAAATCAATTAAACTTCAACCCTAAAGAATATTTTAAATATTGTTTTGGAGTTATTCATCCAGATGGTGAAAAGCCAGAAAAAGTAATCTTAGAATTTGATAAGGTTCAAGGGAAATATATTAAAACTTTGCCTTTTCACCATTCTCAAAAAATTATTAAAGATGACAAATCGGGACTTATTATAGAACTTGAATTATTTATTACTCAAGATTTAATAATTGAAATATTATCACTAGGTGAAAATATAAAGGTCTTGAATCCAGATTCATTAAAAGACGAAATTGAGAAAAGACATAAAAAAGCTATAGGTAAATAATTAATAATATTTTACTTTTGATTAAATGAAAAAAAGAAAGCTTTTATTCACTATTATAATTTTAAGTCTATTTAATATTCTGGCGGAGGCACAAAATTATTACGTTCAAATCAGAAAATTAGAGCAGTCTTTAAACTTAGGGCATTACCGAAAAGCCAAAAGAATAATTAACAAAACTGAATTCCAATTTAAGAAAAAATTGAATGATGATTTTTACATTCTAAAATCAATATATTTATATCAAAATGGCGATTCATTAAAATCAATTCAGCTAATACACAACACCCTTCAAAAATATCCAAAAAGTAAAAATTTATTTCAAATTAGCAATTATCTATTGAGTGAAAATAATGCACAAGCAGCATTTTCTTTTTGTTTTGATTATTATGAAGAATTTAAAAATAATGACACATTTTTAAACCTATACTTCAAATCGGCTATCCTAGCTGGTCGATGCGGCGAAAGGTTTTGTAATGAATCTCAAATTTTCGAAAAACTAAAGGAGGTCGATCAAAATATTAAAGGTTCATTTATTTACCAAGCACGTATTTTATGGGCAGAAGAAAATAAAAATAATATTGAACAATTAAGGTGGAGTGATAGCTTAAAAACAATCCATGATTTATTTGCTTATGCTGATTCCAGAGTTCAATATTTGAACCAAAATAATGATATAAAAACCTATTTAGATTTTCTAAATTTCATGAGTAAGTCCGATTATTCAGAGCCCGATTTTTATCCAAGTTTATTCAAGGATACCTTATTTTATTTAGGTCATCAAATTTTAAATTCTTCTATCCTTGCGGGATATGAACCGAAAGAAGCACATTTAGAAATAAGTCTAAAATTAATTGAATTACACGATTATAAAAAATACATAATTGAAGATGATATATTAAGAAATTTAGCTCAATATTATTTCGAAATAAAAGAGTATTCTTTATCTCATTTATATTTAAGTTATTTAGACGAACTCGAAGATTCAGACTTGATTCTAGCTAAAAAAATAGAAGAATATACGGGATTAAAATCATGGTTAACCAGAAAAGCAAAAAAAGGGTTTTAGAAAATTCAGAAAATTTCATCAGAGGATTATGAAATAATACCTCTGATGAAAAAGAATGATCTATACAGCTTTAGGTCCGCCTAAAGAAACTCGAAATCCACTAATAGCAGCAAGAGCATAAAACAAGATATCTTTACCCTCAGTTGAAGTAATTGCTAATTTCATGATTTCAAAGAATCCAACTACATTAATAACATCTATTGAACTCAATTGAAATTCATCAGCCATAATCACAATCCCAGAGAATATTTTCCCAAAATAACAGCCAATTATTGAAAAAACAGCTCCAATAATTCCAAACTGAATGGCTATACCTTTACCAAATAAACGATTGGCAAAACCAACTAATAAACCAACACCAATTGCCATATAACCTATTTGATATTTAGTAAAATAAGTTATTGCACCCCATATTATTGCGCCAATTAAAGCTGACCCAGCAGAAGCAGTAATAGAGAGCGCATAATTTTGTTGCTCTAATAATTCTGCATCAACCGAAAATTGTTCATTTTCTTGTTCATATTCTTGTTCAGCTACCTTCTTTTTTTCCATTTCGATTTCTTTCCTAGCTTTTGCGTTAGGGTCTAATGTGAAACTCGGACAGCTATCAATAAAATCAGGCTTTTCGTTTGTTAAACCGCATACAAGTCCCAGATTGGGATTGAATGATTTGTTCGTGCAATTATCGCAGAACTCACTAATGTTTGTAGTAGACATATTTTCAAATAATATATTTTTAAAAAAACCAAAGTTTTAATTTTAAATAATCAAAAAATCTTTAAATGAATCTTTTAAAGGAGAGCAAATTAGATTTTAAATAATCCTTTTCTCAAAATAGAAGAGCCTCTAAAAGAACTTATAAATCCAAAAATTCCTGAAATGAAAACTGCAAATAAACTTAATCCAATCTCTTCTTTTATTAAAGTATTAATGATATTAAAAAAACCAAACATTTCAATTAATTCTCCAATAGTTACCTCTAAATATCTTGAATTGACTAAGACATAACTAAAAAGTAATCCCAAAAAAGAACTAGCCATTGAAAATGCAGCGCCAATGAATCCATAATAGGTTTTTATTCCCTTTCCAAAAATTCGATTAACAGTTCCAACAAAAAGGCCTATACCCGCTACTAAATATAAATAAATTGAATTTGTTGAACTAGCAATTATAGCCCAAACAACAAAACCTATTATTGCAGCGATTGATGAAGAAACAATAGACATTAATAGATTTTGTTCTTTTAACAACTCCTCATTCTGCTCTAGCTTTGTTCCCATTAACTCGGTGCCTACGCCATCATAACCAGCAATTTTACCACTTCCAATAAATTCAAATTTGGGGTCTAATTCAAAATCTGGACAAGTAGAAACAAAATTGGGCTTTTCATTAGTTAATCCACAAACCAATCCAGTATTAATATTAAAAGATTTTTTAGTGCATTTATCACAGTATTCACTAATTTTAGTAGTAGACATATTTTCAATAAATTTTCAAGAAAACTAAAGTTTTAATTTTAATTAATCAAGAAATCTTTAAATGAATCATTAAAATGGGAGGAAATTAGCGTTGTATTCAAGCCTTAATCTAATCTTTTATAAGGCCCAAGAATGCCCAGTGTATCTAAAATAAAAACACCTTGAAAAATCAATTTTTTTGAGCCCGATTTTTATTTAATAAAAATTCTTCTACCTCAGGCAATACCAAATAATGTATAGATTTTCCTTTATTTAATAAATCTCTTATATAGGTTGCTGAAATGTTTAAAACTGGTGCATCAAACATTTTAATATTAGGATGTGAGGATAATTCTTCATTGGTAAATCCATTTCGATAATAAACCAGTAATTCGGCCTGATTTAGAATATCTTCATAACCCTTCCATTTGGTAAAATGCACCAAATTATCAGAACCCATAATGATTTTAAAATTAAGTTCTGGAAACTTAGAAATTAAAACCTCTAAAGTATGAATGGTATATGAGGGTTTGTCTAATGAAAACTCAATATCAGAAGCTTTTAATCTCGTATGATTTTTAACGGCAATTTGAACCATTTCCAATCGGTCTTCTTGAGGCATTAAATCACTCCCTTTTTTGAAGGGGTTTTGAGGACTAACCACAAACCAAATCTCATCTAATTCTGCTTCTTCTAACATATATGAAGCAATAATTAAATGACCAATATGAATGGGATTAAATGACCCAAAAAATAAACCTATATTCACCTTATTTTTTTATAAACTCATCCACCAAAAAATCAGCTTGGATCAGTGTTTTATTTAAATCATCATTTAACAAAACTGTACTGAACAAATGTTCATATTTAAGTTCATCACTAGCTTTATTTACTCTCATTTGAACCTGTTCATCTGACTCTGTTCCGCGAGTGGTTAAACGTTCTTTCAATTTTTCTAATGAAGGGGGTTTTATAAATATATCCAGCAAGTTATCAGAAAATAGCCTTTTTAAACTTAGTCCACCTTTAACATCTAAATCAAAAACCACATGTTTTCCCTCTGCCCAAATACGTTCTAATTCTGACTTTAAAGTCCCGTAATAGGTCCCTGGGTAAACTTCTTCATACTCTACAAATGCATTTTCTGCAATTTTGTTTTCAAATTCTTCTTTACTCAAAAAATAATAATCTCTTCCATCTTGCTCACCCTCTCTTATTTTTCGGGTTGTAGCCGAAATTGAAAATGCCAAATCGGGCCTAGTTTGTAAAAGATGTTTTACAATGGTAGTTTTACCTGCGCCTGAAGGAGCCGAAAATGATATTAGTTTACCGCCTTTCACAAACCTGTATTATAAAATATTATTGACTTGTTCTTTAATTTTTTCGAGTTCTTCTTTCATTTTAACTACTAATTGTTGCATTCCAAAATGATAAGATTTTGAACCTAATGTATTAATTTCTCTACCCATTTCTTGTGCAATAAAGTTTAGCTTCTTCCCTGCACCATCTTGGTTTAAGTTTTCAAGAAAATAATTACAATGTTTTTCTAATCGTATTTGTTCTTCTGTAATATCAATTCGATCTAAGAAAAATACCAATTCTTGTTCAAATCGAATTTTATCTACCTGCTCATTAGAAATAAATTCTAAAAGATTCGAATTTATTCTATCTTTAATTTGCCCAATACGCTCTTGTTGTAATGGAGCAATTTCTTTTAAATAAGCTAAAATTTGTAATGCGTATTTTTCAAGCTCTTTACCTAAACTCTCCCCCTCATGCAATCTAAATTCATCAAATTGATCAATGGCTTTTAAAATTATTGCTTCAATTTTTATCCATTCTTCATCATCAATTGCATCTTCCTCTGATTTAATAATATCAGGAACCTGCATTAGTCTCTCAAAAATTCCATCCGGATTTAAACTCAAGTTTTGGGCTAATCCTCTAAATGCCTCGTAATAATTATTAGCTAACACTTTATCAACCCTAATATTAGATTTATCTGTGCTAGTATTTTCTAAATTAAGGTTAAACTGCACAGTGCCTCTTTCAACTCTTTTACTTAATAATCGCCGTAAGGCAATTTCTTTCTCACCAAAAAAACGCGGAGTTCTTAAATTTAAATCGAAAAATTTACTATTAACCGACTTTATTTCAGCTTTTACTAAAAAGCGGTCGGTATGTCCTTCAGCTTTTCCAAAGCCAGTCATTGATTTAATCTTCATTGCTTTTGTATTTTTTTGAAACTAAATATACTCCAGTAAAAATTATTAGAATATAAATGATTCTCTGCAAATTTAGTTTATCTGTCCCACTTATTTCAGCAATTATACTAGCTAAAACGGGTTGAAGGTAAATATAGGCTCCAACTAATGAAGAACTTGCATGCTGTAATGCCCATGCATTCAGCAAATAGGTTAAAAAGGTAGTTGCTATTAAAACAAAGAAAATAATGGCAATAATTTTTGGAGGAAAACTCAAATAATCGGCGTCTATAACTTGATTAAAACCAAAAAAACTAACGAAAATTAATCCATACATAAAGGTATATCGAGATACCGTAAATGGATGATATTTCTTCAATAAACCTTTTACATAAACTAAATAAACGGCATAGGAAATAGCATTAAAAATAGTTAATAAATCGCCCCATAAGGTTTCTGACCCAATACTAAACTTATTATTAAAAACTAAGAAAAATGCTCCTGCAGCAGCAATTATAATTCCCGACATACGCCAGAAAGAGACTTTTTCTCTTCCCGCAAGGATACTTATTACAAAAACAAATATAGGAGTAAACAACATTAAAACCGCTGAATTTATTGGTGTGGTAAGTTCTAATCCTTTAAAAAACATTAACATATTTGCAGCAACCCCAAAAAACGCCGCAATTCCCATTTTTATATGATCTTCCTTTTCTACTTTTTCTTTAATGAAAATTTTATGAATCAAAAAGAATAATAAACTAGCAAAACTTATTCGTAAAACAATGAATCCGAAGGCGCCTAAATAACCTCCGTTCATTACTAATTTGGCCCATGAAAATGTGAGACCATAAATTAAACTTACCGTAAATAAGGCGAGGTGAATTAATATGTTTCTCGGCATAAAAATTAATAGCCCTTATAGGTTTTCCTTCTAACTAAAGTTGAAATAAAAACTAATACTGCAATCATGGAAGCCATTTTACCTATATAATCACCTGCTTGGCTGTAAAAAGTTTTTTCATCAATAAGCGGAACATTAACTTTAATAACTGCTTCTTCCCAATAAGGGGTTAAATCATAGGAATTTCCTTTATTATCAATCATCCCAGAAATACCTGTATTTGCAGAACGAACCACATAACGGTTGCTTTCAATGGCTCTTAATTTAGCATACGACAAATGTTGGCGGTATCCTGGAGTATTGCCCCACCAACCATCATTGGTAATTACACATATAAGCTGAGCGCCCTTGCGGATATAGGTACTCAGATAATCACCAAATACCGATTCATAACAAATTACTGGTGCAAAACTTCTGTTTTGATTATCCACAAAAACCTCTGAATCATCTTGAACTCCTAATGATCCCGAAGTTCCGCCCATATTTATAGCCCATTTTTCTAAGAAACCAAAAATACCGGGATAAGGCATACGTTCTACACCAGGTACTAACTTGGATTTATGGTAAATCTGTATGGCTTTCCCTGTTTCTATAAATAAGGCTGAATTATAGACATCATAATAATAATCACCTCCCTTGCTTTTTCTGGCTGTAACACTAGCGCCTTCATTTGGATAAAATACATAGGTATCAGCACCTGCTAAAATTTTTAAATTGGGGTAGGCTTTCATCCATTCGCGAATGGCCATAATCAATTCAGCATTTTCAATAACATCTTCTTGTAAACCACCCACTAAAGAAGTTTCAGGTAATAGAAGTAAATCCGTATTTGAATCTATTTTTTGCTCGGCTAATTTGAGCATTTTATTTAATTGATCCATCCCCGTAAGGGAGCCAAATTTTTCACTGTAAGGATCTATATTTGGCTGAACAATAACTACATCAATATTATTTGGTTGATTATTTTCAGTAAACCACAAGCTAAGACTCAAGGCCGTTGGGACAATTAGCCAAAAGATAAACCTGAATAATAAATATTTTTCTTTATCCAATAAATATCGAAATAGAAAAATGCTTAATGTAAAAACCCAAAGTGTTCCGCCTAAATGACCTGTATATGAATACCATTGGATTATTAATGGTGCATTAGAAAAAACATTCCCTAAAGTTAACCAAGGCCAAGTTAATTCCCAGTTTAAATGCAAATACTCGAAACCTAACCAATAAAAAACTAAGGAAGGATATACCAATTTAACTTTAAAATATTTTGCGGTAAATTGGGCTGCTAAAAAAGGCAATGTCATTAATACAGAATTCGCTAAAATAGCTGCTAAACCTCCACCTAAGCTAGCAAAACATACCCAATAGGTACTTAAAGAATTCCAAACTAAAAAGCCTAAAAAGAAAATAAAAAAACTTTTATTTATAGGCCATTTTTCTTGATGCGACCAATGAAATAAGTATAAAAAACTTATTAAACCCGGAATAATTAAAAATGGCAATGGTAGTGGAGGCCACGCTGCCGCAAGTAATATTCCTCCGAGAATTGATAAAAGCCAAGGCTTTTGCTTAAAAAAACTCATCATATTTTATACAAACTTAAAATATAAGGGTTTTAAATTTTTAATAATTAAAAAAAAATTTAAAATTTGTGAACAAATGTTCAATCATGACAGCTAAAAAAAGTAGTAATAACGCCAAGGAATTAATTCTAAAAACTGCCTTAAAATTATTCTCAAAAAACGGGCTTGAGGGGACTTCAATCCGCATGATTGCAACAGAAGCAGAAATTTCTAACGGATTAATTTATAATTATTTCCCCGGAAAAGACGAGTTATTGCAAAGTTTATTTGAAAGCGGTTTTGAAAACATTCGAAATCAAATAATCAAAAAAGAAAGTACTTCTAAAAAATCAAAAATGGACGAAAAACTGCTTCATTTGATTGAATGTTTAGAAAAAAACTCGGGTTTTTGGAGATTATATTTAGTTTTAAGGCATCAAGAAAATGTTCAGAAATTATTAAAAGATCAATTTTCTGGATTTAGAAATTGGTTAATCGATCATATAAAAGCCCAACTAAAAGATTCTGGTTATGATGGAGCCAAATCTTTAAGCCTAATTATCTTATCCTCTATTGAAGGTTATATGGCGCTTGGATTATTAGATAAGAGTCATATTTCATCAAAAAATAGCATCTTATTAATTCAAAAATTACTGGCTTAATGCGGATTCCATTTGCTTTGCAAGCATTAATCCATACCAATATTTTTATTGGATTATGCGCTTTAGCTATGTATTATTCTGCATGCAGCGCCAATCATATCAATTTTGATTATCACAAAGCTTTATTTATTTATTCCTCAACCCAATTATTATATAGCCTCCCCTTTTTCTATTTAAAAATTACCGGGAAACTAAAAAACCCCTTAACCTACAAACAAGAATGGATAAAAAATAATGAACACTTGTTCATAATAATGAGCGCATTTCATATCCCTTTTGCAGTATATAGTTTTTTTGATTTAAGTTGGTTAAACTTTTTAGAATTAATTCCTGCTGCTTTAATAGCTTTTACCTACACCGTCCCCATTTTTAAAATTAAAAAGAAAAAAATACCCTTGCGGGAAATAGGAATAATAAAACCTTTCTGGATAACAGGAATCTTTATTTATCTAACCTGGTTTTGGCCTTTAGGCAGCTATCCTCATTGGATTTTATTAGGTCACCAATTAATATTCATGTTTATTCTTTGTCTTCTATTCGATTACCGAGATTTAGAACGTGATCAAAGTTTTAATCTAAAAACCTGGGCAGTTATTTTTGGGTATCAAAAAACCAAGAATATTTCATTGGTTTTGTGTCTTTTTTCCCTTGCGGGATTATTAATTCAAAGCGTTTTGGGATATGAAATGATACTCCCCTTAATAATAGCAGATATTATTTTATTCGTTTTTATTCTTTTTTTAAAACCAAAACTCAATTGGAATTTCTACGCCTTAGGTATTGACGGATTAATGATTATACAAGCTCTCGGATTTTTAATGATTAATTGAGGTGATTGTTTTTGAATTCTGTGGTTTATCCAGACCAAAATTTTTTATTATAAATTAGATGAATGTTTATTGGAATTCAAAAAATCAATAACCGCATTATTAAACACCACTGGTGCTTCTACATTAACCACATGACCGCAATTAGGAATTACTAATAATGATGATTTTTCATGTTTAGATATCAAATATTTAACCGCGGGTAAAAACATATAATCTTCTTCACCCATGATATACAAAGTAGGTTTGCCTGAATCAGTAGTTCTGAAAATAGTTAATAATTTATTTATCCCCCAAGTTAAACGGAACCATTTTAAAAACTCTTTTTGATATACTTTTTTCGCTTCTTCAATAAATAAATTCCGGCTTTCTTTATGTTTATCCCGTGGCATTATGATAAATGCAAAAAGCTTATACAAAATCATATAAGGCAAAACATATTTAAAAAGATTCCCGAAATGAATTAATAATTTTGATCTAAAATTAAATTCTATTATCGCACCTCCCATTACCATGGAATCAACTAAATCAGGTCTCATTTCAGAAATCTGCCTCATTATAATGGTTCCTAAAGATATTCCTGCAAAGTGTGTTTTTTCAATCTTTAAATGATCTAAAACTTTAATTACATCATTAGCAATAAATTCAAAACTATATTTTTCAATATGATCTGATTTTAAACTAAATTTTGACATTCCATGTCCGCGTAAATCAATTACCAAAACATTAAAATGCTCTTTAAAAGTCCTGATTTGTTTATGCCAAATAGACGAAGATCCTCCAGCCCCATGAACTAGGGTTAAATAAGGTGCACTCTCTTTTTCAGCATGGAAAATTTTATGATGTAACACTATAATATAACAAATAAAATGGGGATATTTGTTTTGTCCCCAAACGCCAAATATCCGAATTCTTTTAACCAAAAAGAAACCTATTTGATTTTATTTTCGTTTTGAAAAATATGAATAGAAAAACTTACTCCATTTTTTTACTCGCTATCTCATTGTTTTTTAGCATTATAACTAAAGCCCAAAGCTCCAACTTTATTATTCAAAAATCTCCTAATATCAGTTACCAAGAATTAGAAAAATTGGGGCTAAAAACTAGGACTAAAGCAGGAAATATTGCCACGGTTTATGCTCAATTATCTGATTTAAAATCTTTAAAAAGTAAAGGTCTGATTTTAAGCTTTGAAGGTTCTCAGTTTAAAGTCCCGAAGCGTAAATTAGATTCCATTTCTTTGGCAGAATCTAGAGTAAGTCCTCTTTTTAGCAATCCGCAAAGTTATAATATCCCAAACCTTAAAATGGGTAAAGATGTAATAGTCGGAATCATTGATATTGGATTTCAATTAGATCATCCAACTTTTTATGATAGTAGTGGAAGCCGATTTAGAATCAAATACTTCTGGGATCAAATAAGCAATGGAAATTACCCTATGGGTTTTGATTATGGCAATGAAATGTGGTTAGAAAATGATATGAAAACTTTTGTCGATGCATTTGAAAATCACGGGACTCATGTTGCTGGACTTGCAGCTGGATCTGGTTATGGGGTAGCTGGTCGGCCATTTCGTGGCGTAGCCTCTGAGGCCGATATTATTGCAGTAAATATTTTGTATTTCAATGATACCTTAAATCCCTCACCAATGAGTGATTACGTGGTTTCTAATGCTGCCATTATTGATGCAATGGCCTATATCTTTGATAAAGCAGCAACAGAATCTAAACCTGCTGTGATAAATTTAAGTTGGGGAATGCATACTGGACCTCATGATGGAACCTCATTATTTGACCAAGCCGTTGAACAATTAGTTGGGCCTGGAAGAATATTTGTTGGAGCATGTGGAAATGAAGGTTTAAACAAAATGCATATTCTGAGCAATCCAGGCAGCGATACTTCCTTCAGTATAGCTATTTCTAGAGTCCCTCGTCAATTTGTTACTTATGAATCCAATCACATAGATATTTGGGGATCTGCAAATTCTGAATTTGAAGCTGGATTTTGCATTATTGATAGTTTGGGTAATATTATTAATTGTACTGATTTTTATTCCACACAAACTGATGCTCATATTAAAGGAACTCATTATTTTCATAATGATTCTTTAGAATATGAATTCTTTATTGAGAATTCGTTTAGCGGGAATAACAAACCTAATATTTTAGCTATTGGAATTAATCATAAACCCAATGATTATTTTACGGTATTAGCCCTAAAAGGTAATTCAGATATACATGCTTGGAATTCTGGCCAGCATGATTCATGGTCGGGAGGAAGCTTTTATAATAAATTATTCAATGGCATAAACAACCCTAAATTTGTTGATGGTGATAATAATTTTACTGTTGGCGAAAATGGAGGAACTGGCAAAAGAACCATCAGTGTTGGGGTTTATACCGACCGTGATTTTACTCCAGGTATTTTAGGCCCAGTTGCTGTTAATATGACAAAAGGCAGCATTGCTGAATGGTCTAGCCAAGGTACGACAGTTGATGGCCGAGTAAAACCCGATATCATTTCTCCGGGTGTTGCAGTAATATCTGCCTATAACAGACATGCTTACCGTCCTTGGAATTTTAGCTCTTTAGCAGCAATGAGCATTTCGGGCACTGATACCAATTATTATGGTCAAATGAGCGGTACAAGTATGGCAGCGCCTCATGTGGCCGGCATTGTAGCTTTAATGTTAGAATTGAGACCAGATGCCAGCCCAGAACAAATTAAAAGCGCACTAATTGCCGGAGCTATTGAAGATGGCTTTACCGGACCTGTTCCAAATTCAAGTGCTGGAAATGGAAAAGTAGATGCTATTAATGCTATTCAGGCTTTATTAGGAGTAACAGCAAAGCAGAATTTACCTGAAAATATTTACATCAGCATATTTCCTAATCCCGCAAGGAATGAAATAAGAGTAAAATCAACTGAACGATCGTTCAATTTTAATCAAATAGAAATTTTAGATATTTCTGGAAAATCAATTAAAACTATTTATTTAGATCAAAATATATCTGATTATTCAGTAGAGACTTATGAATTAAAATCGGGGACCTATTTTATTAAAATAAAATCAGGAGATACTGAAAACACATTGAAGTTTATCAAAATATAAAATAGGGTGGATTAAATCCACCTTATTTTTTATAGATTACATTAGAATGAATATCAATCCATTCCTGAACATTCATTTGTTTTAGTAATTCTTTAATTAAATCAAAAGGAATTTGTTCGGGCTTCTTAAATCGAATACAGCTTTTTCCCATATCCAATTTAGTCTTAACATTATTTTTATATTCATTAACAAACCATTCCAATAACTCGGGATTGGCGTAAACTCCCATGTGATAGAGGGCAATAAAATTCTTTTGAGAAGCAATACTTAAAAAAGGTAATTCTTGTTTTGGATTACAATGATACCCTTGCGGGAAAATAGAATGCGGAACGGAATAATTTATCATTCCACCTGAATTAGACTCAGAAAACCCCATAGGGACAAGTACTTCACGACAAATTTGAATCAAATTAGACATAGCTAATTTCCTATCCTCAGGAAGATTATTAACAAATTCAGAAATATTCTTTAATTCTTGCTTCATTATAAAAAATTCTAATTAACATTAAATTAAGCAAAATTAAATTAGTTTAAATCGAAAACAAAATGTCCAAATTTGGCTAGAATTTTAAAAGAATGGGGTTAGGAATCCCGAATCGAACTTGTGAGTTGTTGTGGATGGGGCATTCGACTGTTATAAACATTCAGCTGTTCAAGTTTGCGCTTCATTTCGTTGCGCTTCCCGATAGCATTATCGGGATGGAAGTTTCGAATCCCGAGGTCGAATTTATGAGATGGCGAGGATGCGTTTCACTGTTTGCGCTAAGGCTGTTTGCGCTCCACTTCGTTTCGCTGTTGGAATTGGTTATTTTAAAGATTTGGCTGAGTTCTGGATTTGCCGTCTCAGCTTAATACCAATTAAACCGCAAAATTATAAAAACAGAAGAAATACCCATTAGTGCAGCTGGCGGTCAAGCGGCTGGAGCGAAATTTGAATTTTTTGGCCTGAGAGGGGCTGGATTGTGCGACAAAAAAATTCAAATTTGTCAGCCGGTTGCCACTTTTTTGCAATACTTTTTTTGGGCGAAAAAAGTATTTAAAAAAATGCAATATTATGTATGTTTAGAACTGAATTATGCATGGAATTATGCAAAATCCCTTTTCTCTTAACATTCTAAGGACAGCTTCGTTCTTGAATGTTGGCGCTGCGCTGTTTGGGGCATTCATCTTATCTAAGCATTCGGCTGCTTCAGTTTGCGCTCCACTTCGTTTCGCTGTTGGAATTGGTTATTTTAAGGATTTGGCTGAGTTCTGGATTTGCCGTCTCAGCTTAATACCAATTAAACCGCAAAATTATAAAAACAGAAGAAATACCCATTAGTGCAGCTGGCGGTCAAGCGGCTGGAGCGAAATTTGAATTTTTTGGCCTGAGAGGGGCTGGATTGTGCGACAAAAAAATTCAAATTTGTCAGCCGGTTGCCACTTTTTTGCAATACTTTTTTTGGGCGAAAAAAGTATTTAAAAAAAAGCCATTTTAAAAATGTTTAGAACTGGTAAATGCTATTTCAAAAGAAGGCAGCTAAGAACAGATCCCATGAAACACCGACCACTCTTTTTTGGGGCGAAAAAAGTATTAAAAAAATGCCTAATTATGTATGTTTGAATTAGCAGTTAGCTTGGTCTAAAGCACAAACTACTTACCTGCTAAAACTATAACAAATTCTCCCTTTGGGTTTTTAGTTTTAAAATGCTCACATAATTCCGCAATACTACCACGTATATGCTCCTCAAACATTTTAGAGATTTCTCTGCTAACCGAAATCCTTCTATCTGGTCCAAAAAATTCTTTAAATTGCTCTAGGGTTTTTAAAATCTTATGAGGACTCTCATAAAAAACCATTGTTCTTTCTTCATTAACTAAAGATTCTAATCGAGTATTTCTTCCCTTCTTTTGTGGTAAAAATCCTTCGAATACAAAACGATCGGTCGGTAAACCAGAACATGCCAAAGCTGGGACAAATGCAGTAGCACCTGGCAGACATTCTACCAATAAATTTCGCTCTATACAAGCACGGACAATTAAAAATCCAGGGTCACTAATAGCAGGAGTGCCCGCATCGGTAATTAATGCAAACAATTCCCCTTGTTCAATGCGATCACAAATTTGATCCAATACCTTATGCTCATTATGTTGGTGGTATGACCAAAATTTCACCGAAATACCAAGGCTTTTCATCAAGATGCCTGAAATCCTGGTATCCTCTGCTAATACAATATCTGCTTCTTCTAAAATACGTTTAGCTCTAATAGAAATATCTTCTAAATTCCCTACAGGCGTAGGGACCAATACCAATCGACCTTTTTTAATTTCCATTTATATTACAACAAAAATAAAAATTAAGACTCAATAAATGAGAAATCAAACGAAATTGGCTTAAATCCTAAAAATAAATTAAAATTAATTAATCAATGTCAGTATACTACCTTCTCTTTTCAGGCTAGAATCCACAGTATAAATATCTTTAATTACTTGGTTCTTATCACAAAGATAAATTGCTTTTAATACTGACTTTTTATTAAAAACAAATACATAACCATTCCACTTTGGCGTGACAACATCTTTATCATCAACTTTATCATAAATCATAGAGAAACAAAGAACCTTAATACCCGACTTTTTATCGCTATGATTGAAAATATGAGTTTCGGCTTGTTTTGAAGACTCCAGACCATAAAAAGCTCCAAAAGAGTTTAATAAAATCCGCCCAATTTGAGATTTATTCTGCATTACATGAATAGAAAATGGTCCACCATTATTTTTGGTAAATCCAATAGAATAAGCAGTTTCATTAATAATTTCTTCCTTTGCAGGATACAAATTAGCATTCGCAAAACTATCAAAACTTACTACATTACGTGATCCAGAGCAGGCTGCCAAAATCAAACAAAAAAGATAGAATAGATTTTTCATAAAAAATTTTAAAGCATAAAGAAATAAAAAAATAACGGTAAATAGAAATTAATAGTATTTGCGGATGGAATTGGAAAATAATATTATACACTTCTCTAGGTTGTTAGCATAATTATTATTTATAGAATATAGAATACCAGAATAATAACAACAAAGTCACTGAACTAGTGAAAAATCTTGGAGAAATTGTCTAGAGATAATCACTTATATGATTCAGAGACTTTGAAGTTCATGTTCTATTATTTATCTATTTAAACAGCTTTAAAGTGATTGGGTATTCGCTTAATTGATTAGCCGGCAAAATCAAATTCTCTCCCTTTATCTGAACCTTAGTATTCTCAAAGTAAACACTAGTATTTAATTCTATATAAGCTTTAATCACAAAGTAGTTTGAGGATTGATCCCTTATTAAGTAAGTAGGAATATCAGAATTCAAATAATAAATCTTGATTTGTTTTATTGTAGTCTTACCTATAACAGCCTTACCTTCTCCGTCTGTAAATATTACTTTCTTGTCATTCAATACTATAAGCGCTAATCCAAGCGAATTCTCATCAAAGTCTTTTACTTCAAAATATAAACTGTCTTTAATCAGATGGGAACTTTCTTTGACAATTATTTTCTGGTCCGGCGGTTTGGTTCCTCCGTTTAAAACAAGGAAACCATCTTCTTTTTCCCAAGTACCAGATGTAGTACCTTTATTCAAGCCATTTTGCCAGAAAAATATAAACTTCCCGTTTGACTGAAGTTCCATTTCGTATGAAATACCATTAATTCCTTTAAATTCATACCTACCTACAATGACTCGCTTACTGGAAATGCATCCAATCAATATTAAGGTTATTAGAAAAATAATAATTTTTTTCATTGTCAAGTAAGAAATGGGTATAATAGACGGGATAGAGCAAATGCACCACCACCTCTACAAATTTACTTATTTTTTTCTAGTTATTTCAACCATTACTTCAGTACCAACACCACCATCTCTATTATTAAAACTTATATAGTAAATCATTTTGGCATTCTCGCTTATGGGCCTATATTCTTCTTTTTTAAATGGTTTTCTGTCTATCCCGAAGGTCCAATCAGCTTCAAATTTATTGATTGGAAGCCCATCTATACGATAAACTTTTCGTTTGTATCGGAAGCAAACATCCACTTTTTCGGCATTACCAAAATCAGGAACGAAAAAACCATTTATTAACAATAAGGGTTTTATTTCTTTTTTGCCAAGAAAAAATGATAATTCAACCCCATTCGCAAAGTTTGCCTCTTCTCCTTCGATTTCAAAAGTTACTTGCACAATTTTCTGACATTGTGAAACCATAGTATAAGGAATAAACAAAAGGAATATTCCCAATATTAGCCCTCTACTTAAAGAGCGATTTTTATATTTTTTATTCATTTTAATGGTTTAGCCAATCAAAAGTATAGACTTAAAGTGGAAAATATTGATATTATCTGTTAAAAACTAAATGGATACTTAATGAATTTGTTAAAGATTTCATAACAAAAAATAAATTGAATTAAATCAATCTTGAACATACCCAATTAATTTTAACATAATTTTATAAGCTACCTTTAACTCTTTTTATTTCAAAAGCTGATCTAATAATATTTGAGCTCTCTATGGATTATCTTTCCAATATTTTACTCTGAATTTTCTTAAATTTATAAGATCTTTTGTTATATAACCGAATGTATTTAATATAACATTTCTTATAAAAGCATATTTTTTACCTTCCGCCCACATGGTAAAATCAACATAAATTATTTAAAGATTATCTACTGCTAATGTCAAAGTACTAGCGTAATTATAAGCTTTCCATTTGTAAAACCAAATTCTTCATTAGCCTCAAAAACAGGCTTATGTAATACAATATAGTTTTCATTTGGATTTTTAGGATTAAAAAAAACCTTAAACTTAGAACCAATTACAATACCTTCTACACATTCAAAAAAAGAATACCCCCCTTTGTATTTTTTTCCATCTACATAAAAATTATATAAAAAAACTGTTTCTGGATTTCGAATAACTTCATAAACAACAGCAGTAACTTCTCCTTTATTATACCACCAAACAGGTATATGCTTAAAATCGTAATAAGTTGGACTGCAAGCCAATAAACACAATAGAAAAATAAATATCTTAAATTTTAGGTACATGTCTTAAGTATTTAATTAAAATTTTATTATCACGGTTGATTGGATTCTTCTTTTTCTCTATTTAACCAGAATTGCCCCATTCCTGAACCACCTCCAAAGGTTCGATCTCCTGCCGGCTGAGAATTTCCAGAATCTGAATTATTCTCTTGACTTTTCTCATTTTTTACTTCTTTTTTGCCCTTTACATACCACGAAGCGTCTTCATATTGAGTATAAGCGAAACCTTATGAAAGATGCATTTATTATCAGGGGCACGTAGTTTTACGCCTGGGAGACGCCTGCGTGAAAGGTTACTCGGAGTGAACGAAGAAATCATACCTAATATTTTTGTAACACGCAAAAGTGATAAATGATGTACTTCCTTCCTCAACCAACCCAGTTAAAATCACTGATATTCTTAAGGATCGTTTCACATTTTACTTTTACAGATTGGCAATCGTGACTTGATATAATAAATCGTGATTCGATGCTGTACTCATTGGCTATCCATGCAGCAAATTCCTGATCTTCATTGTCTGGAAACAGTTTTGAAACTTCCAGAAAAAACGAATCATTATGACAGTAAATCAAACACAGATATGGCTTATCCTTATCCGCATTGCCCCCATATAGAAAATAATGTTTATTCTGAAAATTTGAGTCAAATTGTCCATCCTCTGCAAAAGAGTATAAGTTATAATAATAGCCCAATCCCTTTTGAAACGAGAATTCGAAATCTATCAACATCTTATCACTCTTTGCCTGAATATTAAGCATAGCTTCATGTAAATCATCGACAATGGATATCACATTTCCTGTCCCCAGAGGAAGCTCTTTATCCGCATTCTTAAATACAATAATTAATTCATCATGATATGTTATTTTACGATTTTCAAAATCGCAAAGTATCAGAAACGAATCATTGCTTTCAAATGTAATTTCTGAGAATACTTTTAATTCTTCCATTTTCCTTTGTTTGTTACATAATTATTTTTTATGAGAAAATTTTGCATGTCCTGCTCTAGTTCGTCCTATTTTCTTAAATGTCCATAAAATTCATCTGTGCCTGAACCAGCGTTACCCTCTAGATCAAATACCACAAAATCATCACCCTGTCTACCTATTCTTCACACCCATTTGATTTAATTTTAAATAATATCGAGTTATCAAGACCTAACTGTCCATCATTTGGATTCAAATGTCCGATCAGGAATTAACATACCAAAAGGATAATAATCATAAGCACTGCGAAGATCCGCTCTATAATATTGAACGCTATCGTTTATGCATTGATTAATTCTTTTATCCTTAGACCCTTTCATTTTGTTGCATTAAAATTCAAAATAGAAATTCTTTTAAAGAATGGAATTTGAAGCAATATTAGAGGACTTATTAAAGTTGAAATTACTAAATAATAAAAAAAAGATTCAATAAAAAACTCGATGGCAAAAGGGAAAAATAAAGTTATTATAACAGAAATTAAGATATAAAGCGAACAATTCACAACAGCTAATTTTAAGACCGGATGTTTAATGTTTACTTTCTCATAATTAAAATACATTGCTATGACCCAAAAGACAAAGTATAATGCTAATCGGGTTAAACTTAATTCATTTGCATGACGGATAGCTCCACCCAATTTAGTTATTTGTATTTGATATTTAAGTATATTTTCTACCTGAAGACAAAACAATAGAATAATGTATTCTATTACTGACAAGGACACTCCTAATATCAAAATATTTAAAATCTTTTTCATTATTTATTGCTAGTATAGTTGGTCAACTAATTTCTGACACAATAAAACACGGTGATCATAATTACCAAAATCAAAGGCTGCCTGACCTTTTTCAGTATTAAAATGTTCGCTCATTACTTTCTTGATTTGACCAGGAGCCAAACGTAAACTCATTGAATAATTTATGGATTTCATTATATCATCCATATTTGCATCTAAATTATTTGTCTACCAAATCAATTCACTTCCCCGTCTTTGCTCCTATCTCTATAATTCGATTTTCTATTTGTTCTATTAATTGCATTTTGTTTTTTACCGCTTCATTATCCATTTTTGATAACATCTTTTTTCTGATTTTTAACTTTTCTTCTATAGCATATAATAAATAATTAATCGACATATTTAAATACACATCTCCCTCCTTAATTTTAGGGATTTCAAATAAATCCATTGCCTTCAATAGATCTTCTTCTTTATCTAAGTTAGGTATTAAAGCCCCTAAACCCTGTAATACATAAAACTGAGTAAAATATGATCCTTTCGCTAATTTCTCAGCGAAATAATTGTAATGTCTCAAATCTTTATCATTTACAGCATATATATTGATTACAGCATCTATAATAGATAAATTATTCTCCTTAACTAATGAATCTGCTTTTTTTACAGCCGCTTCCGGATTTATGGTATTTAATGCCATTAATGCTGATGCAATCACTTGATATGAAGAATCTGAACAAGCGTTCATATACAAATTAATTAATTCCTTATCTTCAAATTCATTTAACATTTCAATGGCCGTGGAACGATTAATTGATTTTTGATCTTTCTGCGCCATCTCCACTAATTTGTTTTTATACTTCATTCGATCAGCCATTTTTAATCGCGCAAGCACACGCATTGCCTCTAACCTAATTCCATGGTAAGGGTGATTTAAATTATAATCCAATACCTCATTAATTAACTCTAAATTCCCGGAGTTAAATACAGGTACCATAGCCTTTTTAGAATAGATAAACCCAATGTCTTTTTTTATTTCTTTTACCCAAATTTCAGGCTCTTTATCTTCAATAATCTCTGCCAATAAAATCCTATTTGGATCAAAAATTACGGATACTGGCTTAACTTCTGAGGAAAACTGCAAGGTATCTAACTCAGAATCTAATTGCATTTCTAGTATTTCTGAATTTCCGTTCTCATACTCCACAGCAATTTTTACAGGTAATTTAAATACGCCATTTCTTGGCGTACTAACCATTTGCTCTACAAAAATTTGATAATTATATACCCCATCTTCAAATGTACTTAAAGAGTGATTAATGTTTAAAATAGGATGACCCGCCCCTAAAAACCACTGATCAAAAAACCATTTTAAATCCAATCCACTCACCTTTTCCATTGCCAAACGCAAATCATGAATTTCTACACTTTGGTAAGCATGCGCATTTAAATAATATTTTAATCCTTCAAAAAATGCCTCATCACCCAAATAATCACGAAGCATATGTAAAACATGTCCGCCTTTTTGATAACTATGCCTATCAAACATATCCAATGGTTTGACGTATTCATAACGAATTAATTCCACTTGTTTTTCTGAAGCTTCATCTAAATACTGATTAAAATTATTATGCAAATGTTGGTCGGCTTCCCATTTTCCATATTTATGCTCCAACCAAAGATATTCGCCATAGGTAGCAAAAGATTCATTTAAAGGCAAATTGGCCCAGCTTTCACAAGTCACTAAATCACCAAACCAATGGTGAAATAATTCATGAGCTATAATTAATTCTTGAGGATCATCTAAATGTTCTCTATCTGTATGTTGAACTGGCTCGTAATGAACCACCGCTGTTGTATTTTCCATAGCCCCTGAAACAAAATCACGAACTACTATTTGATGGTACTTTTTCCAAGGGTAATTAACCCCTAAAATTTTAGAATAAAACCCTATCATTTCTGGGGTATTTCCAAATATTAAACGAGCATGCTTTTCATACTCTTTCTCTACATAATAATGAACATCTATATTATTCCATTTATCTTTAATAACAGCAAAATCGCCAATGGCCATCATAACCAAATAAGGGGCATGGGGTTGATCCATTTTCCAATGATCTACTTTCATGCTATCATTGATAACTTTACTGCTTACTAAAAGTCCGTTAGATAAACTTACCTCATTTTTATAAAGGGTAACTTTAATATCATGGGTTAATTTTTGATTAGGAGCATCAATAATCGGAAACCAACAAGAGTTATACTCGGTTTCACCCTGTGTCCAAATTTGACGGGGTTTATTCGGATCACTTTTATCTGGATTTATAAAATACCAACCCTTAGAATCAGAAATAGCTGCACCAGCTTCATTTTTAATCTCATCCGGACGAGCGATATAATTTATTTCTAAGCTAATTTCTTCATTTCTATTCAATTTACGCCCAAATAAAACATAAAGCTCATTATTGGTATATAAATGCTGTAATTCTTTGCCATCAGCCATAACAGAAAGAATTTCCATGCCTTTTGCATCTAATACCACATAATTACTTGGATAAAAATAAGGACTCATTTTTAATTTTTGCTTTCCATAAACCTCTTTCAAGGCATATGAAAAACTCAATTCCAAATCCATATGTTTAATAATAAAGGTTTTATCCTTACTTGGCTGATAAACTGCTTTGAGCTGCGATTCGCCTTCTTCTGGATAAAAGTCTGGGTTTTCGGTATCTATCCCCGCAAGGGAATCATTATTAACATAAATTTCTTGTGCGGGTTTTTTATCAGAACCTTTAAACAATCCGCAAGAGCTAATAAGGGCGGCACTTAGTGCAATATATATAAGTTTCATATCGAATTTCTCAAGTATTTTTAGCATTTTTGAAGGCAGAAAATTACATCATGTTCACAACAAAAGTAAACGAAGACTTTAATTTTAAATTGGAAATTAAAAATGGGAACTATTTTTTAGATGGAAACCCGTTAAATGCTGACCAATTAAAAATTGCAGAAGGTAAATTTCATTTTATCATCAATAACCGTTCAATTAACGCTGAAATTGTTTCCGCTAATATAGAGGATAAAACTTTTAGCATTTCTGTTAATGGAAATAAATACCAAGTTCAGGTTCGCGATCAATTTGATGAATTATTGAAAAACCTGGGCATGGATTCGCTAGCTGCTAAAAAAGTGAATGATGTTAAATCTCCTATGCCTGGTTTGGTTCTTAAGGTTTTAGTAAATGAGGGTGATAGCATTAAAAAAGGCGATGCTTTATTGCTTTTAGAAGCCATGAAAATGGAGAATGTAATTAAAGCCACCGGCGATGGTATAATCAAAAAAATTAATGTTAAAGCGCAGGATAAGGTCGAAAAAAACTTTACCCTGATAAATATGGCCTAAACTATTTTGCTCCCTTTTTTAAAATATTTTTCCCTTGCGGGGATTTTTACTGCATGGCTTCTATGCCCAAACATTACTTATGCAAAAAAGGCTCCTTCTGATTCGAGCCAAAACGGGATTTATAAAAAATATTTTCCTTCAGGCAAATTAGAATGGAAGGGAAAATTTAAAAATAAACAGAGGCACGGTATTTTCATTATTTATGATGAAAATGGAAATCTTTTATCCAAATCAAAATTTAAAAAGGGGAAGTGGATATGGACCATGTACTACGAAAATAGCCGCTTTGCCTACAGTATTGACCATAAAGGAAGAAGAAAAAAAGGAAAAGATTGTAATTGCCCATAGCAGGTATTAAGGTTAGTTCTCAGAATATAAAAATAAATTCGAAAATTCAAATCATTAGGCATAAGGCTACTAAAAATCTAACTTGTTTTTATAGCAATTTTTTTTGAATATTGTAAATCATGCCAACCGCAACCACACACGACGTAAAAGTAAGTGTTGAAACCATTTATCAACCAGGATTCTCCAATCCTCTAATGGCTGAGCATGTTTTTGCCTATAAAATTACCATTGTTAACCATAGCGAGTATACCATACAATTATTAAGAAGGCATTGGATAATTGTTGATTCAAATGGAGAACATCGTGAAGTAGAAGGCGAAGGTATTGTTGGGGTGCAGCCTACTCTGGCCCCAGGTGAAAGTCACACTTACATGAGTGCTTGCAACTTAAAATCAGATATGGGCAAAATGAGCGGTTCTTATTTGTTTGAACGCAGAGCTGACGGTCGATATTTCCATGTTGACGTTCCAGAATTTCATATGATAGTACCCAATCGATTTAATTAAAAAAGCCCTGTTTTAATTAAAAAACAAGGCTATTTGAGGCGATATACTTTAGCTTTTAAATTTCTAAAATTGACTTTGTGGGGTTTCACCACTCTTTTCTACTTTATCCTCTCCGGTTTCAATTTTTATTACTAAACCAATACTTAATGCTCCCATAATACCAGGACCAGTTTCAGCAAAAAAACCGATGTTAGGTTTAGGCATATATCGAACTCCTAAAGAAGGACTAAAAAATAATTCCTTGCGGGGATAGGCCATATGATCAGGAAAAGTAGGCCAATATTGTTTAAACCAATAATTTGAAAAACCCGTAAAAAAATTCACATAAAAATCCCAGTTTTCATCATTAACTGGAATATTAAAATGATTTTTTAAATCCTCATTCATATGATAAGTTCCCATTGCACCAAATGCCACCCTATTATAAATTATATTGTACATAGGACCATACCAGCGAGTTTGTGCAAAACCGGTAAATAAGCCTGCTGAAAATTTTCTGTTAAAAGTATAAGTAGTGCTTATAAAAACAGGGATGGTAGATTCATCACGATCATAAAATAAATAAGGTGCTTTAATACCTACATTAAATTTTACATCACCTTTACGAATAGCTTGGGCATTACTGAAAAGAAAAGAAAAAACGAGGAGGCTGCTAATTATAATTTTTATCATCAATTAAAATTCAATATGGTTAGCGCGACTTTCAAATAGGTTAAAATAACCATAAGCATTGGCAATATTACCTTTCACATTAAAGCCTGCTTGCATCATTTTTTGAAGAATATGACCTTGACTCTTCAATTTTTCTAAATATTGAAAATAAGAATAATCCAATTCAGTGCATAAAAGCAACATAGTATCAGTATGGTTATTCAAATAAAAATCGTGTTGAATTTGGATACTATTATTATTCCATTGATTAACTTCAAATAAATACACCCCATTCCAAGGATCTTCAAAAGAGGTAAAAAAATCTAAATTAACCCCTTGACGAGGGATAGACCTTCTTAATCCAGAGGTATCAGGCGAAGCCAATTGAAGCATATAAAATGACTTTTCTCTATTATTAGGTTTTTGAATTTCAAGCTTAGCGCGGTAAAAAGTATCCGTACCATCATTTTTGAACAATCGTTCAACCGAAAAAGAAGGTATTTGAGGAGCTTCAAAATATTTGGAAGAACTTAAAGCTAAATCTTCAAAACCTGGAGCAGTTATTTTAATACTATAATTTTGAAATTCATTTAAAGAAAGGCCTTGAAATAAATAAAGCCCTTTTTCCACTCTTTCGGCTTTGAATTCCTGACCATCCATATTTAAAATAATTTCTGCACCATCAACTAATAACTCATCAGCTGTTTTTATTACTTCCTTGCCTGGATCATAGGTCCTGCTAAGTCCAACTAAAACCAATTCTGCACTTAACACTTTAGGATTTATAACCAATCTAAGCTTTTCTGATTTTAGCTTAAGTTCAATAGGATCAGGAGTGCAAGAAAATAGCCCAATTGAGCTAATTACTATAAATAATAATTTAAAATTTAAGTTCATAAGTAAAATAAGGTAAAAAGCCAAACAATCCTCTTTGTTGATAAGCAGTGGTACCATCACCACGGGTCTCTACCGCAATGCGATAAGGCTGAGTTCTGTTCAATAAATTATATGCTCCAATATGGATTTCTCCTTGATAAAATTTATCACCTTTAAAATCATAAGAAAGATCTAAATCGATTCTAAAGTTTGGAGCCAAAATAGTCCCGTTTCTTTCGCCGTATCCATTATAAGCATCAACCCCTTTAAACGATAAATTAGGCTGGAAAAAATAACTAATTGGAGTTGTTACCCTAGAACCTGTTGAATAAATCAAAGTTGAATTAACTTTAATTCTAGAATTGATTAAATAAGTTCCATTGAATGAAATATCGTGTCTTCTATCAAATCGGTCATAAAACCAATTTCCTTCATTTAAACCGTCAAACTGTCTTTTAGAATGGGAATAAGTATAAGATAACCATGCGTTAAATCGCCTTCCAGAATACTTGAGCATAAATTCTGCACCATAGGCTAAACCTTTACCACTTAATAGTTCTTTTTCAAAATTCTCATTAAACAATAGGTTAGCCCCTTCTTTTAATTCGGCTAAATTTCTAAACTCATTATAATAAGTCTCTATATTTAAATGAAATTTATTCTTAAGAAAAGACCTTTCAAATCCTAAACTTAGAGCATCATTAGTAGATGGTTTTACCCCATTGGTAAAAGGATACCAAATATCTGTAGGTAATAATAATGCAGAGCTGCTTAATAAATGTAAATATTGCACGCTTCTACCGGCTGAAAAATGTAAGTTAGATAACTCATTTATAGAAAAACGATATCTTATTCTAGGTTCTGGATTTATAAAAGTAGAAGAACCACTATTAGCCCCAGAAACCCTTAAACCAGTTTCTATATGATGTCTATCAGAAATATTCCAATCGTACTCTGCATAAATTGCAGCTTCATTCATTAACATATCTCGCTTAGATCCAGTTCCAGTAAAATTGCCCAAATCACCTTCTGTTAACCAAGAGCTAGGAGAGATATTTCTATTAATAAATTCGAATCCCCATTTCCAATTTTTAGAATTCCATGAATTTTTAAATCCATAATCACGGATAGAACTTCCCATATTCAAAGTATTTTTTGAAAGAGAAGCATTTAAAGAATAATCGAAATAGTTATTAAATACGATTAATTTACTGTTTAAATTTTTTGAAAATTCATGATCTAAATGAGCATAAAAAGTTTCATTTAATATATCAGAACCCACATTCAAATTAAAAGCTCCGGTATTTTGTAATGATCGGATATCTTTTACCCCAAAAGAACGCGCATATAAATTATCAAAACTCCTGAAATAACCTGCACTGAAAGTGGTTTTATCATTAAACTTAGTAATCCACTTCGCATTAATTTCATAAAAAGTATAGGGAATATTACGATCAAAAATAGAGCTAACCTGATCTAGGTATGAATATCTTCCGCCTAAATAAAGAGTTGATTTCTTTCCAACCGGACCAGAAACTAAAGCCTTTGATGAAATTGCCCCGATGGCTAATTTATAATTCCAAGTATCTTTTAAACCTTGAATGGTTTTGATATCGGTAACACTTGATAATCTTGAACCAAATTCGGATGAAAAAGCTGATTTTTGCATTTGGGCTTCTTCAATAAAATCTGAATTAAATGAAGAAAAAATTCCTAATAAGTGGGTAGGATTATACAGAGGAACTCCGTCTAAACAAATTAAATTATTTCCAATTCCACCACCACGAACAAAAAAACCAGAACTTCCATCCGATCCTCTTTTAACCCCAGGCAATAATTGCATTACTTTTAAAATATCAGGCTCGCCAGCAATAGCAGGAATATTTTTAATTTCGGCACCTGAAATTTTAATTTCAGATAAACCTTTTTCGCTGCTTTTTAAAGTGCTTCTTGAAGACTGAACCACCACTTCATTTAAAGATTCTAACTCTTCAACTAAATACACTTTGAGGGTATCATTAGAAAATTTGGCCAGATGAACGGATAAATCCTGATACCCTACAAAGCTAATTTTAAGTACTGATGGATAAACAAGCCCCCTAAGAGTAAAATACCCGTTTTCATCGGTAAAAGCACCATTAGATGAACCCACAATCTGAACGGTTGCGGCAGCAAGAGCATCTCCGCTTTGGGAATCTATTACCTGTCCAACCAAAACTTTTTCGCTGGCAATAGAATTTGTCCAAAACAAAATCAAAACGATTATGGCAAATACTCTTAACATTTTCCTTTGAATTAGGGAGCTTGACTATTATTTATTAATAATTATTTAATGACTACTTTATGCGTTTTAGATCCTTTAGCGGTGTAAACATTTAAGAAATAAACCCCGCCAGGTAAACCAGCTACGTCAAATTCTCCAGTTTTAATTCCAGGACTTAAACTTTGTTTTTTAACAGAAACTCCGATGATATTAATTAATTCAATCTGAACAGTTTCTTCGGTATTTTCAGTAATTTCAACGGTTAAACTTCCACTTGCCGGATTAGGATATACTTGAGTAGCTAAGTTTAATTGATTAGGTTTTAGGGTTGAAACTGTTCCGCCACTTACTTCTAGATCATCGATGATTAATTCAGAACCTACTTTAGGAACTTCACCAGTTGAACTTAAAAAAGTAATAATTGCAGAATCAGGAACATCATTTTGAAAATAATCTACATTAATTTCAAATGCTGTAAAATCTGTAGTTTCTTCACCGTAGGTGTATTCTGCAGTTCCAATTGGAGTACCTTCTTTATAAAATTCCATATAAATGGTAAAAGAATCAGATCCGTTTGGTAATAAATATTTAAAATAACCTTTAAATTTTTCTGGACGAACGCCCATTGGGAATCGGGTTTGATCAAATTCTAAAAAGCTAACCGAAGTATCGCGCAAGCTAGTAACAAAACCACTAGCTGGGTTACCCTCATCATCAATTACGGTTTTAATACTAATTGCTTTACCTGATCTTCCGGTAGTTTCAGTAACGGGCAATTCAAGGCCAGCCATTTCCATATATAGATTAGAGGTAAACCAGCCTTTAGGATTATTGGCAGTAACTCCCATAAATCCTTGCTCTTCCCAAAATTCAAAACTTGAATTAGGAATTTGAGCCAATAATTGATTAGAAAAAATTACAAATGATAAAATTAAGGTACTAATTATAGGTTTCATATTTTATTGTTTTGTATGAAAACCGATGAAAGATGATGTACCCCTATTTAGGTTTAAAAAAAGTTTAGGGGTTTAGGGGTTTAGAGGTTTAGTGGTTTAGTGGTTTAGTTTTATCAAACGTTTAGGTTAACCTCGGTGATAGAGGAATTGAAACTATCTTTAGGGTTGGGGAGTTTGGAGCATTCGGCTATTCAAGCCATTTCGCATTTAAAGTTTGGAAGTTTGTTTTTTATTCGTTAAAACTGTTCTTGTCCTGTTTTCTGCATTCTGGGACTTTAGTGACTTTTGGGACCTTTGGGAAATGATTGTATTTAAATAATTGACGTTCTCGTTCTGATTACTGCAATTCCCCGGTGGTTGAGGAGGAGAAACCACCTTGAATGACTTAGATATAAAAGAGAATAGATTTATTATTTTATTTACTTTACTTCGGTGGTTTTGACCACTCGAAACCACCACAAAATGGTCAAGATATAATTAATTCAATTCTTAAAACAATTAAATAATATTTTGTTGACCAATAAACAAGAGGACCTAAGCCTTTAAATTTTGAATAAACACTTCGTTTACTTCGTGCGAAACTTAGCGCGACTTTGGGGTAAAATAACGGTTTTAAATTCTTATATTTAATTGAAGAAAATTTATTAGGTTTTTCTTTTTAACATAGGAGTTCACAGAGGTCATTCGATTGTTTTTCAATACCCGAAATAAATAATTTATATGTTGTTTTTCAAATAAAATACAGGACCTAAACCTCATGATTTTGCTGTTATTCTCTGTGACCTCTGAGCCTTCTCTGAGAACACTGTGGTTACAAAAAACGGAATTAAATAATACGAATGATAAAATAATAATTTGTTTATAAATAATTTTTCGCAACCTCCAAAATCCTAAACCATCTCAACGGTTCCTTCGGCTAGGGCCTCCGGAACCTCAGGGGGGGGGGTGGGTTGGTCTTGGGGTCGCCTATCTACCAAAATGTCGCTCCTACGGAGCTTTACAGAAATCAGAACGAGAACCATAGCGATTAAAAGAAAGTATTATTATAAAAATCAAACCATCAAAATTACTGGATCCCCCATTTAGAGTAATAATTCTCTGCTCTAAAAGTAGGTTTTTGCATTCCTCTAGAAATTTTTAACACCTCTTTTTCAACAAATTCATATAATAACTTCAAATCAGTGCCTTTTTTCTCATTTAAGGCTTTAATTAAAGCATAAGTAAATACACCATTTTCTAAAGCATCCATCTCATAAGCAAATTGATCCCCAACAGAAGCTGAAATAATGTTTATTCCACTGATAAATGACAAGTTTAAGAAAAGCTCATTTAATAGGGTGAAATCCTTTTTTAATCCTAAAGAATCTGTTTCTTCCTGCAAAATTTTATACCCCTTTTCGGTTAACTTAATACCTGTTATTTTAGTAGAATCTTCGATTGATAATAGTTTTAATGCAGATTTATCGATTTGCCCGCTATTACAAGCATCTAAAAATAATAAACGTTTCCTTGCGGGAATAGAATCAAAGATTTTTACAAAATCATCAAATAATATACCTGCTTTTGACGGATCCTTAGAATTAATTTTATATGTACTTAAATAATAGTCAGAAAGTGAGTCAACAAAACCATGACCAGAAAAAGAAACGATTACCCTATCATTAATAGATGAATTCATAAGAGAATCTCTTAATTTAAGGACATTCTCTCTATTAACCATTTCATTTGTTAAAAAAATCTTTTTAACCTTTAAGCTATCGCTATCTTTAAATGCTTGAGCTAAATCATAAATATCTTGAGTAGAATATTTTAAATTAAGAGTACTATCAAAATAATTATTAATTCCAATTCCAATGAACCAAATAGTCTCATTACCAGCCTGATTTTCCGAATTAAAAAGCACTAATTCCTCTTTTAAACTTTTATATCCTATAATATTCTCAGCATAAACTTCAATATTATTTATTCCTGTATTTAATTTTAGTTCGATTGAATTATGATATAGTTTACTTGAAGAGTCTAATTTAAAACCTGAATTTCCATAAACGGGAATTCCATTGATAAGAATATGAATTTTGTAAATTTCTGAAAGAGAATCTTCAACGAATAAATCTAAATTAATTTTTGAATTGACTTTCTCCAAGTAAACCAAAGAATCAAAATTGAGTATTTTAAGTTTAGGAGCAGATTCTGGATAAAACCCTTGAATGGAAGGAAATCCAGAATTCAAAAAACGTTTATAAACTAACCTTTCAACTAATGGCTTAAATGAATAAACAGCACTATCATTTCCATAAATCGTTGAAAGAACCTTATCAGGCCTATTAAAAAATAAATCTATTTGCCTTGATGAATAGGTATTTACACCATATTTAAATATAGCATAATCAACCGCCTTCTTAGAACCAAAATAATTACCATCAGCTAATGAAAATAAGTAATTACCATCGTTAAAAATAAAAAAATTAAACTTAAACTGACCATCAAATGGGTTAAAAAATTTCATCAACCCTTTTCTTGAACCTAAGACTAAACCATCTTTAGAACTACTGATATAATCAAAATCATTTAATAAATATTGGACATTCCAAAGCTGATTCTGATTTAGAATATCGTATGAAGTTAAAGAATAATTTGAAAAACAATAAACTCTATTTGAATCAAAGACAAAGTCTTTAAATGACCCTTGAATTGGAAATAAATATTTAGAATTTTCGCGTTTATAAACTAAAATTTTATCAACTAATAAAATCGCAAAATAGGACTTGGAAATCTTATAATCTAAAATCTGTAAGTTTTTAAATACTCTTTTAGGTGCAAAAAATCTAAATCGTTTAATTAATTCATGCTGTTTATTAAAATAAAAAGATTCTGTTTTATTATTTGAAGGATAATATTTAATTAACAACATTCTCTTAACATCCAAAACATGAAAAGAATTGTCATATTCATCATATCGAATTCTAGGTAAGTATAAGTGACGAGAACTAAATCTTTTAATAATTTTTTTTCGGTTCAAATCAAGGATATATACCTTTTTATTCCAAGAAACCAAAGCAGCGTATTTTCCATTTGTAGAAAACTCCACTTCTTCTATCCAATCATTGAAAGAATAAGTTTCTAATATATTTAAAGAGTCAATAGAAGATAAATTTAATAAATTATCACAAGCACCTGAAATAATTTTATTATTTGCAACCTCAATATCTCGAATAAAAGAAGAATGTATGGAGCTCTGTTTCGTGAAATTTGAATTAAATATCTTTGAAAAATCATAATTAATTATTTTGCCATCCCAAGTGGGAACATAAAACTGCCTGTTAACGTTTTCAGGCTCGTTAATTCCAATGGTTGAATTGGAAAAAAAATCTATGCATTGCTTAGTAAATAAATCTAACTTAAAAATATTTGACAAACTATCAGTAAAAAAGAAATAGCGTTGATTAAAGGCAAAAAGATTAGAAATTTGACTCGTGTAATTTCCAATATTAAAAACTTGGTTACCAATAAGGTCATCTAATGTTAATTCAGATTTTTTATTTAAATAAATCAAGTATCTTTTATTAACGAATTGAACCCAGGAAAAATTTCCAATTCGTTTGATTTCATTTATTTCATTTGTGTATATATTAATCCTTTTAAAAACCTGATTTTCTACATAAAACAAGACAGAATCTTCGGGGAAATACCAATTTTCATTAATTGGATAATCAAAAAAAAATTTAATATCTTTTAAATAATTTTTTTTGTTTTGGTATAACAAATAACGGCTGTTGATTTTTAAACTTGATTGTTTATTGGAGTCATTTATTTCTATTAAAAATTCACTTTTAAATAAATTGTCAAATGAAGGAACGCCTAAAGAATCGATAATTCGTCTATCATTGTGCAAATTATTTATTACAACTTCACCATTTGATGATATTAAAATATGCTTATTATCGGGTAAAATCCTCAATTCATTTTTTAATCCATTTAATTTTGAATTTATAGAAAGAATAGGTTGTGAGTATAAAAAATTATATAAAACCAAAAAGAAAATTAATATAATAAATCTCATAAGATTTTTAAATAAAAAATAATAAAAACACTATTCCTATTTAAGGTATAGGCTCTAGAGTTAAAATAATTAAATTTTAATCCAAATAAACCATTTTCAAATCCAAATTTAATTTGAAACCCTAAATTACTACTTATAAAATCCTCACTTTCATTAATAAATTGATATTTAGAACCACTTTCAGATGTAATTATTGAATTGGAATTTGGCGAAAACAAAATATTACCTTCAACAAAAAAATTCATATTATAGTATTTATCAGAAAATATAGATGACTTTCCAAAAGTCCTTGTTCTTTTATTCTTAGATTTAATTTTTAATCCTGAATATAAAAAAAAACCCCTTGAAAAGTAAGAATAATTATTAAATTTGGTAATCCTAAAAACTGAATCCTGGGGAACAAAAAAGCTACCATTATCAATATCTTGAAATTTATAATCAGTTAAATTTCCTTGACTAATTTCTTTTATTAAAATTTCATTATAGAAAGCTCCAATATTTATCGACAAATCTTGCCCTTTAAATTTTTTTTGAATATCTTTATTGTATTCAAACGCTAAATGGGAAAACGAAAAATCGTTTATTTTTTCAGGTGATTTTCCCAAATTTTTTGTATCAGAATTTAAACTTAATGTAATTTGGTTTTGTTTTTTGTCAATTTTAATTAATTCTGCATATAAATTATATTTTAGGCCATATGAACCAAGCAGCATAGCACCGAAATTAAAATTTAATTTTTTTGTTGGCGGTTCTAATTGTTCTATTCCATAATTCTGGGCAAAACTAACCTTTAAACAAAATAATAAAAATATTGTAATTAAAACCCTCATTTTCTAATAAATACTTGAAATTTTATCCCTAAATAATAATTTAGGTAATTTAATTTATCCCTATCAATATTAATCGCTCCTAAAACAACTCCTCCTGAAATTATCCTATTACCAACCCCAAAATAAGATTCAAGCGATGTACAATTTTTCGGATTTTCAAAATCATTAGAAAGTATTGTTAATCCAGTTCCAGCAGATAAATCGAGATTTAAGAAAAATTTCTGATTGAAAATATATTTTATTTCAAAACCGTATCCAACTAATAGACTATTTTGTCTTTCCTTAAACAAAAATGAGTTTATTCTAATCACCTGATAATTGTAAAAGATGAATCGAGTAGAAAGACTTCTAAAATCATTTTTAATTTTAATTGATAAATCAATATTAAAACGATTGACATCAGAGGGGTCTGAAAACATATCAAACCTATTTCCTTGTCTGGCATTATTTATTTCATTCGTTTTAAAAACAGATGAATAACTTAACCCAATTTCTCGATCAATAGAATATGAATTATAAAATGTAAATAGAAAAAATAAAAGCGGAAATATCTTTGTTAACACCTTATCCATTGATAAAGTAGCCCCACCTAATGTCCCAATAAAACCTCTCGGGGCAAAGCTGTCACCTGCAAAATGCAAATTTTTCTCTGCACCTTGGTTAATAATATCAGGTAAACTTAAGGTTGCCTGACTATTAGGATAAGCCCCAATTTGACCAATATTATTATCAGAAGACCAATCATAAATTTTTGCGTCCATAAATGAATTTCTTACTTGGTTTGGGAAATATTTTTCAAGATCATTCAAAATAAAATCGACTGAATTACCGGTACTTTCTGAATCAATTAATGCATTCCCATATAAATTACCGCTTAAAATATATTCATTGGATCCTAGGTTATTATTGGACACATCTCTTAATAAATGAACTCCTTTTATTCCAGCAATAGATCCATTAAAAAATTTATTGTTGAATTTAAATAATATTTTTTTACCTACACTTGTTTGAATATTATTTAATTGATCAATTGAATTCTGATTTAAAAATGAATTAAATATTCCACTATTTCTAATAACTGAAATTGGGATAGTACAAATTACAATATCTGCTTCTGTTGAATACCCAGACCTTGTGAATATCTTAAAAACCTTATTTTTCTCAATTCTTATTACTTCTTCATTTAACTTTATCTTATCTCCAATTTGATTCTTTAAAGGCTCTATTAACAATTGATCAAATGAACTATTAAGCTTATACATGGAATCAACATTAGAATTTGCCACAATATTTGGTACCCATTGTATATCGCTTATCAAGCTAGCATCTGTCAATAAATCATAAGTGTAAATATTTAAAAAATTACTTTTTATGTTTGATCTGTAAACTGAAGTAGAAACCTGTTGGGTTCCAAAAGTATTATTTTGAATTCGAGTTAATAGGTCTTCATTATATGAAAAATTTAAATCTCTAACTTTGTAGAATGACTCCTTATAAGAATTTGGAAATGAATTTGATAAATTATTTAAAAAAGCGGTATGCTTAAAATCTAAAGGATTGACCTTGGTTAAATTTTTTGAAATACTCTGAAATAAAGGATTATTCTCTCCATAAATAAAATCCGCTCCGAGTTCAACTGGATAAGACGCAAAAGAATTATCCGTTAAAATTCTACCACCAACTCGGTTTGAAGATTCCAATATTTCAAAATCAACCTTAGACCTTTTAAGTACACTACCACCGTACAACCCTGAAATACCAGCGCCGATTATTACAATTTTACCTTTAAAACCGTTTAAATTTAAGTAATCTTCATTAGAACATGACAAGAAACCAGGAATGAAACTAATACCCAATCCAAGTTTAAAATTATTGAGAATAAAATCTCTTCTGTTCAAGTAAATTATATTTCTAACAAATATATTAATATATCAGAAACAAAAAATACCTATTTAATGTAATAAAATAGAAAAGATATTAATCCCAAAACCGTAAGCAATTTTGCCCTCAGAACCGATAAGGCTTTTCCCATATGGTTTTCAACCGTTTTTACTGATATGTCTAAGATCTCAGCGATTTCTTTGTAGGATTTGTTTTCGTAACGACTTAATAAAAATACCTCTCGGCATTTTTCGGGCAAAGAGTCAATGGCTCTTTCAATTTTCTGACTAAGCTCTTTAGTCTCTACTCTACTATCTGTATAAAAATCGTCTCTGCCACGCTCGCGTTCCACCAATATATCTTGACGATTATTTACTTGACTTAATACATTTAAACATCGATTTCGAATTGCAGTAAACAAATAAGCGGAAAGATTGGTCGTTTCCGGCAATTCTTCCCGCTTATTCCATATTTGATAAAAGACTTCTTGAACAATGTCTTTGGCTGCATCCTGATCCTTTACATAATTAAATGAGAATCGCGCAAGCGGATTAAAAAACTTTTTAAACAAAAGTTCTAAAGCCGCCGAATCCCCTTTCTTTAAGCCAGAAAGTACGCGCAAATTATCATCGCTTGTAAATGCTACCTGCATTGGCCTCCGCTTAATAAAATGGTATTATTATTATTTTGTTCTACTTTAAATTGATATAATTCTGCAAGCATTTTAATAGCGGTCTCTTGCTTTTCTGCTTCAAATTTTCCTGTAAATAAACATTGCTGCATATTCACATCATTAATTTTAATTTCGACACCATAAAGTCGTGACATTTCTGAAACTACCTTATTTAATTCCGCTTTTTCAAACTTTATAAATCCTTGCTCTGCAGGCATAAAAGTTTCTTGCTCATTGATTACCTTTTCAGGCCCAAGTTCTTTGGTATGAATTTCTGCTTTCTCGCCAGCAGCCACTTTTAATCCGGTTTTTTGAAGCGTATTTTCAAAATATACTAATCCTGTTTTTACTGATAATCGGATGGATGAATTTTTAGGCGCACTTAAATAAAAACTAGTACCTAAAACCTCGGTTTTTGAAAACTCGGTATTTATAATAAAGGCTTTGTTTTCATCTCTTTTTACATCAAAAAATGCCGTACCATTTAGTTTTAATTCCCGTTTATTCTCATTAAAATCATGACTTAATTCAACTTTGCTATGCGGTTGTAAGGTAATTTTAGAACCATCAGGTAATACGAAAACCTGCGCTAAATCATTAGTGGTATATACATTATTTGAAGTATTGAACCAGAATACCAAACTGATTCCAAGTGCTAAAAGTAAAGATGCTGCAATAGAATAAAATTTAAAATTTCTAACTATAGTAAATTTAGGTTTGGATTCTGAAATCCTGGAATTTAATTTTTCCCATTCCTGATTAATCTCTGAAGAAAAATCAGGTGCCCAAGCAGAACTATCTGCCCAAACTTGCTCCAGATCTGAAAATATCCGAGCATTTTCAGGATCAAGTTTTAATGATTCTAACTCAGAAATTTCTTCTGGGCTAGCTTCACCACTAAAATATCGGGCAGCGAGATTATATATTTTTGCCTCTTCCATATTCGGGTTTTTCATTAAAACATACTAATTATGATTTACCCCTATTCATTTTTAATTATTGATAAAGATATTGCGTATCTGAAATTAAAATTGATCCACAAAACACCCCAAAACCTCCAATAACATTGGTATAAACATCTGATACCGGAATACCTAATCCACTACCAAAAATATTAACCCCAGCTTCAATTAAACTTCTATGATAAAGGTAATAATCTTTATTTACATTTTTTACTTTTACCGTTGCAATTAATGGCTGATCATTTTTTTTATTTAACCATTTATAAAATCGGTAAACTATTTTTTTACCTTGAATACCATCATCACTTAATAATATTTCTGTACCAGGCTCTAAATCCATGGTTCCAAATGTGATTATTGGATCTGCAATACCTTCAGAATAAGACCATGTAAAATTTCCTGATACCGCATAATAATTTTGAGCGTTTATATTATCTGTAATTTCAACTTCCACCGTATATTTCACCCAATTGCTATCGGTTACCAAACTATCAATTTTTACTATAGTTTGAGCATCAAAACTATCTGGAATAATAGCATTAGAAAAAGCCTCAGCGCCCCAAGGCGTTTTAACGCGTATGGAATAGTTTTCTCCTTCTCTAATTTTAAAAGTATTTGGGCCTAAAAATTCTTGAAAACCCATTTCATAAATCAATTGCACTGAATCATTATCCTTGTTTTTTAACCAGACCTCAAATAATTCGGGATTCTGTAATTCAGAAGGAAAATCTCCTAAAAAAGGATGCGCTACATCAATCCTAACCCCAGGAGCGTCTTTATCAGGTGATAAAAATCCACTTAAAACCGGTTTGGATTCACCTTCATAATCATCGATAATTAATTCCTCTTCTTTACAAGAAAACATTAAAATTAGTACCGAAAAAAATAAAATATAACTTTTCATTAGAAGTTTTGATTATAAGATAAAATAGGTAAAATTGGAATTAATGAAATTTTATTTAAAAACCGTCTCTGCAAACCAAAAGGCCGATCTTCAGCATCTTGAATTACCATAAACAAATTATTTTGGTTATAGGCATTATAAACCCCAAATTCAAAATTCCCAGCACCCATTTTATTTTTAAAGGCATACCTAAAACTAAAATCCAATCTGTGATAATCAGGCAAGCGGTATTGATTGTATTTTTTTGATTGGTTAATAAAATAAACGGATGAAATTCCGCCAGGAGTTCCTAAGCCACCATTGGCAATATCTGGATCGGTAAATGCAATGTATGAAACATCCGGTATGGTAAACGGCGAGCCCGAACTATATACAAATGCGGTATTAAAGGTCCATTTCTGGCTAATTTTAAACTTAAGATTAAGTCCTAAATCATGCCTACGATCTTGATCGGCATCAAAATAATTTCCCTTATTTAAATGACTAAATTTATTTTCTGCTCTGCTTAAGGTATAACTAGCGTAATATTCAAACCTACCTATATTCTGTTTAAAGAATAACTCCAAACCATAAGCCCTTCCGACACCTTGTTTACTGCTTTTACCGTTTATTTGTGTATTTAAGCCATTACTAATAAAGTCAAATACAAATTGACTTCTGCTATTATCTATAATGTTACCAATATTACGATAATAAATATCTGCGCCGTATTCTATTCCCCATTTTAATTTATGATTTACCCCAAGAGAAAAATTATCTGAGGTTAGCGCTTTTTGGTTTTCATAAATCGGAAGCCAATAAAATGTAGGTATACCATAATTTGCTTGTGAAAACAAATACATGTATTGAGCCATGCGATTATAAGATAAATTCAATCGCATATTCTTTTTAAGATTTCTACCTAAAGCAATTCTAGGCTCTGGATTAAATTTAAATTCATCCGAAATTAAAAAACCAGACAACCTTAAGCCTAATGAAATATCCCATTTATAAAAATCTTGAATTTCATCTTCTACATAAGCAGCAAATTCAGCTGCTCTAATTTCTGAATATCTATTGAATGAACCTATTATTCCTGCTGTTTGCACCGCTTCTGGCACAAATAAATGCCGTGTATAAATGGCCCCATAATTAATAGTATGTTTGTTATTTAAATAATAGGTATAATCTAACTTAGCGGTATAATCATAAATTCCTGATCCTGCTTCATTAATAATGGGCTCATCAACATCACCAAAATTAGTTCGAGTAGTAAAATCATATGCCGATCTAATTAAGGTTAAATTACTGAACAATCGTTCAGAATAGGTATGATTCCACCTAGCTGAAAAGGTTCTATTTCCCCAAAAAATTCTTAAATATTCTTTAGGTTTCCCATCGATTTCATCGAAGCTTAAAAAATTATCTTTTCCAGTATAATAACTTAAAAATATCCGATCATTTTTACCCAAATCATAATTTAACTTAGCATTAAAATCATAGAAAAAATAATTGAAATTAGAAAATTCCTGATTTTTAATAAATGGAATGACCAATAAATCTAAATAGGTTCTTCTACCCGAAAAGAAAAAAGAACCCTTATCTTTTTTTAAAGGACCTTCAAAACTTAATTGAGTAGAAATTGGAGATATCCCAAAATCGCCATGAAATTCAGATCTGCTTCCCTCTTTGGTATTCATGTCAACTACCGAAGATAATCGCCCACCATATTTAGCTGAAATGGAATTTTTAGACAATTTTAAATTTCTAAAAGCATCTGTATTAAATACTGAAATAATACCTAATAAATGGCTCGTATTATACACCGGTGCATCATCAATAATTACTAAATTTTGATCGATACCTCCCCCTCTTACTATTAATCCAAAGGTATTTTCCATGGGTTTTTGAACCCCACTTAATAATTGAACTGATTTCAATACATCCTTCTCGCCCATTGCCCCTGCTTGACTTTTCAAAACCTCAGAAGAAATATAAACCCTACCAAAACGATCAATCTCTATCTGGTCTGGATCTGTTGATTGAACGGAAACTTCTGCTAATAATTGGGGCTGATTTAAATACAAATCCAAATGGGTATTTTTATTTAATTTTATTTTTAAATTTTCTTTTTGATACCCTACAAAAGAAAGTTCAATTTCTACTGTATCTGAAGGCAAACTAATGGAGTAAAATCCATAATTATTACTAAAACAACCAATATTTCCTGCTCTATAATAAATCGTAGCTCCAGGAAGTAATTCTCCGCTACCTCTTTCTTTAATCTGACCGCTCAAAATAAAGGGTCCTTCTAAAGCTTTTAATAAAATTATATTTCCAGTAATTTCAAATTTCAATGAAGCAAAAACAGAAATATAATTTAGAAATTGATTTAAATTTCCTGTAAAATTTTCATTAAAAATTAATGCAACAGGCAAATTCTCGGGATTATAATTAAAACTTACAGAATAGGTGCTTTCAGCCAATTTAAGTCCTTGCTCAAGGCTTTTGCCCTTTAGTAAAATTTGTTTTTCTTCTTGAGAAAATCCAGGTAAAAATCCCGCAAGGAAAAAAACAAAAACAAAAAATACAGACTTCATATTTTACCTACCTAAATTTCTTATATTTTTTAAAAGAATTTGAATATCAATTTCTGCCTTATAATCTTTTGCATAAAAGAAGTTTAAACGATCAGGTGAAAGGCTTAAACCTGCTTCATTCTTGCGCATATCCGCAGGACTTAAAATTCCAGGTCTTAAATTAGGCAATCCATCTTTTTGCCCTTGCGGGATATAAGCTACCCATGTCATACGGCCTAATAAAACCCAAACGGCATTTTTAATGGCTTTAAATGGGTTGCGAATAAAAACGAAACTAAGCGGCAATAAAACTAATATGATTATTGAGCTTATTAAATCAATGATTTTTTTATTTAACTGCTCAGCAGGATTATTAATTTGATATTTTATATCAATGGTGTATAATTCACCATTTGTATTTTTGGAATTACTTCCGATAATGTATAAGCTTTCTTCCGGAACAATTTTATAATTAATACCTTCAATTTTTGTTTCACCCATTAATTTAATAATGGTTTCTGAAGGTATATCCTTGGCACAAAAAACGATTTCGCTGATATTAAAAATTTCAATTATTTCTTCTAATTGAGCTAAATTACCTAAGTAATTGGATTCATCATTGAACACTTGTTCAGTTCCAACAAATCCAACAAATTGATGAGGAACACCACTTTCGTGCATTAAATTTTGAACACGTTTTGATTCCTTTTCATTACCAACAATTATGGTTCGGTAAGTAAGCTGTCGGTTTACTGCCCAATTTTTATGTTTAATTCCGTTAAAAATTATTCTTATTAATGGCAAAAAGATTAAACCATAAGTAGCTCCTAATAAAATAAGGGCTCTGCTAAACCTTAGGTTTTCAGAGGTAAACGCATAAAAAACCGAGATGAATAAAGTACCTAGTAAAATACCTTTTACAATATCTTTTAATGTTTTTCTTTGATGGTAAACGCCTGATATTAATAATCCCAAAACCCAAGACAAAACGTAAACGGGAATATTAATAAAATTATATTCTTCGGGATATTGCCCCCCCTCCACAAAACGATGATTAACTTCCCAATAATTTTTTAACCATAAAGATCCTAAAAATAATATGATAGCATCAAAAATGGCTTGATAGGTTTTATTAAAAAATCGAAAGGCTAATGCAATGGTTGCTCTAAACCAAATGGCTGCTTTTATTAAAAATCCAAAAGTAGAGGCATTCTTTTTACTATAATGTTTTTGGGCAAAAATGACCATGGCATTATAAAATACAAATACATAATTAACGGAAGTTTTTTTAGTGCTTTCGCCTTTGTAGTGTATAATAGTAGTTTCGGGAAAATAATAGTTTTTATAACCGGCTTGAGTTATTCGATAACTTAAGTCGATATCTTCTCCGTACATAAAAAAGCTTTCATCCAATAAACCAATTTTATCCAAAACTGATTTTCGAATTAACATAAATGCACCAGCTAATATTTCGACCTCATGGGTTTTATGTTCATCTAAAAACCCTAAATGGTATCTTCCAAATCTTTTGCTTTTGGGGAATAATTTAGATAATCCAAAAATTTTATAGAATGCCACCTCTGGAGTGGGTAAACCTCTTTTAGATTCAGGCAAAAATTTACCTTGCCCATCAATCATTCTTACTCCTAAACCCCCAGCATCAGGGTGTGAATCCATAAAATTTATTACCTCCCTAAAGGTATTCTCTTGAACTACCGTATCTGGATTAAGGAGCAATACATATTCCCCTTTTGAAATATGAATACCCTGATTATTTGCTTTAGAAAAACCCGTATTTTCAGTATTAGCAATAAGAGTGATTTCTGGAAACTTCTCCTTCATCATTTTTACTGAACCATCTACTGAATTATTATCAACTACAATAATTTCAATATCTAAGCCTTTAGAAGCTCTGATACAAGAAACCAAAGCTTGTTCTAAAAAATACTGAACATTATAATTAACAATGATTACGCTTAATTTCACTAATTTGAGCTATAAGGGGTTCTATTTTGTATGGATCGGGCAAGAGTAATTTCGTCGGCATATTCTAACTCTCCGCCTACGGCAATTCCTCTTGATATGGCAGAAATTTTTATCCCGCAAGGGGCTAATTTCCTGCTTAAATAGAAGACTGTTGTATCACCTTCCATGGTTGCACTAAGGGCCATGATAATTTCTGAAACGTGAGATTCATTTACCCGATCTATTAAAGATTGTATTTGTAAATCATCCGGACCTTTACCATCGAGCGGGGCAATTAATCCGCCTAATACATGATATAAACCAAAATATTGGCCTGTATTTTCAATGGCCATAACATCTCTTAAGTCTTCTACTACACAAATAAGAGATTGATCTCTGCTTTTATCAGCACAGATGGCGCAGAATTCATGATCAGAAACATTATGACATTGTTTACACTTTTTTAAATCCGTATGCAATTCTTTGCTTACTGCTGCCAACTCTTCAGCCTCTTCTTTACTAGCATTAATAAGATGGATAACCAACCTTAATGCTGTTTTTTTGCCAATTCCCGGAAATCGAGAAAATGAGTTGACTGCCCTTTCAATTATTCTTGACGGATAATTCATTTACGACAAAATTATATCTAAACTATGATTTTTTATTGTCTTAGGATGAATTAGCGCATAAAATTTATTCATATCCACTTTTTTATTGTATAAAAATACTGAAATTCTTGTTTTAATTCGCTTTAAACTATTTTTGCCCTAGTGAAAAAAACATTTCAATTTAATACCAAAATAGGAATTATTGGCGGTGGTCAGTTAGGCAAAATGTTAATTGAATCATCCAGACCATGGAATATTCAAAATTTTATTTTAGAAAATGATTCACAAGCCCCCGCTTCAAATCTGGCTCATGAACAAATAGTAGGCAGTTTAAATGATGCGGAAAAAATTAATGAATTGGCTTCAAAAGTTGATGTTTTAACTTATGAAATTGAACACATTAATGTAGATGCCCTTTTAAAATTAGAAAGCCAAGGAAAAAATATCATTCCCAGAGCGCGTTGTTTAGATATAATCAAAGACAAAGGAAAACAAAAGCAGTTTTACTCTGATAATGGAATTAAAACTTCCTCATTTTATATAGTTCAGAAGCATGAAGAATGGTTAGAAGCTGCTCAGAAACTGGGCAAATCGGTTTTTGTAGCCAAAAGTTGCACCGATGGTTATGATGGTAAGGGAGTTAGCATTATTAATATAGAAGATTTAATAAATCAAGGAAGCAACTTTAAATTCCCTTTTAGCGGCGAAACCTTAATCGAAGAGTTTAAAGAAAATCAAAAAGAAATTTCTGTAATTGTTGCTTGTGATAGCTTTGGTAATATGGCAAATTATCCTGTGGTAGAAATGGTTTTTGACCCAGAGGCTAATTTGGTTGACTTTTTAGCCAGCCCTGCTAGAATAAGTCCAGAAACTGAAAAAGAAGCTATTTCATTGGCTTTAAAAACAGTAAAAGCATTTAATTCACCCGGAATTTTTGCCGTTGAAATGTTTTTGGATCATGATGGAAATGTTTGGGTAAATGAAATTGCACCAAGGCCTCATAACTCAGGCCACCATACCATTGAAGCAAATTATACCTCACAATATGAACAACTAAACCGAATTTTATTGGGCTTACCTTTGGGATCATGCGAGGCTATTGAAGCAGCAGCTATGGTTAATTTATTGGGAGCATCTGATTTTAGCGGGACCTATTACTTGGAGGGACTTGAAGAGGCCTTAAGCATGGAAGGAGTTTATATTCATTTATACGGTAAAAAAGAATCGAAACCCAAAAGAAAAATGGGACATTTTACCGTATTAGGAAAGAGCATTGAAGAGGTTGAGCAAAAAGCTTATAAAATTAAAGAAATACTCAAATTTAAACCGGATGGAAAATAAAATAGAAATAGGAATAATAATGGGTTCTGATTCAGACTTACCTGTTATGTCAGAAGCCGCAAAGTTTCTAGATCAAATTCAAATTCCTTATGAAATTAGCGTAGTAAGCGCTCATAGAACACCACAACGTTTATTTGATTACAGTAAAGACGCTGCTTCTCGTGGCATTAAAGTAATAATTGCAGGAGCTGGCGGAGCGGCCCATTTACCCGGTATGGTTGCTGCCATTACCCATTTACCAGTAATTGGAGTCCCGGTACAATCTAAAAGCATGAGCGGAATAGACTCTTTATACTCTATTGTACAAATGCCTCCGGGTGTTCCGGTTGCAACTGTGGCAATAAATGGCGCCAAAAACGCTGGAATTTTAGCTGCCCAAATTTTAGGAATAAAAAATCCAGAAATCGAAAAAAAATTGATCGATTTTAAAGCCGAAATGGAAAAAGAAGTTTTAGGTAAGGCTGATAAATTAGAAAAGCTAGGGCACGAAGCCTATTTAAAATCATAATTATCAAATAATCAACAGTATAAAAAGCAAAAAAAATTTAGCAAATCTGCCAATGATTTGTTTATTTTGAGACCATATTTATAGCATTAAAAAAGATGAATTTTCCTGCAAACTTAAAGTACACCAAAGACCACGAGTGGGTAAAAATTGAAGGTGATGTAGCAACCATCGGAATTACCGATTTTGCTCAATCAGAATTAGGTGATATCGTATTTGTTGAAATTGAAACAGAAGGTGAAACCTTAAATCAGCATGATGTTTTCGGGACTGTAGAAGCCGTTAAAACGGTATCTGATTTATTCATGCCCTTAGCAGGTGAAATTATCGAGTTCAATAAATCTTTGGAACAAAATCCTGAAAAAGTTAACCAAGATCCTTACGGAGATGGTTGGATGATCAAAGTAAAAATCAGCAATCCATCAGAAATTGATGCTTTATTATCTGCTGATGCATACTCTGAAATTGCCGCTCATTGATTAGAAAATTTATAAAATATAATCGAAGTGCCCTAGCCTGGGCACTTTTTATTTTTTTTATGAGCACTATTTCTGGTAAACATATACCAGACGTTAGTGTAGGGATATTTTATTTTGATAAATTTATCCATAGTTTTATGTATGCCGTTTTAACGCTATTAATGATAAATGGCCAGTTTAAACAGCATAGATTCAGCTGCAAAAGATTTCAAGCCATAAAAAATTGCGCTCTATTAGCCATTGTTTATGGCATAGTTTTAGAATTTTTACAACCAATAATATCTAATAGAACCCTTGAGGTTCTTGATGGAATCGCTAATATTTTAGGAGTGTTGGCTGGTATTGGCATATTTTATTTCATTTATGGAATAAAATTTTTGCACCAAAAGGACTAAAATTTCGTTTACCTTTTAATCACACCTGATATTAATCAGAAAGTTTTATATTTGTAATTCGTTATGGAAATTAAAAAATATCCGGAAGCAGACATCGCAAAAAAATCTAATATCTATTTCCAAATAGGTTTAGTTATTGTATTAGGGCTTTGTTTGGTGGCTTTTGAATGGAAAACCTACGATGAACCTATCGAGGCTTTAGATACTGGCGCCGCAGAAGAAATTGTGGAAGAAATGACTGATATTACTCGTCAAAATACTCCTCCTCCACCCCCACCACCCCCACCACCACAAACTATTGAAGTGGTTGATGATAACGAGGTGATTGAGAATGAACAAGAATTCCAAGAAACTGAAATTAACCAAGAAACTGTTATTGAGCCTGTTATTAAACAAGTAGAAGAAGTAGAGTCTACCGGTGAAGAAGAGGTATTTATGATTGTAGAAGATCCCGCTGAATTTCCAGGTGGTGTAGCTGCAATGTATAAATTTATCAATAGCAATATTCAATATCCATTACAAGCTCGCGAAAATAACGTACAAGGTAGAGTAACGGTAAACTTCGTAGTTGGATCTGACGGTAGTATTACTCAAGTAAAAGTAGTATCAAAACCGATTGGATTTGGACTAGAAGAAGAAGCTATTCGTGTAGTTAAAATGATGCCGAAGTGGAAACCTGGTAAACAAAGAGGTAGACCTGTTAAAGTTTATTTCAACTTACCTATTAGTTTCAAATTGAACTAATCATTTTTATGATATAATAAAAAACCCGCCCTAAAAGAGCGGGTTTTTTTATGCAGTATTATTAATTTGAGATTACATTAACATACCACCATCAACATTGATGGTTTGCCCTGTAATGTAAGTACTTAAATCAGAAGCTAAAAATAAACATAAATTAGCTACATCATCTGTACTACCTCCTCTTTTTAAAGGAATTTGCTCTGCCCATGCTTTTATAGTTTCTTCGCCTAAGGCTGCTGTCATTTCAGTTTCAATAAAACCTGGCGCTACCGCATTACAACGAATATTTCTAGACCCTAATTCTTTAGCCACCGATTTGGTAAAACCAATCATACCCGCCTTTGAAGCTGCATAATTAGCCTGACCAGCATTACCCATAATTCCAACAACAGAAGTCATATTGATTATTGAACCAAACTTTTGCTTTAAAAAAGGTTTTAAAGAAGCCTTAGTTAAATTAAAAGCCGATTTTAAATTGGTATTAATAACCTCATCCCACTGTTCTTCGCTCATTCTCATTAATAAGGTATCACGCGTTATCCCAGCATTATTTACCAAAACATCCATTTTACCAAAATCAGCCAAAACATCATTCACTAATTTTTCAGCATCTGCATAAGAACCAGCATTACTCTGATAGCCCTTAACTTTAACCCCATACTTTTTTGATAATTCATCTTCAAAAGCTCTGGCTTTTTCAACTGAACTTGCAAAAGAAAATGCAATATCAGCACCTTGTTCCGCAAATTTCTCAGCAATGCCTTTCCCGATTCCACGGCTAGCCCCAGTAATTAAAGCTACCTTATTCTCAAGTAATTTCATTATGTGTTTGTTTATACCACAATACTATGCATTTTTTCTAAAAAATTTATTCCGATTTTTAATACAAAACCAATTAAACCTAAAATTGTATTCTTTACATGAGTTATGGCATTGTTTGGTATAAAAATGATCTTAGAACTTTCGATCATTTACCACTTAAAAAAGCATCTGAAAAATACACTAAACTTATTGGCGTTTTTATTTTTGACCCGAGTTATTTCGATGCTAATTACCAAAACATAGCCCGATTTTCTGAAAAACGTAAAAATTTCCTTGCGGGATGTGTAAAGAGCCTTCAAAAAGAATGGGAAAACTATGGTGCGCCATTTTTGGTTTTTTACGAAAAAACAGAATCCGTAATGTTAAAACTTAAAGAACAATTTCCTGATTCTGAAATTTTTGCAAGCAATGAATATGGAACTGAGGAATTAAAAAGCATCAAAATTGCTGAAAAATTTTTTAAGGTAAATTGTTTTGAAAGCGCATTGCTCATTCCAATAAATAAACTTCCTTTTCAAATAGAAAATCTACCTGACTTTTTTACGGCTTATCGTAAAAAAGTGGAATATAAACTTGCCCCAATTCATACCATTAAAAACGAGCCTATAAAAGCCCATAAAATTGATTTTAAACATGAAGATTATCCTTCTTTAAAATCAGAGGTTTTAATTTTTAAACCTGGTTCGCAAGCAGGGAAAGAAAGAGTAGATTATTATTTTTTTGATTCGGAATTAGTTTTAAAGTATAAAGAAACTCGGAATGGTTTATTAGGAAGCGATTTTTCCACCCATTTTTCGCCATGGCTTGCCACAGGATGCATTTCGGCAGCATATATTTATAATAAATTAAAAGATTTTGAGGATGAATTTGAATCCAATGAATCTACTTATTGGGTATTTTTTGAACTGCTTTGGCGCGATTATTTTAAATTATCATTAAAAAAGTTTGAAAGGGCATTTTTCATCCCGCAAGGGATAGCCAATAAAAAAATTGCCTACCGAAAAAATGAGCAACTTTTTGAAAATTGGACCAATGGAAAAACAGGGGTTCCCTTTATTGACGCTAATATGAGGGAATTGAAAGAAACTGGATTTATGTCTAACCGTGGCAGACAAAATGTAGCTTCATATTTGGTAAAAGACCTTAATTTAGATTGGAGATTAGGCGCCTATTGGTTTGAATCACAATTATTAGATTATGATGTGAGCTCGAATTGGGGCAATTGGTTATATGTAGCCGGCATTGGTGCAGATCCTAGGGAAAATCGATATTTCAACATTCATAAACAAGCGGGAATGTATGATCCACAGGCTCTTTACCAAAAAAACTGGTTAACTGAATTGAGGGAATTGAGTGTGGCTGAAATTATGGAAAGAAATAAATTTTAGGAATTAAGATTTTCACCCTCAAACCACAATTGATCTACCTTTAAATTCAACAATGAAGGGAAATTATTGGTATAAAGGTTTCCCGTTCCCAGGCCGTGGCAAAGCGTATTGTAGGGGAATTCAGCAGTAAACTGTGCAATGATATTTAATCCTATCGACGATTCTAGGGCCGAAGTCATCCACCATGCAATATGATTATTTTCTGCGGCATTAATCCACGCCTTGGAGTTTTCTAATCCACCAATTAAACTAGGCTTTAAAATGATGTACTGAGGTTTTATAGTTTTTAATAATATAGGTGCTTCTGATACAGGAATTCCAATAAGTTCTTCGTCTAAGGCTATATCAATGCTCGGTTTATTGCATATTTCTTGCATTAATTCAAGTTGACCCGCTTTAATAGGTTGCTCAATTGAATGTACCTCAAAACGACTTAAATCTTTAAGTTGACTTTTAACATCTGCTGCATCAAAAGCGCCATTGGCATCTAAACGAATTTCTAATTTAAATGCATTATACCTTTTTCTAATTTGCTCTAACATGCGGCATTCGGCATCAAAATCATGGGCTCCAATTTTAAATTTTATAACTGAAAATCCTTGTTCTACCTTTTCAAAAGCAGCATTAATCATAGGCTCCAACTCATCCATCCAAACCAAACCATTAATCGGAATGCTTCTTTGTTTTTTGCTAAAAAAATTATCGAATAGGATTTTTTGGCCACCCATTTGTAAGTCGAGATAGGCCGATTCCAAAGCAAATTTTAAGGCTGGTAAATTTTGAAAATCATACTCCTGAATTGGGTTTTGCTCATTAAGATAGTGTAGGCATTGAATTAATTCATTTTCAAACTCTGGTTTATCATCAGGACTTAAACCAAACAAAGGTCCTGCTTCTCCTAAACCCTTTACTTGTGGATTAAGAGTATCATATGCAGAAATAATCCAGATTTTTCTATCGTTATAAACGTTTCTGGATGTTTTTGCTGGAGTTTTAAACTCTAAAATATGGGATGAAAAGTCGAATTTAATCATATAAAAAATTGCATTCTCCAGCAAACAAAGGTTAAAATTACCAAGAAAAGACTACTTAAGGATAAAACTTTAAGTTCATTATTGAACAAGTGTTCATCTCCTTCTTTTATTTTATTCATTCTCTGCAATCCCTTTAGAGCAGGCATTAATCCTAATACCGAAAACATAATTACGGGGTGTTTCCAAACCTGACTTAAATACCAAGAAAAACTAAATCCAGCGATTATTAAAAGGGCCATTTGATACAAAAGAGCATTTCTTTTTCCTAATTTTCCCGCAAGGGTAATTTTATTATTGGCGAGGTCATTTTTTATATCGCGAGTATTATTAATATTTAGAACCCCAGTGGCAAGGGCACCGCATGTAATTGCTGGCAACCAAATCCAAGAGTCGTTAAGGTTTTTTGCATGAAGATAATAGGTTCCTACAACCCCCAATAATCCAAAAAAAATAAAAACGGATAAGTCGCCCAATGCTAAATAACCATAGGGATTTTTACCAGCGGTATATTTTATAGCAGCCCAAATTGCTCCTAATCCAAATAGAAACATGCTAATTGCCGTGGCATTAAAATTACCTTCAAAAGCAAAATACAATAAGAGTAAACCGAACAATAGCGACAAAATCGAGAATACCCAAATAGATAAATAAACTGATTTTTCGGTCAAAATACCTGATTGTAATGCTCTCTGCGGACCTAATCTTTTATTATTATCGGTACCTTTTTTAAAATCGCCATAATCATTAGCCAAATTAGAAAGAATTTGCATTGAAAATGCTGTGGCTAAAGCCAAAAAGGTAATAATCCAATTATGTTTACCATTTTGATAAGCTAATAAGCTGCCCCATAAAATTGAGGCTGCAGCTAACGGTAAGGTTTTGGGTCTAAATGCGCTAATCCAGGCTTTCATCTTATAAATTTCCTGTTCTACCACCATCAACCACGATATTGGTTCCGGTAATATATGATGCTAGATTACTAGCTAAAAATAAGGCAGCATTTGCTATCTCGTCAGCCGATCCAAAACGTTGCATTGGAATTTCACTTAACATTTCATGCTCTACCTCATTTAAATCAACACCTGTTTTTTCAGATTTGTTTTTGATAATGCCGGTTAAACGCTCTGTTTTTGTGGCACCTGGTAAAACATTATTAACTGTAATTGCGAATGGAGCCAATTCTCCCGCAAGGGTTTTTGACCAATTACCAACGGCCCCTCTAATGGTATTACTTACACCCAAATTTTTAAGGGGTTGTTTTACAGAAGTTGAAATAATATTAATGATTCTGCCGTATTTGGCGTTTTTCATAAATGGAACCAGCTTTTGAACCAAAATTTGATTGCATATTAAATGGCTATTAAAAGCTTGTAAATAATCGTTAATATCAGCATTTAAAGCTGGACCAGCTGGGGGTCCACCCGTATTATTAATTAAAATATGAATTTCAGAAAATGGATATAAATCTAGGTTTTGTTTTAACTCATTAGGATTGGAAAAATCAGCAACTAAATAACTATGTTTTTGCCCTGATTGAGTATTTAATTCATTCAATACCTGCTTCAATTTATCTTCATTTCTGGCTAATAGAATAATTTCTGCCCCAGCTTCTGCAAGTTGAAGTGCAATTGCCTTACCTATTCCCTGAGTACTTCCGCAAACCAAGGCTTTTTTGCCTTTCAAATCTATATGAATCATATTACCATTAAATAAAAGGCAAATTTTATTAAAAACATCATTAAAACATAAACATTGGAAATAAATTAACGTTTATTTTTGCAATATGCATACCCTAGAACCCTTCTATCGATGGCGAGAGCTTTATAAAGCAGAGGAAGATGAACGTTCTCCATTTTTTGAGAGAGAATATAGCGAGTTCTATTATTCCAATCAAATTTATGACCATCTAATACATCCACAATGGGATGATTTTGGATCATCTACTCTTTATATGAAGATTTTATTTACTGATTATGAAGAATCTTATACCATTTTAGAATTTATTGGAGAATGGAACGATGCTATCAACAATGATATCATGTTTTTGAAAAGGGAAATTCTGGAATTATTGATGGAAGAGGGTATTAATAAATTTATTCTAATAGGGGAAAATATCTTGAATTTTCATGCAAGTGACGACAGTTATTACGAGGAATGGTTCCAAGAAGCAGAGGATGGTTGGATTGCCTGTTTAAATTTTAGACCCCATGTTTTGGATGAGCTTAAATCGGGTAGAATTGATTATTACCTAAATTTTGGGGGAGAATTAGATGAATTTACATGGAGAACACTTGCTCCAGGACAGCTTTATAAAAAGGTAGAGCGTATTTTAGAAAGAAGACTGGGTTAATAATAAATTAAGTTATTCTAGGCAGGATAAAAAAAAATTGTTTCATGAAGCCATTAAACATTCATGAAACAATCTTTATCATTTGAATTAAATATTTTCAGCTTAACCCCAAATTTCTTTCAAAACTTGTGAAATTAATTTACCATCTGCTTTACCTGCAAAGGTTTTCATGGCAATTGGCATAACCTTACCTGTTTCGGCTGCTCCCTTAGCTCCAGTTTCTTCAATAATTTTAATTAAGCCGGCTTTAATTTCCTCAGCACTTAATTGTTTAGGTAAAAAAGTCTCAATTACTTCGAGTTCTTCTACTTCTTTTTCAACTAAATCATTTCGATTTTGTGCCTTAAAAATATCAATAGAATCTCTGCGTTGTTTAGCCATTTTTTGAAGAACCTTTAGTTCCTCTTCTTCACTTGGAGTATTACCAACACCTTTTTCGGTATTTAACAATAATAAAGAGGCTTTTATACCTTGTAATGCACGTGTTCTTGCTGCATTTCTAGCCTTCATTGAGGCTTTTAACTCTTCACTAACCTTTTCAAAAAAACTCATATCTATTCTTATTTAAGAAAAAAGTGAAAACTATCTCCTCTTAGTCCAAGTCGCATGGTTTCTAATGGAATAACTTCACTTGGAGCAATGTTACCTAAACTAACATTAGCACCATAAAGTTTAATAAACCAAACTTGTTGACCTTTTTGTGGCGCTTCCCAAATAATGGTTTCTTGTGGAATTTGAGTTAAAATTTCTTCAACCAATCCCGATCTAACTTCTCCAGTTCCTCTGAAAATCCCAACATTTCCGCTTTCACGCGCTTCGGCAATAACTTTCCAGGCACCAGCTTCAATTTCAGATTTCATCATTTGAATCCACTTATAAGGTGGAATAATTTTTTCAGCGTCCTTAGATCCTACCTCACTAAGTACCGTAAAGTTTTTTGACACTTTATTAATGTACTCACATTTTTCTTCTTCGCTCATATCTAATGACCCATCTGAAATTTCAACGTGAGTTAATTTATACTTATCCAATAATTTCAGATAATCTTCAAATAAACCTCTAGCCACAAAAGCTTCGAATAAGGTACCACCAAAATAAACTGGCAAACCAGCACTATGATATAGTTTAATTTTTTCTTCCAATTTTGGGGTAATAATGGAAGTTCCAAAACCTAACTTAATTAAATCAGTATAGGCAACAGAGCTGTCCAAAAAATCTTCTGCTTCACGAAGGCTCAGGCCTTTGTCCATAACCATTGTTATTCCAGCTTTTCTGGGTTTAACATCCCTTTCGGGTAATTGAGGCAAACTAAAATTCATCATTATCGCAAATCTATATCAATTCTGAAAAAATAAAATTAATCTTTGTCATTTTCATCTTCATCGTCCTCTTCAAAATCTTCATCTTCAAACTCCTCTTCTTCCAAGGGGACATCAAGGTCAATTTCATCTGGTGGGGCATCATCATCCCAATCTTCTGAATCCCAATCCTCTTCAAAATCTTCATCTTCCTCATCAGCTTCATCAGAACCTAAATTAATTACCGGATTAACTTTTTCATTATCTAGTTGTGGAGGCTGTAAAGTAAACATATTGGGATCAATAAAATCTGTGTATTCATCAATGATTTCAAAAACTTTATTATCGTTTAATATGTCTGGATTATGCAAAAACAAAAGAAAGTGTTCATTTGGATCAAGTTTTAAAGCTTCATGTAAAGTATTGTAAGCCAAAACTAAATTACCCAATGAATGAGAATAAGATGAAAGTCTGTATAATAATTGATGAGCCTCTGGGTTATATTCGATTCCCTCATATAAAATTGAAATAGCTTCATTTTTTAATCCGGCTTCAAAATTCATATTTGCCCAATCAGCATAGGCTTCCCATAAAAACGGATCGATTTCGACAGCATTTTTATAAGCTTCCTCTGATTCAGTAAAACGATCTAATTTCTCTAAAATATGGGCTTGAGAGAAATAATAATCTGGATCTTCATCGTCTAAGCTAATGGCTTTTTTAATAAAATTTAAAGCATCCGAATAGCGACCCTCATAATCATAGGTAATAGCTATACCATACCAAGCTTCGGCTAACTCTGGATTAAGTTTAGTAGCCTTTTTGAAATAAGCTCTTGCTTCTTGCATGCGACCCATTTTTTCGTAGGCACTTCCGATATTACAATAAATAACACCATCCGGACCTTCAATTTCAATAGTTTGCATATAAGCATCAATGGCTTCACTAAACTTACCTAATTCAACCAGCACATTACCCTTATTAAACCAAGCCGTACTCAGATTTTCATTAATAGCTATAGCAAATTCAAATGCGCTTAAAGCTTCATCATAACGTTCTAATTTAAAATAAACTGAACCTAAATTAAACCATGCGCCATAAGAATAGGGCTGTTTGTCAATAAATTGGTTATAAAAAAGAATGCTATCTTCTAAAGAATCATTTACATCATGGCAAAATGCAATTTCATACAAAACCTGTTCATTTTCAGGTTCAAATTCTAAAATTTGATGTAAATATTTAATGGCAGATTCGAAGTCACCACTATTTTGATAAACAAATGAAATGCTTAATAAAATCTCCGTTTTTTCATCAGAAAACTCTAAAGCTTTTTCAAAAGTTTGTATGGCTTCAATAAATTTCTCGGATTGGTCTAGCAGATCGCCTTTAACCATGAGAACATCCACATTATAGGGTTCTAATGCTTCGGCTTTTCTAACTACCTCAAGGCCTTCCTCTAATCGGCCAGTCATAGCACAAATTTGTGCCCTTTTAACTAAAAAGACCGCGGAACTTGGGAATTGAGCTGCGCCAAAATCAATAACCTCTAATGCCTTACGTAATTTATTATCTTCCAAATAAAAATCAATAATCGACTCTAATTCATCTGAATCAAAATATTGATAATCATTGTTTTTTATCATTCGCTCATAACGATTTACCGTATCCTGTAAATCATCATTTAAAAAATCATCACCTTCCATAAATATAGAAATTGAGTAAAATCAAATTTAATTAAAATTGATTGCGATCGTATTTCGGAGCTCATAAAATATCCTAATAATATCCACAATTCAAATAGTATATGTCAATTAATATGCCTTAAGTAATTAACTTAAAATTCCTTCATCAGCAAAACTAAAATAACCAGTTTCGGCAATTATGACATGATCAAGTAAGCTAATGTCTAATAAAAGCCCACCTTCTGACAGCTTTTTAGTAAGACGAATATCGGCTTCACTTGGTTTAGTAACTCCGCTCGGATGATTATGCACCGCTATAAATTGGCAGCCACCATCATCTAAAACTTGTTTAAAAATTCTTTTAGGGTCAGCTACTGTTCCTGCAACTCCGCCTTCCGAAATTTTTCGGGCAACTAAAACTTTATTAGCCCGGTTAAGGACCAAAATCCAAAACTCTTCAAAGGGTAATTCGCCTAAAACAGGTTTAAAAAAATCGAAAACCTCTTTACTAGAGCTAATCACTTTTTTATCTTTTATTTCTGTTTTTTCTCTACGCCTGCCTAATTCAAGGGCCGCTATAATTGTTATGGCTTTAGCCTCACCAATTCCGCCTACGGACTTAAATTCTTGAACCGTAAAACGGGCCAACTTATTCAAATCTTGATTTGCTTCTGATAAAATTTCTCGGGCTAAATCAATTGCAGTTTTATTTCGAGTTCCGGTATTAAATAAAATTGCCAACAACTCTGCATCAGTTAAATTGGCTTTACCCTTAAGTAGAAGTTTTTCGCGTGGTCGATCTTCTTCAGCCCACGCTTGGATACCTGATAATCTTGTTTTCATAACAGCAAATTATATACTGTTAAAACTAAAAACAAGAAATAACAAAAAAAGCCTGACTCCAAACAGGAACCAGGCCGATTTTATTCGTTTCGTTAATTAAAGACTATTAACGTACTTGGTTAACTTAGACTTCTGGTTAGAAGCTTTGTTTTTGTGAATAACGTTCTTTTTTGCTAGTTTATCCAACATAGAATAAACTTTCTTCAATAAACCGCTAGCCTCAGACTTCTCTTTACTCTTACGGATACTTTTAATTACCGTACGAGTAGATTTAGCCTGATAACGGTTTCTCAACCTTTTCACAGCGTTCGCACGTATTCTCTTTATTGCTGATTTATGATTTGCCATCGCTCTAAATAACTCTTAAAGGGCTGCAAAGATAAATAATGGTTCTTAAAGAAAAAAGAAATTCTTCAAGATTTTATTAAATATAAGCGCAATAGCCCAAAAATGGTGGAAAAGATTAATATTTTTTATTTTCTAATCAAATTCACCAAAATATTAATTCCCCAAAGATAGTATTGAATTGGGCTATTTTTATAAATACCTTCGCATAGTGTCGAAAATAAGTGTAGCCATATTAGAGGATGAAAAAGAATTAGCAGAGCAGTTTCAAATATTACTGTCTTCTTCTGATGATTTGAAATGTCATAATATCTTTTATTCTGGTCTCGATGCCTATAACAATCTCAAAGAAAACCCCTGCGATGTGGTTTTAGCCGACATTAATGTGCCTGGTTTATCAGGAATAGAAGTCGTGAAAAAACTTAAAGCTCTGTACCCCAAAATGCAATTTCTCATGTGCACCGTTTATGAAGATGATGAAAAAGTATTTGAATCTATAAAGGCAGGTGCCACCGGTTATATTTTAAAATCATCCGTTCTCGATTCACTTATAGATTCTATTCATATTTTAATTGAAGGTGGATCTCCAATGAATCCTGGAATTGCCAGAAGGGTTCTCAATTCTTTTAGACAAGAAATACAGCCTACCCCTGATTTCTCACTTTTATCTAATCGTGAAAAAGAAATTCTCGATCAATTGGCCAAGGGCTATCGATATAAAGAAATAGCAGACCATTTTTCTATAAGTATAGACACCATCAGAAAACACGCTCGAAATATCTATACAAAACTTCAGGTGCAAAGCAGAACTGAAGCGGTCAATAAAATCTTTCCAAGAAATTTTAACTAACCATAAATTATTCTAATTTAAAGAGGTGGGTGCTTTAATTCGAATATTTATTTTTTTCAGGTTATCGAATTGATAATCTATATCTGCTCCTATCCTTTGAGCTCTAATCTTTATATTCTTAAGTCCTCTCGATTCATTTAATGATTTTTTATAATCATAATTTTTTCCATCCTCTATAATTTCAATTTCAAAATGCCCCGTCTTTAAATAAAATCCGATTTCACAATAATTAGCTTCAGAGTGTTTTAAAATATTATTAATGATTTCTTTAAAAATTAAAAATAAGGCTCTTCTGATTTCTGAGGTAAACCTTAAATCATCATCATTATACTCTAAAGGTTTTATTCTACAAATTATAGAGGTATTTTCAAAAAAATCTAATGCATATTGACCAAAATAAGAGCCTATACTAGGTAATGGATCATTAACTGAGTTTAAGGCCCAAATAATTGACCCCATTCCATCAATTAATTTTTTACTTGATATATAAATTTTTTCGGCATAATCTGAACCCGATTTGCCAATTAAACCTTTACTCCACAAAGCAATTTTGCTCAATTCAGAACCTAAATCGTCGTGCATATCTTGTGAAATCCTATTTCGCTCATAAGCTATAGCTTGTTCTTTTTCTAAAATCCGAATACGATTTTTGAATTTCTGGGAATTTACCTTCCTTGCTGCCGTAAAAATTAAAAACAGAATAAAAACACACAAACTAATTAAAAACCATGATTTATAATAAAATGGGCTCAATACCTCAAATTCCCATAATAATTCAGGGTCAGACCAATTTTGCTCATTTAGTTGTTTCGAAATAAATAATTTGTACTTACCGGGCTTTAAATTATTGTAAAAAATTTCATCACCACCTCGTGTCTCTCGCCAGCCATAATCAGAACCTTCTAAAAAATATCTTATTCTCCTTGCGGGATGTGCAGTAGGATCAAAATGTGATAGAAAAAAACTAAGCGAATTATTATTAAATTTAATTTGCTTAGGAAAACTATCATTAAACAAATCCACCCCCAGTTTAAGCTTATGTAAAAAAACGGATTCTTTATAAATTACTTCATCTTCTTCAAATGGATAAAACTTAACAAAACCAGAGGCGCCACCGATATAAATTGCTCCTGCCGAGTTCATCAATATAGTATTATTATAAAATTCATCTAATTTCTGTCCATATCCTGCATCAAAATGAGATTCTCGCTGAGTTTTATAATTATACCTAAATACAGAACTTAAACCACTTAACCATAAATTTCCTTTATTATCATCAATGAGATCATAAATAAAATTTTCTTTAAAAATAATTCTATAATTAATAAAATCTGGCTCTGAAATAATTAAACCATCTTGAGTAGCCAAATAAAAACTCGAGTCCTTCTTTAAAATCCCAAAAACAGATACCCCGTTCCACTTAGAAATTATTTCAAATGAAAAATCTTTTTGAATTTTAATTAGTCCACCTGAATGGCCGGCTATTAAAAAGCCGTCATCTTTAGTTATATCATAAATTTGAGCCCTATATTTTAAAGTATCCGTAGTTTTCTGTTTTATTAAGTTATAAATAAAAATGGAACCATCGGTTGAATTTAATAATAATTGATTGGAATCTATTTGATATAAATAACGAATCGGAATTTCAACTTTGGTATTGAACAATTGTTCAGGCGTTTTTTCCCTCCAAATCAACAAACCTTGAGACGTTCCTAAATAAAAATTATCTACTAATTTCAATATTTTATTAACACTAAAATCAGTTTTATTATCTACTTTTATTTTAGGAAAAACAAAACCATCATTTTTTTTATAGATAATAATCCCTCGGTTATTACTTCCTAATATTAAATCCCCATTGGAAAGTTCAGCCAAGGTTTTGATATAAAATAACGGAAAAGCATTCTGAGGATCCACCATAAAATGATCGAATTTATGCCTAGAAGGAATATGATAAGCTAAGCCTTTTCCATCTGTTCCAACAAAAATCTTTTGATCAATAGAAGTAATAAATCGGATACTTATTCCTAATGGAAAAAAGTCTGGATTTATATGCTGTTCGCCTGTTTTAGATTCTACAAAAATTAGTTTTCCATTTTCGGCTCCGAGCCAATAATTTCCAAAATCATCCACACTAATGGCTACAATTTTTTGAATCGGTACACTTAAAATTAAACTAATTTCTTTTTTCCATGGGTCTAATTTATAAACCTCATTATTTGAAGTAAAAGCAATAGTGCCATCCTTAAAATAACACATGGCCGAAATTGGTTTATTTCCCGCAAGGGTTATAAGCTTAAATTCTATTTTATGATTTGAGTTAAATTTATAATTATAAAAAGAATCATTCCCAAAAATTATCCCTGAATTTCGATTTTTATTAAGTAGAGTTTTAAACGTTGAATTAAATGCAAAATAATTAGGTATTACAACTATTTTAGAATCTTGAAGAGTAGTATCGATAGGTTTTTTTGGTATCATTACCAAATCATTAAAACCTCTCATTAAATAGACATAAGTTTCGTCTTCTCCTAAAAATTCAGGCCACTTAAACCCTAATAATTCTTTGCTATCATGCAAATAAGCATCTGCATTTTGAAACATAAAAACCCCGGCTTCATAACCTATATAAACCCTTCCATTGGCATCAACATAACCCCTTCTTGGAATTCTTAATCCCGCTTTAACGAAACCATCCGAAGCAATTTTTATTTTTTCAAAACCGGTTCCCGTTGACACATGTAATCCGTCGCCAGTGCCTATCCAAAACCGCCCCGAGCTATCCTTAAGCAATAAGGTAACCATGTTTTGACTTAAACCTTGTGCGGTTGAGATCCACTCAAAATAAGGCGCTCTATTTCCCCTTGCGGGATGAATACCGCAAAAAATGAAGGATAATGCGAATAAAAAACAATATAAGATTGTTCGATTTTTCAAGGGATATAAAGACAATTAGGCTGGCTAATATAAAAAAAAGGCTGCATACACAGCCTTCTATTTTTAACAGGTGGGGGTAATCCTGATATTACAATAACATTTGCCTATTATAAAAGTAATTACGAATTACCTAAACGAAGAACTATAAATAAATGCAACTATTCAATTACACAAAAGTAGAATAATAGACTTTATTAATTGATTAATAATACTATACAGGTCCTAAAGTAAAACGAAATATTAACTTTTGGTAAACTAAAAATAATCTAAAAAACCCCTTAATGGTCGAAGCTTTAGCTATAAATTTTAAAAGAAAATGAAATCTGATTATCTTTGCAAATCCATGAAAAAAAGCTTTATCATACTTTTAATCGGTTTTTTGTTTGCATGTAGTAAACCATTAACAAGTCCGCTTGCTTTAAATACTATAGATGAGAATTTCTATAATAATGATAGCTTTAGTATATCATATGAGCCCCTCGGTGTTTACAAATCCAAAAAAACTCATTCGATTATTGAGTTCAGCGGCATAAAATCAACCGGAAATCAAAAGTATTTGATGATTACCTTGGCTAGCAAGGGTAAAAAAGCATACAAAAATAATTTAAGTGGTAAAACACCTATAAAATATATTTTATTATCAGAAGATGATGTCAAAAACTGGCAAGAATCGATTAAAAATTTCGAAACTAAATATTTGAATTCCAACTACTTTATTGGTAGAGTTTATAGTATAAAAATTGGAGAATTAAAACATCAAATATTTATCGAAAGTGGCGAACAATTTGACCCAAACTGGAATTCAGAATTTGAAGAGTTTTTAGTGTTAGATCAATTTCAAGCCAGAATTTCTACCCAGTATATAATAAAAGTTTTAAAAACATTTGAGAAGTTTTAATTGATATGGCGAATCCAAACGAGGATCTTTTTAAAAAAGTAGTTTCCCATGCTAAAGAGTATGGTTTTGTTTTTCCTTCTAGCGAAATTTATGATGGTTTAGGTGCTGTTTATGATTATGGTCAGAACGGAGTAGAACTAAGAAAAAATATTAGAGAATATTGGTGGAAAGCCATGGTGCAATTGCAAGAAAACATTGTGGGTATTGATGCCGCCATATTTATGCACCCTAAAGTTTGGAAAGCATCTGGCCACGTTGATGGATTTAGCGACCCAATGATTGATAATAAAGACTCTAAAAAAAGATATAGAGCAGATCAATTATTAGAAGATAAAATCGACCGTTATAAAAAAGATGGCAAAACGGATAAAGCACAAAACTTACAAAATGATTTAGATAAAGCTTTAGAAGAGGATAACTTAAAAGCACTTTATGATTTAATCATTTCACACGAAATAGTTTGCCCAATTTCAGGAACCAAAAACTGGACTGATGTAAGGCAATTTAACCTGATGTACAGCACTCAAATGGGCTCTGTAGCTGAAGAAAGTGATGAAATTTATTTAAGGCCGGAAACTGCTCAAGGAATTTTTGTAAACTTTCTAAATGTTCAAAAAACAGGTAGAATGAAAATTCCTTTTGGTATTGCTCAAATTGGAAAAGCCTTCAGAAATGAAATAGTTGCTCGTCAATTTATCATGAGAATGCGTGAATTTGAACAAATGGAAATGCAATTCTTTTGCAGACCCGGAACAGAAATGCAATGGTATGAATACTGGAAAAACTACCGGATGCAATGGCATTTAAATTTAGGTATTGATCCTAATAAATATCGCTTTCACGACCATACAAAGTTAGCCCATTATGCTAATGCCGCTGTTGATATTGAATTCGAATTCCCTTTTGGTTTCAAAGAGGTTGAAGGTATACATTCAAGGACTGATTTTGATTTAAGCCAACATCAAAAGTTTTCTGGAAAAAAATTACAATATTTTGATCCAGAAATTAACCAAAACTATGTTCCTTATGTAGTAGAAACTTCTATTGGTTTAGACCGAATGTTTTTATTAACTTTACTCAACGCTTTTGCAGAAGAAGAAGTAGGTGAAGGTGATAAAAAAGATACCCGAACGGTGTTAAAAATACATCCTTGTTTAGCTCCTGTAAAATTGGCCGTATTTCCTTTAGTTAAAAAAGACGGATTGCCTGAAAAAGCTAGGGAAATAATGAATGATTTAAAATTGGATTTTAATTGCCAATACGAAGAAAAAGACACCATAGGCAAAAGATACAGAAGACATGATGCAATTGGCACCCCTTTTTGTATTACCATTGATTATGATTCATTAAACGATGATTCAGTAACGATAAGATACAGAGATACCATGACTCAAGAACGAGTTAAAATTGCTGACTTAAGAAGTATTATTACAAATGCTATTTCTTGGAAAAATATTTTAAATTTTAATCAAACCGTATGAAAAAACTTTTAGGGTTTTTAATTTTAGTATTGACTTTCTTTAAAGCTACATCACAGGGGATACCTCAGTGGAATGAGTTCAAAGACCCATCAGGTTTTTTCATGTTAAAATACCCATCAAAATGGGTGGTAAACCAAGAAGAATCCACTGTATTTATTTTCAGCAAACAATTAACTGATATTAAAGGACGCTTTTATTTAAAAAATCTAAGTGATCAAAACACAGATTCTGCTTTTATTGCCAACTATTTTAACCGAATTAAACTCCAAAATCCGGATGCAAAAATTACGGTTTCATCAGAAAAACAAACCCTAAGTTATCGTCAAAACATTAAAAGAGACGGACAAGATATCGCTCGATTTTATTGGGTAATACAATTCAAAAATATTTTGTTTGAAACCTATTATGAGGTTCCAGATATTCTAATCAGAGATCAAGATAAAAGTGTTAAAGAAGAAATGATGTGGGTGATGGAATTATTAGACTCTATTAAATATTTATAAATGGAAAAAATATTAAATTATATAGGCGGAGAATTAATAGAACCATTAAATAATGCTTGGTTAGACAATTATGACCCTAGTCACGCTGAAGTTTATTCTATTCTTCCCGATTCTGATTATAATGATGTTGAATTAGCCTATAAAGCAGCTCAATCAGCCTTCCCTATTTGGTCGGGGATGTCCATTGAACAACGTTCTAAAATTTTAAGAAAAATATCAGAATTAATTGAAGAAAAAAATGATGAATTAGCCGCTGCTGAATCAAAAGATCAGGGTAAACCCTATTGGTTATCTAAAAATGGCGAGATTCCTAGGGCTAAACAAAACATGCATTTTTTTGCTACAGCTATTGAGCATTTTTCAACTGAAGCCCATTCTATGGGTGATTTTGCAATTAATTATACCCTAAGACAACCCATCGGTGTGGTAGGTACCATTTCTCCATGGAATTTACCTTTATACCTATTTACCTGGAAAATCGCTCCTGCATTAGCAGCAGGAAATACAGTAGTTGCAAAACCCTCTGAGGTAACCCCTTTTACTGCATTTTTATTTTCTAAAATATGCATAGAAGCTGGTTTACCAGCTGGAGTATTAAATATTGTCCATGGATTAGGGCCTAAAGTGGGCGCAGCCATTACCTCCCACAAAGGAATTAAAGCCATCAGTTTTACTGGAGGAACAAAAACAGGGGAAGAAATTGCAAAAATTGCTGCTCCAATGTTTAAAAAACTCAGCTTAGAATTAGGAGGAAAAAACCCTAATATCATTTTTGCAGATTGCGATTTTGAACAAGCCCTCGAAACAAGCATACGTAGCTCATTCACCAATCAAGGTGAAATATGTTTATGCGGCAGCCGAATTTTTATTGAAAGATCCATATATAATAAATTTAAGGAAGCATTTGTAGAAAAAACAAAAGCACTTAAAGTAGGTAATCCCTTTTCTGCTGATACCAAAGTAGGTGCCATTGTTAGTAAGTCTCATTTTGAAAAAATTCTTTATTATATAAATCTTGCAAAATCGGAAGGTGGAACTATTTTATGTGGTGGAAACGCCGTAAATCCAGATGATTTAAAAGGTTGGTTTATTGAACCTACTGTAATTGAAAATCTAGCCTACGATTGCCGAACAAACCAAGAAGAGATATTTGGGCCGGTAGTTACCTTAACACCCTTTGATACTGTTGATGAAGTATTAGAATATGCCAATAGTACCGAATATGGTTTAGCCTCTACCATATGGACCCAAAATTTAACCAAAGCTCATCAGGTAGCGGCAAAAATATACAGCGGAATCGTTTGGATTAACTGCTGGTTGCTTAGAGACTTAAGAACTCCTTTTGGAGGGGTAAAAAATAGTGGAGTTGGCCGTGAAGGCGGCTGGGAAGCATTGAAGTTTTTTACCGAAGCTAAAAATGTTTGTATTAAACTTTAAATTAAAAAAATGAAAGCGATTATACCGGTAGCAGGAATAGGTACAAGGTTAAGGCCTCATACCCATACTCAACCAAAATCATTAATTCCCGTTGCCGGAAAACCTATTATTGCGCATATAGTTGACTCTTTAAGGGAAATAGGATTCAAAGAATTTATTTTTATTATTGGTTATTTGGGCGATAAGATTGAGGATTATATCAGCACTCATTATCCTGACCAAATTAATCATTTCGTAATTCAAACCATTGGAAAAGGAACGGGTCATGCTATTTGGTTAGCCAAAGACTTAATAAATGATCAAGATCCTATTTTTATTGTATTTGGCGACACTATTGTAGATGCCAACCTTAAAAAGATTATTGGTGGAGATACCCATTCATTAGGGGTTAAAAAGGTATCAGACCCAAGAGAATTTGGAGTTGCACAAATTGATAAATCCGGTTTTATTACCCAATTAGTAGAAAAACCCAATATTCCAAAATCCAACTTGGCTTTGGTAGGTTTATATTTTATTAAAGAAGCTGGACCTCTTTTAGATGCTTTAGACCACAATATAAAAAACAATTTAAAAACCCATAATGAATTTCATTTAACAGACGCCTTAATGAAATTGATTAAAGATGGAGCAAAATTCAACACTTTTGAAGTTGACAATTGGTTTGATTGCGGAAAAAAAGAAATCTTATTAGAAACCAATGCTACTTTATTAAAAAGAGCCAAACATCACGAACCGGATCAGTCTAAATATCCTAATACAATTTTTATTCCGCCAGTTTATGTTGGAGAAAACTGTAAAATAAGTAATTCCATTATCGGACCCGATGTTTCTATCGGAGATAATGCAATAATTAATTATTCTATAATAAAAAATTCTATCTTAGGACCCTATTCTCATTTAGAAAATGCAATTTTGCATGAGTCTTTAATCGGGAATGATGCTGTATTAATAGGAATGAGCCAAAGTTTAAATCTGGGTGACTCTACCGAAATTAATTATAGTTAATTGATTAGCCTGAAATATTGAAATATTGTTGGATCAGTTGTTTATTAAGAAGGAGTGGTGATGGCAAAATATATACCTTATCAAAACATTAATAGAAAAGATACCCTAATAATTGACGGTTTATCTACTGAAGAGTATTGCCTTTCGCATTGGAAAGGAATGAATAATAAACCTGATTTAGCAGCTGATACTAGCGCTGAAATGGTGCTTAAGGCCTTACGAGCCAATCACAATTGTTTAAATGTACCCTTCGTTACTGCAACCCATTATGATATTGATGGTTTTATTGGTATTTGGGCCATCCATAACCCAGAATTAGCCTTAGAATATTATGACCTTTTAGCTCATATTGCACATATCGGCGATTTTAGAGAAATTGATTACTCAAAACCCAATTGGGAGCAAGCTCTTAAAATTGTTTGCTGGTTAGATATTTGCGAACAAAAAAACTTTTACGAACCCTTTGGAGCCGAGAATGAGTTTACCGCTTCCGCTGCAAAATTTGAATGGTTTCTAAATAATTTTACTGATGTTTTATTAAATACCGATCAATATAATGATGTATTTAATGAAATGTATAGGATTACGCGCAGTCATATCGACTTAATGAAATCCTCAATTACCACAGTTAATAAATTAAATCATCTCGGACTTTCCATAATTAAAACTCGCAAACCATTAAGCTATTACGCCTTATTCTCTGAAACTAAAGGCACCGACATGGTTTTATGTATTTATGAAGGAAACCGATATGAATTAGAATTTAAATACACCACTTGGGTTGATTTAGTTTCTCGTCCTGTAATGCCCCGTTTCAATTTAGATCCACTAATAAAATCATTACAATCCATCGAGACCTACCCTTATACTTGGAGTTTTGAAAAAATCACTGATACCGGTCCCATTTTAAGGCTAGAAACCTTATTCCCCTTAGAAAAATCACAAAGATTTGCACACCCAGTTAATAGGCCTATTCATCCAAGTTCTATTGGACCAGAGATTATTGAACAACAATGTGTAAACTTTATTGAAGAGAAGCTGAAAAATATAGATCCAAAGAACTTTTGGACCTGGGAAGAATACAAGGCTTTATAATGTCCTTGTCATTATTTTGCTGGTCCTAATATTAATTGACTTAACCTTGCGGGATGAAAAAGTTCTCGGGAAATCTCTATAATTTGCTGATTACTTATTCGGTCTATTTTCTGAAAAACTTCATTAATAGAATCCATTTTCCCCTTATCTAAAATTTCCTTTCCTAGCCCTAACATTAAAGACACCCTGTTTTCTTCGGATAATAAAACTTGCCCTTTGAATTGTTTTTTATATCGCGCAAGCATATTTTCTTTTATGCCCTCATTACATAATTTCAATAACTCTTTTTCAATAATTTGTAATGATTTTTTAAGACTCTTAGGATCAGTACCTAAATAAATATTAAACCAGCCCGAATCTTTGTAAGCAGAATAGGCCGAATCAATTTGATATACAAAACCATATTTTTCTCTTACACTTAAATTTAATATAGAATTCATGCTCGGGCCGCCTAATACATTAGTTAAAAAAACCACGCACGGTAAATTCGCATCCCGCAAGGAAAAACCAGGAGCAGCTAAAACCGCATATACTTGATTTAAGTCTTTTTCAATTAGTGTATCTACTTTTTTAAAGCTTGGTGCTTTTTGAGCTTTAATCTTTTGTGAACTCGATTTTACATCTGCAGAATACCGCTCTAAAGCCTTTAAAACCTTATGATGTGGAATTGATCCGTTATATGAAAAGACAATATTTTCAGTACAATAAAACGATTCCGTAAAGTTTAATAAATCATCCTTATTTAATTTATCTAAGCTTTGATGAGTGCCCAAAATATTCCATCCTAGCGGGTGATTGGGAAAAATTAATTCCTGAATTTTATCAATAACAAATTCTTCAGGATTATCATCATACATATCAATTTCTTCGTGAATTACTTTTTTCTCTTTTAAAATTTCTTTTTCGGGAAAAATGGAGAAGAAAGTAATATCAGTAAGAAGCTCTAGAGCCCTATTGAAATATTCATCAGAAAAACTAGCATAAATACAGGTTTTTTCTTTGGCAGTATAGGCATTCATTTCAGCACCTACACCCTCTAATCTATTTAAAATCTGCAGTGCTTTTTTCTTTTTAGTTCCTTTAAAAAGCATGTGCTCTAAAAAGTGTGCAATTCCTGAAATTTCTTCAGTTTCATTTCTAGATCCTGCGTCTATAATGAAACCACAATGCGAAATTTTTGAAGGATGATATTTATAGGCCAGCCTTAAACCATTCGATAATTGTGTAATTTGATAATCTTCCATTACAATCGAATATGAGTTAATTCTGAAATAGCTTGATTAAATTCATTTATTACATTTTCTATAATTTTGGAAGCAGGTAAAATTTCATGAATAATCCCAGAAACCTGTCCAATTTCTAATTCGCCTTCGATTAAATCGCCTTCGAACATACCACGTTTAGCTCGGCCTCTACCCAAAAGCTGGCTTAACTCTTCTTTACTAGCTCCAGAATTTTGAGCGGCCTCTACTTTTTGATAAAATTCATTTTTAATTAAACGAACTGGCGTTAAATCTTTTAAAGTTAAAATAGTATCGCCATCACCTGCATTAATAACAGACTTTTTAAATTCAATATGTGCAGAAGATTCTTCACTAGCAACAAATCGACTTCCTATTTGAACAGCTTCTGCCCCTAGAGCCATTGCAGCTAACATTGCTCTGCCGCTTCCTATACCACCCGCAGCAATTAAAGGAAGTTTTACTTTTTCTTTAATCATTGGAATTAAGCACATGGTTGTGGTTTCTTCCCTTCCATTATGTCCGCCGGCTTCAAAACCCTCAGCAACAATAGCATCAACACCAGCCTCTTCACATTTAAGCGCAAATTTTAAATTAGCTATAACATGAACAACCTTAATTCCTTTTTCTTTTAATATTGAAGTCCAGGTTTTAGGGTTACCCGCAGAGGTAAAAACAATTTTTACACCTTCTTCAATTATGATTTGAATATGTTTATCAATATCTGGGTATAAAAGCGGTAGATTAACCGCAAATGGTTGATTGGTTGCCGCTTTACATTTTCGAATTTGATCTCTTAAAATATCAGGATACATAGAGCCTGCGCCAATAATGCCCAAACCACCTGCGTTTGAAACAGCAGATGCTAATTCCCAGCCACTACACCAAATCATGCCCGCCTGAATAATTGGATATTTAATATCAAATAATTCGGTAATTCTATTCTTAAACATGGTATTATTTCTTTCGACAAATCATTAATCCATCACGAATTGGGAAAAGCACTGATTCTACACGTGAATCTTGATTTACCTTTTTATTATAGGCATCAATTGCTTTGGTTTCTTTGTCTTTTTCTAATTCTTTTTCAATTAATATTTTGCCACTCCACAAAACATTATCTGCAATTATTAATCCTCCAGGATTTACAGAATCAATTACTAAATCAAAATAATTAGCATAATTTTCTTTATCAGCATCTATGAAAACCAAATCCCATTTTTGATTTAATTCTGGTATAATTTTCATAGCATTTCCTAACTTAAAATGCATTTGAGATGCAAATGGAGATTGACCCCAATATTCTTTTACCATTTGCTCTAACTCTTCATTAACATCAATGGAATATAATTGTCCGCCTGAAGCCAAACCCTCAGCCAAACAGAGAGCGCTATAACCAGTATAAGTTCCAATTTCTAAGATCGTTTTGGGTTGTTGAATTTTAGATAACATACTTAAAACTCTTCCCTGCAAATGTCCGGATAACATGCGGGGCAACATTACATTTTCCCAAGTACTTCTATTTAATTTTTTTAATAATTCAGGTTCTACGGCTGAATGATTTTCAACATACTTACTTAACTCTTCTGAAATAAATTCCATATCTATGAATCTTAATAACCAAAAATATCCTCTAAGCTTAATTCTTTTAGTTTACCTAAAGACTTAACAAATTCCATATCTAATTTTTCTTTAGAACCCATAATTGCTAATGAATAAGTTCCATTCATGAATTGGGTTTGGAAATTCGCAATATCACCTAATGAAATTCTGGAGCATTCGTTATAAATAAACCAATTAGGATCCATATCCCAACCTTGTTTTTTAATTCTATCTAAATAAGCAAAAGTTTCAAATCCGTTAACTCTAGTAGATGCTACCTGCTGCTTAACTGCTGATATTGCTGCTTCAATTAATTTGGCATCATTAACTGAGGCTTGCAATAATTCATTCATAGATTTTACAGCATCATTTAATTTATCGGCCTGAGTTCCAACATAGGCCATAGAAAATGCTATATCCCCTTTTTCTGAAGGTAAAACAAATCGGCTAGAGGTGCTATATGCCAAAGCCTTTGATTCTCTAATGGTTTGAAAAACCACTCCTGCCATGCTACCTCCAAAATATTCATTAAATACCCTTGAATTAGCCGAAACTTTAAAATCTGCTTTTCCATTATTCTTAACCCACATCACCTCTGCCTGAACCATATCTCTATTTAAAAACAGAACCTCACCTTTGGTTTTTGCAATTTTAAATTCTTTAGCTTTTTTGGCCTTTTTATATTTTTTATTATCAAAAAATGGATAAACAACAGTAGTAATTTCTTCAGAATTTTGAGGACCATAATACCATATTTCATGCTCAAAACTGAACAATTGTTTAATTTCATTTTCCATTTCTTTTACCGATAATTTATTCAAGTCTTTAGCCGAAATTTTATAGGTAAATGGATTATTCGCTCCATATTTTAAATAACTAGATAAGGCCTCTTGAAAAATAATTCCCTTATCTAATTTTGCGTCTTCTCTTTCTTTTAAAACATTACCAACATGTTGTTTTAATACTTCGTCATCAATACTAATTTGAGTGAACAAGTGTTCAATTAATACTAATGCCTCTTTTAAATTTTTTGAAGGGCCTTCAATTTTTAAAATACTTTGTTTTTCATTTACAGTGAAACTCCAGTTTATAGCTAGAGCAAAAAACTCTTGATTTATTTGAGCATTAGACTTGTTAGAAGTTTTTAAATAAGGTAAAATTGTTGCAGCCTCATTTAACTTTAAATTATTTAATCGACCCATTGGAAATACGAAAGCGAGTGTAAATAAATCATTCTCATTATTTTTCAAATAAGAGAATTTACGTTTACCTAAATCCATTTGTTTAACCGAAGTATCTAAATCAACAAATTGAGGAGAAATTGGAAGAACAGATCTTCTTAATATATTTTTTACATAACCTGATTCAGTTCCTCTATTTAACTCAACTGGAGTAATTTGGGGTTTATCTACTTTTTGTTCTGGCTTTAGCGGCCCTACTTCTTTATAAACAACCGCATGATTTTCGGTATAATATTTATTAGCAAAATCAACTAATTCTTGTTTAGTAATATTTTCTAGCTTAGAAAAATCAGTATAAGTGTACCAATCAATTTCTAATACAAAAGCTTTAACTAAAGCATCTGCCCTGCCTTGATTAGATTCAAATAATTTAGTTTGATTTACTTTTTCATTTAATAAAATGGCCTTTAGATTATTTTCATCAAAATCTCCTTTTTTAATTTTATCAATTTGTTCCCAAATTAATTTTTCAAGATCCTGTAGACTTTGGCCTTCTAAAGGCATAGCCTGAAAAATATGGCAATTAAAATCCCGCAAGGGAAAATAAAAAGAACCCGCATATAGGGCTTTTTGTGACTTAACTATATTTAAATCAATTAAACCAGCAACACTATTACTTAACAATAAATCAATTAATTTTAATTTAAGATTTTCATCGGTATTTCTTGGATTATTAAATGGGAAAGCCATCATTAACATGGCAGGCTTAGGCCCTTGAACCGTTACCACTCGTTTTTCCAAATCTTGAACCGGAATTGCTGGGCCATTTAGGGCCTGAGGTGAAGATAACCAAGTTCCAAATTGATCATTAATTAATTCGATTACTTCTTTAGGATCAAAATCGCCCGACATAATTATGGCCATATTATTAGGTACATAATATTTTTTAAAGTAATCTTTAATGGCTTTAATCGATGGATTTTTAAGGTGCTCTACCGTACCAATGGTGGTTTGAGTTCCGTAAGGATGATTAGGAAATAAGGCTTTAAATAAGGCTTCAAAACCTAAATTATAATCATCATCCATTGAAATATTTTTTTCTTCATAAACAGCTTCGAGTTCGGTATGAAAAAGTCTAAAGACTGGATCTCTAAAACGATCTGCTTCTATTTTTATCCATTTTTCAACAGAATTTGAAGGAATTGCATTTACATAAACTGTTTCATCAAAAGAAGTATAAGCGTTGGTTCCAGTGGCTCCAATGCCCGACATTAATTTATCATATTCATTAGCAATTGAAATTTTAGAAGCCATGTAAGAAAAGCTATCTATCATTTTATAAACTTGCTTGCGCGATAAAGAATCTTTTTGAAGAGCATAAATTTCATAAAGGTTTTCAATACGATCTAAATATGCTTTTTCTGCATGATAACCTTTAGTTCCAAATTCGCTGGTTCCTTTAAATAACAAATGTTCTAAATAATGCGCTAAACCAGTATGATCAGCGGGGTCATTTTTAGAACCTGTTCTAACTGCTATATAAGTCTGAATTTTAGGGGCTTTTTTGTTTACTGTTAAATAAACATTTAAGCCATTTTCTAAAATATAATGCTGAACATTGGCAGGATCATTAGGGTAAGTAATCAGTTTAACTTTGTTGGTATCTATCCCCGCAAGGGCTAATAAAGAAAAACTAATTAGGTAAATAGAAAAAAGCAGTTTTTTCATGAATATTTATTTTTTACAGTTTGCAAATTAAAAAAAATTAGCGGTAATGCCCTAAAATTGGCAATTTAAAAAGAAGATCTCTCCATAAATGAAAGTAGTTTTTATAAAAAAGTCAAAATACTTTGAAATACGGGTAAGATAGCCTAATTTTGCATCGCAAATAAGATACTTAACTTATTTGCACATGAACCTTCCTTCACATAAATTTCATTCAGACGGGCTTACCTTTGACGACGTATTGGTTGTGCCCTCCTATTCAGAAGTCCTTCCAAGAGAAGTTGAAACTGGAACTTATTTAACCCGAAATATACGCATTAATGTACCTATTGTTTCTGCTGCAATGGATACCGTTACCGAGGCTAATTTGGCAATTGCCTTAGCTCAAGAAGGTGGCATTGGTATTTTGCACAAAAACATGTCTATAGAAAGACAGGCTGCTGAAGTACGAAAAGTAAAACGTAGCGAAAGCGGGATGATTGTTGATCCGATTACATTATACCCAGACCAAAATCTTGAATCTGCTCTTAGCATAATGAAAGAGAATAAAATTGGCGGTATTCCGGTGATTGATCAAAACGGGCATTTAGTAGGTATATTGACTAATAGAGACCTTCGTTTTCAGCATGATCTAACTAAAAAAGTTAGTGAGGTTATGACTAAAGACAATTTAATAACAGCACCAGAAGGTACTACTTTAAAAAATGCTGAAGCTATTTTACAACAGCATAGAATTGAAAAATTACCTGTAGTTGATAAACACGGAAAATTAACTGGCTTAATTACTTATAAAGATATTCTAAAACATCGTGACCATCCTTTTGCTTGCAAAGATTCTTTAGGGCGTTTATTAGTTGGAGCAGCAGTTGGAATTACCGCTGATACTCTTGAACGCGTTGAAGCTTTAGTAAAAGCTGGTGTAGACGTAATTACCATTGATACAGCACACGGACACTCTAAAGGAGTAATTACTGAATTGAAAAAAGTAAAAGCTGCTTTTCCAAATTTAGATGTTATCGTAGGAAATATTGCAACGGGTGAGGCTGCTGCAGCATTAGTTGGAGCAGGTGCTGATGGAATTAAAGTTGGAGTTGGACCAGGCTCTATTTGTACCACTCGAATTATTGCAGGTATCGGTGTTCCCCAATTATCGGCAATTATGGAAGCCGCAGAAGCAATTCAAGGTAGTGGCGTTCCGATTATTGCTGATGGTGGTATTCGTTATTCAGGTGATATAGTTAAAGCCATAGCCGCTGGAGCCAGCACCATTATGGCGGGTTCATTATTCGCAGGTTGTGAAGAATCTCCTGGTGAAACCATTATTTATGATGGAAGAAAAGTAAAATCTTATCGCGGAATGGGTTCAATAGAAGCAATGAAAGAAGGTTCTAAAGACCGTTATTTCCAAGATGCGGAAGAAGAAATTGCTAAATTAGTTCCGGAAGGTATTGTAGGAATTGTTCCATACAAAGGATCTTTAAGAGAAATTGTTTACCAATATGTTGGCGGATTAAAAGCAGGTATGGGATATACCGGTTCCAGAACTATTCATGATTTGCAAAAAGCTAAGTTTATAAAAATCACTAATGCAGGTATGAAAGAGTCGCATCCTCATGATATACGCATAACTAAAGAGGCTCCAAATTATAGCCGCTAAAATATTCGACTAAAAAAGAGGGTAAAAATTCACCCTCTTTTTTTATTATAAAAATAAATTTACCTTTAAATTATGAAAATATTTAAAACGTTTTTTCTACTTATTGCACTAATTTCAATAAACTTTTGCCATACAAAAGCCCAGGATAGTTCTATTTATAAATCAAAACCAAAATACCCTAGCATTAATATATCTTCAAGTTTAAGTTCCCTTCTACCCTCCTTTTATCAAAATACAGGTATTATAAATTTAGGAACCGAAATTAACTTAAACGAAAACAATAGTATCTATTTAAATGGAGGTTATATTTTTCCTTATGGCCCGCTAAGAAATCGCATTTTACGATTAAATACAGAACATATTAATGGAAATCATTTTCAAGTAGAATATCGCAATTACCAGGAAAGTTATGCTGATAAAAAAAGCCCAAACAAACAGCATAAAAAATATTGGGCTATCAATTATAGTTTCTATAATACAAAGGCTTATAGAATTCAAAAAGTTCCAGATCCAGCATCAATAAATTATAATGTAATTGGAGCATCAACCGCTGAATTCCATGAAAATAATTACGAAGTATTTAGAATATCTAATGGTTTTAATTTTAGAATGGGCATTAAAACCCAATATAAATCTGGAATTTTTATTGATAAATCTATGTTATTCGGATTAAGATATATTCAAAGTAATAGTATTAATAAATTATATGGCAATCCTGATTTTTTTAAAACCAATCAAAGAGAAGCCTTAATATTTAAACCATACGACCAAGGAAATAGCATTGTTCCACAAATACTTTTTCAAATAATAATTGGTTATCAAAGGAATAAATAACTAATTTTTTTCTAGTACTTTTTTAAGTTTATCTGGTAAAATAGTTTCTTTTACACCTTCGGCCAATCCCCCAATCCATAAGATAATTGGGCCTTGAAATTTTTTCTTTTCAAAGCTAAATTTATACCGTTGCAATTTTTTTCCCTTGCGGGGATTTGAATCATGAACAATTTTATTAGCAGCAAAACTGATTAAAGTAGCTTTTTTCAACTTTCCTTTCCGCTCTTTAAAAATTTTTAAATCCAAATCATCATATTCAAAATCTATAAAACCATTATTATGTCTATCGTCGCAAACCCCAAATAATCTTATACTTCGAACATTGCCTTTATTAATTTCCAAAGGATAAAAATGAGCGATTAATGGATTTAATTTTTTAAAATCAAAACCTGCTATATTAATTATATAATTATGATGATGGCTATGCAGAGGGAATTCAGCTGAAACCCAAATTTTGGTAATTCCTAAAAATGTGCCACTGGCATTCAATAGCATTTTAGCATCATCAAATAGACCTGATTTAAACCCAATTACTGAACCATTGAAATTATTTATTAGAATGCTAAATGCTTCGTTCTCCCCTTTATTTATTAATAAAGTATTTATTGTTGCATTCCAGAAAAGAATGGAATCTATTTGAACATTATATTTAATTTTATTCAAATAATGCTGTAAACCCATTTTTTCTAAATAAGGGTTTATGAGTTTATTTTTATCTTTCAGCAGCAAAATCTCTGGTTTTTCAATAATTAATTCCCTTACATGTATTTTGTCTTTTATTAAAGAATCACTTTTAAATCCTTTTATTTTCAAGTTTGGAATAAAAATATCAGAAAAAACTTTTTGATACTTTTCTTGGAAAGCTAATTTTCTTAACGATTTATTCGGATAAAATGAACAGTTGTTCATTTCAAAAATATCTTCATTTGAAGAATAATTGATATCACTAATTTTTATGCTATAAGGTAAAAACTCAGGATGAAAATCAATTTTTTGAAAGTTCAATTTTAAAGAATCCCATCTTATCCCTTTTTGCAAAGCCATATTTGGCAATGGGTTAAAAGAAATATCATTCATTTTTAACGAAAATAACTCGGCATTAAAAAGAGTATCCGTCTTACTGTAGTTTGGGAAAAAAATAAAAGAAGCTGAATCTATTTTTAATTGGTCGAAATTTAATTTTAAATAATAATTTTTATTCCTCTCCTTCTTTTGAATTTCTTTTTGTTTTGATGAAAATAATTGTAAGCTCGGCTTTAATAATTCGAGCGAATTAAATTCAATTTCATGATTCAACCATAATTTAAGTGCTTTAAAACCAGAAATCTTTAAAGATTTAGCACTAAAAAATACAGGTAAAAAGCCTTGGTTATTTATACTGGTGGTATCCGATTTTAAATTTACATTAATTAGATTAATGGATACAGATTTCCATTCAAAATTAAAGTCAATCTCCTCATAAGTTAATGTATAATAATCTCCGAAAACCTTATATAATTCAGAAGAAATCTTTTCTTTTAAATGATCCTTAAAAAAGAAATTGAAATAAATAAAAGCTGTTAAAATAAATAAGGTCAAAAACCCTAAAAAAACTTTTAACAGCTTTTTCATTTAAAATTTAACAGCAATAACTGAAATTTCTACATTGGCATCTTTAGGTAAACGAGATACCTGAACGGTTTCCCTTGCGGGAAAAGGCTCCTTAAAATAGGTTCCATAAACCTCATTAATTTCTGAGAATTGATTCATATCAGAAATAAAAATGGAAGACTTAACTACATTAGAAAAATCCATACCCGCTTCATTTAACAAAGCTTTGATGTTTTCTAAAACCATTTTAGTCTCATCTTTGATATTGTTTTGTACCATTTGACCGGTTTTAGGGTCAATGGCAATTTGTCCGCTGCAATAAAGCGTATGGCCAACCATAATGGCTTGACTATAGGGACCAATTGGTGAAGGAGCATTTGAAGTTTTTATAACGGATTTTGACATAGGTAATGTATTTTTGCCATCATTATTTTGCATATTACATGAACATACTAATAATAGGGCAGGAAAAACGAGTTGATATTTTATCAGTTTTTTTAACATCCAAAGGATTTACAAACTTAACCAAAGTTAATAAATACAACGGACAAAATCATTTTGATTTAGTATTTGATTTAGATTTTGATCAAAAACAACCGGATTTAAGTATTTATTCAAATTTAAATTGCCCTTTAATTCTTAGTTCAGTTTTAATAGAATTATCTAGCATAAACGGAATTAACCAATTAAAATTCCCCGTTTATGGGTTTAACGCAATACCGGGTTTTATTGAAAGGGACCAATTTGAAATGAGCTCCTTGCGGGATGAAAATAAAGCCATAATCGAAACTATTTTATCAGAAAAAAATATTGGTATAAATTGGGTTAAAGATCGAGTAGGGATGGTTAGTCCACGAATCATTTTTATGATTATTAATGAGGCTTATTATACCGTTCAGGAAAAAACTGCTGAAAAAAACGATATTGATATCGCGATGAAATTAGGAACCAATTACCCCAAAGGTCCATTTGAATGGCTTAATACCTGCGGAATTGAACAAGTGTATAAAACTTTAGAAGCCGTATATAACGACACAAAAGATGAGCGTTATAAAATTTGCTCTACCCTAAAAACAGAATATTTAAAAAATCAAAATCAATAAAATCAGGCATTTATGTCACTAACTTACAACAGAAGAAGTTATTCAGATGAGGTTTTAGTAGAACTTTATAAAGAAATTTTATACCCTAGAATGATTGAAGAAAAAATGTTGATTCTTCTTCGTCAAGGCAAAATAAGCAAATGGTTTTCAGGAATCGGACAAGAAGCCATTGCGGCAGGGGTTTCATACACTTTAGAAGAAGATGAATATGTTTTGCCATTACATAGAAATTTAGGTGTTTTTACAGGTAGAAAAATCCCTTTTAATCAACTTTTTGCGCAATGGCAAGGCAAAAAGTCAGGATTTACTAAGGGTAGAGATAGAAGTTTTCATTTTGGAACTAATGAGTATCATATTGTAGGTATGATTTCTCATTTAGGGGCTATGTTAGGTGTAGCTGATGGAATTGCACTAGCTCATAAATTAAAAAATGAGAAAAAAATAGCCTTAGTTTTTTCAGGTGATGGTGGCGCTTCTGAAGGAGATTTCCATGAAGCTATAAACACCGCTGCTGTTTGGGATTTGCCTGTAATTTTTTTAATTGAAAATAATGGTTACGGTTTATCCACACCAAGTTCTGAGCAGTTTAAATGCAAACAATTTATTGATAAGGCCATTGGTTATGGCATTGAAGGTTTTCAAGTAGATGGAAATAATATTTTAGAAGTTCATGATGTATTATCAAAACTATCTAAAAGCATGCGAGAAAACCCAAGACCTGTTATTCTAGAATGTATGACTTTTAGAATGAGAGGGCATGAAGAGGCTTCTGGAACCAAATATGTACCTCAAGAGCTTTTTGATGAATGGGGTAAAAAAGACCCCGTTGAAAATTACGAGAAATATTTATTATCCATTAACTTATTAAATGAAGATTTAATAAAACAAATTAAAACGGATTTTAAATCAGAAATAGAAAAGGGTTTAGAGGATGTTTTCAATCAGGAAGAAATCACCGCCAATACTGAGGAAGAAATTAATGATGTGTATGCAACATATAATTTCATAGAAACCCTTCCTGAAACCGAAAATAAATCGAACAAAAGATTTATTGATGCAATATCTGACGGATTAAAATTAGCCATGCGTAAACATGATAATTTAATTTTAATGGGGCAAGATATTGCAGAATATGGTGGAGCTTTTAAAGTAACCAAAGGTTTTGTAGAAGAGTTTGGAAAAGCTAGGGTAAGAAATACTCCATTATGCGAATCAGCAATTATAGGTGCTGCTTATGGTTTAAGTATTAAAAACTTTAAATCTATGGTAGAAATGCAATTTGCCGATTTTGTAAGTTGTGGTTTTAATCAAATTGTAAATAACCTAGCTAAATCACATTACCGCTGGGGACAAAATGCAGATGTAGTAGTTAGAATGCCAACTGGAGCAGGGGTTGCTGCTGGCCCATTTCATAGTCAAAGTAATGAGGCTTGGTTTTTTCATACTCCTGGTTTAAAAGTTGTTTACCCGTCTAGTCCATCCGATGCTAAAGGATTATTATTAGCTTCATTTGAAGATCCCAATCCAGTTATGTTCTTTGAACATAAAGTACTTTACAGAAGTATAGAAGAAGAAGTTTTTGATGATTATTATACCATAGAAATTGGTAAAGCAAAAACTGTAAAAGAAGGTAATGAAGTGAGCATAATTACCTACGGCTCTGGAGTTCATTGGGCATTAGATTATTGTAAAAATAAAGGTATTGATGCTGATATTGTAGATTTAAGGACCTTATTACCATGGGATAAAACAGCAGTTTTAGACTCAGTTAAAAAAACAGGTAAAGCCTTAGTTTTACATGAAGATACTCTAAGTGGTGGTATAGGAGCAGAAATAGCCGCATTTATTGCAGATAAAGCATTTAAATATTTAGATGCTCCAGTAAAGAGAGTGGGTTCTTTGGATACTCCTGTGCCTTTCGCCAAAAATTTAGAAGATAATTTCTTAGCCAAAAACTATTTAGGAAAAGAATTAGAAGAATTATTAAATTTTTAAAATCAATATGAGATTAATACTTGCAAGTCTTTTAATTTTTTCATTTTTTGCTTGTCAAAAAAATAAATCTCTTGAGTTAATTTCTTCATCATTTGAAAGATCTAAGGGAGATTCAGCAACGAATTATGAAGAAGGTATGGAGATTTTTAAAAGTCTTGCAAAAAGCTCCCCTCATATTGAAATTTCGCGTTTTGGATATGCAGATAATGGAATGCCTTTGCATTATATCATTTTTTCTGAGGATCAAAATTTTAATCCATTTAATGCGGAAGAAAAAAATAAAAATATTGTATTAATTAATAACGCCATTCATGCTGGAGAACCAGATGGTACCGATGCTTGCATTCTTTTATTAAAAAATTTAGCAACTCAAAAAAACCTTAGAGATAGCCTAAAAAATACCGTAATTTTAATAATTCCATTTTATAATTTAGGAGGTGTTTTAAATAGAAATTCTAGCACTCGTGTTAATCAAAATGGTCCCGCAGAATACGGATTTAGAGGTTCTGCAAGGAATTACGATTTAAATAGAGATTTTATTAAAGCCGATGCTGAAAATACCAAGGCATTTTATAAATTATTTCATGAGTGGAACCCCGATATTTTTATAGATAACCACGTTAGTAATGGTGCCGATTATCAATATACCTTAACTTATATTGCTACTCAATATCAAAAATTAGGAGTTTACGCAGGCCCATATTTAAAAAATGTTTTAGAACCTGAAATAAAAGCCAATTTATCCCGCAAGGGAATAATTAACAGTCCATATGTTAATGTTTTCAAGACTATTCCGGATAGCGGTTTTGAAATGTTTTTAGAAACGCCTCGTTATGCAACGGGTTATGCTGCTTTGTTTCATAGCTTTGGATTTGTTTGTGAAACTCATATGCTTAAACCTTATAAAGAAAGGGTTTATGCTACTTTAGAATTCATGAATTCTATTCTTAAAGTATGTGAAAATAATGGGACTGAAATTAAAAAAATCCGAAAAATAGCTAATGAAGAAATTAAATATCCTAAGTATTTTACCTTAAATTGGTCTATTAACACAGATTCTTTTGAATGGCTTAATTTTAAAGGCTATGAGGCTGAATATTTAATTAGTAAAATAACTGGTAAAGAGCGTTTATTTTATAATAGAAATAAGAAATTTGAAAAACCCATTAAATTTTTCTCTTTTTATAATGCCAATGACAGCGTAAAAAAACCAGAAGCTTATATAATTCCAAAAGCTTGGGCATTTATTTCAGAACGACTTAAAGAAAATGGGGTTTTTGTTTCTGAATTAACAGAAGATAGTTTAATAGAAGTAGAGCAATATCAAATTATTTCAGAAAATACTTATGGCCCCTACGAAGGGCATTATGTTCATAATAATGTTGAGACCAAAACAATTATTAACAAAAAGAAATTTAATAAAGGCGATTTTGTTATTAAATGCAATCAGAAATCCAACCGATTTATTATTGAAACACTAGAACCTAAGGCGATAGATTCCTATTTCGCATGGGGATTTTTTGATATTATCCTGCAAAGAAAAGAGTATTTTTCTGACTATGTATTTGAAGATTTGGCTTATGATTATTTATTAAAAAATCAGGAATTAAAGGCAAGTTTCGAAGCAAAGAAAAATCAAGATACTGCATTTAATAATAATGCTTCTGCTCAATTAAAATATATTTATGAAAATAGCCCTTGGGCAGAAAATTCATACCGGATTTATCCGATTTATCGCATCCCCGCAAGGGAAAATAATTAATTTCTTATAAAAATAAATTGACCGTTTCGGCTAACATTATAAGGTTTCAAATTATAAATTGCCGGGCCTTCACTAACGGTTCCACCTCCTAAGTAAAATGAAGAATTGCAGCAAGGAGTAAAATCTGTTCCATTATAAGATCCACATCGGGCAAAAGTATTAGAAGTAGGTTCTACGCTAACGGTAGCACATGAATCTTGGCTTTTGTAAGAGCAATTTCTATCCATAGCATAAAAACTACCGTCAAAATCATGAAAAACAATAATTCCCCTTACTCCACCATCCACATAAACCCAGCGACCAGGAATCTGAAGATCTAAATACTCAGGCAATGAAATATTTATAGTAATATTAACCGGCACATTTGGAACAGTAAAATCTTGAGGAGTTTCTCTTTTGCAAGCAAATCCTAAAAACATAATTACTATTAACAAAAATCGATTCATACTTCTATAACGAAATTAAATACTAAAGCGTGTAATCGTAAAATCCTTTTCCCGTTTTTTTACCATGATGTCCTGCTAAAACCTTTTGTTCTTGAATTCTTGAAGGTCTAAATTTACTATCATAATGGAAAAGTTTATACATAGATGAGGTTACAGAAAAATTAGTATCAACCCCAATTAAATCCATTAATCGGAATGGCCCCATTTTAAAACCAGAACTTTCCAAAATTTTATCAATAGTTTCTAAATCTGCAACACCTTCTTCTAATAATTTAAGAGCTTCTACATAATAATGACGAGCCACTCTATTAACAATAAATCCAGGCGCATCAGCTGCTAAAACAGGCACTTTTTGAAGTGATAAAACCCAGCTTTTACAAATTTCTATTAACTCAATTTTTGTATGAGCCCCTTGAATAATCTCAACTAACTTCATTAAATGAGCTGGATTAAAAAAGTGTATGCCAATTATTTGTTCTGGATATTTACAAGCTGCTGATATTTGAGTAATTGGAATACTTGAAGTATTAGTTGCATAAATACAATCCGGACCGTTTAGTTCAGATAACTTATTAAATAATTCAATTTTAGGCTCTGGTTTTTCGATAATGGCCTCAATTATCAAATCGCCTTTTAAATGATTAAAATCTGAAGTGAAAGTTAAATTTTCTTTCGTTCTTTGAAAATCAGCTTGACTTAATTTGCCCTTTTCTACCGCTACTGAAAGATTTTTATCGATTCCCTTTTCTGCTTTTAATAAAGCCAACTCATTAATATCAAATAAGATGGTTTTATAACCTGCATTAGCACTAACTTGAGCTATGCCGCTACCCATTGTTCCAGAACCTATTATAACTATTGTTTTAATCATTATTAAATCCGTTTAAAGGGTTATATGATAAATACCAAGCCGTATTAAAAATTAATTTTACACGTATTAACAAATTATCAAATTCAATTCTTTTGTAAACATCATTGGGAGTGTGATAATCAGAATGTAATCCAGAAAAATAAAAAACCACAGGAATTCCTTTTTTAGCAAAGTTATAATGATCTGAACGATAATATAATCTCAATGGATCTGAAGGATCATTATATTTAAAATCTAAATTTAAGGATAATGAACTCTGATTAACTTCATTTACCACATTATGTAATTTAGGGTTTATTTTATCGGAACCAATCACATAGATATATTTGTTATCATTCAAATGGGCAGAATCAGAGCGGCCAATCATATCAATATTGATATTTGCTATGGTTTTATTTAAAGGCCATAAAGGATTTTCAACATAATGTTTTGAACCCAATAAACCTTTTTCTTCACCAGAGAAGAATAAAAAAATAATGCTTCGATAAGGTTTAAATCCCTTTGACTCTGCTAATTTAAAAATTCGAACTATTTCTAAAATGGAAGAAATTCCTGAGCCATTATCATCAGCTCCAAAATAAATACCTTTAGACGTTTTTCCTAAATGGTCATAATGACCAGAAATAATAATGGCCTCATCAGGTTTTACACTTCCTTTAATAAATCCAATAATATTAAATGCCGAGTCTGAATACGAATAATAATCATTTTTCTTTTTAGAAGAAAAGCCCGTGTAAAATGATTGGATATAATTAAGCCCTAAAGGCTCCAGTTTATAAGATTTCAGCTTTTTTGTAATATATTTAATAGCGGCCAGTTCACCCTTGGAAGAGGTCTCTCTGCCTAACATTTTTTTTGAGGCTAGTTTTTTTACTCCGCTTTTTAAATATCTAACACTAATCTTTTGCCCCCAAATATTAGCATCATTTATAAAAACGCTGTCAATTTGAGCATAAGAGGTGCTTATACTAATTGATAAGACTAAAAGAATAAAAAACTTAAATGTTTTCAATTTTTGAAACTCTATTTTGGTGGCGACCACCTTCAAAACTTGCATTTAAAAATGAGTTAACAATTTCAGAAGCTATATAATCACTAATAAAACGTGCTGGCAAACACAATACATTAGCATTATTATGCTGGCGGGCTAATGCGCCTAACTCAGGTAACCAGCATAGGGCAGCTCTGATGCCTTTATGCTTATTAGCCGTGATGCAAACACCATTTCCACTACCACAAATTAATATCCCTAAATCAGCAGATCCACTACTTACTTCATTAGCCAATGGGTGAACGTGATCAGGATAATCAACAGATTGAGGTCCATCAGTCCCGAAATTTTTAACCTCATGACCTAACTTAATAAGTTGCTCGGTAATTTTTGCTTTTAATTCAAAGCCTGCATGATCACCACCAATTGCAATTTTCATATCTTAATTATTTAATAATTCTTTTGCTTTATTTGATTCAACCCTCTTTGCAACCAAAATACTAATTTCATATAAACCATAAATTGGGAAAGTCATTAATATTTGCGAGGTTACATCTGGAGGAGTAACTATTGCTGCCAAAATTAATATCACCAAAAAGGCTTGCCGTCTATATTTTTTTAGAAAACTTACACTTACTAAGCCAATTTTAGACAAGAAATAAATTACCATAGGTAATTCAAAAACCACCCCTGTGGCAAAAGTCAATACTGTTACAAAACCAATATATGATTCGAGCGTAATTTGATTAACAACTTGTTCGCTAATTCTATAGGCCCCTAAAAAAGAAAGTGAAATAGGGGTTAAAAAATAATATCCGAATAAAATTCCTACTACAAATAATAAAGATCCCCAAAATACCAGACCCGTAGCATAGTTTCTTTCCTTTTGTTTTAGAGCTGGTCTAATAAATTTCCAAACCTCAAATAATATATAAGGAAATGCACAGATTAAACCCGTAATAAAAGACACCATTAGATGCTGAGTAAATTGACCACTCATGGTAATGTTCATGATTTCAAAGCCAATTTCTTTTAAACATATCGAATCATTACCATAAATATAAAAACTAAGATCACAAAGTCTTTGGTAGGTCCAAAAATCAATGGTTTTAGGACCAAAAATTAGGGTATCAAAAACAAAATCTTTATAGACAAAAGCGAGAATGAAAAACACTAAAACAACCAATAAAGACCGGATGATATGCCATCGCAAATCTTCAATATGATCAAGGAATGTCATTTCCTTATCTTCTTCTTCCCAAGGTTGATCCATCGGCATTTTGCAAAGATAATAATTAGCCTCTTTTTAATTAAGAAAACTTATTCAAATAGACAAATTGAAAATTTTAGTAATAGAAAATTGAAATTTAATTTATTTTAGCGCTATAAATTAGCGAGATGGATAAAATTTGGAGCTTTTCCGAAAATGTAGTCAAAGAACTCAATGCCTATTTCTTCGTTTTTGATTCAAATGAAATTTTAATTGATTTCCATACTCCAAAAAACACGGATAATAGCTTCAATTTTGAAAATGCCAAGGGTAAAAAAATAGAGAGTTTTACCCCTGTTTTTATTTACCAGAACTTCAAAAAATCGCTGAATAAGCTTATTTCAAGCGGAAAAAAACAAAAATTTGAATATGAAATAATAAAAAGCCCTGACCTAACCGAAACATTTGAGGTAAGTATCAGTGCTATTGAAAATAACCTTTTTCTTGCATCAATTGCAAATAATACAGAATCATCTATAGCTAGAAATCAAAATTTAACCAATCAAACCATAATCAACAGCATTTTTAACTCTTTAGAAGACGTAATTTGGTCTGCCTATTACCCAAATGGTGAAATGTTATTTTTAAGTCCATCGGCTGAAAGATTATTTGGGTTAGACTATAAAGAAATGATGAATGACCCACATTATTGGGAAAAAATTATTCATGAAGACGATAAATATATTATTGATATTATCAAAAAAGACTTAGAAACTAAATCAGAATTTTATTACGAATATCGTATTGTTTGTAAGGGTGAAACTAAATGGATTCGTAACAAAGGGAAAGTATTTTTTGAAGATAATAAGCCGAAACGTTTAGATGGTCTAATAACGGATATTACCTTTAGAAGAAATGCAGAAGAAGAATCAAAACGAAGTAAAGATTTTTTATATCATAGCTCTAGAATTGCAAAAGTTGGTGGTTGGGAATACGATGTCATTCAAAACAAGAATATTTGGACCCAAGTGACCTATGAAATTTATGAAATTGACGATTTAAACTATGAGCCAAAACCAGAAGAAGGAATTTTATTTTATAGAGAAGGCCATTCACGCACTGTAATTGAACAAGTGTTCAATGAAGCAATCAGTAATGGCAAGCCCTTCGACGTACAACTCGAATTTATTTCAGCCAAAGGAACAAAAAAATGGGTAAGGTCTATAGGAATTCCAGAAATGCTTAATGGGAAGTATGTTCGGGTTTCCGGGGTTATTCAAGATATTACTGAAAGAAAAAATCACGAAGATCTTATTCTGCAACAAAATAAAGCTTTAAAAGAGATTGCATTCAATAATTCGCACTTAATCCGCCACCCATTAGCCAATATTTTAGGCTTAATTAACTTATCTTCTAATGAAGAAATGCCCGAAACTGTAAAAAGTTATTTTAAAATGATTGAGGACGAGATGAAGAAATTAGATAAAATTATTCATGATATAGTCCGAAATGCATCAAAATATTAAGCTCAAAACACCTTTTGCATAATTATTGCGTTATTATTTGTAAATAATTTCCTTGCGGGATGAAAAAGTATCTTTTATTAATTATCGTTTCATTTTTATGGCAGTTTTCTACGGCGAAAAAAATCCTTATTCCTATGGATTTAAGTCAAAAAAATCATTTAAAAAGTTACGGAATTACATATTGGGTCCTTAGCAAAAATATTGAAGCTTATTGGTTACTAAATTATCGTGACGGTAGTTTTATGTTCGACCATTATGATGAGTTTGAAAAAGAATGTTTAATTAGGGGTATTAGCTTTGAGATTATTAGTGAATCTAAAGCCAATCAAATATTAGCAGAAATTGCAAATCCGGAGGTGAATATGGAATCGGTTAAGCTCTTAAAAGCCCCAAAAATAGCCGTGTATTCACCAAAAACTGCCCAGCCTTGGGATGATGCCGTAACACTAGTTTTAACATATGCCGAAATTCCATATGATATTGTTTTTGATGATGAAGTAATGAGTGATAAGTTACCTCTTTATGATTGGCTGCATCTACACCATGAAGATTTTACCGGGCAGTATGGAAAGTTTTGGTTCAGTCAAAGAAATCAACCTTGGTACCAAGAAAATGTTAAAGAAGCTGAAGCTATGGCAGCAAAACATGGGTTTCAAAAAGTAAGCGAATTAAAACTTGCAGTAAGTAAAAAAATTAGAGATTTTACTTTAGGCGGTGGCTTCTTATTTGCTATGTGCACTGCAACCGATACTTATGATATAGCCCTTGCTGCTGAAGGATTAGATATTTGCGAGAGCATGTTCGACGGTGATGGCTCTGATCCCAATTCACAAAATAAATTAGATTACGAAAACACCTTCGCATTTAAAGATTTTATTATTGACAAAAATCCCTACAGTGTTGAGTTCTCGAATATTGATATAGATCCTGACAAAAGACCATCAGAAAAAAATGATGTCTTCCTATTATTTGATTTTTCAGCTAAATGGGATATCATTCCTACGATGTTATGCCAAAACCATACTAAAATAATACAAGGTTTTATGGGACAAACCACAGCCTTTAGAAAATCTGTTATCAAACCTGGTATTTTAGTAATGGGAGAAAATAATTCCCTAAATGAAGCCCGATATATCCATGGTACCGCCGGTAAAGGAACTTTTACCTTTTATGGAGGGCATGATCCTGAAGACTATAGACATCTGGTAGGTGATCCACCAACTGACTTAGAATTACACCCAAATTCTCCTGGATACCGCTTAATTTTAAATAATATTTTATTTCCATCTGCAAAAAAGAAAAAACAAAAAACCTGAGAATGGTGCTATTCCTTAAATTATTAATTTATCGTTTCAATGAACGAAATTAAATATGGAAATACTTAGAAATTATCTTGAAAAATTTTTGCTATTAAGTGATGAAGAATGGCTTGATTTCAAAGAATGTATTGAAATAGAAAAAATATCTAAAAAAGATTTTATCCTAAAAGAAGGAGAAAAATGTGATTTTATAGCATTCATTCAAGAAGGTATTTTTAGTTTTTATAATTTCCATGAAGGAGAAGAAAAAATAACCGCTTTTTTCTTTTCTGGTGAATTTGCCTCAAACTATAGAAGTTTTCTTACCAAAAGCCCTTCAAAACATTGTATCGAGGCTTTACAAGATTCTATAATTTATAAAATAAAATTAGAAAAATTAATAAAACTATACGACAAACATAAAAGCATTGAAAGGCTTGGTCGCCTAATAGCTGAAAATCTTTATTTAGGAGTAGCTAATAGATTGGATTCATTCATGTTTGATAGCCCAGCTATTCGATACCAAGATTTATTAAATAGAAATTCTAAATTAATCTCCGAAATTCCTCAATATATGATAGCCTCCTACATAGGAGTAAAACCAGAAACATTAAGCAGAATTAGAGCTAGAAAATAATTTACATATCTATAGGAATTTATTGACTTTGGTCAATAAATTTGATTTATCCGTCCCTATACATTTGCTCCCTATTAAACTACAAATAGGAAAATGTATAAAAATGTAATCTTATTAATGCTCATATTAGGCATTAATCAAAACTTGTTTTCACAAGAACATCATTGGAAAGAAGAAATCAAACTAGGGGCTGTTTTTGGTTTAACCCAACCCATTTTTGTTTCAGGTTTTAATATAGAGGGCGTTTATATTCATAAAAGATGGATTTTTGACTACTCTCATGGTCATTCTCTTAACTTTCGAGGTGAAGCATTGACCGATAATCTCAAAAATCAAAGGGTTGAAATTTATATGCCCTTTACTACTGGTTTTGGTATAGGATATCGATTTACTAAATGGCTCAATCTGAGATTAGAACCTAAGTGGCATAGGTTTGACACCTATTATCAAGGAGAGGAAATTAATTCACAAAACCGGATACTAAGAAATAATACCTATAGCTTGGGACTTGGGCTTTATGGTTTTTTTCAACCATTTGAAAATAAATCTAATATTTTAAAAGGCATAAGCATCGCGCCAAGTATTCGCTTTTGGCCAACCATTTATTCTGATTTAAAAAATAATGAATTCAATTACCAAAACAAGTTAACCGGAAAAGAGGAGGTTTTAAACACACTAGACCCTGGATTTGGATTTACTCCATTCATTTTCAATATAAGCATAGGATATATGTTTAATCTCTAAAATAAATTTTAAACTATTTTAATTTTTAAAATTCATACCATGAAAAAACTTTTTTTAATCATTGGGTTATTTGGAGTATTTACCACTTCAATTTACTCCAAGCCGAATTTAAAACCCAATAAATTTGCAATAGAAACCGACATTCTTTGGCCATTTTTGGTCAATACTACTCGTAGCCATTTCATTTTTAAGCTTTGGGAAAAAAGAAATCTAAAGGGTGAAATTTACACAGGATTGAATATTGATTTTCCACGATTACGTGAAACCGAGGGACGATTTGCAGATTATAGCTTAGCCTTAGGTTATCGTCAATATTTATGGAAAGGGTTGCATTTAGAATATTCACAAACCACAGGACTTGGAGTTTTACAAAATCATGTTAGCACACAAAAAGACTACAAAAGCTTTGATTGGTTGGTTTCAGGTTATTTAGGTTATAAAATTGAATTTGGAAAGAATAAATTTTACTTATTACCTCAATTTGGTATAGCAAAAGTGGTATTTAAATCAAATCCTTGGCCAATATTTGAGAATAATACCTTGACAAAAGAAATAGGAGAAGAACCTTTCTTATTAGGTTCATTAAGATTAGGATATAATTTTTAAAAATTTCTCAATCCGCCAAGGTCCATCTAACACCAAAATTAAACATCCTTGGTTGGATTGGGTAATGGGGTGATGAGTAATATTTTCTCCCATTTAAATCCGTATTTACATGGGTAAATTTTAAAAATATATCAAAAGTATATACTCGGCCCGTTAAGAATAAATCAATTTGTGGATAATTACCAATTTGCACCCCGCTCTGAGTATGGTATGCTCTTAAAGCAGGATTATATGCCATTGCAGTGTAAGAAGAGTTATAAAAGAAGTCTAATCCTATTTGTGAAGTCATTGGACTACCAAACCACTTAAACTGCCAATACAATGACTGATAAGTACTTAATTCGGGAATAGCCGTTATTTCTTTTTTATTAGATAATTGAACAATTATCTTGTTCTTGAAATAAACATTACCCAGCTTAAATGTTTTTTGAACATCAATTCTCTGTACATTTAAATTACCATTTGCAGAAACGGCTTTAACGCTATCATTAAAATAAATAAAATTTTGAATATTGAAATTTTGATATTCAATTAAAAAATCCCGCTTTTTGCCAAATCTTAAAAATGCCCCAAAATTCACTGATTTAACTGGATCAAAATTATTGTACCACAAAAAATTATTGAGCAAAACATAATGGAACAAAAACTCAGGTTGTGCCGATGAAATCTCAGCCCTTACTCCTAGTTCTAGCTGAGGAAATATTAAATATGAACTTCTGGCTGAAATATTATAATCGCCTTTATTATAACCATTAAAAAATTGTTCTGCATTAATTTTATAAGCCCATTTCTGTTCAATATAATCAGAATTACTTAGTAAAAATCTGAGAGAAATATTGTTATATCTAGCTGTTTCTAAGTTTGCTCCTCTAAAAAATATTTGATCACTCAATAAACTTAACTTAGCTTTTATTTTTCTATATGGTATGATAGAATCAATTGGTAAACCTTTGTACTTACCCGTAGCAAAATAAAATTCGTTTTTATATGATCTGAATAACAAACTATCATCAGTAGTATTAGCACTCAAAAAATAATCTGAATAAAATGGGGTATTGGAACCAAATGTCAAATCATCTTTATAATAATATCGCTCGGCTTGATACCTAAATTGATAACCTGCAATAAATTTAGTAAATAGAATATCTATGCTATCTTCACTGTATTTATTGGCTTCTTCCATATAATATGGACGCTTAGATCTTTCGCCAAAACGATAGCTTAAATCGGCAAAATAAGAATTGGTTTTTACTTGATTGTTAGCGTTTCCTAAATTTACAGGAACAGCCCTAACCGCACCTGGAGCGTTTTCAAATAAAGAATCAGAAACTATTCCGCCTGATTCTTCATTATTCAATCTATTCCAACTTGCTACAGTAATTAAGTTTAAACGTTCATCTCTACTATGATACCAACTGTATAAACGCGTATTAAAAATACGAGTTCTTTGTCTGAAGTATTCTCCATTACTTCGTATCCTTCTAAAATCTATACCTACATTCCAATTAGGAGTAATATTTTGGGAATGTTTGGCCTCTAAAATAAAAAACTCATTAGGCCCTTGCGAATATTTAAGTTGCGAATAAGGTTTTCTTACTTCTTTTAATTCAACATCATCTAATGAAAAAAAATAAGGTGAAAAAACTTTAATTCCATTTTGAAATCCAGTATTATTAATTCCTGAAAAAGCTAATGGCCTGAGAGCTGTGCCTGGTTGTCCTAGATTTTGAAAAGCGTAGGAATAGTTTTGAAATTCTGGCTGAAAAATTTGAAAGTCCTTAAATAAGGTATCATAAAATTTTAAACGTAAATCTCCAAAAATTACCGGTTCAATGGTGGTATATCTATAAAATGGTAAAGGCTGCTGGGCAAATGCAACCTTTATTCCTGCAAGCAATTGAATTAATAATAAGGTTTTTAATACTTTTTTCAGGATCATTGAACCACTATCTTCCTGCAAATATGAGATTTTGAACCCGAAATTTTTAATAAATATACTCCTGATGGAATTTCTGATAAATTAATTTTGGTTTTATTCGTTCCAATTTCACCATTATGAATTTGCTTTTTTAGTTCAATGCCTTTTATATCGTATAAACTTATTTCAAGCAATTCTTCATCCCGCAAGGAAAATTCTAAATTAACCCATTGATTTTGTTGGATGGGGTTAGGGTATAAATCAACTAATTTTAAATTTAGATTCTCAGAATTAAGCGTTGGACTAACGCCTAAAACAAATAAGCCATACGTCATATCAGACACTAAAATATTTCCTGATGGTAAAAAAGGATATGCAGCCCAAGCTCCGTAAAAACCATTATAAACACCAGGAGGATTATCAGGGTAAGTATCATATGAAGCTATTTTTACTGGATTTTTAGGATTCTGAATATCATAAACCACCACTCCTTCTTCGTAATATGATAAGTATAAATGATTGTTTTTGATATATGGATTGTGTGCTAAAGTTCCTGGATTTGAATAAAACACTGACTGCTCTTCCATATTATCTAAATCAGACACATCAAAAATCTTTACTCCTAAATTCAGGTTTTCATCGGTAAAAACCAAGTATTTACTATCATCTGTTAACCATGAACTATGATTATAACCTTTATCTGAATAATTGGTTATACTACCTATTAAACGCGGACTCAATTTATTTCTCCAATCATAAATAAATAAGCCAGAACCTTCTCCAGAGCAATATAAGGTATCATTTCTTACGTAAGAATCATGACAAAGATTAAATAAGGGCCCATTTGAAAAAACTGGAGGTATTATAATTCCCGCAAGGGTAGGTTTTTCTGGATCGGCCAAACTTAATGCCTGAACAGCCCTTCTGCCGCCATCTTTAGTATATGCAGTATTACAATATAAAAAATCACCACTTCTATAAATAGTATGCGAGCGATTGAGCAAGCTATCCGAATCATAAACCAAATGCACAGAATCTGGTAGATATTTCATATCAAAAATCTGCAATGAACCAGCGGCCCCATCACAAACTACGTAACAATAATTTTTATAGGTATCAATATCTCGCCAGGTTATTTTTTTAGCCCTACCAGGCTCTACATCAGCAATAACCGGATTATATGGATCCGTGATATTAATAAAATAAACCGAATCAATGGACCCTAAAATGGCATATTCACGAGCATTTATAGAATCATACCAGCCCCAAACATCATTAAACCTTTGTTTGCCGCTTAATGTAGGCAGATTTAAATTATTCCAATTAGATAATAAGGTCATATTATTTCCGGGCTGAGCCATAATTACTAAGCCTTGTAGAATTAAAATCACAGAAATTATTAGTGCTCGCATATTTTCAAAACGTAAATTAATCTTTAATGGTTTCAATTTGAACAATCTTTCTAATGTGATTTTTAAGAATTTCCTCATCAGAAAAAGCCAAATCTATAGGTAAATAACAAAAACGACTTTTATCAATTAAGTTATCAAAATCAGGGTGACTTAATTTAATAAAATCCTTTTCAGTACAAATAAAATAAGTATTAGCTCCTGCAGATTTTAAAAGATCTTTAATATCATATTTATTAAAACTATGATGATCTGGGAAATTTCGTGTTTTAACCTTTTTATAACGTGTCTTTATTTCATTAAAAAAGAATTCATTATTGGCTAATCCTGCAAAGGCTAAAACCTCTGAATTATCAGGTATTTCTCTAAATTGATGATCAAAAAATTCAATTTGAGCGTATTGAGTCTGACTAAAAATTAGTTGCTGATGAGCTTTTATATTTAATTTCTTGCGCCATAAATCCATATTGACTTCTTCAAAACGAACTGGGCATTTGGTAATTATTATTAAATCAGCCTTATCTGCTGCAGAAGGCAATTCTCTTAAATTACCAGAAGGCAGCAATTTATCATCAGGATAGGGTAATGAATAGGGGCTTAATAAAATATAAGAAGAGGCTGCTAGCTCCTTATGCTGGTAAGCATCATCTAATAAAATTAATTCGGTATCTGGATAATCATTTAATAATGCAGAAACACCAAAAATTCTGCGTTCTGATACAAATACAGGAATATCCTTAAACTTATTCTTTATTTGCAGGGGTTCATCACCAAATTGCCTGAAATTATTTCCAGGCTCCACCTCATAAATCCCCTTACTTTTTCTACCATAACCTCTGCTTAAAACCCCTATTTTAAATTCATTTCTTAACAAGCGAATTATGGCTTCTACATGAGGGGTCTTGCCGGTCCCACCTGTAGATAAATTGCCAATAACTACAACAGGAAAATCAAATTTAATGGCCTTTAATAAGCCTAATTTATAAAGTAATTCTCTAAACTTAATTCCAAAGAAAAATAAGATGTTAAAAGGAAAAAGTATTTGGCGCCATTTCATAAATGTTCAAACATATATCATTCAAATAATCACCCATTTATTTATTTTACCATTGCAAAAGCGCATCCTACAAATTGAAACAAATATTTCGTGAAATAACAAATCTAAGGCAAAAAAAAATATATACCTTTGAATTATAAATTTTTGAATAAAAAACAGGTATGAAAAAAATCACGATTAAAACCATTGCGTTAGCAGCAATAACTGCTACCGTTGGGTTTAGTTCTTGTACCAAAAACGTAGAAGAAATTAAAGAAACGGTTGCTGTTGCCGAAGATTATGCAGCATCTGAAACTGCATTTGCTGATGCATTTAACGTTATTGATGATATAGCATCTACTGATGGACGTTTACAAAAAAATGGAAGCACTATTTTACCAAGTGGAGCTGAAGTTGTCTTTACTGATTCTCTTTTCACTGACGGTGATGGAGTTGAATTATACATTGATTTTGGAACATCTTCTCAAGGTATCCTTTGTTTAGACGGTAAATACAGAAGCGGTAGAATTAACCTTACACTTTCTGATAAATACGGTAATATCGGTACAGTTGCTACAGCAACTTTAACAGGTACTAGCGGATTTAAAGTAGGAACCATTAATAAAATGTTTACTTTAGAAGGTAGTGTTAAAGCTACTAGAACTGATACTGAAAAAGTACGTATTGAAGTAACTGGCGGAAAAGTTATATCTTCAGAAGGATCTCAAGAATTTTACTCAGATAAAACCATTGAAAGAACTCTTGACGCTAACGGCCCTGGTGTATTAGGTGATGAATTTACCATTACAGGTAGTGGTGGAGGTAAAAATATTGACGGAACTGAATATACCGTTACTATTAAAACTCCTTTAGTTAGAAAAAATGTTGACAATTGCTCAAAAACCTTTACCAAAGGGGTAATTGAATTAGTTGTAAAATCAAGTGGTTTAAAATCAACTATTGATTTTGACCCAGACAAAGATGGTGCTTGCGACAACAAAATCAAATACACCAATTCAAAAGGTATTTCCCAAAATATTACTATTGACTAAAAAAGATTAACGTCATAAAAAAAGGCTGATGGATTATTTCATCAGCCTTTTTTATTAAATATAATTAAAACTAAGAATTCTTTATTTTTTTCTCAATTCCCGAGGTAGAAAATCCTTCAATAAAATCGATTGTTAAAACTTCCCCACCTTTAGCTTTAACAATATCATAACCCACAATATTTTCTGGAGCATAATCGCTCCCTTTAACTAAAACATCAGGCTGAACTTCGTTAATTAAATTTAAAGGAGTTTCTTCATCAAATAAACAAACGGCAGAAACGCATTCCAGAGCAGCCATAATCATTAAGCGACTCTGTTCATCCTGAATAGGCCTATGAGGCCCCTTTAATTTTGAAACAGAAGCATCCGTATTTAAGCCTACAAATAATAAATCTCCTAAATCAGCTGCCTTATTTAAATAATCTACATGGCCACGATGAATAATATCAAAACAACCATTAGTAAATACCACCTTTTTGTTGGGGTTATTTTGTAACCATGATTTTATGTCCTTGCGGGATAAAATTTTACTCTTGAGGTTTTGATAATGCATTTACTTTTCTTTCTATAATTAAAGCGCTCACAAAAGAAATTCCACCCACCACAAAAATCATAATCATTTGTGCGCCGTGAGCTAAAGTAGCATATGACAAGGCTAAAGTGGAATCAATTCCATATAATACTAAAGCCATTTGAACCAAAATATGAAATGGACCAATACCCCCTGGAGCTGGTGCAGCAATTGAAATAGTTCCAACCGCTAAAATAGTAACACCAACTAAAGGACTTAACTGACTCGTCGCATCCATGGCAAAAAAGGTAAAATAAGGTAACAAGAAATAACATACCCACATACCTAAGGTATAAAGAATAAATAGTGGTTTATTTTTAACCTTTGCCAGTGATTTTATTCCATCAAAAAAACCTAAAATAAAACCACTTGATTTTAATCCTATATTCGATTTAGCAATTTTTTTTCTATTTAAATATAAAAATACGAAAACGGCTAAGCCAGCTAATCCTAATATTATCAATAAAGGAAGGTTATTCGTTATGTTGTTTATTGTTTTAGAAAAAGGGCCTTGGGTTAATAATTGGGAGAATACCTCCTTTTGCAAGGCTAAAGCCAAAAATACTGAAACAAATAACATAAAAACATCTGTTAATCGCTCCGCAATAACAGTCCCTAACAAAGTAGTAACTGGAATCTTATCGGTTCTATTAACAATGGCACAACGGCTTAATTCACCAGCCCTTGGAATTAAAAAATTAACGAAATAACCAATCATTACTCCATTAAAAGAGTTTTTGACATTAATTTTATAACCCAGAGGTTCAAGCATTTGCCTCCAGCGCATTGCCCTGAAGAAATGGCTCAATACTCCAAAAAATAAAGCTATAAAAACCCATTCATATTTGGCATTTAAAATATCGCTGACAATTTTATTTAAATCTTGCCCTTTAAATGCCAGGTATAAGAAAAAAGCTCCAATACCTGCAAATAAAATATAGGTAATTACCCTTTTTAATTTCGGATTCATCAATATTATCTGATTATTTTATTGGCTTCTGTTGGATAAGCTAATGAGGGTTTAAAGCTCTTAGCTTCTTCAAAATCCATCAAGGCATAAGAAATTACTATTGCAATATCCCCAACTTGAGCTTTTCTGGCTGCTGGACCATTTAAACAAACTGCTCCACTACCTCTTTCCCCTTTAATTACGTAAGTTTCAAAACGTTCACCATTGTTTACATTAACAACCTGAACTTTTTCGCCTTCAATTAAATTAGCAGCATCCATTAAATCTTCATCTAAGGTAATACTGCCTACATAATGCAATTCCGTTTGGGTAATCTTGCATCTGTGAATTTTCGATTTTAATACTTCAATTTGCATAAGCAGGTGCAAAGGTAAATCAGGTATTTTACATTCGCTAATAACAACTCAATCTAATTATATTTGCAGCTGAGGGTTTGAATAGTGAATGTTAAACAATTTCTAGGTTTAATAGGCCAATCAAGGCCTTTTCAAGATTTTAAAAGGGATGTAAGAAACAATCCCACGGGATACTATTATCTGTCAGGATTAACTGCATCTGCACCAGCGGTATATGCTTCAGAATTTATTAATGAATGGGCAAATCCCATGTTATTTATACTCAATAATGCTGAAGAAGCTGCCTATTTTGCTACTGATTTAGATCGATTATTAGAAAAAGAAACGTTTACCTTGCCTGAATCTTATCGAAAATCTTTTCAACAAGAAACGCTCGATAATACTTTAGTCCTCAAAAGAGCAGAAGCTCTTAATCAATTACAGGTAAATAAAAATAAAATTATTTTGATAACCTGGCCAGAAGCTATTTGTGAAAGGGTTATCGCACCTAAAATCTTAGAAAAAAATACCTTTCAGGTAAAAGTTAATGAAAATTTCGATCTTGATTTTTTAATGGAACTGCTCTCTGAGCATGATTTTGAAAGGGTTGATTTTGTTTATGAGCCAGGCCAATTTAGCATAAGAGGCGGAATTATTGATGTTTTCTCATTTGCTAATGACCTCCCTTATCGTATCGTCCTCGACGGTGATAAAGTAGAAAGTATAAAATTATTTACTCCAGAAGATCAGCTTTCTGTTAAACAGGTAATTTCAGTAAATATAGTCCCAAACATACAACAAGGCAGTATTGTAGAAGAACGCATTTCCATTTTTGAACACTTAGCCCCACAAACCCTTATTTGGATTAAAGATATTGCTCAGTTCAAAGAATCTCTTCATGTAGGTTTTGAAAAAGCCCTTGCGGGATATAAAAAGCTGAAAGACGCTGATTTATTAGACGATACTTCTAACCCAATCCTAATTTTTGATTCAGAAGAAAATATTTCTAATCATCTTAATCAATTTTCAATCATTGAATTTGGCGCAAGAAAAAATATAAGTACAGCCATACAATTTGATTTCCATACCTCCCCTCAGCCCCTATTTCACAAAAATTTCCATTTAATTGTTGATCACTTAAAAGATAATCAAAGCAAAAAAATTGCTAATCTTATTTTTTCAGATACTTCCAAACAAATAGAACGTCTATTTACCATTTTTGCTGATATGGACAAAGAGCTTGTATTTGAGCCAATTTATAAAGGTTTAAGCGAAGGCTTTGTGGATTATCAGCTCAATTTAGCCATTTATACCGAACACCAATTATTTGACCGATACTATAAATATAAAGGTCAAAAATCTTACTCCGGTACTCAAGCATTAACATTAAAAGAATTAAGAGATTTAAAACCGGGCGATTATGTAACTCATATTGATCATGGTATTGGCAAATTTGCTGGACTTGAAAAAATCGAATCTAACGGTATTGTTACCGAAGCGGTTAGGTTAGTTTATAAAAACAATGATTTATTATATGTTCATATTAATTCATTACATAAAATAACCAAATATGTAGGAAAAGATGGAACAGAACCTAAACTCAATAAACTTGGCAGTGATGCTTGGGATAAGTTAAAAAAGAGCACTAAGAAAAAAGTAAAAGATATTGCGCGCGATTTAATTCATCTTTACGCGGCCAGGAAAGCTCAGCAAGGTTTTGCGTTCGCTCCCGATTCTTATTTACAAGTAGAATTAGAGGCCTCATTTTTATATGAAGATACTCCAGATCAGAGCAGAGCAACCGAAGATATAAAACGAGACATGGAGCAAAGCTCTCCTATGGATCGTTTAGTTTGTGGTGATGTTGGATTTGGTAAAACAGAAGTAGCCATAAGAGCAGCATTTAAAGCCGTTTGCGACAGCAAACAAGTTGCTGTATTAGTCCCTACAACTATTTTGGCCCATCAACATTATAAAACCTTTAGAGATCGTTTAAAAGATTTACCTGTAAATGTTGATTATATCAATCGATTCCGAAGCGCTAAAGAACAAAAAGAAATTCTTCAAAAACTTAAGGAAGGTAAAATTGACATAATTATTGGTACACATAAATTAGTTTCAGATAAAACTAAATTTAAAGATTTAGGACTTCTTATAATTGATGAGGAACAAAAATTTGGAGTTGGAGTAAAAGAAAAACTAAAACAATTCAGGGTAAATGTAGATACGCTAACATTAACCGCCACACCTATTCCTAGAACCCTTCATTTTTCATTAATGGGTGCTCGAGATTTATCAGTAATAAATACTCCACCCCCCAATAGGCAGCCTGTAAAAACAGAAATTCATGTTTTTAATAAAGAAAAAATTAAAGATGCCATTTTATATGAAGTAGAGCGTGGAGGTCAGGTATATTTTATTCACCATAGAGTGAAAGACATTTATGATATTGCTCAGATAATAAAAAACGAATGTCCGGGTGTTAGGGTTGGAGTAGGCCATGGTCAGTTAAATGGAGAGGAATTGGAAGATGTAATGGTAAAATTTGTGGAGGGAGAATATGATGTTTTAGTTGCCACAACCATTATAGAAAGTGGTTTAGATATTCCAAATGCCAATACCATTTTAATTAATAATGCTCATATGTTTGGCTTGAGCGATCTTCATCAAATGCGAGGAAGAGTGGGAAGATCAAATAAAAAAGCCTATTGTTATCTATTCTCTCCACCTTTAAGTACCCTTACCCCTGAGGCTAAAAAAAGGTTAAGTGCTATTGAACAGTTTTCTGATTTAGGCTCTGGATTTAATGTTGCAATGAGGGATTTAGATATTAGAGGAGCTGGAAATTTATTAGGTGCTGAACAAAGCGGTTTTATTGCAGAAATCGGCTTTGAAATGTATCATAAGATCTTAGACGAAGCCATTAGAGAACTGAAAGATGAAGAGTTTAAAGATTTATTTGCAGATGAAGAACCTTCATTCTTAACTAAAGATTGCCAAATAGATGTGGATGTAGAAATCTTAATTCCAGATTATTACGTCAGAAATATTCAAGAAAGATTATCTCTGTATAATGAATTAAGTAATATCAATGATGAAATAAAATTAAGGGCTTTCTCAAGCAAAGTGGAAGACCGTTTTGGAAAAATACCTAAAGAATTAAATCGATTATTTGAATCTGTTCGATTAAAATGGGCAGGAAAATCCTTAGGATTGGAAAAAATTTCCCTTAAAAATAATTCTTTAAGTTTATATTTCCCGCTCGATCAAGATTCGGGTTATTACCAAAGTGATTTATTTGGAAAGATTCTTCAATGGATTGCAGCTAACCCTAGCCGTGCTTCAATGAAACAGACTCCAAAAAATCTGGCGGCAACAATTAAAATTGTTGAAAATATTGAGCAAGCTATTGCGTTATTAGATAGAATTAAAAATTTTGGTTTGAATGAAGTGGCGTCAGTTTAGGAAATTAATTATTACTTCTATTGGTGTTTTCACCTTCTTTTTTGGGTTTTCACAACCTAAATTTGATGGTGATTTATTGGATAATCCTAAACAATTTGCCCCACAATTAGAAAAACTTTTCAAAACCTATGAAACTAGAAAAGTAGATCCTAGAAAAATCAAAGGCAAAGTGGTTTATCTTACCAATGGTTACGCTCAAAGCAAAATTGTAGATGGCGAAAAATGGACTTCTATTAGAGAAACCAATGAAGTTAAAAAAATAGATATTGTTTATACCAAATACCCTAAAGATAAAGAATTTTGGCTTACCAATTATCATGAACTATTAGCCAATAGATTAAAAGAATTATTCAGACTCGATCCTGATTTAAATGATAAAAACATCCAATGGAATATTGCTCTTCAAACCCAATGTGAATCTAATGAAGAAGCTAAAAAAATGTTCCATGGTTTTATACTCCATTACGAACCCCTTCCAAAAGGTAAAAAGAAAAAAACAGAAGAACCCGAAGAGCAAGTGAATTCAGCAATGAGTGGTTATACCACCCTTAAACGTTATGTTAAATATGCTGGTAGCCTTGGCGATTCTTGCGTTTTCAAAGTATTGGATCGAAATAATAATTGGAAAGATGTGGTAATTGTAACCGACTTTAGTGGTTCAATGTACACCTATGCACCACAAGTTCTTTTATGGCATTATGAGCATATTGATAAAAGTAATGTAAAAGCTTTTTGTTTCTTTAATGACGGCGATTCTAAATATGATAACGAAAAAATAATTGGTCAAACCGGAGGTATCTATTTTGCTAAAGCCGATAATATGGCTAAGGTTGTGCGAATGTATAATAGCTCCATGCGAAATGGTATGGGTGGAGATATTCCTGAAAATGATATTGAAGCTCTTTTAAAATCAAAAGAGTTATTCTCTGAATTAAAAGAACTCGTTTTAGTTGCTGATAACAGTCCGTACCGCGATTATGAATTAATCCCAAAATTAAACATCCCCGTAAGGGTAATTTTAGTAGATGCCGTATGGGGAATAAATCCACAGTATTTAAATTTAGCCTATAAAACTAAAGGTTCTTTTCACACCTTAAAGGGCGATTACATAGAATTCTGGAAAAACCTTAAAGATGATATTTTAGAAATTGAAGGCCAGCAGTTTAAGTATGATGCAGGAAGAGATGAATTTATTTGTAAAGACATTAGAGATTGCGAATATTTAGATCAAAAAACATTAGAACAAGAAACTAAAACCTTAGAAGATTTAAAAAGTAAACCTATTTACAAAAGAATGCATAAAGACAAATCCGAAAAACCAGGAATTTGGAGTTTCTTAAAAAGAGTTTTTGGATAAACTAAATAAGTGCCATTATTTTTTTGTATAATAGGCTTAAATTATATGACAGATTCTAAAGATCAACAAAAATCTTGGCCAGTAATCAAAATTACCGATTCATGGCAAATATTTAAAATAATGGCCGAATTTGTGAAAGGCTTTGAAACCTTATCAAGCATTGGCCCCGGAATTTCTTTATTTGGAAGTGCTAGAAGTAAACCTGGTGACCCTTATTATGAAATGGCTGAAATTTTAGGTGAAAAATTAGCCCTTAAAGGATATGCCGTTATTACTGGCGGCGGACCCGGCATAATGGAAGCCGGAAATAAAGGTGCTAAAAAAGCAAAAGGCAGCTCTGTTGGTGTTAGTATTGATTTACCTTTTGAAACCAAAGCCAATGATTATGTAGATCATGATAAACATATTCACTTCGATTATTTTTTTGTTAGGAAAGTAATGCTGGTGAAATATGCTCAGGCATTTGTGGTTTTTCCAGGCGGATTAGGCACTATGGACGAACTTTTTGAGGCCTTAACCTTAATTCAAACTAGAAAAATAAAAAAATTCCCCATTGTTTTAATGGGCAAAAATTATTGGAAAGGCCTGTTAGATTGGATGAAAGAAACCATGCTCCAAAAGGAACATTTTATCAATGAGCATGATTTATTTTTATTTGAAATATGTGATACTCCAGATGAAGCTATTCGTTATATAGATGAATTCTATAAAACAGATAACTATAATCCTAATTTTTAGTCGTACTTCTTAATTACGGCATCACCCCATAAATCTTCAATAGCATAAAATCCGCGGCTTTCGCGCTGGAAAACGTGCGCCACAACGTTAACATAGTCTAACAATACCCACTCACAGTTTTCAAAACCTTCTCTGTGCCAAACACCTTCGTTTAAAGCTTTATCCACCTCCTCTTCAATCGATTTACCAATTGCCTCAACCTGAGTATCAGAATCACCATGGCAAATAACAAAAAAATCGGCTACAGCACCTTTTACATTTCTTAAATCCAAACGAACAATATCTTTCGCTTTTTTCTCCTCCATGCCTTTTACTATTGCATCTGCAAGTAAAAGAGCTTCATTATCTTTTTTCAAATCTATACTTATTCTATTTTTGCAATGGCAAATTTACACAATTGAATCTATATCCCACCGACCGACCCCTGATTGGCTCCAGGATTATTTTATTAAATGAGGTAGATTCTACCAATGAATACCTCAAAAGAGAAATTAAATCCAATCCTGAAATAAGCGAAGGAACCCTTGTTACAGCTGATTTTCAAACAGATGGAAAAGGGCAAATGGGTAACAAGTGGCTAAGCGAATCTGAACAAAATATTTTATTTTCATTTTATTTAAAACCTAAAAGTTTTTCTATTAGTAAATCTTGGGCAATTTCAGCAGCTTGCTCATTAGGTATTGTTGATTTTTTGCAGAAAAAAAATATCCCCGCAAGGGTAAAATGGCCCAATGACATTGTTATTGAATCAAAAAAAATAGCTGGAATTCTTATTGAAAACAGTCTGCAATCCAATTTTATCAGCTCTGCTGTAGTTGGCATTGGTTTTAATTTCGCTCAAATTAATTTCCCAGATTTTAATAGAAAAGCTATTTCATTAGTAAATTTCATTAATCCACTTCCTCCTAAATTAGAGGTATTGAAAGAAATTTGCGCCCGAATAGAGTTTTACATTTTTAAAATTAAAAACCATCAATTTGATTTTATTAAATCAGAATTTGAAAAAAATCTTTACCTAATCCATCAAAAAAGTCCATTTTTGATAAATAATACCCTCGTAGAAGGTGAAATTCAGGGCATTTCTGAAGAAGGTTTATTAAAATTATTAATCCAAAATAAAACTCAACTTTTTGATTTAAAAGAAATTAGCTATGCTAAATAGAATTTGTATCGATGCAGGAAACACTTTAATTAAAGTTGGAGTTTTTAAAGAAAATGAATCTGTAATTTTCAAATCATTTGCCAGCCATGAAAAGCAAAATTTAATTGATTATATTGATTCTTATTCTAATTCAGGCATTATATACTCAGGAGTAAGAAATGATTTAGATTCATTAGAAGATTATTTGAAGCAAAAAAACACGCTATTTCTAAACTCAGAAGTAAAATTGCCTTTTCAAAATCTTTATCAAAATCCACAAAAACTAGGAACAGACCGAATAGCCCTTGTTTGCGGAGCCATTTATTTAAAAAATAAACAGCTAATTAATCCTGAAAAACTGAGCTTAATTATTGGTATTGGCACCTGCATTACCTATGATATATTAACTGCGGATCAAAAATATTTTGGAGGGGCTATAAGTCCAGGGCCAGAAATGCGTTTAAAAGCTATGAACTATTATACAGGTAAATTACCCTTACCCGATTTTAAAATAAGCAATGATTTTCCGGCAGATAACACTGAAAGTAATTTGTTAACAGGAGTTTACAGAGGAATCATTCATGAAATTGATGGATTTATAAATGATTTAAAATTAAACCATCAATCTATAAATTGCGTTATTACAGGAGGTTATTCAGGTTTCTTTGAGAATAACCTTAAAAACCCCATATTTGCGCAAGAAAATTTAACCCTTATAGGTTTAAACCAAATTTTGATATACAATTCAACCAAGAATGATCTTTAATAGGATAGCACTCCTTTGCTTACTCGTTGTTGCAGGCCTAGGTTATATTAACGCACAAAATCTCTCTCGCTCACCATATAGTAGATATGGACTTGGCGAAATAGAGTTTCAAGGTTTTCAAAATCAGAGAGCAATGGGAAGATTAACTCAAGCCATGGGTGGACCATTTTCAATTTCCATCGCAAACCCTGCTTCCTACTCTTCATTAAAATATGTAAATTATAATTTTGGCGCTGCTGCCTTTTCTTCAGTTCAAAGAAATACTAATCAAGAAAGAATTTCAAATAATGCTGGATTAAGTTATTTAGCCTTAGGATTGCCCTTTAAGAAAAACTCAGGTTGGGGTGGTGCTTTTGGTTTTTTACCCTACTCAAGCACGGGTTATAATGAATCCACTCTAGCTGTTGACAGCTCTGGTATTGGATTTAACAATCAGTTCACAGGAACCGGAGGTATTAACAAAGTTTTTATTGGAACCGGATATGACTTTACCCCTAAAATTTCTTTTGGTGCAAATGCTGCCTATTTGTGGGGACAAAGAATTGATGCCAAAACAGTAATTTTTCCTGATACCCTAGCTTTTTTACCCTATAAAGAGGATGTAACCACATATGTTAGGGGATTTAATTTCGATTTAGGTTTTCAGTTTAAAGATACCCTCGTAAAACAAGATACCTCTAACAATAAACTTAGACCTGCCATTGTTCATAGATTTGGAGCGACTATCAATATGTCTACAAATATGAACATATCAAGAGATTATTTTGCTCGAACCTTTAATGCAGCATCTGTATTTCAAAGTACAAAAGATACCATCGCTATTTTTACCGGAGCAACTGAAAGTTTTAGATTGCCCCTAGGTTTTGCTGCTGGATATTCAATAGAAAAGATTAATAATTGGCTCATTGGAATTGAATATCGCCAAACGAAATGTTCATCTTTAAGTAATAAATTAAACAGCAATCAAACTTTAGTTGATCAACATAGCTTCAGTTTGGGCGGTTATTATCAGCCTTCTATTTACTTTAACCGTGGTTTTTCTAATTACATAAAAAACATCCGATATATGGCCGGAATTAGATATGAGTTATCTGAAGTTTATGTTAATAATACTCAAATAAATAATTTTGGTATTAATTTTGGCCTATCTCTTCCAGTACTTCATCCTTATCGTAGAAATATCATATCAAGTATTGATATCAATTTTGAATATATACAAAGAGGTACTTTAAATAATAACCTAATAAGAGAAGATTATTATAGAATTGGTTTAGGATTTACTTTATCTGACCAATGGTTTGACAGAATAAAATATGATTAATAAAAAGAATATGTTGTACGGAAAAATGATAAAAAGAACATTAATCACCATTTTTACATTAGGATCTGTTTTAGCAGTAAATGCAGCAAGGTATAATAAACCAGCTGAGGCAAAACTAGAACAATCTCAAACAAAAACTGAAGCAGTTGAAGAGGTAAAATCTGTAGATCAAGTGCCAGAGTGTAACTCTAAATACGGCACTGATAGTTTAGAAACATTAAAAAACATTTCACTTTATCGCGAATATTTTAAAAACAATAATTACGTAGATGCCATTAAACACTGGAGATACGTATATTTAAATGCACCATGCGCTAAAGAACAAACCTTAGCCGACGGACCAATAATTTATGACTATTTTATTAAATTAGAAAAAGACCCTGCTAAACGTAAAGCTTATATCGATTCTGCATTAGAGGTATATGATGCTCGTATCAAATATTTCAATAAAGAAGGTTTTAATTTAGGTAAAAAAGGTAGAGATTTATTAGAGTGGGATTCTACCCGTTTAGATGAAGCAGTAGCTCTTATCAAAAAATCTATTGATCTAGAAAAATACAAAACTACTGTTTACACTCCTACCCCATATCTGAGTGCATTAAGAAAGCAATGGGCTAATGGTACCATTACAAAAGACCAAATAGTAGCTGAATACTTATTACTATTAGATTTAGTTGATTATAATGTTAAAAATTCTACCGGTAAAACTCTTGAATCTTGGAATATTACTCAACAAAATATAATTAGTTTAGGTGTCGGAATTGCTGATTGCGAAACCTTTACCAATTTCTTTAAACCAAAAGTTGAATCTGATCCAACTAATGTTGAATTATTAGAAAAAGTATCGGTTTACTTAAAATCAATTAATGGCTGCACCGGTACTGATTTTTATTTATTTGTAGCAGAAAAATTATTTGTTCAAAAACCAGATGCAGAATCAGCTAGAACTTTAGCTCAAGCCTTTGCTTCCAAAAACCAAGAATCAAAAGCAGTAACCTATTATAACAAGGCTATAGAACTTGGAACCGATGCTACCAAAAAAGCTGAAGATCACTTAGAATTAGCAAAAATTGCTTACGGTAACAAGCAATATTCTCAAGCAAGAAACCACGCCAATAATGCCATAGGTCAAAATCCAAATTTGGGTGAAGCTTATTTGTTAATTGGAGATTGTTATGTTGCCATGGCTTCTGGTTGCGGTGATGCTTTTGAAATTAAAACAGTTTACTGGGCTGCAGTAGATAAATATCAAAAAGCTAAATCAGTAGATGCTTCTGTTGCAGATAAAGCCAATAGTAAAATCGGAACTTATTCTCAATACTTCCCAACGAAAGATGAGTGTTTTTTCCGTTCTCTTAACAATGGCCAATCATATACCTTAAAATGCTGGCCAAACGAAACCACCACCGTTAGATTTTAATTAGAATCATTACAGTAAATGATTCATCTAAAAAATATACTTAAACACCAGGCTAAAATTCTTAAGTCTGGTGTTTTGTTTTTGGCAATTGTTTTTATTTCCCTTGCAGGATGTAAAAACGATATTGATAAAATCAAAACCATTATTACTGTTAATGACACCATACAGCCCGTAAAAGCAGAAGGTGTTAAGCTCGAATATTTTGATTCAGGAAAACTAAAAGCCATTATTGAAGCTCCCATTATGGAGCGCTTTCCAGAGCCAAAATCTATATTAGAAATGAAAAAAGGGCTGAAAGGATATTTTTATAATTCAGCAGGTAAAGTAGAAAATGAATTATACTCTCAATACGGCATTAATTACCTCGACAAAAAAATCATAGAATTAAAATTTAATGTCATTCTAGAGAATGATAAAGGAGAAAAATTAAATACTGAAAAATTAATTTGGGATCAAAATAGTGGTAAGGTATTTACTGATGAATTTGTGAAAATTACCACTGCTAATGAGGTAATATATGGAAATGGATTTGAAGCCGATCAAAACTTTAATTCATATCGCATCTTTAATATTACAGGTATTTTAAGCGTTAAGGATGGCACTTTCTAAAATCATAAAAATATTATGGAAGTCTATAGCCATATTATCCCTAATTACTTTTTTATGGGTTTGGATTAGCGAAGGATTTATTTTCGGCAAAGCTTACATGTTCCTAATTACAGGAGTATTAGGCGCCTATTTTGGTTTCGTAAAAAAATAATAGAGCAATTATTAACCTAAGCCCTCTGCCCTAATTCTTGTTTCACAAAATTTTCCCAATCTTCAAACATGGCTTTTTTCATTACCCTTGGGAATTTACTCTGACCTCCAGCTTTCCCATTTTTCTTTAGCCAATCAATAAATATTTGGTTAGGAACAACTTCAACTAAAACATCCCGCAAGGCATGCATACGCTCCGTTTTATAATCATCGTTCAGATCTTTTAATTTCTGATCGATTAAATCTTTGATACTTTCTTTACTAAAATCGGAAGGATTATCGCAACCTAAATACCATTTATGAGCAAACATACCCTCATAAGGAATTCCTGAAACGGTAAACTCTTTAAATACACAACCTAATTCATCCGACACCATTTTTACTGCATTGTTCATGTTATCAACGGATAAATGCTCGCCACATAAACTTAAAAAATGTTTGGTTCTGCCGGTAATAATAATTTCAAAACTTTCTAATGAGACAAATTTAATGGTATCCCCAATCATGTATCTCCAGGCACCAGAGCAGGTAGAAATAAGTAAAGCATATTCTTTACCTAATTCAACATTCATAATATCAATAACTTTAGGATTAGGTTTTAATTCACCCTCTTCATTAAAATTTTCATTATCAAAAGGTACAAACTCGAAATAAATATTATTTTTCAATAATAACTTCATTCCTTGCGCATCTGGTTTGCTTTTAAAAGCCATAAAACCTTCCGAAGCCAAGTAGGTCTCAAAATAATTTAATGGTTTCCCTAATAATGGCTCAAATGCTTTTTTAAAGGGCTCAAAACTTACCCCACCATGAATATAAACCTCAAAATTTGGCCAAATTTCATGGATATTATTTAGTTTATGATGTTCAATAATTCGCTCGCATAAAATCTGTAACCAAGCCGGTACAGCAGCCACCATTCCCACATCCCATTTATGCGCTTCATTTACAATTTGTTGTAACTTCTGCTCCCAGTCTTTGGTTTTTAATATAACCCTTTCTGGTTTGGTAAAAATCTCAAACCATTTTGGCTGATTTCCAGCAGTAATACCACTTAAATCGCCATAATGAGCGTATCCATTAAAATTTAAATCAATACTTCCAGGTAAAATTAAATTGTCTTTAGTCATTACATCTGCTGGAACTTTACTTCTAGCGATAGCAATTAATTGTCCAATACTCGCCTTTTTAATGGCTTTAACCATATCTTGAGTTACTGGAATAAACTTGCTAGCCCCTTCACTAGTGCCAGAACTTAAGGCAAAATATTTAACAGCCCCTGGCCAAGTAACATCTTTTTCACCATTTAAAGCCAATTGCCAATAATCATGCATGGAGCTGTATGAATGAACTCCAACTGAATTTCTGTAATCTTCAACTAAATTTTTTGAAAAATATAATGATTCAAAATTATGTTCTTTTCCGAAACGGGTATATCTAGCTTTTTCGACTAATTGACGTAAAACTTTCGTCTGCAAATCAAAGGCTTTAGGTTGATCTAAATCAAATCTATTTCTAAAGTTTAATCCTTGCTTGACAATTGTTCTTATAAATCCCATCTTTACCAACTCAAATTTCCTGCAAAATAAGGAATATTTTTTGGTTATAAAGAATTAACCCTCAAATCATAAAAAACATGGATCAAGAAATTATAAATAAATGGAAACAAATAGAAGAGCGCTTAACTGCTGATTTTGGCAAAAAACCCGACCTTAACGGGGTACTATTTTTAATAGGAATTCGTGAATTAGGTCAGCTCAAAAAAAAATTTACTAAAGAAGAAAAGGTAAATTTAATGCATATTGCAGTATGTAAATTATTGAGTCAATCAGGATATTATCGCCTTGCGGGAGTTGATAAAGATGGTTGGCCTCATTGGGAGAATATTAAACCTTTGCCTTTTATAGATGTTTTTCAACAAGAAGCGTTTTTAAAATTTCATATTGTTGAATACTTCGATCAAATCAATTAATTCAATATTTTCGTAAATATTATAAAAAAAATGAAAAAGAGTATTATTACTATTGGGATTATTAGTTCTATTGCTTTATTTGCAGTATTAAGTTTCGGTTTCTCAGAAAATGAAAACCAAAAATCAAAGAAAAATATGGTATTAATTAAAACGAGTTTAGGCAATATTAAAGTTAAACTATACGACGAGACCCCTAAACACAAAGAAAACTTCATTAAATTAGTTGAATCTGGATTTTACACTGATTTATTATTTCATAGAGTTATACGTGATTTTATGATTCAAGGTGGTGATCCAAATTCTAAAAATGCCCCTAAAAACGCTGCTTTAGGAAGTGGTGGCCCGGGTTATACTGTACCTGCAGAAATTAACCCTAAATTTTTCCATAAAAAAGGAGCTCTAGCTGCTGCACGTTTAGGTGATCAGATGAACCCAAGTAAAGCATCTTCCGGATCTCAATTCTACATAGTTCAAGGCAGACCTTTTTCACCTCAAGAAATAGAATCATTAAAAAGAAGTGGTAAAATCATTAATGAGGAGCAAGAAAAATACTATTCAACCATTGGCGGAACTCCCCATTTAGATGGAGAATACACCGTATTTGGTGAGGTTGTTGAAGGCTTAAATGTAATTGATTTAATCGCCAATACCAGAACAATGCCGGGTGATAGACCAGCAGAAGATATAAAATTCACCATAGAAATGGTTAAATAATCCCTTGAAAAGTAAAGTTCATTATTTTTTAATTCTCTTTTTTCTTTTCATTATTCCCATTTGGGTTGATGCACAAGTAACTGAGGTTCAAGGAAAAATTACTGATGCAACAACAGGTGAGCCTATACCCTTTGCATCAGTAGTTTTTACTGGAACTACTATTGGAACCAATACTGATTTTGATGGATTCTTTAAAATTACTACAGCAGCACCCGTAGATTCAATAACTGTATCTTACATCGGTTACAAACTAGTGACCAAAAAAATTATTAGAGGTAAAAAAAATACACTCAATATTCAATTACAAGAAGAACAATTTAATCTAGATGAAATTGTAGTAAAAGCAGGTGAAAACCCTGCCCATCCAATTATTAGAGCTGCGGTTGCAAATAAAGATTTAAATGATCCTCGTAAACTTATTTCATTTGAATATGAAAGTTTTACAAAAATTCAATTAGCAGTAAATAATTTATCTGAAAAATATAAAAAAAATAAGGTCTTTGAAAAGGTTTTACCTCTTTTTGACACCTTAAGTTTATTTTCGGATAGCGGCAATGTTTACGTATTGCCTGTGTTTATTTCTGAAACCATTTCTGATTTATACGAAATTAATAATCCTCCCAAGGTTAGGGAATACATTCGAGCTTCAAAAGTTACTGGTGTGGGAGTTGAAGATGGCTCCGTTGTCTCCCAACTTTTAGGAACTACCTTTACCCGTTATAATTTCTATAAAAACCGTGTTAATATTTTAGATAAAGAATTTGTAAGCCCAATATCTGATGCTGCATTTACTTTTTACAAATTCAATTTAAAAGATTCATTACCTATTGATGGTAAAAAATGTTACCGAATTCAAATCAGCCCCAAAGTTCTGGGCGATCTTGCCTTTACAGGAAATATCTGGATAGAAGATTCTACTTTCGCCATTAAACAATTAGATATTTATGTTGACCGAAGGGTTAACATAAATTTTATTGATAATATTAAAATCCAAATGCAGTTTGATAAAACTGAGGTTGGACCTTACTTGCCAGTAAAAACAAGAATTTCAGTTGATATTGAAGAGCTTACCAAAAATGCTCCTGGAATGATTGCCGTTTATTATAACTCGGCAAAAAAAATTAAAGTAAATACCAATAGACCCAATTCATTTTATGAGAACCCTTTAGAGATGGCAGAAGACGCTCTTACCTATGATGAAGATTTTTGGGATTCGAGCCGACATGAACAAATAACTGAAGAAGAAAAAAAAGTATATAATCTTGTCGATTCTGTGCGAAGTTTACCTGCCATAAAAACCTATGTTGAATATGTAGACATTATCGTAAACGGATACAAAAGTATAGGTAATATAGACATTGGGCCCTATGCCTTGGTTTATGGTTTTAATGTGCTTGAAGGACATCGATTTAGGGTTGGATTCAGAACTAATTATAAATTCAGCAGAAAATATATTTTAAGAGCTTACACCGCTTATGGTACCCTCGATCAAAGGTTTAAATTTGGTGCTCAAGCAGAATGGATTGCTTCTCGTAAAAAATGGACTACTCTGGGTATTAAGTACAAAGATGATGTTGAACAAATTGGAATTAGCGACCAAAACTATGGTGGAAGTAATTTATTTACCTCTTTATCCATTTTTAGGGCCGCACAATTAAACCGCACCTTAGAAAACACCTTCTGGATTGAATCTGAAGTTAAAAAAGATTGGACCCCTAAAATAAGCATTCGTAGAAAAGGTTATTTTTTTCCAACCACTGAAAACTTTAATTTTTATTATTACCCCGAATTAATAGAAGCTTCAAATACAGGGTCTACCGCAGTTCAGCAACAAGGATTCTGGAATAGCACCATTTCTTTTGATTTAAGATGGGCTTACCAAGAATTATTTTTACAATCGGATAATGAGAGAATTTCTTTAGGCACCAGATACAATACCCCAATCGTAAATCTAAACTATACTGCTGGTATAAAGGGTTTCTTAGATGGTGATTTCAACTATCATCAAGCTAGTTTACAAGTAACCCAAAGAATACCTATGGGTTTATTCGGAACTGGTCACTATATTTTTAATGCTTCAAAAATATTTAACCCTTTACCTTATCCAATTTTACAAGTACAAAGGGGAAATCAAAGTTTGGTTGCAAGTAGATCTGCATACAATTTAATGAACTTTTTTGAATTTGTTACTGACCAGTACATATCCTTAAATTACGAACAAAAATTAGAAGGAATTTTAACCAATCGTATTCCTGCAATAAAAAACTGGAAACTGAGGATGTTTGCTGGCTTCAAAGGCTTATGGGGCTCAATCAGTGCAGAGAATTTATCTTTAATACCTAGCAACGATCCATTTGGAAGAAGAGTGAGTAGTTTTTATCAATTGAATCGAGAACCTTACGTTGAAATTTCTTACGGATTTGAAAATATTTTTAAATTAGTAAGAATTGAAGCTATACACCGAGTAACACATAGAGACAATCCTGGAGCTATACCATTTGGAGTTAAAGCTAGCGTTAATTTTACCTTTTAAGTTTAGTGCTTAAATTTTACTTAATCCAATTGATTGAGCTCAATTTTTATGTAATGATTGAGTTCAGGTTTAATTAAATGATGTCCCAAATTTATTTCAAGCAATTTAGCATTATCGCAATTTTGGGCAAATTTACGCGCAGGTTTTAAACCTATTATCGAGTCATTTTTTCCATAAATCATTATTAATTTCATATCAGAATTTAATATTTCCTTTTTAGCTGAATGAGCGTCTATGCTAAATTCCTTTAATGAATTCCATATTTTATATAATCGAAGTCTTCTTTTTTTATTGCTAATTCTACGATTAAAAAAATAATATAAGTTTTTATTAATTAATTTAATACGATATAAAAGTTCAACTGGTAGTTGAATAAAATAAGGAAAATGCACAAAAAATCTGAATAGAAATTTCCCCAAAGAATTTTGAGTACAAAAACGGTAAAAAACATCATTATTTATACCATCAGCGCCAATTAACCAAAGCTCATCTACTCTACTTTTCATCATCACCGCAAGGTTAAAAGCAACACGCCCTCCAATGCTATAACCCAATAAAGAAAAATTAGAATTGGGCCTAGCTATTTTCTCTAAAATCAAGTCAATTAGTTTTATCATTTCCTTGCGGGATAAAAACTGACCCGATTTTAGTTTACTATTACCATGATAAAATAAATTGAGAATAACTAGAGTGTATTTTTTTCCCATAGACTCTTCTAAAATCTCCAATGATTCGATTTCCTTTCCATAACCTGGAAAAGCAAACAAAATTTTAGATCCAGAGCCTAAGAGTTTGTACTCTAATATGGCAAAATCAGTTTCAACCCTAGCAAACATCTGGCTCTAAATTACAAATCAAAAGATTAGGTTCAAGCTTTTTTTATTAAAATCATCATGTTTTTTTGCTTATAAATATTGGTTTATTACCTTTGCATGGTTTCTAATAAGGCTTTACAGCCTGCATGGGACCGCTTTTTTCAAGATTTCCCAAATCATTAACATGCCAAAAGACACTTCCATCAAATCGGTCCTTATTATAGGTAGTGGACCAATTATCATCGGACAAGCTTGCGAATTTGATTATTCAGGCAGCCAAGCAGCCAGATCATTAAAAGAAGAAGGTATAGAGGTTTCTCTTATCAATTCTAATCCGGCTACTATCATGACTGATAAGGTTACTGCAGATCATGTTTACCTTCTTCCTTTAAATACAGATTCCATTGTAAAAATATTAGAAGAAAGAAAAATTGATGCAGTTTTACCTACCATGGGCGGACAAACTGCACTTAATCTTTGCAAAGAGGCCGATGAGCTTGGAATTTGGAAAAAATATAATGTTAGGATAATTGGTGTTGATATTAATGCCATTGAAAAAACTGAAAATAGAGAAGAATTTAGGCAATTAATGATTGATTTGGGTGTACCTGTTGCCCAATCAAAAACAGCCAATTCATTTTTAGAGGGAAAAGAAATTGCTCAAGAAATAGGATTTCCTTTGGTAATTAGACCTTCATATACCCTTGGTGGCACAGGTGGTTCTTTTGTTCATAAAAAAGAAGATTTTGAAGCTGCTTTAATGCGCGGGCTCACTGCTTCTCCAACTCATGAAGTGCTTATAGAAAAAGCAGTATTAGGTTGGAAAGAATTTGAATTAGAGCTTTTAAGAGATAATAGAAACGATATCGCAGTTATCTGTACCATTGAAAATTTTGACCCAATGGGTATTCATACTGGTGACTCTATTACTGTGGCTCCAGCAATGACATTATCAGACACTACCTACCAAAGAATGAGAAATATGGCTTTTGATATGATGAGAGCCATAGGAAATTTTGCTGGTGGATGTAATGTGCAATTTTCTGTAAACCCTGAAAATGAAGATATTATTGCTATAGAAATTAATCCAAGAGTATCCAGATCTTCTGCTTTAGCCTCTAAGGCTACTGGTTATCCAATCGCGAAAATCTCTGCCAAATTGGCTTTGGGTTATAATTTAGATGAACTTAAAAACCCGGTAACTAAAACTACTTCAGCATTTTTCGAACCTACTATTGATTATGTAATCGTTAAAGTACCAAGATGGAATTTCGAGAAATTTAGAGGTGCAGATAAAACCTTAGGACTTCAAATGAAATCAGTTGGGGAGGTAATGTCTATTGGAAGAAGTTTTCAAGAAGCCCTACAAAAAGCTTGTCAATCATTAGAAATTGGTCGCCACGGACTTGGAGCTGATGGTAAACAAAATAAAAACCTAGATGAAATTTTACACGGATTAGAGCATGCTTCTGCCAATCGTTTGTTTTTGGTTAAAGACGCTATGTCTCTAGGTGTTCCGGTTACTTCTATACAAAAAATTACCAATATTGATCGTTGGTTCTTATTACAGATCTACGATTTAGTAAAATTAGAACAAGAAATTAAAAGATTTAATATTCAGAATATCCCTGCTCAACTATTGAGATTAGCGAAAGAAAAAGGATTCTCTGATTATCAAATCGCATTTTTAATGACTAATACCACTGAAGATCAAGTTTATGAAAAAAGACAAGAACATGGTATTAAAAGAGTCTATAAAATTGTAGATACTTGCGCCGCTGAGTTCCCTTCTGATACCAATTATTTTTATTCAACATTTGATGGTGAAAATGAATCCATAGTAAGTGATAAGAAGAAAGTAATTGTATTAGGCTCCGGACCAAATAGAATAGGTCAAGGAATTGAATTTGATTATTCTTGTGTTCATGGTTTATTAGCAGCAAAAGAGTGTGGGTATGAAGCTATCATGGTTAATTGTAACCCTGAAACGGTTTCTACCGATTTTGACATGGCTGACAAATTGTACTTCGAACCAATTTATTGGGAACATTTAAGAGAAATTATTGATCTCGAAAAACCAGAAGGAGTTATTGTACAATTAGGAGGTCAAACAGCCTTAAAACTTGCCGAAAATCTTTCAAAAACAGGCATTAAAATTATTGGGACTTCCTTTGAAAACATGGATATGTCTGAAGATAGAGGCTTATTTTCTGATCTTCTAAAAGAATTAGACATTCCTTATCCAAAATATGGAGTAGCAAACAATGCTGATGAGGCAATTGAAATCGCTAAAAAGGTTGGTTACCCAGTTTTAGTTCGTCCGAGTTATGTACTTGGCGGACAAGGCATGAAAATTGTTATTAATGATGAAGAACTTGAAAAAGCGGTAATTGGCCTATTAGGAGATTTACCAGGAAATCGAGTTTTGATCGATCATTTCCTCGATCGTGCAGAAGAAGCAGAGTCAGATTCAATTTGTGATGGGGATAATGTACATATCATCGGAATGATGGAACATATAGAGCCAGCAGGTATTCACTCCGGCGACTCTTCAGCAGTTTTACCTCCATTTAGTCTTTCGCCTTCGGTTTTAAGCCAAATGCAAGATTATACAGAAAAACTTGCCAAGGCAATGAATATTAGAGGCTTACTTAATATTCAGTTTGCAATAAAAGACGAGAAAGTATATGTTATTGAAGCCAATCCAAGAGCTTCTAGAACCGTTCCTTTTATCTGCAAGGCCTACGATGTTCCTTATGTTAATATTGCAACCAAAGTAATGCTTGGCTCCAATAAATTAACAGATTTTAATATTCAGCCTAAACAAGAGGGATTTGCGATTAAACAACCTATCTTCTCTTTTGATAAATTCCCTAATGTTAGCAGGGAATTAGGACCTGAAATGAAATCAACCGGTGAAGCCATATTATTTATCAAAGATTTGAATGACCCTGTATTTAGACAGCTATACAAGGAAAAATCCATGTACCTAAGTAAATAAAATAGTGTTAAAAGCCATTTTTTATTTGTTGCTAATTTATTTTGGCTACAAAATTTACAAAGCCGTAAGTCAAACCCGCGTAGTAATAAGAAACTTTAATTATTACGGGAATGAACAACAACGCAATTCTTCGCCTAATGACGAAATCAATATCAATTCACAAACTCAAGTGAAGTCGAAAATTGATAAAAACGGAAAAAAAGGTGAATACGTAGATTTTGAAGAAGTAGATTAGAAATTGATAGATTTTATTTAGCCTGTATTTTTTCAAATACAGGCTTTTTTATGGTATTAATTTTTCTGAATTAAGCTTTTGATGGCTTGCCACTCTCTATTTAACATAGCAAATTGATATTCACTACCCCATTCTCCCTTGAAAAAAATATTTTCGATAAAGTAAGCTTCTTGTCTAAATCCAACACTCTTTAATAAATTAATTGAAGCGGTATTCCGAGCATCAACAATCTCCTCTACTCTGTGAATACCCATTACATCAAATAAATAATATAAAATTCCTATTAAAGCTTCTTTTGCAAAGGCATTTTTTTGATAAAGATGTGATATAGTCATACCGATTTGAGCTATTCTAATATCTTCTAAATTAAATTTTATATCGCAGTCTCCAATCAGTTTGGCCAATTCTATATTCTCAATAGCAAATTGTTTCCATTCCCCGGGTTTAGCAAATTCTTTATTCCTATTTGTTTTAATAAAGTGTTCAGCCTCATTTTGTGACATCACATCGAAACCTTGATATTTAACTATCTCTGGATTTGACCTGTAAAGCAAAAAATCAGAAACATCAGTCAATTCAAGAGTTCTAATTAGAAGCCGCTCTGTTTTTATCTCGAATTTCAAAATATTAATCTGGGTTTTTAATTGCTATATTTAGTAATTAACAAAAAAAATCCCCGGCTTTTTGAGCCAGGGATTTCAATATTTTTAGGTTAAAATTCTACCAATCATCTTCATCAACAAGAACAGGTTCTTTCAAGGCTTTCTTAATTTCACCAATAATTTTCTGCACTTGAAAATCAGCCGCTCTCAAAATTTGATCACTACCGATAATGTTTCTAGTTGAGGTCATATAATACTCACAATAAACATATTGCTGTGTCTTTTTACCCAAATTACTTGGAGGTAATAAGTGCACTAAATTGTTTACATCATATTTATATCTTCCATCTTTAAAACGAATGGTTAATTTGAACTTTAAATCACCATTTCTAACTTTAGAATACTTGTTTACTCTAATTACTAAAGGCACCGTTACATCAGTTACTATTTTTTCATATAGTAAATCCTCCGTAAAATCTTTTTGTTTCAGTTTTCCGTAGCGCTCCAAATACTTTTTAGCTCTCAAATAAAGAGAATCAACGTAAGAGTCGGGCTGCTCAATGATTTCGGTATAAGTAATTAATTCAGAAATCGTATCATAGGGCATTACGATACGGACATAAGGTTTTTTCTCGGGCTTTTTAGGAGCATCTTCTTTTAAAGTACCGTCTGGATTGTATTCATCGCCCTCAAAGTTAGGGTCATAATACTCATCAGACTGGCTACTATCTCCAGAAGGCTCCGCTTCTTCATAAAATCCACCACTGTCTTGAGCGCTAAGTTTGGTCGAAGCCCCAAGTCCAACAAAGATTACAGCTAATAGCAGTAATTTAGGAATGGTTGAAAGTATAGTTCTTTTCATTGCTTTTCTATCGCAAAAATACGGTAATCTACGAAAATACAAATATTAATTTTTAGTCAAAACATTTTGTCGAAATCATTAAGAAAATTAAATCCCTTATTATATTTGACTCCGTGAAAAATTTCAACTTAAAACGGGTTTTTATTCCCCTCTTAACGTGTTTTTTATTTTCTTATTGTAATAATACCACTAAAAATATGAACCAAGAAAATCAAATATCTAAAGACCTACATTCTTATTCAAATTACCATCAAATAAGAGTTAAACATTTAATCTTAGATATTGATTTAGATTTCGTTAATAATATTATCAAGGGTTATGCCACTTTAAACTTAGAACATATATCGAAGGCTGACTCACTTATTCTAGACACCCGAGATTTAAAGATAAAATCAGTACAAAATAATTTTGGAGAAAATTTAAATTTTAACTTAGGTGTTGCCCATCCAATATTCGGAAGTCCACTGTCTATTCCTGTAAATAGTAATACTTCATGGGTAAAAATTGAGTATGAAACCTCTCCTGAGGCCGCTGCCTTACAATGGTTAAACCCAGAACAAACACTCGGAAAAACAAAACCTTTTTTATTTACTCAAAGTCAAGCCATATTAGCCCGTACTTGGATTCCTTTGCAGGATGCCCCAGCCAATCGTTTTACTTATTCGGCAAAAGTTCATACCGACCCAGGATTAATGGTTTTGATGAGCGCCTCTAATCCGCAGTCTAAATCCCCGCAAGGGAATTATGAATTTGAAATGCCTCAAGCCATTCCATCTTATTTGATGGCTTTATGCGCAGGCGATCTCGATTTTATTTCTTTGGGCAAAGATTGCGGCGTTTATGCTGAACCTGCAATGGTTAAAAAAGCGGCTTGGGAATTTGAAGATTTAGAAAAAATGATTAAAGCAGCAGAAGAGCTCTACGGCCCATACGCTTGGGGAAGATACGATGTTGTAGTATTACCGCCTTCTTTTCCATTTGGTGGAATGGAAAATCCAAGAATTACCTTTGCTACTCCAACCATAATTTCTGGCGACAGAAGTTTGGTATCTCTAATTGCGCATGAATTAGCCCATTCATGGTCGGGTAACTTGGTTACTAATGCTACTTGGAATGATTTCTGGCTTAATGAAGGTTTTACCGTTTATTTTGAACAACGCATAATGGAAAAACTCTATGGAGAAAATTATGCAGAAATGTTAACAGCCCTAGGTTTAGGTGAACTAAAAAACACTATAAATTCTATGGGTGAAAAAGACCCAGACACTCATTTGTACTTAAACTTAGAAAATCGCGATCCAGATGACGGAGTAAGTGATATTGCCTATGAAAAAGGGCGGTTCTTTTTAAGAACCATTGAAGCTGCCGTTGGAAGAGAAGAATTTGATAAATGGGTGAATTCCTATTTTAACCATTTTAAGTTTAAAAGTGTTACTACCTCAGAGTTTATTAGTTATTTGAATGATCACTTAATTAAAGGTAATGTAGAATTGGAGCAAAAAATCAGAATGAATGATTGGATTTTTGGCCCTGGTTTACCCGATAATTGTCCACAAATTATTAGTAAAGAGTTTGAAAAAACAGATTCTCAAAGCCAAGCATTTATTAATGGAAAATCGGCTTCTGAATTAAACACAAAAGACTGGACAACCCATCATTGGTTGAGGTTTTTAAGGGCAATGCCTGAAAATTTAAAAATCACTCAATTAGATGATTTAAATAATGTATTTAAATTTAACGAAACGGGTAACTCAGAAATCGCTTGCGATTGGTTTTTAATATGCATTAGAAATAATTACAGTGCTGCCAATCCTTATTTAAAAAAGTATTTATTATCAGTAGGCCGTAGAAAATTTTTAAAACCATTATATTCTGCATTATCTGCATCCCCGCAAGGGAAAAAATTTGCTTTAGAAATTTATAAAGAAGCTAGACCTGGTTATCATTCGGTGAGTTACAAAACCATTGATGAAATTTTAAATGATCAAACAAAATAATGCATGATTTCTTTAGGAAAAGTTTTGTTCAGGAAATAAAATCATTTTCGGACCATTACCCTGGATTTGAATTAGATATTTTAAGAGATGATTTAATACATCCTTTTATTTCTGGAAATAAATGGAGAAAACTCAAGGGATTTATAGATTTAACAGCTAAAAATCAATCTACTGGTTTAATTAGTAAAGGTGGGGCCTATAGCAACCATTTATTAGCATTATCCTTTGCAGGATCAATTTTCAAACTAAAAACTTCTGCATTCGTAAGAGGCGAAGAAATTTCTGATTTAAACGCAGTAATGGCTTTATGCAAGCTTAATGGAATGGATATTATTCCAATTAGCCGCAGCGATTATAAATTAGAAATTAATGAACTCGCAAAAAAATTTAATATTGATTCTTCATTTTTAAGAGTGCCAGAAGGCGGAATGGGCCAAGCTTCAATTCATGGCTTTGAAGACTTAAACGAAATAGTATTAAAAGGCTATAGCGATATAATTATTTCCATAGGGACAGGAACTACATTTAATAATTTTGTGAAAATTTTAAAGAATAGAAAAATAAATTTTCATGGAATTCCTGCCTTTAAAGGATTTAAGAAAGAAAATCATATTGAAGAAAATAATGAATCTTGTTATTTTCATACTGAATATAGTGGGGCAGGATTCGGGAAATTTGATGAAAATTTGATTCAATATATTCAACATTTTAATCAAGATTATGGGGTTTTGCTTGACCCAATATACACTGCGAAATCAATGCTTGCTTTAGAAGATTTGATTAAAAAACAAGCTATTAAAAAAGCTTCAAAAATTCTTTTTGTGCATAGTGGTGGATTAACTGGTTTATTATCGGAGAAATCATTGGAATTGATCAATAAAAAAACAAGGAATTCATAATCAAAACTATAAAAAGAAAAAAAACTAATTAAACTCATTAAGTAGAATTTCCACTTCTTTTTTTAAAAGATTTAAATGTTTCTTTATTATAGCCCAAACAATAGAATTGTCAATACTATCATATGAATGAACTAGTCTATTTCTGAAATTAATTATCTCTTTTTCATGTTCTATTTTAAAAGATTTTTGTAGGTTTTTCGATTTATTTAATGCCTCTCCTATGATTGCTAATTGTCGCTCAACTGCACTTTGTGTTTTTCTATCCTTTTCGTATTGTAAAAAATCAGGTGTATCAATTAAAAAATCTTCTATTAAATTTATTGCAGCTAAAATATCAGCTAAATATTTTTTGCTCTTTTCCATCGTAAATCAATAACTTATTAGAATCGATACTTTCCTTTAAAAATGGGTTTCGTATTGAAGTATTTGTTAACAGATCAACTTTTCTCTGAAAAAAATTTTCAAACTTTTCCCAAAGGTCTAGCAAAAACTCACCTCGTTTAATTGGATCTTCTGTTTCAAGCTCAATTAATAAATCAATATCACTTATTTCTTCATTAAAACTAGGTGTTATTGCAGATCCAAAAATGTATAATGATTTAACTTCATGGTTTTTACATAGGGAAATGAATTCTGCTGACCTACTTTTAATAAAATCCTTAATTAGCATAATACTAATATAATCAATTTTTTAGAATTAATAAAAAAACGGGTAAAGAAAATTAATCTTTACCCGTTTTCGGTCTATTAATTAGCCTTGGGGCGAATTATCCTTTGTTAGGAACAACTACCGGAGAGGTTGGTTGAGCTGGTTTTGCTTCAACATTACCTTTAATGGTTAAATAAATAGTTCCAGTTTTGCCATTAGATAAAACGGTAATGGTTTTTGAGAAAGAACCCAAACGGTTAGAATCATAAACCACTTTAATTTTAGCTGATTTACCTGGCATAATTGGTTCTTTTGGCCATTCTGGGATGGTGCAACCACAGCTGGTATTTACATTTTGTAAAATTAATGGAGCATTTCCAGTATTAGTAAATACAAATTCATGCACTGTTGGTGTACCTTGAACTACAGTTCCGAAGTCAAATACTACTTCTTCAAATTTAATTTCTGCTGCAGGCGCAGTAGCTGTTTTAGTAGTCTCTGTTTGTGCAAAAGAGAATATCGATACTAAAATCATGCTAGTTGCTAATAATAACTTTTTCATTTCCTTATTTTTTTCGGTTAATTGTTGGGAAAAATACAAATATTATTCCAAAAGCTTTTTATAATTACAAGACCTCTCCTTTAATGGTTAAATAAACAGGACCTGATTTAGCGTTTGACTCCACTGTAATGGTTTTTGAAAAGGTTCCTAAACGATGTGAATCATACTTTACAAAGATTTTACCCTCTTTGCCAGGTAAAATGGGTTCTTTAGGCCAGGTGGGTACAGTGCATCCACAAGTAGAAGCAACATTAGTTAGGATTAAAGGTGCATCACCAATATTTTTAAAAACAAACTCAAATTCTGCTGGAGCATCCTGCTTTAGTTTACCAAAATCATGAGTGGTTTTTTCAAATTTAATTTGAGCAGCCTTTTCTGCGATATCAATTTTAAAGGAAAGTAAACCTAAACTGATAATAAAAAATGAAAGTAATTTTAATTTCATATAAGTTTTTTAAAGTGAATTCAATTTCTATTCCAAAAATACAAATATTTGCGCAAGGCTAATTATTTCGATAAATTGTAACAAGAGCTTATGGAAAAATCATTGAAAGAGATTTTTGATAAACTAAAACATTATTGCGCCTACCAAGAAAGATGTCACCAAGAGGTAAGACAAAAACTTTTGGAATTAAAGGTTTATGGAGATGATTTGGAAAATATCATTCTATTATTGATAGAAGAAAATTATTTAAATGAAGAACGTTTTGCCCAATTATTTAGTGGAGGAAAATTCAGAATGAAAGGATGGGGTAAAGTAAAAATAAGACAAGAATTAAAAGCAAGACAAATAAGCGAATATTGTATCAATAAGGGGTTAAAGGAAATAAACGAAGAAGATTATTTAGAAAAATTAAAAGATCTTAAAGAGAAAAAAGAGTTAACTGAAAAAGAAAAGAACCCCATTTTAAGAAAGAAAAAAATTGCGCAATACTTAATATCAAAGGGCTATGAATCTGATTTGGTTTGGGGGATATTAAATTAACAAAAAAGCCTGCATCCTTTCGAACACAGGCCATCAAAAAATTTTTCAATAAATTATCCTAAATACGATTTCAAGATTTTTGATTTAGAAGATTTTCTCAATCTTCTTAAAGCTTTTTCTTTAATCTGACGAACTCTTTCTCTAGTTAAACCTACTTTTTCAGAAATATCTTCAAGAGTATGGGCTGGTCCGCCATCTAAACCATAATAATATTTAAGAACATCTCTCTCTTTTTCAGAAAGAGTAGAAATTACTCGATTAATTTCTTTTTGAAGCGACTCATTGATCAAATGCATGTCTGGATGAGGCTCATCATTATTATCTAGAACTCCTAACAAGGTATTATCTTCACCTTCAGTTAATGGAGCATCAATAGATAAGTGCCTTCCGCTAGTTTTAAGCGCATTTTCAACTTCAGCTGTCGGAATTTCAAGTAATTCAGCAATTTCTTCAGCCGTTGGTTCACGTTCGTATCTTTGCTCTAATTCTGCCGCTGCATTACCAATTCTACCAATAGAACCTACTTTATTAAGAGGTAAACGTACAATACGACTTTGGTCTGCTAAGGCTTGAAGAATAGACTGACGAATCCACCATACCGCATAAGAAATAAATTTAAAACCGCGGGTTTCATCAAATCTCTTAGCTGCTTTAATTAAACCTAAGTTTCCTTCGTTAATTAAATCACCTAAGGTTAATCCTTGATTTTGATACTGTTTTGATACAGAAACCACGAATCTTAGGTTAGCGTTTACCAATTTTTCCAAGGCAATTTGATCGCCCTCTCTAATTCGGCGAGCTAACTCTACCTCTTCTTGGGCATCAATCATTGGTACCTTACTAATTTCATTCAGGTACTTATCTAATGATTTGTTTTCCCTGTTGGTAAACTGTTTACTGATTTTAAGCTGTCTCATGAATTTTTTACCGGTATTTTTTCGGTTGAACTTTCAATTTGCAAAACAAATTCTGCAAACAAAAGTCCGCAAATTTCGTACTAAATATGCAATTAATCAAAAAAAATCAAGAAAACAAATGGTAACCCGCTAAAGCACCGAGATATGCTAAGCTTGTCATGATGACAAATTGTATGGCAGGCCATTTCCATCCGCCCGATTCTTTATACATTACCGCAATCGTACTCATGCACTGCATCGCGAAAGCATAAAAAATCATTAAACTTATTGCTACTGGCTTATCATACAAAGGTTTACCAGTAACTAAATCTTTTTCTGCCAACATTTTATCCTTAATTTTCGCATTATCATCTTCACCACTACCTAAACTAAAAATAGTTGACATTGTTGATACAAAAACCTCCCGTGCAGCAAATGAACTTATTAAAGCAATTCCGATTTTCCAATCATAACCCAAAGGTTTAATAGCCGGTTCTATGCTTTTACCTAAGATTCCAGCATAAGAAACCTCTAATAACTCCGCTTCTTTTGCATTTATATGTTCTTGATTAATAGAATCTGCGCTAATAGCAGAATACTTAGCCTCAATCTTTTCAAACTCACCTTCTGGCGCAAAAGAGGCCAAAAACCACAAAACTACTGCAACGGCTAAAATTACTTTACCAGCACCAAAAACAAAATGTTTACATTTCTCTACTATGGTTATCCAAACGTTTTTCCAGCGCGGAAACTGATATTCAGGCAATTCAATAATAAAACGTCCTTTTTTGTTATCGCCTACAAACTTTTCAAGTATAAATGCTACCCCCAATGCACTAATCACTCCCAATAAATACATGGCCAATAACCATAAGGCTTGCATAGAAAATATTCCAAGAAAATAATCCTCAGGGACAAATAATGAAATGAGCAAGGTATATACTGGCAATCGCGCAGAACAGCTGATAAATGGGGTTACCATTATAGTTATCAAACGTTCTTTGGCATTAGGTATTGTTCGTGCAGACAAGATTGCTGGTATCGCGCAAGCAGCCCCACTTAATAAAGGAACTACTGAGCGACCATTTAATCCAGCTTTTCGCATCCAATGATCATTAATTAAAGTAACTCTGGCCATATATCCCGACTCCTCTAATAATGCCAAAAAGAAAAATAAAAATGCTATTTGTGGTATAAACACTACTACTCCCGCAATTCCGGGTACAATACCACGACTAATTAAATCGGCCCACCAAGTTTGAGGAAGATATAAACTTAATAACTCTGCAAATTGCCCAAAAGCCATTTCGATAAAATCCATGGGAGGCGTTGCCAAGCTAAAAATGGATTGAAAAATCAAAAATAAAACGCTTAAGAATATTAAATATCCATAAACTTTATGGGTTAATATCCGGTCTATCTTTGAAGAAAAAGTATCATTTAGGAGCTTTAAAGACCTTGCGGGAAAAGCACTTTCAAGAATTAGATCAATTTTCTCATATCGTTGTTCAAATTCTTTTTTTACATAATCTTCAATTTCTTTCCCTTGCGGGGATTTATGATGATCGGCTTTTTTAATTACCCAACCCCAATAATTCTCTACTCCTGCAAAACCGCTTTTAAAAAACCAGTAATTAAATTTAGGTTCTGATAATCCTTCTTTTATAAGAGATTTTATTTCTAGAGTCCCTTCATCTTCTCTTGGATTAGCTAAAACAACTGGGACTCCGAAAACTTTGGATAATTTATCCGCATCTGGAAATAATCCTCTGCGTTTTGCTAAATCTATACGTGTAATAACTAGGATTATTGGTATGTTTAAATCAACCAACTGAGAAAACAAAAGCAGATTTCTTCTTAGATTATAAATATCCGAAACGTAGATAATTCCTTCAATATCCTTAGAACCGTATAATTTAAGTAATTCTTCAACGGAAACTAACTCATCAAGCGACCGAGGATTTAAGCTGTATATACCAGGTAAATCAATTAATTCATAGGATTTTTGGTCTATTTTTAAAATACCGCTTGATTTTTCTACCGTAACTCCGGGGAAATTACCCACTTTTTGGCTTAATCCGGTAAGCGAATTAAAGACAGAAGTTTTACCCACATTAGGGTTTCCTATCAAAAGATATTTAGGATTTGGGCTCAAGATTCAGAAACAATAATTCTTGAAGCTTCCTCTTTTCTAATCCCAATTCGAGATGCCTCTACCTGCAGAATTAAAGGGCATCCTGAAGGAGCCGAACCTACCATTGAAATTTCTGAACCGGGCATTAATCCTAATTCCATTAAAACCATACCTAAATCAGGATCATTAATGGTTTCTATTCGGGCTTTTTGTCCTTTTTTCAATGATAGTACATTCATTGGGGCTTAACATTTAGTTAATATTCGCCCGCAATTTAGAATATTTCTAAATAAAATAAAAGAGTAATGATATAAATAAAAAAAGGGGGATTTTTTGACGATGAACTTGGACGATGACCATGAACTTGGACTATGACGATGACTAAGACTAAGAACTTGGACTATGACTATGACGAAGACGAAGAACTTGGACGAAGACGATGACGATGACGATGACGATGACGTTGACGTTGACGAAGACTAAGACTGGGAACTTGGACTAAGGCAAGGGCATTGAAGCATCAGGACAACAGAGATATATACCCATGTTAGTAAAAAGTATAGAACAGATTAGATTGGCATTTGACGATTAATAAAAAATGAATAATATTGAATTATAAGAATGACAATTAAGCTACTAAATCCAAGGTTGTTTATTCTACAAGGATGATACATTCACAATTTTACAGGCATATAAATTAGTTATGCATAATGGATCTAGCATAGAAACGGAAAAGCATTCTGCTCAAATAAGCAAAACAAGCATACGGAACATAAAAAGCTAAATTAGGCCAACAAGCATGGTCTCAGTTCAAGGCGGTGAGTAAGAGATTGGGCTGAATTTAAAGTGCAAATATTCGTCTCAAAAACAAACATGGTTTAAAGCGCAAACGAAAACCACTATGCATAACAGCACCTACCCAAAAGGCTGAGGTGGAGGATTTCCGAATGTTAAATGGAAAATCGAAAAGTAGAAGAAATAAATATAAATTTGAGTAAAAGATCAGCCCTTCGGGTAGCTGCGGAACGTTAGGCAGCAGCTTGAAAAAATAAAATTATTCCATAATCAATGAAGCATAACAATTCAATTTTATACGCCTTAAATTGCATAATTATGAGTTTAATTGATGTTCCCAAATATTTCGTTGCTTTGGTTTTAATCCATGTCATAATTACCAATGTTGAGGCTCATAATGCATCTGTTAAAATTAAAGTGGTATCAAATCAATATTTGGTATTTGATTATGTGGATTTTGAATTGTTGGTTACAACAAAGAAAACTGCTGATGAAAATTGGAATGACTTAAAAAAACAACCCATAAAAGGAATATTTGACGTGCTTAACACCACATTCGACAGACCAAATCGGGAGACATTTCAAGTCAATTCCGGCTATGTAAATCAAGGTGATTTTTTGCACTACACTTGGTATTTCAACCGTGACTCAATCATTCAACATTGCAAGGGTATACTTAAACTGAAAGTCTCTTTTAAAAATTCAAATACTGTGTGTTATGATTCTATTCAAATTGCTATACCAACGAGGATTGTGAAAATATCTCCTGTTTTCGGAGAACCGCGAAACGATTATTTTTATAATATTTTTAAAAGCGGGTGTATCGTGCATTTTAATGATGGAAGGTCTTACATCACTGAACCCTTTTTCTATGATTCTCAATATGCAATAAAAAATCATCATATTTTAAATAACATTCTTGTTAAAGGCGATATCTATATGAAGAATGGAAAGTATCAAATAAGTTATGATAATCCACAAAATATTAAACAGATAACATTTGTTAATAGAAAGACTAATAAGATCATTAACACACTGACTGTGCCCAAATCAGTTTATGTCCAAAAGGTATATGTTGAAATCAAGCCAATTCAATTAAATATTCAAGGTATAGACGGGAAGGATGGTAACAACTACAGAATGGACTCTATTACAAAACAATCATATTACCAAATAGATATGAAAGGCAATCGTGTTGACACTCAAAAATTTTATAAGTTAAATGATATTGACATTTCCTCAATCAATGGGGGGAATGGGATAAACGGAACGAAAGGAATAAATGGAAAATCGGTAGTTGTTAAAATTGACAGGGCCAATAAAATTGATTCCATTGCTAAAATTTCACTTTTGTATGATGATACGGTTTATGTTTATTTTGTTGATATCATAAATGGAGGTACTGTAGAAATTTACAACAAAGGTGGAGATGGTACGAATGGCGGAAATGGCGGAAAATGTGGTTACATTGAAAATATTGATTCTGTACTTTATTGGGGTGTAGCAGGTAATGGCGGAATTGGAGGCGATGGTGGAGATGGTGGATTAGTCACGATATTCGCGGATAGAATTTACAAGAATCATATGGACAAGATTAGAATTAGTAATCCTGGCGGAATGAAAGGGCGAGGTGGAGTGAGTGCTCTTCAAATAACGCTGGACTTTGCTCCTAAAGCCGGATATTATTACAACACTGAACGTGGTTTATATCTCACAGGTAAATTGCGATTACGTGCTACAGAATCATATAGAACTTATGCCGAACCAAAATTTATTGTAACTAAAATGCCCAAAACCAAAGGAACGGTTGTTGACGGTAAATTAGGAAGACCAGGTAACGTTTTTTATAATTATTATTAAGAGTGTACAATCCTGCATTATGATAATTTCGATAGAAATAGATTTTAAGGCAATATGTAAAACATGAATAAAAGCATACCGCCTAACGGCACCTACAAGAAATTGGAGGTTCAGTGGTTAAATCATCCAGATAGCTATCGGGATTGTGCATCGTATCAAGTTCAGTGGTGGCAGAAAGTTTATGTCTCCGAAATCGCCAACTTCTTGTAGGCAAAACGTTAGCGCTCATTAACTATGCCCGAAATAATGTTTGGAATCTTAATTATATGTACATATATTTGTACATAATTAAGTACAATAAAAACTCATCATTATGCTAACAACATCCATTTCAGATTTTAGAAAAGATATTAAACGCTACTTTGACAAAGTCACACAGGATTTTGAGACCTTGATAATTAATCGTGGTAAAGATAATGGTATTGTAATCATGTCTTTAGCAGAGTATAATTCTTTGTGTGCAACTCAACATGAACTTTCTTCCAAGGAAAATGAAAAAAGATTGGATTCGGCAATTGATAAATTAAAATCTGGTAATTCAAGCAGTAAAAATCTTCTTGAAGAATGAAGTTCATATTTGTTGACGAATCTTGGGAGGATTATTTGTATTGGCAGAAAACTGACCAAAAGAAATTGAAGCGAATTAACGAACTGCTAAAAGACATTTCGAGAACTCCTTTTCACGATATTGGAAAACCCGAACCGCTCAAATACAAATATTCAGGGTTTTGGTCACGAAGAATTGATGATGAACATCGATTAATTTATCAAGTCAAGGATGATGAGATTTTAATTGCTAAATGTAGATACCACTATGATTAAATAAACGCGCGCTAATAGCCGTAACCGTTGCACAAACGTTTTTAAATTAAATCTTTAAGAATTAAAAAAATTGGAAGACTATGACTATGAACTTTGACTAAGACTAAGACTAAGAACTTGGACGATGACGATTACTATGACTAAGACTAGAAACTTTGACTATGACTAAGAAATTGGACTAAGGCAAGGACATTGAAGCATCAGGACAACAGAGATATATACCCATGTGAGTATAGAAAGTATAGAATAGTTTAGATTGGCATTTGACCATTAATAAAAAATGAATAATTTTGAAATATAATGATGACAATTAAGCTTCTATATCCAAGGTTGTTTATTCCACAAGGATAATAAATCCGCAATATTTAAGGCATTTAAGTTAGTTGGCGACAAGAGAATGAGACGAGAAGACAAAGCATATTATCATAAATCATTGGGGATTTCAATAGAGAAAAAAGGATATGAGGTTCCGATTTACAGATTTATTTCATTTGACCATTTACTTCATTTGTTGAGTAGCAAAAATCTTTGGATAAGCCAAACTAAACTTTGGGATGACCCTTACGAGAACTTCCTTGCAAAAGCAAGATATCAATTTGGTTCTATACCAGTTTCTTATACGGGGTTTCTCCCTGGCTTTTATTGACAATGCTGGACTTTAACAAAAGAGACAGATGCGTTGTGGAGAATATACTCGAACAACAAAACAGGAGTAAGAATTAAGAGTACAATAAAAAAGGTGCTTGGATCGAGCCTAAATGAGGTTGATTTCAAACCTTTTCCAACTCTATTAAGAACGATTGGTAAAGTAAGATATTTAAACCCAAAAGAGATACATGAATGGATTGAAGAACATAACTCTGGACTGATTAACGATAAGACTCTTATTGAATCCCTTTTTATAAAAAGGAAAGAGTTTAATCACGAAAAAGAGGTTAGACTTATTATTCACAAAATCATCAATGAAGAAGAGGAAAGCAGAGGAATTGAAAGAAATCATCTTCAACTACAAGTACAACCAAATGAGCTACTTGAAGAAATAACTTTTGACCCAAGATTAGATGATGAGAGATTTAAAACTTATAAAGAAGTTATCGAAAGTATGGGGTTTATCAATCAAGTAAATAAGTCCGAATTATACAGATTTGAACAGCCAAATATTAAAAAATACCCAGTCGCCAACAAAGGCTAAGAAAACATGCCGGCAGAAACAATAATGATAATCAGAAAAAAAGTGAAAAATTTCGGCCTTTTAATAATGACCATTGGACTTTCTTTGACAAGTTGCAATAATGCAAATCAGACCTCAAAATTGACAGAAACAAGTTTTGACAATTCAACGACTGATTTCAAAAACAATGATATAACAGAAATTGAAAGACTAATTCGAAATGTTTTTATATGGAGTGATACTTCAACAATAGGTCTAGTACCTTTGATCGGCGACTCTTCAAATAGACCAATCGGCTTTGACTTTAATGAAGTAAATAAAATCAAAGAGGCATTTAAACGTTCAAGTCTTTTCTCGAAAGGGTTTACAGACAATTATGAACGTATAATAACGACATTGGATAAAAAAATCAGGAATAAAGAATACGGTGACATTGAATGGTATGTAAATGAATTACCGATATTTGGGTTCGCTAATGGTTGGAATCCTTGGTGTTGTTGTCAGTGTATATGTTCCGAAGACGATTATACAATTGAAATTGTAAAAATTAATAAAGACTTTTGTGAACTTAAAATAAAGCGTGGACAAGGTTCTTCATGGATTGATTTTAAGGCTGAAACAAAAAAGGAAAACGACATTTGGAGAATATCATACTTAGAAGGTTTTGACTATGAAGCAGGAATTAAATAATAGAATACACGACAGTCAAGAACAACGACCCGCTAACAAGCAGTATCCAAATTTGCCGGGACAGTATTTTATTCAAGGGGTTGTAGCCCGCTTCAACTTTTGTGTGCCTTGATAGGAAATCGCCCGCAAACAGCAACTTTTCATAGCATCAACCGTTAACTGTAAGGCTATGACAACATTATTAAATTTAACCATAAAAGTAAAATGACAAGGATTTTAATCATACTCATTTCGACATTCGGACTTACTAGTTTTGCAAAGGCAGATACTATTGACTTTTGGCACGTTTACTACAATAATGTCAAAATCCAAGAATACAATCAATATTCAAAAGGGGAAATTGTTCTCAAAATCAAAGACATTAAAAAAACAGACTCCTTGGCGGTTAAATATTTTCGTGACACACCTTGTGAAGACTGCGAAACACACGCAGAAATAGAAAACGGAAAACATTTTGTGATAACAAAAGGAAAAGGTGTTGGGACATTTAATCCAATTAAAATTTCCGTTTATGACCTTTTACAATACCATCTAAATGCAGACAAAGAAGTTTACGAAGTGTTTTACCACCAAGGACAAATAACTAGTCGGACACAAAGAGTTCTAATCTTTAGAATTAAACTTGAATAGTGGTATAACAAGTATAATTGACATAGACCAAAAGGCCTGAACCGCCAACAGCAGTAACCGTTGCACAAACATTTTTTAATTAAATTTTTACGGATTAAAAGCAAAAATTGGCTTAATTGGAAATGGTTTAAGCTATGCTAAATATTTATTAAGCCAAAGAGAATAAAAAAATTGGAAGGCCATGACTATGAACTTTGACGATGACTAAGAACTTGGACGAAGACTAAGTAAGACGATGAACTTAGACTAAGACTAAGACGAAGACCAAGACTAAGAATTAATATTATAAGCTCTTAAGAAAAGGAACCATAAAAAAGATTACTAATAAGGGCAAAAGACTCAATAAAATATTAAAACAATTATTATCCTATTTGAAAAGCATAATTCTTCATGATTCAAATAGTCCTAGCAATATTTTTAACCCTTCTTCAAAAAGAAAAAGAATTCATTTTAAAACAAATTGTAATTGGCCATTAGAAATTAACTAGTAAGAATATGGCTATTGATTTATAAATTTGAAATTTCAATAACTAAAGAATTTATTAGCCTATAATTATGAGTATATTTTCTTACCATCTCGTAAATTTAAAACCAATGGTTGCTATTAAAGGGATATTCTCTAACCCAGTAAAAAAAGGAATTCATGGTCTTATGCACTCAGAATTTATGAACCTAATGACATTGGGAGCTCCAATATTTTCTAAATCAAGAATTTTAATTGGCCCTATTTCAGTTTTTATGCAATGGGAAAATGAAAAATTACTTGATGATTATTTAAATAATGACTGGTTTGGAAAACTTTTAGCTCAAGGCTGGCATATTCGTTTGTCATTTAAAAGACAATGGGGAAGTTATAGTGGTTTCAGAATACCTGAGATAGAGACAAAATCAGACCTTACAATATCTCCTGTAGTTGCAATTACAATAGCCAAAATGAATCCTTTGGAAATACCTAGATTTATTCATTGGGGAAGGCCCGTAGAAAAATTAGTGAGAGACCATCCAAGTGCAATATTTTCATTAGCCTCAATTAAATTTCCAAACACAGTTTCAACTTTTTCAATTTGGAAATCCGAAAAAGAAATGACCGATATGGTACATGGAAAAAGTGACGTTAAAAAACCAGAAAGACATTCAAATGCCATGAAAGAAAGGGAAAGAAAAGATTTTCATTTTGAATTCACAACCTTAAGGTTTAAACCAATTGCAGAATTTGGAACTTGGAAAGGCCGTTCCAATTTGATTCTTTTTAATGAAAAAATCAGAAAATGGGAAACGCAATAAAAAATCAAAACTTTCAAGATTGGATTACTCAACAATGGGTCATACTATTTGGAAAAAAAATCAACAAATCAGAGCATAATTGGCTATTGGGTCCGTTTGGAGGGTCAAATGGTATTGGAAAAAAATTTATTAAACAATTATCTGAAAATGAACAATTAATTGAAGACAATCAGAAAAATACCAAAGGATTAATTCAATCAATTCATCAATTAAATCTATCACCAGAAGAATTAAATAGTCTTTCTAAAAATGTTATAGATTTCTACGAAAACACTTCAAATTATGATTTAAAATTAAAAGTAAAATGGAATCCCTTTTTTATTGTTTTTGCATTAATAATCAAATTTCTTTTCAGTAAACGAATAGAACAACTAAATGTTCCTTTAAGTGGTAAGCAAAATTCCCAAGCCCTTTCTAATGAAATAATTTATTTAAGAGATTCACGCACAAATGATATTAAATATACTATTTGGCTTAGGACCTTTCTAAAAACTAGGGAAGTGGTTTATTCAGGAATATATGGAACATGTGTTATTCCATCTGGAAAAACTTGCTTAAAAGCAATTTTCCCATTACCTCATGGAAATGCTTCTGTAATTCTCAGCCCAAAAGTTGGAAAAGACGGAGAGTTAATATTAGAATCATCAGGTAATCAATTAGGTGATTGTGGTTTCTACTTTTTATTAAAAGATACTCAGGGTGATTTATGGACAAAATACATAAAGTCTTTTAGAGACATCTTAATAGTAAAAAATATAAATAATAAAATTAGCGCTTCACAAAATTTAACTTTATGGAATATGAAGGTAGTCAGGTTTGAATATGAAATATTAAAAAAGCCCACTCATTTGAATGGGCTTGGATAAAAACAAAACACATGAAATATTATTTGAAATTTATCGGTAAATTAAAATAGGCTCTTACGGGTTTTCCTTGGTGCCAGCCTTCATTCCATTTAGGCATCATTTTAATTACTCGTATAGCCTCTTCCTCTAAACCAAAACCATAAGGATTGTTTAAAATTTTTATGTTGCTTATACTACCATCTTTCTCAACTACAAAACTCACCATAACTTTACCCTTAACACCAATAGAACTGGCTCTTTCTGGATATTGAATTATACTATAGATAAATTTATACATAGCGGCATCACCTCCCGGAAAACTTGGTCTCTGATCAGCAATAATAACAGGGTCTTCAATTACGTTATCAACTTCACCACCAATGGATAAAACGGGAATCTCAGGTGCTAAAGTATCAGGATTTGAGCTGATTGGATTAGGATCGCTAATGGGTTTTGGGTCTGTTGAAACAGAGGGATTAAAAGGGTCTGAGATTCGTTTCTTCTCGATTTTGGGCGGCTCAGGCATTTTTGGCAAATTAACCTGAACTACAGGGTCTACTATAATTATAGGTTCATCAGGGCCGCCTTCAGGTTTTTCAAATTTGGTTTCATAAGGAGTTGACCATTCAAAGGCAACTAAACAAAGGGAGATGGAAATAATAAGACCTATTTGAAGAAATATTGGTCTTTGACGCTGGTTTACGGTATGGAAGGCTTTCATATAAAATCTTTATACCAAAACGTAAGCAAAAGGTAAACAGAGATAAATAAATTGTCAGTATCAGGTCATAAAAAAACACCCTCATATTCAGAGGGTGTTTATTGATTTTTTAAATAAGTCTTTTATTTACAAAAATGATTGTAAGCACCTTTTAAAGCCTCAGCAATCATATCTGCCGAGCGACCTTCAATTTGGTGCCTTTCTAGAACTGCAACCAATTCTTTACCTTTAAATAAGGCTACTGAAGGCGAAGATGGAGGATAAGGCAGCATAAACTCGCGAGCTTTAGCTGTTGCATCCAAATCTTGACCTGCAAATACAGTAACTAATTTATTAGGCTTTAAATCGTTTTGTAAAGATTTTAGAACGCCTGGACGGGCGGTTCCCGCAGCACAACCACAAACAGAATTCACCACTAATAAAGTGGTTTCATCCTTAATGGAATCAAATTCAGCTTCTACCTCTTGAGCAGAGGTTAATTCTTTAAAGCCGTTATTTACAAGCTCCGAACGCATTGGAGCGACTAACATTTCTGGATATGGCATAATATTATAAATTTATGACGAAAGCATGGCTGCAAAAATTTTACCACTCATGCTTTTTTACTACCTTTGCAAAATTAGTATTTTTTATTTTCTTATATAAAATAGAATATGTCAACTCAAAATCAATACATTCCTTACAAAGTTAAGGATATTTCTCTTGCAGAATGGGGAAGAAAAGAAATTAAATTAGCTGAAGCAGAAATGCCAGGCTTAATGGCATTAAGAAAAGAATTCGGCCAAAGTAAGCCATTAAAGAATGCCAGAATTGCAGGTTGTTTACACATGACCATTCAAACTGCCGTTTTAATTGAAACTTTAGTAGAATTAGGTGCAGATGTTACTTGGTCTTCTTGTAATATTTTCTCTACCCAAGATCATGCTGCTGCTGCCATTGCCGCTGCAGGAATTCCAGTTTATGCTTGGAAAGGCATGACCGCAGAAGAATTTGATTGGTGTATTGAACAAACTCTATTTTTTGGAGAAGATAGAAAACCATTAAATATGATTCTTGATGATGGGGGCGATTTAACCAATATGGTTTTAGATAATTACCCAGAATTAGTTTCAGGAATTAAAGGTATTTCTGAAGAAACCACCACTGGAGTTCACCGTTTATACGAAAGAATGAAAAAATGTAGTCTTCCATTACCTGCAATTAATGTTAATGACTCTGTTACAAAATCTAAATTTGACAACAAATACGGTTGTAAAGAGTCTTTAGTAGATGCAATTAGAAGAGCTACTGATATTATGATGGCTGGAAAAGTTGCTGTTGTTGCTGGTTATGGTGATGTAGGAAAAGGTTCAGCAGCTTCTTTAAGTGGTGCTGGTGCTCGTGTAATTGTTACTGAAATTGATCCTATTTGCGCATTACAAGCATGTATGGATGGTTATCAGGTTATGCCAATGGACGAAGCTATTAAACATGCTAGCATTTTCGTAACGGCTACTGGTAATGTTAATATCATCCGTGATAAACATTTCAAAGCCATGAGAGATAAGTCAATCGTTTGTAATATCGGTCACTTCGATAATGAAATTGATATGGCTTGGTTAAACAAAACTTATGGTGACACTAAATACACCGTAAAACCTCAAGTTGATGTTTATAATGTTGATGGCAAAGAAATTATTGTATTAGCAGAAGGAAGATTAGTAAACTTAGGCTGCGCAACTGGTCACCCATCATTTGTAATGTCGAACTCATTCTGTAATCAAACTTTAGCTCAATTAGAACTTTGGACCAATACTGCTTCTTACAAAAACGAAGTTTATGTATTACCTAAGCATTTAGATGAGAAAGTTGCAGCTCTTCATTTAGAGCATTTAGGTGCAAAACTAGAAGTTTTAGATAATGATCAGGCTGATTATATCGGGGTTAAAGTAAATGGTCCGTTTAAGACTGATTTATACCGTTACTAAGATTAATTTAATTATTAGAAAAGCCGGTTTATCCGGCTTTTTTTATTTATTGGTTTACCGAAGGCTGATTAAAAAGTTGAATCAATTGTTCTTGGTTTACAGGTTTAGTTAAAATAAAATCGAAGGATTCTTTTTCAAAATCAGATAATGCTTCTTTTTCGTAAGCGGTTATCCCAATAATTAAACTTGATTTAGAAAAGGTTTTTATTTGCCTTGCGGCGATGTCACCCGTAATACCAGGCAGTTTTAAATCCATCAGAATAATATCATAATGAGAAGTTTTAGCCATTTCAACAGCTTTTAAACCATCCAAAGCCTCATCAATATCATTCCCCTTTAAGAACTGTTTTAATATATAAACGTTAATGCTACTGTCTTCTACAATTAATATTTTCTTTTTACTCATAAATATCTCATGCAAATGTATTTTTGTGAGCGCGTAAAAACAAAATTATTTAGAAGCATTTTAATTTAGACTCCAATGAAAGCCAAACTCAGTGTTAATATCAATAAGTTTGCTACCCTACGTAATGCGCGTGGAAACAACAATCCAGATTTAGTAAAAACGGCTATTAATTGCCAATTATTCGGAGCCGAGGGAATTACTATTCACCCTAGACCAGACGAGCGCCATATCCGTTATACCGACGTACCCGAAATAAAAAAAGTATTAACAACAGAATATAATATTGAAGGCAACCCCAAAGAAGATAAATTTGTTAAACTAGTTTTAGAAAATAGACCTGATCAGGTTACATTAGTTCCAGATGCACAAAATGTATTAACCTCCAATTCAGGCTGGAATACTAAAAATGAGTTAAATTATCTTAAAGGAATCATTTCTTTATTCAAAAACGAAGGAATTAGAACTTCGATTTTCATTGATCCCATAATTGAATTAATTGAATATTCAGCTGAAACGGGAACCGACCGCATAGAATTATATACTGAAGATTACGCGAGAAAGTATTCAGTAAATAGAGAAATGGCCATTGAACCCTATGTAAAGGCAGCAGAAAAAGCGAATCAATTAAATATTGGATTAAATGCTGGCCACGATTTAAGTTTAGAAAATCTAAGATATTTTTCTAATCAAATACCTAATTTATTAGAAGTATCTATAGGCCATGCACTAATTTGTGATGCACTCTATTATGGACTAGAGAATACCATTTCTATGTACAAAAAGGAATTAAAAAATCAAGAGAGTTAAAGACTATTTATCTCGATTATAGGCCGCTAAATTATAATCTTCTAATATAGCTTCCAAAAACCTTAAACTTGGGATATCAGAGCTAATACCTAAACGATTTTCAATACCTCTTTTGGTTTTTAATAAATTCAAATCTGGATATTTTAATTTATTTTCTTTGTAGGCTTGTAATACATCACTAACTATTCTAATATCATCATCCGTTAAATCTAAAATATTTTTAATCCTTAGATTAAAAATATCCAAATCTTTAATTTCATTGGGTTTTAACTCTTCAATTTTGACTTTATCTTTAATCTTAACAACCGTTGTACCAGCAGCTATATCACCCAGTCTCTGACCTTTTTCATTAAGAACAATCGATAATACGGCAACCGTGCCCATTAGGGGGATATCAATTAATCTAAACACCCATCTTAATGCAATTTCACCTAAACCTGGCTGTGTACCATCTAATTTAACTACTTTCAGTTTAAGGGCTTTTTTGCCTATGCTTTGTCCGTTAAAATAATATTCCGTTAATAAATAATAAAAGATATAGGGTGGCGCAAAAATTAATAGAAGGAATATTAATAAAGTATCACTTGGATTAATTATTTGAAAAATTTCAATTACAATAAAAATATAACCATAAAGTATAATAGAATCAACAATAAAAGCTGCAATACGACCACCTAAAGAAGCAACTGTATAACGCAAATCAACATTCTGGGTGGTTTTAATTTTGATAAATTCCATATCTAAAAAATCCCCCTGGCTTTTAATTCTAAATATTTATTAATGGTATTTATGGTTAGATCTTCGGGTTTAGTTAAGACTGAATAAATACCATTTTTAGATAACTCAGAAACAATTAGTTTTTTATCTAATTCCATTTTTCTAGCAATAGTTTGAACATAAATAGACTCTAAATCAATTGCCTTATTTGTTGACAAACTTTTTAATTCGCTATTCTCAAAAAATACAATAACCACAACATGGCTTTTAGCTATAGACTTGAAATATTTAATTACCCTTTTAAGAGAATCTTGTGTTTCAAAATTGGTATAAAAAATCAATAAAGATCTTTGAGATAAATTACGTTTTAGGTTTATGAACAATCGTTCATAGTCAGCTTCAAGATATCTGGTCTTTTGATTAAATAATTTCTCATTAATTTGCATCATTTGCCCAGAATTTCTTTCAGCTTTTAAAAATTGAAAATCGGCTTCCGCAAATGTTATTAATCCCGCTTTATCATACTTTTTAATGATAATATTAGACAAGGCTAAAGCTGAATTTATAGAGTAATCTAATAAACTTAAGCCGTTAAAGGGCATTTGCATTACACGGCTTTTATCAATAACATTATATACTTGTTGCGATTTTTCGTCTTGGTATTGGTTAACCATAAATGAAGATTTTCGGGCCGTAGCTTTCCAATTTATAGATCTATAGTCATCCCCTAAAACATAATTTCGGATTTGTTCAAATTCTAAATTATGACCTATTTTCCTAATCTTTTTAATACCACCCTCTAATAAAGTATTCGATATAGCTAAGAGCTCATACTTTTTCATCTGAATATAGGATGGATAAACAGGAATAGATTGTTCATTTTCGAAACTGTATCTCCGTTTTAATAAACTTATAGGTGAACTTACAAATATTCTTAGTTTACCAAATTCATAAAATCCGCGTTTAACCGGCCTTAAATAATAGATGAAACTTCTTTTTTCACCCGCTTTCAAATCAGATTTAAAGTTCAAATCACGAATTTGAAACTGAACAGGAATTTCATCTATAAAATCCATAAAGACTTTAAAAGAATACTTATTCTCAAAATAAACTTTAACTTCATTATCATCGCCATTAGAAAGCTTTTCGAGCATTTCTCTTTTAGCTTGGAAATTTGAAAATGGGGCAAATAAAATGATAAAGTCAATAAATAAAATTGAGATAAAAAAATAAGTCAAGGCTTTAACCAAAGGATATATAAAAGGCACAAAAAAGGACACAAAAAATAATGTCGCAAGTATACCTAGCGATAAATAAAACCTATTGGTTAAAAATATATTTAAAAACCTTTTCAATTATCTTGGAACTTCAACTTTTTCTAAAATTTGGCGAATAAGGTCGTTAGATCCTAAACCTTCCATTTCTTTCTCAGGGCTTAAAATTATTCTATGCCTTAAGACTGGATAACAAACCTGTTGAATATCTTCTGGGGTAACAAAATCTCTCCCTCTAATGGCAGCTAATGCTTTTGATGCATTTAAAATAGCGATGGAAGCTCTAGGAGAAGCACCTAAATAAATTCCAGGAAATGATCGAGTTTGTAATACTATCTCAGCAATATATTTAACCAAGTTGCTTTCAATAATAATTGATTTGATAATAGCTTGAATTTCTTTTAATTCTTCAGCACTAATAATTGCTTCAATTTTCTTTTGTGAAATATCTAATAAGCCTTTATTCTGTCGGTTTAAGATTTCTAATTCTTCTTCAGCGTCTGGATAATCAACAACAATTTTAAAAATAAAACGATCTAATTGAGCTTCCGGTAAACGATAGGTTCCTTCTTGTTCAATAGGATTTTGAGTAGCGAGAACAATAAAAGGGAATTTAAGATCATATTGAACCCCATCCATTGTTATTTGACGTTCTTCCATTACCTCAAATAAAGCGGCTTGTGTTTTTGCTGGAGCTCTATTAATTTCATCAATTAAAATGATATTCGAGAATATAGGACCTTTTTTAAATTCAAATTCATTGGTTTTTATATTGAAGATGTTGGTACCCAAAATATCAGAAGGCATTAAGTCAGGAGTAAATTGAATTCTTGAAAAATCAGAATTTACGGTTTGAGCCAATAATTTACTGCTTAATGTTTTCGCAATACCCGGAACACCTTCTAACAATACATGCCCATTAGAAAAAAGAGCGATAATTAATTGCTCAATCATCTTATTCTGGCCCACGATTATTTCACCTAAAGCCGATTGAATTTGAGAAACCTTTTGGCTAATTAATTCTGTATTAACCCTATTTTCAAAACCTTCCATTATGATAATTTATTAATGCTTATGAAATTTTCTATACTCTTATAAAATAACTCCAAATCAAAAGAATCCATTTCTTTATTTTTTTTGATTTGAAAGTATTTATCTACAATAAATTTTATTCGTTCTTTTTTATAATTTGTGGTTAAACTTAATTCATTAACAAAATCTTCGGGTCTGGTTTCATCAAACCGAACTTTTAATTTAGAGCGACATAAATAAGTAAAATAGTTGAATAGTTTTAGCGCTAAATCTTTATGATCACCTTGATTAAAGTACAGAACCCCCACAGTTTCCGCGAATTCTACAGAAGTATTTTTTGGGGCGGAAATGCTTGGAATGATTCTTTGTTTTCGTCTTCCTTCAAAAATCAGATAACAAATTCCTAAAATAATTAAAATATAAAAAGTTCTCTTAAGTGGTGGAATGCTTAATATAGTTCCTAATGGCTTTTGATCTTTATTTATTGGATTTGAATCGGAATAATAGTTATCCCAAACAGGCACTTTATCAGGATCTAAATAAGACAAAACGATGCTTGTAAATTCTCCGTCTATACTATCTAATATAGAAGCATTGGTGAAAAAATCTAAAGCATTTATCCAATATATAGTTCCTTCACCAATTTCTTTTTTAATAAAAAATGGTTCGGAATTATTTTTAATTCCTAAAATTTTAACCGATCCAGTGCTATCAAATATGCTTACTTCACTATTTCGGAAATACTGCATCTTATTAAATATTTTATTTGAATCCCTAGGATTCCTGAATTGGTAAGTATCAAAAGTATCATTGAAATAATAAATATCATCAACAGAAATACTCAAATCCTCTGCTAACTCATCACCTATTTGAGGCGAAATAATTAAAATTTCATCTCCAGCACTGGCTATTTGAATTAATTTATTAGCTTCATAAGAATCAAAATCGAGTTGTTTTGACAAAAATATTCTGCAATAATCTCCAAATAGACTCTCATCATGATATAAAGGCTCATAATTAAACTCACTATCAAAAATTGGAGCATCAACTTCAATAACATTATTATGAAAAAAAGAATTTAATTCATTTTTAAAAATATAAGTCCCAAATTCCTTTTTATCGGTGGTTTTATAAGTCCGTTGAGGATTATTAATTTGTTCTTCATCACTTTGCAGTAATGCTATTACTAATAAAAAAATAACTGCAAGAATTAAGAAAATATATGGACTTTTAGATTTCATTTATTAATCTCCAATTATTTTTTCAATTTTATTAATAAATGATTCTCCTCTTTTATATTGTTCATTACCAATATTAAAGGCACCATAAACAATATAATCAAACAAGATCGTTAAAGAATTAAAACTGTTCTTTAAATCAGATGATTTTAATTCACTTAGGTAGTCATAATTGGTTTTTTCAGGTCTAATTTTTATCAATTTATGTTTTTCTAAAAGCTTAAGGATTCTGATATAATTAAGACGAAAGGCTTCATTATAATTTCCTTGAGCAATTAATTCTTGTATTTTTTTCTTAATAATATCTGAGTCTAAACTTATTTCACCCCATGTAATTCCTTGCTCCTTGGTTAAATTTTTATTTCTTTTTCCGAACTTTATGTAACCGTTACTGTAAATAAAATAAAATAGAAGAATCAAAAATATCCCAATTAAAAACCATTTAATAAAATCAAAAACAGAATCAACAGGCCTTCCATCCATATCTTTAAATAATTCTTCTAACCATAAACGGAAAGGATTTTTATATTCAATATTTCCTAAATCATCTCTTTTTTTGTACTTAAACTTTTCATCTTTTAAATATTTATCTCTATTAATTCTTTTAATGTCGTAAGGAGGAATTTCATTTTCAAAGTACACAGAATCATAAATGGGTCTTTTGGGAAGATCAACTGGAGGCGCTTCTAATTCAAAGTCGCCATATTCTTGCGAATACAGATTATTCATCCCCGCAAGGGTAACAGAAAAAAATAAAACAAATAGGTAACGAAAAATCATTAATAGTCTTCTTTAATATCAGGATTATTAATGGATTCACTAGACCAAATATCTAAGTTTTGTTGTATTGAAATTTTATCTTTTAACTCTTTCAAAACAAAAAATAAAACTCCAAAAATGGTTAAGGGAATAATATTTAAAAATGCAGAAATTATTTGATTAATAACTTGAGCAATAACATACATTGGAGTAAAAATATCTGGACCTTCAATAATTATATTATTAACACCACCGGTAATACTTGAAATAATTAAACTAAAAATACCTCCAAATACCCCAACCAATATATATGTAATTAAGACTGTACCAAAGCACTTAGACCAATTAGCTTTTACAAGCAAAAAAGCCCGTTTTAGGGAATCAAAAACATTCAATTCAGGCTCAGAAATGAGCACTTGGCTTAAAACAGAAATAGTTGGTAATAAGTAAATTAATAATATAAAAAAACTTATACCACCGAAAATTGCAATCATTAACAATAAACCTCTGTTCCCTGAACTTGCGATTAAAACAAATAATCCGACAATTAGGGCCATAATAAAAAGGTATATAAGAAAAATAAAAAATAATTTTACTACGAATTTAAAAAAGGCTGGCCAATAGGGTTCTGTATTAAAATCTTCTCTCTTAGCATGGGAGTCTAGAATTTTTCCAATCACAAAAGTGAAGGAAGCATATCCTAAACTAAATAAAATTATTCCTGGAATTAAATAATATAAAACTCCAGTTGAAAACAAACCTTCAATTAATGCAAGGGCAAAATCTCTTGGGCCGTTTGCTGAACTAATATCTCTAAAAATATTGGTAGAAGACTGAATGAATTTTAGGTAATTCATTAAAAACAATCCAAAAAATGCAGTACCTAATAAATAAAAAGGTAAGGCATAAAAGGCAATACTTTTAAAAATAATTTTGAAATTCGATTTAATAAATTTAAAACCGAATGAAATTATTTCTGAAAATTCACGATCTTTATACAATTGTAAATCATTCTGTTGATCCATAATTTTTCTTTACATTAATTGGGTAAATAACAAAATACCAAATAACAAATACAAGCGATAAAATAATAATAAACCAAGCTACTAATTCATTTTTATAATGTCGGGTTACAAATCCTTCTAAAAATCCGGCCACAATAAAAAATGGAATAAGACCTAATAGAATTTTTAAACCGTCTTTGGCAGCAATTGCAAAAGATTCGAGCCGAGTTCTAGTTCCAGGAAGCAGAATTCCATTACCCATAATTATTCCAGCAGCTGCTGCAATGGTAATTGCGGTTAGTTCAAAAACTCCATGAATCCAAAGGGCAGATGACGCGGTAGTAGTTAAACTATAATCATAAAAAAATCGCATGAAAGCGCCTAATACTATACCATTATATAATAAGGAGAAAATACTGCCACCACTTAAAAAAATAAAAACCGGAAAACCAAAATTTACACCACCCCAAATAAATGTTAAGAAAGAAACATAGATATTATTCCCAGTAATGGTAATAAACATTTCGAAGGGTTCACTTTTACCGTAAACTCCCATTGGATCGCCACTTTCGATATTTTCAATCGTCATATTAACATATCGATCACCTAATATTCCTCTAACAAAATCTTCGTTAAAGGCAGCAGATAAATAGCCAAAAACAAAAGAAATAATTAATACGAAAAATGCGAGTGCTAAGGTTTTTTGGTATTTAAAATAGAGAAGAGGTAATTCATTTTTCCAAAAAGTAATAAAGCGATTGGATTTTTCTCTTTTATTTTTATACAAGTTAGCATAAGCTAAACCTGTTAAATCATTTAAATAATCAGTTACTTTACTCTTAGGATAAAAAGTTTTTGCATAGGATAAATCATCCGTTAATTGAATATATAATGAAGCCAGCTCATCTGGATTTTCACCCTTTTTAAGTTCTAAACGGGTTTCAATATATTTCCACTTATCAAAATTTTGCCGAATGAAACTGCTTTCTCTCATCTCTATAAACAAACCTAAATAAAAAAAACAATAAAATAAATCTTAAATTAAATTGTTAAGATAATTTTAATAACAAAAATTATAAATGAATAATAATTAGTAGAATAATTAAAGAGTATGAACCTTATTCAACAGGTTTAAATTGTTCAAAAGCTTGTTTGCAATTATGGCAATAATGAAGAGAGCGGCATAAGGTAGGACCAAAAGGAGTATTCATGCTTGTATTTCTTGAATTGCAGTATGGGCAAGCTACATCACTTAAAATATCCAATTCAATTAAACCATCTTTTAAATGAGGTGGTGGAGCTAAACCATGTTTTAATAAGGCTAAACGACCTTTTTCCGTAATTCTTTCAGTGCTCCAATTGGTTTCATAAGTTGTTTCTACTTCGGCATTTATACCTAAAGAAGACATTTTTTCTTTAACCAAATCTTCCATTACCTTAAGTGCAGGGCAACCAGAAAAAGTTGGGGTTAAAGTAACTTTTATATCAGAGTTGTTGAAGATTTGAATATCGGTAACAATCCCAAGATCCCAAATTGAAATAGTTGGGATTTCAGGATCCATAACAGTCTCCAAGGCTTCAACAATCTGATTTTTATTTAACATAATTTATTACCATTCGGCAGAAGGATCAATTCTGAACACTTCTGACATTTCATCAACTAAGGGTTGTAAAAATTCGGTATGAATTCCTTTTCTTCCCCCATAAATTGGTTCAACAATTTTTAAATCTGGAATTTTTAAACCAGCTTTTTCAATTACTGGACTAATTTTTTCTAGCCATAAATCAAAATTGGCTTTTTCGCCAGCAAAAACTCCATTTTCAATTAAAACATTTTCAAAGGGAGAAGGTTCAAAAATTCCTAATGCCATTCCGAAAGCATCATCTAAGGCACTCTGCATCTTAGCATTACTTTCTTCAGTTCCATTACCCAGTTTAACTAAAAAAGTATCTGCATGAAACACATGATATTTAAATTCACCTTTTACCTTGCGGGATAATTTCGCTAAACTATCATTAGTTGATTGAGCCAATAATTCAAAACGAATTTGGTAGGCATGGTCAAATAAAAAATGTCTAATTAAGCTAAAATTATATTCACCAATGGGCATTTCAGTTAAATGACAGCAATGAAATTGATTAGCATTTCTTGTAAAAGCAAGAGTGTCCGGATCAGATTCACCTAATTCGTTTAATATCTGGTATAAGGCTTGAGATTGACCAATTTTATCTTGAGCCATGGAGGAAAAGGCAATATCTTCTTCTAAAATCGGCCCTAAACCTGTCCACTCTGAATTTCTATGACCTAAAATTAAAAGATCATCAGCCATTTTATACAAAAGCTCTTTAGTAGCTTCAACAACTTTATTATCCATAATTTTAGGTGTTTTGTTCAGATTTAAATTTATTAATTCTATCTACTACTTTATAGATAGAAGCTTCTCTATATTGTTTATCAGGAGTTGTTTCAAAGATATCAGAATCTTCATAATCTGTAGTGTAAACATCGGAGGTTTTTACCACCCAAATATTAACAGCTGTGCCTCTTCTGGCATATTGTTCTTTGGCAAAAAGAAGCGCCATTTCACGATTAGGGGCATGAACCACACCAACATGAACGTGTTGCTGCCCTCTCTTTTTTTGATGAAAAACCTCATAGGTTTCGAAATGGTCGAGCGGATTTAAAGGATTCAAATCCCCATTTTCTTCAATTTGAGCTCTAGTAACTCTCGGATCCAATGATTTTATCATGAATTTCGGCTTAAAACTAACGCAAGTTAGTTAAATTTTCCGAAAAATAAAATCGATTGAAAATCATTTATTTAAAACCCCAATGTAGATTTGAAGTTTTGTGTTAATTCCAAAAAACACCTCAAAGGCTAAAATTAATTTCTACCTTTTATTGATTGTTAAAAATTTAGGCAGGGATTTTATTGTTGGGAATAAGCAAATTTGGCATCTAATCAATCAAGGCACTTAAATATATTGTAATAAAAAAAAGTGTCAGGATTTCGTATAGAAACCTGACACTTTTAGTATAAATATCCTTACGGTTCAATGGATATTTACAGTCCTAAGCACCTCAAAGCACGGCCTGTGATTTGAAGATTACCTAAGAATATTTTTCGTTGCCTTATCTATCTCAAAATTTGAATTTTATAGACCATAATTTTGGAATTAGAATCAACAATCTCTAATAAATACATAGAGGCAGACAACTTAGATAAATCCAATTTCACTTGTTTCTCATTTATATTTTTTTGATGAATGATGGTTTTACCAGAAATATCTAAACATCTAATTTCTTTAATAAAATCATTATCAATTTCTACATTAATATATTGATTACTTGGATTTGGATAAATTTTATACTGATTATCCAACTCCTGAAAATTGGATAATACTGCTGGTCTTACTTCTACTGTTTTAATTGTAGTATCAAATCCGCAACCGGGGTTTGAAGCAAATAATATCACCTCAATAAAACCAGTATCATTAAAAGTATAGGTTGGGTTTTCGTCATAACTAGTATCTTTTCCACCAAAAATCCATAAATAATCTCTGGCATTTGAGCTAGTATTGAAGAAACTTACCAAAAGAGGCGCTCTTCCTGTATCTGGGCTCATTGTAAAATCTGGATTAGGAATGTCCCATACTCGAACACTATCTTCATAAACAAATTGACAAGAATTTACATCGGTGTAGGTATAAGTGTATTTATGATATCCTACTCCGGCAGTTGCTGGGAAAAAGGTGTCGTTACTGAATCCGCTTCCCGCAAGGGTGCCGCCATATGGATAATGAAACCCTAGAGTATCAAATTGAACAATTACACAATAGTTAGCACTTACCCCTACCTGAGCTTTAGTAAAATAATTTAGAATGCGAATCGAGTCGCGCGTATTACAACCCAATGTATCTATGGCTGAATAATAATAGATATTAAATGGACTTTGCCCTGCTATATGGTAAATAGTATCTATATCCTGTCCTAATAGATTAGTCCAAGTTGCCACTGAAGCATTATTTGCTGAACCAATTAATTGGAGGGTATCTCCTCTGCAAATTCCAGTATCATTAGGAATATTAATTTGTGGGCCACCAACGCTAACTTCTGTACTATCAAAATTAAAGCATGAATTAGAATCGAGGATAAAACCATAATATTTATTAATTCCATTACTAGGTGCAACTCTAATTGTAAAAGAATCACTTACAGCTGCCCCATAACCTATAATTCCACAAGAGTCAATTCCATTAGCCTTAACCTTTAAGTCAACTGAATTGCCACCACATATCAAAGTATCTGCGGTCATTTGCATACTTGTTAAAGGAAAAATAACATAAGGAATGCTAAAGGTATCTGAACAACCGCTTATTTTATTGGTTACTTTTAAATAAACAGTAGTATCACGTTTAGGTCTAATTACAGTCATTGAAGGAGCTGGATAATTAAAATTAAGCCATAAATACGATTCAGTGTTTTTGAAAGAATCTACATGTAACACTAAATATTTGGCTGTATCGTAAGGGCAAAATTCATTTTGACCGGATATGGTAGCTTGAGGAATATTATTAATTATGTAATTATATTCAAGATTATAAACACATTGATTATTATTATCTTGAATTTGTAATAAATAAGAACCTGTATCAGATACTAAAGAATCATAAATAACAAGACTAGATAAAGTATCAGCAGGATTTCCAGTTATCCATTTAAACGAACAATTCTGAAGATTAAAATAATTTACCTTTGGTTTTAATTCATATTCACTATTTCTGCAAAATGAAGTATCCATTCGCCCTAAACTTGGAGCAGAATTAGAAACATAAATTATTGTATCTTTTTTGCTATTACAACCCCTTCCAAAAGCCGTATATTCTATTCTATAAGAACCTGCATTATTTAATAAAAATGGGCTTGTTGTAGTTTTTAGCACTTGATTACCGAAAGAATTATAAACTTTAATTTCGCCTGATGGGTTCATTCCAATATCGGCCGAATCTGTAATATTATTAACTACGTAATGTACTTCATTACAAGAACCAAGCTGAACACCAAATGTAAACTCAGGCTTTTTAACCACTCTTATTTTAGAAGTATAAACATTAGATTTACCATTTCCGCTTCCGTTTAATGAAGTGTCGGCCACACTAAATACAAAATATCTAAGTTTATTAAAATCATTTGAAGTAGGAACATATGAAAAGAAAGCAGCTGGCCTTCTATTATTAGTGTTCATAAAATTTACTGAAACATTACCTTGTAATACTGGATAATAGGCCATGCTAAGAGAATCTTTGGTGTTTGAATCAAAAGCAGAAATATACATTCTTAAGGTATCACCAATACAAACAAAATACTCATCTTGTAAATTAAGGGTTGGAGTGTGGTTAGTGTCAGAAATATTAATTTGAACTAGATCTCGTTCAACAAAACCAATTAATTTTCTTGATCCATTTATAGTTTGATATTCGCTAGCTTTAACCTTAACCACTGAAACTTCGTTGGCTAAATTAGGTGTAGCTTGCAAATCGCCTGTTTCATTATCGAAATGGAATCCAGATGGTGAAGGCAAATTATTATTAGGCCAGCCTAAAAATCTAAAAGGTTTTAGTGCAGAATAATTACCAAAATAGCTTGGATTACTTGATGAAGTAGCTTTTGGAGTGTCTAATTCAATAACATATTCACTATTTGAATTTGGTTCAAAAACACCCCAATTTTGATGATATTTACTATTTGCGTCAATCAAAATTTTTGGAGTGGCAATAAACTCTGGACTTGAATTTCCATTTCCATCACATTGATTCAAATAAGCTCTTAAATACATACTATTTGAGCCTAAGTTATTGGTAGAAATAAATGAAACCCGTGAGTATTTAATTAAACTAAAATAAATTTCACAGCCTTTGCCTGTTAAATCAAAGGTATCTACATAAGTTCGTTCAACAAAACCATGAATTAAGGGAGAGCTATAACATCTTGAAATTCCAGCCTTCGAGCCATATCCGGTAATATCGGTTTCACTAACTAAAGTAGCAATATCGATTTTAAAGGCTCCATTGCTGTCAGAAGCGGTAATAAAAGCAGTATCAAAATTTGAAATTGAACACCCTGCGATTAATTTGGCAGTAACTTGATACTGATTGTTTCCAATGCTTTTGTAATAAATACTTCCTCCATAATAATCGGAGGCGATTAATTTTCCCAGACTACTAAAGAAAATTAATACAAAAAATAAATTCCTGAATCTCATTAATTTTTAATTAAAATTTTAAATGAATTTGAATAGCCTTCAGGAGTGATAATTTCAATAAAAATGATTTGGTTTGGGTTCAGTTTGGGTAATTCTAACTCATGATACATATTATTAGGTTTGACATTAATTAATTTCTTTCCAAGTGCATCATAAACATTTATTTCAGCGATTGGAAATTTTTCTGATTTGCAATAAATTATTTCCCTTGCGGGATTAGGATAGATACTAAAATTACTATCTTCATAAGGTTCTGTAGAAACAAATCCCTGAACTTTTATAAAATCAGGCCGATCATCTACAGCCCAATCACAACCCTTATTTTTTGCAAATAATTTCACAGAATATAAACCGGGTTGATTAAATATATAACTAAAACTATCATTTAAAGAATCCGAAAATCCAGTTGATATTTGCCACCTAAACTGATCATAATTAATAGATACATTATTAAATTTAATATTCAAAGGTGCTGATCCTGATACTTTATCCGTAAACAAAAGGGGAATTGGTTCTTTATGTACAGTTAATGGAAAATAAGTACTACAAAAAAGAGAATCAGTAGTTCTGATTCTGTATTCAAGGGTATTGGTTACAGGCATTCCAGAATAAATTAAATGATCCGTTAATAAACCGTTTAAATAAAAAACCCCTCCCATTAAACCGGAATCAACTGCAAGAAGCTGCAATCCATCTGATTCACATTGATGTTCTTTTACATTAATTTTTGCATTAAAATTAAAAGGAATTACTTGAATAGTATCGATTAACAAACAAGATTCATAATTAGTATAAAAATAAATTTGGCCAGTACTTAAATTATTTGCTTCAACTTTTAATGTTTTCGGATAATCAATTCCTCTATTAATAAAACCAAAAGTGTCAATTACTGGATTAATTTCATTAGCTAAAAATTTTCCAGAAATAGCTGAACATAATTTTAGCGTATCTTCATTTTTTTCATGATTAGAACCTCGTAAATCAATAATATAATTAATAGTTTTTTCGCAACCACTTATGTGTTTAACTTTAATTAAAAAAGTATCTTCATAATAAGAAAATATTTTTTGCTGTATATTATTTATGTAATAATTAGTAATACTATCAGGATTTTGAACAATGGATTCGAGGTCGAAAAAACCTGAATTATCTCTATTGCAGAAAGAAGTATCTAAATCGTTTATGAAAATATTCTTATCACCTAAATTGAGAAAGTAAATACTATCTATAAAATCACAATAATTAAATTCTCTAATTTTTATAGGTAAAATTTCATAATTAGATTTGAGTTTATAATAATAATGAGAATCTATTAATTCTAAATCATTAATACTCGATAAATCATAGGTTAAGCCTTGAGAGCTTTGGCCATTGAATGGCACTTTAACAATTGAATCACCGCAAAGAATAATAGAGTCTGATAAATTAGTAAATTTAATATCTGATTTAAAATAATAAGATTGAATACTATCAATACAACCTATTGAATTTTTTACAAATAATTTAAATGGATGAAAACCTACTGAATCAATAGGATAAATTAAATTATTAACTGGTATAGAATCTTTAAAAATATTTAACCAATAATTAGAATTATTTTCAGGATTTAATATTTCAAATTCAATTTCACTACTATCTTTATTACATAAAATATATTCTTTGTTTACTAATTTAGGTCTAGAGCTGCTTAAATTAAAGCTACTATCCCAATTAATAATACAACCATTTGCTAATACTTCTGAGTGTAAAAAATAATTTCCTGAATTAGTTAGTAACTCATGTAGGGTATCTGCAGAATTTTGAATAAGCGAATTAATTTGTTGACTATCTAAATATAATTTCCAAGTCAAAACATCCTCATTTTCATAAGGATTAACTGCAAATTCAACATTATTACATATAGTATCTAATTTAAAATAACGCTTATAATAGTCTGGTTTAATATCCCGCAAGGGAAAATTAAAAGAGAATTTAGAATATGACTTAAAACAACTGTCAATGGAATTCTGCGCTGTATCTTCAATTTGTATTATGATATTACTGAATTTTTTTAACTGATTTCTGGATAATGAATCAAACTTTATTTTGAGCATCCAGTTTCCTGTAATCCCAGTATCTACTTCAATTGACTCAATTTTAACTGATGAAAAGACATTAACTTTTGGTTTACAGACAGGATTAAAATCAAATTCAAAATAATAAGGTGTACTAACTGTATCACAGATATTAACTTGATTCTTAATAAATTTAGGTTCAACCTTATTTAATCTTTTTTTATTTAAAACAATTAAAGGAATAACCCTATTTCCTCTTGAAATTTCGACAGCTGTATTATTTATCTGACTAAATTCAATAACCTCATATGAAAACAAATAAGGACCATAATTAAGACCAATAGCTGGGGTAAAACTTAAATTACCTAATAAATCAAAATTTAACCCCCCAGGGTATTTAAAGTTAAAATTAGGAAAGCCTAAAAAACCTATAAAACTTTCTTTAGTATAACTACTAGAATAAGGGATGTTACCTGAGCTATTTTTTAAACCTGATTTTACATAAGCAATACTGTCTTCACCAGATTCATCAAATGATGCATAACTTGAATAATGAGGATAATCTCTTGATAAAAAAATATTATGATTAATAAATTGTTTCGGCGTTGAATTATTTATAAAGTTATTGCATCTAAAAAAAAAGGTCTCTAAGTATAAAGAATAACCTGGCTGAATATTTTTAACATCGCTAGTATAAGAAGGGCCATTATAAATTAAGAATATAGAACAACCAAGAGTATTACTTAAATCAACGGTATCAATAAAACAATTCAATTTTATGGAATAATCTAAAGAGGTATCGCATGATTTAGATAAACATACACCTGGATCATCATATTGATGCACATAGGTTTCAGTATTGCCACTTTCAAAAAACAATTCGCTAATCACATTTAAGCGATTAACTGAACTAACTTCTACTTTTGGACTTGGTAAATCACCATAAACGCAATTAGAATAAACGAATAATTTAACTTGATATTTATTACCAGAAATATGAGCACTTTCTATCCACCCGCCCAAAGCCATATTAGCTTCAGCAGAGGAATTGATTAAAATTAAAAGAAATAAAGAAAGTAGAATTTTACCCATAAGCAGAATAAACTATTTATAAGACGATACAATTTAAGGTATTGTTGCCTCATAATCAAACTAAAAAAGAAAACCCGCTTTTGGGCGGGTTTTCGAAGATTTCTTTAATAACTAATCTACATTATCATGTAAAAAAGAGTTATTCTGCTTTATCTCGGTCTTTTTTTCAGGCTCATCAAATAAAGAGAACTTTGAAATTTGAGATTCAGAGCTATGAGGTACCTCATCCAGTTTTACTCCCTTTCTAGTGTAGGCTGGATTTTTCTCCAATTCTTGACTTCCTTGAGGATTATTATATTTATTCTGAAGATTATTTAAATAAGCCATTCTCTTTTTTAAAGCTTCTAAACGGTCATTGCTTAATTCTTCCACATCTTTTTCCTCTCCTGAAAATACTGGAGGTTCAAAATCAACTATAAATTTTTTCTCTTGAGCTTTATTCTCAGGCTGATTAAATAAATCAGAATTTACAGCATTATTCTCGGTATTTTGAGGATTAACCTCGTTTTTAGGCTCTTCTAGTTCTTCATTCTTTAATGGCAGAACTACTTTTTGGGTATTATGAGGTTTAAAATCATTGTAGCGATCCTCAAAGCCTGTAGCAATAACAGTAACTTGAAGTCCTGCTCCTAATTTATCATCATAACAATGCCCCCATTTAAGGTTAGCTCCCATGCCCGCTGCTTCTTGAAAGTATTCTGTAATCTCAGTAACTTCATTCATTAAAACTTCTTCATCACCATAAGAAATATTAACCAAAAGATTAGCAGCACCTTTAATTTTATTGTCATTTAATAGAGGTGAATGAAGAGCCATTTCAGAAGCTGATTTTGCTCTATCAATACCTTCTGCAATACCAGTTCCTAAAATTGCAACACCACTATTAGTCATGGCGGTTTTAACGTCTTCAAAATCAACGTTCATATCGCCGCCTATGGTAATAATTTCAGCAATACCTTTTGCTGCGGTAGTTAAAATATTATCAGCATGACCAAAAGCTTGGCGCAAAGGCAGATTGCCATACATTTCTTTAACCTTATCATTAGAAATAATTAATAAGGAGTCAACTGCATTTCTAAGGGCATTTATACCATCCTCGGCCTGAGCTTTTCTTTTAGGACCTTCATATGAAAAAGGAGTGGTTACAATACCAACCGTTAAAATACCTAATTCTTTAGCTGTTTTAGCAATGATAGGCGCCGCACCTGTTCCGGTACCGCCACCCATTCCCGCTGTAACAAAAATCATTTTGGTATTAACGCCTAATAAATCAATAATTTCTTCGATACTTTCTAAAGCGGCCTTTTTACCCATTTCCGGATTAGAACCAGCCCCTCTTCCTTCGGTTAAATTATTTCCTATTTGAATTTTATTAGGTACAGGACTTTTTTCCAAAGCCTGTTGATCAGTATTACATACAAAAAAGTCTACCCCGTTAATTCCTTGGCGATACATATGATTCACCGCGTTTGAACCACCACCACCAACTCCAATAACTTTAATTATTGAAGATCGGTCTTTTGGGAAATCGAAAATAATTTTAGGCGTATTCATGCTTTATTTTTTAATCTTTAAAGTCAGCATCAGAGCTTAACCATTCTTCAAATTTTGATTTAATTGAATCAAAGAATTTAGCTTTATCTTTAGAAGCATCTTGTTCTTTAACTCGACTTGAGGCACTATTAGTATCTTGATCTTTCTCAGAAATATTTGTTTTAGCTACTTTATCTGATTCACCTTTTAAACCTTTAATAACTAAACCTATACCAGTTGAAAACATTGGACTTTTAACTTCTTCAACCATACCTTTAGCTAGGTGTTCGTTTGGCAATCCAATTCGAGCATCCAAACCGGTTACATATTCTGCCAGTTGAGTAATATTTTTTAACTGAGCACCTCCACCAGTTAATACAATTCCTCCAACAAGCTTGCGTTCAAGACCAGAGTTTTTAATTTCACAATAAACCAGTTCAAATATTTCTTCAATTCTTGCTTGAATAATACTTGAAAGATTACGAACTGAAATTTCTTTTGGTTCTCTGCCACGTAAACCCGGAATGGCAATAATTTCATTAACTTTAGTTTCAGCAGATAATGCAGATCCAAACTTGGTTTTTAATAACTCAGCATGATCTTTAATTACCGTTAAACCTTCTTTAATATCTTCAGTGATAATATTTCCACCGTAAGGAATTACAGCAGTATGTCTAATGATTCCGTCATGAAAAATAGCAATATCAGTAGTACCTCCACCAATATCTACTAAACAAACACCCGCTTCTAGTTCTTCCGGACTTAATACTGCCTCGGCAGAAGCAAGTGGTTCAAGAATCAAATCATCAACCTCTAATCCCGCAAGGCGAACACATTTATAAATATTTTTTGCAGCAGTAATTTGCGCAGTAATAACATGGAAATTACCTTCTAAACGAACCCCATATCTACCTATAGGCTCTCTAATACCTGGTTCATTATCAACAGTATATTCTTGAGGTAAAACATGAATAATTTCATCACCAGGGTTAATAGGCAAACGATAAATATCCGATTTTAATTTAGATAAATCCTCATCATTAATCTCGATATCCACATTATTCCTAACCACTAAAGCACGATGTTGAATGCTTTTAATATGCTGACCTGCAATTCCAACATGAACCGTTTTGATGTTAACACCAGATTTTTCAGAAGCCTCATCCACCGCCTTTTTTATGGCTTCAACGGTCTTATTAATATTGGCAACTACCCCACGCGAAACCCCTAGAGACTCGGCCTTTCCCATCCCCAACACATCAATTTTTCCAAATTCGTTGTAACGGCCTACAATAGCACAAACCTTAGTTGTACCTATGTCTAAACCAACAATAATTTTTGAATGAACCATAACTCTCAATTATATAATTTTTTTTAATGACTTTATTACCATTTTTCGCACACAATTTGACCACTGTATTTTAAATTGATCACTTTGTATTTATCCCACCCAATTTTGTTCAAACCTTTTTGATAAAATATCATTAGTCGCTGCATTTTATCTTCAAGATTTTCTGTATTCCCAATCAAAATGCTATGATTTCCAATTTTAGGAATAATCCAAATATCACTTTTAGCATCCACAAAAAATTGCTCACATTGGGCCTTCCAAAATTCATCTTCCTTAATAAAAGTAGATAAAATAAATAACTCCTTTAAAACGTAAGAACTTATAGTATCTGTTCTTTGAATGCTTTCGTAAATATTACCCGTTGCCACAGGAACTCTACTAGCGTAAACAGGTGATATAGGCACTTTAATTCCATCCTCATCCAAATAATATCCAGAACCATCACCCTTTAAAATTCGTAAAATGGGCTGCCTCTGTTCTATTTCAATTTTTAAATCACCGCCAATTCCAACAAATACCTCCGCATTTTTTACAAATGGATTCGATTCCAACTCCTTCTCAAAACCAGATATATCTAATAATGAACCTGGTTTATTAATCAAACTTTCTAGTTTTTTGTCACCCGTTAATAACTTTTCAACCAATTCTTTATTAACAAAATAATTCTCGACCTCAGGTTGAATATCAATTAGAACTTGCGTAACAGGCTGCTTTCGCTGCTCATCGTCAACAAATCCTAAGACTATTATTAAACCTATTAACAAAATAATCCAGCTACTCAAAAAAAAGATTTTATGAGCCTTTTGTCCTGGACTGAATTTGTTAATAATATTTTGTTTAAACCCCATATTTCGTTTTCAAAAAATTAGTAATAGGATTAACTAAAGTATCTATATCACCAGCGCCTAAAGTAATTAAAACATCAAAATCCAATTCATTTAATTGTTCTATTAAATTAGATTTTGAGCATAAAAACTTTGAAGGATTTTTCATTTTGTTAAGTAAAAATTCCGCATTAATTCCGGGTATTGGCAATTCCCTTGCGGGATAAATATCTAAAACAATAGCTATATCTAATTGATCTAAACTTTGCGCAAATCCATCGGCAAAATCTTTAGTCCTGGAGAATAAATGCGGTTGAAAAACACCACATATTTTTTTCGTATTATATAGTTGTCTTAGCGATTGAATAGCAGAATTTAACTCCGTAGGATGATGAGCATAATCATCTACATAAACTACTTTAGGGCTTTTAATTTGATATTCAAAACGGCGTTTAACTCCTTTAAAACTAGATAATGCTTTTTTAATTTGATCTAATTCACAACCATAATATATGGCAATAGCAGTTGCAGCAACCGCATTTTCAACATTGTGAATGCCAGGCAACCCTAAACTAACATCAGAAATTACCCCTTCCGGACAAACAATATCAATAACATAACTCGAATCTTCAATTCGAATTTTATCAGCATAATAATGAGCCTTATGATTCAGACCATAATAAAAAATTTCGGCTGATAAATTTTCAGTATTTATAGGTAAACCCCATTTAACTAATAATCGCTTATTAATTTTTGAGGCATATTCATTAAATGAAGATTCTACTGATTTTGCATCCCCGTAAATATCCAGGTGATCAGCATCTGTAGAAGTAATAATACCAGAATCAGGACTTAAATGAAGAAAAGAACGATCAAATTCATCAGCCTCAACTACTATGAGAGGATTCTCTTTAGTTGGCAACAATAAATTAGAACTAAAATTTGTTGAAATTCCACCCAAAAAAGCCCCAGTATTTTTCCCAGATTCTTTTAAAATCCAACTTAACATAGTTGAGGTAGTGGTTTTACCATGAGTACCGGCAACCCCAATAGTTGTATAATTTCTAGAGATTATACCTAGGATTTCTGCTCTTTTATAAATTCTTAATCCTAAATTCCTTAAATAAACTAATCCTTTATGATCTTTTGGAATAGCAGGGGTATAAATAATTAATGATTCAATTCCATTATTTTGATAAACTAACTCAGGAATTAATTCATAATTCTCATCATACACAATTTCTATCCCTTCATTTTCTAAGGCAATACATAATTCAGTTCTAGTTTTATCATAACCCGAAACTGTAAATCCTAATGCTTTAAAATAACGAGCAATAGCGCTCATTCCGATGCCACCAATACCTAAAAAATAAACTATTTTTACCTGTTCTAAATTCATTTTTTTAACAAATTAATTAATTCGTTAGTAATTGAATGAGCAGCATTTAACAAGGCTAATTTCTTAATATTTTGACCTAATAAATGGCATTTAGTATAATCATCTAATAATTCAAATGAATCATGAACTAGATTATTCTCTGCTTCTGAATCCGGAATCAAAATAGCAGCAGATCGATCAACTAAATATTGCGCATTTTTAGTTTGATGATCTTCTGCTACATTAGGAGAAGGAACTAAAACAACGGGTTTTCCAATAACACATAATTCGGAAATTGAAGTTGCCCCAGCTCTGGAAATAATTAAATCAGCAGCGGCATATGCAAAGTCCATTTCTTTGATAAACGGTAAAATCCTTAATTTATTGGTATTTAATTGTTTTACTTGTTCAAAATAATATTTACCAGTTTGCCAGATAACGTTAACATCCCGCAAGGAAAACTCATTTAAGCCTTTATGAATAGAGCGATTAATGGTTCGGGCACCAAGGCTACCACCAATTATTAATACCGTTTTTTTACTTGAGTCTAAATCAAAAAAATTAAAGGCATCTTCTCGCTTATTTGCGATTTTAACTACATTTTCTCTAACTGGATTTCCGAAAATTTTTAATTTATTAGCAGGAAAAAATTTTTCCATTCCCTCATAAGCTACCGCAATAAATGAAGCTTTTGAAGCTAATAATTTATTGGTTAAACCAGCATAAGAATTTTGCTCTTGAATAATATATGGTATGCCCTTTCTTCCACAAACAAAAAGTAATGGTCCGCTAGCATAACCACCAACACCAACGGCTAAATCGGGTTTAAATTTATTAACTATATCAGTAGCTTGTTTAATAGATTTAATAATTTTAATCGGAAGTAAAAAATTTTGTAAACTTAAACTTCTTTGAATTCCTGCAATATCCAATCCCTGAATAGGATAACCAGCTTCAGGCACCTTTTCCATTTCCATTCGTCCTTTAGCGCCAACAAATAAAATAAGAGCATCGGGAAATTGATTTTTGATGGCATTCGCAATGGCGATTGCTGGAAAAATATGCCCACCAGTGCCACCACCAGAAATAATAATCCTAGGCGATTGCATGAGCTTCCTCCTTAGTTTTAGGCTCTAATTCTTCAACCGATCTACTAACAGAAAGAATTATACCAAATGCAATACTTGTAAAAATCATTGAAGTACCTCCCATAGATACTAGAGGCAAGGGCAATCCGGTAACTGGGAAAATATTAACCGCAACTCCCATATTTATGAAAGCTTGAATTACTAAAGATAAACTTAACCCAAATGCCAATAAAGCCCCGAAAGCTTTAGGACTATTTTTAACAATTAAAATGGATCTGAACAATAAAATTAAATAGGCTAGAATAACAAAAACACCGCCGATAAGGCCATATTCTTCAAGAATTATGGCAAAAATAAAATCAGAATAAGGGTGAGGTAAAAAATTTCGCTGAGTGCTTTTTCCTGGTCCTTTTCCAAATAATCCTCCATTAGCAATGGCAATTTTCGCTTGTTGATTTTGATAAGAACCATCATCCAAAGTAATTTCACCGTTTTCGTTTTCGCTATTATCAGCAGCCATGAAGGTTTCGATACGATGTTTCCAGGTACTTAAACGGGCAATATTTTTTATTTTATCATCTGGTAATTTGAAAATTACAAAGGCAAAAATAATTCCTGAAACTAAACCTATAAGCACTAATGCAGAAAGATGCAACATATTAATTCTACCTAAAAACAATAGAATTAAACAAGTAAAAAATAATACTAAGGCAGTTGATAAATTGGCAGGAGCAATTAAAACGCAGATTAAAGAAATCCAACCAATAATGGGCAAAAAAGACTTTTTAAAATCTTTTATATCATCTTGTTTTTTTGATAAAAAACGCGCCACATACATAATCAATGAAAGCTTCGCTAAATCGGATGTTTGGAAAGTAATTCCGGTAAGCGGAATAGTAATCCACCTGCTTGCATCATTGATTTCTGTACCAAAAAATAAAGTGTAAATAAGTAAGAAAGGAGTAATAAAAAGTAATATCTGCGAAATTTTGGAGTAATATTTATAATTAACTTTATGACATAGGTAAATTAAAAATAATCCTATGGCAATAAAAACAACCTGTTTTATTAAATAAAACTCTGTATTTCCGCCTTGTTGCTTATAAGCCAAAGTACCTGTTGAACTATAAACCGCTAATAACCCAACGATAGATAAAAAGCCGATAACGGCCCATATTATCTTATCACCGCCGGTTCGGTTTAGGATCCAATCGATGTATTTACCTTTTATTAATTCCATTAATAAATTATAGGTTTCTTACAAATTTTTTGAATTGACGACCACGATCTTCGTAATTCTCAAATAAATCAAAACTTGCACAGGCTGGAGAGAGTAAAACAGTATCTCCTTTTTCTCCCATTTTAAATGAAATATTAACAGCATCATGCATAGAAGTAGTATTGATAATTAAATCTACATCTTTACCAAATGCTTCATGGATTTTACGATTATCTACACCTAAACAAATTATTAATTTTACCTTTTCTTTAACCAAAGGTTTTAAAATAGAATAATCATTACCTTTATCTACACCACCAGCAATCCAAATGGTTCCTGGCTCCATATTTTCAAGTGCATACCAGGTAGAATTTACATTTGTAGCTTTTGAATCGTTTATAAATTCAATACCACCAATTTTTGCAACATGTTCTAAACGGTGTTCAATATTTTCGAAATCACTTAAGCTTTCTCTAATTACATCTTTTCTGATATTAAAAGCATAAGCACTTAATGCAGCCGCCATTGAATTTACTGCGTTGTGACGGCCTCTTAGGGTTATTTCTTGTATAGGCATAATAAATGGTTGTTTACTTAATTGAGGAATATGTACTTCTATATTTTTATCATTTAAAAAAGCTCCCGATTCCAAAATATGATCTAATGAAACTGGTAATATTTGAGCTTTTCCTTGTATTAAATTCAAATTATTTGTGGTTATTTCATCATCAAAATGATAAATGAAATAGTCTTCTTCTTTTTGATTTTGAGTTATTCTAAATTTAGACTTTATGTAATTTTCTAATTTATAATCATAACGATCTAAATGATCAGGAGTAATATTGGTTAATACGGCGATATTGGCTCTAAAATCATAACAACCATCTAGCTGAAAACTACTAATTTCTAAGACGTAAACATCAAAATTTTCTAAGGCTACTTGTCGAGCAAAACTTTTTCCAATATTTCCTCCTAAACCTACGTTTAATCCCGCTTTCTTGAATATATGATATATTAATGAAGTGGTAGTTGTTTTACCATTTGTACCTGTTATGGCCACCATATAGGCATTGGTATAACGAGAGGCAAATTCGATTTCTGAAATTACTGGAATATTTTTATCCCGCAAGGCAACTATTAAATCGGCTTTATCAGGTATACCTGGGCTTTTAACTACTAAATCAGCATTTAAAATACGTTCAGTAGAATGTTTAGATTCTTCAAAAGGAACACTCCACTTATTTAATTCCTCTTTATAATTATCCGCTATTTTCCCTTTATCACTAACAAAAACGTCAAAGCCTTTGCTAATACCTAAAATGGCAGAACCAGTTCCACTTTCACCTGCACCTAATATGACTAATCGTTGCTTCATATTATCTAATTTTAAGCGTGATAATGGTTAATAAAGCCAACATAATTCCGATAATCCAAAAGCGGGTTACAATTTTAGATTCGTGGTATCCAAGTTTTTGATAATGGTGATGTAAAGGCGACATCTTAAAGATTCTTCTGCCTTCGCCATATTTCTTTTTGGTATATTTAAAATAAGAAACTTGAATAATTACACTTAAATTTTCTACTAAAAATATTCCGCATAAAATTGGAATTAATAATTCTTTTCTCACCATTATGGCGAAAACAGAAATAATTCCTCCTAATGCTAAACTACCTGTATCACCCATGAATACCTGAGCCGGATAAGCATTGTACCATAAAAAACCGATACATGCACCCACAAATGCTCCTGAAAAAATTACTAATTCACCCAAATTGGGTATATACATAATATTTAAATACTCAGAAAAAATAGTATTACCCGAAACGTAAGCCAAAATACCCAATGTAGTACCTATAATTGCTGAGGTACCCGAGGCTAAACCATCAATTCCATCGGTAATATTTGCCCCATTAGAAACGGCAGTTATGATAAAAATAACGATTGGAATATAAATTAACCAAGCCCATTTTTGATAATCATCACCAATAAATGAAATGATGTTGGCATAATCAAATTCATTGGATTTTAAGAATGGAGTTGTGGTTTCTGTTGATTTAACATCACGAGAATAAACTACTTTATTTTCTAATGATTGTTTTTTCAACCCTTGTTCTTCAATCATTGCTGGAGTAACCTCAGAAGCAGTATAAATTTCTTTTACAACAACAGAAGGGTGGAAATACAAAGTGGTGCCAATAATTAATCCTAAACCCACTTGGCCCATTACTTTAAATTTACCCGCTAAACCTTCTTTATTTCTTTTAAATACTTTTATATAATCATCCAAAAAGCCAATTAATCCTAACCAAATAGTACTTACAATCATTAAGATTACATAAATATTATTAAGGTTAGCAAATAATAAAGTTGGGACCAAAATAGCAGCCAAAATAATAAGTCCCCCCATGGTTGGTGTGCCTTTTTTCTGGTCTTCACCTTGTAAACCTAATGCTCTAATGGTTTCGGCTACCTGACGTTTATGGAGCATGCCAATTAGCCTCTTACCAAATACCATAGAAATTAATAAGGATACAATAACGGCAAAAGCAGTACGAAACGAAATGTATTGAAACAATCCTGCTCCGCTGATATTAAATTCTCGCTCCAGATAATCAAATAAGTGATATAACATATTCTTTTCTCCTTATTAATTTATCTCATTTAAAAATTCTATTAATAATTCTTTATCATCAAAATGATGTTTTACACCATTAATTTCCTGATAATTCTCATGACCCTTGCCTGCAACCAATATGATATCTCCTTTTTGAGCCATCATAACCGCAGTCTTTATCGCCTCTTTTCTATCACTTATTCTTAATGTTTTTTTATAAAAAATTCCGGGTACACCTGCTTGCATTTCATCCAAAATAGTTTCTGGATTTTCTGTTCTTGGATTATCCGATGTAAAAATTACCTTAGAACTTTTTTCAGCGGCAATAGCAGCCATTATTGGGCGCTTAGTTTTATCTCTATCGCCACCACAACCTACCACACAAATTAAATTTTCATTTTTAGTTCTTACCTCATTTATGGTAACTAAAATATTCTCTAAAGCATCTGGAGTATGGGCATAATCAACAATTCCGATAACTCCATGTTTTGATTTAAAATATTCGAATCGGCCCTTTACCGGTTTTACTTTACTTAATGCTAGTATAATCTCTTCATGTTTTATTCCGCTTAAAAATGCCGCACTATAAACTGCTAATAAATTATATGCATTAAATTTTCCTACTAATGAAAACCATGCTTGATCGCCATTGATATCAAGCAATAAACCATTAAAGTCATGCTCAATAATTCGGGTTTTAAAATCAGCAGGCTGCGTTAAAGCGTAGTAATATCGAGTGGCCTGGGTATTTTGCAACATTACAGAACCATTACGATCATCTTTATTCGTTAATGCCCAAGCACTTGGATTTAAATCATCAAAAAATTTCTTTTTTGCCTTTAAATAATTATCAAATGTACCGTGGTAATCTAAGTGATCATGAGTGATATTAGTAAATATGGCTCCCGTAAAATCTAATCCGGCAATGCGTTCTTGATCAATAGCATGAGAACTGCACTCCATAAAACAATAAGATACTCCAGATTCCGCCATTTTCTTAATTAATTGGTTTAAAGAAAATGGATCTGGTGTTGTATGAGTACTCGGAATTACTTCATTACCTATTATGTTTCTAACAGTAGAAATTAATCCACATTTATAACCTAAATTATTAAATAACTCAAATAATAATGTGGCTACTGTTGTTTTTCCATTAGTACCTGTAACTCCTATTAATACTAAATTTTCTGATGGATTATCATAAAATGCTTTGGCAAGCATTCCTGAATTTGTTAATAAATAATTAACCTTAACATAAGTAATACCCTCTTTTAAGTTTGAAGGAAGTTCATTACAAAATATGGCTGTAGCACCATTATTTATGGCCGTATCAATATAGTTATGCCCATCTGATGAATGTCCTTTAACTGCAACAAATAAATAAGCTTTTTTTACTTGTCTTGAGTCTAAAGTAATTCCTGAAATATCAATTGATGCATCACCAATTAATTGATAATTTCCAATATAAGTTAATATGTCTTTTAACTTTTTCACTAACTTAATTCCAGATAAATAGTATTTCCTTTATAAATTCTTGCTCCTGGGCTAATAGACTGTTTTCTTACTCTACCATGCCCTTTTGATTTAACCTTAAGCCCACGATTTTCTAATAAATAAACAGCGTCTTTTAATGACATGCCCTCCACATTGGGTACCAAACCATCAATTAATTTTCTCTCGCTAAGCTTTAAAGTATTATTCTCTTTATAAGTCCCTACCCATTCTGGTTCTGATTCCGATTCCTGGGTGTAAGAAGGTAAGCCTAATCGATTAAGAACTAATTTAATTTCATCTCTATAACCTGCTTTAGCTAATGGCAAAACTTCTTTAGTTTCAATTAAAGGCGCCTCTTTTTCAGTTTGCCATTCTAAATTTCCTGCATAAACTTTATCTGCAATAGATTTAAATACCGGACCTGCTACTGCAGCTCCATAATAAACCCCTTTACTTGCCCCATTAATTGATACTATACAAGTATATTTTGGATTATCAGCAGGGAAATAACCTACAAAACTTGATTTATAAAATTTTCTATAACCTCGTTTAGCATCGGCTATCAGGGCCGTTCCGGTTTTTCCTGCCACCAAATAATTTTCATTTTTTAATGAAGTGGCCGTCCCTTTTTCTACTACAGCTAATAAGGCTTCATGGCATTTTTTAAGGGTAGATTCTTTACAAATCTGCTCCTTTATTACCTCGGTCTTATACTTTTCAATTATTTTTCCTGAACTGCGAATAGAAGTAACAAATAATGGTTTCACCATTTTACCTTTATTAGCAACTGCATTATAAACCGCTAAAATTTGTAAAGGGGTAACTCTAATTTCATAACCCATCGACATCCAAGGCAGTGTTGTTCCGTACCAATCTTTATCATCAGGATGTTTAACCTTTGGGCGGCCCTCCCCAGAAATTTGTAATCCAAGAGGTTTATGCAATCCCAAACTCTTAATAAATTCAATAAATTTCTCTGGCTGCTTTGAAAAATGTTTATAAACTAATTTAGAAATCCCAACATTCGATGATCGCTCAAAACTCGTTTTTAGGCTCATCATATTATAATTATGAGGCTCAGAGTCTTTCATCTCTCTATCAAAATATCGAGTAACTCCACCATCTACTGTAACACTATCATCTAAATCAGCCAAGTCATTATCTAATAATGCCATCATAGAAACTAACTTAAAAGTAGAACCCGGTTCTGCACTTTCTCCTACGGCATAATTATATTCTTCGGTATAAACCCCTTCAGACTTTCTTTTTAAATTGGCAATTGCCCTAATTTCACCAGTTTCTACTTCCATTAAAACGGCACAACCATCTTGGGCATCATGGTTTACAAGTGCATCCATTAAGGCATCTTCAGCAACATCTTGAAGATTAATATCAATGGTGGTATAAATATCTTTTCCATCTTCTGGTTCAATTTCATTCCTATCATTGATAGGAATAAATTCACCTCCAGCAATTTTTTGCATTAATCGTTGCCCACCAACACCAGCTAAAATAGAATCAAAAGAACCTTCTAAGCCTACTGGTGCCACACCAGGTATACTATAGCCAATGGTGCGTTCTGCTAAAAGTTGATACGGTTTCTTCCTTCTAACTTTTTCAATAACAATTAAACCACCTTTATATCTGCCCAACCTTAAAATTGGCCAGGTCTTCATTTCTTTTACATCGGTAAAAGAAAGTTTTCTTTTAAGTAAAAAGTATCTGTTCTTATTTCTTCGGGCGGTTCTAAATTGGTTACGATATTCACCCTCACTTTTGTCTTTAAATTTTTTGGAGAATAAATAGGCTAAAGAATCAAGCCCCTCATTAAAAGCTTCTTTACTTGGAGCATTAAAATCAACCCTTAATTCATAAATAGGGATGGAGGTTGCCAATAAACTTCCATCTTGAGCATAAATGTTACCTCTAACTGCTTCAATAGTTTGATAAGAAGTGGTCATTTTTTTTGATAAAGACTTCCACTTATCACCATCAACAAACATAATATCAGCAGCATAAACCACAATCAACACCGAAAAAAGCACGATGAAGCCCATGATTAAATAAATGCGTAATAATATGTCTCTTCTCCTATTCATTAATCCTCTTTCTTAATTTTAAAAGGCGGAACACTTAATTCTTTTAAACCTCTTTCTTTCAATCGATCAACAATCTGGCTTTGTTTACTATTAAATTCTAAATCCGATTTAATGGTTATATACTCTGCTCTTAATTCTTTAATTTCCCTATTCGATGCATTAATTTTTCTCACTAATTTTTGGTGATAATGAGAATTAAAAATATAACCTAACAACAAGAGGAAAACCAGCATCATATAGCTAAAATTGGCCTTAAACCAATCCTCATCAAAAGGCAAAACCTCTTCTGTCAGCTCAGTTAACTTATCCTTTTTCTTAGGCCTAGGTTCCTGAACAGGTTCTTCCTTTTTTTCTATAGGTTCTTTAAACTCATTCATATTTTTTCAGCCACTCTTAACTTTGCACTCCTCGATCTAGGATTTGCTGCCAACTCCAATTCATCAGCAGTAATCGCTTTTTTATTCAAAACCTTAAAGGGCGTTTCATACTTACCATAAATATCCCTTTCCACCTTTCCCTCAAAATTTCCGCTAGCCATAAAATTCTTTACCAAACGATCTTCCAAACTATGGTATGACATTACAACCAGTCGGGCTCCAGGCTTTAATACATCCAAACTTTGTTTGAGCATTTTTTTTAGAGCATGTAATTCTTGGTTGACTTCAATACGAATAGCCTGAAAAACTTGAGATAAATATTTACTTTCTTTTCCTTGCGGGATGCAGGGTTTTATCTGTTCTTTAAATTCTTCTATTGTTTCAATAGATGCCTTAGCCCTAGCAGAAACAATATAAGAAACGAGTTTAGGAGCATTTTGAATTTCTCCATATTCTCTAAACATTTTTATTAAATCACGTTCCGACCATTCATTTATAATATCCGCTGCAGAAAGATTCAAGTCTTTATCCATTCGCATATCTAATGGCCCGTCAAAACGGTGGGCAAATCCCCTTGCGGGATTATCAATTTGATGCGAACTAATGCCTAAATCAGCTAAAATACCATCCACCTTTTCTGCATTTTCAAAGCGCAGAAAATTTTTCATGAACTCAAAACTGTGATCTATAAGAATGAAATTTTTGTTTTTAGGTTTATTCGTTTGAGCATCTATATCGCGGTCAAAGGCTAATAATTTTCCCTTAGGACCTAATTTTTCTAAAATAGCTTTTGAATGACCTCCCCCTCCAAATGTCACATCAACGTAGATACCGTTTTCTTTAATATTTAGAGCTTCAACACATTCCTTCAACATTACGGGAATATGGTAATTATTCATCATCACCTCCCTGTTCCTTTGATTTACCTGACATTAATTCTTCTGCCAATGCAGCAAAGGAGTCAGCATCTATTTCTAAATGCTCATCATAAAGTTTCTTAGACCAAACTTCTATTTTATTAGAATAAGCAAACAGAATTAAATCATTATCTAATTCGGCATATTCTTGTAATTTCTTAGGAATTAATATTCTTGATGAAGTATCAATTAATAACTCAGTAGCACCATTATTAAATAACCGTAAAAACAAACGATCCTTTTTATTAAAGCTATTTAATGAGGATAGTTTTTCGGTTTCCTTATCCCAATCTTTCCGAGTATATAAAACCAAACATTTATCAAATCCTCTATTGATTACCAAACGATCAGCATCTTCTTGCGGCAATTGCTTACGCAAGGCTGCAGGAAGAATGATACGCCCTTTGGTATCCATTTTACAATCATATTCTCCGATAAATCGCGACAATTTTTTTGGATTTGGTACTCCAAAAATAGAAATAAATCTCCACCTTACTCCACTTTAACCCATTTTTCCCCACAAAAATTTATCAACACCCCCAAAACGTCCATTTTTATGCGCGTTTGAAATTGGCATAATTTTAGAAGTTTAAAAAACGTTTAATAATTTTTGAATTTCATTTCATTCTTATCGAAATAACATAATGATAAAATTAGGCCTCAGAAATTTTGATTATTTTCGCGTACGAAATCATATGATTAATAACTTATCACGTCCGTTTTCTCTCGTTTTCATTAGTATTCTTACCATAGGTTTATCCTTGAGTTCTTGTTCCAAAAAAAGAGAAAGCCCATTTCCTAGACAACCAAAACCAACCGGTAATACAGGTGGAGGCGGAACTGGTGGGGGTGGAACAGGAGGAGGAATGAATACCAATTCGCAGCGGTACAGAGATATCACTACCAGAAACTGGAAATTAGCAGATTTTAGCGAAACTTATTCTAATCCAAATCTTACACCATTAACCTTTAATGATGTAGATCCTTGTGTAAAAGATGATATTCATACCTTTGCCACCGATTTGGTTTATACCAGAGATTTTGACGCTATAAAATGCGTTGGTCAAAGTGCAGATGAATATAAAGGTACTTGGACATTAAAAGAAACTGAAACTAAATTGGATGTTGATGGAGATGTTTGGGAAATCGAAAGTTTAACTTCGTCTCGATTAATTAGATCTAAACAAAGTACCAATTCTGCTGGAATTTTGACCATCACCAGAGAAGTATATCAAAGTTTATAATCTAAAACTAGCAGAAAGAAAAAAGGCTGTCTTAATATTTAAGACAGCCTTTTTTTATGCTTTATTACTAATTATTCAATCCAACGAATAAATTTTAAACAGCAAAACTTTCGCCACAACCGCAAGTGCGTGTAGCATTAGGATTAATAAAGTTAAATCCTTTTCCATTTAAACCATCAGAAAAGTCTAACTCTGTACCTACCAAGTATAAGAAACTCTTCATATCAACCACGATTTTTACACCGTTTGATTCAAATACTTGATCGCCTTCTTTCATTTCATTATCAAAGTCTAACTTATACGATAATCCGGAGCAGCCACCTCCGGCAACGCTAACCCTGATGAAATGTGAATCATCTAGTTGCGCTTCCTGGCGTAAGGAAAATACCCTTTCAGCAGCTTTTGGTGATGCAGTAATCATATTAATGTTTGTCTTCTATGGGTTCTAAACCATTTTTAATCCTATAATCGTTAATTGCGGCTCTAATAGCATCTTCAGCTAATACAGAGCAGTGAATTTTAACAGGTGGTAAAGCTAATTCTTCAACAATATCCATGTTGTCAATTTTCATGGCATCATCAATTGATTTACCTTTCAACCACTCGGTTGCTAATGAAGATGAAGCAATTGCAGAACCACAGCCAAATGTTTTAAACTTGGCATCGGTAATTAAACCTTGCGCATCAACTTCTATTTGCAAGCGCATTACGTCTCCACATTCTGGAGCTCCTACTAAACCAGTCCCCACATTGTTTTTACTTTTATCTAAAGTACCAATGTTTCTTGGGTTATTATAATGATCTATTACTTTTTCTGAGTAAGCCATATTCTTAAATATTATTAGTGTGCCGTCCAGGCAATAGTTTTTAAATCAATACCTTCTTTAAACATTTCCCAAAGCGGGCTCATTTCTCTTAATTTATGAACCGCTTCTTTAACGTGATTGATTGTATAATCAATTTCTTCTTCAGTTGTAAATCTGCTTAAACCAAATCTGAGCGAAGAATGTGCCAATTCATCATCTAACCCTAGGCTCTTTAAAACATAAGAAGGCTCTAAAGAAGCAGAAGTACAGGCAGAACCAGAACTTACAGCAATATCTTTTACTCCCATCATTAAACCTTCACCTTCAACATATTTGAATGAAATATTGGCAGTATGAGGTAAACGATGTTCTTTATTTCCGTTTAAATAAGCCTCTTCAATTTCTAATAAGGCGTTTTCTAATTTATCTCTGAGTTTAACAATTCTAGCAGTTTCTTCTGCCATTTCGTTAATGCAAATTTCACAAGCTTTTCCAAAACCAACAATACCAGGTACATTTAAGGTTCCTGATCTCATTCCTCTCTCATGTCCACCGCCATCCATTTGAGCAGTTACCTTAACTCTTGGATTTTTTCTCCTTACATAAAGAGCTCCAACTCCTTTAGGGCCATACATTTTATGTCCGGTAAATGATAATAAATCAATACCGTCAGCCATAACATCAACTGGAATTTTACCAACGGCTTGGGTAGCATCCGTATGGAATAAGGCACCATGTTTATGAGCAATGGCAGCAATTTCTTTAATTGGCTGAATTACACCAATTTCATTATTAGCATACATTACGGATACTAATATGGTATTCGGTTTAATAGCTGCCTCTAATTCTGCTAAATCAACTAAACCATCTTCTTTAACACCTAAATAGGTAATTTCAGCACCCACTTTTTTAAGATGCTCGCAAGTATCCAAAATGGCTTTATGTTCTGTAACTAAAGTAATAATATGATTACCTCTTTCACGATACATTTCAAATACCCCTTTTAAGGCAAGATTATTTGATTCAGTGGCTCCAGAGGTGAAAATGATTTCTTTTTCAGTAGCGCCAATAATTTTTGCTACTTGCTCTCTTGCATAATCAACAGCCTCTTCTGCTGACCATCCAAAACTATGATTTCTACTGGCAGCATTTCCAAACTTCTCAGTAAAATAAGGCAACATTGCCTCCAGAACCCTAGGGTCCATTGGGGTTGTAGCATTATTGTCCAGATATATAGGTAATTTTAACATATTATTTTTCCCTTATTTAGAATAAATCTAATTACAAAGTTAACTAGTTTTCATCAAATTTGTTTTTTTTATCGAAAAAATTAATCATCGTTTATCCAAAATATCCCATGAAAAAAATTGAACATATCGGAATAGCCGTAAAAAACATTGAAGAAGGAAATAAATTGTACTCAAAAATTTTAAATACCCAACCCTACAAACAAGAAAAGGTGGAATCGGAAAATGTAATTACATCATTTTTTCAAATTGGAGAATCAAAAATTGAATTATTGCAAGCCACATCAGAAGAATCAGCCATTGCTAAATTCATTGAAAAGAAAGGAGAAGGTTTTCATCATATGGCCTATGATGTTGAAAATATTTATACCGAAATAGCGCGTTTAAAATCAGAAGGATTTCAGTTTATAAATGAAACCCCTAAAAAAGGAGCTGATAATAAGTTAATTGTATTTTTACATCCCAAAAGTACTGGGGGAGTATTAATAGAATTATGCCAAGAAGATAATGGCTAATTTTTTCAAAAAGCCATTTACCTTTTATCCTGCAAAGGTATTTAGATACTTATTTTTAAGATATAATTTAATAATATGAAAAAGCTAAGCTTACTTTTAATATTATTATCATCTGTTACAAGCCTATATGCCGATCTAAAACCGATCTATCTTAGGTTTTCTATCAGCACTGATAAAGAATCTTATTATGAAGGAGAGAAAATCACCATATTCATTAAAATTAAAAATATAGATAAGGAAAATAGTCGGCCCGTATTACTGCCCCATACTCAAAATACAGGACAAAAATTATTTACTCTTAATGTTTTTGATAAGGCAAAAAATTACACTGTCCTGAGATATTCAGAGGATAAAATGCTGAATATGTGGGTTCATGATACAGGAACGGTTCAAATTAGGTATTTAAAACCGGAAGAAGAGATAGTAATTCCTATTTATTTAAATGATTTTGATAATTACTATACTTATTATACTCAAAATGCCTCTCATCATAGTTTTGGGACCCCACTCTTTGCGGGAATCTATCAAATTAACCTTCAATATAACCCAAAAGGGATTCCATTAGGGGATAGCATTTATAATTATTTCAGTGATTTTGATAGCCCAGAATCAATTTCGGATAAAATGTATATGCATAAAGATGGAGCTCTTTCCCCTTTAATTAACCTAAAAATAAAAAGAAGTTCAGATACTTTAGTGAGTATTGAAAGAAAATTATATTATATCAAAACTGATGGAGATCGATATTTCTATTTTAATAAATATTCTGATAAAATAATTACCGATACTTCTTGCCAACATATTACTAATATTCCACCTGATAGCTGTACTACTAAAAACGAATATTTTTACAGTTATTATTATGATTTATTTGCAGAATATATAAATAGATTTGAGGATGGAGATATAAGGGAGTACCGAAAATTTCGAGATTGGTGCCCAAGTTATTTATTTACTTTAAAATATGATGAAAATAAAAAGCTTATTTTATATCAAAGCCAATTATATGATAAAAGATTTTATAGTGTTTCTTACCTTAAACCAAGCGGTAAGATAAAGGAAGAATCTTATTGTTCGGAAAACGGAACGCACTGTTTACTTACACAATATATTTATAATAAAAAAGGAGAATTAATTAAAACTAAAACTAGCGAAAGTGCTCAATGTGTAGAAATAGAAATTAATGGAAAAAAAAGAGGATTTGATCCTGTAGATAATTTAGAAGATGAAAAATAGAATATTAATTTTTTACCAAACAAATAGGCATTAAATGTGGATTGTAAGATATTTAATTGTATGTGGCTTTATTTTTTTATTTAACGCATGCAAAAAAGAAGAAAACCAACCCTGTAATGATCAAATAGGTTTATTTAAGATATCAAAATATCCTATAGGAACCGCAATAGAAAGCAACGAGTTAAATGGCGATTCAACATATAGAAATTTAGCCTTGAAACAATTTAATAGTATAACGCCTGAAAATATATTTAAAGCAGAATACTTGCATCCGGAAGAAAATTTTTATAATTGGATAGAAGCGGATAGTCTTGTTTCTTTTTGCATAAAAAACCAGAAGCGTATCCATGGTCATACCTTAATTTGGCACCAACAATTACCAGATTGGATCAAAAACTACCAAGGGAGTAGTGAAGATTGGGAACAATTAATGAAATCCCATATTCAAACCATAATAAAACATTATAAAGGTAAAATTGAATCATGGGATGTGGTAAATGAGGCCATAAATGAGGATGGAAGCTTAAGAAATAGTATTTGGAAAGAAAAAATAGGTCCTTCATATATTGAAAAAGCTTTTTTATTTGCAAGGGAAGCGGACCCAGATGCACTTTTATTTTATAATGATTTCAATTTAGAATCGAATCCAAAAAAACTAAATGCAGCAATAAATTTACTAAACCAATTGAGAAGCAGAGGTATTAAAGTAGATGGAATTGGAGTACAAATGCATATTAATATTTTGAACCCAGATCCTCAACAAATAAGTAATACATTTAAAACTATTGCTAATCAAAACTATTTGGTGCATGTATCAGAATTAGATATTTCAATAAACCCCTTAAATAAAATAATTGAGCCAAACCATGAATTATTAAATGAACAAGCCAATTTATTGGCAAGTCTGATTATTCATTATAATCAAATACCCAAAAAATTACGATATGGAATTACCTTTTGGGGAATCAGCGATAAAAACAGTTGGATTCGCAGTTTTTATAAACGAGTAGATTATCCATTACTATTTGATGATAATTATTTACCTAAACCTTGTTATTGTAAATTATTAAAAAATTTATGAAAAATATTATAATCATTCTAGTGTTCTTATTTGTTCAAAAAAGCTTGATTGGTCAAATAGTAGTTGGCTATTTTCCATTTCAATCTCAGATTTCTATAAATAGTAATACGGATAAAATTCTTTTTGCAGATTACAAACTAGAAACTAATAATTTTCTTTCCAATTTAAATATGGAAATCTCTCCTAAAATTAATTTAAAAAAGAGTGAAAAAATAAATTACTATACAGGACTAGGGATTAGTATAAATCCAATTAATTCATTTTCTAACCTTCCAATAACTAATGGATATTTTGTGGATTTTGGAATTAGATATAAAAAATTTGAGAGAATTAAAAACTTACAAATTATTTTTGAACTATCTCCATATCTAAACAGAGAATTTGATGGTGGCAATTTAAGAAGTAGAATTGGCATTGCATGGGCCTTTGTAAAATAAAATGAGTGAATTTATATATATAATTTTTTATTAAAAAAAATAATTCTAATTTCCCTCCATTAATTAAATAATATGATTTGGCCGATAATTCTAGGGGTAGCCGTTACTTTCTTTTGTGTTTTCATTGCATTAAAAAGTAAAAAAAAGAATTGAACGATTTATATGCATATTTCAATTCAATATCTCCAATAAAAATGGAGACTTGGAAAAATATTGAAAAGATTTTTAAAGAATTAAATTTAAATAAAGGTGATTATTTCGCTAGAGAAGCAGAATTATCAAAACAAATTGGTTTTTTAACAAAGGGAGTTATTAGAGCATTTTATAGAAATCATGAAGGATTAGAATACAATAAACATTTTTTTATTTCTAATAACATGGTAGGAGCTTATTCATCTCTTATTACCCATAAAAAAAACAAAATAAACTTACAATGCCTAACTGATTGCCAATTGTGGGTGGCTGATTATAAGGAAATTCAAAAATTATATGATTTATTCCCTGAATTTGAACGCTTCGGTCGACGATTTGCAGAATTATTTTTTGTAAACAAAGAACAAAGAGAACTAGAAATAGTGCTCTTGAATGCAGATGAACGATATCTGATTTTTCAAAAAGAATATCCAGAACTAGAACAATTAATCCCGCAATATCATATAGCATCATATTTGGGCATTAGCGCCACCCAATTAAGCAGAATCAGAAGAAAAATTAGCGAAAAATAATTTATTTACCTATGTAAATGCATAGTAAAAAAAATATCCGAAAATTTGGAGCAATAAAAAATTGCAACAAATGGACATTACAGGAAATATCATTTTAATAACGGGTGGATCATCAGGAATTGGTTTAGAGCTCTTAAAATATTTTTATCATTTAGATAATAAAATAATTATTGTAGGAAGAAACTTAGAAAAGCTTAAAAACATTCAGATTCAATATCCAAAAATTGATATATTTCAATGCGAACTTAGTCAGCAAGCTGAAATTGAACGACTTTCTGAGTATATACAGAATAATCACCCTAATTTAAACCTCTTGTTTAATAACGCAGCCATACAATACAATTATGATCTAAAAAGTGATTCTGATCTTATTGAAAAAATAGACTATGAATTAAATGTAAATCTAAATTCTCTAATAAAAATAAGCTATCTATTATTACCTACCTTATTAAAAAACCCTAAATCAGCAATAATTAATTTAAGCAGTGGATTAGCCATTTCTCCTAAAAAATCAGCTCCTGTTTATTGCGCTAGTAAAGCTGCTATACACTCCTTTACAAAAAGCCTAAGATATCAGTTAGAAGGAACTCATGTTCGGGTAATAGAAATCATTCCACCTATCGTGGATACACCAATGACAGAAGGAAGAGGGAAAAATAAATTGAGTCCAGAAAATTTAGTTATTGAATTTATCAGAGGATTTAAAAAAAATAAAGAGGAATTATATATTGGAAAATCAAAAATATTAAAATTTATACATAGAATTTCACCAAAAATAGCTGATAAAATATTAAAAAATGGATAAAAAAACGAAAAGTTAAATGCCCAATAATCTTGGTAAATACCAAGATTAAAATAATTATTAAAAAATAAATTTGTTTTTAAATAATTAAAAAAGCTATGGCATTTAATTGGCTCGATAAAATAGAATATCCCTTTAGTTCGAATTATTTCGAAATTAATAATGTAAGAATGCATTATATAGATGAAGGTGAAGGTGAAACTTTATTATTTATTCATGGAACCCCTTCATGGAGTTTTGATTTCCGAAACATTATCAAAGACCTTAAAGATAAATATCGATGTATTGCTATAGATCATATAGGATTCGGATTATCTGATAAGCCAGAAAAATATGATTATTCAACAAAAAATCACAGCAATAATCTTGAAAAATTTATAACTGAAAAGGCTTTAGAAAATATCACATTAATTGTTCATGATTTTGGTGGACCAATAGGATTAAATTATGCCATCAAATACCCTGAAAAAATAAAGAACTTAGTTATATTAAACTCTTGGTTATGGAGTAGTGAAACAGATCCCGAGTATGTTAAATTAAAAAAAGTTTTAAAAAGTCCTTTATTACCTTTACTTTATAAATATTTAAACTTTTCTCCAAAATTCATTTTACCCAAATCATTTGGGGAACATAAACTTACAAGGCGGATTTTAAAACAATACACCCAGCCATTTTTTACACCAAAAGAAAGATATGGAGCCTTGGCCTTTGCTTATTCATTGTTAAATGATCAGAAATGGTTCGAAGAACTTTGGGAAAAGAAATCATTTGTTTCAGAAAAGCCTTGTTTATTTATTTGGGGAATGAAAGATCCCGTTATAAAACCTTATAATTTAGAAAAATTCCAAAAAGGATTTAAAAATTCCATCAGTGTAAAATTAGCGAAAAGTGGACATTTTCCTCAAGAAGAAGAACCTTCGGAAGTATCTAAAACCATAGAAAATTTTTTAACTCAAAAATTACTTAAAGAAGACACTAGAATTTAATTAAATGATTAAATTGCATGGGTTATGTTTCCAAAAAGAATTTTAAATGATTTAAAATTAGCTATTTCAATAATTACATTATTATGCATCGATTCATGCAAAATTTCTAAGGAAACAAGACATAATCCAGACCGTAAAATAAGTTATGAAATCAAAGAAATTAAGAACTCAATTGATTCAGCTACTGTTTATGGTACTATTGAAGATCAAGAGGATAAAGGGCCATTTCCGTTGAGTACAGTATTACTTAAACAAGACGGTAAAATTACATCAGGCGCTTTTATTGATTCAAGCGGTCATTTTAAAATAGAAAAATTAAAACCAGGAAATTATAAACTTCAAATAACAAGTACTTATTTTAAGACTGAAGAATTAAAAATAGAGATTAAACCCTACTCTGAATATGAAATTAAAATTTCAATCCTTCCAAATTTAATAATGTATATAGATAAAAATAATGATTGAATTGTTTTAAAAAGAAATTATTAGTAGATTTTAGGTGCAAAAAATTAACCAATGAGAATAATTCAGTCTTTTTATTTTTCTAGCTTGCGCGACAAATGAAAAAAATATAGCTGATTCTGAAAATAAGAAAAAAGCTATAGAATTAAATAATAAGGGAATTTAACTGGCATCTAATCTAAATGCCGATAGTATTAAAAGCTATTAAACTATTTAATCAAGCAACTCAATTAGATCCTGATTATTATTATTTAGCATATTGGAATAAGTATGTTTATCAAAATCAATTAGGCAAGAAAAAAGATGCACTTGAAGCACTAACAAAACTAGAAGATCTTAAGCCAAATAATGCAGATTTAAAATTAACTGCTGGAATATTTTTAGAATTAATTTGAGATAGTTTATCAGCAAGACAAAATTTTTTAGTCGCTGAGGAACTCTATTTTAAAACTTTAGATACTGTAGAGTTAAACAGCAATACCTATTATAACATTCTGACCAATAAAGCAGTAAACCTTAAATATTTGGGTCAAAATGATGAAGCAAATAAATTATTAATTAAAGTAAAAACGGAGACAAATGATGAAAGCTTAAAAGAAATGACAGCTTATTTTATAAGCCTTAGCAGAAAAGAATTATTAAAAAATTTTAATTCAGAAAGTTTTTTTTATTAAGAGAAATTTCAAAGATTTAAATAAATTAAAAAATAGATTTTGTAACTTATTTCTGAAGGAAATTATGGCAATAAGCATCTCAAAAATATATTCTTCAAAATGATACTTAAAACGAACAAGAAAAGAAAAGAAAAAAATTAAAGCAGTTTTAAAAATTCTTAATTATAATTATCAAACCAAAATGGAAAAAGAATCAAATAAAATTTCACCCTCGAAACAATCTGCAGCAAAAACCATATTTGCTACATTTAACATTTTAAAAGAATCTGGTGGTTCGCTTTCAGGTAAAAAGATTATAGAAAAGATTCGAGATACAGTTGAATTTACCAAATGGGAAAAACAAGTTTATGAAAAAACTGGTTATGTCCGATGGGAATCTCTTTTACATTTCTATACAATTGATGCTATAAAGGCTGGGTTTTTAATAAAAAACAAAGGAGTTTGGTATCTTACAGATGAAGGTGAAAAAGCTATAAAGTTAGGTCCTGTAAAACTTCTTGAAACAGCATCCAAAAGTTACAGAACATGGGCCTCAGACAAAAAAGATGTGAAAACAAAAAAAAGTAATGCCACTGATATTGAGCCTTCAGAACTTGAAGAAAACAAAACACAAACTCAAAAAGCTAATCTAGATATACTAGAAGAAAAAGCTATTTCTGGTATAAAAGAATATGTTAAAAGTAAGAATGCATATGAATTTCAAGATTTAGTAGCCTCATTACTAAGAGCAATGAATTACCATACACCTTTTATATCACCTAAAGGTAAAGACGGCGGTTTAGACATTATAGCCTATAAGGACCCATTAGGAGCAACTACTCCGAGGCTAAAAGTTCAAGTAAAACATAAACCAGAACACAATGTCCCTGTAGATGACATCCGAAGTCTTTTAGGGTTACTAAATAAAGAAGGCGATATAGGAATATTTGTTACATCAGGGGGGTTTACATCAGATTCAGAACGTTTTGCAAGGGAAAGCAACAAGCATATTAAACTTATTGATATAAATAAATTCATTGACCTATGGCAAGAGTTTTATAATAAATTAACTGATGAGGATAAAAACACCTTACCATTGCATCCAATATATTTTTTAGGCAGTAATGATTAATTTTAATATCGGTTAGAAAGTATTAGAATATGTTCATTATATATTAGAAATTCGCGATTTCAAAAAATAAATTTATGCAGTTCATAAAGCCTAGCGAAATATCAAGCAAAATTATGACACTTATAGAAGAGAGTGATAAATTTGTGCTAATCGTTTCGCCGTATGTAAAAATATCAAAATGGTATAAACTTATAAAAAAAATTGAAAATGTTCAAAATAGAAATATTCATGTGGATTTCATAATTAGAGATGATAAAACTAACCAAGCTTCTTTTGAGGAACTAAATGAATTAGGATTAAATTTTACATCAATTAAAGATTTACATTGTAAATTATATTTAAACGAGAAATATGCTATTATTTCTTCGATGAATTTACTTCTAAGTTCAGAAATCAATTCAATTGAATTAGCGTATCAAACTGAAACAGAATCTGAATTTGAAGAATTGAAAGACTTTTGTAAACGATATTTATTGTATGATTTTTCTAAACTTGAAAATACAATTAGGATTAAGGACTGGAGAGATTATTTAAGTGAACTGTTAGATGATAAAATTGGAAGAAAAATAAATGGTAATCAAGATGATGAAACCTTCAGAATAAATACTGGAATTAATAATTATTATGCTTCTATTTGGAATTTAAGAAAAAATTATCTGAAAATTTCAGGAATATTAACTGCCAGAGAATATATTTATTTAACAAGAAATAAACGAAATATCCCTACAATTAACAACATAAATATTGAACTAAAAGAGGGTGAAAAAGGAAAATATGATACAATTTTAGGCACATTAAAAATTCCTTTAATTAGCAAAGACTTAGATTATATTACAAATAACGAACAGACCATTATTGCTCAAACGATTTGTGATTTTTTACTTGAAATCGACGAATTTAAAATGTGGGCAAGAAATAATAGAGACCAACTAGATTAATTTTAAAAACTTGACACAATTTCTTTTTTAAGGAAATATTTGGAAAAAATCAGGCAAACACGCTCTAAAATAAACAAAAATTAAATGACGAAGAAAAGATTATTCGTGATAAGGATTATGAGGTTTCTACAATAGAAATAAAACAAGCTTTCTTAAAAGGCTTAAATAAAGCAGAAGCATGGGGCAAAAATTTGTATTTCTAAGATTGAATTAGAAGTGAATTAATTTTCTTAATAAATTAAAAGACTTAAATAAACAAGATAAGCTGAAACTGCTAATTTCACATGACACTTCGGGCCCTTTGTGCTTAACTTTAGGCTCTTTGTGGTTAATATTTATGTTTAAGAGTTTAGGGTTCCGACGAAGTCGGAATAAGGGTTTAGGAGTTTAGGGTTCCGACGAGGTCGGAATAGGGGTTTAGATGTTCAGGAAGAGTTTATTTTAAAATAAAAATTTCGCGAGGCAAAGCGTAAATAGTTCTTGAAAATAACGATGAACGAAGCCCCAGAACTAAATTTCCCTAGCAAACTCCAAAATAAACTCCGAGCCCTTACCCTCTCCTTCACTCTTGGCATAAATCCTAGCTCCAAATCGTTCCATTATCCTCTTACTTAAATACAAACCCAACCCTGTGCTATTCTCATTATGGGTACCTGGCCTGCGCGACTTGCTAAATCTCTGGAACAATTGACTACTTACTTCTGGATTCATTCCAATTCCGTAATCACGAATTGATAAGCTAATTATTTCATCAACTTGTGCACCCCTAATATTAATTTCAGAACCCGGGTTTGAAAACTTGATAGCATTACTTAAAACATTACCAATAGCACTACTCAACAAGTCCGGATTTCCCTTAATAAATAGTTTCTCAGGAATTTCTACATTTACCTTAATAGATTTATTCTCTAATGGCAAAAAATGATTCAATACCAAAGTTTGAACTAAATACTTAAGCTCCATTTTCTGGATTTCATGCTTTACAAAATCTTCTTGTGAATCTTTTAATAATTTTAATACTGAATCGAGAAAAAATAAGGTCCTCTCTGCCTCTGACTTAATTAAAGTTACATATTGAGGATCATTTATACCATGGTTTTGTATTAAATTAGAAATTCCGATGACATTATTTACTGGACCTCTTAAATCATGGGATATCAATGAAATTAAATCGCGAGTATCCTGACGATTTTCTTCAATATACTTTAACGAGGTTGACATGTTTTTTAATAGATGACCCGCCTCATCTTCATAGTGTTTAGGTAATTCACTTAAATCAAAGTTTTTTAAATAATCATCTAAAGCATTATTAGCCATTAAAATGGGCTTTAATAACTTAGACAATAAAAATAAAGTTAAAGCAGTGGCTAATAAGGTTGTAGTTAAAGCAATAGAAAAGATCTCCTCACGCGAAAAATTCTCATGATCAGAGGCTAAAAATAATAACAATAAACCCACCAATGGCAAATGAACTCCTAAAAAGGCAACCAATAAAAATTTGGCAGAATAATTCCTTTTAATAAGCGGAAGGCGACTTAAAAAATCATATAATTTCATTTCACTTTGCCTTTATTGAACTCGCAAAATATTCAATTAAAAACAAATTAATTAAAAAAATTAAACAATTTTAAACTATTAAAGAAACATTAATTTAAAATTAAAAAATTAATGCGCTTCTAACCAGTTATTTCCGCTACCAGCTTCTACTAATATTGGGACATCTAACTGTATTGCATTCTGCATTTCATGGATCACTAAATTTTTTAATGTCTCCAATTCATCAGGAACCACATCAAAGAGTAGTTCATCATGCACTTGTAAAATCATTTTTGATTTAAAATTCTGCTCCTTTAACTTTTTATGAATTTTAATCATGGCCAATTTTATTAAATCAGCCGCCGAGCCTTGAATAGGTGCATTAATAGCATTTCGTTCAGCAAATCCACGAACCGTTTGATTTCCAGAATTGATATCACGCGTGTACCTTCTGCGACCCATAACCGTCTCCACATATCCATTTACACGAGCATTATCAATAGTGTCATTCATATACCGCTTAATTCCAGGATATTGTTTAAAATAATTTTCAATAATTTCAGCAGCCTCTTTTCTAGGAATTTCTAATCGCTGTGCCAAGCCAAAAGCAGATATACCATAGATAATTCCAAAATTTACCATTTTAGCTTTTCTACGCATATCTTTATCAACTTGTTCTAAAGGTACACCAAATACTTTTGCAGCCGTGGCAGTGTGAATATCCAAACCCTTTTTAAAATCTTCAATCATTCCCTCCTCTTTACTTATTGCAGCAATAAGTCTAAGCTCAATTTGCGAGTAGTCTGCGGATAATAAAATATTTCCGTCTTCAGGAATAAATGCTTTTCTTACTTCTTTCCCTTTATCCGTCCTAATCGGAATATTTTGCAAGTTCGGATTAGTTGAACTCAATCTACCTGTTGCAGCAACTGCTTGATTAAAAGAAGTATGCACCCGCCCAGTTTTTTTATTTATCAATTCAGGTAAAGCATCTACGTAAGTAGATTTTAATTTTTGCAATTGCCTAAATTCGATAATTTTTTTAGCAATATCATGTTTAGAAGCTAAGTCGGTCAATACATCTTCGCCAGTTTGATACTGACCGGTTTTGGTCTTTTTAGCTTTAGGATCTAATTTCAATTTTTCAAACAAAACTTCACCCAATTGTTTAGGTGATGAAATATTAAAACTTATCCCCGCAAGGGCAAAAATATCTTTTTCTAAAATGGCCAATTCATCTTCTAAATCTTTACTATAATTATTTAGAAAATCCTTGTCAATTCTAACGCCTTCCGATTCCATATCGGCTAAAACACGAAGCAAAGGCATTTCGATATCTTGAAAAACTTTTAAAGAATCATCTTTTAAATTGGGTTCTAATTTTTTCTTTAATTGTAAAGTAATATCAGCGTCCTCGGCAGCATAATCAACTACTTTTTCAATAGGAACATTACGCATATTTAATTGTCCAGCGCCTTTTTTTCCAATTAAAGTAGAAATAGAAATCGGAGAATAATTCAAATAAACCTCAGCCATCGCGTCCATTCCATGTCTTTGATCGGGTTCAATTAAATAATGCGCCAACATAGTATCAAATAATTGAGCCTTAATTTCTACTCCATAATTACGTAATACCAATAAATCATATTTAATATTCTGCCCAATTATTAACAAATTCTCATGTTCAAAAATTATTTTAAAATGATTTAAAATTTGTAAACACGCATCTCTTTTATCAGGCATTGGTATATAATAAGCCTCGCCAGGAGCTACCGAAAAAGACATTCCCACAAGTTCGGCGTTAATAGGGTCTATATCGGTAGTTTCGGTATCAAAACAAATTTCACTAGACTGTATTAACAAATTAACTAATTCAATAATTTTCTCTTCGCTATCAACACATTCATAACGATGGGGAACATTATTTATAGTATTAAAATCTTTTACTTCTGCCTCTTCAATTATTTCCTTGCGAGATGGAGTTGGCTCTTTGCTAGCTGCTGATTGACCAGAACCACCACCAAACATGCTAACTTGACCGCTTGATGAAACCGAATTTCCAGTAATTACTTCTCCAAAAATTCTTTTCATCAAAGTCCTAAACTCTAATTCATTGAATAATTCTTTAAGAACTTCTTCATTAGGAGGGTCGAGATTTAAAGATTTTTCATCTAAATCAATTGGAACATTAATATTAATTGTTGCTAAGCGCTTGGATAATAAAGCTTGTTCAGAAAAATTTTCTACATTTTCTTTTTGTTTACCTTTTAACTGAGCAGTATTAGCTAATAAATTCTCTACACTACCAAATTGTTTAACTAATTTTTTGGCAGTTACTTCACCAATACCAGGAACTCCGGGGATATTATCCACAGCATCTCCCATTAATCCTAAAATATCAATTACCTGATTTACATTCTCAATATCCCATCGCTTCAAAACTTCAGGAACTCCTAAAATTTCCATTTCATTACCCATACGAGCAGGTTTGAAAATGTAAATATTATCGGATACTAACTGACCAAAATCTTTATCAGGAGTAACCATAAAGGTAGTATATCCATGAATTTCTGCTTTTTTGGCTAGAGTTCCAATAATATCATCAGCCTCATATCCATCCATAGTAATTACAGGAATATTAAACCCTTCGATTAATCGGAAAACATAGGGAATCGATTTTGCCAAATCTTCAGGCATTTCTTCACGATGAGCTTTATAAGCCTCAAATTCTATATGTCTCTCTGTGGGTTTATCGGTATCAAAAACTACCGCAATATGAGTGGGTTTTTCTTTATTCAATAAATCCAAAAGGGTATTTGCAAAACCATATACCGCTGAGGTATTTAATCCTTTACTTGTAATTCTGGGATTCTGACTAAACGCAAAAAAAGCTCGATAAATAAGAGCCATTCCATCTAGTAAAAACAATCTTTTATCTTCTGCCATTGCATCAAAAATACGGTTTTTAAAGCAAAATTTAAATCTCAAAACTGGCTTTTCTTATTTTTTCACAGTTTAACTTATGAAACAAGGATTAGGATTTACTTTAAATTAATTGGCATAAAAATTCTAAAATAATATTTTAATTTGCACCCAATGGAATTTTTAAACAAGAATAAAACATTAAGTTTAGTTATTTTACTAATCATAAGCATTCTTTGTTTATTCCCTATAATTCAAAACTTAAGCACCCATATACCAGGAGAACCTAATAAAACTGGTGATGCACCCATATTTTTATTCAATATTTTTGATTTAAAAACTCATATAAATGAATCTTCCAATATCGTTTTTTCCAAAAACTTAAATTATCCATTAGAAAATAATTTATTATTTAATAGTCACTCGGTTTTATTGAGTCTCTTTACCCTCATGTTTGAAAATCCCGCAAGGGGAATAAATATATTTATATTTCTAATGTATTTATTATCTGCACTAGGGGCTTTTTTACTATTTAAAGATAATGGATTAAACAATTTTTTCAGTCTTTTAGGCGCATTATTATGGAGTTTCAGCACTTATAAATTAATGCAGTTGCAGACTCATATTTCATTGATTTGTACTGCGCCAATTCCATTCTATTTATGGCAATTCCCGAAAATTTTCATAGAAAATAAAATATTAAATTTTAATTACAAAAAAATAATTATTTGCCTTGCTATTGGAATAATTTCTGTAAGTTTAGAATATTACCAAAGTTTCTTTTTAATTTATTATTCCGTATTTTATATAATTTATCTCTTAATAAAAGATCGAATTAAATTAAATAATCGCAAGCTTTTATGGTTAATACCAATTTTGTTATTCTTAAGTAAAATTGGAGTAGATACTTTAAACAGTTTAGGGTTGAATAATATGGGTGCATTGTGGTGGTCGCCTGATTTATTTGCTCTATTTTTCCCTATAAATAATCCTTTGATTTTAGAGAATTTTGATGAGCTTTTAAAAAGAATTCCCTCTTATAAAGAGAATTATGTATTCCTAGGAGCCACTTTATGGATAGCCATTTTAATTCTAATTTTCTATTCATTCAAAAGAAAATTAATTGGTACAAATGCTTATTTAATAATTTTCTCAATATTATTTTTTTTATTCACCTTTCCAGAAATTTCATTTCTTGGAAATAGAATTGCAAACAGTCCTGGTGCCTTTATTTATTATATTCCCGGATTAAATCATGTCAGAGTACCGGGAAGATATTTCTTAATGTTTTCCATATTTTTCATTCCGCAAATTTTATTGTATTTACAAAATTTAGATAATAAAAAAATTAATTTTACTCTTTTCCTTGCGGGATGTTTAAGCGTATTTCCTTGGTTTGGAATCAATCAATTAGAAATAAAATCTTATCAAAAAGAATTAGAGCAAATTGCAGAAAATAAAGAGATAAAACTAATTTTACCATTTCCTACAGGAATTAAAGATGGGGCAAAAGAGTATGGCAATTTTTTAACCAGACATTTTATTGCTCAATATTATCATAAAAAAGCCATAATTGGCGGATATTTAAGCCGCATTCCTGATGAACATTTTGATTATTATAATAATCATAAATCAATGCACAAACTATTAGAATTATCTAAAGGAAATTGTATTAATCTAGACCAAAAAGATATAGAAAATTTGTTAAGAGATTTTCCATTTGATTATATTTTACTGGATAAGGATTATGCAAAATCAAAACAATGGGAAATATTCAAATCAGGATTTTCAGCAGATCAAATGGATAGTTTGATGGCGGGAGATCACTATATTCATTATAAAATTAATCATATAAATCATTAAATTTCAATTATTTAATTATAATTTTTAAGGTGTAAATTATTTTTTGTTTCTTTGCGGTGAATTTCAGAACATGATTAAGAAGTTATCCATTGTTATTCCAGCCTATAACGAAGAGCGAACCATACATTTTATTTTAAATAAAATAAAAAAAGTTGAACTTATTGGAGGTATTGAGAAAGAACTAATTATTATAAATGATTGCTCTAAAGATAATACGGAAGGAGCAATAGAGAAATATAAATCAGAAAACCCTGACTTGCCAATCAGCTACTTCAAACACCCAGTAAACATGGGTAAAGGCGCTGCCTTACACACTGGTATTGAAAAGGCCACTGGAGATATAATAATTATTCAGGATGCCGATTTAGAATATGATCCCAACGAGTATAATATCATTTTAAAACCCTTTTTAGACGGTGTTGCTGATGTTGTTTATGGCAGCAGGTTCATGGGAGGAAAACCCCATCGTATTCTATTCTTCTGGCATACCATTGGTAATAAATTTTTAACCTTTATTTCTAATATGTTTACTAATTTGAATCTTTCTGATATGGAGACTTGTTACAAAGCCTTCAGAAGAGAAATTATTCAAAATATTAAATTGAATGAAAAAAGATTCGGCTTTGAACCTGAAGTTACGGCTAAAATCGCTCGTATTCCTAAAATCAGAATCTATGAAGTTGGAATTTCGTATTACGGCCGTACTTATGAAGAAGGTAAAAAAATCGGCTGGAAAGACGGATTTAGAGCAATCTATTGCATTCTAAAATACAATATCTGGGCTTAATTTATTGATTATCGCTTCTTTTCTTAAAAGTTGAGGGTGAAACAACTCCTTTACCTGATTGTTGAAGAAACTCAAAATTTAAAAACAAAAACAATAATGGTATTTCTATGAACTTAAGTTCTTTCCTCTTGGTTTTAAGAGTTTTAATTTTTTCGTAATTAAATTAACATTCTTATAATTTTATGGATTTTACCCAGGCAATTTGTAAAATCCTATAAAATATTTTGTTATTAAATAGAGCCTAAAAAAATAATCAGGATATTCTTTGTTTTGATTAATAAATCCATTTCCAAATAAGTCAATTTACTCCTCTCCAGTTTCTAACGCCGATTCGTAATTCGGATTTTTTAACATCTTATCAAAATTGGGAGCATAGGATTTCTTCAAGAACATAGACCAATAAGCTTCTTTTGTTAACGAATCCCAATGTAATAATCCAGTCCTATATTGCCAGGTCTGAAAAAGGGAAACATAAATAAAAAAGCCGGCTACCAGGGAAGTTAATGTTTTAATATATAACCGCCTTTCCAAAATAACTTTCAATAAAGAGGCAAAAGCTAGCGCAGAAAAAGGCATGATATCCAACATTGGTCTTGATCCAAATCCACCGCCATACCACCATGTCCACCATGAAAATACCACAAATACAAAAATTACCAAGGTAGAAATCAATGGAATTTTTAAGTTCTTAGGCAAAAAAATCAACCCGACAACACTAAATATCATAAGAGGTGAATATATCAACCAGCCCTTACGATAAGAAAATAATCCTTCCAAGATATTTGGATTTTCAAAGAAAAATTTCTCGTTGGTGTAAGCATAAAAAAACCAATCACCGCTTACCATTTTCCAATAAATAAACTGAGGTGAAATTGAAAGAAAAAATATCAAAACAAATAAGAGAAAAAACTTATAATATCTTTTAATTGAAATTAATGCTTGTTTTATGCCTAGTTGATTTATAAATAATAGTAATGGAAATAAATATAATATAACATTAACGGGCCTAATCAAAAATACCAGAGCCGCAAAAATACCTGATAAAACCGCGTATTTATTTTCGAATTTATTCAGGAATAAAATCCAGAAATAAATTAAACCTGAAAAAGAAAAAATAGTAAAAACATGCGACATTAAAGCCTCATAGAAGGAATAATAAATTAAATTCCCACTAAAAAAACATAAGATTATAGATGAATTAGCAATAAAAGAATTAAAATATAATTTAAGGATTTTTTGAATAAAAAATAAACCCAATAACAAATAAAATACTGCTCCAGCAAATACAAATTTTAAGTGTAATGAATTGAAAGAATCACCTGAATCAATTCCATGTGCCACTAAATAAAAAGGACTTAACAATATCGATACACCCGAAGTCATTTTTAAAACTCTTCCATTTTGTGTAGGCACCGACCAACCGAACGGACCACCATCAGCTCCCTCAAAACTTAAAGTTATATCTCCATATTCAAACAATGCAGGTAAATAAGCATAATATGAAGTCATATCATGTCTAATAGGCGTAGGCTCATTCCAAATTTGAATTCTGAAAAAGAAGAATGCCGAAATTAAAAACAGAAGCCAAATTCCCCAATTATATAAAAATGAATTTTTAATTCGTTCTAACAATTCTGTATGAATTAATTTTGGTTCAAAATAAGTTAATTAAGCCTAATTTTGTGAAATAATGCATTTAAAAAATATCAATATTAGATTAATTTTATTCCTTTTGAGTTTATTACTACTCTTTTGGCTAATTATTGGTAAATTCATTCGTGCATACCAACTTGATTATCAAAGCGATATTATCATTCATTTACAAATGAGTCGAAATTGGTTTTACGGCTGGCCATTATTTTTTGATAATGCTTATGGTAATCACGGACAAATTCATAATTATTTAATCAATCCTCTTTTTGGATTATTTACCATACCTTTTCAAATAAATGGTTTCTTTATATTTCAATTAATCAGTTATTCCTTAAGTATATTTAGCATTTATAAATATCAAAAATCGAATGATAAGGGCGAATATTCCATTTTAATTTATTTGTTATTACTTGGACCAATAGGAATTTATTTATTAGAAAACCCGGGTTATGGATGGCAAATAGAACAAGCTTTTATTCCTGCTGCTTTATTATTTAGTTTTGGAATATTATGGAACAAACCTATTCTAAAATTTTCTGGAATTATCGCAGTTTTATTAATCAAAGAAGAAGGACCTGTTTTAGCTGCTTCTCTTCATTTATTTAGCATTTTAAGCAACGATAATTTTAAAAATTCGTATAAAAAAGCCCTTTTAATCTTATCGGTTTATATTGCTATTTTCATTTTAGGTTTATTATGGCTAAAAATAAACAATGCTGGTGGAGAAAGTCGAATCGATTTTCTACTCAATAAAATCAATAATCCCGAAGATTTTAATTGGGCTCCATGGTTAAAAATTTTCAGTATTCGTTTCCTCCTAACATCAATCCCTCTATTCCTATTTTTAAGAATTTTTGGATCTCAAAAAACCCTTTGGGCCATGGTATTAGCCATTCCAATTTTATTAATAAATATAATTTCGGGACTAGCCTATTTCCCCGACCCTAATTTTAGTTTACTTTGGACTCCGCGCTTAAGCCTAGCATGGGCCTATTGGCTTGGAGTATTTATTATCAGCTGGAAATCAATACCGGCATTTAAATTTAATTTAAAAGATCGTTTTGCAGTATTAATCCTCTTAATTATAATTCCTTATTATTTGTTTAATGAAAAAGAAAATCCTCAATTCTGGAAATACAATCAAGAAGCAGTATTAAAAGAGGGACCATTAAGAAGTGATATTCATCAATCTAATATTGATATCAATTATATGCGATTATTAAATCAATATTTAAATCCACAAACGAATATTGAAACTGAAGCTTGGACTATGGCAGCATTTAGCAGACATAATTGTATATGGCCAGGGAAAGCTTGGGGCTCAGTAGGTGGAGATCCAGATTTAATAATAAAAATTAAAGGTCAAAAACCAGAGGAGAAATTCCTTAATTATCAATTAAAACCAGGAAAAGACTTCGATTTTTATTTCAATCCAAAAATTAAAATTCCTGATTAAACATTAATAAAATTTAATTTTTCGAGCTGCAAAAGCCGTCATTCTTAATAAAATCAAACCATGTTTAAATCTACTAATATTAGTTGATCCATAGGTTCTTTCTCTATACCGAATTGGAATTTCAACAATTTTTAAATTCAATTTATAAGCTCCAAAAATCAAATCAAAATCCCCGAAAGGGTCAAAATCGCCAAAGAAACTGCGATTAGAACATAGGCGATCGTAATCTTTTCTAAAAATTACTTTAGTCCCGCAAAGGGTATCCTTAAATGGCCTTTCTAGGAGCCAAGTAAACATTAAACTAAAAAATTTATTGCCATATACATTCAAAAACTGCATGGCATTATCTTCCATTTGATAAACCAATCGAGATCCATTAATAAAATCACCCTTGCCTTTAGATATAGCTTCATAAAATTTCGGTAAATCTTCTGGTGGAACCGTTAAATCAGCGTCTAAAATCATTAAAATATCTCCACTAGCCATGGAAAAACCTTTAATTACTGCGTCATTTTTTCCCTTACCTGGCTGTTTGGCTATCTTAATATCATGGCTATCCTTATATTTTTCAGCAATTTCTTGAATTTTATCCCATGTATCATCTGTAGAATTTCCTTCTACAAATATGATTTCAGTGTGTTTTCCTAATTTAGGTAACCTTAAAATAGCATTTTCTATGTTTCCAGATTCATTCCTTGCGGGGATAACAACAGAAACGCTATAATCGGTATTATCATTTACTCTTATCCAGTCTGCATCTGGCTTGGCAAAACAAAATTGATTAATACACCAAGATCGTATTAAAGGCAAACGGCTGATATATTTATTAAAAAACCATGAAATAATGGGAATATTAACCGGAATCAACATGCGCTTACTTTGGCGGTAAACGTCAAATCCACTTAAATACAAAAGATTAGCAATATCAGCTTGCGACAACCAATTTTGAGCAGGCGTTTTTAATTTTAATCCTAAACGTTCAGAAAATTTTAAAATGGGCTCCCACAAATAATTATAAAAAGTCACAATAATGCGTGTTTGCCTATGACAAACCTTTTTCAACTCTTCAAATACCGATTGAATATCGTCTACATAACCAACCAAATTCGATAAAATAACAACATCAAATTTTTCATTAAAAGATAAATCCTCCGCTGGCATTAGCTCAAAATCAATTTCTAAATCATAGAAATTACTTTTAGCATTTTTGATCATTTCTGGAGAAATATCTATTCCCATTTTTCGTTTGCCTTTTAAAGAGGCTAACATTTCTCCATTGCCGCAACCAATTTCTAAAACAGAATCTTCATCATGGATAAAATAATTACAATAGTCTGTAATATTATTCCAGTAATAAGAATTTCTTTTTCTTATTTTCAATCGTTTTGCCGCAATTTGATCAAAATAGGCTTTTATTTCTTCGGTTTTTTGGCTGATAATCCCCATTTCTTATTAAAACCCGCAAAATAATGATAAAATACTTAAAAACATGAGCTTTCAACGTCATATCTATATTGCTTATTTTTAAAGCTTTTCCATTGGAGCTTTTAAGAGATTTAATTATTTTCGTCCCATGGCATTAAAAGATCAATTTAGGTTTAAACTAGCGGGATTCTTATTTAAGAACTTACCCTTTATTTATAAACCTTTATATTTTGCCTTTAAAAACTTACAAGATGCTTATCAATTAAAGCTAATCTCTAAATATATTAAAAAAGGAGATCAGGTTTTAGATATAGGTGCAAACATTGGATATTATTCTATTAAACTAGCACAAATGGTTGGAAATACCGGAACCATACACTGTTTCGAACCCGATCCAACTAATTTTAATTTTTTAGAAAAAAACACCCAAGGTTACTCCAATATTTTTCTAAACAATTCCGCTGTAAGCGATAAAAGTGGGAAACTTACTTTTTACCAAAGCACCTTGTTAAATGTAGATCATAGAGCCTATAAACCGGATTCTTACACCCATTCATTTGATGTAAATTGTATTGCTATTGACGATTATATAAATAAAAATCAGAAAATATCATTTATAAAAATGGATATTCAAGGTTATGAATACGCCGCTTTATTGGGCATGGAACAATTATTAAAAAGAGATAAACCTTCTTTATTAATGGAATTCTGGCCATACGGATTTCAAATGGCAGGGACCAAGGCAGAAACGGTATATCAATATCTAAAAAACCTGAATTACGATTTTTATTTAATAGAAAAATCAAGCATTAGAAAATGTGAAGAAAATGAAATATTAAATTTACCTATTAGTGAAGAAGCCTATTTCAATTTTATCCTCAAAAATAATATAGCATAAAGATGAACTTTTGGAAACGTAATTTTAATTATTTGGTTTTCCTTTTCTCTTTAATAATTATAATTCTCGCTTGGTTTAATTCAGGTACTATTAGTCCCTACGCCTCTACTCTGAACAATCCCTATATTCTCGATAATCAAGGAAATATAATTTTCAATAACGACTCTATTAATGACCCCAATACTCTCATTGATTGTTACTATTTAGGAAATTATGACCATAAACATTATTTAGCAAACCACAATTTAGCTCAATTAAAACCTAAAGAAAGCTGGCAACATGGTTGGGTTCTAAGAAGAATAAGCTATTATGTTTTTGCCCTTCCATTAACAAAAAGTTTAGGATTTTTATGGGGAGGATTTATCTTTAATGTAATTACTTATTTATTCGCATTAATTTTATTAGTATATTATTTAAAATTTCGCTTTTCATATCAAGAGGCCTTTTTCACTCTGTGCTTTTTTACATTTTATCCAGGCTTCTATTACTGGGCAGGATTGCCTTATGCCCAAAATATGATTATGCCTAATTTATTTATCATTTTAATCATATTTCTTGAATGGGAATCCTATATAAATAAGAAAAAAATAATTGTTGGATCAATTATTATTTCTATTTTGTTAATGGGATATGATATGAATTCCTATATTATTCCCGCAAGTATTATTCTGCTTGCGCGAAAAAAAACCTGGAAATGGATTCTACCTGCAATAAGCATTATGCTAATTCCTAGCATTTTATTTTCATTCGTTCTTAATCACCTTGCCGGACCATTAAGCTCAGAAAATAGTGGATTATATTTAACCATAATTAAGGCCTGGTTTGATTTTAACATTTATGACTTTATTAATAATTTAATACCTTCATTTAAAATATTATTAAGCAATTTCAGTTATTCCCAATTTTTATTCTATCCGATATTATTATTACTATCTATTGGATTTATTATACATACCCGAACATTTTTATTAAAAAGAACCGAAATAGCCATTTTGATTCCCCTATTAGCCATTTTCTTTTTTAATAATTGGGCTCCCCAATACCCTGGCTGGCAAATGCGCGGTGAATGGATTTCTAGATTATATCAAGCCTTTATTATACCAAGCTTTTTAATACTATTTAGAAATTATAGAGAGTTAAGGATGGTTTCTAGTAAAATAATAACCTATTCATTTATTCTAATTTTTATTAGCGGAATGTATTTTAATTTTCAATTAATAAGTTCAGGAATTTTGAATAATTCAAAATACTATTTTATTTACGAAAACTTTTATATTCATTCGCCTGCAGGTACTATGGAAAAGAATTTGAGTAAACATGGAAACCGACCTCTAGGAATGTGCTCTGAAATTCTTAAAAGTCAGGCAGGACATCAATATTGATTTGATAAAAAATTAACAATTTTAATTACGAAAATCTCTAATTTAAATTTTTTGAAATAAGACCTTGTTTCTGGGTTTTTTGTTTAAAATTTAAATCCGCTTTGGCTACATCAATAATGTATTTTTTTCGAATAAAAGAGCGGCCTAATAAAACGGGAAATTCTAAATTACTTCTATCCCGCAAGGAAATTTCTATTTCATGTTTTTTGCCAAAAATTTTAACTGTAGTTTTCACAATAAACCGATTCTCTTCATGACCGAAAGAATTCTTTACCTTCTTCTCTTTGTGAAATGGTAAAATGAATTCTTGATTGCTGAATTGAGGATGATTGTCGTCGAGTAATATAAACTTTACATAGTTTTTTCTATACTTTTTAATTAATGCAATCTCTTTACAATGGATAACACTAGTGCGTGCGCCAGTATCAATTTTTATGTCAAGGTTTTCTAATCCCCAATCAATAAAATCAATCTTGTCTTTCCAACCTAAAGTTTTTTTCTTCATCAATTAATTTAACCCTTATTACAATGTTAAATAATTTTTTTGATAATGATTAGAAAATTACACTTTTAGAAATTGTCCATATCTTCTGCCTATTGACTTAAAATCAAAGGGGACAGGTCTTAAACTGCCCCTAAAGATTTTATTAATTATTTTTTATATCATAAACGGCAGTTTGATTCTGCTGTTGTAATGACAACAAATACTTATACATACCATTTTCAATTTCTAAAAGCTCATTATGAGTTCCCCATTCGCTTAGGCTACCATTCTGCAATACCAATATTTTATTAGCATTCTTTACGGTACTTAATCGATGTGCAATTACGATACTGGTTCTACCTTTCATAAGCTCATCCAAAGCTTCTTGCACCAAACGCTCTGATTCACTATCTAAACTAGAAGTCGCCTCATCCAAAATTAAAATTGCTGGATTCTTTAATAAAGCTCGAGCAATGGCAATTCTTTGACGTTGACCACCACTTAATTTTACCCCTCTTTCACCAACAATCGTATCATATTGTTCTGGAAAACTCATTATAAATTCATGTGCATTGGCCCTTTTTGCTGCGCTAATAATTTCTTCATCACTCGCATCAGGATTCCCATATTTAATATTATCCTTTATGGTTCCGCCAAATAGCTGAACATCTTGAGGAACAATACCAATATTCGATCTTAATTTATTCAAATCAATTTGATCATTTGGAATTTGATCAAATAAAATCTGTCCCTTTTGCGGATCATAAAAACGCATTAATAAACTTACTAAAGTTGATTTACCCGCTCCACTTGGACCAACAATAGCAATTTGCTCTCCGCTTTTTACTTCAAAACTTAAATTTTTAATCACTTCAATATCCTTGCGGGATGGGTAATGGAAAGAAACTGAATTGAATTGAATATTACCACTTAATTTATTTACGGAAGAATCTATATTTTTAGGAGACCATTCAGAGTCAGGATTTATACCTTCAGGTTCAATTTTTTCTTTTAGAATTTCTCTTACCCTTTGAGTTGCTCCAAGTGTTTTTTGAATTTGAGCATATTGATCAGCGAAACCACCTACGCTACCCCCAATAAACATGGTGTAAATAATAAATGAGGTTAGGTTACCAAAACTCAATTCTCCAGCTTGAATCATCATTGAACCTTGCCAAATAATTAAAACTATGGAACCAAATAAAGAGAAAATAATAAAGGATGAAAAAGCTCCTCTGTAATTCGCATTTCTAAGCGCTAAAGATACCACCTTAGCCATACTGCTTTTATAACGATTGGTTTCAAAATTCTCGTTTGTAAAAGCCTTAACATTACTAATTGCCTGAAGGGTTTCTTCAACAATTACTCCAGTATCGGCTAATTGATCTTGAGCTTCGCGTGCTAATTTTCTAACTTTTTTACCAAACCAAACCGCCGCAATTATTAATAGTGGAAAAACTGAAATCATGATTAAAGTTAATTTCCCACTAATGCCAATTATTAAAATCACCCCAACAATAAGAGTAGATAATTGCCTTAAAAATTCAGCTAATACCGTAGTAACAGTATCTTGAATTTGACTTAAATCAGCAGTAATTCTCGAGCTTAATTCACCTACTCTCCTATTTGCAAAAAAATTCATGGGCAATCTAATTATTCTTTCATAAACCGCTTTTCGCATATCGGCCAATGATTTTTCACCTACTATGGCAAATAATTTAATTCTGAAAAAAGATAAGAAAGCCTGAACTACCAAAATTCCCATCAATGCCAATGCAATAGAATTTATATCACCCAAAAATCCAGTACTTGTTCCACTAATTGCAGAATCTAATAAATTACCAGTGATATAAGGAAAGGCCATTGTGGCCAATGAACTTAAAAATAAAAAGATTAAACCTGCGGCAAAATATGCACGATAAGGTTTTACAAATGAAAATAAGGTATTAAACTCTTTTAGGGTTTCGCGCGTTATTTTAACTTTGGGAAGTTCTTCCGGCTGCTTGCCGTTGCTTCCTAATCGAGGACGGGCCATGGCTTTTTATTAGCTATGTTTATGCCAAAGCATTTAAAATGTCATGTTGGCAGTATTGTTGATATAAAATATTTTATTACTTTTAAGCAATGAAGCGGATTTTATCTATTCTAATATTTTTTAGCTTTCAACTAACATCAATTGCTCAAATAGAGGTAAAAGATAGTTTTGTTAGAGCTTCTAAAGTAAAACCTGATTTTTATGATTTTGATGCTCAAATCATTCGTCACTCTATACCTAAATACGCTCATGATAGTTTAATCAGAAAAATTAAAGCAGAAAAAACCAAACAGAAATTAGAATATATAAAAAACAATAATTCTTCAATACCTAAAAAATCAGATTTAGAATCGGCTTGGCAGTCAGAGAAGTTATTTGCAGCAAATCCAGCTGAAAATTTTACTCCAATGGATAATGAAATTGCTGTCAGTAAAGATGGAATAGTAGTTAGTGTGGTAAATGCCAATCTTACCGTTCATGATAGTACTGGCGTACGTTTGTTATACAGAACTTTTAGAACCCTTGCGGGAAACCCTGGTTTAAACGGGCTCTTTTTTGACCCAAGAGTTCGCTATGATGAAGAAAACGACCGTTTTGTAATGATAATTTTACATGGCAATAACTTTTTAGCTTCTCGTATTATCGTTTATGTTTCCATGACCAATAATCCACTTTTAGGTTGGCATGTTTATGAAATTCCAGCCTTTGCCATTGGAAACCAAGGCTGGGTTGATTTTCCGCAATTTGGCCTAAGTAAATCAGATATTTTTATTACCGGAAATATTTTTAATGATAATGGTCAATACAGAAATTCATTTATCGTTCAAGCTCAAAAACAAAGTGCCTACCAAGGTTCACAATTAAATTACAGGGTATTTGCTAATATAACGGATGAGCGAGGTAGAAATATTTTTAATCCTGTTCCTGCATATGAAGCAGGCATCAGAGCAAACGCAGAAGGAATGCATTTTATAAGTACATTTAGCTCTGGAGGAAATGAGATTCAATGGAGCAAAATTGAAGGATCTTACAATTCGGGTAGTGCATTCTCAAGTCGAATTATTAATACTAATGCTTATTCATTATCGGGTGATGCCCTTCAAAGAAACCACAATGAACTATTAGATGCGGGAGATACACGAGTAAGTTCAGCTTTTAGAAAAAATGGAATTATTCATTTTGTCCATCATTCTTCTGATGGCTTTGGCTTTAATACCATTCGTTATCATCGTTTAGATATGGCTAGCGCTATCGATCAAAGTTATGATATTAATGGAAACGCAACTTTAGATTATGCCTTTGCATCATTAATGCCCGCCGGCCAATATGAAGCAGATAAAAAAGTATTAATTAATTTTTTAAGTTCTGGGGCAACACAATATCCAGGCTTTAATGCCGTATTAATAGATGATGCTGGCAATATATACACTCCAAGATTAATGAGAGAAGCTAATACTTTTATTAATGTTCTTGCAGGCACCGACCGCTGGGGCGATTACTCAGGAAGTGCTATAATGCCCATACCAAATGCAAATCCAAGAATATTTATTTCAGCCGCAATTCCAGAAAGTCAAACCCGGTGGTCAAATATTATTGCCATATTAAGCGTTCAAGACACTCAGATTTATAATATAGTAGATGAGAATAAAATAAGTTTATATCCAAACCCTGTTATCGATTGGTTTGATTTGGAAATTAATTTAAAGGAAAGTCAAAATATAAAAATTGAATTATTTGACGCACAAGGAAAAAGAATTTTTCTTTTATTTGAAGGCGTTTTGGCTAAAGGCAATAATCGGTTAAAGTTTAATAAAGAGAATTTGAGCTCAGGAATCTATTTTGTTAGAATTTTAGGTAATGGAAAACGAGCAATAAAAACAGAGAAGATATGGGTTCCATAAGGGTTGTAATATTAATATTGTTAACATTTTTTGGTGCTTTAAATTTATTTGCGCAGGAGATTCAATGGTCTAACCCTACAAAATTTAGAGGCAGAACCGCTTATACCCGTATAATTGGTGAAAATCAAGATGGAATTTTTGTGCTTCGCTGCCGCAACAGAACATTTTCAAATAAAGTAGTTATAGAACGATATCGCCACTCTTTAGGTCTCGATTATTCTAAAACTCTAGGAGGATTAAAACAGTTTGGCGCAGAAAAAGCCTTTATCACCGCAGAAGGATTTGTAATTATTAAAAGCAAATACGATAGAGAACGTGATGCCAGTGCTTTGTATATTGGCCATTATGATAGAGAAGCCAATCCAATAGGTGCAGACACTTTAATAGATTTAGCAAAAGAATTTATAAATAATGGAACATGGGCCATTGAACAATCAGCCAATAGAAGATATCTAGGATTTGCTTATATAGAAAGAAATAGTAAAAATAAATTAGTGTTAAGAATTAAAGTAATTGATGCTAATCAAAATATTGTTTCTGAAACCCGTGCAGAAACTGATTTATCAGCCTCTCAGTATAAGATTGATCAATTAATGGTAAGCCCAGATGGAAATGCTTATGTAAGAATTGAAAATATATTAGCAAGAACTCGAGATATTGGACCTTTTCCTTATCAATATAAAATTTTTAGACTAGGGCATGACCGCGAAGAAGCAGAAATTTTGCCCATTAATCCCGCAAGGGGATTTTTAAACGAATTATTTATGACTATTAATTTTAAAAGTAAAGAATTAATAGTTTTAGGGTTACAGAGTGAAAAAGAAGGAAATACTAGTAAATCAGTTGAATTATTTAGGTTTAACGATACTGATGGCAAATTAATTAAACAAGGTAATTTGATTTATTCTTATGAAATGGTGTCTGATTTAATTGGTTCTAGAGGGGCAGATAAAGGTGAAGAAGCCGTTGATTTAGAAATTAGAAAAATTGTATGCGCTGAAGATGGATCGATAATTTTGATAGGAGAAGAATTTTATTTAACTCAACAAACTTATTCTTTAGTTACCGGCGGTTGGACCCAGGTAAACACTCGGAGTATTTTTAATTATGGTAAAATAATTATTATGGGAATTGATGAAAATTTTAACCCTGTTTATGACCGAGTAATTAAGAAATCGCATTCAACCATTGCCGATGAAGGATTTTACTCTTCATTATTTGTTGGGGTTAGAAATAATGAAATTGATTTATATTTTAATGACAAATTAAGTGGCGCTGGGGATTTATTTAAATATACATTAGACAAGAGCGGGAAATTAGAGTATGAAAGCGTATTTTCAAATCAGGGAAGTTTTATTTCTATAATACCTTCAGAATGTTTGCAATTAAGTTCCAACTCCTTCTTGTTTCCTACGTCAAAAGACAGGAAATTCGCATTTTTTAAATATACTTGGTAAAATCTTTTGTTAGGACTTCTTAGAAATAATCAAATACAAGGTCTGGTGAGCTTTATTATGCTCAGCATAAGCTTACGTTTGTTCTTGTGGTTAATTTGGATCCCTGAGCCTTTGATAGAATTTCAAAGTCCGGTTTTTAATGCGGTATTTAGCTTTAGTTTTGAATTGTTAGAAATTCCTTGGCTAAATTTTATAATAAATACCTTAATCATAATTATTCAAGCTTTTATATTTCATCAGATTATTATATCAAATGAAATTCTTTATAAAAACACTTATTTCCCTGCGTTCTTTTATGTGGTAATACAAAGTTTTTTACCCTTTCAATTGTATATTCATCCTAGTATTATCGCAAATTTTTTCTTGTTAGGTGTTTTTAGTCAATTATGCACCCTTTATTATAAAGACACTTTTGTTAATTTAAGGGTATTAAATGCGGGATTATTTACTGGCTTAGCAATTATATTATCTCCAGAGACCTGGTATTATCTACCCGGACTTTTTATTGGAATGTCATTGTTTCGCACCTTTAAATTCAGGGATTATGCCATTGCTATTATTGGGTTAGCAATGCCTTTTTACTTTGCAGCAGGAATTTTTTTAATTTTCGATAAAATAGATTTGTTTTATAACTTAAAAAATGATTTTTTTGCACAATTCACTAACCAATTTCTGATAATCAGTGATTTATTGAAAATTTATTTAGGGTTTTTAATCTTTATATTGTTTATCAGTTCTGGTGAATTAAGACAAAACTTTTTTAGAAATACCATACGCACTCGTAAGTTACAACAATTATTGCTGGTGTTTATGATAATAGGTTTAATTCTTGTTTTTGCTAGCCCCTCAAATCAAGCGTTAAATTTTTCTAGTCTAGCTTTGTCTATGCCGATTTTTTTGTCTTATTATTTTTTAAAGACAAAAAGGCTTTGGCTTAGAACAATTTTTTTCATAATTGTGTTATTAGGATTGCCTTTGGCAGGCATATTGAATGATTTTGTAAAATTTTAAACATAAAAGAGTATTGAGTAAATCTTTACGATGAAACAAGCTTTTTACCCTGAAATGAGAGGGAGAATGAACCTACTATCGTTTAATAAATTAAACGGGTTGGTATTATTATTGGTAAATTTAGTTGGTTTTCCCGTAATTTTATATCTCGATAGATTTAAATGGGATTATGTTTTATTGGTAGAATTAGTGGCTATAGCCTTCCAAGTTACCCTACCAGCACTATTTTTTACTGTTAATCGTTTATCTTTTACTGATGAAGGATTTTTAGAAATTCAAAGCGTAAATTTATACGGAAGGCATAAAACTCAAAGCATTCTATATTCTGAATTAAACTGGGAATTTAAAGAATTATTTTCAATCATTAGCTTTTCAAAGTCTCCTTCAATTATTCTGAAAAAAGGAAATAAAAGTTTAGCCCGTATTCAAGATGATGAGTTCGGATGGAATTCAAGTATTACCAAGCAAATACAAGTAAAATTAGAAGGAGTTGCGGCTTAATTAGAGCTCTTAATAAGAATTTCTTCGGCTTTTAAACAAAGTTCCCTACCTTTTTCATTAAAGTCCATTCCCCTAATACCTTTAAACAGAGCTTATGGAATGATTAATAATTTCAAGAAAATACAAATAAATCATTAGATATAATACAAAATAGTATCTCTCACTTTTTGCATCATTTCTTCGCTTTTGTGCGTATTGGTATATACCATCATTGGGTAAATGTTAAGTAAACCTGCACGCTCTTTCCAATCTTTTTCTAATCGGCCCATATTTTCATAGGCATCAAAAAAATATTCGGGAAAAGAACCATGAAATAAAGCACTAGCTAAATCCATTTCTGGAATTCCATAATATACCGCAGGATCAATTAATAATGCTTTTTGATCTTCCCTTGCTAAGCTATTTTCTACTCTAAAATCTCCGTGTACTAATGAAGGCCTGTAATAAGAAAAGAAATTCTCTAATCTATTGTATAATTTATCAAATAAATTTAAGTCTGGGTCTTTTAACACGCCTAGTCTATAAGCCAAATGAACCATAGGTCTCATTCTTCTATCTCGGAAAAATGGCATCCAAGATCCCATTTGAGAATTAAATTGTTTGATAGTCCCAATATAATTATCATGGTCTAAACCAAAACTTCTTGATTTATTCTGATGAAGAATTACCAACTGCTCTGCTAAATTCTCCCAATATTTATTATCCTTATTTCCTTCTTTAACTTTGGTAAATGATAATAAATTGGTTTTTCTTTCAGTAATGTAATTTTTGATATCAAGAGTTTGACAATCTCCGTGTTTAATAATTTCAATACTGCGTTTTTCTGCCTCTAAAATGGAAATCCCTTCTTTATCATTACTGATTTTAAGAATTAATTCTTCTCCAAACTCATCTGCCAAGTGATAAAGAGAATAATTAGGATTTTCCTTAATTAAGGAACTTTTTTCTTTATACTCAGATATACTATTAGATGTTGATACTTTAATGTCCACTACTTTACGAATATCTTCATTAATCAGCCTAAGAATTAAATTTGTATACGAACGGAGCAGAATTAAGGATGAATAAAACATAAATAATGTATTTTTGACCCATGGATTTGATTGATGATTTTAATGACTATCGTTCAAAAATGAACGAGAAAATATTAGGCAGCGAAAATTTAGTACTTAAACGTCTTTTTAATTTAGACACTAATACTTATCAAGAAGGGGCATTATCATCTGGAGTAAAAGAACTACTTGGTTTGGTTTCTTCTATGGTATTAAGATGTGATGATTGTGTTAAATATCATCTCGAAAAATGTCATGAACAAGGTTTTACCGATGCAGAAATTTTTGAAGTTTTCGCTGTTGCTAATATTGTAGGCGGTACAATTGTAATTCCACATACCCGTAGAGCAGTAGAATTCTGGGAAGCTTTAAATATTAAATTTGGAAAAAACAGTAAAAACAATTGAAGGCATTAAATAAATATTCTTATTTAATAATTTTTTTACTTGCTCTTTTCCCAATTTATTTAGCCATTAACTCAAAAGGCAGTGAAGGCGGAGAAGATAGCATTATGCATTTTCTTTTTGCCCGATATGCATTCCAACACCCATTAAATTTATTAGATCATTGGGGTAAACCATTCTATACTCTATTGGCTTCTCCATTTGCTCAGATATCCTATCTCGCTGCTCGATTTTTTAATGTTATTTTAAGTGTTGGTTCAGCAATTTTAGTATTTGAAATATTAAAAAAATATCAAATAAAATCAGCAATATTAGGATTTGTTTTTTGTTTATTCGCACCCGTATTTTTCTTAGCTTCTTTCAGTGCTTTAACCGAACCTTTATTTGGTTTTTTATTAGTTTTTGGTTGGTATTTATTAATAAATAATCGCTTTTTTTGGGCTGCTTTTTCATGGTCGTTTTTGCTCTTTACAAGATCAGAAGCCATGATTATATTTCCTTCTTTAATATTGGCTTTCCCCTTTTTTAGAGCAAGTAAATTTATACCATTCCTGTTTTCAGCATTTATTATTTATTCTTCAATTGGGTATTTTATTTTTGGTGAATTTTGGTGGTATTTTTCAAGAAATCCATATACTGGCGCAATTGATGTTTACGGTAAAGGAAATTGGCACCACTATTTAGTACATTATAAGCAAATTTTTTCAACGCCCTTTGCCTTTTTTACCCTTGCGGGATGTTTACTTGCGCCTTATTATTTAATTAAAAACTGGACCAAAAAGGAGAAATTGAATTGGGCCAATTTTTTTATTATCCCATCCATTTTAATTGCCTTCTTTTTAGTCCATAGTTGGATGTGGTATAAAGGCTTTGGTGGGTCATTAGGCCTTATAAGAGTAATGACTGCCATTATTCCAATGGCAGCAATTATTGCTACAATAGCTTATGAAAAAATAATTAACAATATTCCTTTTCCTATTTTAACTCATTTAATTCTCCCAATTATTATTTCAATTTATGTAATAAAAACTCCATTTGTTCAAAATCAATTGCCCATCCCGCAAGGTTGGGAAGAAAGAGAAATTGAGCGCTTAGCTGAATTTGTTAATAATAATAATTTAATAAATGATTCTAATAGGGTTTTTTATGCAGCACCAACCGTAGCCTTATATTTAAAAATTGATCCTTTTGATATCAATAAAAAAGGAACTTTAGATGATGTAAGATCGAACCGGAATCACCTAAAATCAGGAGATTTAATTGTATGGGATGCTCACTTTGGCCCAAATGAAAGTCGCATTCCATTAGACTCATTAATGCAGGATAGTACTTTGAAATTAATTAAAAAAATTGTTCCAGAAAATACCTTTAAAACCTTGAATAATTTTGATTATGAGTTGAATTTATTTTCAAAAAAATAAAATTAAAATAAAAACAAATAATGAAGCTTATAGAAAATTGTAGACTTAAAAAAAATTAAAGTAATCTTTAAATTAATTATTGAATCAAAGACCTATTAACAAAATCATCCCATTTCCTAAAATCATTTTTCTTTTGATCAAAAACAGCTCTATATAGGGTTCTAGGCATTAATCCTAATCCGAAAGTATAAATGGGCCCACTAAAATCGTCAGAAATTCTTTTATTAAATGCAGCATATCTATATCCAATTCCCGCTCCTAATCCAAACCAATTCAATACCCTAAAAAAAGCACTAAAAGAAGTTTCAATTGGAATAAACTTAGGATAGCTTTCTGAATACCATGTGCCATCAGGAAGATTCTCTACTCGCCTTGCCCAGCCATACCCTGTTAAAGCACCCAAACCCAAATCCCAACGAGGCGTTTGATAAAAAATATATTCGCCTCCCAAACTTAAATATTTTAAACCGGTAATCTGTTTAACAATAAGTTCATTATTGGTAAAAGCATTATAACGTACCTCTTTCTCTACTGGAAATCGAGTTTGATGATAGCCAACTAAAAAATAAATTCTCCCACCAAATGAAGCACCAATTTTAATCCCATCAATTTTTACTGGCCTATCCTGCACAAAGCTATTCCTTCCCGCAAGGGTAAAAACCGGATCTGGCTTAAATCGAATATATTTTAAAAAAGTATCCTGCCAATTTTTTCCTTGAGAATAAACCAAAACACTAAAAACTAAGAAAAATAGTAATAAAACAATTTTCTTAAGCATTAGTCTTGGCTTTGTTTTCTACTACATCCAAACCAGTTTCTTTAATTTTGGCAAAACCACCATATACATTTTTCACTCTATCAAATCCCTTAGATTTTAGCATTGACGCGGCAATCATCGATCTATACCCACCTGCACAATGGATATAATAAGTTTCGTTTTTATCTAATTGATTGTATTTTGTTGGAATATCTTGAAGGGTAAAAAATTGAGCTTTTCCAAAGTGCCCGCCATTAAACTCATTTTCTTTTCTAACATCTAAAATAAGCGGCTCAGAATATTTGTAATCCAGAGCAAACTCTTCTGGTGTTATAGAAATTATCATGTCTATTTCCTTGCGGGATTTGGACCAAACTGGCATTCCGCCTTCTAAATAGCCATACATCTGATCAAAACCAGTTCTAGCTAAACGATCCACAGATTCTTTTTCTTTACCTTCCTCACAAACTAAAATTATACGTTGTGATAAATCAAATAAAGTAGCGGCCCAAATAGCAAATTGGCCATTTAAACCAATATTGATAGCACCTTTTATAAAACCCAATTCAAAATCATCTGGATTTCTAGTATCAATTATTACTGCACCTTTAGCTATCTCTGATTCAAAATCGGTAACACTTAGTGGTCTTAATGCACGCTCTCTAAGCTCGTCAATAGATGCATATCCCTGTTTATTTAATCCTGCATCTTTAAAGAAATAAGCTGGGGCAGGACTAATACCATTGGTCAATTCTTTAATTAATTCTTCTTTACTAGTAGCTAAAAGGGCATAATTTTTTGCCTTTTGCTCACCAATAGTTGAGAAGGTTTCTTTACCTAAATTTTTTCCGCAAGCAGAACCGGGTCCATGGCCTGGATAAACTATCACATCATCTGCTAATACTTTAATTTTATTATTTAAAGAATCATACATCATTCCCGCTAATTCTTCTGATGACATAATACCATCTAATAAATCGGGTCTTCCAACATCTCCAACAAACAAGGTATCACCTGTAAAAACGGAATGATCTTTTCCATTTTCATCCTTTAATAAATAACAAGTAGACTCTAAAGTATGGCCTGGAGTATGTAAAGCAGTAATAGTTAATTTCCCTAATTTAAAGGTCTCATTATCTTTGGCTATATAAGCATCAAAACCGGTATTAGCTTGTGGACCATAAATAATTTTTGCACCCGTTTTTTTTGCTAAATCTAGGTGCCCGCTAACAAAATCAGCATGAAAATGAGTTTCAAATATATAAACAATTTCATGGCCATTTTCTTTAGCTTTATTAATATAAATTTCTATATCTCTAATTGGATCAATAACCGCAACTTTCCCTTCTGATTCTATATAATATGCTGCCTGAGCAAGGCAGTTAGTGTACATTTGTTCAACTTTCATAAAACGAAAATACAAAAATTGAGCTTCAAGAGGCAAATAAAAAAAGCAGAATTTCTAGATTAACTAATTCTTAGTATTTAGCGCTTTTGCCTTTGCATATGTTATAAATAATACTTTATTTTGTCATCCATGCGTCCAAATCCAGCCCAAAAAGCATTAGAAATCGATATTTTAATTCCATGTTATCTGGACCAATTTTTTCCAGAAACGGGCTTTAACATGATTAAAGTGCTTGAATATGCTGGTTTTAAGGTAAATTATAATCCAGAGCAAACTTGTTGTGGTTTGCCTGCTTTTAATGCTGGATTTTGGGATGATGCTAAAGAAGTTGGCGAAAAATTAATTAATGAATACCAAAGAGAGCGTTATATGGTAGCCCCATCAGGATCTTGCGTTGGTATGGTTAGAAATTCATATACCCATCTTTTTACCAATTCCATGCTTCATAATCAGTGCAAAAAACTTCAGAAAAATCTATTCGAGTTTTCGGAGTTTTTAGTAGATATTGTTAAAAAAGATCAATTACAGCTTTCTTTTCCCGCAAGGGTAACTTATACGGATGCTTGCTCGGCTTTAAACGGCTGCGGAATTAAAGAAGCCCCGCGTAAATTACTTAGCAATATTAAAGGTTTAAAACTAGTTGAAATGCAAGAAGCCGGCAATTGTTGCGGCTTTGGCGGTATGTTTTCCGTAAAAATGGAAGAATTATCCATTCAATTAGCTGAAAGAAAAGTTCAAGATGCGCTTGATACAGGCGCAGACTACATAGTAAGTACTGATTTAGGCTGTTTAATGCACCTGGATGCCTACATCAAAAAAAATAATAAAAACATTCAAGTTTTACATATTGCCGATTTAATGGCAAAAGCAATTCAATAAAAATGGAACAAGATCTTTTAGTAAGTGAATCTTCATTAAGAAAATTTACAGAAGATATTTTTTTAAAAATGGGCTGTTCTGATGAAGACGCTCAATTAGCGGCTGATGTATTATTACTGGCTGATTTAAGAGGAATTGACTCTCATGGAGTTGCCCGATTATCCGGATATTACCGTTTATTCGAGGCTGGCCGAATTAATCCCAAACCTCAAATAAAAATTACTAGAGAAACTCTCTCTACATTAAGAGTAGATGCAGACTCCGCTTTGGGTTTAGTTGCTGCTCCTAAAATTATGAAATTATTGGTTGAAAAAGCTAAAAAAGCAGGATCTGCTTGGGCAGCTATTGGAAATTCTAATCACTTTGGTATTGCCGCTTATCATGCCTTAATAGCTGCAAATCAAGAAATGATTGGATATGCAAGCACCAATGCCTCACCATTAGTTTCACCAACTTATTCTAAAGAAAGATTACTAGGCACAAACCCTGTTTGTTACTGCATTCCGGCAAATCCGCACCCACCGGTAGTAATGGATTTAGCAACATCGGCAGCAGCAAATGGTAAATTAGAAATTGCTCAACGCTTAAATAAAGATGTTCCCCAAGGTTGGATTGCTGATAAAAACGGCTTAGCTACTACAAATCCAAATGGAGTAAAAGAAGGTGGATCTTTATTGCCATTAGGTTCTGATAAAGATAGAGGCTCGCATAAAGGTTATGCCCTGGGTGCCATGGTTGATATTTTCTCAGGCGTTTTAAGTGGAGCTAATTACGGTCCTTGGGTTCCTCCATTTGTTTCCTTTCTTCCGGTATTGCCTGATCTACCCGGAAAAGGTTTAGGTCATTTTATGGGCTGTTGGGATATAGAAGCATTTGTTGAAAAAGAAGAATTTTATCATCATATGAATAAGTGGATTAATCGTTTTAAAAACTCAGAATCCATAGAAAATCATAAGGTAATCATACCTGGTGAGCCTGAACAAATTTTATTTGAAGAACGCAAAAAATCAGGAATTCCACTCAATTCGAATGTAGTAAAAGATTTAGAAAAACTAGCTCAATCGGTTCAAGTTAATTTTATTTAATTATGGCTTTATATTCCATCAATCAGCTTGGCGAACATACTTTAATTGGTTTATGGAAAATAGAAGAAAATTATGAAGAATTAATTGAACAACTGTTCATGTTTGAACAGGAGAATTTTTCTAATAATACCCGGAATTTACATTGGGTAGCTACCCGAGTTTTATTACAAAATTTGTTAATGAAATTAGGAATTAATGAGAAACAAATTCTTAAAAAACATAATAACGGAAAACCCTATCTGCATAATAGCTCCATTGATATATCATTAAGTCATTCCGGGGATTTTGCAGCAGTAATGATTAGCAGTAACCGTCAAATCGGAATTGATATTGAAATAATTAGCGAAAAAATTACTCGCTTAGCTCATAAATTTGTTAATGATTTCGAATTTGAAAATATTAATGAAGAATATAAAATAGAACAGCTCTATTTTATTTGGTCGGCTAAAGAAAGTATTTTTAAATTCTACGGAAAAGGCGAATTGGACTTCAAAGAAAATATGTCATTAGATTTAAAATATTATTCTCCTAAACAAGACGGGCTAGTCCCAGCCAGATTAAATAAGGGTGATTATAGCGCTGATTTATGGATTGCTTATTCAATGATTGAAAATCAATACGTATTGACCTGGATAAGTGATAAAGGATAATTTAAAAATAATAAAATCGTTTGTTGGGATTTTAAAGAAATATCCTTAAAATTTTCTTATGTTATTGGGCTCTCCAAACCATTATTATTTATAATTCAAAAAATTTTCATTAATTAATAATTCCCCATAATTTTGCATTGTGAAAATAGCTGTTGTTGGAGCCACTGGTTTAGTCGGTTCAAAAATGTTACAAGTCCTTGAGGAAAGAAATTTCCCCGTTTCAGAATTAATTCCCGTGGCATCAGCCGCTTCAGTTGGTAAAAAACTAAAGTTTAAGGGTAAAGAATGGACCGTTTGCTCCGCAGATGACGCTATTGATCAAAAACCAAAAATCGCATTTTTCTCTGCTGGTGGTTCTACAAGCCTAGAACTCGCTCCAAAATTTGAAGCTGCTGGAATATTTGTTATCGATAATAGTTCTGCTTGGAGAATGAACCCCGATAAAAAATTAATAGTCCCAGAAATAAACGGAAATACCCTAGGTATTAATGATAAAATTATTGCCAACCCCAATTGCTCTACCATCCAAATGGTGATGGCTCTTGCTCCATTGCAACGCGAAAAAGGGATAAAAAGAATTGTGGTTTCTACTTATCAAAGTGTTACCGGAACTGGACAAAAAGCCGTGGCCCAGCTCGAAAATGAAAGAGCAGGAATTGACGGACCTATGGTTTATCCATACCAAATTGATAAAAATGCTTTACCTCATATCGATGTTTTTTTAGATAATGGTTATACCAAAGAAGAAATGAAAATGGTTAACGAAACTAGAAAAATATTAAATGATCCTAATATTCAAATCACCTCAACTACTGTAAGAATTCCCGTAATGGGCGGACATTCAGAATCAGTGAATGTAGAGCTAATTAAAGAATGTGGACTTGAAGAAGCAAGAAACTTAATTGCTTCAATGCCTGGCGTTAAAGTAATCGATAATCCTGCAAAAAATGAATATCCAATGCCTTTAACTGCCCATGATAAAGACGAAGTTTTTGTTGGACGAATCAGAAAAGATGAATCCCAAGCTAATACTCTAAACATGTGGATTGTTTCTGATAACCTGAGAAAGGGTGCCGCTACCAACGCTATTCAAATCGGTGAAAAACTGATTGAATTAGGCCTGGTATAATTAAATATTTTCTAAGAGGGTCATTTAATAAAATGACCCTCTTTTCTTATTAAACCTTTTATTCCCCTACAGCTATAGTTTTTGTCTCACGCATTTTTTCTTCACCTTTCACTAATTCTACTCTAATAAAATAATGCCCATTATTAACCCGATTACCCCATTTATCTTGCCCTTCCCAAATTAGTTTTAACCCATTACCTAATAATTTTACACCACCAAAATCATAAATTTCTTGTCCCATAATATTAATGATTTCAATTTTTGCATAATAATCAGGTGCCGGACTCTTTATATTGATTTCCATAAAATCGCGATAGCCATTATTATCAGGACTAATACCCAAAGGGAAAACATTTAATATTGAATTACTCGAATTTCCACTACTTAAAAATTGACTATTTTCCCTAGTCGGACTCCCATAATTATTTTCGGTAGCGGCACTCACCCATAATGCATCCGTTGAATAAGAAATACTATTGGGATTTACTTTTTCTAAGGATTTTCCCTCCCTATCTTTAATTAAAAAATGATGCATCTTTTCTGAATATGAAAAAGCATCCATCAAATTAAAGTTAGAATCATAAAGTTGAATAATTCCTTGATCGTCAGGCATTGACACTAAAGCAATGTTAATAATCCGCTCCTTAAGAATATTATTATATTCATTAATTGATTTCGAAAAATCCTCACATAATAAAACATAAGATCCTGGGCTTATACAATAATTCTGATTTATCGATACCTTATTCCTTGCAGGCCCAAATAAATCCTCAGCATCCGCAATATTAATCCCTGAAATATTGATATAATCCAATGAATTATTATACAGTTCTATATAATCATTTTGGCCTGTTTTTGGATTAAATAATATTTCATTTATTAATAATTCCCCCACCTTTGGATGCCTGCAATAACTTAGTTTAAACTCATGATTAATCAAATTTCCTTTACAGTTATAAAAAGAATCAATGAATAATTCATATTTCTGATCTAAATCCAAATCTTGATCAAAAAATATAAAAAAGCGCCCTAAATTATTAGAATCAGACATAATTTTTACGGGTTCTGACTCCTCTGGTATTAACTTAATTTTATCATGATTAAGCTCATAACATGGATAATTCAATTCTAAAACTGCTAATCTGGAATTAATTAAATAAGCAATTACAGGATCTTCCCTGCTAAAATCATTTGAACTATTCTCAGAAACAGAATTTTCCCTCCCTGGAGTACCGCCCATTAAATCCATGGACTCTACAAATGGCTTAGCACAAAAATTATCTATTGATAAACGCTCCAAACTATAGCCCCCTTCTTTCTTAAAGGCATCTTGATACCATGAAGAATGATAGACCACTTTATCTAATAAAACTCCATTTTGATTCCTTAAATAAATTGATGCACCGCCACTTAATAAATCAGGAAAATTAATAACTGGAATAACTAAAACATTTGTGTCGAATTTAGAAGCGCTAAAATAATCAGATAAAACCGCATAGGAATTAGGCTCTAAATAAAAATCAGGTAATACAGCACAATTATTATCTCTGCAAAATTTAAGCGAACCTAAATATAAAAATTTGTCTGATTTATTATAAATCTCCACATATTCAGTATCAGGCAAACGTCTGACCGGAAAAGCATCAGCAAGGATTTCACTAATAATTAAATCTCCGCGCTTCGGTATTTCAGATAACCAAAATTCATAATTAATGTGCTCTAATAAATTAATATTCCCTAAACAATCTTTTATACCAAACAACCTAATTGTCCAACTAGATGAAGCGGTTTCCGAATGAATAAATTCCAAGGAATTATCTTTTAAATAAAAATCATGAACCCATGTATTATTTATTTGAATAGAGTCGATTGAAAATAAATATTCATCAAAAATAATTTTTACATTTTTATAATAATCAACAGAAACTTGGATTACTCTTGGAGCTAAAGAATCTTTAATACTTTTTTCTGAAGCATTCTCAAAACCAGGAGTAGCACCCCATGCCAAGGGACATACTTGCCAATTTTCATTGGGTTTTAAACAGTTTGCATAAGAATTAATCCGTTCTAATGAAAATCCCCCCGCATATTTATTATTATCCTTGACCCAATTCCAATCATAACGAACTGAATCTAAAATATCCCCATATTTAGAGCTTAGACTTAAAAATTTTCCTGAATTGGTTAATGAAACCCATTTTTCAAGCGGTACTAAATTTCTAAACGATTTAAATAAAAGAGAATCTCTTTGATCGAAAAGCAAAGCATAATCATTGGGTTTTAGCTCAAAATTAGGCAATAAATATTGGGAGCGATCATCATTTAAAAAAATATCCTTTAAATTTATTGGAAATGCACTGCAATTTTTTAATTCTAAAAACTCCGCATTAGGCATAAAATAAACGGGAGTAGGGTCTGGAAAAATCTCATTAATAACTAAATCAGAATACTTTGGAAAATAAATTAACAAATTGGTATCTATAAAACTAAAATTTTTTAGAGAATCCATTAAATTATTTAATTTAAAATTTACCCAAGTAGGAGGGATTTTATCCATTTTAAAAATCAATGAGTTCTTGCCTAAACTATCGTAAATTATAGGAATTTGATTCACAAAAATCTTTAGCGAGTCAAATTTTATTTCCTCATCAAAAACTAAGGTCAAAAATTGTTTATCATAAGTATATGTTCTTAATTTCGGACCAATTAAATCTGGATAAATCGGATTAAGTTTCCACCAAAAAAATCGATGTTTTCCAAAAAAACTTGCTGTACTTTGAAAAACTCGAATTCCAGCATTTTGATGGATATTTATATGGTCTAAATCTATTGAAAAAACACCCTCTGTTTTAAATTCAGTTTCATTATTAATTTGAGAAAAAAGCCCTATTTTTTGTTCCTGATAACGAATTCTAATTCTAAAAATATTATTAGATGACGAAACCTGGCTCCTGCCGTCAATACTAGAAATTAATACCTTCTCAGAACTTAAATTTTTTCTAATTAATAATAATTTATCCTGAGCATTTCCAACTCGCAATAAAAAAGTGTCTGATTCAAAAGAAAATAATCTGAATTCGGTATAATTAGTTGAGCTGGTACTATGTAATAATTGAAAATGTAAATCATATTCAAAATTCCTTGCGGGAAGGCTATAGTTCCAAGCAAAACCGAAACTTGAATTGGGCACATTGTGGTTGGAGCGCCAGCTGGTTTCTTCAGGAGTAAAAGAATGAAGATCGCCCACAAATAATTGCAGGCTTAATAATAAACCAAATATTATTTCCATAGTTCAACAAAATTAAACCCTTTATTTGTTAGGTTGTATGCAAATTAGTGCAAGTCAATTCTTAATTTTGTAAAATGATTCTATCCATTGAAACTTCTACCAAAGTGTGCTCAGTAGCATTACATAATCAGGGGCGACTAATTGATTTTTTGGAAGATCATTCTGCGTTTAATCATTCGGTACTGTTACATTCATTTGTTGAAGATTTATTAAAAAGAAACCATTTAAAATTAAACGAATTAGAGGCCATAGCCATTAGTTCTGGCCCTGGATCTTATACAGGACTAAGAATTGGAGTTTCTACAGCAAAAGGTTATGCATTTGCTTTAAATAAACCATTAATTGCAATCCCAACTTTAGAATCATTATGTTATTCTGATAAAATCAATTCTTTTATTGAGCTTAATAATTTAAGTGAAAAAGAATATGTTTTTATTCCTATGATTGATGCTCGCAGAATGGAAGTTTATGCTTGCACATTCTCATCCCGCAAGGAAAAAATAACAGAAACAGAAGCCATTATTTTACATGAGCAGAGTTTTATTGATAAGGAAAAAATAAAAATTTTAATTGGGGATGGCGCTGCAAAAACCAAAGAATTATTCGCCAATAGAAGGGATATTTTTATTGCTGAGCAGGTTTTATGTTCAGCGAAAAACCTTGGGGACTTAGCTTATCAAAAATGGATTAAAAAAGAATTTGAGAATACTGCATACTTCGAGCCCTTTTATTTAAAAGAGTTTGTAGCATTAAAAAAGAAAACAAAAGCTGAGTAATTAGCGGAAGAACTTGAAATTAACCAGCTTCTGATATTATATTATTTCTTTAAAATTTTGTTATACTCTTGCGGATTATTAAATAATTTCAAGGCTTCGGTTATTTCTTCATCATTACTGAATCCTAGTTCAAATAAACCCTTTTGATAATAATACCTTTTAATTATTTCTTCCTCTAACAAACGTTCTATTTCTTTTCTATGTTTAGAAATATCAGCATCCTTATCATGATTTAGTTTTTTAGTCAAATTATCAATTTCCGCATTAATTGCAGCTAAATATTTTTCGTTTTCTGCCTTTTTCTTCAAATCAGCCAAGGCTTTTTCAGTTTCGGTTTGATAATCATATTTTTTACCCTTTGTAAATGCTAAAAATGAATTCCATATTTCTTCAGTTATTTTAAAATTTTTGGGATTAGGAATAGTAGGGTTTTGGTTGCGGTATTGAGTGGCAAAATCGAATAAAATAAAATTACGAATTAAAGCCACAGAAATATTGCTTAACTTAACATCTTCAACAACAATATCTGGATCAACTCCGCCGCCATCATATACCGTCCGGCCATTTTTAGTTTTAAAAGCAACTCTTAATGAGTCAGGAACAGCAGTAGCAGAGCCATCTGCAATCTTTTTAGAATAATCTAATTTCTGAACACAACGACCGCTAGGGGTATAATATTTTTGTGTGGTAATTTTCATTTGAGCCCCATAAGGTAATGGTTTAGTGCTTTGAACAAGTCCTTTACCAAAAGAACGCTGGCCAATTATAACTCCACGATCTAAATCTTGGATGGTTCCTGAAACAATTTCAGAAGCAGAGGCAGATCCTTTGTTAACTAAAACAACTAAGGGAATTTCTTCATCAACCGATAAACTTAATGTTTTATAATCTCTATTATTTTCAGAAACCTTTCCTTTAGTACTTACCACCAATTGATTTCTAGAAACAAAGGTATTTACAACATTAACTGCTTCATGTAATAATCCACCACCATTAAATCTTAGGTCGAAAACAATACCTTTTAAATTAGCATTTTTTGATTTTAACTCTTTTAAAGCTTCTTGAACCTCTTTACCAGCATCATTAGTGAATCCAGTAAGTTTTATATAACCAACATTTTCGTTAATCATGCCATAATACGGCACATTTTTAACTTTAATTTCTTCACGAGTAACTTCTTTCTCTAGTATTCCAGACCCTTCTCGTTTTATTTTTAATTTCAAAATAGTACCCGGCTGACCTTTCAACATTTTGCTAATTTCTTCTGAAGATAGATTTTTAAGGTCTTTTCCATCGGCCTCAAGCAAAACATCACCGGCACGCAAATCGGACTTTGCGGCAGGATAATTCTCATAAGGCTCTGCTATTACGCAATACTCACCACGATCAGATATGGATGAACCAATTCCTCCATATTGCCCTGTAACTTGAAAACGATATTCTTCAACATCATTTTCAGAAATATAATCGGTATAGGGATCTAAAGAATTTAACATGGCGTCAATCCCAGTTCTTATCAATTTTCCTGGATCAACATCATCCACATAATAGGTATTTACATCTTTGTAAATAGAAGAAAAGATGTCAAGATTCTTAGTAATCTCAAAATAATTATCTACAAAAGAATAACTAAAAAAAGAACTTATACCTATTGCAGAAGCCCCTAAAAGGGTATACAGTTTTTTACTCTTAAAATTAATTTTTTTCATACCACTAAACATTAAGGTACCGGATCATAACCAGAGCCACCCCAAGGATGGCAACGTAGAATTCTTTTTGCGGCCATTAAGCCACCTTTAAAGGGACCATATTTTTTGATTGCCTCAGCCCCATAAACCGAACATGTAGGGGTGTATCGGCAGGCATTGGGCAACATCGGACTAATTAAATACTTATAAGCCTTAATTAAAAATATGAAAATATACCCTAAAAGTTTGGCCATTCTTTTCTTAAACGTTGAAATAATCGAAATAGTTTATCATCTAAATCTTTATAATTCGGTAATTCTTTACCAACATAACCCAATGTAATGCACAAAGATTTATTGTCCGAAGATAATATTTCCTCCAGAATATGCCTGTTTTTTCTATAAACTTCTCTTAATAAACGTTTAATTCTATTGCGATCAACAGCTCTTTTGAAATTGCGTTTGGATACGCTAAATAATACCCTTGCGGGATAAAAACCGCGCTGCTCTTGGCTTTGTATCAGAAAATTAAGCCTAAGGGGATGTTCAAAAAAATAAAAATCAGGCTTCTCAAACAGAGACCTGATTAGCTTTCCGGATTTTAGGTGTTCAGCTTTATTAAAAGTAAACCTTGGATTCATATCCGGTTAAAAAAAAAATCACACCAGCCCAAAAACACTGATGTGATTTTTGAAAAATTAATATTTATGACGCGATTCGTCTGAAACGGTCAATCTTTTTCTGCCTCTTGCCCTGCGAGCATTTAACACTTTACGACCATTCTTGGTTGCCATTCTCTCTCTGAAACCGTGTTTGTTTCTTCTCTTTCTATTGGAGGGCTGGTAAGTTCTTTTCATGACTTATCAAATTCTTTAAAGGACGGCAAAGATATGCATTTCTTTCTAAAAAGAAAAAATTTATTCACAAATAAATGGGATAATCCTCGATAAGCCCTGAATTATATACGTTTTCTAAAGGCTAAAAAAATTATGGAGCTATGAAGATTATTAGAAATAGGCTTTATTTAAAGGTATTTATGGCCCCAAACTTCCATCCACGACATCTCATAAATTCGATCGGGAAGCGAAACGCATCTACGAAATTTCACAAATTCAATTCGATATTCCCCACTTCTATACCATACTGTCACCCCTACGGGGCTTTAAGATGATTTAATTCCTTTACTACCAAAATGTCTCCCGACAGCTTCGCAGGTCGGCCCCGATTGAGGTTTCAATTTATCGGGGCTCCGGAGCTATTTCAAACAGCGCAGCGCATCCACGACATCTCATAAATTCGAAGTCGGGAAGCGGAGCCCAAACTTGAACAGCCGAATGTTTAAATCAGACGCATGCCCCAAACTTCCATCCACGACATCTCACAAGTTCGAAGTCGGGACGCGTCAGCGCAAAAAGCCCAGCAAAAAATCACCCAATCAATCGCAACAAGCGATCGCTTAATTGTTCGGTGCTTAATTTTTCGCGCAAGCGGTCAGCTAAAATTGGAAATCCTAAAGGCGAAGGACGCTCTAAATTTATAATCACCAGTTTAGATTCGGTCATTCTTTTTAAACAATCGCGCAAGCGACTTATTTCTAATTGCCTTTGCAAAACCTCTTTCCTAGCCTGATTTAAAAGAATATGATTCGGGTCATAAGTCTTAAAAACATCATAAAACAAACCGCTATTAGCTTGCAAATTTTTATTCGATATTTTCTGACCGGGATACCCTTGAAATACCAATCCCGCTACTCTAGCAACTTCCCTAAACTGCCTACGAGCCATTTCAGAAGCATTCATAGAACTCATGATGTCAATTTCTAAATTTTCCGAATCAAACAGGCCCAACTCTAAGGCATTTTCAATATCAAAATATTCATCACTTAATAATTCTAATCCATAATCATTACAAGCAATACTAAATGTCCGACGCTCTACCTGACCTATTCTATAGGCAAATAAAGCCATTAATCCTTCATGGACCAACCTACCCTCAAAAGGATAAATAAACAGGTGAAAACCTTCTTTGCTTTGAAATTTCTCTATTAATAATTCGTCTTTAGAAGGAATATGACTCGTTTGTCTCTGAAACTCCAAAACTGGCATAATTTCCTGCATTTCGGTGCTTGCATATACATTATTTTGAGCTTCTTCTAACTTTAAACGCATATTAGCGCTTAATTGAGTGCTTAATGGCATGCGCCCCCCACCCCAGCGAGGCACCAAAGGCTTTTTTCCTTCGGCTGCTTTTACCTGAACTTCTAACTCTCGAATACGAATAAACTCCAAAGTCCTACCAGAAAATACAAAAACATCCCCTTTTTTTAATCGTGATGCAAAACTCTCTTCTACTGCCCCTAATCGTTTTCCGGTTACAAATTTTACACTCAACATGGGGTCGGCACTTATGGTTCCAATAGACATTACATGCATTCTAGCCTTAGTTCTATCAGCAATTTTATACACGCCGTCTTCAATTATTACTTTTACAAATTCTGGATAGGCCTGCAACATTGGCCCGGTATTGCTTATAAATTCTAAAACTTCGTTAAACTCTTCCAGACTTAAATTTTGATATGCAAAAGTCAGCTTGATTTCTTCAAACATCTCTTCTTTTCTAAACCCTCCACCAATACTTATGGTAGTTAAATGTTGTGCCAATAAATCAAGGGGAGAATCTAAAGGTGGTCGCGATTCGATTTTCCGATCCCTAATGGCATCTTTTACCGCTGCAAATTCAATAATTTCTAAACTATTAGTCGGAACAGCTACTATTTTTGATGGCAATCCCGGACTATGCCCACTCCTACCTGCTCTTTGAATTATTCTGGCAACTCCTTTTGGTGAGCCTACTTGAATTACTAAATCTACAGGACTAAAATCAACTCCTAAATCTAAAGATGAGGTGGCTACTACCAGGCGTAAAATGCCCACTTTTAATCCTTGCTCTACAAATTCTCTGATTTCACGGTCCAAACTCCCGTGGTGTAGTGCAATTTGTCCTGCCCAATCAGGTCGCTTTTCTAAAATTGCCTGATACCACATTTCCGTTTGCGATCTTGTATTGGTAAATAATAAAACACTCCTTGCGGGATGGATTTTTTCAATAACTTTATCTATAAGGTGCAAACCTAAATGTCCCGACCAAGGATACGTTTCCATTTCATCAGGATATAAAGTTTCTATTTCTATTTTTTTATCACTTACTCCTTTAATGATTTTTCTATGCGGATGGGTAGGACCACATAAAACATCACATGCCTCTTCTAAATTACCAATGGTGGCCGACATTCCCCATATTCTTAAATCAGGAAAAAATCGTTTTAATCGAGCCAAACACAATTCAGTTTGCACTCCTCTTTTAGATGATAATAACTCATGCCACTCGTCAATAATGATTGATTCTAAACTCTTAAATTTATCTCTAAATTTAGGATCAGCTAACATTAAACTTAAACTTTCGGGAGTGGTAATTAAACAAGTGGGTAATTGTTCTTTCTGTTTACGTCGTATACTTTGTTTAGTGTCTCCTGTTCTAGATTGAACTGACCATGGTAAAGAAAAAAACTCAATAGGCTCTTTTAATGCTTTTTCTACATCATTAGCTAAAGCCCTTAAAGGAGTAATCCATAAAACCCTAATAGGTTCTGTACTTTTTAACTTTTTATAATGTGGTTTTTCTTTAAGATATTTTAAAACCGGAGCCAGCCAAACCGCATAAGTTTTTCCATTTCCCGTTTGGGCATGTACCAATCCGCTATATCCATCTAAAAAGGCTTGCCAGCATTGGGTTTGAAAATCAAAGGCTTGCCAATTTCTGGATTTAAAAAATGAGTTTATAGGTTCATAAAAAACCGCCATTAAGGTAATTAACCTTTTATTTTGTCTTTAGTTTTTACCCTTTTAGATGCCTTAGAGGCATTTTTCTTTTCTAGATATTCAATGATTTTTCCAGCAATGTCGACCCTAGTCGCGCCTTCAATTCCTTCTAGGCCAGGCGACGAATTAACCTCCATAACCAAAGGACCTCTTTTAGATCTTAACATATCTACCCCTGCAACGGTCAATCCTAATGCCTTTGCGGCTTTTAATGCAGTATATCGTTCTTCTCTGGTTAAATTAACTAAAGATGCTGTTCCTCCTCTATGTAAATTCGATCTAAATTCGCCTTCTTTAGCTTGTCTTTTCATAGCTCCAACAACATGACCATCAACTACAAAAGCTCTAATATCAGAACCACCTGCTTCTTTAATATATTCCTGAACTAAAATATTTACTTCCAGACCATAGAAAGCTTCAATTACTGACTCAGCTGCTTTTTTAGTCTCCGCTAAAACTACCCCTATTCCTTGGGTTCCTTCTAATAATTTAATTACCAGTGGAGTTCCGCCAACCATTCGTATTAAATCACCCACATCTTTTGCATTTCTAGCAAATCCAGTAATAGGCATTCCAATACCTTCCCTTGCTAAAATTTGCATACTTCTTAATTTATCTCGGCTTCGGGTAATTGCCTGACTCTCATTTGCAGAAAATACGCCCATCATCTCAAACTGACGAACTATAGCAGTACCATAAAAAGTTACCGAAGCTCCAATTCTTGGAATTATAGCATCTACGCCTGCAATATTCTCCCCATTATAATGTATGGTAGGTTTTCCTTTTTCAAGCGCCACATAACATTTTAAATGATCTAACACCAAAACTTCATGGCCTCGAACTGTACCAGCCTCTACCAGCCTTTTGGTTGAATAAAGGTTCTTATTTCTCGATAAAACGACAATTTTCATTGAATGGGTTAATAATACAGAAAATTATGGAATTGGATGAAAAGTTAATTTAAAATCTTTATTAAAAAAATGATTTTTCATTCATCTAAAAAATAAACTAAGGCTTAATTAATAATTTCTGACCAACTCTTAATTGATCTGATTTTAATCCATTCCATGTTTTAATTTCTTTTACCGTTACTCCATATTTGCGAGCTATTTCTGATAATGTATCGCCCGATTTTACGGTATAATATACTTTAGATGATTTTTTGGGCGCCACCGGACTTTTTGGAGCTTCTTTAGCTGGACCAGTTTTATAACCCACAATCAATTTTTGGCCAGGATAAACATTATCGTTTTTTAAATTATTCCAGTTTCTAATATCTTGGATATCCGCTTTATTTAAATCGGCTATTCTTCTTAAATAATCTCCCCTTTTTACGGTATAAAAAACCGGGAATCTCTTTTCATCTGGCTCTTTACTTTCTAAGGTATCAGCACCGACACTTAAACTATCTTGATTTTTTTGTATGGTATCAATTGGCATGCTAGGTTCTTCGGTATCCGTATCCGTAAAATCCATGGCATAGGGTTTAAAACTCAATTCATCCAATAAAGCAAATTTTGATTTGAGTGATTGCGGCAGAGCTAATTGGTAATAATTTGGCGAATACGGAACAATATCTTTTCTAAATTTAGGATTATAAAAACGAAGTAATTCAATATTTACTCCCAGTTTTTCTGCTACCTGATCAAAATGCACCCATTTTTTAATAGATACCGAATCAATAGTTACTCTTTCTATAGTGGAAGATGGCTTAATACCATGTTCTTTGTAATAATTCATTACATAAGTTGCGGCAATAAACTTTGGAATTATACTTTGAGCATTTTCAGGTAAATCATTTTGTAATGCCCAGTAATTTTTTGACATTCCATTTTTTCTCGCTGCAATATTAACATCACTCGGACTACTCGCATATGCTGCTAATACCAAGTACCAATCTTCGTAAATAGAATATAATTCATTTAGATATTTTACCAATGCGTAAGTAGATTTATAAGGATCTCTTCTTTCATCTACGTAAGTATTTATTTTTAAATCATGCGTGCTGGCAATTCTAAAATTCATATTCCATAAACCCGAATTGCCATCATTACTTACGTAGTCATTTTGTATAAAACTTAAGGCCAAGGCTAATGACCTAAGCTCTTGAGGAATTTGATTTTCTTTAAAAATTTTAGAGATTTCAGGAGCATAATAAATTTCTCTGCTCAATGCGTGGGCTAATTTATCTTTATCTTTTAACCAAAGATTAATATAATCTTTGCTCTGATTAACATATTTAACCGGAACTTGAGTTTTTAAAATAGATAATCGGTAAGCATATAAGGTATCTGGATTGGAGATTAGCGTATTAGAAAAAAATAAAAAACCAATCAAAACTAAAAGTGCACGCATATTAAGCTGTTGTATAAAAAGATAAAAAAATGAATCTCTTGCAATTATGCAAAAATCAAACCTTAAACGCTAATAGAAAAAATTATTTTAAATATCCCGCAAGGGTATTTGAAAACTCAAGCAAATGAGCGTCCTCTTTAAAAGGGGCCATTAACTGCACTCCAAATGGCAGTCCGTCTGCACTTTTTAAGCCAGGAATGGAAATAGCCGGAACCCCTGCAATATTGGCCTGTACTGTAAAAATATCAGCCAAATACATCGCAATAGGATTGGCTGCCTTTTCGCCTAATTTAAAAGCTGGTGTTGGGGCAGTTGGAGATAGAATAAAATCGTAATTATTAAAAATAGCCTCAGTGCTTGCTTTAATTAAAGCCCTCACCTTTTGAGCCTTGGTATAATAAGCATCATAATAATCAGAACTTAATACAAAAGTACCCAACATTATTCTGCGCTTAACCTCCGGACCAAAACCTTCTGATCTCGACTTTTTAAAAGTAGATTCTAAATCAGTGGCGTTTGGACTTCTATAACCATATTGCAAACCTTGGAAACGCGCTAAATTAGACGAGGCTTCTGCCGTAGTTAATACGTAATAACAAGGAACTAAAGCGTCTAAATAAGGAAAACTTACTGGCTCAACAATATGACCATCGGCTTTTAATTGTTCGATTAATTGGATGGTTTCGGATTTCACATCAGGGTGAATTCCTTCATTTTCCAAACATTCACTAATATAGGCAATGCGCTTTTTCGGATTTGGAGAGCTTTGTTTTAAATCCCATTTTTCTTGACGAAGCATACTAGCATCATGCTCATCGGCACCAGCCATAATTTCGCTTAAAATCTGGGTATCCGAAATGGATGAACATAGCGGACCAATTTGATCAAATGAACTAGCATAGGCAATTAAACCCCATCTAGATATCATTCCATAACTGGGTTTATATCCGTAAATTCCGGTAAATGAAGCGGGTTGTCTGATCGAACCTCCAGTATCTGAACCTAAAGCCGCTAAACACATATCCATTTGTACAGCAACTGCAGATCCGCCTGATGATCCGCCAGGAACCAAATCATTTCCCAAACCATTTAATACCGGACCGTAAGAAGAATTTTCATTAGAAGCTCCCATTGCAAATTCATCGCAATTGGTACGGCCAATAATAATCGCATCTTCTTTTAATAAACGTTCAATGGCTGTTGCAGAAAATAAAGATTCAAAGCCTTTTAAGATTTGAGAAGATGCAGAAACTTTGTGACCTTTATAAACAATATTATCCTTAATGGCTAAAACCATTCCAGCCAATTTTCCAGCAGTTCCGTTTTTAAGTTTTGCATCAACTTCTTGAGCTAACCTAAGCGCTTCTTCATCAAATACTTCTAAAAAAGCATTTAAATTTTGATGCTTCTGAATCTGTTCTAAATAATACTGAACTAAGGAATGTACAGTAACGCTGCCATTATTAAGGTCGGAGCGCACTTCTTCCAGCGAGGAATATCTTCTCAAGATCACAAAAAAATAATTTTACTTCTCTTCTTTTTTCTCAGGAGCTGGGGTTTTCATACCTTCCTGAATTTCACTTTTCACTTTGGTTTTGGCATCGTTAAACTCACGAATTCCTTGACCAATACCACGCATTAATTCAGGAATTTTTTTGCCTCCAAAAAGTAAAATCACTGCAAGAATGATAAGAATCCATTCTCCACCTCCCGGCATTGAAATTAAAAATAATCCGAAATTTGACATATTCTCGATTTTGAACTGCAAAGATAGCTATTTTAAATTGTAAAATAGCCAAATAATCAATTTGCTTTATCGCTGTTTACTATCCATCCAAATAGTAACAGGGCCGTCATTAACTAAAATTATTTGCATATCGGCTCCAAAAACTCCCGTTTTCAGCTCTTTAATTCCTGCTTGTTCTAAACCTGCTTTGAACTTTTCGTATAATGGAATGGCTTGCTCTGGGCGAGCTGCCTGAATAAAACTAGGTCTATTGCCTTTTTTGGTATCGGCAAAAAGAGTAAATTGACTTACCAATAAAATGGAGCCTTGAACTTGCATAATATCCAAATTCATATTTCCATTTTCATCACTAAAAACCCTTACGCCTAATAACTTTTTTAATAAATAATTTAAATCATCTTCCGTATCATCAACTCCAATACCCAATAAAACTAAAAATCCTAAAGCAATTTCTGAATGGATTTGGCCAGAAATTTCGACAGAAGCCTTTTGAACTCTTTGAATTAAAATCCGCATTAATGATGAGTTTCTTCGTTTCTTAAAATACTTAAATAACTTTCGTAACGATATTCATTGATTAAACCCTGCTCAACAGCATCAATCACTGCACATTTGGGCTCGTTCAAGTGCAAACACTTACTAAATTTACAATCAGAAATAAATTTTCTCATTTCAGGAAAATAACCTGAAATTTCATGATCCTTTATATCTACTATTCCAAAATCTTTAATTCCCGGAGTATCAATAATCCTGCTGTTTTCATCCATCTTAAACATTTCTGCAAATGTGGTGGTATGTTTCCCTTTTAATGAATAATTACTAATCTCTCCCGTTTTTTGTTCCAAACCTGGAATAATAGCATTCAATAAAGTACTTTTTCCAACTCCACTATGCCCGCTTATTAAGGTAGTTTTTCCTTTCAGCGCAGACTTTAGCTCTTCTAATCCTCTACCGTCTTTGGCACTAACTCTAAAAATCGGATAGGGTATTGAAGAGTAAATTTTCTCATATTCTTCCAAAACCCCTAGAGCAGCTTCATCATAAATATCAATTTTGTTAAATACAATAATAGATGGAATATGATAAGCCTCTGCTGTTAATAAAAAACGATCTATAAATCCTAAGCTGGTATGAGGAAAAGCTAAGGTAACCACTAACATGGCCTGATCTAAATTAGCCGCAATTACCTGGGTTTGTTTTGATAAATTATTCGATTTTCTAATGATATAATTCCTTCGATCAATTAATGAATCTATCTGGGCATTTTCCCCTTCTTTTTCATAATAAACCTTATCTCCAACTGCTATAGGGTTGGTGCTTTTATAGTCGTTCAATCGTACTTTTCCTCTTACCCTTGCGGGGATGATTAATCCCTCTGAAGATTCAATTTCGTACCAAGAACCAGTTGACTTTAGCACCAAGCCTATTTGCAAGTCTTTCTTATTGTCTTTCATTAAAAAATAGCCGATGCAATTTTTCGAGTTGATTCAGATTTACCCATAGTGTAAAAATGTAAAACCGGAACTCCTGCATCTTTCAATTCTTTGGTTTGTTTAATGGCCCACTCAATACCAATCTCCGCTACTTGTTTATCATCTTTACATGATTCAACCGCATCTACTAAATCTTCTGGTAAATCAATGTGAAAAATTTTAGGCAAAGTGTATAATTGTTTTTTGGTTGATAATGGCTTAATACCTGGAATTATTGGAATATTTAACCCCTCCTTTTCACAAGTCTTAACAAAATCAAAATATTTTTTATTATCAAAAAACATTTGAGTAACCATAAATTCAGCACCCGCTTCTACCTTCTTTTTTAAGAAATTGATATCCGATTTAATATTCGGTGCATCTTGGTGTTTTTCTGGATAAGCTGCAACGCCAATACAAAAATTTGTAGGCACGGCATTGGTAAGTTCATCATCCAAATAAACCCCATTATTCATGTGTTTTATTTGATTTACTAAATCAAGAGCGTTTTTATTTCCATTAATTTCAGGATTAAAATTTTGCTCTCCTTTAGCATTATCACCTCTTAAAGCCAAAACATTATCAATCCCCAAAAAGTGAAGATCAATTAATGCGTTTTCTGTTTCTTCACGGTTAAAACCACCGCAAATAATATGTGGTACTGCATCAATTTTGTATCTATTCATTAATGCAGCGCAAATAGCAACGGTTCCTGGACGTTTGCGTGTAGCAATACGATCAAATGAACCATCAGGTCGTTTTTTGAGGATAAAATCCTCACGATGGTAAGTAACATCAATAAATGAAGGCTTAAATTCCATTAAGGGATCTATGCCCGCATATATTTGCTGAATTCCTGTTCCCTTCAGCGGAGGGAGAATTTCGAAAGAAAAAAGGGTACTCTTGGCCCCCCGAATGTGCTCGATGATTTTCATATCAGGTGGCACGAATTTAGGATAATTCTAGAATAACTGAAAGGTTTCAAAAAAACTAAGGATTATTTCCCTTCTAAAAATCTAATCTTCAATTATTACAATTTCGTATCTAAAATCAATTGCATCAAAGATGATCGAATTTTTAAGAAAATTTATTAAAAAACGGAACGAATTACTTCAAATGATTCTGCATATTTAGCCCCTATTTGCACCCCTCTGGTGCGGGCATGGGCTTTAATAAATTCGGCCGACATATAATCGCGGTGGTTTTGACTTTTATAAGCAGCTAAAGCATCTATTTTTCGATGAACAAATTCTTCTTCTAATTTCACAAAACATTGGGTATTAAAAGTCAAATTATTCCAAATAAGTTCATAACCCCAAATGCTGTTAAACTTAAAAGCTCGTAATCCCTCTTCAGCAATTACTTTATGATCTTGATGAATATCATTTAATGAAGGCATTAGAATTAAATCAAATTTTTCTTGATTTCTAATTTTAACCAGCTCCTCTAAAATTTCTTGTCTAACATAATTTAATTTTCTAACCTGATAATTAAATATGAACAAATGTTCAGGTAAAATACCCAGTCTTTTCGTGGCTTCTTTTACTTCGGACTTAAGAATATTCTTTTCAAAACCTTCGGGAACACTCTCTTCTGCAGTGCTAAATGCAGCATAATATACTTTAACTCCAGCATCAATCATTTTTGCAATGGTTCCGCCAGCTCCTAATTCACCATCATCTGTATGAGGGGCTAAAACCAAAACTTTATTGAATTTTTCAATCATAAAAACAAATATACAAATAGCATGAATTAAGCCTTAATAATAGCCAAAAATAATTAATTACCTTTGCCTTGTGGAGTTTCAATATTATTTGCTATTAATCATAGCCGGAGCAGCAGGTGGTTTTATGTCGGGCTTATTAGGTGTTGGCGGCGGTATTATATTTATTCCCTTACTCGATTTTATTTTTACTATGCTCGGCGTACCCGAATCTGAAAAGGTCCGCTTAATTTTAGCAAATAGTCTTTTTATAATCTTCTTTACAGGATTATTGAGCACCCATAAACAATATAAAATGGGTTACTTTTACCCCAAAGCAATTTTAGCTACAGCCTTGCCCGGAATTATTACCAGTATTTTTGCTTCTTGGTTAATCGGCCAAGGCACTTGGTACTCTGAAACCCTATTTAAAAGTGTGTTTTTAATTCTTTTAGTTCCTATGGTCCTAAAACTGGTAAAAGGAAGTCCTAAAAAAGGAATTGAAAATCAAATTATTGAAGATAAAATTTTAAATGTAAAATGGAATTACTTTTTACCAGTAGGTGCCATTACGGGTATTATAACCAGTTTTTCTGGATTGGGTGGAGGTGTAGTAATGATTCCTGCTTTCGTTAATTATTTAAAAACAGGAATAAAAAAAGCAACTGCCATAAGTGTTGGGGTCATTCCTTTTTTTGCGCTATTCCAATCTATATTTTATATGATAAATAAACCCCAAATTGCAGATAATGGTATCGCTCATTGGGGTTATATTTATTTTGGTATTGATATTCCGGTTATCATTGGAACAGCACTAACAGCAGCCTGGGGTGTAAGCGTTTCGCATAAATTACCCGAACGGACTATAAGAATAATTTTCGGAACCTTTACAGCTTTGGTTTCAATAAAAATGATTATTGAAATCATTCAATCCTTATAAATCAAATCAATAGTGAAGCATGGTTTTTTAACCTTCGCCAATACAAAAAGATTCCCATCATTATCCATAAACTTCCTATTGAAAATAATCCCCAGGAATATTTAACTGGCACGTAAGTATAAGCCATTTGAGCCAAAGATTTACCCGGACCATCACCTAAAAAACTTAAGAAATCTGAAGTGAATGAAAACAAAATTATTGCACATCCCACTAACATTGGAATGTATTCTTTATAGTTGATTCCATGATTTTTTGGACCTGAATCCATGATTAGTATTAAGGTCCCGAAGAACCATAAATAAACAGAAACCAATACGGGCGCTAATACAGGACCAACCCAAGGCACGGGTAAAAGAAATAATAAATCCCAAGTAAATAATGAAGAAGGCCAACTTAAAAAAACATATAAAAACACATAATAGAAAATATCCCAAACAGCAAAAGCAATGAAAAAATAAGCCAAACGATGTAATGGTGTTTTTCCACTTTGCCAAGCAATTCCGATTAACATAACAATTGTTGCAAACTCACGCCATAACTCTACAATTCCTAAATTCTTATTCATTGGGCGAATAGGAAAATCAAATCCATCGGGAAAAACTAGAGCCCTTAAATCTATAACTACAGCTGATTCTAAAAAAGCCATTGCTATGGAAAAAAATATCAAAACAAAATAACTACGCTTCATAAAAATTAATTAAATTAAAACGAACTTGATAAAATAAATAAGCATAAATAGAAATGGTCAACAAAATATTTAAGACATTGCCATTGGGTAATTGATTAGAAAAAAACAGTAAACTATGAATTATTATTACTATAACTATTAGGAAAAAATAAGCTGCTCCTTTCAAGAAATGATAATGATCTCTTTGAATATTTATTAAACTAATCATAAAAAATACGGTGTTTAAAGGATAAATAATTAATATTTTAAATAATTCAAATTGATCAGGAAAGAGTATATAACTAAGAGAAAATATGCCGAAATTATAAAGCTCAATCAAACCTAAAACAAGAATTAAAACTGCAATTAATTTTATGATCAAATAAGTGGAATTTTTCACTGTATTATTTATGAAAAAATCCAAATTATAATTCATAAGAAAAAATTCAATAACCTTTGAAAGTATGGCATAAAATAAAAATAGAAAGAAAATTGGAAGCAGAAAAATCAAAAGAATTCCGGAACCAAACAAATCAGGCATGTTTTCCATAATTATTTAGTGATTTCTTTGTAAATGATATAATCTAAAACATTAAATGAACCCAATCCTAATTTTTCATAATTTGTTCTGAAATAAAATTTCCTATTTTCATTCTCCATAAAATAATAAGAGTTTGAATATTTTTTTTGGTCAATTAATAATTTCTCAAAACCCAAAATATTATCATAATCCTTATTTAACATATGGTAAATATCAACATTTACACCCTTTTTAATTAATTCATTATTAAACTGGGTAATGAATAAAGACTGTGGTAAAAGAGAAATTATACTTAAGTATAAAAGAGCAGATTTTACAATTTTATCAGTCATTGCTAAAAAATTATAGGATTTAATTAATGATACCCATAAAATGATTAAAGATATCAAGCACAAAATGATAAAAATATAGACTCCTAATCGCTTCTCAGTTAAGCCATAATTAAAAACATAATCGCTATTTATTTTGACCGTTCTAAGTAAAAAAAGCATATTTAATGACAACCAAAATTTAGAAATATTTAACCAAAATGGATTTAATAATTTTCTGATCTCTTGATTGGAGAAAAAGAAAGAAAATAATAACCCAACCATTATTACCGATAAAATAGAAATTTCAACACTTCCATGAACGGCATCAGAATAAAAAGAAGCCCTTTTTAACGCTCCACTTTGATTTAAATTCATAGAAAATAATTCAGAAAGCAATAAAACCCCTAACATGATGCTTAATATGGTGACAATAGGTTTAAATAATAAAACCCGATAAGATTGTTTAGAAATAGGTCTAGAAATAGAAAGAAAAGCCTGTAATTGATCTACTAAAAAATGATTTTTATAAAAATAAATATAAGTTAAGAGCAATAAAAATAAAGCGTAAACCAAAATATATTGAAAACTGAATTCAACAAAAAAACCTGAAATTAAATTAGAGAATTGAGTTGATGAATTACTATAAATAATAATAAATAAAATGGAGATAAATAGGGTTGCTCCTACTACTATAATTCTTTTTATGAATGGAGAAGTTGAATCATTTTGCGCAGATTCTTCATTTCGATTAAATAAAATTTTATTAAAGAAATTTAGTCCGCCTCCCGCTAGAGAAAATGGCGTTAAAATATAGGAATAATATCCCGCAAGGGTAGGAAGAAAAAGAAAAATAGAAAAGAAATAAATTCGAAAAGCCATTTCAGAACCATGAATTATTAAGGCAGCAGAACTAATAATAAATATTAATTTCTCGGTAAAGTAATTTCCTTTTTTTAAGAAATTATCATTTTTTAAATGAAACAAATAAAAGAGAATGGGTAAGGATAAAAGCATGTTTAATCCCGGTTCTTCCTCATAAAATAAAAAGCTCAAAATTAAAGCAAAGAGGAAAATAATTGAATTTTTAAATCTAGATTTCATAATGTATTTTTTGTCTTAATTTGATCAGTGGATGACTTAGATATTCTTTTAAATCGAGTTGATTTAATGGAAGGGTTTTTCGGCCTTTATTAAACGCTAAAATGGCGGAGGGAATTAAATCAGGTGCAAGGACAAAAGCCCCAATGAGGATAAATAATACACTAAAGCTTTTATTACCATTGCCCCATTCAAAAAACTGCATGGATATTTCTCCTTTTAAATCGAAGCCATAACCTAAGAGTATATGTTTTAAATCGTGTGAAGGATAGGAAGGAAATAGCTTAAATCCGTAAAGATTTAAGACTTTTAGAGTTTCTTCGCCTAAACTGTTTTTAGGATAAATTTTTAAAGAATCATTATCCAATCTCAAATAATCTTTTTCCCTATACCATATAGGGACCAAATTAAAAAACACCAATCGCGTAAGCAGATTAATCATTTTTTCTCTTATTTTAAAAAAGTACTTTGAAATACAAAGCATAAGTATAAAAAAAATTTAGTTTGAGTTTTTAATTAAATTTTCAAGAGCAGCTAAATGATCTTGAAAGCTCTTTCTACCAAGCACAGTAGCATTATAACTGGTACTTGGTTTTTTACCTTTAAATTCTTTACGGATCTCAATAAAGGCTTCTTTTTCGAGTGCATTCATATGACTTGCCAGGTTACCGTCGGTTAGACCTAAAATTTCTTTAAAGCGGTTAAATTCAACCCAATCATTAACCATCAAGACCGACATAATACCGAGCCTAACCCTATTATCAAAAACCTTATTTAATTTAAGAATTGGATTTTCCATTAAGCATACTTTTTATGCATGATGAGCCCATAAACCATGTGTAAAATCCCGAAGCCAAACATCCAAATTACCAAGGCATACTCGTGAAAATACAAAGCAATCATTCCGCAAAGAAGCTGAAATAATCCCAAAAAACGAATATCATTAAGCGTATATTTACTGGCATTTATTAAAGCGAGACCATAAAAAACATGAGTAAGTGGAGCAATAAGAAAATCTAAATCATTTTTAATTAAAACTAAACATACATAAAAACCTATACCTAAGGGAATAGCCATATTAATTAATAAACGTTTAGCGGATTGACCCCAAATAGCTTCACCCTTTTTCTTAGAGTTTTGAATGGTTAAACCCATAGAGATGGCAATACTGAAAAATAGAATCAAAGACAAATCAATCACAAAAGCCTCTCGGTTTTGAATCAGCGTGTAATTATCCAAAGGCTCAAATGCCCAGATATTTATATCAGATTGAAAAGCAAAAAGGGCAATACCACTAATAGCTATTAAACCTATAAATACTCCACTTATTCCACTGAGGGAAATAAATTTAACCGAGCGCTCCATCAAATCTTTAATTTCTTTGATTTGATCTAAGGATTGATTTTTATTCATAAGAGTACTTTGAAATACAAAGTAAATGAAAAACAAAGCACATTGTCAAGAATTATTTGATAAAATTTTTAGAAAGGGGTTAAACATCAAAAAGAGGAAAAAAAAGATAAGGAAATGCAAGAATTTAATTTTATAATGGCACCCAGTGGTAACAAAAATAAAGAGGTATCCATAAATTCATAATACAAGATGGTAAGTGTACCATCCTACACTTCAGCAAAAATCAAAATACTTTCAAGCAAAGGACTATTCAGAATAAACAATAACACTTTCCTTCATAAAATCCAGAAATAATAACAAAAAACAATTAAGTTCCACCTTAATACTTAAATTGATTTTTTATATTAAAATCAAAAACTTACACAAAATTTCTCTTAAAATTTTTAGTTTATTCATCAAAACAATTTGTAACAATTACAAAATTTTCAGATTTTTCCAAATGTAGCTTATTCAAGAGATTTTGATCTATAAACACATGCCTGAAACTATAAAAATAAATAGGTCTTTTATCCAAAATTGGATTGAAAGCAATATTAAGACTAGTATGAACGGAACCATGAAAATCTAGTGCTTGAATTTCATTACAAGCTAGATTTAAATATTTCAATCTATCAAACAATCCAAGAGAATCAATAAATTTTAGTCTATTATTATTTAATATAATTTCGGATGGTCTAAAAGAAAAATCAGAAATGACAAACTCGCTTAAATAATTATGGCTTAAAATAATAATATGGATTTTATTGCAGTTGATATTTTGGTGTTTTAAACTTGTTAATTCACAATTAGATAAATCTAAATATTTTAACTGAGGAATATTTAAATTAAGAGATTTAATATTATTAAATTTATTTCCTCTTAAACTTAAATAATTAAGTTTAGAAAAGGAGCTATCAATATTTAATTGATTAAAACCACATAAATCTGCAATTAACCTTAGAATACTTTTTGATTTTAATAATTGAAAATCAATTTTTAAATCCACATTTCCTGAAATATTTAAATTAGAAAGATTTTCTAAATCATATAATGAAGTGGGCAAATTTGATAATTTATTAAATGATAAATCTAAATCATTTAGGTAATTAAAATTATAAAAATAATCCTCAGGCAAATATTTTAAATTACAATTCCTTATTACTAATTTTTTGAGGTTAGGGCAAGTTTTCGATAAATTATCAAACCGTATGAATACACAGTTTTCAATCTCAAGTGATTCTAATTTGGACAACTCATTTCCAAATGTAATGCTAAGAAATGTACAATCTGAAATACTCAAATGGGTTAAATTGGGAAAATCCAATAATACCTTAAAATTGTTCGTGTATTTACCCTTAACAAATACATTGTGTACAGAATCTTTGTGCTCAATAGAAATAATATCATCGATATTATGCCATTTTTGTCCAAAAACAAAAAGCGGAATGAAGATGATTATTGTAGTTAAAAGTCGAATTTTCATTTTATTTTCTATCTGAAATAACTTTAACGAAAATAAGATTTCCTATCATATCAACATACACAATATGATTTTCTCCCAAAAATAAGGCATCATTCAAAGAATCATTGTAATCATTACTAACATTTTCGTGCAGTTCCTGCTCACGGACGATAAAATTCAAATCTCTTTTGTAATTAGAGTAGGTAAGGTGCAGCAAATTTTTCCCAGTCAAGTTGGGAGCTGGAATTCCGCTACTTCTCTTTACTCGCTTTTTTTGATCGAAATTAATAAAAATCAACTGACTGTCTTTAGTAATGATGCAAGCGTGGTTAATTTTCTCCGTTAAGCTTATATCAGTAACTCCGAAATCAACTAAACTTAATTGAATTCCAAAAAGTGAAAATAATTTGCCATCTGCTGCCAAAAATAAATATCCATCTCCGATCGGGATAATTTCCCTAATCGACGAGTGCAGTTTAATCTCACCAACTATCCTTTTTTGCTTATAATCAAAAAGATATAACAAACTGTCTTCCGTAAGAACCAAAATTGTTTTGGCATTACGGTTAACAGAGGACATTACCGCATCAGTCTTAAAATAAACAGTTAATGGAACCTTATTGTCCACCTGATCAAATCGTGAAGAGTGAAAATCAATTCCAAGGCTTCTTTGTCTAAGTGATGCAAACGTATTCGTTTTGACATCATGAATTAGAGGGCTAGCGTTAGCATATTGATATGATGCTAAATACTCTATACCTGAGGGGTAATAATAACCAAAAATACAATTGTCAACGGTCGATAAAAGGACCATATTTTTGGCTTTTCTTAAATCAGGTATAGCAATACTAATGGGAACCCGGCCTTTCTCAATTTCAAATCTTTCAGAATGTGTCATATTTATTCCAAACAATTCAAACTCGCCTTCTATATAGCCCAAAGCCACATATTCTTCGCTGATAGCGTAGGCAATCACGTCGTTTCTTTTCCATATAATCGAATCACTTCCATTATTGTGGCTATGTTTTGAAATGATATATTTAGAAACATTGTAATACTCTTTCGGATGAAGTTCAGCAAATTCACTTAGTTTCCAGGTGTAATCCTCCCTTATGGAGAACAATCCTTTGTATAAGTAACTATAGAGAATAAGTTCCCCTGAACCTGAAAAAGAAATTATCCTACCATCGCCATAAAACTTAGTTGTACCCCTTTTGGGAAACTCCACCTCAATACGCTTCAAATCCAGATTTCTTAGTTCATACCCTTTAGTTCGTCTGACTAAAAATAAACCACCTTGAAATTCAACATTATAGCAGTAATTATTTGGATCACTAGGAAGTATTGTTTGAATGCGTATCCAATTCTCACTGCTTGATTTACGAAAAACACCTATCTCTCCCGAAAAAAGGAAAATTGCCACAGAATCTGAACCAATTTGAATAATTTTTTGAACATTTGAGTTTAACTTATAACTAAAGGTATCTAATTGCCCAATTCCTTTTGACGTTAATTTAAATTCTATAATCTTCCCATCAGTATTTCCTAACAATATTTTTTCGTTAAATTCAGCTATTGAAGAAATTGGTTCAATGATGGTATGACTTTCCAATATTGAAAACTCCTTATTAACAACTAAAAGGCGCCAAGTATCATCATTGAAATTATAAAAATTCATTAAAAAATTACCCGACCTTTCATGATAATGGACTAAATGGATTTCACCATAAAACTGATTCTTATTAAGGAGTCTATTCTCAGAAATAGACCACACAAAGAGCCCCCCTGAATTATCTACCAATAATAAATTGTTATCAAATTCTGTAATTGATACAAATGGTCTAGTGCTTAGAGGGTAAATTTCCAAAAAAGAAGAATCAACCCTGGCCGAATTATTCCGAATTAAATCTGGAATATCATATAATTGGGGATTAAGGGCTCTATTTGAATTATTGGGACTAGTTTTTAACCTGTTTGATTTACCATTTTGAGAATATAAGGAGTAGTTCTTTTCATAAAAGTTGTAACCCGAAGCTGATGCGAAAAGATAGATAATGGATATAAGACTTAAATTAATAGAAAACATAAAATTTTAGCATGTTAAAGATTTTTATATCAAAAAGAATTCAAAAGTAAATGTACATTAAGTAAATTATAAAAATTAGCCTATTACTTTGGGTTTATGATGAGAAACAAAAAAGCTTTATAATCATAAGAATGGACTAGGCTATTTCTTTCTTGGTAACCTCCTCTTTTCATCAAAGGTTTTTAATAATATTAATTAATTTATCCAGCCTTTCTTCTTTAAGGTTTAAATCAATGCTAAAGGCAGGACTTAGAGTTAAATTTTTTTTGATTGCAAAATAACATTGATCTCCCTCTATATGATAAGCCATAACGGTGTATTTATAATCTAAAGGCAACTCTAAACTATAATGACCTGATGAAGGAATGACCTTATATCTTCCATCACTTAGGTATTCTGTTCTTAGATAATAATTATAATCTTGATCCTGAGAAAATAAAAAAACCTTAGTTTTTTCCCAATTTAAAATTTCTTTTGATTTAAGATTTATTTCTATATCCACCTTTTTTAAGTTTTTTTGTTCTGATCTCCTACTTATATAATAAATACCTGGATATTTTAAGGTCAATTCATAACCAATTAATTCTTGTATTGAAGGCCTATTATTACCTGAATTGGGACGTATATTTCCAGAATCAGAAATAAAATCTAAATTTATTTCTCTGGGAGGCTCATAACCATTTTGAGCTTCTTTATTCTTAAAAATCTTATACGTTTTCAATGGAGAATGATATTCTCCTGACATGGTATCATAAAAATATGCAAACCCAGTATGCATTTTTGTTGAAGGCCAAAAACGTATTACAGTGCTATAATTTGGATTGAAATATAAAGGGCTCCCGGTTTTATCCTTAATTTTTAACCTAATAATGCCTTTCAATACCTGTATGGAATCCGGTAAATTTATAACTGAGTATTTATTAAAAAGAATATCTTTAGGGTTTTGACTAAAGGAAAATTCAATTTTTACTTGATCTCTATATATATCACCATTAGTGGTAATAAATGAATTTTTCCAAAGTATCAAATCAGTTTCATTTGGCAATTCTATTATGGTATCTGTGGGAAAAAACTCATACTGATTATTATTCATCAAGTTAAGTTCGGCTATAATACTATCTTGCAAGGCTTTTTCCTTTTTTAAAAGTTCCTCTTCTTTCCGTTCACTTTTGCTTTCATTCTTGCATGAAAATAACAATAAAGAGCAAATAAAAATTGAATTAAATAAATTAATAATACTTTTCATAAATTATTTCTTAATGGCCTGTTGGAATAGTTTGACCTGTTGTCGAATCTGTTGCAGTTGTTGTTGTTGTTGTTTGAACTTGTCCCTGAATAGTTTGGTCATAACTAATATTAATTTTTACCTGTATTTAAATATCTAACTAATTAAAAAATTTATATTTAAATTAAATACTCACTCAAATAAGGTATATACCTTATCTTCAAGAAAAGTAAATAACAGATAAATCCAGCATTTATTAATATTATAAAACAAGCATTTACCTCTCCCACACTATTTGATATTAAGCAGCTTAACAAGGTAAAATTTTATGCTTTCTTTTAAATTAAATGCTGTAATTCTAATACTGGGTATTGGAACAGTCTCTGCAACCAGCTTTTGGGAAAAAAATCTCCCCAAAAATTCGCAAAAAATAAAATCAATTACAGGTAAAATTCACCTCGACAAATCCATAAAAAATCCAAAAATCCTATTACTTAATAGCCCCCATTTAACCCAGCTCGATGCGACGAATGCTGATTCTACAGGTAAATTCGTATTTATGGGCATCCCGCAAGGGAAATATTATTTTATGGTGAAGTACTCAAAAAATAATTATGTACCCATTGAATTTAACTATAATGGTAATGATACTTTTATTAATTTATATCCCCAATTAAAAAGTCCTGAGAAAAAAATTCATCAAAAACCTGAGAGTCTAAGTAAAAATGATTACATCCATGCTGAATATGAAGTTCGAGAAGTACCAAGCCTTAGTTATAATCAGGGTTACATTGTAAATTCGGAACCAGTTAACCAAGAAACCTATAATAGAATTGAGGAAAATGGATGGAAAAGCGTTTTAAATTCACCTCTTTCTACCTTTTCGGCTGATGTTGACAGAGCATCCTACTCTAATATAAAACGAATTATGGATGGCGGAAATTTACCTCATAAAGACGCGGTTAGAATTGAAGAAATGATTAATTATTTCACTTATAATTATGAAAAACCAAAGGGAGAAAATCCACTTTTTATTAATAGCGAAATAGGTCCTTGTCCTTGGAACAAACAAAACTTATTAGTAAAAATTGGTTTAAAGGCAGAAGAAATTGATTTAAAAAATGCTCCTGTAAATAATATTACTTTTTTAATTGATGTAAGTGGTTCTATGGCCAGCGAAAATAAATTAGGATTGGTAAAAAAATCAATGGAAATGATTGTTAATCAACTTCGCCCGCAAGATAAAGTTTCCATTGTAGTTTATGCCGGTGCAGCAGGGGCGGTGTTAGAATCTTGTCCAGGAAATAATAAAAGCGCTATTTTAAATGCAATTAATAATTTAAATGCAGGAGGATCAACCGCCGGTGCACAAGGCATTCAATTAGCTTATCAAATTGCAGAAAAAAATTTTAATAAAGAATATAATAATAGAATTATTCTTTGTACCGATGGAGATTTTAATGTTGGAATTTCTAACGATAATCAGCTTATTGAAATAATTAGTGAAAAAAGAAAAAGCGGAGTTTTCTTAAGTATTTTTGGTTTTGGTTATGGAAATATTAAAGATGGACGATTAGAACAATTAGCCAATAAAGGCAATGGTTCTTACGGATATATAAACAATTTATTAGAAGCAAAAAAATATTTGGTAGAAGAGTTTGGATCTAGTTTTTATACGGTTGCAAAAGATGTAAAAATTCAGGTAGAATTTAATCCAAATTTGGTTAAGGAATATCGTTTAATTGGTTATGAAAACCGAAAACTTAACGATGAAGATTTTAATAATGATAAAATTGATGCAGGCGAAATTGGCTCTGGTCACACGGTTACAGCTGTTTATGAAATCATCCCGCAAGGCAGTAAAACCCATACCAATATTGACCCCAAACGATATACTGAAAATCCAAAACTTTTAAATAATAATGAGTGGATGTTTGTAAAAGTTCGATATAAAAAACCCGATTCTGATGAAAGTAAAAAAATTGAACATGCCGTTATTCAACCAGAAACTAATTGGAAACCTGCAAAAAACTCAGAAGATTTTCGTTTCAGCAGCGCTGTAATTGCCTTTGGAATGTACTTGCGTGATAGCGAATATTTAAATGCATTTAGCTTAGATGATATTATTAAATTGGCTAAAGATTCAAAGGGTATAGACGAAAAAGGGGAAAGAGCTGAATTTATTAAGTATTTAGAACTGGTGCCTTTCTTAAAGAAAATAGCTTACGAATAAAAATAGGAGGGTAATTTTACTCTCCTTTTTAATTATTTTTTTCCTTCCGGGATAATAAATTTCTTAAAATATATTCCCTTGCGGGATAAAAACTTAGCCAAACAGTTCGCTAAAAACTTCTTCAACCCTTGATACAAAATGGATGTGAACGCCTTTAGTATTTAGTTCAAGTCCTTTTTGATTAAACTTAGAAACAAAAATATCTTTAAAACCTAGTTTAATGGCTTCTTGAATTCTTTGCTCTACCCTGGCAACTGCCCTAATTTCACCGCTTAAGCCTACTTCACCAATAAATGCGGTTAATTGAGGTATGGCAATATTTTCATAAGAACTTAATATAGCTGCAATAAGAGATAAATCAACCGCAGGGTCTTCAATTCTAAGTCCGCCTGCTATATTAATAAAAACATCTTGAGCCCCTAATCTAAATCCACAGCGCTTTTCTAAAACCGCCAATAACATATTTAATCGTCTAAGATCAAAACCGTTGGAGTTTCTTTGGGGAGTTCCATAAACGGCCGAGCTGACTAATGCTTGGGTTTCAATTAAAAGTGGGCGAGCGCCTTCAATTGCAGCCGCAATGCTTATACCGCTTAATATTTCTTCACGTTGAGAAATAAGTATTTCACTGGGGTTAGCTACTTGCCTTAAACCATTTGAGATCATTTCATAAATTCCTATTTCAGAACTTGAACCAAAACGATTTTTACTGGTTCTTAAAATACGGTAGGTATGATGCCGATCTCCTTCAAAATTGAGAACAGTATCAACCATATGCTCTAGAACTTTAGGTCCGGCAATGGCTCCATCTTTAGTAATATGACCAATTAAAACCACCGAAACATTATTTTCTTTAGCAAAACGAAGCAAAGAGCCTGTACATTCTCTAATCTGAGAAACAGTACCTGGGGCACTTTCTACCAATGAAGAATATAGGGTTTGAATAGAATCAATAATTAATAATTGAGGTTCTACCTTTTTCAATTGTTCAAAAACTTGTTCAAGGTTGGTCTCGGTAAGGATAAAACATTCGGGATTTTCAATTCCAATACGTTCGGCACGCATTTTTATTTGGTGTTCCGACTCTTCACCAGAAACATATAAAACCTTCAAACGATTCTTTAAAGCCAATTGAAGCAATAAAGTTGATTTACCTATACCCGGCTCACCTCCTAATAAAATGAGAGAACCGGGCACAATACCTTGGCCTAAAACCCTATTAAATTCATTATCAGTAGTAACAAATCGAGATAAATTTTCAGATTGAATATCAACAATGGCTTTACTTGAAACAGGAATTACAACCCTGTCGCGAGAAAATGCGTTTATTTTACGTGAATCTTTTTGGATAATTTCTTCAACGTAAGTATTCCATTCATTACAAGAAGGACATTTTCCAATCCATTTAGAAGATTTAGCGCCACAATTTTGACAGAAAAAAGAAGTGGTAATTTTTGCCATAGGCAATAATACTAAAGATTTTAGAGAATGGACATGAAAAAAATGGTAACAAAAAATAAAAGACTTAACATTAAGATAACATTAAAAAAAATAAAGCCTAATGCATTATTGTAATTTTTTCTATTTTTGCACCTTATATCAAATAAAAAATTAATTTAAACTTTAAATACATAATCCCGAATATGAAAAAAATCGTATCGCTAATGATTGCTGTGGTTTTCTTCTCGATTAATGCAGCTACTGTTTACGCGCAAGATTCAGCAACAACTGCAACAACAGAACAAACCACACCAGACACTACAAAAAGTGCTGCAGAACCAGAAAAACCTGCTACACCTGCAGATGAGCCAGCAGAAGTTGGAATGCACCAAATGTTAAAAGAAAAATTTATCGAAGGTGATCCAGTGTGGATGACACCGGTATTATTGTGTTTAATTTTAGGTTTAGCTATTGCAATTGAAAGAATCATTTCTTTAAGTTTAGCCTCTATAAACATTAACCGTTTCGGAGCTAAGGTTGAAGACATTTTAAAATCACAAGGTATTGAAGCTGCAAAAGAATATTGCCGTAAAACACGCGGACCAGTAGCATCAGTTTACTACCAAGGTTTAGCAAGAGTAGGTGAAGGAATGGATGTAGTAGAAAAATCTATCGCTTCTTATGGTTCAGTTCAAATGGGTCAGTTAGAAAGAGGGTTAGTTTGGTTATCATTATTTATTGCACTTGCACCAATGTTAGGTTTCTTGGGTACGGTTGTGGGTATGATTTTCGCGTTTGATCAAATTGCTGCTGCTGGTGATATTTCTCCAACTGTTGTAGCAAGTGGTATCAAGGTAGCGTTATTAACTACTGTAGGTGGTTTGATCGTAGCTATTATACTTCAAATATTTTATAATTACATCGTTTCAAAAGTAGATACCATTGTTAATAACATGGAAGAATCAGCAATTAATTTGCTTGATATGTTAATTAACAATAATGTGATCTCAGACAAAAAATAAGGAGGAAAACCATGGATACTTTTGTAGATATTTCCCTTTATATTACTTATGTCTTGTTTTTTATTGGACTAATATTAGCTGTTGGCGCACCAATTGCTAGCATGATTCAAAATCCAGGAACAGCTAAAGGATCTTTAATTGGGGTAATAGGTATCGGTGTTATTTTCTTAATCGGATATTTATTATCTGCTGGAGAGGTAAAACCTGCCTATGAAATGTTTGGAATAACCACTGAGACTGGATCAAAACTAGTAGGTGGCTCCATAATTAGTATGTATATCCTTATAATTATTGCATTTATTGCAATTATTTGGGATAGTGTAGGTAAATTTTTTAAATAAAAATTATGCGTAAATCAAGAGCCATACCGGAAATTAATGCAGGATCGATGGCCGATATCGCATTCTTGTTATTAATATTCTTCCTCGTAACCACCACTATGGATACGGATACGGGTATTGCCATTTCTTTGCCTCCTAAATTGGAAGATATACCAAACCCACCACAAATACCAGAAAGAAACGTATTGAAGGTTTTGGTGAACTCTAATAACCAATTATTGGTTGAAGGTGAATTGACGGATATTTCTTCATTAAGAGAAAAAACTGTCAAGTTTATCACTAATAAAGGTGCTGATAAAAATTTATCAGACAATCCTCAGAAAGCGATAATATCATTAAAAGCAGATAGAGGTACTCAATATGAGACTTATATCAATATTCAAAATGAGTTAAAAGCTGCTTATAGAGAGATTAGAGATGAAGAAGCGATGAAGAAATTTGGCAGAAAATATAATGAGCTAAGAGATGATCAGAGAGATATTATTAAAAAAGAATATCCTCAAAAAATTTCTGAGGCGGAACCAGAAGATATAGGAGGAACCAATTAATGTTTAAGAAAAAAGCACCCAAAGGTTTACCCCCTATTTCCACAGCATCATTGCCGGATATCGTATTTATGCTTTTATTCTTTTTCATGGTTACTACAACCATGAGAAATGCAGAATTAAAGGTAAAAACATCAACTCCGACAGCTACTGAAATTGAAAAATTAGCTAAAAAATCATTGGTGTCTTATATATATGTAGGACCACCAATTGAAAGTTTACAAGCTACTTTTGGTACCGCACCTAGAATTCAGCTTAACGATAAATTTGCTCGTAAAGAAGAAATTCCAGCTTGGGTTGAAGCACAAAAGCAAGACATGGCTGAAATGGATCGTGCAAAATTAACCGTTTCACTTAAAGCTGATAAAACTTGTAAAATGGGAATTATTACTGATGTAAAACAACAGTTAAGAATTGCCAATGCACTAAAACTAAACTATTCTACCAAAGCTGGTCAAGGCTCTACAATAGCTGATGCTGGTGAAGGTGAATAAATAAAATTTCATATTCGATATAAAATCCCGATTATTTATTTAATCGGGATTTTTTTATTTTGATTAAGGTATAAATTTTGCTTAATTAGGGCTATGAAATATTTACCATTCTTGATTCTCAGCCTTTTTGTTTCAAATTTAATTTGGGCTCAAAATCCAGATATTAAAATTATCGATATTGCTGAAGCGGGCAAATCAAAAATCAGTGAGTTAAAAATTCTTGATCAACAGATTTATGCCATCACTAGTAGCGGCATTTTCCGTTCTTCAGACTCAGGAAATTATTTTTCTAAATTAAGCATATCCCCATCTATTAAAAACATATCTGATATTGATATTTTCAAAAACACAACACTTATTTCAAGCAGCACCCAAGGAGTTTATTACTTAAATTCAGAAAAAAACAGCTATGAAAGGGCCAAGGGATTTAATGCAGATACTCAAATAACGGCATTACAAATTATTGGCAAAAAGGTCTATGCTTTACACAGCAGCGGGAAGATTTATTTTTCAAAAAACGGAAAGAAATTCAAAGCCTTAAAAAAACAAGATTTTTATATCTATTTAAGTTCCAATAACCCCAATAATGCTCCAGCTCAGATTCTATTTGAGTTAAACGGAAAATTAGGGGTGATAGGAACGGGAAATAATATTTATTTAACCAGCAAAAAAGGTCGGAAATGGGAGTTTAAAAAAGGCCCTTATGCTTCATCATACCCAGCTTCATACCTTTATGCTAATAATACTTTTTACTTGGCAGTTTCCACAAAAGGTATTTTCAGAAGTTTTGATATGTTAGAAACCTGGGAAGAATTGCCAAATAATTCAAGCATTAGCGCGGTAAATCACATCAATTATTTTGATTCTTCTTTGGTTTATAGCACTAATTATGGCCTTGGGGTTCATTATATTACCGAAAATTTAAAAACAAAATCCATTTTTTTACCCGTAAATCAGGTCCATTCAACATTATTTACACCATTTGCCTGGTTTTTCGGCTCAAATAATGGCAGAATTATTAAAATTGAATCGGTAAAAGAACTAAAAGAAATTACCCAATAAATTGAATCGTATTTTTCAAAATACCCTTGCGGGATGTTTACTTTTCATTGCATTATTATCAGCGCAAAGCAGCTATGCACAAAGCCCAGATAATATACAAGAATCGGATACCATAAGCTTTAGAGATAGTATAGAACCGATTAGTCTACCCGCATTTTGTGATTCCATCTTTTATGCATTAAAGACCGAAGATTTCGACTCATTAAAAAGATGGACTCCAACTTATAAAGTCATTAAATTATTGCTTGCAGAAGCAGATATGGAAGAAATGGTTTATAAAACCATGATGAAGGCTAAAACTATTGAATTTTATTTAAAAAAAGACTACAAAAAACTGGAGAAAGAACTCAAGAAAAGTAATTTCAAAATGAAAGATATGGTATTGATTAATAAGCAGCATCAAATAATTACTGCCGATACCCATAAATATTCAGATGTTAAATTACAAGTCAGATATAAAAATAAAGAACTCATAATAGCTTTTAGAGCCATAGAATTAAGTGATAATTGGTATTTAGGAGAGAATTTAAAAACTGAGGCTGTACCTGAAGGATTTGATCAAGAGGCCTATGACGAGTTATACGAACAAAAATTAAAAGAGCGAGAAAAAAGATTAGAAGAGAAAGAAAAAGATCGTATAAGTGATAGTATTAAAACCGTAAAAAGTCTAGAAAAAGAAGCTCTAGAGCAGAAAAAACAAGAGGAACAAGAGTTAAAAGCTAAAGAAAAAGAGGCAGCGGATAAGAAGAAACAAGAAGAAAAAGAGTTAAAAGCCAAAGAAAAAGAAGCTGCGGATAAAAAGAAACAAGAGGATAAAGAGTTAAAGGCTAAAGAAAAAGAAGCAGCGAAAAAGAAGAAACAAGAAGAAAAAGAATTAAAGGAAAAGGAAAAAGAAGAAAGAAAAAAATCCCGCGAAGAAAAAAAGAAAAAAACGTAGGTGAATGATATGTTGTTGGTGGACACGTAGGTGAAGGACACGTAGGTGAAGGACACGTAGGTGAAGGACATGTAGGTGAAGGACATGTCCTTCACCTACGTGCCCGCCAACAACCCCTACCTATACCTACCCATAAATTTGATCGTGTGTTCGATGAACAAATTCATGCCTTTATCAAATTCTTCATTACCTAATGATAATCCATCGGCATCTAAAACTTTTGGCGCGAATTGCACTTCAAAACTTTTAGGTGCGGTTATAGCATGTGTATTTAAAACATTAATTAATTTGTTAATAACATAGGCTAATTGTATGGTAGGAATTCTACCTCCACGGCCACTACTTACGCCAACAAATGAAAATATTCTATTATCAAATAAATGTTTAAATGGGGTATCTCCTACTTGATGCAATAAATTAATAATTTCTGCTGTTGGAAACCAATTATATTCAGGGCATACAATTAAAACTAAATTAGCCTCGGACCAATTATTTATTAAATCAGCTTGAAAAGGAGTTAAACTATTTAAATCTACTTTACCTTGATTTAAAAAAGGGATATCATAGTCTTTAAAATCAACTATATGAACCTGGTTAATGCCCTTTTCGTTGAATACTCTTTTTAAGCCTTTACTGACTTTTAATGAATTACTATTGCTGCGCGGTGAAGCGCATAAGATGGTTATTTTACTCATAAAATTAGGATAAGAGGATTTTCCACGCCTCGTTTACCATTCTTTTAGATAAATACTCTTTTGCTAATAAATGTTTGTGATATATTAAAGATTCTGAATCTACAGCAAATCTTTTTTGTAATTCAGCATATTCAGAACCTTCTCTGTAAGCTATTATTTCTGCTTCTTCGGGCAATCGTTCTACATTTCCTAAAATCCCTAAATCATTTCCGCTTAAAACCTCTGAATAACGAATTTCATTTGGAATTTGATCCACCCCTATTCCTTTTTTAGCTAACGGTTTTTCAACTTCGAATAATGCATCACCAAAGGCTTTACAATACCAATCGCCGCCCAAACGAGCCACTAACTGAATTTTATTTTGGTCAATCTTTCCATTTTGGTCTAAAACCTTCGGATTGATATGTATTCTTAAAATCTCGCAAATAATTAAATTACCCGCCCCACCCTCTGTTCCCGTTTCAATTACCTGTTTAACTTTACATTCAAATTGTACGGGTGACTCAGCCACTCTGGGAGCCTTAATTAAATCACTTTTTAATTCGGTAAATCCAGCCTTAACAAATTCATTAACCCCTTTTTCATATTCGGTACTAGCTAATGACATTTGTTGAACCATATCATAACTTACTACATTTATGCAAACCTCCATGGTTTCATAAACATTTTCTAAAGTATGTTTAATGGTATTATCTCTTACACGACGTGCAGGTGAAAAAATAAGAGTTGGTGGATTTGAACCAAAGGCATTAAAAAAACTGTAAGGACTTAAATTAACCTTACCTTCTTTATCAACCGTGCTAGCAAAACAAATAGGTCTAGGTGCTACTGCACTTAACATATGAGCATGAAATGCTGCTGTAGGTATGCTACCTGGATCTACCTTTAAAAAATCCACCAATTCCATTAGGCGTTCATTACATTTTCAATACTGCTATTATAAATATTCGCAAAATGATCAATACTTGAAAATGCTTGATTATCTATTTTGATATCTTTTGCTGTTACCTGGCCAATTTCTTTAACTGGAACACCAGCCTTTTCAAAAATTTCTAATACTGCATTTTTATTCTTAGGTTTAACAGAAATAACCACTCTGCTTTGGGCTTCTCCGAATAAGTAAGCGTCTTTTCTCATCCCCGCAAGGGTATTAATTTCAAAACCTAAACCCGATTCCATGGCTGATTCTAAAAGGGAAATAAATAAACCACCCTCTGAACAATCATGCGCAGATTCAACTTTTCCCGCAAGGATAGCAGCTAAAAGACTCTTCTGTAGAGCAACCTCTTCATCCATATTAAAATAAGGAGCTGGAGAATGCGCCACTTTATGCCAATAAGCTAAATACTGTGAAGAAGCAATATCTTCAACGGCTTTACCTACTAATAATATGCTATCACCTTGATTTTTGAAATCGATTGTAGTTGCTTCTTGACCTTCTTTTAATAAACCAACCATTCCGATTGTAGGAGTTGGATATACCGCCGTACCATCAATTGTACTTTGATTATAGAAACTAACATTACCCCCTGTTACGGGAGTATTTAAAGCTTCACAAGCAATTTTTAAACCTTTAATGGCTCCAACAAATTGCCAATAAACTTCAGGATTATAAGGGTTTCCGAAATTTAGACAATTGGTAATTGCTGCAGGTTCACCGCCTGAGCAAACAATATTACGAGCTGCTTCTGAAACGGCAATTGCACCACCCATTTCTGGATTTGCGTAAACAAATCTTGAATTACAATCTACAGTTAAGGCAAGAGATTTTTGAGTTCCTTCTACTTTAACAATAGCAGCATCCGATTTTTTATTGGTACTTCTGTTTACTGTTCCAACCATTGAATCATATTGACGGTAAACCCAACGTTTAGAAGCAATGTTTGGATGAGAAGCTAAAAATTCGGCTACCTCTAATAATTGAGTAGGCTCTTGGATTTGATTGATATTAAATTTTGCTATTTCTTTTAAGTATTCAGGTTCTTTGTATTCGCGGTGATAAACCGGCGCACCACCACCTAATACTAATGATTCGGCAGGAATATCAGCTACCAATTCACCATTCATAAAATATTGAACACGTTTAGTATCGGTTACTTCACCAATACAAGCATATTCCAAGTCCCATTTTTTAAAGATTTTTTCTACCTCTGCTTCTCCACCTTTTTTTACGATAACCAGCATACGCTCTTGAGATTCAGAAAGTAAAATTTCCCAATCTTTCATGTCTTTCTGACGCATCGGAACACGATCAAGGTGAATTTTAATTCCACTTTCTCCTTTAGCAGCCATTTCTGAAGTAGAACAAGTAATTCCAGCTGCACCCATGTCTTGCATTCCAATAATTACAGGAGTTTCAATTAACTCCATACTGGCTTCTAAAATTAATTTCTCAAAGAAGGGATCACCAACTTGAACACTCGGTAAATCATCTGCTGAATCTTCGGAAATATCTTTAGACGCAAACGCAGCACCATGGATACCATCTTTACCCGTTGAAGCACCAAAAATATAAACAGGGTTTCCTAATCCATGAGCAGTTGCAGAAACGGTTTTACCAACCTTTGCAATACCAACAGACATTGCATTAACCAAGTTATTGGTATGATAACACTCATCAAAATAAACTTCTCCACCCACAGTTGGAATTCCAAAGGCATTTCCATAATCACCAATACCCTTAACCACACCATTCATTAACCATTTGGTTCTATCGTTATTCAATAAACCAAAACGTAATGAGTTTAACTGTGCTATTGGTCTGGCACCCATTGAAAAAATATCACGATTAATACCACCAACCCCTGTAGCTGCGCCTTGGTATGGCTCTATTGCTGAAGGGTGATTATGAGATTCTATTTTAAAACAAACCGCTAATCCGTCACCAATATCAATTAATCCCGCATTCTCTTCACCAGCTTTGGCCAACATTTTATCACCTTCTTTAGGTAATGTTTTTAACCAAACGATGGAGTTTTTATAAGAACAATGCTCACTCCACATTACCGAGTAAACACTCAATTCAGTAAAATTGGGCTCGCGACCTAAAATTGATTTTATTTTATCAAACTCTTCTGGTAAAAGCCCAAGTTGACGGGCAGTTTCAACGGTAACCTGCATGAAATATTATGGATAAATTTAAGGCTCAAAGGTAGAGATTTTTTAGCATTTTCACGGGTAATATTTTGATTCTTTTTCTGATAAATACTTTAAAAACAACTACTACTTACCTTAAAACAAAAAATTTTAAACAAATCCAAACGCCTTTTAATCAGGCAATTTCAAATCTTTGATTTCTAAAACTGGAGCCATACAGGCTTCGTCTCTACACAAATAAATACCCTGTTGATCTTTTCCAATTGCTATAGGTAATTTAGCATTTTGGTTTAAATCAACCCACATTAAAAATGGATAATCTAATTTTTTTATCTCATCCATTTGCGATTCTACATTATTACAAATGGTATAAAAACCGTAATAATCCGCAAGAATTAAACGAACCCAATTAGAATACCAATTTGGATTTTTTATGGCTTTATCTTTTAACTTATTAATCTGGTTTTTTGCGATTTCAATGAATTCATAATTATTAAACAAATGACCTAATTTTAATAATGATTCGCAAAACATACTAGCTGATGAACTGATTACATCATCATTCCAATCTCTTTTTCTAACTATTAAATCTTCGTTTTCGCGACTGAAAAATAAATCGTCAGATTTTGAATCATAAAATAATTTTAAAGCCCTATTGGTTAATTTATAGGCCAGCTCTATTACTTCAGGATTTTGGGTGCATTTAAAATAACTTATTAACCCGTTAATTATAGCAGAATAATCTTCTAAAAACCCAGGTATATTTACTCTACCTTCATGGTAAATTCTAAATAATTCTTCATCAATTATTAATTGATTTTTTATAAATAAGTACAAATTATCAGCAGAAATTTTCATTTCTGCATGATTTAATAAAATGCTTGATTCTGAAAGAGCCTCTAATAATAAACCATTCCAACAAGCAATAATTTTATTATCCAAACCGGGCTTTACCCTAGTTTTTGCATGTTCTTTTAACTTATTCAAGGATTCATTTAATGCATAATTAACTAAATCTTCTTCAAGATTTATGCGTTTTGCAAACTCTTCTCTAGTTTCAAATGAATGTAAAATATTATTATTATGTTCCCGGTTTCCCTCTTCACTTATAGAATAAAATGCAGAAAACAGCGGATATAATTCCCCTAGAATCTCTTTTAATTCGGTGCTGGTCCATACATAATATTTTCCCTCTTCCCCTTCTGAATCTGCATCATAAGCCGAATAATATGCACCTGATTTATCTAAAAATTCTTGGGTTAAAAATTCATAAGTTTTTGAAATAATGTCAAAAAACTCTTGAGTCGGATTTATTTTAAATAATTTGGAATAACAAATTAATAATTGAGCATTATCATATAACATTTTTTCGAAATGCGGAACATGCCACATTTCATCCACACAGTATCGCGCAAAACCTCCATGAACAGGATCAAATAAACCTCCACGAGCCATTTTCTGTAATGAAAAAATACTCATGTCTAAGGCTTCTTGATTTTTGGTAAATAAATAGTATTCTAATAATAATTTGAAGTTATTAGGCATGGGAAATTTAGGCGCCCGAGAAAATCCCCCATTTTTATGATCAAATACCGTCTTAAAATGCTCTACTATTTCATCTATATTTTCTTTAGTAATATCTTGGAAGCTTGATGGCATAAAAGTATCTAACCCTTTTATTCCACTTAATAATTTATCGGCGTATTCTAAAGCTGAATCTTTATTTTGTCTATAATATTCATTTAATTTAATTAATGTATCATTCCAATTGTTATTTGGAAAATAGGTACCTCCATGAATGGGACGCTTATCGGGCAAACAAAATACATTTAATGGCCAGCCTCCTCGGCCAGTCATTAATTGTATTGCATCCATATAAATTTGGTCTATATCCGGACGTTCTTCTCTATCTATTTTAATGCAAATAAAATTTTGATTCATTAAATCGGCTGTGATTAAATCATCAAAACTTTCTTTTTCCATTACATGACACCAATGGCATGCAGAGTAACCGATAGAAACCAAAACAAGTTTATCTTCTTTACGAGCTAATTCCCACGCAGAATCCGACCATTCAACCCAATTTACTGGGTTATGTGCATGTTGTTTAAGGTATGGGCTAGTTGAGTGGATTAAAGCATTAGGCATGTAACAAAATTAAGCAATTTAATTTTGGCCTATAATCTAATCTTTAAGAAATAAGTTTGATTTAAAATTCACTTTTACTTTTTACCTTATCTTCATAATACCAAGGCTCATCAAATAGGCTGGTTTGAGGATTATCAATTTCTTTGATTCGGTAATGATAATAGGCTAATTTAGGGTCTTCAATTTCTGAATCTCTCAAGTTAAGAGTATATCGTAAAGCGGCACCATTGCCAACTATTCTAACTATTTTCTTCTCTAATAATTCAGAAAAATCTCTTTGTATGGTTTTTCGATTGCATTTAAAACTTAAGTACAAATCTTTAGTAAATGCAAAACGGTTTTGTAATAAATATTTTATAATAAAATTTTGCCTTTCATTCAAGTCTCTAGAATTTCTGGCAAACTTCTCAAAACCATTTTCCCAGCGGTAATTGGCATAATTTCTTTGCCTTGGATTAAGTGCTGAATAATTGATTTTGTTTTTATAAATATTTTTAAAAATTCGATCTAATCTTTGAGTATGTTTTAAACTAGCTTCAAAACAATGATCCAATGCCTCTCCTATATTGATAATATTATCTGTATGTTTAATACCGGTATACAAACGATCAGCCCAAGCTTCATTCGATCTTAAATCGGTTTCTGGGTGTAAAATCCGCCCTAAATCAAAACCGTCATTCATTAATTGATTTTGCAATAATAATCCCGCAAGGTTAAAACAATCTATACCCCTTAAATCTGAAAATCCGGTGAGTAAATAAATAGTCCAAGCCTTAGTTAGCGGATGTTCATCACTTTGCCTAACCCAATTTTTTAAAGCTAAGAAATAGGAATCTTGTTCACTAATTAAATATTCCGAACTAGAATCACCTCCAAAGATATTCTCTCCTGATCCAGCTAAAATTCGAATAAGCTGATTAATTTTATCTATTGAAAACTCACCCCAATAATTATAAGTCCAAGAATCAGCATTCTTGCGTCGATTAAACTCTACGGATTGATCTAACTCAAAACTTTCTAATTCTTTTAAAATTTGCTGTAAATTCTCGGTTTCGAATTTGGTTTCGTAATGTTTTAAAGCGCAAATGCTTCGGATGCTTTGGCAATGTTCAGCCAATTCTTGCAAGGCTTCTTCTGGTAATTCAAAATAGGTGATTTTTGCAGCAAGCAAATCAATGGCCCGCTCGAGTTTTTTTACTTCGAAGCTCCCTTTGGTTTGTATGTGATTAAATTTTAGTCCTTGCTGCACTACACAAAACTAAGCAAGGAATTAGTGAAAAAAACAAGCATGCTTTTCTGAAGCCCTTTGTTTATCCACATTTCAAGAAAAATAATGATTGCCTAGTCATAAAATTTCGGCAAAGGCCCAAATACCAAGCCTGTCAAAATATTATACACAGTGTAAATGCCCTGTTTATTAATATTTTATTAAGCCAGTATTAAATCCCTGAATTTAACTCGTAAAGTGATTTTACGGTGCCCAAAATTTTATCCCGCAAGGTGGCGATATTTAAACGTTCGGTGGCACTTAAAAAAACAACAGGACTATTCTCTTTAGCCATCCAAGTATCGCGCAAACGCTCTAAATATTCTTCAGAACTTAGCTTAACTTGAGTATGGCCTTCTAATTCGGGTTTATGAATTTCTATACCATTCCATTCGTAACCAGGCTCATCACCATGCATAAGCCAAACCTGCTCTAATTTATCTTGGTACAAATCAATTTTATTAAAAACCATAATTACAGGTTTTTGATCCGCTCCAATATCCCGCAAGGTTTCTTTTACTACCCTGATATGTTCTTCAAAATTACTGTGTGAAATATCAACCACATGAATTAACAAATCAGATTCTCTAACCTCATCTAAGGTTGATTTGAAACATTCAATCAATTGATGTGGAAGTTTGCGAATAAATCCAACCGTATCTGACAATAGAAACGGAGTATTTTCAAAAACCACTTTTCTAACAGTAGAATCTAAGGTGGCAAATAATTTATTCTCAGCTAAAACCTCGCTCTTACTCAATAAATTCATAAGAGTTGATTTACCCACATTGGTATAACCCACCAATGAAACCCTTACCATTCCATCACGATTTTTTCTGCGGGTTTCACTTTGTTTTTCAATATGATTTAACTTTTCTTTTAGCAAAGAAATACGGTCTCGTATGGCCCTTCTATCAGTCTCAATCTCTTTCTCACCCGGACCTTTCATTCCAATCCCCCCTTTTTGCTTACTCAAGTGAGTCCACATTTTGGTAAGTCGAGGTAATAGGTATTGAAACTGGGCTAATTCTACTTGGGTTTTGGCTTGGGCTGTTTGCGCCCTCTTAGCGAAAATATCGAGAATAAGATTACTACGATCCAATATTTTACACTTCAAATCGCGCTCTAAATTTCGGATTTGAGAGGGACTTAATTCATCATCAAAAATGATTATATCTGGCTTATGCTCTTCGGTATATAGACGAATTTCTTCTAATTTTCCGCTACCGATAAAGGTCCTCGGATCGGCATGATCTAACCTTTGAGTAAACGTTTTAATGGTTTTGGCCCCAGCAGTTTCTGCTAAAAATGCCAATTCATCCAAATATTCTTCAGTAGTTTCTTTGCGCTGATTTTTATAATCGATTCCAACTAATATACAAGTCTCTTGTTTTGGGCGTGTATCGTAAATTTGACCTTTCAAATGAAAAAAATTTTACAAATATACATCTAATGATTTAAAGGCTTTTCAAAGACTTTGCGAATATTTGTTTATTTTGCAATATGGGAATTGAGGTAAAAAAAATAAATGAATTTAAAGGCCATATGCAAGCCGTTTATACTCTTTTTGCTAATCCCTTAAACCCTAAAATTTTTTATAGTGGCGGCGCCGACGGATTATTAGTTGAATGGAATACCGATAATCCTCAAGAGGGACAAGTGATTGTGCAAATTAAAACCCCTATCTATAGCTTTGCATTTGTAAATCAATATTTATGGGTGGGCTGCTCCACCGGAAATGTTCATATTATTGACTTAGAAGCAAGAAAAGAAGTAAAAAATTACCAATTAAACTCAGGGGCCATTTTTGATATTAAATATGAATTTCCTTGCGGGATATTTATTGCTACCGCTCAAGGCAAACTTTTTCATTTCCAAGAAGATGGATCTATTTTAGCAGAATCTATAATTAGCAATAAACCCTTGCGGGAAATTTATTTATTGGCTTCAAAAAATATACTCTATATAGCGTGCAGCGACCATTCTATTTATGAATACTCCATACCCGAAAAACGAATAATTAATATTTTTTCTGGTTCATTAAATTCTGTTTTTTGTTTGGAGTATTTAGATCCTTATTTAATATCAGGAGGTAGGGATGCAAGGATACGAATTTGGGACAGCATTAATTTAACTGAAATAAATCATCTTAATGCCCATTGGTACACTATCAATGGATTAAAATTAAATCCTTCTAAGAAATTATTAGCTTCTTCATCACTAGATAAGAGCATAAAAATTTGGGAATGCCCAGAAATTAAATTGATTAAAGTAATTGATTTATTAAAAAATCAAGGTCATAGCAGTTCAGTAAACCGATTAATTTGGTTAGATGAAGAAAATTTAATTTCGAGCAGTGATGATCGAAACATTATTCAATGGAAAATCAGTTTGAATGATAATTAATTTGTTATTAAACTTGGTAAAACAAAATTTTAAGATTCATTTTTTCACTATTTTATATTGGATGGATTTTTCAGTTTAAGGGTAAAATCGCCAATATTATAACAAAAAATGGACGCGGGAATAAAGGTAAAAAACAAATTATCAATTTCTTTTACACCAAGTTCATCAATAGAGCTAACCAAGGCCTTATTAAAATTATTGCTTTTACAAAAATTGATTAAACTTTTTAATTCTTTAGGTTTATAAAAATAACGATTACTCCATTTTATTTCAACACCCCATAGCGGTTTAAAGCTTTTATCATCCAATAAAACTAAGTCTACCTCCCCTTCGTTTCTGCCCTCTTTCCAACGAGCATAGTTTAGATCTAAATTTTCGCGATGCATCCATTGAGATAATACTCCTGTTTCAACCAGATTTCCCATTTCATTATCCGTTTCCACAATAGGAGAGAATAGGGCCGTTCTCAATGACGAATTAGTTAAATACACTTTAAACCGACTAATTCTCTTTAATCGTTTAGCTTTTAAATCAACCTTATTTAATACTTTTATTAAAAAAGCCGCTTCCAAATATTCAAGATATTTTTTAAGAGTATCTTTCTGAATGCCGCTTTCTTTACTCATAGTTTCATATGAAAACTCATTTCCAGTATTGTAAGCTAAATAAGTAAAAAAGCGATTTAACTCTTGAACATCTTTAATACCATATAAACTAGGTAAATCTCTAAGTAAAACTTTGTCTACTATATCATTTTTAACATATTGCCCCATATCACTCTGGATCCTTTCACTTAATACCACTTCTGGGTATCCTCCAAAGTTTAAATAATGCAAAAACTCTTTATTCAGAGCTTTTATGTCAAAAGTCAAACAATAAGGAATTTGATTATCGTCATAACTTATAGAGCCTTTATAAATGAGATGATTCAAATTTTTAAGATGGATATACTCTTGAAAGGTTAGAGGGGGTAACATAAAATCAGTAAATCTGCCTGCTCCACTCTCAGTACTATACCACTTTAGGGCTGCTGCCGCTGACCCTGATACTACAAATTTAGTTTTAGGGTAAGAATCAACTAAAATTTTTAAATGCCTTTCCCAATTTTTCAGATATTGGATTTCATCAAAAAACACATAACATTCCTTTAAATCAGAATGATTCAAGGATTTTTTGCAAAGATCTAAAATATCTTCTAAGCCCAGATTAACATAAATGGGATTATCAATACCTATAAAAAATATTTTTTGTGGATTTACTCCATCATTTATTAATTGTTGAATGCTATGAAAAAGCATTACGGTTTTACCTACCCTACGCGGGCCCATTAAAACTAAAGCTCGCTTAATCTCATTCTCAATTACAAAAGGATAAAATAAGTTAAAGTATAAACGTTTCGACATGGAATTATAAAAATCCGGGATTTGTTTATTAAGCCACCATGGATTTTCATATTGCAAACGTTCTACAATTTTTTCTGTCGGAATAAGACCTATTCTTTCCATAAAATCTCTTATTTATACAAATATATTAATTTTAGATAGATTTAAATCTGCTTATTTTGACAAAAATGTATAAAATAAGAAAAAATCAGTCCGAAATTGAACTTAATTTGACCATTTTAGACTGAAAGGTTTGGGAATTTTAGAAATGCAGGGAAATCCATTAATTTAATAGAGGTAAAACTATGGAAGGAATAGAATAATAAATTAATCTCTTGATAAAAGAAATTACACTAATTAAGAACTTGACTTACAAAAAACCGCAAGCCTTTTAAAAGTTACAATTATTGGAAATTCAAAACTGCCGGCGCGGGTGAGTCCCCTAGTCTTGTATTAGACTGCCACTTAAAATGTCAACAAAATGATTTCAGATTACAAAACCCAGTTACTTGACAAGAAACTTTTGCAATAAAACTTCTGGTGCTTTTTACCAATTAAATAGACTAAAAACAATCAATTTATCTTAATTAAAAATCAATATTTAATGGGAAAGTCAGAATTTAGATCTTTATCTAATTGATATAAAATTCTATCAGCCATATCAAAAGGAATTTTAAATGTATTACAAACATCATTAAGCTTTTCAATATAATTGAAATAAATTTCTATTTTTTTGTCGATATTATGAGGTATTTTAAATTCATCCTCATTATCATAAATAAAACGATAAACCCTTTGATCAATAATCTGAAATTTTTCAGGACATGCAAAACGCAATACTGTTGAAGCCATTGGTAAGTCAAAACCTTTTTGATTTAAAAGATTTCTTAAAAGAATTTTTGCCTTTTCAATTTCAAAATCATTCCTCAAACTATTTATTTGTTGTATAGTTTCATTAGTGAATTCTGGATAACGATTAGTTTTCCATAGAATAATTTCGAGTAAATTAATTTCAGTAAAATCGCCATTCAAAGCATCCAATTTTTTTGTAAGTGTTGGTTGAAATTTATAATTAACCTTAGCTTCTTCTATAAGTTGGACTAGATTAGGCCCGAGATTTGTAATTTTTTTCATGCAGTTATGTTCCCTATTTAAATTACTGATATTTAACACTTCCAAAAAGCAATCCTCATCCCGCAAGGTAATTTTTACCCATTAAGAAAGTTTAATAAAATTTTTTGATTCAATTAATGACTCTTTGAGAATAAATTAAGAATAGGCGAAATGCAAAACACTTCGCCTTTTCATAACTATTTTACAATTCATCTTCATTGAAGAAATAATCTTCGTCGGTTGGGTAATCAGGCCAAACCTCTTCAATACTTTCAAACGGTTCACCATCATCTTCCAATTCCTGAAGGTTTTCAATAACCTCTAAAGGAGCACCTGACCTAATTGCATAGTCGATTAACTCGTCTTTTGTTGCAGGCCATGGAGCATCATCCAGGTATGAGGCCAATTCTAACGTCCAATACATATTCGATTCTCCTTATTGATTCGCGAAAATAAAATTTAAAACGACTTTAAAAACAGACTTAACCTTAAATTTTAAAAGGTTTATCCACAAGTTTTGCCACATCAATTTATATGCCACTAATAAATATTAGCTAAAGGCCCGAAAAATAAGGGCTTATACAAAACTAACAAATGTTAATATTTGTAAAAACTAAAAGCTTTCTTATCAATGTTTTAAAGATAAAAAGGCCATATTTCGGGTAAATTTCATTAAAATTGCGCCTCAATCATGGTTCAGAAAGAAATTTTATTCAAAGCCTATGAGTTGATGTGTAATGCTCGAGCCATGGCCGAAGTATATGACATTAACAGGCAGATTACCAAATACGTACATTCCACCTCTAAAGGTCACGAAGCCATACAAATAGCCGCAGGTTTATTATTAAAATCATATGATTATGCAGCTCCTTATTACCGAGATGAATCTATTTTATTAGCCATAGGCATGACTCCATACGAGTTAATGTTACAGCTATTGGCAAAAAGGGATGATCCATTTTCAGGCGGGCGGACCTATTACGCGCATCCTTCATTTAACCGTGAGGATATGCCAAAAATTCCGCATCAAAGTAGTGCAACCGGAATGCAAGCCATACCTGCTACAGGAATGGCCCATGGTTTATTATACAAGGAAAAAACAAATCAATTAAAAGAAGGCGAAAAACCTATTGTTTTATGTTCATTAGGTGATGGTTCGGTAACCGAAGGAGAAGTTGCAGAAGCCTTTCAAATGGCAGTGCTAAAAGAAATGCCTATTTTGTATCTGATTCAAGATAATGATTGGGGAATTTCTGCTACCGGGGCCGAAATGAGAGCCATGGATGCCTACGAATACGCAGCGGGTTTTAAGGGCTTGAAAAGAATGCGTATTGATGGCACTGATTTTTCTGAATGTTATGAAGAAATGGAACGCGCCATTGATTATGTTAGAAATGAGCGTAAACCCTTATTAGTACACGTTAAAGTTCCTTTATTAGGCCATCATACTTCTGGGGTAAGAAAAGAATGGTATAGAGGCGAAAAAGATTTAGAATTACATAGCGAAAATGATCCTTTTCCACGGTTAAAAAAATTATTAATAGAACGTGGTTATAGTAAAGAAGAATTAGACTCGATTGAAGAAAGTGCTTTACAATTTATCAGTGCTGAATTTGAGCGTGCTGTTGCCGCGCCAGATCCAGAGCCTTCTTCATTATACTTACATGAATTTGCTGAAAGTCCGATAAAAGAAGAGCGTGGAGAGCGCATCCCGCAAGGAAAAGAGCCTGTAATAATGGTTGATGCAGCCCTCTTTGCAATGGATGAAATTCTTAAAAATCACCCAGAAGCCTTATTTTACGGGCAAGATGTAGGCCGCAGATTAGGCGGGGTTTTTAGAGAAGCTGCCACCCTGGCCGCAAAATATGGCGATGATCGCGTTTTTAACACTCCTATTCAAGAAGCTTATATCGTGGGCTCTACGGCAGGTATGAGTGCTGTAGGACTAAAACCCATTGTAGAAATTCAGTTTGCAGATTATATATGGCCAGGTATAAACCAATTGGTTGAAGAATTAAGCAAAAGCTGCTATTTATCCAATGGTAAATACCCTGTATCCTCAGTTATCCGCATACCTACCGGAGCATATGGCGGTGGTGGACCTTACCATAGCGGCACTGTTGAATCTTCGATTTTACAGATTAAGGGAATTAAGGTGGTATATCCGTCTAATGCTGCTGATATGAAAGGTTTATTGAAGGCGGCTTTTTATGACCCAAATCCAGTAGTTATGTTTGAGCATAAAGGTTTGTATTGGTCAAAAGTGCCTGGAACAGAAGCTGCAAAAACTGTAGAACCATCAGAAGATTATGTAATTCCGCTTGGCAAGGCTAGAATTGTAAAAGAAGCCGATGCAGATCATATTAAATATGGCGAATCAATAAGTATAATTACTTACGGAATGGGCGTTTACTGGGCTTTAGCAGCCGAGAAACAGTTTAAAGGAAAAATCGAAATTTTAGATTTAAGAACTTTAAATCCTTGTGATGACGAGGCCATTTTTGAATCGGTAAAACGCCATGGTAAAGCCATTGTTTTAACCGAAGAAACCCTTAGAAATTCATTTGCAGAAGCCCTTGCAGGAAGAATACAATTAAATTGTTTTAAGAATTTAGATGCTCCTATTCAAGTTATGGGGTCGGCTAATCTACCTGCAATTCCATTAAATATGGGCTTGGAAAAAGAAATGTTACCTAGTGCAGAAAAATTAGCTGCATTAATTGATCAATTATTAAATTATTAAAATGGCCAAAATATTAACCTATAATGTAAACGGTATTCGCGCTGCCATGAATAAGGGATTTACTCAATGGTTGCAAAATGAAAATCCGGATATCGTTTGTTTACAAGAAACAAAAGCCATGAGAGAGCAAGTAGAATCTCAGGTATTTGAATATTTAGGTTATAAACAATTTTGGTTTTCGGCCGAAAAAAAAGGATATAGCGGAGTAGCTATTTTTACAAAAGAAGAGCCTTTGCATGTTGAATTTGGCTGTGGAAATGAATTATATGACAGAGAAGGACGTGTTTTAAGGGCTGATTATAATGGTTATTCGGTAATTAACGTTTATCACCCATCGGGTTCATCTGGAGAAGAAAGACAAGAATTTAAAATGCAATGGTTGGATTTTTTCTTTGATTATATTGAAAACCTAAAAAAGAAAATTCCTAACTTAATCATTTGCGGAGATTATAATATTTGTCACCAAGCCATTGATATTCACGATCCCGTATCTAATAAAGACAGTTCTGGATTTTTACCTGAAGAAAGGGCTTGGATGAGCAAATTTATCGGCAGCGGATTTATAGATTCATTCCGTAAATTCAATCCCAATCCGCATGAATATACTTGGTGGAGTTATAGAGCAGCCGCAAGAGAAAGAAATAAAGGCTGGAGAATTGACTATATTATGGTTGCTAATCCACTAAACGAGCGATTAATAAACAGCAAAATTTTACAACAAGTACATCACTCCGACCACTGTCCTATGTTTATTGAAATACAATAAATTTAAAGGTACTTTATACAAAAAGAAAATTCTCATCCAGATATAATAGTTGAGAAAAATTGAATATTCCTACTGGGTAAATTAATAACTTATTTTTTATATTTTATGTTAATTGTAAGAAAAATAGAATCAGTAGATAATTATCAATTTTACCAAAACAGTTAGAGGAGTTAAAAAAAATTTCATGCCTTATTAAAAAAAGAGGAGAGAAACCTTTTAAGTGAGATAATTGTAAAACAACAATTTATATGAATTCAAAATTACCAGAAATAGCAATTCAAATAAAAGAATATAGGGTAAAACTTGGCGATAAAATTAAGGTCGCCAGAGAAAAAAAGGGATATAGTACTGCTGATTTAGCAGAAATTATGAAAATTAAACCTTCAACCATATCAAATATTGAGAAAGGAAAATTCAGCATCACCGTTGACTATTTAGTTCATTTTTCAATTTTGCTAGATTGTGAATTTATAGTTGCAGAAAAATATAAAAATTAATACCTTTAGATTAAATTTAGGAATAAACTTATTATTGTTTTTTAAAGGTCTTATTATACCTTCAGGAAAAATATATTTGCAATTGAACTTAAAGGGAGCCATAAATTAAAAATATTTGAATTTTTTTGATATCTAAGAGGAGAGATAATAAAGATTTTAATAATAGGAAAATCTTTTTATTTTAATAAATAAAATTAAAAGTGCCATAAATGAAACTTAAGGAAAAAATTTATTTAGACGAGTTAGACGGGAAAAGGTTTCAAATAAGGTTAGTTGAATCTGAATCGTCAAATCATAAGAAAGCTGTTATTACTCATTATTTACATAATATCGAAAATGGAGTAGCAAAACATTTCAAGAAAGATGCGATTAAATATTTGAAAGAGTTTGTTCAAATTCAAAAAGAAGAAAAAAACCTTTCAATAGTAGAAGAAGACGCCCTTCAAAAATTACTTTTTGAGGTAAATAATGTTCCTTTCCCGACACCTGAAAATTACACTTTTAAATTCATTGATTTATTTGCAGGGATTGGAGGTTTTAGAATAGCAATGCAAAATCTTGGCGGGAAATGCGTTTTTACAAGTGAATGGGACAAAGAAGCCCAAAGAACATATAGAGCAAATTTTGGCGAGGTACCATTTGGCGATATTACAAAAGAACAAACGAAGATGTTTATTCCTGAGGGGTTCGATATCTTATGCGCTGGTTTCCCATGCCAAGCGTTTTCAATTGCTGGAAAACGGGGAGGATTTGAAGATACTAGAGGAACTTTATTCTTTGATGTTGCAGAAATTATAAAACGTAAACAACCAAAGGCCTTTTTCCTAGAAAATGTCAAAGGATTAAGAAACCATGATAAAGGAAAAACTTTAGAAACAATTTTAAATGTATTAAGGAATGATTTAGGTTATTTTGTTCCAGAACCACAAATTATAAACGCTAAAGACTTTGGAGTTCCACAAAATAGAGAAAGAATTTTTATAGTTGGCTTCCATAAAAGCACGAAAGTTAATGAGTTTGGATATCCAAAGCCGCTTGATAAAGAAGTGAAGTTTTCAGACATAAAAGAAAAGAAAGTTCCACCAACAAAATTCTATCTATCAACTCAATATTTACAAACACTACATAACCACAAGTCAAGACACGAAAGGAAAGGAAATGGTTTTGGATTTGAAATTATTCCGGATACAGGAATTGCAAATGCAGTTGTTTGCGGTGGGATGGGAAGAGAAAGAAATTTAGTAATTGACAAACGAATTAAGGATTTTACTCCTACTACTCATATAAAAGGCGAAGTAAACAGAGAGGGAATTCGTAAAATGACACCAAGAGAATGGGCAAGACTTCAAGGCTTCCCAGACACCTTTATAATTCCAGTTGCTGACGCTTCCGCATATAAGCAGTTCGGCAACTCAGTTGCCGTTCCAGCTATTCAAGCAACCGCAGAGCAAGTTTTAAAATCCATAAAAATCAAAATCTTAAAATGAGTAAACTAAAACAATTAGGAATAACTGTAGGTGCAAACAACAAAGCGGAAGTTGTTTTCGATAGTTTGTTTCCAAGTTTTTTAAATGTGAAATACAAAAAACCTTCTGACTACATTTCAACTTATTGGGAAGCATTTCAAAAACACCCTAAAGGAAACAACAACCTTAATGGTAAAATCTTTGAATACATACTTGCGACATTGTGTGTTCGAGAAAATATTTTACCCCTTTATATGAGTGCCAAAGTTGCATTCGTGCCAAACGTAATTTATGACTTAATGTATTACACGGCAGAAAGAGGACCAATTTGTATTTCAGCAAAAACAAGTTTACGTGAACGATATAAACAAGCCGACTTAGAGGCAATCGCATTGAAATACGTTCACAGGAAAGCACTAAGTTTCTTAGTAACACTTGAAGAAAACGAGGCGAAAAGTGTAAAAGCAAAAATAAAAAGTGGTGATGTAATAGGACTTGATAATGTTGTTGTAGCGACAAGTAATGAATTTAATGAACTTATAAATGAACTTAAATCCTACAAATTTTCGGAACCGCCGACAGTTAAGGTAATTGAGAGCAACCAAATAATAACTATTGAAAAAGTAAAAGCATTAAAGTAATGATTGAAAAGCAATTAATAATGTCGTTTGAGGCAAACACCATACAGCATCATGGTGTAAAAATGTATTCTACAATTCCGCCTGCATTAGCTGAATTAATTGCAAACTCATAAGATGCTTTTGCGATTAAGGTCTATGAAAAATTTATTAGGATTATTAACCAAATTGTGTAAACTTATTTTAGGACGAGTCACTTAAAAATCGCGAAATGCACATTCTTTTTGACACTGTAAATGACACTGTAAAACTACAAATTGACACTGTAAATGACACTGTATTTTCGTTAATTAAGCAAGACAATAAAATAACAGCTAAGGAAATTAGCGAACACTTAAAAATGAGTTTAAGCACGGTAAGACGAAAAATTAAAGAACTTAGAAACAATAAAAAAATAGAACGAATTGGCAGTGACAAAGCAGGGCATTGGAAAATAATTGAGTAAATAGCATTGACTAGTGAAAGGAAAACAACACAACAAACAAAGAAGGCGAGCACACAACAGCCGTAATCGTTGCACAAACACTTTTAAATTAAATCTTTAAGAATTAAATTAAAAATCAGCTTAATTAGAAGTGATTTAAGCGATGCTAAATATTTATTTAGCTCAATAGGATTTAAAAATTGGGGGTCTTAAAATCTGCTTAATTTAACTTGGGAATGCATTAAAAAAAGCATGGGGATTCCATTTTTAAAGTGTAAATCCCGCAAGGTATTTGCTAAAGAATTGATTTTAGTCCGAAAAAATCGCATTAGTTTTTTGAGATTATGACAAATTGCACTTAAACTAAAGTTGAAATGATTTTTTCCCTTAAACCCAACCCTCAATTAAAACAAAAAAAAGGTGAAGAAAATCTCTTCACCCTTAAAATATTTATTCGTTAACTTTTATGGTATAGGCTTTTATGGCTTCTTCATATAATTTACTTACTTCTTTCCAATTTATTATATTCCAAATCGCCGCAAGGTAATCTCCTCTTTTATTTTGATATTTTAAGTAATAAGCATGCTCCCATACATCAATTCCGATAATAGGAATTCCTCTTTTGGTTTCGGTATCCATTAATGGGTTGTCTTGATTTGCAGTTGATGAAATAAATAATTTTTTATCCATTCCTACGCATAACCAAGCCCAGCCTGATCCAAAACGGGTAGCGGCAGCAGCATTTAAATGTTTTTTTAATGAATCCATTCCGCCCAAATCATTTTTGATGGCATCGGCTAACTTTTTACTAGGCTCAGATTTTTCTGGACTCAAAATATTCCAAAATAAAGTATGATTATAATGTCCGCCAGCATTATTTCTAACAGCCATAGAATATTTAGAGATATTATTTAAAATGGTGATAATATCTAATTTCTCTATATCAGTCCCTTTAATGGCTGCATTCAAATTATTTACATAAGCTGTATGATGTTTGGAATAGTGAATCTCCATTGTCATAGCATCAATATAAGGCTCTAAAGCCGCATATGAATAAGGCAATGGCGCTTGAATGAACTGGGATTGTGCACTAAAAATTGAACCCAGCATAATTAATAAACTAAATATCTGCTTTTTCATGATTATTATATTAAAACTTATTATTTTTATTATGGTTTTAAATATTAAACAAAATCTAATCCAAACTTAATTAAAATGCAGCTAAAATCATGGCATTTTCTATTGTTTTCATTTATCTGTATTTTATTAAGTGAAATAATAATTAATCCTTCAAAAAGATCTAAAAAATCGTTCATCTATAATTATTTATTAGGAATTTGCCTTTTCACTGTAGTTATTTTAGCCAGTTATTTATTAAATCCATTAATTAATTGGACTCAAGAAAACCACTGGGGATTATGGTCAAATCTAGCATTACCTAAAAGTATTCAATTAATTTTAGAAGTATTGACCTTAGATTTATCTCTATATTTTTGGCATAGAATAAATCATAAATTTAATTTTTTATTTAAACTTCACTCCCTACATCATAGTGATTTAATGCTCGACCATTCTAGCTTCTTCCGCTTTCATCCTTTAGAAATTATTTTATCTTATTTTATAAGAATTTTAGTAATCCTAATTTTTGGATTAAGTCCAGAAGCATTGGCCTTATTTAGCGTAATTTTTCTGCCAATAGTGGTATTTCAGCACAGTAGCATTATTCTTCCCGCAAGGGTAGAAAAAATATTAAGTAAAATAATTGTAAGCCCTCGAATTCATCACCTTCATCATTCGGCTGAGGAAAAAGACCTGAACAAAAATTTTGCTTCAATTTTTAGCTTTTGGGATCAAATTTTTGGGACATTTAACAATAGAAAAGGTCCGATAAAATATGGGATTACTGAGCATCAAAACTAAATTCATAAACCAATTTTCCGCTTTTATCAAAAAGGGAATAAACCAGTTTACGCTCTTTGCGATTGCCTTTAATATCAATAACTCCAAAATTTCTTTCCGAATTAAACATAGATCCAGCTTTTCTAAGAGGATTATTTTCTTTTTCAGCACCTTTATGAACCCCACTGCTTAATGGAGAAATGGTTAAATCTAAAATCCGTGGATGTCCTTCTTCTTCTAAAACACTGATTTCTGAATGGTGACGATCACCAGTTAAAAAAACTACATTTTTTATTTTGTATTGATAAATATAACTAATTAAATCTTGGCGTTCATCTGGAACCCCAATAAAATTCTCACTTCCATCACCAGGGTTTAAAAACTGAGAACCCACAGCAACAAATTTAAACTTGGCTTTACTATTTAATAAGGCCTCTTTAATCCACTGAATTTGGGCTTGACCTAAAATGGTTTTGTTGGGATCTTTTGAATCATTTGGAGTTCTAAACCAACGATCGTCTAATAAAAAGAAATCGGCATCATACCATTGAAAATAAGAACAAATAGATTGCCCATCAATAATAGAAGTATTGGCATTTGCCCAAAATAAATCAAAGGCTTTTTTAGTATAATTTTTATTAGGGAAACTTCGGTCGGCATTATTCGGACCAAAATCATGATCATCCCAAGTGGCATATTGAGGCAGGCTGAATAAAAAAGGATATAAGATGGGCGACATACGAGTGTGCATGTACCGAGCAATAATTCCTGAATAAGAATTCCAATCGGTTTCTCGCAAATAAATATTATCACCTAACCAAAGAAAAAACTCAGGATTTTTTTTCAATATTTCATTAAATATATCGGTTAAAGTATCACCATAGGGAGTTCCAGGCCTATCATGTTCTTTCTGATTGGTGTATAAACAAGACCCAGCAGCAAAGCGAAAATCAGGTGCATCACCTCTCCATTTCCAAACCTTTTGAGTTTTAAAAGTTAATAAATCAGGTAATTTAATATTATCTGATTTTAAACCTAATTTAATATAATATTTAGTAGCTGGCTCTAATAAAGGGATTTCAAAATTTACGATATAGGGCCATTGCTGATCCGATTGAAGCTTGTAAATTGTTATTTTCTTTTTATTACTATCTAATAAAGTTAAATCAAATTGTGCAAATTCATTTAGAGCCAACCAAATTTTTTGAGATCTAAAATCACTATGCCCAAGCATAGGTCCAGCAACAATTTTAGCCGAATAAACATGACTACTAAATAAAAATAAAATCAGAAAAAATAACCTATTCATAGTTCAAAATTAACCAATACATGTTAAGAAATTAATAAAAAGCATTAATTTTCTTAACATGCATTAATTCAATATTTAGGAAATCTTTATTAATCTTTTTTATTAATAATATATTGAATTACATCATCAATATCTTTTTCAGAGGTAAACCCATTGCTTACTTTATATGCAGTAGAATCTTTAATGTACAATACTGCGGGATAACCAGTTACACCTAGGCTTTTAGCAAAAGTAAATTCTGATTTACTTGCTTTAATATTTTCTTCACTATGCAAAAGTTTAACGAATTCTGCTCCATTTAATCCGTATGATTCCGCTAATTCTGCGTAAACAGAATCATTATTAAAATCTTTACCCTCTACAAACATGATATTTTGTATTTTATGAGCAAATTCAACAGCGCTTAATTCTGGTTTTAACCTTTTAAATAAAGTTAAAGCTCTTGCGGGAGGTTCAGAATTACTCATGTATTCACCCTTTTTCAATAAGTCTTTATAGGGTTCTCCAAACTTTACTCCGCTATATTCTTCAACCCTTGGAATTGCGCCTAAAATATAAGAAGACATTCTAGAAATAGGCTCTTTATGAGATTCAGGAACCATACCCCCAGAAATAACCTCGAAATTTAAATGTTGGCTATATTTTTTTTCTAAACTTTCCATTACTGGTGTAAAGCCAAAACACCAACCGCATAAGGGATCAAACACATACAATAATGTGCCTTTTTTATCGTCATTTGCTACTGCATTCGCAGTACTCTCTTTCATATTTGTACTCATAAATAAACTATAAATTAATACCGAAATCCACATATTTTAATTCCAGGTTTTTATATATTCTTTTAAAACTTTTAAAGTGCTTTTATAAGACTGCAAATCTTTATTGATTTTCAGGTGAATAGTGGCCCCTTCGAGACTTGAAAGAAAAAATAAGACCTCATTATTTGCATGGAGATCTTTTTTTATATTTCCTCTTTTTTGATCTAATTTTATGGATGAACTTAAAATATTTAAAGCTTCATCATAAATTTTTTTCAATTCAACCCTAAAGAACTCATCTCTTGAGCCCATTTCTTGAACTAAATTATTAAATGGACATCCTGAAAAATTGACATCTTCTGCAGCTAATTTTATTTGTTTATCTAAAAATTGATGCAAAAGTTTAATTAGAGTAACATTTTCTTTCTTATTTAGTTCGCTTTGTATTTCTTGAAAAGGCTTTAACCATTGCGGTTTGATAATATGAATAATTACAGCATATGCAATTTCGTGTTTACTCTTAAAATAATGATAAAAGGCACCTTTGGTAATTCCTAATTCAGTAACTACTTTATCTGCACGTAAACCTTGAAATCCGTTTACTTGCATATCATGATAAACCTTATTAATAATTAAATCTTTGGTATCCATAAAAATACATACTAGTTGGTATGTTCAAAATCTATGCCTAAAATAAAAAAGGAATAATTAATTAAAGTGAATAGTTTAATTTTGCGCCATGTTCGATATTAAAGAAATCATAACTATTACATTTACCTTATTTGCGGTAATTGATATTATTGGATCTGTCCCATTAATTATTTCTATGCGTGAAAAATTAGGACATATCGAATCAGAAAAAGCCACCATAGCTTCAGGAGTATTAATGTTAGCTTTTTTGTTTTTTGGTCAACCTTTTTTAGAATTACTTGGATTGGATGTAAAGTCTTTTGCTGTGGCAGGGTCTATTGTAATCTTTATTCTTGGTTTAGAAATGGTTTTGGGAATTGAATTTTTTAAATCAGATCCTGAGGTTAAAACCGGCAGTATTGTTCCAATTGCATTTCCCATTATTGCAGGTTCAGGAACCTTAACCACTATTATGTCATTAAAAGCAGATTTCGGCTTTTATAATATCCTTGCGGGAATTTTATTAAATCTAATTTTTATTTATATTGTATTAAAATCAACACGTTTCTTAGAAAGAAAATTAGGAAGAGGCGGATTATTAGTTTTAAGAAAATTCTTTGGAGTAATTTTATTAGCAATTGCCTATAAAATATTCAGAATTAATATTGGATTTGCTTAAGCAATTTGAATAGGATAAAGCTTGCGAAATTTTAAAATTTGAATATTTATGGGTATAAAATTAAAAATTCTTTTTTTGTCAGTTTTGATTTCTACGGGGAATTTTTGTCTTGCCCAAATTAAATATTCAGCAAAATTTGAATTTTCCTTTCAAAAATATGGTTTTAGAACCATCACCTACGAAGCTGGTCCAAATTGGCAAGGGTATAACTTAAAAGAAAAACCTAATGGCCTCAATATAAATATTGCTAATGGCATAAGTTTGGCAAAAAACAGAATATTCATAGGCTTAGGTTTGGCATATCATAATTTTGAGGGAATTAATGGACTGTCTGTTCTTGGCGACTTGGAATATATTCCTTTAAAAACCCAGTTAAGTCCTTTAATCAATTTTAAGTTAGGATATAATCATATTTGGAATCAATATTCCGGAGGAACGGGTACACCCTATGGAGAATATTTAATAGGGGTTAATTATGCTATTAACAAAAAGTTGGCGCTTTATTTAAAATCTGGAATTCTTTTCACTCAAGAAGCCTTATTTATTCCTATTAGCTTAGGTTTAAGAATTTAAATTATTTTAGAATTCTACTTATATCGGATTAGACTAGAAATTAATTTATGGTCACTACCTAAAGATGAATGTGTTTTATAGTTAAACGACTGCATGCTTTCGCTTAACATAATATAATCAATTCGATAACTCGGAAAGGGGCCAACATAAGTATTTCCTAAACCTGAACCAGATTCAACAAAGGCATCTTTTAAAAATTCAGTAGTTTGCCTGTAAGAATAAGACATTTGAGTATCATTAAAATCACCAGCAAGTATTACCCTTAAACTAGTCTTTTCTAAAAACTCAAATAGCTTATCAACTTGTTCTGACCGCATTTCAAAAGCATTTTTTAATCGGCTGAATATACCTTTAGATTTCCGTAAAGCTTCGGTTTGATTTTCTTCTAAATCCCTTCGATTTATTTTTAATTCTTTTTTTAAACCTATGGACTGTAAATGGACATTTATGCAGCGTATGGTATCTTTTTTAATTTTAATATCTACATAAATAATTCCGTTACCACTGCCCTCTCCAACTATTATTCCTTTTTTAATAATGGGATATTTTGAAAATATAACCGGACCAGCAAGACGATCAGTTTCAGAGCCTAATAAGGAAAAAGCTTTATTACTGTAAATTTTCTTTAGAGTATCTGAAATATTTTTATTCTTATTGTATTTAACATTATGAAACTCTTGAAGAAATAATACATCAGGTTTATCTTCATTTACAAATTCCAAAAACCGTAAAGCTCGATCATACTCATTGCCTCCGGTGTAAGAACCAAATCCACCTAAATTAAAACTGGCTACTTTTATTGTATGGGTTGAATCAGATAAATTTTGACCCGACCATTGAACAATTTTCCCAACATTACCAATACCTGCAAGAATCATAATTGCACTAAGTAATACCTTTAACTTACCGAAGAAAAGCCAATAGATTACAAACAAAAAATTTACAACAAGTAATACAGGATAAGCTAAACCGAGAAAAGGGATTACCCAAAATATTTTGGGGCTAACATAAGGTGCAGCATATGAAAGAGCAAGGCCTAACGCCGCTATTAGGTTAAAAACAAAAACGATTCGATTAAGAATTCCCATTAATCTTGCTTACTGGCCTTGAACAATATTTCTTTCTCGGCCTTAGTAAGACTATCATAACCAGATCTATTGATTTTATCCAAAATAGAATCAATTAACTCTTGGTCTGGTTCCTCATTATAATAGGTAGTAGTTTGCTGAGACCGATATACAATTTTAATATGTTGACGCTCATCAGGCAACTGTTTTTTTGCAAAAAATCTGGTCCACACATTTTTAAATCCGTTAAACAGCGGATCTAGTGGGGTTGTGGTACTAATAAATTTGATAAAAAGATATCCGCTGATAATTCCACCAATATGGGCAATATGCCCACCAGGATTACCAACATTAATACTAATTAAATCGAGTAAAAAGAAAATTAAAGCCAACCATTTTAACTTCACAAAGCCAAAAAAGACCAGATTTACTTCATAATTAGGCAATAGGGTAGCTGCAGCAGCCATAATGGCCAATACACCAGCGCTTGCGCCAAGAGCAAAAGATTGTGAAATGGTTGAAGCAAAAACTGGGAGAGTATTATATGCTAAGATGTAAAAAAATGCACCAGCAATACCACCCCAAATAAAAACTCTTAAAGTTTTGAATTTACCGATATAATCTTCTAACAAAGTCCCCATCCAATATAGGGTCAGCATATTAAAGAGGATATGAAATAGGGTAGTATGTAAAAAGAAATGGGTAATAAGAGTCCAAGGCCTTCTTACCAAAAGAGACAAATCTGCGGGCAACATAAAATACTTAACCACATTTTCCGCAAAAATTAAATTAGAACCAGTAATAGCCCAACTAATTAACATAGCGATGTTTACTGCTAGAAAAATCCCTACTTGAATAAAGATTAATTTTCTAACAATACTATCGCCTTTACTGTAGGCTTGCTTTAAATCATTTAACAAGCTCATATTTATTAATAAAACGTATTTCTATTCTTTTTATTCCAATACTTAACCATAAAAAATCCAAATAACATACCACCAAGGTGTGCAAAATGGGCTATATTATCGGTAGGATTATTTGAGATGCCTAGATAAATCTCTAAGAGACCATACATAGCAACAAAATATTTAGCTTTTATTGGAAATGCAAAAAACAAATACAATTCTGTATTCGGAAATAACATTCCAAACGCCAATAGAACGCCAAAAACAGCTCCAGAAGCACCCACCGTTGGAATTTGATTTTTTAAATCGATCAAATTTTGATAGGCCATGGTAACATCATGGATAAGAACGTTATTTATAGCTCCTTCAGCAATTCGTCTATCCACTTCAGCAATAGCAACTGGATCTACATTGATTAACGAAGGTAATGCCCTAAAAGTTTCAATATTGGGATCCAAAATAAAACTATTTAAAGCTTCTGTAATTCTATAGATATCATAAGAATTTGCCATTAAATGCAATATCCCTCCACCTAAAGCCGTAACTAAATAAAAAATTATAAACCGTTTGCCACCCCAAACATTTTCTAATATACTGCCAAACATCCATAAACTAAACATATTAGAAAATAGATGCATAAAATCGGCATGCATAAATACATTGGTTATAAACTGCCAAGGGTAAAAATTGGGCGAACTAAAATTATATAATCCTAAAATTCTTCTCAGGTCAATGTTAAATCGATATGAGAGCGCCTCTGTAGCCAATAACATTATCGAATTAATGATAATTATATTTTTTACTACCGGAGGTAAAATCTGAAACCCGCCAAATCTAATATTATTCATCTACTCAAATTCTTTATTTAAATCAGCCGCCCCAAATTGCAAAAACACTGGTTTACGATCTGGTGTAAAAAAGGGCTCCTCACATTGTATCAAATCTTGAACCAATTGATTCATTTCTTCTTTACTTAAATCAACTCCTCCTTTTATCGAATTTTGCCTAGCCATACTTTTGCACAATAAATCTTTTGAACTTTGGCCTTCATTAAGCAAATTTCTCTTGTATTGTTCTAAAATACCCTCAATTATTTCTTTTACTTCTCCTTTTACGCTTTGAGCTGGCAAACCATTTACAATAAAGGTATTTCTGCCAAAAGGACTTATATCAAAACCCAAGAGTTTAAAATCTGGCAAAATTTCTTCTAAAATGGCAGTATCCGCTGGATTAAATTCTAACATTCTAGGAAACAATAATTGCTGAGAAGCCTCAGGTTTTTCGTTTAAATTTTTTTGATACTTTTCAAATAGAACCCTTTCATGAGCTCTTTGTTGCGCAATGATAATTAAATTTTTAGGGGTAGAAACCACTATATAAAACTTATCCCATTGCATTAATGCATCAATAGACCAATTAAGTTTCTGAGCCTCAATAATTTTATGACCCGATTGAGCAGGTTTATCTTCATTTCCAAACAAATTTGGAAGTGGATCTAATTTCTTTTCTGGAATATCAAAGAGCATTTCCCATTTTCCTACATTACGGTTTCGGGATACTTGATTAGACCCTTGATTAGCAAATGGGTTGTAAGAAGGATTGGTTTTTACTTTTGGCTCTGTTGGAAAGCTGTTTGCATTATATGAATTTTGCAAAATACCAGCAAAACCCAAATCATCTTGACCCGTTTCGGGTATATAAATTTTGCTTGCTAATGCCTTGCGGGATATAGCTTTTATCAATTGATAAAGGGGGCGTTCATCCTCAAATTTTATTTCTGTTTTTGTTGGATGAACATTTATATCAATTTTGGCTGGATCTATTTCTATAAAAATTACATAAGAAGGGAAAGTATCAGGGGCTAAAAAACCTTCATAGGCCGAGTTTACTGCATGCCCCAAATATGGATCTTTAATAAATCGATTATTTACAAAAAAATATTGATCACCTCTCGTTTTTTTAGAGATTTCGGGCAGGCCTAAAAAGACACTAATACCTGCAATACTGGTATGCTCTTCATCGTATATTAATTTTTCAGAGGAAATATTTAACAAATCACTAATTCTTTGATGATTATCTGCTCTTTTTAAATTAAAAACCTCTTGATCATTATGATATACACTAAACGCTATTTCTGGCCTTGCAAGTGCAACTCTGTGAAATTCATCATAGATATGACGAGTTTCTACGGCATTTGATTTTAAAAAATTTCTCCTTGCGGGAACATTATAAAATAAATTTTTAACGGCTATAGAAGTACCAACATGGGTTTGACAAGTTTCTTGTTTTTTTAACTCGCTACCGTCAATTTGTATAAGAATTCCTAATTCATCTTCTGAACGTCGGGTTTTCATTTCTACCTGAGCCACAGAAGCTATGGATGCCAAGGCTTCTCCTCTAAAACCAAATGATTTTATTCTAAATAAATCATCAGAATTTCTGATCTTACTTGTGGCGTGGCGTTCCCAACACATGCGAGCGTCTGTTTCTGACATGCCCTTACCATTATCAATAATTTGAATTAATGTTCTTCCCGCATCTTTTAAAATTAATTTAACCTCAGTAGCTCCTGCATCTACAGCGTTTTCTAATAACTCTTTAACAGCTGATCCAGGGCGCTGAATCACCTCTCCGGCTGCAATCTGATTAGCTATTGCATCAGGTAAAATGGATATAATATCTTTACTCATGAAAATTTCCCGCAAGGGAAAATTAATTATATAAATACCAAACGATAAATAATAGAAGGCCTAAAATAACTACAAAGCGGATTCCTGAATTCTTGTTCACATTGTATGAACGTTCGGCACTTCTATGTTTCTGAAAACTTTGTTTTATCCGCTCTTTTCTTTCTAAATGAGAAATTTCCTCATCACTTGGTTCTAAGCTGCGCTTTTCAGCTAATCTTCTTTTTATTTCATCCTTTACCGGATCATAATAAACCGGCTGATAATTGAATTTTCGATTCTTTGGAAGTTTTGCAAAGCGTGGAACTAAAAAACCAAACATACTAACAAATATAAGATTTTATTCCCGATTTGGAAACCTTTTTATCCAATTTTTCATCATGGTAAAATCAAATATTTGTTTATTTTTGGCACATCATAATTGAATATATGGCTTTCTTGAAAAAATTTTATCCGCATTTAATCTTTCTGGTCCTCTTTGCAGGAATTTCTAATATCTATTTCTTTCCCGTTAGGCAAGGAAAAGTTTTAGATCAGCACGATATTAAAATGGCTATCGGAATGGGGAAAGAAGCACAAGATTATTATGAAAAATCGGGTGAACCTACCGCTTGGACCAATTCCATGTTTGGGGGTATGCCTACTTATCAAATTAACTACCCAACCGATGGAAATAAATTTAGGTTTGTTTTTAGTACCCTTGTTTATAAAATTTATAAAGATCCAACTTCTACTTTAATCATTTTAATGATTGCACTTTATATCATGTTATTGTGTTTTAAAGTGGATTATAGAATTGCCGGTATTATTTCCATAGCCTATGGCCTAACTACTTTTAATGTTATTTCTATAGGTGCTGGTCACGCCAATAAAATGTGGGCTCTCATGTTTGCCCCTCTCCTGCCCGCAGGTTTAGAACTTTTATTTAATCGAAAATGGGCACTTGGAATTGCCGTTACCGCCTTAGGTACGGGATTAGAAATGTATGCAGGGCACCCACAAATAACCTATTATTTAGGTATTGCCCTCATTCCTTACCTCATTGTTAAAATCATTTTTGCCATTAAAGAAAATACCTTAATTGATTTCGCAAAAGCAGCTGCAATAGGTCTAGTTATTGGTATTGCTGGAGTAGCAACCAATGCAAATTCCTTATTAACTACTTATGAGTATGGTAAAGAAACCACTCGAGGTGAATCTGAATTAGTAAAACTTGCACCTGCTGACCAAGGAGAAGCAGGCGGATTACCTTATGATTATGCCTTCTCATGGAGTAATGGTTTTTTCGAACCTCTTACTCTTTGGGTACCCAATTTTTATGGTGGCGGCGCTAATTCTTCATTTGATTTCAATAAATTGGAATCGTATAAAATGTTAAAATCTTCTCAAGGAGCAAAAGAAGCCGAAAAAATTGTAGCAGCCTATTTATATTGGGGCGACCAGCCATTTACTGCCGGCGCTTATTATTTTGGTGTAATCTTTATGTTCTTATTTGTTCTAGGAATATTCATTTTACCAAACTCAGGCATTAAATGGTGGTTAATATCAGCAACGGTTTTAACCATTTTATTAAGTATGGGAAAAAATTTCTCCATCTTATCCGATTTGTTTTTCTATTATTTTCCTATGTATAACAAATTCAGAACAGTAACGATGTTTATGGGTATTGCTCAAATATTAATTGCTGTAATGAGTGCACTAACTTTAAAGGAATTAATAACCCGAATCAATTCTCAGGAAATTATAAAGAAATTATTCCTTTCATTTTATATCAGTGGAGGTTTATTACTTTTATTAGCTATTGCCGGACCTATTTTCTTCTCTTTTTCTGGCGCTAATGATGCTGAAGTATTTGGCACAAACACCACATTTATCGATGCTTTTGTATCAGACCGAAAATCAATTATGAGAATGGATGCTTTTCGCTCATTATTTTTTGTGGCAGCGGCATTTGGTATTTTATGGGCTATTTTAAAAGATAAATTCAAAGCAAAATTTGCGATCCCAGTTTTAGGTTTATTAATGTTTACTGATATTATTTTAGTTGACACTCGTTATATTACTCATGATAGTTTTAAGCCTAAAAAGAATGTTGACGCTAACTTTACCCCAAGTAATGCCGATTTAGAAATTCTAAAAGATACTGACCCCAATTATAGAGTATTAAATTTATCATCAAATATTTTTAATGATGCCACTACCTCCTATTTCCATAAATCAATTGGAGGTTATCATGGTGCAAAATTAAAACGTTATCAGCAATTAACTGAGAATGTTTTATTCTCAGAAATACAGGTATTACAAAGTTCCTTCTCAATGGGTTCAATGGATAGTATTACTGCGAATTTTGCAAAACTTAAAGCCATTAATATGTTAAACACCAAGTATTTTATTGTACCTGGTCAAAATAATGTAAGTTTCCCAATAAGAAACCCTTATGCTTTAGGAAATGCTTGGTTTATAAGTAATCCGGTTATTGTAGAAGATGCGGACGCAGAACTTGGAAATATTAGAAATGCTGATTTTAATCCCGCTCAAACTGCATTTATTAATAAAAAATATGCTGATTTTGTTAATAATTTTAAACCAGGAATAGACTCAAGCGCAAGCATTCGTTTAAAATCATATAAACCTAATGAGCTAATTTACGAATCACAATCCAGTATTGAACAAATTGCAATTTTTTCTGAAATCTATTATCCATACGGCTGGAATGTAACCATTGACGGACAAAGCGTTGAGAGTTTTAGAGCGAATTTTGTTCTAAGAGCCTTAAGAGTGCCTGCAGGTAAACATGAAATTATTTTCAAGTTTTTACCTGAAAGTGTTGTTAAAGGTGAAAAAATATCTAGTATAAGTTCAGTAGCATTATTATTAATTGCAGCTGTGGCTTTAGGTTTTGGATTATTTCAAGAATTTAAAAATAAAGAAGAAAAATAGTGTTTCTTAAGCCTGGAGATACTATTGGAATTGCAGCTCCTGCTCGAAAAATTTCAAAGCAAGAGCTGCAAAAGTCCATTGAAATCATTGAAGAAAATGGGTATAAAGTTTTTCTAAGCCCTAACTTATTTAATCAAAATAATCAATTTTCTGGAACTGATTTAGAGCGAGCGAGCGATTTTAATTTGTTATTAAATAATCCTGAGGTAAAAGCCATTCTTTGTGCCCGAGGTGGCTATGGATCTTTACGAATTATTGATTTAATTGATTGGAATTTATTTAATAATAATCCAAAAATAATTGCTGGCTTTAGTGATATAACTGTTCTCCACTCTCATATTAATTTGGCTCTAAACCAACAGAGCTTACACTCTACCATGCCTATTAATATGGCAAAAACAGACAATCCATTTCAAGAAATTAATAATAAAAGTTTTTTTAATGCCCTTGCGGGAAAAAAAATTTCTTATACCTTAGAAAATTCAAATTTAAATACGAGTGCTTTTATTGAGGGAAAATTAATTGGTGGAAATTTGTCAGTTTTATACTCAATTATGGGTTCTAAATCATTTGAAATAAATGAGGATGTAATTCTTTTTATAGAAGATTTAGATGAATATTTATATCATATAGATCGAATGATGATGGGCTTAAGCAGGATGAAAGGTGCTGAAAATATAAAAGCTATTTTAGTAGGCTCATTTACGGAAATGAAGGATAATACTATTCCTTTTGGTAAAAGCGCAAATGAAATTATTGCTGAGCACGCTCAACGACTTAAAATTCCAATAATATTTAATTTTCCCGCTGGCCATGATCAATTAAATCAGGCTTTCTTTCTAGGAAAAAAAGCCCGAATTAATGATTTAGTTTTTGAACAGAATTATTAATTAAGAAATTCGAGAACCATTTGGAACTTCATCGGGCGGACAAATAAAAGATAATTTTCCATCACCAGAATCAGCCATTAGTATCATACCTTGAGATTCAATACCTTTTAATTTACGCGGAGCAAGATTAATTAACACGCTTACTCTTTGTCCTATAATATTTTCGGGCTCGAAACAATGTGCAATTCCACTTACAATAGTTCTGGATTCCAAACCAATATTAATGTTTAATTTTAATAATTTATCTGTTTTGGGAACACGTTCAGCAGCTTCAATAGTGCCCACTCTAATATCAATTTTTGCAAAGTCATCATAAACAATTTCTGCTAATGATGGTGCAATTGCTGGAGCTGAAATAGCAGCATTATTTTGATTTCCTTTTGACTGAGTTAATTTATCTAATTGTATTTGAATTTCTGAATCTTCAATATTTTTAAATAAATGTTTAGCTTCATTAATTTTATGTCCTACGGAAAAAATATCTCTTCCAAAATTATCAAAACTTAGATCGCTTTGCTTTAAGTTCAATAATTCAATAATGCTATTTGCAGTATTTGGCAAAAACACTTGTGAAGCAACAGCAATGCAATGACAGATAACTAATGATTGTCTTAAAATAGTTTGTGTATAATCAGGATTTTCTTTTACTAATTTCCATGGTTCAGTTTCAGCTAAAAACTTATTTCCTAACCTGCAAATATTCATCATTTCTTGCTGGGCATCGCGGAATTTGAACTCAGTTAGAAGTCTATCCATTTCAGCAAAATGCCCATTAATATCCCGCAAGGTATTATTAAATAAATCAGAAAATTTATTACTTAATTCTGAATTTGTTAATTGAATTTCGGGAACAATTCCTTGATAATATTTATGGGTTAAAACGACAACTCTATTAACAAAATTCCCAAGTATAGCAACAAGTTCGCTATTGATTCGAGTTTGGAAATCCTTCCAACTAAAATCACTATCTTTAGTTTCTGGAGCTATGGAAGTTAATACATACCTTAACTCATCTTGTTTATTTGGAAAGTCATTCAAATACTCATGTAACCAAACAGCCCAATTTCTTGAAGTGGAAATTTTTTCTCCTTCTAAATTCAAAAATTCGTTTGCTGGAACATTCCAAGGAAGTACGTAAGATCCATGTTCCATCAAAATCATTGGAAAAATAAGAGCATGGAAAACAATATTATCTTTTCCGATAAAATGAACCAATTTGCTATCGTCCGATTTCCAATATTTTTCCCATTCATCGGGTTTACCTATTTGCTCAAAATATTCGCGTGTGGCTGAAATATAACCTATAGGGGCATCAAACCATACATATAAAACTTTATTCTCAGCACCAGGAATGGGAACTTTAACCCCCCAATCTAAATCGCGAGTCATGGATCTAGGTTTTAAGCCTTCGTTTAACCATGAGTTAACTTGTCCCTTAATATTTGATTTCCATTGATCTAATCGAGGAATATATTCTTTAAACTCAGGTGAATTTTGAATATGATCCATAGGCAAAAACCAATGTTTAGTTTTCTTTAAAACCGGTTTTTCACCGCTCAAAGCCGAGTGAGGATGAATTAACTCTTGTGGACTTAAAGAAGTTCCGCAGCGCTCACACTGATCACCATAAGCTCTATCATTGGCGCACTTAGGGCAGGTTCCAATAATATATCGATCGGCTAAAAAACTATTGGCTTTTTCATCAAAATATTGTTCAGTTTCTATTTCTTGAAAAACACCCTTATCATATAAATACTTAAAAAAATCCGCAGAGGTTTTGTGATGAATTGGAGCAGAAGTCCGACCATAATGAGAGAATTCAATACCAAATTCTTTAAATGTTTTAGACATTAAATTATGGTATTTATCTACGATTTCTTTTGGAGATACCCCTTCATTTCTGGCTTTAATGGTGATGGCCATTCCGTGTTCATCACTTCCACAAATAAATACTACATCTTTATTTTTAGCTTTTAAGAAACGAACATAAATATCAGCGGGCAAATAACATCCCGCAAGGTGACCAATATGAACAGGCCCATTAGCATAAGGCAGGGCTGCTGTGACTAAAAAACGCTCAGACATAGATTACAAAAGTACAAAAACTAAAATCGATATAGGATGTTTAAAAATAGCAGAATTTAAAAAAATATTATATTTGCATTAATTGGCGCCGTAGTTCAACGGATAGAATAGATGTTTCCTAAACATTTGATGTGGGTTCGATTCCCGCCGGGGCCACAAAAAAAATAAAAAGTAATCTAAGTAAGATTGCTTTTTTTGTTTCAAACCAGAGTATTGTTTTTAATAATAAAATCCTGTTTTATACCTTTTAGGATATTTTGCCCCCGGTCCTGGGCCTGTTTCTCCTGCAATCAATTTAGAATTAAAAGAGAAAATAAAGAATAAACAAAAAAATAATTTTGTTAGAAATGATTTGGTAAAAATTAACTTCATAAGGATTTATATAAAATAAAGATAGAGAAAAATATAAATCCAAAAAACAAAAATAATGTGGTCTCGCCGGGAATCGAACCTGGATCTAGAGTTCCGGAGACTCTCGTACTATCCATTGTACTACGAAACCATTAATATAGCTTACAAAAGTAAAGAAAAGCCTGCTTAAGCGAAAATTTTGTTTTTATAAAATTAAAAATTCTATATTAGTCCTCATCTATTATGAAAGAAATTAAAAGTCCTTCACAAAAATTGCTTGAATTCCTCCACGAAAGATTTGATTTAAGTCTGGATACCGAAGACTATAATAAAACTATTGAAAGTATAAAAGCAGGTGTACCCTTTAGAGGAACCAATTTATGGGTATTAATATTTGCGATTTTTGTGGCTTCCATAGGTTTAAATACTAATTCAACTGCAGTTATTATTGGAGCCATGTTAATTTCCCCTTTAATGGGCCCAATTATGGGAGTTGGTTTAGGATTAGGAATTTATGATTTTAATTTAGTAAAAAAAGCTTTATACAATCTGGCTATTGCTACTGCTATAGCTATGTTTACTTCATTTATTTACTTTTATATTTCACCTATTTCAGACGCACAATCAGAAATATTAGCGCGAACACGTCCGAGTTTATATGATGTATTAATAGCATTATTTGGTGGCCTTGCGGGAATTGTAGCCTCAACGAGAAAAGAAAAAGGAAATGTAATACCAGGTGTTGCAATTGCAACCGCTTTGATGCCTCCTTTATGCACAGCAGGATATGGATTAGCCACAGGTCAATGGAATTTCTTTGCAGGAGCTTTTTATTTATACCTAATCAATTGTGTTTTTATCTGTTTAGCTACTTTATTAATAGTTAGGTATCTAAAATATCCTCATTTTTCTTTTGTTGATGAAAAAACAGAAAAAAGAATCCAAAGAATCATTAGTATAATTTTACTTGGAATGTTAATCCCTAGCACTTGGTTAGCATTTAACTTAGTAATGGAAAACCGTTTTGAGAATGCTGCAAATAAATTCATAGAAGAATTTATTGAAACTGAATCTACTTTGGTTATTGAAAAAACCATAAATTATAAATCAGATTCAAGTTTAATTGAACTAACCCTGTTAGGAGACCCTATAGATGAGTATAAAGAAATGGATATCATTAAACAAGCACAGGTTTTTATAGGTTTTCCAACAAAAATTAAATTAAAGCAAGATGCTATATTAAACCCATTAAAATTAGGAAAATCAGAAATTAGTAGAGAATCATTACAAGAAGCTTTAATTCAAAAAGAAAATGAATTAAGAAGCCTAAAATATAGCGAGGATAGTTTAAAGACTATAGTCAACTTATATTATCCGGAAATGTTAAAACATGAAAGTATCATTCAAGAAATACAGGCACAAATGCCTGAAATAATTGAAATGGAGTTCGGAAATATTAACAAATTAACCAAAGAAGGTCAAATAATAATTAATCCACGACTTAGCCTATTCTCAAATAGACCTATTAATTCAGAACAAAAAGAGCGACTAATCAAATGGCTGAAAATAAGATTACAAATTGATGAAATGGATATTGAATTTAAAATTAAATCTTAACTTAATAATTTATTAATAATTAAATCATTTGACATCAGGATTTTGCCTGATGTTTAATAAGTTTATACTTGGCTGCTTACTAGTTTTTTTAGCATCAATTGGCTACTCCCAAAGTGATTCAATTAGTTTTTATAATTCAAAATTAAAAGAAGCAGAAAAACATTTACATAAAAATAATGATAGTGCCTTTTACCTTTCTAAACAAATTCTTCAATTTGCTATAGAGAAAAATGATAAAAAACTGGAAGCGGAGGCTTCAAAAATAATAGGAGAAAGTTTGTTTGAATTGGGGAATTTCTTACAATCAATTGAATTTTTAATCGAATCTTTAACTTATTATCAAGGTTTAAATGAAGAAAAAAAATTAGCAGAGATTTATTCATTATTAGGAAAGGTTTACTACTATACCAATAATCAAGATAAAATAATCAATCATTTTCAAAAGTCTTTAACCATTTATAAAAATCTAAATGATGCTAAAGGTATTGCTCAAACATATTCTTATATAGGTCATTATTACGAGAAAAAAAATGAATATGACAAAGCATTAGATTTTCAAAATAAAGCATTAAAAATATTTGAACTAATAGAAGATACAACTGGGATTGCTTTGGTTTATGAAAATTTAGGAAGTATTTATGAAGATCAAGAAAATTATACACTAGCAAAAGAAAATTTTGTTAAAGCTTTTAGAGTTTATTCTAAATTAAATGACGATTATCAATTAGTCAATATATTAAATAATATAGGTGATTTCTACAGGAAAACTAATAATTACGATAGTGCATTATATTTTACTCAAAAAGCTTTGTCCTTAGCAAAAGAGAATAAACTGAATTATCTTTCAAAATCAGCATATCATGATATTGCAAAAACATATATTTTAAGAAGTAAAGGATTAGACGCCTATATTTATATGGATTCTGCCTATAGATTATTAGAAAAAATAAAAGACACTGAATACTCTAACCGTTCAAACATATTAAATGAAATTTCAAAAATTTCGGGACTAAAACAAGAAATAGAAATAAAGCAACAAGAAATTCAATTATTGAGTGAAAAAGAGAAAAATAAATCGCTAAAAATTAACATTCTCCTTGTCTTAAGTCTATGGTTATTGCTCACCATTTATCTGATTTATAGAATACAACAAAATAAAATTAAAAAAGGCAAACAAAATTTAGATGAACAAAAATCTTTATTTGAAACAGAACAGAAACTGATAAAACTTGAATTAGAACGAACAAAAATTACTCAACTTAATTTAAAATCTGAACTTGAAAACAAAGAATTAAAAGAAAAATTTTTGAATGAACAATTGGCTAATAAAAATAGGGAAATTCAAAATCATGCCCTGAATATGGTTAAAAAAAATCAATTAATTCAAGAGCTAAGGTCAGCCATTATTAACATAAAAAAATCTGGAATAAACAATTTAACCGAACTTGAAGACTTACTAAGTACATTTTCAGAAAGTGAAAAAGACTGGACTGAATTTCAGAAATCATTTGAAAAAATTCATCAAAACTTTATAAAAATCCTTTTAGATAAATTCCCAGAACTCAGCCCCTCTGAAATTAGAGTTTGTTCTTTAATTAAATTAAATCTTGATTCAAGGGAAATATCAAGAATGTTAAATATTTCTCCGGAAAGCTATAAAACCATTCGATATAGGATAAGAAAAAAGTTCAAATTGGAAAATGAAGTCAACTTAAACAAATTCATCATGGACCTAACGTAACAAGTTAGGTTATCTTTTCATTAATTATTAAATCATTCAATTTCAATAAATTAAATTAAAACTATTCTGATTTTGTTCACCATTTGTTCACCCAATTTGACTCATTGATTCACAAAATGACACCCCCTAAAATAATCTCTTAACAAAGAGAGCCTAGACTTGAAGTAAATTATTTGGAACGATGAATAAAATATTTTTATGTGTCTTTTTATGGCTTTTAGCTTTAAATGGCATTGCTCAAACTCGAATTAATGGAAGAGTTGTAGATTCCCTTAATTCAAATGGGTTACCTGGAGCTACTGTAGTTTTAACTGGAACTAGGGTTGGTACTTTCACAGACCTAAATGGTAATTTTTCGCTATACATTAGTGAACCTTCTGAAACTATTAACTTAACTATTAATTATATAGGATATAATACTAAAAGTATTTCTATTAAAAGTTCAGAAAACAAAAACCATGTTATTTTTTTGAGTGAGACAGTAGAAACTATGGATGAGGTTATTGTTAATGGAAATGCACAAGGTCAAGCTCAGGCGTTAAACCAACAAAAATCTGCTGATAATGTAATAAATGTGGTTTCATCTGATCAAATCGGAAGATTTCCAGATCCTAACGCAGCAGAAGCCCTTCAGCGAGTTCCAGGAGTAAATATTGAGAGAGACCAAGGAGAAGGCCGCTATGTTTTAGTTAGAGGATTAGCACCTCAATTTACCAATATTAGCATTAATGGTGAACAAATACCATCACCAGAAGCAGATGTGAGGTTTGTTGCTTTAGACGCTATTCCTAGTGATCAATTAGCCTCAATGGAAATAAGCAAAACTTTAACACCAGATATGGATGGAGACGCAATTGGAGGCTCGGTTAATTTAATAACTAGAACTGCGCAATCATCAAAAACAGAATTAAAAGCATCAGCTCTATGGGGTTATAATAACCTAATGGTACGAAATAATTTACAAGGTTCCTTTCAGATAGGAAAAAGATTTTTAAAAAACGAAAAGTTAGGTATTCTTCTAAACGCATCTTATTACTCTAATGAATTAGGCTCTGATAATTGGGAAAGAGACACTCGAGGAAATTTGAAAGATGTTGCAGAACATAGGCTTGAGTTAAGAGATTATGAATTAACTAGAACTCGATTAGGTTTGAGTTCAACCATTGATTATAAATTTAACCAAAATCATTCTGTTTATTTTAGAACCTTATATAGCAGATTTACTGATAGAGAATGGAGAAGAAGAATAGTTTTTTTACCAGCAGATGATGAAATTGAAAGACTTACTAAAGATAGATTCGAGAGTCAAAGCATTTTAAATTTTAATTTAGGAACTAAACATAATTTTGGCAAAGTAAAATTGGACTTAGAAGCTTCATATTCACTTGCAGAGCAAAATACTCCATATGATAATGAAGTTGTTTTTGTGGCCTCAGGAATTAGCCAACAATTAAATTTTAATAATAACAAATTTCCGACCTTTAGTACTTCTGAAAATTATTTGGAAAGTGGTTTATATGATTTTAATGAATTTGTTAATGGAAATACAAAAGCAACTGACCAAAATATTACATCAAAATTCAATTTAATTATCCCATATAGTGCAAACGGTTATATTAAAACTGGGGCAAAAATTAGGTTAAAAACTAAATCTTATAACATTAATGAAAATGTTTATGAAGAAATAGCTGGTGTTCCAAATTTAAGTCGTTTTGCAGGTGGTTTGAATGATGAAAATTTCTTGAACAATAATTACACTTTAGGATTAAGTCCAAATTTAAATCTATTTATTCCTTATTTTAATTCTAATCCCTCACAATTTGAATTAGATATTGAAGAGAAATTAGTTAAAGAAGCCGTTGAAGCTTATGAAGCAACTGAAAATGTTTATGCAGGATATTTAATGGCTAGGCATCAATTTAAAAAATTGATGATATTGGGTGGCGTAAGATATGAGTTCACCCAAGTAAATTATAAATCAAAAGATGTTATTTTTAATTCGAATGGCGATTTACAAGAAATAAGACCTATTGAAGGCAGTAATAATTATGGATATTTCTTACCTCAAATCCAGGCTAAATATGAGTTAAAAAATAATTCCCAATTGAGATTTGGTGCAACTTACTCTTATGCAAGACCGAATTTTAGTCAAATAATTCCAGCACAAGAAGCCAATTTAGAAGACCAAGTTGCAGTTATAGGAAATGCTGAATTAACCCCAGTATCTGCTCGAAATTTAGACTTAATGTATGAGAAATATTTCTCAAATGTTGGAATTCTTCAAGGTGGAATTTTTTACAAAAATTTAACCGATTTTATTTACACAAGAAGATTTACTGGGAATTATCCATTAAATTCTACTAACCCTATCGCTTCCAATTTATTAATTATTCAAGAACAGAATGGGCAATCAGCTAATTTATTAGGTTTTGAAATTGCATTACAAAGAAAACTTACAAAATTACCAAGCTTTCTAAAGTACTTGCAAGTTTATGCAAATTATACTTATACATACTCTAATGCAAAATTCCAAAGATCTGATGCTCCTGAATTAGAAAATATTAAGTTACCCGGACAAACCACCCATTTAGGAAACTTATCTTTAGCTTATGAAAAAGGCAGGTTCTCCGCCAGAATTTCTGCCAACTTTAACGGAACTTATTTAACAGAAATTGGGGCTAGTAAAGATGATGATATTTACGTTAATAGAAGAATTCAATTAGACGCAAGTGTATCTTATGTTGTTAGCAAAAACTGGAGGGTTTTTGGCGAATTTTTAAACTTAACTAATCAGCCATTCGAAACCTATTCTGGTAATTCAAATAATTTTACCCAACGCGAATTTTATTCATGGTGGTCAAGAATTGGAATTAAATTAGACCTTAACAAATAAAAATAAAACAATGAAAATTAATAAAATTATATACTTAGGACTTATCCCATTCACTTTTTTGGCTTGTGATAAAATGAATGAAGATCGAATTGACCCTTTACAACCTGAAAATTTTCCAATTCAGATCATTCTATCTGATGAAGGTGATGGCGACATGGAATTTAATGATAAAATTGGAGTTAAATTAGAACTTTTAAAAACTGTTGACCCTAAAAGAGAAAATTTAGAAGGTATTGATGTGTTTATGCCTGCCAATACCCTTGTTAATTTCAAAATATATGATTTAAACGGGGCTTCAAATTTAAGCGATTATATCAAAGGCATTAATGCCTTTTATGAAATTGACGACTGTCAAAGCTCTGAGGATTTAGGTATAGATTTAAATGTTCAATTTGATGCCTCTACTGGCTTAGGTTCGGTTATTTTCCCGCAAGGACAAAATGAAATTGAAATTGAAATTGAATTAGATGAAAATTTATTTGATGATCAAATTCAGAACACTAATGATAGAGGTTTTAAATTTAAAATCGAATCTATTGCAAGCCCAGCAAAGGTTGTTGCCAATACCGATATGGAATTTGAATACCTGGTATTAGACGATGATGTAATTTTTGGCTCTTGGGAGTTAGATTTAAATAATAACACTGAATGGACTGCCTTTAAAGCTTTTTTCTCGCAATTGAATGAAGAAATAGCTGATTTAAATCCAAATGATGTAAACAAAATTGAATTAGAGTTTTCTTATTCTGGAATTGAAATTAAAATTGAATTGGTGGATACAGAAGAAGATGAGTGTGACCCCGGACAATTAGTTAATAAAGAAATTGAAATTGAAGCCGATTGGGATTCAGACCTTGAAGATTTATTCGAAAACTTGGATGGTGAAATGGAGTTTGAAGGCTCTGTTGAGGAAGATAATGGTAATGAAACACCATTTAAATTAGTTATTGCTTATGAAATTATAAATAACCAAGTAAAACTAGTATTAAATGGAGAATTTAAAGACGATTTAATAGAACAAACCATCAATCCAAGTAAATAATGAAAATAGTTAATATAGTTTTAATAATTTCTTTATTATCTGCATGTTCTAATACTTCGCAAAATAATAATATTATTACACCAGATTATATCACAGAAAAAACCGAAAATGATACCGATGATCCAGCTATTTGGTATAATAAAAATAATCCTGAAAAATCTTTAATAGTAGGAACTGATAAGGATATAAATGGGGCTATTTATGTTTATGATTTAAAAGGTAAAATTGTTAATAAATCAAAACCTTTAAAAAGACCAAATAATGTAGATATTGGTTATAATCTGTTCTTAAATGGCAAATCTACTGACTTTTGTGTTGTGGCCGAAAGATTTACCCACAAACTTAGATTTTTTTCTTTACCGGAACTTAAAGAAATTGATAATGGTGGATTAGAAATTTTTGTTAATGAAAATGGGGCTGAATACAGAGATTTAATGGGTGTTTCAGTTTATCAAGAACCATATGAAAATGGGAAAACTTACATAATTGCTGGGCGAAAAAATGGACCTACTGATGGCACCTATTTATGGCAGTATGAACTACTATTAATTGAAAACAAAATAAGCCTAAAATTAGTTAGAAAATTTGGAAATTTTTCAGGCCAAAAAGAAATTGAAGCCATTGCTGTTGATGCTGAATTAGCATATATTTATTATTCTGACGAATCAAAAGGGATAAGAAAATATTATGCAAATCCAGATAGTGGAAATATTGAATTAAAAACTTTTGGGTTAGATAATTTCACTCAAGATAGAGAAGGGATCTCTATATATAAAACAGGACCTAAATCAGGTTATATAATCATAAGTGATCAACAAGAAAACAGATTTAACATTTATGATAGAAATCCGGAAAATCATGATCATAAATTAATTACTTCTATTTATTTAAGTACTAATGAAAGTGATGGTTCTGACTGCATTTCTTCAAATCTTGGTTCAGAATTTCCAAATGGAATTTTTGTTGCAATGTCTGACGATAAAACTTTCCAAATTTATGATTGGAGAAAATTTAATTTAAAATAAAATTTTAGGGGGAAAATAATCCCCCTAAATCTTATTTGGATTCATAATAACGATCAATATAATTTGCTCTTATTTTACCATCTTCTTCAAATACAAAATCATTAATAATTTCATTATTATTGGTACTACTTAAATTAGGGGCAGAAAAAGAAAATATCCTCAAGCCCATATTTATACCATTTAAAGCATTATAAAAATTAACTTCATCATCAAGTCCAAAAACCATTTCCTTTTGCTCGTTAACATCAGCAGGAATTCCAGTAAATAAATAACTCTTAGTTTGCTCCCCTATTTTAAAGTATGAAATTTCATAAAAATTTGCAGCAGGGTCTGCAGCAAAACCCCAATAGGTACCATCTGAAGTTACTGAAAAAGGGGTAAAAAAGTTTTTATCATCTATTGAAATGGGAGTCCATGTTTTTCCACCATCAATTGATTTAGAATAACCATCTCCATAAGTAAAATTAAATCCGCCAAAACCGATTGCATGTAAGGTATTCCCATGTTTTTTAATTCGGTAAATGGTGATATTTGAGGCATTTTTTATGTTTCCAAAAACATTTCTAATAGTATCCCAAGTATTCCCTTGATCTGAGCTAACATAAACTTTATTCAAAGCTCCACAAACCCAGTTTCCTTCTGCACTTATTTGTAAAGAATAAATAATTTCGGGGAAATTAAATCGTTTATTTAAAGTCTTTTGAGATGTATTATAAATATATAATCCATCATTTAAAGATAATAATACATTTCCTCCTGCCAATTTATATCCTGATAATAATAAAGTATTTCTGTGCTCAAAAAGTTTCTCGCCAATCACCTCATTATTTAAATTACTAATTACAATAGTCCTGCTAGCCTTTGCTCCTTCAAAAAATCCATTAAAAATAATTTTATCAGAGGCAATAGCGAAGGCTTTCATTTCTCCTAAAGAAGCTTCCTTTATCATAAATAAACTATTATTAACTATTTTAGCTAATGCTATTTGGCCATTTACAAAAAATGATAAATAAACATTTCCGCTATTATCAATATCATAATGAGGTTCACCATTAATATTAGCTAAATTACTAAATAATATTTTTTCACTATTTTTATTAATAAAATTAAATTTCACAAAACCCTTTGGACCACCGATTATTATATTTGATGATCTACCACTGTATAATAAAATTCTTTGTGCAATACTCCCCTTTATATCTGAGATATTTCCAATATTGGTTAAACCTGAATCTCTAGTATTAGTTTCTGGATTAAAAAATAAATAATGATCATAATCTTGAGAAAATAAAAGCACACCACCTTCTTTTAATCCTATTGCATGAATGGCATCAAACCCTTGCGGGATATTAAACTCCTTGAAATTAATATTATTACTTTGAGTATAAAATGCACTAATAATTTTTCCGCCTGATTGACCAAATGAATAGGCATAAGCTTTTGCATCTTTGGTTTGAAAACGTGAATCAGGATGAGTAACATTAATTAACTGATTTGATTTAATATCCCATCCAAAACCATCGCCATTAAATGAGATATAACCATTATTATCAATACTATTAATCCCGCTAAAAGAAGCCGCTCTAAAACTAAAATCCTCTCCTAAAGTTTTATAAGTATTTCCTCCATCATCGCTGTAAATTGAATTATACTCAGGTCCTTTAGTAGCAATTAATATATATTTACTATCCTCACTAATAAAAATACCATATAAATCGACATGAAATACCTGATCTACTAACATCTCTAAATTGTAAGAAATAGGTTTTACATCTTGCTTTGGATCTTCATCCTTTTTACAAGAAAAAAAGAGAAAAATGATTGAAAAAAAGAAAATTAACTTTTTCATAAAATATTTTTATTTCAAGCAAAAATATTGAGGAATAAATCCAGAATAAATAGGACAAGTGCCCTATTACACTTTAGTATGATTTTAAAGAATTTGCATCAGGTTTTACATGATATTCATTTACCTTTAATCACAAAAAAAGTATATAAACCAAAATTACCAAAATGAAAAAATTATTAGTTAGCTTATTATTAGCGGTAGGATTTATTTCTTTATCCTCATTTACCACCGAAAAACCAAAAGGAGATCCATTTTATTATGAAATTATCTCCACACCCGACAAATCCATTGATTTAGTTTATGGATTTTACCACACTCAAATAAGTTTTGTTGATAAACCCAATGGTCAAGGTTATACAACCGTAAGATCTGCAATAATTAACAATTCTAAATCTCCATTTGCCTGGGAGGATTATAAAGTTTATATTCTTTTGAAGGATGGGGACTTATTTAGAAACTATACAACCACTGCATCTTCTGGGGAATATGACTGTACTTATGATGTTAAAACAGACGAAACCCACATCCAATATTTATGTTTTCAGAAAAAGTTTAGTGCATCTGATATTCAATCCGTCTATGTTAGCTTTTTAGATAATAAATTTTTTAAATTAGCTTACCAAGCCGAATAAATAAATTAAAGCACCTTAAATTAGAATTAAGGTGCTTTAATTTTTAATTAATTTCTTACTATGAATTAGACCAGAATTTTCGATTATATTAACTAAATAAATTCCTGAATTTAATTCAGAAATGTCCATTTCATTATTCATTTTATTATCAAACTTCTTTGAAATAATTAAGCGGCCATTCAAATCGTAAATTTCAATTAAAGCTAAATTAGTCCCCTCAATAAATGTAATTTTATCCTTTGAAGGATTTGGATAAAAACCATTAACTATTTCAAAAGGGTTATCTTTCATTAAGAATAAGTTAACTTTTTCATATCTATATCTAGAACGAGGAATATAAATATTATAGGTGAAATCAAAATCAGAAATTAATTTTTCTGTGAGTTCCCCGTTTTTATAACTATAATCAATTTTAGAATCTGGCTGCCAAATTGAATCCATTGTGTTGTAATATGAGAATTCATCTATAAATAATTCATTATCAAAATTGTAAAATGATCTTCTCATAACCTGTGAAACAATTTGTTCATTAGAATCTAAACTATTAATATAAATTAGCTTCTCATAATTATTATTATGTTTATAAACGGTTTGATACCTCATTTTTAATTCCGATGAGTTAGTATTTCTTATAAAAGTAGTATGGCTATCCAAATCTCCATTTAAATTATATTTCTTTATTTCAACCAGCTCTAAATAAAAGTCTTGATTATTATTATCCCAAGCATATCTTTCTAATCTTAAATCATTTTTAAAAGCACTATCGTAAAATACCTTCAATATTGTAGTAATTCTAAAAACTCCATCATAGAAGGTCCAATTAGATTTGTTAATAATAAAACTATCTCTATTAATATCATCTTCTACTCTGTTTGTTAATTTAAATTCATTAGTATTATTATTCCAATAATACGAGTTAGAGAGTATTCTTTGTCCAAAGCCATTATACCAAAAATAAAATTTATTAGAATTGTTAAATTTCGCTTCTGTTTCATTATATAAATAAGTTAAAAGACTATCGGTCTGTCCTTGAGAATTATTGAAGGTTTCAGTTTTTCCAAAAACCCTCCAATTTCCCGAATAATTAAGCTCACTTAATTCAATAATTTTAGATTGGGAATAAACAAATGGATTAAATAAAAGACAAAATAAAGCATTAAGTAGTAGTATTTTCATGTTTTTCTTAAATTAATAATATAAAATTAGAAAATATTTGTTTATAAAACAAGAAAAAAATAATTCCTGTTTAAATATTTATCGAATCTTTTATCCTTAGCTAATTAAGCCAATTCTAATTCTTTAAAACTGATAATCAAGAAAAGCAGCTGATCATCTATTTAATTAATTTATAAACCTCTTCTTGAATTCGAGTCCGAATATTTAAATCAGATATTTTTTTATTGGCTGCATCTGGATGAACCCTATTCGATAAAAACACTATGATTAAATCATTTTCGGGATCAGCCCAAAAGATGGTTCCCGTAAATCCACTATGGCCAAATACAGCAGCAGGTGCTGAAGCTGCTGCAGGGCTATCTTTCCCAGGTCTGGTTTCTGGCTTATCAAAACCTAAACCTCTTCTGCAATCTTCGAATTGTTTAGAAGTAAATAAATCTACTGTTTCCTTTTTAAAATAGGTAATTCCAGCATATTCCCCGCCATTTAATAACATTTGAGAAATGACTGCAATATCATTTGAATTAGAAAATAAACCAGCATTACCAGCAACTCCTCCAAACATGGCACAACCAGGATCGTGAACAAATCCTTTAAGCTCTTGTTTTCTAAATAAAGTATCTATTTCAGTTGGAACTATACGGCTGCTATCGAATTTCCCAATTGGTTTATATCCCATAGTGCTTAAATCTAAGGGCTCGTAAAAATACTTTTCTACATATTGATCTAATTTTTTACCGCTTACTTTTTCAACTATCCTCTCTAGAATATAAAAACTTAAGTCGCTATAAACATAATTCCCAACCTTTCCCATCGGTGAACTTTTGATTTTAGCCCACATAGAATCTTTATAATTTTCATTTAACCAAAGAGAATCCGCTAATTGAATAGTAAAATCACCTTCTTTAGTTTTCCTTAACCAAATTAACTTTTGATCTTCACTTAATAAATCCGTATAAAAAGGAATCCAACTAATTAAACCACCTGTATGGGTTAATAATTGCCTAACTGTAATATTTGCTTTATTGGTTTTTCTAAAATCTTTTAAATAATAACTTATTTTTTTATCTAAATTAATTTTCCCTCTCTCATATAATTTCATTACAGCCAAAGTAGTTGACATGGTTTTTGTAATTGAAGCTATATCATAAATATCGGAATTTTTTACTGCTTGTTTTTTATCATATCTATGGTAACCAAAAGACTTTTGATAAATCACCATATTATTTTTTACCACTAATAACTGAGCTCCCGGAAAAGCTTTTGCATCTATTCCATCATTTACAATCTTGTCCAAACTTTCCCAACTCGCGCTTCGCCAACCTAAATCTTCAGGCATCCCATATTTTAACTTATTGTTTGAATTAGTTATTACTCCTGTTCCTAGAGGAAATTCTTCATTAACATTAACACTTAATTTTCCTTTAGCTCCTATTGCACCAACCATTACTTGAGCCGCTTTAATTTGATTGATTTCATCATCCTGATATCCAACAACAATAGTTTCTATATTTTTAAAAAAATTCAAATTATAAGGAACACCAAAACTAACCAAGGCTAATTTCTTCTTCGCGCTTAATTGATTAATAAAATTAATTTGAGGTTCTGTTAAACCATAGGATTTATTAAATAATCTATTAGTATTATGAAGACTTACTATAATCAAATCATAATCATTTTTAATAATTTTATTATACAAACTATCAAATTCACTTAGGGGTCTATTCTTTGAAATTTGAAATAAGTCCATTTTAATATAATTGGATAAACTTTGTTGAAAAGGACTACTCTCATCAAAACCTGTAGCAATACAGGCAATTTTCTTATCTCTTCCTTCGCTTAAAGGAATTATTAAATCATCATTCTTAACAATAGTTATAGACTCTTCAACTAATAAATTTCTATTCTTTACATCATTAGGTTTATTTAATTCTTCTCGAACTTTAGAAATATTAATTGGTTTATAATTGTTTAATCCAGCATAATATTTAGCATTAAGAACCTTTTTAACAGATAGATAAACCTCATTAGAATCTATAAAACCACTATCCATTTGGTTAATGATTAAATTAATTGCAGATTCGATATCATTTGGATATAATAAAACATCTGCACCTGCTTTTAGTGCTTCTAATTCTGCTGTACCCTTAGTAAAATTTTTACTCACACCTTTCATATTTAAAGCATCAGTAAATACCAATCCTTTAAATCCTAATTTTTCTTTCAATAAATAATTAATAATTTTTGGTGATAATGAAGCTGGTTTGCCTGAACTATCTAAAGCTGGAACGTTTAAATGGGCCACCATTACTCCATTTGCGCCATGGTTAATTAAAAATTTAAAAGGAAATAATTCTAGGGTATCTAATCTTGTTTTATCAAATTTTAGTGTTGGTAAATCTTCATGTGAATCTATTTCTGTATCGCCATGGCCAGGGAAATGTTTAATGGTAGTAAGCAATCCTTCTTCCTGCATTCCCGCAAGGTAAGCCAAGGATTTAATGGTAACTAAAGATTTATGTTCGCCAAATGATCGATCACCAATTACCGGATTGTTGGCATTATTATTAATATCAGCATCAGGAGCAAAATTTACATGAATTCCAAGTGTTTTGCAGTTTCTAGCTACAATCCTGCCCATTTCTTTTAATAATTTTTCATCGGGTATTGCTCCAATACCCATTTGTCTTGGGAATTTTAAAGTACTATCTAAACGCATAGATAATCCCCACTCTCCATCAATTCCAATTAATAAGGGAATGGGTGAAATCGACTGTAAATAATTGGTTGCATAGGCTTGTCTAATTGGAGTTCCTTTAAAAAAAATCACCCCACCTATTCCATATTTTTTAATTAATTCAGCTACCTTTTGAATATTATCTTGGCTTGGGTCGGTAAACGCATCAACCATAAATAGTTGTGCAACCCTTTGCTGACGAGTTAAACCATTAAAAACACTATCGGCCCAATCACTATTTTTAAATTCAAATTTTTGAGCATATATCCCTTGAACTAAGGTAAAGAAAATCGTAAAAATCAATAATTTCTTCATGAATCCACAAAAATAACATAATCTTCTACTTATATAACTCCAATATTTTTAAAAAAGCATGTAATATCCAAAATATTAATAATTTATTTGAATTCTATTTTCACCCTATTTGATTTTTATATATTTGACCATGAAAAATATTAAAGCAATTGTTTTTGATGTAGATGGAGTTTTAACAGATGGATCTATAATTATTGATTCTAGCGGGAATGAAATTAAATCTTTTAATGTTAAAGACGGTCAATTAATTTCTTTCATGCAAAAACAAGGTTATTTATTTGCAAGTCTTTCTGGCCGATCATCTCCAGCGCTAGAGGCCCGCTTAAAAATGCTTAAAGTCGATTTTTTCTGCATGGGCTGTCAAGATAAATATCAAGATTACTTACAATTCAAAGAAACTTTCTCATTAAATGATGATCAAATTATTTATATTGGAGATGATATTATTGATTTAAAAGTAATTAAAACAGCTGGTTTTTCTGTAGCTCCGGCAGACGCTATTGACCTGGTTAAAGAAAATGTTAAGTTAATTACCAAGGCTAAAGGAGGTAAAGGGGTTTTAAGAGAAGTGATTGATTTGATAATTGAAAAAAATAATTTATCACAAGCCCTTTTAGATCAATATCTTAAATAAAATTCTGTTTTTTTACCTTGCGGGATTATTGTCTTTTTTCTTAATAAAAAATTTACATAGAAGCATTATCTTTGCATTCCATTGAAAAAGGTATTTTTTATTTCAGTTTTTTCAATCCTTTTTTTAAAGGCTGAAAGTCAGGTTTTACCAAGTTTTGGTAATAGCCGAAGTGGAACTGCAGGTATGCAATTCCTAAAAATTTCTCCTGATGCTCGTGCGGCTTCTATGGCTGGAAGTTTTATCGCCATTGCTAATGATGTTTCTGCACTTTATTGGAATCCAGCCGCTATTACCCGAATGGAAAAATATAAGTGGAATGTTGCAGCTAATCACTCCAGATATTTCGCGGGAATTTCACAAAACCATTTAGGAGCTACCTTAAAAGCCAACGACCAAAATTATTGGGGGTTACAAGTTATGAGTATAGGAACCGGTCCTATGGATGAAACTACCGAATTTCAACCTACTGGAACCGGACGAACTTTCTCATCCGATCATTTATTAATCGGTGTTTCTTACGCTCGAATTTTAACCCAAAACTTCAGCTTCGGATTATCAACTAAATATGCACGAGAAGGTATACCTGGTTATGGAGTAAATAATGTTCTATTTGATTTAGGTTTACATTATGATGTGGGGGTATGGAATACCCGCTTTGCTGTAACTTTAAATAATTTCGGAATTAATGTTCAACCTCAAGGAGAAGTTACAATTCTTAAATATACGGGTCAACAAACCATAAATGAATTTCAAACTGTTTCAGTACCTGGTTTATTTAGGGTAGCTGCAGCCTTTGATCCAATAAGAAAAGAAAATCATAATTTAACCGTATCTGCACAATTAAATCACCCAACTGATAATAACGAAACTATAGCTATTGGACTTGAATATACCATGAGAAAAATATTCTTCCTAAGAGCAGGTTATGAATTTGGTCAAGATGAAAATGGCTTTCCACCAATGGGTGCAGGATTTTTAATTAAAAGGAAATTTGGCGATATTCGTTTAGATTACGCATTTATCAATAAAGTAAGATTAGGAAATATCCATAGAATTGGATTCCTTGTTCATTTCAGAGAAAAATAATCATGATCAATAAACCTTTATACCTTCTTCTCGCTTCTTTTCTATTAAGTTCATGCGCCGATTTTTGGGGCAAAAAACAAGATGATACCGTTGATGAGATATTTAAAGAAGGAGCTATTGATCCTAATTTAGTCCCGCAAAATGTGGGTTATGTTCCAGTATATCCATTTTTTCAAGGCTTTTCAAATCCAACCGATGTATTTGTTGGTTTTGATGAATTATTATACGTAATAGATGATAATGGCCTTATTGTTTTGGATCAAGCAGGAAGAAGAATTCAAACTATTGCAATTCCTGGTGCAACTGATATTACCCAAGACAGAAGGTTATTTACTTATGTTGCAGGCAGGGTTACTATAGATGTAGGTGGTACACCTAGAAATTTAGCTGCTGTTTATAAAATTACTAATGCCGGTACCTCAGCCTTCAGTATTGTCGACACTATTATTCATCCATTCGATGATTTATCTCGACAATTTACTTCATTTAGAGGCGAAGATGATGAAAAAGTGCAGTTTACCGGATTAATGAGTACCGCTGATAATCGTTTATTTGTTTCTAGAACTGGTCCGGTTAATAATTTCAATACCAATGCAAAACCGGATAATGGAGTATTGATTTTTGATAAAAATTTTCAATATAATCGATATACTGACGGTTTAAATCCAAATTCATCAAATTTAAAATCAGCCTTGGGAATTAGCTCCATTGCTGGATTTTCTGCACCCCCACAAAGGGTTTTCGGAATGAATAACAGCGGCGAATTCATCATCGCGCAAGCAGATACCACACGACAAGTTGAATTTAGAGTTTTATGGATTAAAGAGTTTGTGGATCCCGATTTAGGAACTAATTATGGCGAAAATACTGGTCTATTGAACTTTGATACCAGCCGATCATCGCGCTTTTTATACGAATCATTCCGCTTTAAAATGCCAAGTGATATTTTTGTATCACCCGATGCTAATGGTTATATCTTTGTTACAGACGCTAAAACTGATAGCGTTTATATTTTTACCCTTGCGGGATTTGAGGGCGTAAATCCTCCAGCAACCTTTCCAAATAGAAAACAAATTATTGCATCATTTGGTGGAAAAGGCCCCGGCCCATTTCAATTTGATGAGCCTTCTGGCATTTGTTTCTTTAGAAGAACTGTTTATGTTGCCGATAAAAAAAATGGCCGTATTTCTAGATTTAAATTAAGTACAGACCTAGAATAAATGTCTATTAACAAATCGGAATTAATTGAACTATTACAAAATTCAATTAATAATAAAATAATTCAATTTGAAAATTCTATTTCTGATTTAAAACAATCAGCTGAAAATGAGGGCAAAAGTAGTGCAGGTGACAAATATGAAACCGCACGAGAAATGATTAGCCAAGAGATAAATAAGGTTGAAAATCAAATTAAAATATTCAAAAATTATCTAAAATCTATTAACAAAATTAATTTAGAACTTATTAATAAATTAGTTTCATTTGGTGCAATAGTAGAAACAGATAAAGAAATATTTTTTATTTCTGTACCCTATGGTAAATTAATTTATAAGGAACTTGAAGTCATTTGTATAAGCCCAGAAGCACCCTTAAGTTTGTTAATGCAAAACTCAAAAAACGCCAGCTTTGAGTTCAATAAAATCAAACGAAAAATTAATTCAATTTATTAATAATTAATTTATCTGCTTAAAACAAATCCAGCCCAAAACCAAGGCTCATACTTTTTTGATAGTTCAATTTGTGTTTGCCTAAAGGCTTGTTCAATAGGAATATCATTAAACAAATAAGAATAAAATAATTCCATAAACTCTGCTGTTTGTTTATCGGGAACTTGCCACAAACTACTAATTATATAATTAACGCCAGCTAATTTAAATGCTCTAGGCAGACCGAAAACCCCTTCGTTTCCTTGAATTTCTCCTAAACCCGTTTCACAAGCAGATAAAGAAACTAAATATAAACCACTTAAATCAGTATTTGCGATTTCTCTACCAGTTAAAATACCATCATTAATTCCTCCATTAGTTAAACCCTGCCAGCCCTTATTACCTCCACTTAAAATTAAGCCTGCATCTTCTAATGGATCATGCTGTTGAAACTCTTCGCTTCCTTTTGATTTACCTGAAATATAGAAACCATGAGTTGCAATGTGCAAAATAGCATTCTGAGAATATTGATTTAATTTGATAAAAGAACTTTCGGTAAAGCTAGTATCAGAATAAAGTAAAGTGGCCCAGTTCTTATTAAAAGCGATGTCCTTTATCTTCAATATTTCTTCTTGAGTCCCTGGCAAATAATCCCAAGATTTTTGTCCTGACCTTAAACTTCGGGAGTTACCCAACTTAATTTCAGATTCCTGCTCAGAATTTTCGTCATATTTTAATCCGCCAACCAAAATCACTTTTGATTTATTAACAAATAAGGGATCATTGAATAAAACAGAAGGGTGGCTTATTTGCTTTAAATTATAAGACTCAACCACGTATAAATTATCACGTTTTAAAGCTGATACGGCAATTTTATTATAATATCCCGAAGGATTATACCAAATAGTATTAAATCCTTTTAATGAGACATCTAAATTAGCCCAAGCTAAACTATAAAGATCTTGAACTTGAACTGGGTTTTCATCCAAAATTTTTCCTCCTCTTGATGAATATAATTCCTTCACCTGACTATGAATACCTAGAATAGAATTAAAATTTAAACGCTTTTGTAAAGAATCTTCACTGCATAATTTCTTGATTTCAAATTCAGAATTTGCTTTAATTATTAAGCCATAATAAGAATAATGTTTAGAATTTAATGAATCAGAAATTCTAAATATAGACAAAAATGCATCCTTATTATTTAATTTGGAGCTAATTGAGGTTAAGGAGTTCCAAAGTTCCGAACTTTTAAGATATTTTTGGAAGGTGATATTGGAAATTTGTGATTCTAAAATTTTTAAAGAATCATTCAATTGACGGTAATAAGGATCTGTTATATCAACTGATTCAGAACTATATTTCAAAATTCGATTTCTATAATAATTAGTCTTATTCTTGAGAATTTCTAAATCAGGATCATCCGAATTTTTAACATAATTTCTAGCAAAACTTGAGGAATTAATGGCTAATCCATTTAAATATGAATCGAGCTCAAACAATTCATGGATATACTTAGGATTACTTTTAGTTAATGTAAATAAAACAAAACGGTAAGCATCCATAGACCATGACCAATCATTAACAAATTGAGCTTTTGCGTCTTCAGATAGTCGTATAAAGTTTTTATTCAAAAAACTTCTTTTCAATTCTGTAGATTTTTTTAAACTAGCGTAGGCATTTAAAGTATCTCCTAATTTCCAATATATTTGTCCCTGGCGGTATAAATAGTTGTTTAGACTAATATTTTCATTGTCTGAATGATTCTGAATTAAAGAATCCAAATATTTCAAGGCTAATGAATAGTTAGCTCTTTTATCTTCAACTTCAGCGTAAAACCATCGATCCTTATCAATCTCGCCTCTAGAATCATTTACTAATTTATATTTTTCAATTAAAGAATCTGCTTCTTTTCGTTTATCGTTTTCAAAAAGAAAATGAAATAATCTATTTACGTAATGGGTTTCAGACTCAATACTGAAAAATGTTTTATTCTTTCGATTTAGATAAGTATCATAAGCCATTTTATAATAATATTTTGAAATGGTTGAATCAGAATTTTCTAATATTTCTGCAATTTTTATAAGAGAAATAAAACCTAAATTTTTAAACTCACTTTTAAATTCCTCATATTCCAGCAAAATCAAATCTTCTCGATCAAACTCAGAATAAAGATCAGCTAAACCCTCAAATACCGATAATGATAATTCAGATGAATTTCGAACATAATTCTTAGATAATAAATCTTTAGCTTCTTCTAATGCTACTAATGCCTTCTGATAATTTAATGCCAATTTTTGAATAATAGCATAATCAATTAATAGTGGAATTAAATCGGAAGCATTGGAGTTCAATTTTCTCTGATTTTCAAAATTTTCTTCTGAAATAGCTGCAGCATCAATTAATAAACCCTTGTATCCTAAAGCTAAAACTTTATTATCCATTCCTATAGAATAATTTTCATGATTTACTCCATACAATAATTTAGATTGGTTAATAAAGATATTACTAATTGATAAAGCTGAATCATATTGTGCCTTGCTCATATATTCTTGAAAATAGGAATCATATTCCCATCTTGATAAAACTTTATATTGATAAAACTTCCCATCTATAGCCTCTATACATAATTGGCAAGAATTTTTTATTGCAATTTGTTTTGCTGTATAACCATCATTAGATTTAATTTCTAATCCAAACTCTTTAAATAAACTTATTAAAAACAATTCCCGATTTTCAACAGCATAATGCAATGGAATTTTGCCACTTAGGTCTTTTTTTATCAATAAATCCTTATCTAATACAAGTCTTTGGATTTTTTGCTTATCAAATGATTGAGAAATATTATGATAAATATTTTCACCCAAATTATTATTATTATTATAGAAACGCTTATCAATAAATAACCAATCTAATAATTTCTGATTATTATATTGATTATAAACATATTGAAGTAAGTTATTCCCAGAATTATCTTTAAACATTAAAAGAAAATCAATATTTTGAACCAACCAAGATGAAATACTATCAGCCTCTATATGTTGAAAGAGTAAATTTCTATTTCTAATATATAATGGATCTACTAGAGCCCTCTGATATTCAAAATATTGTTTTCTTCTAAAAATATCCTGAATGGTTTCACCTTTTTCTGTTTTTAATTGAGCTATTGAAGGAAATTTTCTTAACCATTGTATTAGTTCTGAAGAAAAACTATATTCATCTAGTTTAAAATAGGAATCTAAAAAACTAATGATATTCGTAACGGATGAATTATAAGGAGTGGCAGAAAATAATTCTGGATTATATTCAGAAATTTTATTAATCAAATACCATAAATATTGGGACTTTTCAGAATTACCGGACCGAATCGCATCACTAATTAAAGAATAACAAAAATCATAGTTTTTAATTAAAGGTAAATTTTGAAAAAATTTATCCTCGTAAACTTTGATAATATTATCATTTCCTTCTGCAAATATTAGATTAAAAATATGCGATTTAGTTTTTAAAGCATCCCTATTAAATAGACTATCCTCAGGAATATAATTTAAAAACTCAAACTTATTGTAATAGAAGATTAATTCTAATACCGTTTGATTAAAATAGTCCGACCTAAATGCCACATTAATTGGGATACCTGACTTAATAATCCCTTTAATCAATTCAGGGTTATTATCCCGCAAGGCAAACCTAAAATTCGAAAAAAGATATTGGTTTTTGACATCATTATTTGGAAAAATATTCGTGTTTATTTGAATTCCATGCTTATATACTAGTTCAGTTAAAATGTCATTATAAATAATATTGTCCCACTTATATAATCCAAAATTTAAACTATTTTTGTAATTTAAGATGTCCGTAGTAGTGCTATCATTCACAAAGAAAAAGGGTTTATAAATTATTTTAGACGCAGTTGGAGAATTTATTTGTTTATAAATTTCGAAAATATTTTCAGTAAAATCCTGAGGATTCTGAATAAAATTATCTAGGATAAATTTCTTTTTGGTATTTAAAGAAACATTTATTTTCATTAGATCCAAATTGTTTATTCCTGAAAACTTCTGTAAAAGTCCTAGAAATAATGAAAACTCAAATAATCCTTCATTATTATTTTGTTTACTTATTAATTTCTCAGCCCAATCCAGATTATTAAATTCTTTTAACCTTATCTTATCATAACTAATAGAAGGATTAAGTCCTAATGCTAATTCTAACCAAATAGTTTTAATAATTCCTGTACTTAAAAGGGAATCAAAATATGAGGAATCCTTATAAATAAATTTATTTATATTTTGAATACCGCCAGAATTATAAAACTTCAAGCCTATTTCTTCAAACCAAAGTGGATTTCGACTTATTATTTCCCAATCTTTTAAAAAATCTTTATTAAAAAAGTATTCGGGATTTAAATTACTCAGGTTAGGCATCTCAATACCTGAGTTTATTAATATTAAAGCCATTTCATCTAAAGAACTGTATACAGCATATTCTACTAGATTGATTTTTTTATCTTCATATTGAACCCAAACATTTTTGTCAATTCCTCTAAAAATCAAATGTTTTAATGATTTATATTTGCTCTTTGAAATAGCCAGTTGAATTGGAAGCAGGCCGCTCTCAGGATCCTTGGCATTAAAATCTGCACCTAAGTACAATGCTTGATCAATTATTATAGGAGAATTTAATTCAATCCCTTTTTTTAATAATAAATATTTCTCGAAATCCGATTCAGATTCAGCAATTTGAGTTAGGGCTTTTTCATAAAAGTATCCCTTTTTTCTGGCTAAATCAGCAATACTTACATTATCAGAACTGACAAATTTTATATCTGCATTTAATTTTATTAACTTCTTAAAATCAACCCAATTATTATTTAATATAGCTATAAAAAGTGGTGAAAAATACCCATCGGAGGTGTAAAATTTTAAATTAATATCTGCTTTGTATTGAATGAGTAGATCAACCAAATCATGTTTTTGTTCTCTTATACAAGTGGCCAAAGGAGGTAATAAATTAGGATAGATAAAATCCGGGTCTGCTCCTTTATCCAGAGCCTCTTTAAGCAAATTATAATGGAATTGATCTACAGCAATTGTCAATTCATAATTAGCCGAAACTTGCTTCGGATTATTGAAAAAATCTTTCCCGTAAGGAAATCCTTTTGATTCTAAAATTTGCTGAGCTGTACTATCTCTATCGTTTTTAGAGTTTAAATCAGCTCCTGATTCTAATAATTTATATGCATAATGGAAATTAGCATTATTTAAGGCCAACATTATGGGTGTCCAACCAAACTTATTTTGTTTATTAATATCTGGATTTAAGGTCAATAAATAATCAAAATACTCAAAATCTTTATAAGAATTGCGTGCAGCAAAATGTAAAAGCGTAAATCCAAAAGAATCTACTGAATTAATACTAAATAAGCCTTTATTCAAATAATTTTGAATAATATCTTTATTATTATTTGCAGCTGCATTCCAAAATTTATAATAATCTAAACCTGGATAACTAGGATTAATCTGTTCAATTAAATTCCACTGATTATATTGTTCTGCCAGATTTAACCATGATTTGCTAGAATCTAAATAATTACTTGTATCGGCTCCGTATTGAATTAATTTTCTTGCAATTTCTAAATTACCATTGATAACACTAATAATAAAAGGGGTATAAGCTCCTTCTGGAATTTTAGAATTTATTAAATCAAATCTTTTAAACTCTAAATAGTCATCTAAATGCAAGCAATTATACCTAGCCCAATAATGATAAATATTCCATCCATAAAAATCGGGTTTATAAATATCAAAACCATCATTTATAAGAAACGATAAAACTTTGGTATCTTTCAATTCAGCTAAATACCTTAAGGAATAATTATTTAAAATTTCCCTTAAATCCTTTTTTTCACCTTTTAAAAATATCTGATATAATACTTTATAAAATTTGGATGAAGTATCGCTTAAATCTTCATCTGATGGAATCAAACTTTGTTTTTTGCTTAAATCAAAAAGAATATAAAAATCAACAAAATTTTCATTATACCAAGCTAAGTAAATGGGCGATAAACCACTTTTGCTTAATAAATTAACATCTGCTCCATGTTTTATTAAATTTAACAAAATGGCTGAATGACCTTCTCTAGCAGCAATGTGAGCTGCCCTAAAACCTCCCCTATCAGAATACGAGTTAGGATTTACCCCTTTCTTTAATAATTCATCTACCTTTTGATAATCTCCTTTTTCAACACTTTCAAATAATTGAATGGATAAACTATAATCTAAATCTTTATTTAGAACTTTTAAGGCAAAGGTGTCTTTAGCATATTTTTGAAATAAACTTTGACCTTTATTATTAACATAATTAATATTTGATCCAAATTTGACTAACAATTCAGCTAAATCATATTTCTTTAAATGTAAGGCTAAGTCCAAAGCGGTATAAGTACTATCACCTCTATTTACTTCGAAATCCGGATTCATTATTCGACTTAAAACCAATTGCACTAAATCTTTACTACCTTTACGAATAGCTCTATGTAAAATTCCTTCCTTACTTTCTAAATCAATATAATTATTAAGCTTGCACTGGTAAGAAGAATTTTTAAATTCATCCACCTTATCTAAAGAAGCATACAAATAAATTATCTGACAATAATTCTTTTCAATTTCATTTTTGAGCTGATTATTATAGTATTTAATGCATTCTGAACTATAACAATAATCAGCAGGATCTTTATCTTTAAAATCTAATAATTGAATTTCTGCACCATTATCAATTAAAATATCTGCACATCCAAAATGATTATTTTTTAATGCGAAAAAAATAGGGCTTTGCCCAGAAACTCCAATTTCATTAGCATTAAAACCCAAATCCAACAGCTCTTCTACTAATTTCGCATATCCAATTTCAGAGGCTATATGTAACAGGGTTTTTCCTTCTTCATTTTTGAATCGAAGCAATAATTTTTCCTTTTTAATTAATTCTCTATTTAAATTCTTATTTCTTTTAATGCTTTCTTCTAATGATTGAAACTTTTTAAATAAATGGGTAAAAGCTTCTTCATTATTTATCAATAATTTTGTTTCAAAATAAAATGAGTCCGAAATTAAAATTTGAAATCGATAATCTTGTTTAACAATTTCCTCATTTATTTCTTTAATTATATATTTAACAACTTCATAATTATTATTGTAAGCAGCCAAAAATAATGGACTATAAGCATCTTTAGTTTTTTGATTTATATCAAAACCAATTTTAACCAATTCTTTTACATAATTAACTTTTCCCTTTCTTGCCGCATAATGAATAAGGGTCCATGAATCATCAGAATAATTTATATCTATTCCTTTTTTCATGAATTTCTTAAACATTTTATCATTTCCATTAGATATAGACTCCTGAACCATATAAGTATTAAAAATCTTTTCAGGATTAGATCTAAAATTTTTAATATAATAATTAGAACTATTGTTTTCATTTTCTAAAACATGGTCTAAACATTCATTCATCCCATATTTTTTAAAATACTCATAAATTAAATCAATTTTTTCGGTTCGCCATAAATACTGGGCTAAACTAGGTATTCCATCACTTATTGACTTTAAAAATTGCGCCTTTGATATTTCAAGTTTATCCAATAATTTTTTATGTCCTTTAGATGCTGCCCAATGAGCTAAACTAATACCTTGTTGAGTAACATATGTTAAATCAATTGTTTTATCTTTTAGTAATTCATCAATTTGATCTATTTTATTATTTTGATATAAATTAATTATTTTATTAAAACTTAAATAGGCTTTGGGATTCTTTAAATATTGTAAAGCTTCTTTATTATATACATCAGCGAAATGATGAATCCCAACAACATTATTCAAAAATACAGCTGTATCTGCACCTAATTTCAAAAGTTCCTCATGCATTTGAAAATTCCCATTAACTATTGCACGCATTAATGGGGTAAAACCAAATATGTCTTTTTGATTAATTTTATTATTTTTTGAAAAGGCCCACTTTAACGATTTTATATCATTTCCTATAATAGCATGATGAATGATATTTTGCCCTCTATAATCATTCAATTCAAATAAATAGGATTTATCTTCAAAAATTTGGATATTTCCATTCCCACTTTTTAAAGAATCCCAGAATTGGGCTGCCTCATTATAAAGTTTTAAACTAGATGTTTTATTTTTATAGTACTCAATAATCCAATGGGAATGGTGTTTTATTGCAATTATATATGGAGTTTCTAATGAATCGGACTCTATTAATTCATTTGCACCTTTATTTATTAAATAATCATAAATTTTAATATAATTATTCCTCGCTACTAAATGTAAAGCTGTATAACCATAAACTCCTTTTAAATTAATATTTGACCCTAACTTAACTAGCTTCTGAACTTCATCAAAATTGCCTTCTCTACAAGCTATATGAAGTAAATTATTATTAAATGGCCCGCAAAAATTTATATCAAAATTACTAGGTCCATAAATTTCCTTAGCTCTATCTATTCCTAATTCTAATCCCGCAAGGAAATATTTAATGTTTTGTTTATAATATTCTTTAGATTTATCTACTTTATTAATAAAATCTGAAAACAATTCATCTCTATTAACAAATTCAGAAAATAAATTTTCATATTGAGGAAAAATAGTATCTGAATCAAATATGTACAAAACCGCTGCTGCATTATAGTTTTTATTATATACAGCAAGATATAAAGCACTAAAATTATTATTAGATCTTTTATTTAATAAACTATCAAATTCAAGTATTGCTAATAAAGATTGATTTTTTGAATCGCGAGCACAAAGATGAATGGGATAAAAACCATTATCTAACTTCGTTTGAGCTAATTCAGGATTATTTTTTAACTCGGCCTTAACTTCAAAATAATTATTTCTATTCAATATATCCTGAAAGCCTTGACCAAAAACTTGAATATAAAAACCTAAAAGAATTAAAATAAATAGGGGGAGTTTTTTAAACATATTATTTAATTCTAAATTTATATAAAAAGTAAATTACCAAAATTTCCACCAAGGCTTTTCATCATCTATTCCTATTGAAATTCCTTTTGAATCTTGCTTAACTGGATAGGTCTTAACAAAATCACCCTGAAGCCCAGCACCACTTTCGGCATTATATCTATATTTATGCACTGGGCAAACTATATTTCCTTTCGCATCACAGCTGCCCAAGCCCAATCTTCCATTGGCATGAGGACACTTATCAGCAACCGCAAAATATCCTTTTTCTGTTCTCGCTAAACAGACCAATTCACCACCTACATCTATAGTCCTAACTGAATTTAATTCCTGAGGATCCTCACCATGAAATGAATAATCATATACTTTATACCACTGAACAGCCATTATTTATCAATTAAACAAGCAAAATACAAAATTTAATAATATCCTAACATTTATTTATTTTTGCCAAAAATCGGTTTTTGATGAGAACTATTGACCAATTCAATTTTAGCGGCGAAAAAGCCCTAGTAAGAGTAGATTTTAACGTCCCTTTGGATGCTAATTTTAATATTACTGATGATTCTAGAATCACTTCAGCTTTACCAAGTATTAATAAAATGCTTAATGATGGGGCTGCTGTAATTCTAATGAGTCACCTAGGCAGACCAAAAGAAGGCCCAACAGAAAAATACTCTTTGAAGCATCTAATAACCCATTTGTCTAATTTATTAAATCGTCCGATTAAATTTGCGGATGATTGTATAGGCGAGTCTGCTATTTCCCTTGCGGGAAGTTTAATGCCAGGCGAAGTATTACTTCTTGAAAATTTAAGATTTTACAAAGAAGAAGAAAAAGGTGATTTAGAATTTGCTAAAAAACTTGCAGCATTAGGAACTTTTTATGTTAATGATGCTTTTGGTACTGCCCACAGAGCTCATGCATCTACAGCAGTTATGGCTCAATTTTTTATTGGCAAAAAATGTTTTGGTTATTTAATGGCTAAAGAAGTTGCTAATGCCGAAAAAGTAATGAAAAATGCAGAACGTCCATTTACAGCAATCGTTGGTGGAGCCAAAGTTTCTGATAAATTATTAATTATTGAAAATTTATTAAATTCTGTTGATACTATTTTAATTGGTGGCGGTATGGCTTATACTTTCATTAAGGGTATGGGCGGAAATATCGGGAAATCTCTTTGTGAAGATGATCGTATTGAATTAACCCAAAGCTTACTAGAAAAAGCGAAGGCCAAAGGAGTTAATTTAGTTTTGCCTGAAGATAGTATTCTTGCTGATGCATTTTCTAATGATGCTAATATAAGCGTTTCCAATAATTTTGAAATAGGTGAAAACCTTATGGGATTAGATATTGGACCCAAAGCAGCGGAGAAATACAAAGAAATAATCCTAAATTCAAAAACGATTTTATGGAATGGCCCGATGGGAGTTTTTGAAATGAGTAATTTTGAAAAAGGAACTAAAACTGTTGCTGATGCTGTAGCACAAGCAACCCAAAATGGAGCATTTTCTTTAATTGGAGGCGGAGATTCTGCGGCAGCAATTCATAAATTCAATTATGACAACCAAGTTAGCTATGTTTCAACAGGTGGTGGTGCTTTGTTAGAATATTTTGAAGGAAAAGAATTACCAGGAATTGCAGCAATAAATCAAGATTAATAATTTAATTAAAAATCAATCCTAATTAGATTTTATTAGGATTGATTTTTATATACCATATTTATTTATCATAACAATTTGCCCCGCATGATAAGCAGTATGTGAAACAATTCTTCCAAATGCCTCTGCTTTTGTCTTGGTTCCAAATTCTTTAGTCGTTATTTCATGCTCCCAATCTTCATCTTTTTGCAATTCGAGTATAGAATTCAGCCGAATAAATGATTCATTTACATAAGTCTTCAAATCCTCTAAATAAACCCATTCACCTGTATCTCTTTTATCAATAACAGTTTTTGCAATAACTTTTATTGAACTATCACCAAAAACATTTTTTGCAAACAATAATTCAACGTCTGCTATATGCCTTACCAAAAAACCAAATGAATTTGGGGAGTTACCAAGTTTTTTAGTCAAATCTACGCTGTTAAGTTTCTCAAGTTCATTGGTAAATCTGGTTCGAGATTCTTCCCAAAGCTCAATTAAAATTTCTGTTTTTGATTTCATAATTTGAATATAATCAGAAACCAACAAACAAAAAAGGGCAATTAATAATTAGAATCGTTTATTTAAGGAACTATCTTTATCAAAATATGGTAAACGATCGGGTATTTTATTAAACCCAACGGTATCACTAAGTGATAACATAAATTTCTTCAATTGCTTAATTTCCATTCCACTCAATTCTAATGGCTCTGAGGGTAAAGTCTGATTATCCACTCTATAACCCATACCAATACCTCCACCTTTATTATAGAAATCAATTACTTCTTCAAGAGTATTAAATACTCCATTATGCATATAAGGTGCTGAATATTCTATATTCCTTACAGTCATTGTTTTGAAAGAATATTTAAAAAAAGGAGAACTTTGAAAATAAAACCGTCCCTCGTCTTTATCTAACTTACCATCATCACCCGGAACACCAATAATTTCACTCTCATTTTCTGAATAAAAGGGTGGGACTAATCCATTAAAAACGGGGGCAAAATGACAAGTTGCACAAGCAGCTTTACCCATAAATAAATTAAACCCAGCAATGATATCTTTATCTATTCGATTTTGTTCACCTCTAATATATTTATCAAAACTACTATTTATAGAAGTTAAAGATCTAACATAACTCGCAATTGCAGTATTAATTGTTTTAATATTGATCTCCCCTTTAATACTGTCGCCAAATGCTTTATAAAACAACTCTTTATACTCTTTACTTTTATTTAACTTATTAACTAATTCAGAATAATTACTATTAAATTCATTTTGATTTAATAAAACATGATTAATTTGATCTTCTAAAAACTCTTCTCTTAAATCATAAAAATAGCCCTTTGAATAGGCGCTATTCAACAACACCGGACTATTTCTATTTAATGATTGATTAGGATCAAAAGCTATAGAACTTTTCAAACCATCGCTATACGCTTTGGATGGAAAATGACAAGATGCACATGAAACAGAATTATTCTTAGATAAAATCGGATCAAAAAATAATTGGGCCCCTAAGCTTATAAGATCCCTATTAACCTTTAAACTTGGGTCACTTGAAAAAGATTGAGCATTAATAAAATCATCAGAAAAAATACTATTAGAATTTTGATTCACAGAATTAATAATTCCGTCTAGTTTAAATTCATCAACTTTATTCTCACGTCTAAATAAAACCCAAGTGGAAACTAATTTATTTCCATAATTTCTAATAAAATCAGCTCTGTCAAATTGATCAAAATCATCATTTGAATCTAAATATTTTATAGACGCATTCAATAATTTTATTAAATTCTTATAAGATTGTAAATTATTAAATTCAGATTTATAAATATTTAAATATTCTGTAATAGCTTTTAAAAAAGCGGATTGCTCTTTTATTGCATTACCTGAGGCGGGAGAATCAAACCCAGTAATTCCCAATGTTTGAATTCTAACAAAACCCAAATAGATTGCATAAAAAATTTGTTCATCTTGAACTAACTCTTTTAATAAATATTTATTTAATAATTTACTCTTTAAAAATAACTTCTGCGAATAATGTTCCAGATTTCCGTAATTTAATGAATCAGAAAAAACGATTTCCTCAATAACTTGCAAACCTTCTGCTTCAAATGCTAGATATTGCATGCTACTCACATCTACTTTTGTAATAGGCGCCCCATTAATAAACTTACAAACTGCAGGATCAAAAAATTCAGCAAAAACCTCAATATATTTCCAAGAATATCTTAATTCAATAAAATCTCCCCTTAATTTTTCTTGGGGTTCTCTATTTATAACAGCAATATTAAACGCTTCTATCTTCGATTTAAATTCATTCGATTTTGATTCATAATGAATAATTATTTTATTAAATCGACTATTTTTCTCCGCTGTATTAAAAAAAGTCCCAATTTTAAAACCAGAACTTATTAAAGCTAATATAATAGCAGAAAATATATATTTTTTCATTAATAATTCCCTCCCACTTTCCTTGCATTCAATTCCTTATTATCCTCAATTTTAGGTAAATAATTAGGAATAAAATAATTGAGCTTCTGATCATTCAAGGTCCCCAAAAAGGATACTATTTGTTTTATTTCAATGGTATTCAAAGTTAAAGAATCAAAAGGTAAGGTTTGATTTTGGATGTCTAAACCTAAACCTTGACCACCACCTAAATTATAAAAACGAACAACATCTTCTAAGTTAGAATAAACTCCATTATGCATGTAAGGCGCAGTTAAATTCATGTTTCTTACGCCTGGGGTTTTGAAAGCGAACTGGTGCAAAAATTTACCATAAACTAAATACCTTCCGCTATCTAAATCCATAATTGAATTATTAAAATCAGCATTTCCGGGAACACCAATTACCTCCCATTCTGTTTTATTAAATTTAGGAGGAACTGTTCCATTAAAAATTGGAAAAAAGTGGCAGGTTCCACACAAGGCCTTTCCCATAAATAAATTAAATCCTGCAATAGCATCTTTAGAAATAATATCTTCCTTTTGATTTATACTTTGATCAAATTCAGAATTTAATGCAATTAAACTTCTTTCAAATTCGGCAATCGCGATTCGAATTCCTTCAGCAGATATTTTTTCAAATTTTGTTCCTACAAAAGCCTTTTGAAACAATACTTTATATTCATCACTTTTCTCCAAAAATTGAACGATATCATCAAAATTTCCATGTAGTTCACTCGTATTCTGGGTAACATCAATCACTTGATCTTCTAAATAATTTACTCGTGAATCCCAAAAATAAGCTTGTTGTAAACCAACATTAATTAAACTCGGTGAATTTCGTTTTAAACTACCCTCAAAATTAAACGATATAGAACTACTTAAACCATCACTAAATGCAAGCTCAGGTTTATGACAAGAGGCACAAGAGCGTTCATTATTTCCGCTTAAAATCGGGTCAAAAAATAAAATATTACCTAATTTTATTAGATCGTTTTTAGAATTAATAAATGCATTATTATCCGATTTAAAATAATCTCTATTAAACGTATTATTACCTATCATTGTTAAAGCATCCCATCTAATAGCCATGGGTATTTCCATAGGTTTTATTTTTAAATCATCACCAACTTCTTTGAATAATCCAAATAATGGATTTGCAAAATTTTTTATAAAATAATATCGATTAAATGATTCAAAATCATTATTTTTTAATAGATAATTATTTCCCTTTTTCAACAATTTGCTAATTTGTCTGCTTAATTTTTTAGAATTAATAAATGGTTTAAAATATTCGAAGTTATCAGCAATTCCTGACCATGAAGATGCTGCCTCTAAAATGGCATTTCCGCTCGATGGTGAATCGAATCCAGTCAAACCTAATGCAGAAATTCTTAATATTTGATTTCTAATTGCTTCTAACAATTGCCAATCAAGTATTTGATAACTTTCACTAACTTGTATTAATTTGCTTGATGCTCCCAAACTCCTTTGTATTTCAGAGCTCAAAACTTGTCTTATAGAATCATTAAATTCACCATAAATTAATTCTTCTATGTATTGCATCCCTTGCGGGATTAATATAGTTTGTGTTCCATCATCAGGGTCTACTTCATTAATTAAAGCTCCGTTTAATTGTTTTTCAGTTAAATCAGTAAAATAGCCTGTAAATAATTCAATCTTTTTATAAAAATGCCTAACTATTTTAAATTGATCTCTTATTGTATTTATATCAGCACCTTGATCTGTGATTGATTTTAATTGTTTAAAATTATTATGAAATTCTTTACTTCCTTCTCTAAAATAAATGTCTGCTTTTTTTGTATAATCCGGGGCCTTTTCTTTCCACGCAAGTGAAACAAAAAATACACAAATCCAAATACTTACAAAAACTAAATAAATCAAATTACGCATGCTCAAATTTTACATCTTAAGGTTATTATTTTGTTAATGAATTATTAATAAAAAAAGGAGGTCTTACGACCTCCTTTCCAACAAAATTGAACCCGAAAAAATTACTGAATTTGAACTTTAGCGTTCATTACTTTATCACCAGCCACAACATTAACAATATAAGTTCCTGCTGCCTGATTATTTAATTTTACTTTTTCTTTGAATTCACCTGTAAATGCTTGTAATTCTTCTTGATAAACAATTTGACCTAACATGTTAACAATGGTAATTTTTACATTAGATGTTTGATTAACATTAAAATTAATTACAAATGAACCATCATTAGGATTAGGGAATACATTTACCTTATCAGCAATTATTTCTTCAACTGATGAAGTTAATAGGAATAACTCATCAGATGGTGTTGATTGGCAACCTCTAGAAGAAGAACTGATTACATAGTAATAACCATCTTCATTTGCAGTATAGGTTTTTCCATTAGCACCTGGAATAACTTTACCATTTCTATACCACTGGTTACCATTATCATTTGAAGAAGTTAAAACTCTTCCGTTTCTAGTAATTACAGGCTTAGCAGGCTGTTGTTCCACATTTACAGTCACCGCAGTTCTAGTTGCTGATTCTTTTCCATTAACAATAGAAGCTACATATAATGTGGTGGTATTAATTCCTGCAAAATTGTAAACTTTACCTGTAAATATCGCATTACCTCCTTGTGCAGCTGTATACCATCTGTATGAAGTACCATTAGTCTCCCAGAAAGTTGATCCGCCAGTTGCTGTTAATTTAGTAATTTCTCCAGAACAAATATTAGCACCATTAACTTGTGGAGCTACTGCTTTAATTCTTGGTACGTTAGTTAATAATACAATCTGAGAAGCTTGGTTTTCATTTGGTCTAATGGTTCCACCATCAACTCCTCTGTACTCAACACCTCTCCAAGTATGTGGCTGAATGCACACTAAAAAAGCATCATTTAATCCTGTTAATGAAGATACATCTTCCATAGCACCATATTCCCAAGAACCAAAAGAACTTCTAGAGTATAAACCGTTGCCATTGGTATTGTATTTAACGCTATCCAATTCTGATCTTCTATGATCTAATTCGGCATAAACCACTAATGCTTTAGTTGATAAATCATACTGGTAAATACGCGCATCATGACGTTTGTTAGCCATAAATGCTTCTGGCTCTTCTGCAGTTGGAGTAGTTGGATATCCGTTTGGATCTTCCTGAGTATATAAATAATCTTCGGTTACTACAATATTATCTGGGTTCATAAAACTAATTGCAGGATTGTTTGCATTAGTTAAATCTCCATCTAAAATACATTCTAATTTACCTACTAATGGGTTGTTTGCATCTAAGACTAATTTATAAACTCTTCCCCATTTTGTACGCTCAGTACTACCACCTTGACCAGTAACATTAAAATAAATTTCTCTACCAGCAGCAGCATTTCCTTTGCGATAATCGATATCTTCAACTCTACCAAATCTTACACATTTAATTGTTGCATTTGAATACGCATCAATTTGAGAACCTGTTAAATTGATATGATTAGGCACTTCGATAAATTCAACATCATAACTAGTACCATTAGCTAAAATTTGATTTTCAATTTGATTCTGATCTTTTCTACGTAAAATATATAATTTTCCGCCTTTTAAATCTCCTCTATTACCAACATACATAGCTACCTGACCACCATTCGGACCAGAATCATCATCACCGATAATTACTACCGTTTTATCTGAATAAGTCGTCTTAGGCAATGGTACTGCATTCTCAGCAGAGAAACGTCCAAATCCAGTTAAATTAGGAACAGCACTAATAGAATCAGAATATATTTGACCAAAAACAGGAACCGCATGCGTCATTGATTCTGCACCTGATTCACCACAAGTTAAAAATGTTGGACCAAAACCATGAATTGCAGGAGTTGCTAAAGTACCTGAACATAATCTCCACATACCAGCATTAGAATTCAATAAATACTCTCCACTCATTGGTTTTAAATTCTCATCTAAAACTATACGAGATACTGAAAAATTATCCTCATGGTTTACTACCATAGTATAGGTTTTATCATCTGGGTTCTTTAATATACCCATTCCATCCGCAGAACCTCCAAATTTAAATTCCGGATTACTTGGTAAATAATCGTCAGATGAAACAATACCAAATGCTTCAGAATTATTAAATATTTGATTATTTATTTTAACCAATGGTGGTGTTACTGAATGTTGTTGTGCAATAACATTTCCTTGCGGGATGGTAAATCCAGTTATAGCTATTGTACCTGAATTATTCCAAGGAGCTGCATTAGAGCCTGATGGATGCTGATTATTCACAAAATATGTACTACCATCGGGGGTAAAATATCCTCCTGTGGTTTCAGCACCTTTTGAACCAGCACCAAATAATTTTAAATCATTTAAACTAGGATTTTTAATAGATAAATCAACATAATAAATTTCACAAACTGTTGCTGTAGCTCCAGCAGGCATTCTATTTTGTGATAAGCCATTTAAATCTTCATTTATAACTAAATACTCTTTTCCATTTTGTTTAACTACTGATAAACCATCAGGATTAGAGAAATTCCATTTTCCAGAACTATGTGTACCACCATTAATATATGGTCTACAAGTAAGAGTTTTTAAATCTAATTCTAATACTCTACCATAATAATCAGTAAAGGTAGTATCACCGTTATGGGTTAAAGTCCAATGGTGATTTGCAATTCCTCCACCATTATTCATAGCCGTTTTTAAAACTGAACCTGTGTTATCAATTCCAGTTTCAGTAATATATAATTTATTATTTCTTTCTAATACCCATTCAAGACGAATAAAGGTAGTAGCACCCATAGAGATAGCAACTTCTCTAATATTAATTAAGGAATTTAAATCCATTGGTAAAGTAATCCAAGATCCACCTACACCATTTGCACCTTGTTTGTATGCATATAACTGACCCTCTCTGTAGTCATTAGCCTTATTTGCAACGAACTTAAATAATACACCCGGAGTAAAATCATCAGTTAAATAAACGGTTTTACCATCAGGCATACACCAACCACCTTCATGAGAAAACCTTCCCATTGAATATAGTTTTCTTAAACCGGTTGCAGATGCTAAATCAATTTCAACCATCCAGCCATAGTTTTCAAATTTTTTGATGGTAGATCCACTGTACATGCCGTTACCTGCCGGAATAGTCCAATCAGCCGTGTCTTGAATACCATTTCCATTAGCAAATAAGCCAGCATTTGAACCTTGAGGATATTCTTCTGCAGTTAAGGCTGTACCCCAAGGAGTATGCGCACCACCGCAGTTAACATTTGTACCACCTACTTTGCTAAAATCTACATTCTTGAATTTACCAACAACTCCCCAATCTCCTTTTGAATCTTTTTTAACTTCAAATACCGTCATACCACCACCATCGCCTAGAATTGCATTTTTTGCATTGGTGATTTCATGGTTAACCACAATGTATCCGTGGCTACTAGACCCATTAATAGGCAAATAATAAAGGTAATCATGATTTTGCTTTGATAATGCAGAATCACCTGTTTTTAGGTTATGTACATAATTAACATTACCCGAAAACAATAATTTAGATTTAAAATTGGAAGGAACACGAAACTCTGCACCTGTGTAATTGGTATCAATTACATTAAAGGGCAGGCTCAACGGAGCTTGTGCTTTTGTTACCGAAAACAAAGCAGCTGCCGAAAGCAAACTAAGGAAAATTTTTTTCATATGATTTAGAACCATTCTATAGCGCAAATCAACAGCTCCTATATTTTCCTAAAGCATATTTTTTATTACGTTTTTTTTAATTGTATTTAAATATTTTTAATGATTCTAAATAACTAAATAAATTAGTTAAGTATTGAATTTTAATTGTTTAAAAATACACTTCACGATAAATAAATAATTAATTAACAAATTATCATTAACACTTAAATATTAATTAACAAATTAAGCCTTCAATGTTAATTTAAAATAAAAAAACCGCCTTCAAATATTGAAGACGGTTTTTTAAATGAAGAAACTATACTATTTATTATCTAACAACTACAAATTTGATGGTTTGAGATTTACCTTCAGATTCCATATTGATAAAATAAATACCCGCTTTTAAACTTGCAGTATTTAATTCGATGTCATTTGAACCTTCTACTAAATCTTTATTTTCATTTAATACAACTTTACCAGTAACATCAACTACTTTTAAGTTTAATGTGCTAGCAACTTCTGTATTAAAGCTTAAATTAACTATGTTTTGAGCAGGGTTAGGGAATAAGTTTAAATTCTTTGCAAAATCAACTTTCTCAACTCCTACACCAGGACCTAATGGTAATAATTTTGCTGAAGTAAATGCTGCTCCACTCAATAATGGAGAACCATTTGAAGGAACTAAATTCGGATTAGTTAAAGAATATGAAGGAATTAACTCAGTACCTTTAGCAGCAATTGTATTGCCAAAACCAGTAGTATTAAACCAAGCAGTTATATCGAATCCAATACCTGCACCGCGGTTAGCTGCAGTATCTAATTGTCTTCTGTTACCAGCTAAATAAGTATTTTTGATTTCCCCAGTTCCATTTTGGAATTTAACGGTTGATTTATCACCATCAATTAAAATACCTACAGTATAACCTGCAAAAACCGAGTTAAAAATACTTAAGTGTGTATTTCTTCTTAAATGTGCACCTCTTCTATGATTTGAGTTAAAACCTGTAGTATCGGTCTGTGCTAATGGTCCAACCATTGTAATGTTAGAAAATACTGCAGAAGTATTTGGTGTATTATCAGAACCAGTACCGTCGTTATCTACCTCAAAACCGTTAGAACCAGAAACGTCAGCAATACGCGGATCTTTAATATCAATTCCAAATTGAACTCTTCCAGAGTATCCAAAATCGCAGTCAAATCCATCATCCCAAGTTCTATGTGAAATTAAATATTTAGCATCAACATTTCCACCAAACCACTCAAACGCATCATCACCACAAAATGAAATTTGAATATGGTGCATAGTAGTTCCTCTACCAACACCACCCATGGTTAATCCATTAATTTCGTTATCTGGCTGAAAGGCAATGCCAGGAAACTCAAGTCTAACATAAGTTAATGAACCTGAATTATCATCAGCATTAGTACCACCATAAATACCATCTCCGTTAGCATTGTTAACACCACCTTCAATAGTAGCAGTTCCACCTGTTGGGTTTACAGGAGCATTTCCTAAAATAATAATACCACCCCAATCGCCATAATCACGATCTCCCGCTGGCTCATTTGAGGTAAATACTACTGGCTCTGCTAAGGTTCCAGTTGCTTCTAATTTAGAACCTCTGGTTACAATTAAAGTACCTTTGGTTGCTTTATCACCACGGATAATTGTTCCTGCTGGAATGGTCAATGTTGCACCATTTTTAACATAAACAAAACCTCTTAATAAATAAACTTTACTTTTGTCTAAAGTTCTGTCAGAAGTAATTTCACCTTCTAATACATCATTAGTTGCAGCGTATGTGCTATTTTGAGGATCAAAATTTGCCCATCCCTGAGTCCAATTAGTTGTTCCAAACGCACCGATATAATCCGTCCTTGTAAAAAAAGGAGTTTGTGCATTTACAGTTTGTGCTAGCGAGGTAGCAGCAATTGCAGCAAGTAAAACTAAACGCTTCATTTTCTATTTTATTGTTTGATGCAAACTTATTAGCGCAATCTTTCTATATAGTTAATAACAAATTAAAATAATGTTAACAATTTTTAATATGTTAATAATTCCTTAACATATTCTGTGTCCTGTTAATTTTGTTAAATTTCAAAAGTGAAATCAATAAAGCATATTTTAATTATTATAACATTAAATAAAAAAGGCGAACATTAATGCCCGCCTTTTTAAAATAACAAGTATGATTTTTAAAATTTATAACTCAATCCAATGGATACAGTTCTACCATATCTAAACCTTCTCATCACATTATCAGAATTCTCTTCAAAATTGGTATTGGTATTACCTACTTTGTTTTGATAAAAAACTAAGTCTTGAGCTAATAAATCCGCTAAATTCATTTTTATTTCTAATTTATCTTTTAAAATACTCTTATTTACAGATAAATCAACAACCCATCTTGGATTCTCATAGAAATCAGGGTAAATATCAGTTCCAACAAACGCTATCCTTTTACCAACTCTATTTACACTTATCGCTCCTGACCAATTTTTTTCATCTTTATAATTTAAAGACATGTTAAATACAAATGGTGATTGACCTTGTAGCGGTCTATTTGAAGCTCCTGCAACATTTTCTAAATTCACTTCTGATTGAATTAAAGCAAGGTTTGTTGCTAAAGTCAAACGATTAAACCAAGCTCCAATAAATTCTAATGATTTCCTGTATTCTAACTCTAATCCAAAATTAGTTGCACTAGTTGCATTTCTATAAGTAGTACTTAATGTTCCCCCACCAATATCTGAGTTTAAAGTCTGCTCAATCGGATTTTGGAAATGTTTGAAAAACACTGAACCCGAAATTAATTGTCCATTACCCGGGAATAATTCATAACGCAAATCTAAATTAGTAATTTTCGCTCTTTGTAATTCTGAATTACCAACTATCTCCACAAAATTGTTAAAGTCAAAGAAACTGAATGGCGCTAATTCTCTAAATTCTGGTCTAGATAAGGTTTGTGATGCTGCAAATCTTAAATTACTTTTTTGACTTAATTCATATGCCAAATTTAATGACGGCAATACATCCACATTACTTCTAGTTATATCTGTTGGCACATTACTATTTGATTCTGCATAAACGTTTTGTGAAAAAGCTTCAACTCTAACTCCAAAAACCGCCCTTAATCTTACAGTTAATTTCATGTCCAACATAGCATAACCAGAATTTAATGAAGATGAAGCATCATAACTATCCGATTTATTAGTTGATTCTGCTATTGAAAAACCAGTCGAATCCATAAAATTCGTCGGATTAAATATATCGCCAATTCCTAATCTTAATAAATCAGGGTTAAAATAAGTAGTTGAATTGATAACATTACCCAATACCCTTACGTTAAAATCCCTAACTCGCGATTGATAATAATAACCAAATTTAAGCGTAGATTTTTTACCTTTAATATCCAACGGTAATGAAAAATCTACTGAACCGCTATATACGCTTTCATCCAAATTGGAATAAAATCTTCCAGCGTCATTCGGTGAAGCATTAGTAGTTAAAAATGCTATATAGGGGTTTTCATTGTTTGCAGATGGAACTCTATTGTATCTCAATCTTCTAAAGTCTGGAATATCTCTAGTAATGTCTGAATAACCTAAAACCCATTTTACTTTTAAATTTTTTGCCTTTTCAAATAAATGCTCTCCAATTAACTGGCCTGTATATAACAAATTCTGATTATAAAATATAGCATATGCTTTTCGGTCTAATCCAGATGCCGCAATATCCTGCCCTTCTCTTACGGTTACTTGATCTTCTGTATTAACGTTAAACATATTCCTAAAACTAATTTTATTATTATTATTTAGTTTGTAAGATAAATTCCATAACGCACCCCAAAGAACATTTCTTGAATATTGTTCATCATTAAATTCAAAAACTTTATCGTCACCAGCAAAATCTTGTCTTAATGCCGGGGTTCTTCTATATGAATTATTATAAGTTAAAGCAAAAATACTCCCAAAATCTTTTCCAAATAATTTGGTTTTTTGACCCATAGTAAACTGAAAATTAGTATTAGGCGCTGCTGATGCAACTTCTATCGGACCAAAAGTATTTTTAAATAATGAAGAATATGCTTGTCTTTGTCTTCTAGGTAATGAAGAAAATTGATCCGAACCCGGAAACGCTGATGGAATTGCTCTAGTTCCATCATCCAATCCTAAAAAATCATATTTTCCACCTTGAGATTTCATCCAAGGTTGAAATGTAGTTAAACTATGTACACTGCTTCCTAATGATAAAGTATAGAAATTTTTATCTGGAATATCTTTGGTGCTAATTTGAATAATACCGCCGGCAAACTCAGCAGGCATATCAGGAGTTGCCGTCTTGGTAATAACCATATTATCAATTAGGTTAGACGGAAAAATATCAAACGAAAAGGCTTTTCTATCTGCTTCTGAACTAGGTAGCGGAGCCCCATTTATAAATGCAGCATTATACCGGTCATTTAAACCTCTAATAATCGCAAATTTATTATCTTGTATACTCGCACCACTCACTTTTTTCAATACATCAGAAGTAGTTTTTGCTGGTGTAGTTTTTATCACATCTGCTGATATACCATCTCCTATTGATGAAGCATTTTTTTGATCTATTAAAATCGCATTCATCGTTTCTCTTTTGTATTCAACCTGAACCACAACTTCATTTAAATCATTAGCAGCTGATACTAAAGAAACATTCAAAGTAACAACCCCATTTGGTTTTACAACAACTCCTGAAATTTCTTTATTAGAATAAGATAAATAAGAAACCTGCACGGTATAGGTTCCCGGTTCAACGTTCTCAATAGTAAATTTACCCTCAAAATCGGTTGCAGTACCCTTAGTGGTTCCTTTTATTTGAACAGCAGCCCCAATAATCTCTAAACCATCAGTAGCATCAACAACTTTACCTGTTATTTTGCCGTTTTGCGCCATTAATTGATTAAAACCAAATAAGGTTAAAATCAATAAAATATACTTGTTCATATTATTATAAATGCGCTGCAAAGGTAACCTGCAATTTCGGGTCTGTTTTTGACGAAAGGTTAATTAAATGTTAACTAATTGTTATTAACAATAAATTAATCTAAATAATAAATCATTTATTTCCAGCGCCCTACAAATCCAATAATTAAATAATTAAAATAAAATTGATATTCCTTTTTAACCACACATTAACATTATCATAACAAACATACCCTTGCGGGATGTAAACTGCGTAAATAAAAAAGGCAGATTTATAATCTGCCCATTCTAAATTTTTATTAAAATAAAATTATCCTAAACTAATACCAAAAGCTTTTAATACTCTTTTGATATTGTTTTTGGCAACCTCTTTTATATTAGTCTTAATAGCTTTTATTTTGCCCTCTTCTGGTCTAGCTTTAAAAATAGTATCATGATAAGGAGCAGCATTCTCTCTTGTTTTAGTATAATAATACCCATAAATAGATTTTCTGCTCTCTTCTTCTGGAACATTAATTCTTCCATATCCATGATAAGAAATTTCACTGGTTTCAAAAATCAAACAACGGTTAAACTTAGGAAGAACCATTTTCTCCATTTTAGTTACACTGGTATTCCACATTTCTAATCCACCTCCATATTCATCTTTCCATTCTTTGTTCAAATAAATTAAAATATTTAATCTCCTATGCAGGTCTTTTTCTACATGTATATTAAAATCGATATGTATATCTAAAAAGCTACCTCTGCCTCCTTGATGTAAACCTCTACCTAAGGCATCATCTGTCATAATAACCGCTTCTTTAATGTTACACACTTTTTGAATCCAATCATACATTGGCGCTGAGGCTAATTCGTCACAAATCCCTTTGAAAATTGGCGGAAAATCTTCTAAATTAGATCCTTCAGCCTTTTTCTCATTTAATCCTTTATATTTTTTATTAAAAAGTTCGTAAGCAGGAAACTCTTTGAAAGCTTGTTCAGCAATCTCATTTTTTAGAAAATTATCAATTACAATGTGCGGGTAAGGAAATGCCTCCCTAAATTCTTTTGACATTTTCTCTTGTAATTCAGGTTCAAATAGCCTATTATCTATATAGTTCATACCTTTTCTGTATAATTGGCTTCAAATTTACCAAAATTATTTAGCCTTCAACCATGATTTTTATCAGTTTATAGTCTCTTTTTAATCGATTATTTACTGTTAACTGCATATTTAAGCTTAAAAATGTATATTCGTGGCTCACCACATTTGAGAAAACATTTCATTTATAGTTTATGAAAAAGGAATCAAAAAAATTTCTTGAAAAATACTTAAACAACGCATCCCCAACGGGCTTTGAAAGTTCTGGACAAAAAATATGGCTAGAATATATAAAACCCCATATCGACGATTATTTTACCGATATTTATGGAACGGTAGTGGGTGTTATTAATCCTGGCCATGAATATAAGGTTGTTATAGAAGCCCATGCAGATGAAATCTCGTGGTTTGTCAATTATATTACTAGTGATGGTTTTATATACGTTTGTAGAAATGGAGGATCTGATCATCAAATAGCACCTTCTAAAAAAGTTAATATACATACTGAAAAAGGTATTGTAAAAGGGGTATTCGGATGGCCAGCCATTCATGTACGCGAGCCGGGTAAAGAAGAATCACCTTCTATGAAAAATATATTCATCGATTGCGGAGCATCTTCTAAAGAAGAACTGGAAAAAATGGGGGTAAAAGTTGGATGTGTTATCACCTTTGATGATGAAACTTTTGAATTAAATGAAAAATTTATTGTAGGTAGGGCTTTAGACAATAGAATCGGCGGATTCATGATTGCTGAAGTTGCCAAAAAAATAAAAGAATCTAAGAAAAAACTACCCTTTACCTTATACATAATAAATTCTGTTCAAGAAGAAATTGGATTAAGAGGGGCAGAAATGATGGCCAGAAGAATTAAACCTGATGTAGCTATCATTACTGATGTTTGCCATGACACCCATTCACCGATGTACGACAAAAAAGTACAAGGTGATCAGGCCTGTGGAAAGGGTCCGGTTTTAACTTTTGGACCAGCGGTTCAAAATAATTTGTTAAAAATGGTAATGGATACTGCTGAAAAAAACAAAATCCCTTATCAAAGAGCTGCTGCTTCTAGATCAACAGGTACGGATACCGATGCCTTTGCCTACAGCGCAGAAGGTTCGGCCTCCGCATTAATTTCTCTACCATTAAAATACATGCATACTACAGTTGAAATGGTAGATAAAAAAGACGTGGAACATGTGATTGATTTAATCTATTCCTTTGTAATTCAATTAAAATCAGGCCACGACTTTAGATATATCAAGTAAGAAAAAAATTCAATTGCTCCTTAATTAAAAAGTACTATTTTTGCGAGTTCCGATGAAAAAGGCAAAAACAAAGTTTGGTAAAGAAACCTATATGAAATGGTATGAGGAAATGCTCCTCATGCGCAGATTCGAAGAGAAAGCTGCCCAATTATATGGCCAGCAAAAAATTAAAGGCTTTTGTCACTTATACATAGGTCAAGAAGCGGTTGTAGCTGGAACCATGTCGGCATTAACCAAAAATGATAAGTTAATTACTGCTTACAGAGATCATGCTCATGCCCTAGGCTGCGGAGTTAGCGCTAACGCAGTAATGGCTGAATTATTCGGAAAAGTAGGCGGCTGTTCTAAAGGTAAAGGCGGATCCATGCACATGTTCTCTAAAGAACATAATTTCTATGGCGGACATGGAATCGTAGGAGGTCAAATACCCCTTGGTGCAGGTATAGCTTTTGCTGATATGTATAGAGGCGATAAATTTGTTACCGTTTGTTACATGGGTGATGGCGCTGTTAGGCAAGGTGCTCTTAATGAGACTTTTAATATGGCCATGTTATGGAAAATACCTGTTATTTTTGTTTGCGAAAATAATGGTTATGCCATGGGAACCAGCGTTCAAAGAACAACCAACTTAACTGATATTTATAAATTAGGTTTAGCCTATGATATGCCTTCATTCCCAGTTGATGGAATGTCATGTGAAGCTGTTCATGATGCTATTGAAGAAGCCGCTGAAAGAGCTCGCTCAGGAAACGGACCAACTTTCTTAGAAATTAGAACTTACCGTTATAGAGGGCACTCAATGTCTGACCCCGCTAAGTATAGAACTAAAGAAGAGGTTGAAGAATATAAAAACCAAGACCCAATCGAAAAAGTAAAAAAGGTAATTCTTGAAGAAAAATACGCCTCTGAACAAGATTTAGAATCTATTGAAAATAAAATAGAGCAAATTGTAAATGAGTCGGTGGAGTTTTCAGAAAATTCACCTTTACCAGACCCTTCAGAACTATATACAGATGTATATGCTGAAGCAAATTACCCTTTCATAACTGAATAATTTTCTGCGCATAGATAAAATGGAGAACTTAGAAAAAGATCAAGCAGGTGTAGATATCCGCCAATCGGTAAACAAAGCGGAATCATTCCTCGAACAAAACAAAAAAAACCTTACCATCGGTTTAATTGCCTTAGTGGTAATTGTAGGTGGTTGGTTTGCTTATAGCCAATTAATTCAAGGACCCAAAGAAAAGGAAGCTGCTAACGCATTATTTCATGCTGAAAGATGGTTTGCTAGAGATTCTTTTAATTTAGTTATAAACGGAAATGGCACTTTTGATGGTGCTGTTGCAGTTGCTGATAATTATGGTTCAACAAAATCAGGAAGTATAGCTGCTTACATGGCAGGTATTGCTTATTTTAAAACCGGTGATTTTCAAAATGCCATTACTTATCTTGAAAAAGCAGACCTAGATGATCATATTTTAAAAACCCTTGCCTTAGGAACTTTAGGAGATGCTCATGCTGAACTTAATGACCTAGAAAAAGCGGTTGATTATTATAATAAAGCTGCTAAAGCAGATAATAATGATCTTACAACCCCATTCTATCTTAAAAAAGCAGGCATGGTTTACGAATCTTTAAATCAACATGATAAAGCATATGCAGCCTATAAAAATATAAACGATAACTACAAAGAATCAATTGAAGCTAACGATATCGAAAAGTTTTTATACAGAGCAGGAGCTAAAATTGGTAAAACAGGATTTGAAAATTAATCATGGCTACCGAACTAAAAAATTTATCTGAGTTTTCAATAGAAGAGCTGCCCGATGGCAGCTCTTTTAATATCGGTTTAGTGGTTGCTGAATGGAACGCCCAAATAACCGGACCAATGATGGATGGAGCTATCCAAACCCTTGAAAAGGCAGGGGTAAAGAAAAAACATATTGCCACTCACTTTGTGCCTGGAACCTTCGAACTTCCTCTTGCGGCTCAATGGTTCGCTCAAAAAGCTAAAATAGATGCGGTAATTTGCATAGGTTGTGTAATTCAGGGAGAAACAAGACATTTCGATTTTATCTGTGATTCTGTTGCAAATGGAATTATGAATGTTTCTTTAAAATTTGGAAAACCCATAATTTTCGGAGTTCTAACTACCAATAACCTTCAACAAGCTCTTGACAGATCTGGAGGTAAACATGGAAATAAAGGTGTTGAAGCCGCTGTAACAGCGTTAAAAATGTTAGACTTACAGCATTAATGAAATCATTCCTCAAAAAGGAAATAAACTCTTTTAAAAATGCCTTCAACGGGATTAAACTTTTAATTTCTTCTGAAAGGCACTTTCAATATCATATACTTGCTGCTTTTCTTACTATTCTAGTAAATCTAATCTTAGATATTTCAAAATCAGAATGGCTAGTTATTCTGCTATGTTTTGCTGTAGTTCTTAGCACAGAAGCGATAAATACATCTTTAGAAAAAATGCTCGATGTTATCCATCCCGCAAGGGCAAATTGGGTAAAAGAAGCTAAAGACATAGCAGCAGCATCGGTTTTAATCTCATCATTAATATCTTTTGTTATTGCTTTAATTATTTGGATACCCAAAATAATGGAATAAGAATTTTGTATTTTTGTTAAAACAAATTGATATGAAAAAGATAATACTAATACTAGCAATCGCCTTTTTCGGCAAAACAAGCTTTTCACAAAACTTTGCTAATCCATCATTTGAAAATTGGGCAAACGTTGGTGCAGGTTTTTATCAAGATCCTAGTTCTTGGCAAACTTTAAACGCTTTAGCTTTTTTTGTTTGTGGTGAGGCAAATGTTCTTAAAAGTTCAGACGCCCAAACAGGTAATTGGTCTGTGGAACTTCATACATTACCTACTGTTGACAACCAAGCTATCGGGTTTCCAGGTATTATGACCCAATCTATGGCTATAAATTCAAGGCCCGATAAATTAGGCGGATTTTTTAAATTTAGTTCTCCAAATCTTGGAGATGAGGCTGTTATTGTTATTACTGCAACTAGATATAATTCTGCTACTGGTCAAACCGAGTTTATTGGAAATGGCGCTGCAACCTTTGAACCTCAAAATACTTTTGCTCAATTTGAAGTTGAATTAGTTTATGATCCAACTTATGCTGGAATAAATCCTGACTCTGTTTCGGTAACTTTTATTTCTAGTTCTGCAACCGATGTTGACGACGAATATTTACCTGGTGGTATTTTCACGGTAGATAATATTAACTTATCATATTTAACTAACTCTACCCCTAAAATTGCAGATAACTTAGTAAAGGTTTTTCCAATTCCAGCTAATGATTTTTTGAATATTGAAACCGATAAATCGCTTGAAAATGTTGAGTTTTCTATAATTGACCTCAATGGAAAATTATTAATAAATACCCCAATTCCTACTATTGACGTTGCAAATTTTAAACCCGGTATTTATATACTTCAAGTAAAATCAAATGACGCCATACTCAATAAAAAAATTCTTATAAACTAATTTTAAAAAATTTATACTTTAACAAATCCCGCCCTAATCAAGCGGGATTTTTTTGTTAACACTAATCTAAAGATTTCTTAATATATACAAATTACTGTATATCAATATATTAAAATTTAAGCCGATTTCAATATATATATTCTATTACTTATTAATTTTATAAAAAAAATTAGTTCATGACCCCCCTAAAAAATGAACTCTTCGGATTTATAAAATCTGACCCCGCTATTTTTGATTATATTCAAGAATCAGCCTTTGATGGTTTATGGTATTGGGATTTGGAATCAAAAGATAATTCAAAGTCAATTTGGATGAATGATAAATTCTGGAACCTACTTGGCTTCTCTGAAAATCAATCAGAAATCAGTAATAAATCATGGATGGATTTTATCTCTCCAAATAATCAAGCTGAAATTCAGAATAAACTAAATCTGCACATAAATAATATTGAAAATAAATTCGATTATATATCTAGTTTTATTAAAGCAGATGGTAAAGTTATTTGGCTCAAAAACAAAGCAATAAGTATAAGAAATGCAAGCGCTAAATCAATAAGAATAATTGGAGTAATTACAGACATTACTTGGTTAAAAGAAAAAGAAGAAATTTTAGAACGCTGCAATACTGAAGCAAAAATTGGTTATTGGGAATACGATTTAATTAGCAATAGTATTTTCTGGAGTAAAGTATGTAAAGATATTCATGGGGTTAGTCAAGATTATATTCCTAATTTAGAAGAAGCGGTTAATTTTTTTGAAAAACCAGAAAGCTTTGATAAAATTAACTCTTTAGTAAAATCTGCACTTGAAAAAGGAATTTCTTATGAAGAAGAATTGATAATTATCACCAAAAATGGTGAAAGAAAATGGACTAAAACTATTGGAATTCCTCAATTTCATAAGGGAAAATGCATACGTTTATATGGCACTTTTCAAGACATTCATGAAAAAAAATTAAACGCCTTAGCACTCAAAGAAAATGAAAGAAAATTCAAAGGAATTTTTAATTCTACTTTTTCTTTTATCGGTTTTATGAACCCACAAGGTGTTTTGCTTGAAGCCAATCAGACGGCGCTTGAATTTGCCGATTTAAAACCTGAAGATGTAATTGGAAAAAACTTTTGGGATTGTTATTGGTGGCAAATTTCTGAAGAAACTAAATTAAACCTAAAAAATAAAATTGAACAAGCTTCTCTTGGGGTAGAAAGTGTTTATGAGGTTGAAGTTTGGGGCAAAAACAAAAGTCCTCTTACCATTTTATTCAGTCTTAGACCCATTTTTGATTCTAAAGGAAATGTAATTTATATTATTCCGGAAGGCAGACCAATTCAAGAAATTGTTGACACCAGAACTCGATATAAATCGGTTATCGAAGGAACTAATGTTGGAACTTGGGAATGGAATGTTCAAACTGGTGAAACCATTTTTAATGAAAGATGGGCCGAAATTATTGGCTATACTTTAGACGAATTAAAACCAATTAGCATTAATACTTGGGCTAGTTTAGCTCATCCTGACGACCTTGATGAGTCAAATCGAAAACTGCAGTTATGCTTCGACAAGAAAGAAGAATTTTATGAGTGCGAATGCAGGATGAAGCATAAAAATGGAGAGTGGATTTGGGTTTTTGATAGAGGTAAAGTTTTTAGTTGGACCGATGATGGGAAACCACTTATGATGTTTGGAACTCATCAAGAAATTAATACTAGAAAAAAATCAGAAGAACGCCTAAGACAGAGTGAACAAGCTTTTAGAGGTAATTTCGAAAATGCAGCTATCGGAATGGCTCTTTTAAATGAAAATGCCCATTTTACAAAAACTAATCTCACGCTTAATAAAATTTTAGGAAGAAATGAGTCAGAATTATTAAATAAAAACTTATTTGAGTTTTGCCCAATTTCTGACCAAAATGAAAATCTGGAGTGGTTTAATGAAATCAAAGAATCTGCATCCAATAATTTTCAAATTGAAAAAAAATTCATTCACACAGATGGTAAAGTAATACATACCATCATTGCTCTTTCGGTTGTCCGAAAATTAGACAATAGTCCTCTTTATTACATTTGTCAAATAATTGATATTTCCAAAATTAAAGAAGGAGAAAAAGAAATTATCAATCTCTTAAAAGTAACTAATGATCAGAATGAAAGACTGAAAAATTTTGCCTATATCGTTTCTCATAATATGAGATCTCATACTGGAGCTATGAATATGTTATTAGAACTTATTGAAGACGAACATCCCGATATTTTCGATAATGAAATGGTAAAACTTTTAAAACAATCTTCTGATTCATTAACCGAAACAGTAAAACATTTATTAGAAGTAGTTGAAATAAATCTAAATTCAAACAAAAATCTAGAATCTATAAATCTCTTAAAAGCAGTTGAAAATAATTTAAATGGGATAAAAAGTTTGTTTAATAATGAAAGTTTTGAAGTGAATGTAAATATCCCATCTAATATTTCAGTAATGGCATATCCTGCTTATTTAGATAGCATTATTCTTAACTTTATTACTAATTCTATTAAATATAAAAATCCAGATGTTGAACCTAACTATTTAAACATTTCAGCAATAGAGATAGATCATGATGTTCAAATATTCTTCGATGATAATGGACTAGGATTCAACTTAAAAAGAGATGGCGAAAAACTATTTGGCTTGTATAAAACATTTCATAAAGGGAAAAACTCTAAAGGAATTGGTTTGTTTATAACCAAAAACCAAATAGAGGCCATTGGAGGATCTATTTCGGTTGAAAGTGAAGAACTTAAAGGAACAAAATTTATCATAAATTTGAAAAATGGAAGAAATTGATTGCGCATTATTAATCGACGACGATTCTTTGCATCAATTTATTAGCAAGAAATTTCTCCTAAAAACAGGTAGAATCAAAAATATTATTATCTGCAATGATGCTAAAGAAGCTATAGATGTTCTTAGCAATTTAGAGGCTGAAAATAAAAGTCTCCCAGAGTTAATTTTGTTAGATATTAATATGCCCGTATTCGATGCTTGGTATTTTTTAGACAACTACAATATTCAAAAATTAAAAGGTAAATCTGAATTATTCATTCTTACCAGTTCGCCCTCTATTGAAGATTTTACTCGAGCTCAAAATTATGGATTACTCAATCATTATATACTCAAACCTTTTACCCAAGACCAAATAATTAATGTGTTAGACAACTTAAAAATCAAGAAATAATTATGGTATAGAAATTTTTAATATCTTTCTAATGCGCCATTTATTTGTAAAACCTACTATTGAAAACAACATTTTAAGGATATTTGTGGTCTTACATTAAAATTATTCGTAATTTTATATTTTGTTTATGAAGAAAATTTTACCCTTTTTATTGTTGCTTTTCTTTTCTTGGGTATCAAACCCTTTAAAAGCCTCAGATATCATGGGTGCAGATATGTCTTATAAGTGCCTTGGAAATGATAGTTTTGAGTTTACAACTGTAGTTTACAAAGACTGTAATGCAAACTGGTCAATACCAGCCAATACCTATAACTTAAGCATTTCTGCAGCAAATGGTTGTAATTTTACAACAATGCAAGCAAACCCAGTTTTGGTTTCTTGCCAAGATATTACCCCAGTTTGTGGCACCTCTTGCACTAAGTGCCAATCTAGCTGTAACTCATCCTCTTCAAATTCAGGCTGTAGTTTTGCCTATGGTATAGAAAAACTTACCTTTAAGGTGACTGTTTTCCTAGGTAATACCAGTTGTTGCAAATTTAATGTTGGTTACATTGGTAATTCAACTAGAAATTACGCAACAACAACCTGCTGCAACTCTGATATTTTTTATACTTATCTTGAGTTAGACCGCTGTGTTACTCCTTGCAATAATAGCCCTCAATTAACCAATGATCCTGTTGGTATTTTATGTGCTGGACAAGATTTCTCTTTTAATAACGGAGCTCTGGACACTATTGATGGTGATTCTTTATCATTTGAATTAGCACCTGCTCTTAAAGGACCAGGTCAAAATGCTACCTATTTCCAAAACTTTACTTTTCAAAGACCTCTTTCTTTTTTAGGTTTTCCTAATACAAATTCTAATAAACCCGCAGGTTTTCATTTAGACCCTTCTTCTGGTGATCTTGAATTTAGACCAACCAAAGCCAATGAAATTGCTGTAGTAGTTATTAAAATTAAAGAATGGAGAAAAATTAATGGAACTTGGACCGTTATTGGAGAAACGCGGCGAGACATGCAATATATTATTGTCGCTTGCACTAATAAAGTCCCCACCATTACCCCTCAATCCCCAGCTAAAGCATGCTCGGGGCAGCAAGTTTGCGTTCCCATTGTAACCAATGATCAAGATCGAAATGATACAACCATGATATCTTGGAATGGAGGTATTACAGGGGCTACTTTTACTCATAATAATGGCCAAGCCAGATTAGCTCAAGGCCAAGTTTGCTGGACCCCAACAGATGCAGATGTCTCCAGTGTACCTTACACATTTACAGCAAAAGTTTGGGATGATGCTTGCCCACTTAAAGGACAATCCATTAGGTCTTTCCAAATTATTGTATATGAATCTCCTAAAACCAATACTTCATATAATATCTTAAATTGTGGAAGAGTATCATTTAATTCAACTCCTACTAAAAATTTCGGAACCCTACAATACTCATGGACCTTTAGAGATTCTCTTGGTAATAGTTTAAGAAGTTCTTCCAAAAAACAAGATACCATTCAACTACCACCAGGGAAAATAATTATCACCCATACGGTTACTTCTACAGTGCCTTGTCAAACTCCATACATAGACACTATAATTGTGCCTCCTTATGTTAATGTTAATTTGCCAGCCGACACCCTTTTATGTGAAGGTTCATCAATTTCATTAACGGCAGTTGGTACTGGTGGATCCCCAGGATACACCTATCAATGGAGTACTTCCAGCTCTCAAACCTCAAATAATATACAGCTTACACCAAACTCAGATACTACGATTAGAGTATTTATTACCGACCAACAAAATTGTACTAATTCGGATTCCATAAAAATTAATCTTAGTCCATTACCTCCAGTAAATATTGGATCTGATAATCGAATCTGCTTCAATCAAACCGCATTATTTGATGCTGGCAATGATTCTATGACTTTAAGTTATCTCTGGTTTCCTAGCGGAGATACTACCAGAACAGTTAATCTTAACTCGAACGGAAATATTATTGCCCGGGTTACTGATTCTGTGGGCTGCTCTAATTATGATACCGCTGTTCTAAATGTTAATTATATCAACATCAATGCAGGGTCTGACCGAGATTTATGCAGAAATGACACTGTTCAACTTCAAGCTAATGGAGCTGATAATTATAATTGGGTTTTAGCATCAAACGGCCAAAATGTTTCTAATGATAGGGTATATACATATATTGCTGCCGCTCCCGCAACTTTTTACGTTAGAGGTATCAAAACTGAATCAGGCCTTACTTGCGAAAATTTTGACACCCTAAATGTGGGTATTAAAGAACTCCCAGTTATCAATCTTAGAACGCAAAATATTTGTGAAGATTATGACAATTTTGATTTATCCAGCTTAATTATCAACCCCACTCTCACAACAGGATTTTGGTTTTCAAAAGTAAATACCGCATTTATTCAAGGTACATCCACCTTTAAAACATCTATTGCAGGTGCTAACCCAGCTCCAGGACATGAAGTATTTTATAGAGTTACCGATAATCAAGGTTGCACCAATACCCAAAGAACCTTTTTACAAGTTAGGCCAAAACCAACGCTAAATTTAAAAGATTCTACCATTTGCAGCGATATTCCATCGCTAAGGCTAAACTCGCTATTCCTAGCACCTACACCAAATCCTAGTAACGGGGTTGCAACATGGGAAGAAACTGCAAATCCTCAAAGAGCTCAAATTTCTGGTACCGCTCTCAGCGGATTTAATATAAATACATCAAATCTAAATCCAGGCACCTACCCTCTGGTTTATAAATTTACCGACCTTTTCGGTTGCACTAATAAAGACACTGCAAGCTTAGTTATTAACTTAGTTCCAACGGTTGAAGCAGGTATTAATTCACAAGTTTGTATTAACGGATTTCCTGTTAATATAGATTCAACTGCTAAACCAAGCCCTATAGGTGGTACTTGGACCCCAATGCAAGGCGCTAACCTAAGTCAAGGTTATTTTAATCCTGCCATTGTTGCTAATCCTAATGGCATTGCTTATTGGTTCAAATATTCTTATTCCCTTGCGGGATGTGAAGCTGCAGATTCTATTTCAGTTACAGTTAACCCTTTACCAACGGTTGATGATCAAATTACTACTGAAGAAAATTGCTTAAACTCAGGTATTATTGCATTAACCGGATCTCCAGCACCTGGCGCATCCAATGGAATTTGGACAGGAACTGGGGTTAACAACAATAATTTTGATCCATCAATTGCCGGACCAGGAACTCATATCCTTAATTATGAGTACACCAATCCATTAACTCGTTGTAAAAATTCTGACACAGGCAGAATAATTATTAGAGATATTCCAACTATTAATATTACCGGTACTACAGAAGCTTGTGAAGGAAATCCTTTTCCTCTTCAGGCAACTATTCAAAATGCTAATGGATTAATTTGGACAAGCAATGGTGATGGAGTATTTGATGCCCCAAATAGTGGATCCAATTCCAGCACTAATCCAAATACTAATTATTTCCCTGGTACCAACGATAATATATCTGGTAATTTTACCATTACAGCAAGAACAACGGGTTCTGGAGTATGCCCTGATGATATTAAACAATTAAATATTGTAATTTATCCAGTTCCTCAAACTTCAATTACAGCTGATCCTGACTCTGGTTGCGTGCCTTTAGAAGTTAATTTTACAACTAACACCACATTACCTGATGATTCTGTAAGTTTCAATTGGACTTTTGGTAATGGGCAAACATCCACTCTTAAAAACCCAACATATACCTACTCTAATCATGGCTCATACAATGCTACTTTAAGAGTTATTAGCAACCACAATTGCGAATCAAATAATTCATTGCCAATACAAGTATTTCCTAACCCTGAGGCCGCTATGGATGCTTCTCGATGGAGAACCACTATTGTATCTCCTAATATTCAATTCTTTGATCGATCTACTATTCCTAATCCTGGCAGAATAGTTTCTTGGACTTGGAATTTTGGTGACTTAGGTAATAATACCAGCAATCTACAAAACCCAAGCTTCAACTATCCTACAGATACTGGTAGCTTCTTTGTAATTTTAGAAGTTAGATCTGAAAATAATTGTTTTGATACAGTAGGCAGATGGTTAAAAATTGATCCAGATATTACTGTATTTATTCCTAATGCCTTTACACCTAACGAAAACGGTATTGGTACAAATAATACATTTAAAATTACAGCTGATGGTTTTGAAAAAATGGAAATGCGTATTTTTAATCGATGGGGCGAAGAGGTTTTCTTCACCAATAAATTAGAAATTGGTTGGGACGGAAAATATAAAGGTGAAACCGCTCAACAAGATGTTTATATGTATGTCGTTAAAGTTTGGAACCTAAACGGTAAAGAATTCAATTATTACGGCACTGTTACCTTGCTTAGATAGTAAATAAAATAATATAATACTCTTATTAAGGCTTAGTAAATATTTACTAAGCCTTTTTTATTTGAAAATTTTAAATTTTTTATATCTGATTTTCAACGTATTAAGAAAAATATTTAGAAAAACAGCTTGATTTCAGTCAAAAAAAAGCCTCAAAAAAAGGGGCATTTTAGTAAAAATTAATAATCCTAAAACCCTTTCGGGTTCATTTTAGTAAAAATTAATAATTCAGGTAAAGGCTTATAATCCATTTTAGTATAATATAATAAAAAGTGCTTGGGGCAGTAGTAAAAATTGCTAATCACATTATTTGCAGCTATGTAATTTAGCAGTACGAAAAAACCAAAGCACTATGAAAACAATTTTTACACCACTAACACAAAACGGAAACTTTAACCCAGGGTTAATTTCAAATTTCCAATTACCAAATCTTCCAATCGAAAAAAGATTCTTTGTTCCAGAAAAATCAGAATTTAAAAAATCCAAGGAGCCGATTCAATTACCTGCAAGGAATCAAAGAATTTTAGAAAGCTTTAAAAAGTATTTATTAGATAATAAATATAAAAGCGGTTCTGTTGAAACTTACTGTTATGTTGTAAGTCATTTTATGGCTCACTATGAAAAATTCGATATTAGAAGAATTAGTAATGAAAAAGTTCTTGAATTTTTAAATCAGCACTTACCTGAAAAAAATTATTCTATTTCTTATCAAAATCAAGCATACTCAACATTAAAAGCCTTCTTAAAATACATGGGTAAATGCATCCGATTTATAGAATTAAGGAATAGACCTAAGTCCCCTAAAAAAGAAAAACAGCCGGGGAATAAAAATCAAATTCTTAAAATGATATTTAATATAGCTAATCTTAAACATCGGTTTGTTTTAGCTCTATTTTATGAAACCGCAATAAGAAAAAATGAATTCCTATCATTAAAAGTGGAAGACCTTAATTTAGGATCTCGCTACTTAAGAATTAAAGCTAAAAGAGGTAAAGAAGAAAGACTAATTCCTTTATCCGACACCTTTATGGTTTTAGCAAGAAATTATCTAGAAAAATACACTCCAGGCATATTCTTAGTTGAGGGAATTAGCCGAGGCCCTTATTCGCCAGAAGCAATCTGGACCCTTTGGAAAGACGCTCTTAAAAGCAATGAACTTCCTCATAATACGTCATTAAACTTTATTCGTCAAAGCCGAATTAAACATTGGTTAGATGAAGGAGTTCCAAGATCATTCATTAGAGAATGGATAGGCACTGATTCTCTGAGAGGTTGGGGAAGAGAATAATTTAAAAACCGCTTCAAATTAAGAAGCGGTTTTTATTTTTATATAAATTCATTTTTTGTAAAATTGCTATTAATCATCCCGCAAGGAAAATAAAAAAAGATTCATGAATTTTACTGAATTATATAATATCCTAAATCAAAATATCTCATCCAATAAAGACCTAAAATCAATTTGGTTTGATACCATTGAACCTCTTACTAAACAATTTCCAAATGTAACATGGGAAAATCTATTAAACTATGACTTCAGTTTAGAGGTAAATGAAGTTAATAAATGGTTAGATCAATTTTTTGAAGAATTGCCCGAATCAGAAAAAATTGTTTATTTAAGTATTGCTCAATACTGGAGCGATGAGCAAAAAAGAGCCTTTTATAGTTTGTCGGTTAAAACTTATTCTAATTTTATTCCAGAAGACGAAAACTGGCCTGGTGAACCTAGTTTTTTACCACAAAACCCATATTGCGTTCCCGATTCAATAAATATAATTTTAGATCAATTTTATAACTCCAAATTAGAAGATGTTTCTTTAATTGATTACATCATTCCTCTTTGTTATGTTAGTATGATTTTAAAAAATTATAAATCAAAACTTACTAATAAAGCTTTAATTTTAATAGCTGGTTATGAAGAAGGTGATTTTTTGTTAATCTAATTTTTTTATCAAAATTTTATCTACCCTAACCCCATCAATATCAATAATTTAAAAACTATAATTTAAAAAATTAAATCGATCTCCAATTTGAGGTATACCATCAATTTTACTTAATACAAAACCAGCAACGGCTAAAACAACTTATTAATTGGAATTTTAACTGGCATACCTGTTAAATGAGAAAATGAAAGGTTCTGCATGTTTATACGATTAATATATGAACCTAGTCATAAACATTAAATCGGATTTTTGGTGCTACATTTGTTCTTACAAAACAAATGAAACCTGAAAAAAGTAAATGGCCTATATTTCAATATCTTAACAAAATATTGAATCATCCATTTTTATTCAGACTATTCTTTATTCTTACCCTTGCGGGAATTTCAATCCCCTTGGCATTATTTTTACATAAATTTATCCCAGACCTAAATTGGAGATTTAATTCAGATCGAATTTTAATTATCCTAACTCCTGTCATAATTATCGGGATCTTATTATACTCATTTAAAAAATATTTAATCTTAGCAACATTCATTTGGTTAATGCTCCTTAGTTTAGGTAGTTTTACAAATAAATATGGCTTTTACTCCCTTATTAAAGATTATAGAAATTTAATATACATCATTTTATACAACCCTCATCCAGAGAAAATTTTAATACCTGAATTCATTCCCTTTCCAGATAAAGTTAAGATATTAGATGCTGTTGATTATGAAAATAGAGATTTAAGGAAGTTTGCAGTTAAAGCCGCTACAGCTAATTTCAAAGAATATAAAGATCATGATAAGAGATTATTTATACAATGCGCTTCTATATTTAAAGCTATAAATTCAGAGTGGAATTATATTAATGACCCTGTTTCTAGAGAATATTATGAAAAAGCTAGTGCCTCAGCAGAATTATTATCAGGTGATTGCGATGATTATAGTATTTTAATGGCTGCTAGTTTGTTAAGTATTGGTGCAACACCACGCATTATTAGGACTAAAACTCACATGTATCCTGAATTGTTAATAGGCAACGAAGAGGATTTAGAAGCCATAAATTATTTAATAAAAAAAGAACTTTTCCCCTATGAAAGTTCTGGAAAATCAGTCCATTTCCACAAAGAAAAAAATGAAATTTGGCTTAATATGGATTATTCAGGAATTTACCCAGGAGCAGAATTCTTGAGTGATGAAATTATCGGAGTTTTATACTTTAACTAGAATTGAATTTATTATTTTACTTATTTCTTCTGATCGGGTTAAAGTTATCATATGTGATCCCTTCTTTAATAAATAATTTATATTTTTTATTTTCCTTGCGGGATAGTCCCATCTATTTAATTATAGCTTATTGCAATAATTTATCTATTCTAATAATAAATATTTTACCCTAAATTATATAAACAATAAATGTTTTAGCTAAAAACATCCCGCAAGGTAAAATTATTTATTTTTAGATCTTAAAAATATCATGATAATACTAGTAGTTACAATACCCATAACTAAGGCACCAAATAAACCTTGAATAACATAATTTTGAAAATTAAAATACGCTTCAGCCTCTTCAATAGTTTTGTAATATTGAATTTCTACCGATCGTTTAATTGCATTATTAAAATAATCAGGGGTAATAATATAAGATGTTATCCATTGACTTATGGGACTTAATACAGCAATAAAAACACTTAATAATAAACCAGAAATAAATCCTTGTTTATAGTTCATGTTTCCGTTAAAATAATTTTTCTTTTTATCCCGCAAGGCCATTACCATAACAATAATTGCTGGGATAGCGAATAAATTGGTGAGATACATTTGATAGTCTAAATACTTATCATGTAAACCAACTATCTTTTCTAAGAGCATCCATAAAAGGCCAACTATTGTAAAAATAATAGCCCATTTAATTTCAATTTTAAGATTTGCCATATTTAAAATTCATATAATTAATAGTTTCTTTAATTAAATTAGTTAATGAATTAATATTTATATCTGATAATTTATTTATATATATACAAGCCTTGCCCATTTTAAATTTACCCAAATCTTTTAATAAATATTCATGATCTTTTCTGCCTGTAAATACATATAAAGAAATTGCAGCCTTTCTAGGAGAAAAACCAATAATTGGCCAATCTCCTTCTTGTTTACTTTTATCTGATTTATAATGGTATTTTCCAAATCCAATAATACTTGGGCCCCACATTTTAGGTTCAAAACCTGAAATGTCGCGCATAATTTTAATTAATTCATATGAATCTTTTTTCTTTTGCTCGGAATTGGCAAAATTTTCTACAAATTCATTTACACTTGCTTCTGTTTGTTTGGTTTTTATTTCAGCCATGTTATAAATTATATCATATTGAAAATCAATTTAAAATTACAAAATAGTTAATTTAAAAGCAATTTAAATTCCTACCTCTACTTGAAACCGCATTTGCCAATTATTAACCCCAGAATTTAATCTATTATTAATATTAGCATTTTGATAAATTAAATCGCTCTGAATTTTTACTCTATGTCCGCGTAAATATTTACTCCAACCTAATGCATAATGAGAAATACTTCTTTCATAATCTAATACAGTATTATAAGGATTAACAGTTGAATACCTGAGGGCTATTTCATGATTATTTTTAAACAAATAAGAACATTGGAAATTTAAACCATTTCCAACTTTTACAACTGATACTGCCCCTGTATCATTAACTGTTATTGGGTTATCCGTATTCCTCTGCATAAATTCAGTTAATATGGAGAACCCTCTGTATTTAAAAATCAAGTCGGCTTGGTAAGTTTTAAAATCTCTAGCTTCAAACAATGGTTCGCCTAATTGACCTCCTGCTCTTGTTGCCCTTGCATTATAATTTGCTGTTAAACCAATAGACAATTTTGGTTTAGGTTCGCGTTCTAAATCACTCTCAAAATAATCACCTCCATTTTTAAATAAACCTAAAGGCAAAAATTCTATCCTACCTGTATAGGCTAAACCATTATCCGTTTCATTAAAATTTCTGCCTTCACCAGAACTAACAGCACCTCGCAAAACATAATTAAATTGTTTGCCTATTTTATCATTATAATAAATTTGAACTCCAAAATCTCGATCAATATTAAAATATGCATTAACAATTGAACGATCCGGGAATTGTTGATCGCCGGATGAAATAACCCTTTGCCGGTTTCCTGGTAATTTAGTTTGACCCATTCCTATAGTCAACTTTTTATTAACGGAATAAAAAATCATAGCGTCTCTGATAACATTAGGAAAACCGAAAGCTTCATAGTCCCAATCGCCCCTAGAAAAACTTAATTGAATTACATAAGTAAACCTAGGATTATAAACAAAACCATCAAACCTTAATCTTAATCTTCTAATTCGAGCCTCAATATCATTACTGCTAAAATCTGAATGAGAATTGGTAAAAACGCCAACTCTGTTTTGTATTCGAAATCGAATATTTAACAGAAACAAACTATCCGGACTCTGAATACCTAACCCTTTACCATAAGTAAAATAAGGGATTTCTGAAGATGCTGGGATATTAATATTTTGACTCCAAACCTTTTCACTACCTATTAGCAGTAATGAAATGATGATGAAAGCTTTAAGATTATGCATAAGTTCACAAAAATATTCAATGTTAAGGAATTATTAACTGACAAAAAATTATTGATCAAAATATTGATTTTTAATACAATATATAAAATTAGGAAAATTTCTGGGAATTGATTTATGAATTAGGGTTCAATTTATCATTTATTTTTTCTATAATTGGCTTAGGTCAAAAAATGAACAAAAAAATTGCAATTACAGCCACTCTCTCATTTTTAGGATTTGGAATTGGGTGGATTTTAATTACAGATTCAATGCTGGATATCATATTTTCTGGTAGCAGTTCTGACATTTTATTTAAATTACAAAACCTAAAAGGGATTTTCTTTGTAATTGCAACCTCAATTTTTTTATACCTTATTCTAAAATACCTTGTAAAACAAATTGAACGAAACGAATTTGAGTATAGAAAACTATTTGAAAACCATCCAAACCCAATGTGGATATATGATCCAGAAACATTAAACATATTAAGAGTTAATCAAGCTGCTATTGATAAATACGGTTTCTCTAAAGAAGAATTTATCAAATTAAACATTAAAGATTTAAGACCTGTATCTGATATTCCAAAATTAGAGAATGCAATAAAAAACCCAGATAACCAAGAATTTAGATCAGGTATATGGAAACATAAAAAGAAAAATGGAGACATTTTTTTTGTTAGTATAACCTCTAATGCGGTACATTTTAATAATAAAATTGCACGTATGGTTTTGGCAATTGATGTAGATGAAAAAGTTAAATCTGACCAAAAAATAATTGACCTTAATAATACTTTAAATGAAAGAGAATCTTATTTAAGATCAATAATTGAAAATCAAAATACATTTATACTTAGATTAGACCATAACGGAGATCCTATTTTTATTAATAGCAGTTTTATAAAAGAATTCAATATTGAGGAACAACAGATTCCTTTCTTCAATATTTATTCAACTATAAATTATACCGATAAAGAATTATTAATTAATATAATCAATAAATGTATTTCAAAAACAGGCGAAGCATTTAAAATACAATTATCACATAAAAATAATCAGAATATTAATTATAAAATTAATTGGGAATTTAAAGGGGTTTATAATGAGTCAAAAAATAATTTAGAAATTCAAGCAATTGGAATTGACACTACTGAAAAACATTTATTAAATGAAAAAGTTAAAATCTATCAAGACCGATTAGATGCCATAATAAATACTCTAAATGAAATTGTTTGGATGGTAGATGCTGAATCAAAAGAAGTTAAATTCTTAAGTCCTGCCATTGAAGAAATATCTGGATATTCACCTGAGGATTTTTACAACAAAAAAATTAGTTGGAAAGATATAGTTCATCCTGATGATTTAAATTTAGTTGCTAATAAAATTTACAACTCTAAATTAGAAGAAATAGTAGAAGTTGAATATAGAATGATTGACTCAAAAAATCAAACCCATCATATATTTGAAAAAACTATTAAGAAAATAGATCCTGAAGGAAAAGAAATTGTTTATGGTGTTTCTACTGATATTTCCAATTTAACCAAAATAAGAGCCGAACTAAATCAATTACAACTTAAAACCCAAGCATTAATCGATAATACCAGAGATTTGGTATGGTCAATTGATTCAAAATATAATTTAACTTACGCTAATTCAAGTTTCATTTCGAACTCATTTAATGTATTTGGCAAAGAAATTAAATTAGGAGACTCTTTAATTGAAAATACAATCTCTGATTTCACGGATTGGAAAGACCATTATGATAAAGGCTTAGCTGGTGATTTTTTTAATATCCAAATTGAAATAAAAGATTCAAATAAATTAAAACATTATGCAGAAATAAGCTTTAATCCCATAAAAGATAGCCATAATAAAATAATAGGATTAGGTTGTTTTTGGCGCGATATTACCGAACAAGTAAAATCAATTAAAAAAACCGAAGAGCAATTTAATAGGCTCAGAGAAATTGCCCAAATTCAATCACACGGATTAAGAAGGCCTGTAGCTAATATTTTAGGATTGTCTGAAATGTTAAATAGTTTGAACCCCTCTGATAAGGATATACCACAAATTATTACTCACATGGGAGAATCAGCCAAAGAACTCGATGAAATTATTAATCTTATTGTTAATAAAGCAAATGAGATTAAAAGGATTAATTAGTTTAATTTTAATTGGTATTAGTCTACTTGGTTTTACTCAAAAACCAATTGAAATAAACACTGAAAATGGACTATCTCAAAATTCAATTATGTGTCAATATATCGACCATAATGGCTTTTTATGGATAGGAACCCAAGAAGGTTTAAATCGTTTTGATGGTAAAAACATAAAAACTTACCGAAGTATTCCACTTGATAGCACTAGTATTTCTGATGATTTCATTATAGATATTCACGGCGATTCTTTAGGAAATATATATTTAGCTACTCGTTCAGGTTTGTGTTATTTTAATTCGACTTTTCCTAGGGTAACTCGTTTATATTCATTAATTAATGAAAAATCTCTTTATCATACTAGTTACTTTTTTTGCTTATCTCCTCAAATTGGTAAAATTTTTTCAGCAAATTCAGAAAAAATTGTTTTTCATGATATTATAAATAATAAACAAATAAGCTGGGAATCTAAATTAACTCGGCTTAATAATAATAAACCTGCCGTATACGAAAATGGAATTTTATTATTTTCAAATGATTCAATTATGTTTCATTTTCTTGAAAATGGTGAAAGGAAAAATATTAGTTTAGATAAGCCAATAAAAAATGCCAAAAGTTCTCTTTTTTTTAACAATAGATTATTGTTGTTTTCTGATTCAAGTATAGCAGAAAGTTTTATAAATAATTCAAAAATAACTATTTTAAACACTTTAAAACTAAATGAAAAAATCATTCAAATTAAAAACAACAATGGGCTAATTACCGTTTTTACAACTCAAAATATCTATAAACTAAATTCGGATTTTAGTTTAAAGCCATTAATTCAAAATATAATTAAAGGTGCTAATAGTTTCGAAATAATTAATTCAAATACTTTTAGTATAGGAACATTATCTAATGGGATTAAAATTTTTCATCCTAATTCTACTATTTTTCAAAACTTTGACCTTAGCAATCTCGAAAAAATAAATTCTAAAGAAGAGGATTTTACAGTATGGGCCCTATGTTATTTTCATAATAATTTTATTATTGGAACCTCTCGAGGATTATTTATTAACTCAAGTGAATCAAAATTTAATAGTCTAAAACTTCCTAATAACTTACATAATAAAATTTATACCTCTTTTTGTACTTTCAACGAGAACCTTATTCTAGCTAATTCTGACCAGGAAATAATTGTACTAGATAAAAATTTAGAAATAAAAGAAATAATTAGTTTAAAACAGTTTGAGGGTAAAAACGTACCTTTTAAATTAATTTCATTTAATGATAAACTAATTATTATTAGTTCTGGTGGAATCTATTATTTAAACAAAAATTTTGAGATTCAGCGCTATATAAGACTTAAAGATTTAAATTCTAATTTATCTGAATATTGTTTGGCAATGTTTATTGATTCAAAAAATAATTTTTGGTTTGGTGGAACTCGATCTTTATTATTAAGCAAAGACAATTTTAAAAATAATATATATTTAAAACATAATCCCACTGATCCAAATACCATTTCTCATTTTATAGTATCCTGCTTTGAAGAATGGCCTAATAATGGGGTATTAGCAGGGACTTTAGGTGGTGGAATTAACCTAATCGATTATACAGGTAAAATTATTAAAAAATATAATCCTTTACCCCAAACGGGATATAGAGTTATATACTCCATAAAACTATATGGTAATAAAATTTGGGCAAGCACAAATTCGGGTATCATCTCCATTGATTTAATTAATAATCAATTTAGAACCTACAACCAAAATGATGGAATTAAAGTATTAGAATATTCTCAACATTCTAACTATTATTTAAATAATTATCAATACTTTGGAGGAGTAAATGGTTTTGTTAAATTTAACCCATTAACTGCATGGGTAGACACAAATAGATCAAAAATTATTATTGAAGACATTAATATAAATTTTAAACCAATAGACCCTATTGAGCATATTGAAGGCAGTTTTTTCAGTCCAAAAAAAATCAAATTATTTCCTAATGATAAAAACATCGCCATAAGTCCAACAGTAATTGATTTAATTCGTGGAGAAGAATATAAAATTTTCTATAGAATAATTGAATTAGATGAACAATGGATAGAGCTAAAAAATAAAGATGAAAAAATTTTCTTTAATTATTTAAGTCCTGGAAGTTTTAACTTAGAAATTAAGGCATTGGGACCCAATAATGAACCGCTAAAAGAAATTCTTAAAATAGAAATTATTTCATCTCCTCCTTTTTATTTAAGCATTTGGTTTAGAAGCATCATTTTTATTCTATTTTCAATGGGATTGGTTATAGTAGTGCGCCAAATATCTAATAGAAAATTAAGAAAAAAACTTAAAGAAGTAGAATTTGAATACAAAATAAAATCAGAAAAAGAGCGAATTTCCAGAGACTTACATGATAATGTTGGTTCACAGATTTCCTATTTGATTTGGAGTTTGGATGATTTAGAAATTAAAGCTAGTAAGGATCAAGAAATTGATCCTAAAAAAATTGAAATAATTGGTGATCAAGCCAGAGAAACCATGCATCAGCTTAGAGATACTATTTGGGCATTAGATAAAATATCATTGAGTTTTGAAGAGTTCATAAATAAAATAGAAACCCTATTAAATCGAATTACTAATGGAAAATCGCGATTAAATTTTTATATACAAAACAAAATCCCGCAAGGAAAGTTAATTTTAAAAACAACAGAATCCGTTTATTTATATCGAATTATACAAGAATTCTCGAACAATACATTAAAATATGCTCATGCAAAAAATTTATATTTAAATTTTGAATTAAACCTAATTGATAACTCAATTATATTTGAAATAAAGGATGATGGAATTGGTTTTGAATTAGACTCCTCTAAAAAGAAAGGGAATGGTTTAAAGAACATTATTGATCGTTGTAATGAGTTATTTAAAGAGTATAGATTTGAGAGTAAACCAAATTCTGGAACATTTTTAATTATTAAAATAGCAAATGATGGAAAATAAAATTAAAATAGCTATTGTAGATGATAATAAAAAACTTGCTGAAAGTTTAGAATTATTATTAGCTAATTTTGATAATTTGAAATTTAAATGGTGGGCTAATAATGGATTAACGGCTTTAGAAAAATTAACTGAAGATTCTGATATTGATTTAATTTTAATGGACATTCAAATGCCCGCCTTAAATGGAATTAAAACAACCATCGAAATAAAAAAGAAATATCCAGAAATTAAAATTTTAATGTTAACTGTATTTGGTGATGATGAAAATATTTTTGATGCAATTATTGCAGGTGCCTCTGGATATTTATTAAAAGATGAAAAGCCTAGAAAATTAGTTGAAGCTATTGAAGAAGCTATGGGAGGAGGTGCACCCATGTCTCCTCAAATTGCATTAAAGGCCCTGAACCTGATTCGGCAGCAAAAACCTGAAGCTAAAAACGCTGAAGACTTTAATATTACAGAACGTGAATTAGAAATTCTTCAACAATTGGCCTCTGGAAAAAGTTATACCGAAATTGCTGAAAAACTATTTATTAGTCCAAAAACCGTTAGAAAACATATAGAAAATATTTATCCAAAACTTAGGGTACACTCAAAATTAGAGGCCATAATGTTAGCTCAAAAACATAAACTTATTTAATATTGTATAATGAAAAAATATTTAATCCTTTCTTATTTTTCAATTATTGTGTTTGCTTTGAGTGCCTGTTTTGGATGTAACTCAGGTAATAAAAATCCACAATCGCAATCAGTAAACCTTGATAGTACAGATTTAAAGTCAGATTCATTAATAAATGAAATAATTGATTCTAATGAAATTTATTTAAAGCAAGACTCTAATTCATCTTATTGCAACAAAAAATATAATTATTGCCTCGATTTACCTAATTTAAAATGGGTAAGCACGGGTGAGTCTGAGAGTGGTGATGGGATTACGTATAAATATGAAAATAAAATTGAATTAATTATTTTCGCCGAACCCCATGCTAATCCACCCGATGATTTAAAAAAATCTTATCAATCATCCATTTCTCAAAGTGCTCCAGGTTATAGAATATTAAACCATAATTTAGCAGCTGATAATTTTAGAATTGAAGGTGAAGAATTAGATCTTAAGTTTTTAAGATTTACCAAGATAATTGATAAAGCTCATTTAAGCATTTTACTAAAATTTAAACCTGAAGAAGCTAAAAACGCTCAAAGATATTTAATGATATTAAATGGAAATATCAGAAAAAATAAGGCGCTTAGTTAAAATAAGATTTAAGATTTTTAATATATAATCTAAATGCTTTTAATCCATTAGGGGTAATTTTACAGTTAGTTAATGGATAATTACCCCTAAACGATTTTTCAATACTAATATAACCCGCTTGTTTCAATTTATCTAATTGAACACTTAAATTACCAGAAGTAGATTTAGTTTTTTCTTTTATATAGGTGAATTCAGCCTCTTCTACACTAGCTAATAATGAAATTATTGCTAACCTAAGTTGCGAATGTAAAACAGGATCTAAATCTTTAAACTCCTTCTCAGCCATTTCTTTTCTTATACTCCGATTTTAATAGATGCCCTGGAATTATATAACTAATTAAAACACTTAACGACAAGGCTAATGTAGTGTATGAATAACCTTGTGGTTCTGGCATATCTTTAACCCAAACAACCACAAAAATAGCTATTATCCAATTAATAATTCCACCAATAATTAATGGTTTAAATTTTAATAAAGATCCACTTACATAAGTTCCTAATCCATATAAAACTATAATACTTGGAAATATTACTTTAACTGATTGACTATATATGGTAATAATTAGCATTACTGCTATACTAAAACCAAATGCTTTCCATAAATATCCAATAAACTTTCCTGAAATAGACTTTACTTCTGAATTTCTTGATTCTTTTCTACTATATATGGCACTGATAATCCCCGCAAGAGTCATAAATACAGGCCACACAACAAATTCTGGAATAGGACCATTAACTTGAATCAATATAAATTGCAAAGCAGAGGCCAACAATACCGCATATCCCCAAATTAAATAATAAAATCCATTATCGGTGATCTCCTCTTTAATTGACTCTAAAATAGAGTCAATTACTTTTAATGCATCTTTCTCGTTCATATTTTTATAATCTTTTTTGTAATAATTTTTTCTGAACTAATAATCTTTAAAAAATAAATTCCTGAATTCAATTTAGAAATATCAATTTGATTTTCAATACAATTTAATTGATAATTTTTTCCGTCAATTCCTATAATTTCAATTTTATCTATTTTAATTTCTGAATCTAAATTAATTAATGAACTTGTTGGATTTGGATATACTAATATTTCGTTTTCATTGATTATTTGATTACTACTTAGTTCTGTATATACTAAATTAATTTCATCTAATCTAAATATTGAACCAATGAAAACATTAGTGCTATTAATACTTGAAGAAGCTATTAAATAAGCGCTGTCTGGAACTTCTTGTGAAAAATAATTAAACCTAATGTTTTTTTCAGTCCATTCTCCAATTGAATCACCAGTTGCAAATCCAGCTTCAGCAATAAATTCTCTTTCGCCAGTATTTACATTATATTTTGTTAAGACCATAATTATTCCACATGAATCTCCTGTCTTTGGTAAACTCTGAAACCAAAAATTTAAATACACAGGTCTATAATTAAATGGAATTAACATCGATTCAATTTCCGGTCCACTGTTTTGTGGTAATTCTCCAGTAGCTATAATTCCAGGCACTGGAAAACCCGCTAAATTTGAACCTACACTAATTAACTCCACAGCATAGTCTTTCTTACCTGTTATTTTTTTGCTTCCTAAATCATAGCCAAAAGCATTTAAGTAATTTAATGTAGACCAATCCATTAAATCTTCGTAAGTTCCAAACTCATCCCACCAGTTTTCGAAACCACTATTGGTAATTTGTTGAGCTTTTGCTGGTAAAAAACCGATTACCATCAAATAAAATAAAATTAACTTTTTCATCTTGTAAATTCTTTTTACAAAGATATAAACTAGTTTATAATTTAAACAAGTTTAAAACAGAAATATTGTGTTATATTGCTCTAAATCAACACATAAAATTTTTGCTAACTTAAAAAAAGAAAGAATTTTACTTATTTACAATCATTTTAAAACCTGTTCCATGAATATTCTGTAATTCAATATTGGACTGTTCTCTAAATAGTTTTCTAATTTTAGTTAAATAAACGTCCATGCTCTTAGAACTGAAATAATCATCATTTCCCCACACTTGATTTAATATATGAGAACGAGCAATTATCTTATTTGGGTTCTCAGCAAAAACCCTAATCAATTCATTTTCTTTTGTACTTAGTTTACGTTTAACTCCATTAATTATTACAAACCGATTGGTATAATCAAATTCAAATTCACCAAATTTTATGGAATTTGTCGTAATTTCTGGTGAGCCCTCTTTTAAATCAATTCCTTTAGATCGTTTTAATATGGCTTGAATTCTATAAAACAATTCATTAGCACTAAAAGGTTTGGTGATATAATCATCAGCTCCAATTTCAAAACCTTTAATCTTATCTTGCTCCTGATTACGAGCAGTTAAAAAAATAATTGGGATATTTTTATTGGTCAATCTAATTTGTGAAGCTAGGTTAAAACCATCCATGCCAGGCATCATAACATCTAAAATAGCAATGTCAAAAATATCTGAACTAAATGCTTTCCATGCTTCTTCACCATTTTTAAATAAAGAAACATTAAATCCCTTAACGCTTAAACTCTCTTTAAGAAGATAACCTAAATTATAATCATCTTCAGCTAATAATAACTTAATTCCTTCCATTATGATTGATTGTATTAAACCTTATACTAAAAATACTGCCTCTTCCTAATTCACTTTTAACATTAATCTTACCTTGATGTGATTGAATAATATTTTTAACATAACTCAAACCTAAACCAAAACCACCAGCAAAATGTAAATCTCCCATTTGAACCCGATAAAAACTATCAAAAATTCGATTGATTTCCTGCTCAGGTATTCCAATACCATTATCTTGAAAACTAATTACAATTAGGTTCCCTTCATTTTCAGTACTAACAATTATTTCAGGATCGTTTTTTGTATATTTAATCGCATTATCTAATAAATTACTAAAGGTGTTTTTGATATGCAAATAGTCTCCATATATTAAATCATTACTTGCATCAAAATGACTAACAAAATCAATATTATTACTTAATTTTAAATCAAAAATCTCGATGACCTCTTCTAAAATTTTATGAACCGAAATATTCTTCATTTGTAAAACAGGATCTTTTGACTCAGCTCCAGCCATTAATAATACCCGCTCTACATTATTAAGAATTCGATTATTCTCGGTACTAATTATTGAGTATAATTTATTTTTATTGCTATCACTTGGTGAACTATGAAGCTGCTCTAATGCTAATGAAATATTACTTATTGGTGTTTTAAATTCATGGGTCAAATTATTAATAAAATCATTTTTCATTTTTGAAAATTTCTTTTGCCTAATTATGGTACTTACAAAATACCAAAAAGCGTAAACTAATATTGAAATGACAATTAATGATACTATTAATAATCCCCAAATAGATTGAACTATATAAAGATTTTGATCAGGAAAAAAAACTTTTAATTCATGAGGCCTATTAAAATAACTATCCTTAAACAAAACTGTTCCAAATACAGATGTTTCCAAATCATTTATTGAAGAACTATCACTAAAATAAGTAATATTTCCTGAATTGATATCTTTTAGATAAAAAGTAAAATCTTGAATTCCAAAAAGCTTCAATTTTGCGGAAATTACAGAATCTACATAGCTCATATCTAGCTGCTGAGCTAAAGTTGCAGCACCCGACAAATAATCACGATAATTCTCTACTGTTACATCTTGAAATACTTGAGCTGTAGGTAATTGAATGGCTTCTTTTACTGAATCAAAAAACTTAAATTTTACAATTATATCGGCCTCTACAGGTTGAGTAACTCGAAGACTACTTCGTTTAACAAATTTACTAAAACGAATATTGTCCGACATTAAAACTACGGTATCGCTTACTAAACCACTTATCGGAACACCATCTTTAAACCCCCAGCCGTGTTTTAAAATGGTAATGCCTTCATAAGGATCAATTAGCGTTTTGCCAGCAAATTCAAAAGATTCAATGGCTTTCTCCATCTCTTTACCCGCCTCATCAAGGGCATTATTTAAACTTAAAGTAAGTTTTTCCTGCTCAACCCTAAACGATGCTGCAATTGAGAAAATCTGAATAAGTATTAAACCTATTAAACCTAAGCCCAGCAAACCAACAATTATATTAAATCTTCGTGTATTCAATCAAACAAATTTATAGGTAATGAATTGATCATTCCCCAAATTAAGAAAAATTAAGTTTTGTTTAACAAAATTAAGCCGTTTTAAATAGTCATTAAGAAAATAAAAAAATAAATGTAATGAATTTTGATAAAAATTTAATTGCATATGAAAGCCGCAACTTTTTTAAGACTGACCTTTTCACTTTTAGCTTTAATTCTTGTTAAGCAAAGTGTAGCCACCGATTATGATATAGAGGTTAAAAAATCTAAATATAAAGATTTAGTTAATCCTGCAATCATTACCAACTATTGGCAAGAAAATGAAGCTTTTACCTTAGGATTCTTCTCAAATGAATTATTAAAAATATATGACCGAACTTTTGTTATTGATGGACAAAAAGCCATACTATTAGGAGTAAACGGGTATATAGCTGGAGTAAATAATAATTATGGTTTTATAATCGATGGTTTCTTCGCTAATATAATTCCTAAAGAAAATGAACAGAGTGAAATTAGTATGGAAGCCATAGGCAATCCGGGTGATTATGTAATTAAATTTCAATGGAAAAATGTAGGTTTAAAAGGCCATTTTGAAAATGACTACCTAAATTTTCAAATTTGGTTATTTCAAAAAACTGGTAAAATAGAAATCCATATCGGTCCATCTCAAATTACATCAAACTTGGCTTTTAATAAATTTAATGGACCAAAAATAGGAATAATGTTAAGTAATTCGAACTTTTCAGAAATTTATCAATCTAGTTATTTATCCCAAGACCCTGAAAAACCAGAAAAAGAAAGCTTCACAAACTTAATAACCTTAAACGGTACTCCTTCAGATTCAACAGTATATATATTTAATCCTATAAATAATTCTTTAAACACCAATAATAGTCTTAGCAATCTTACCTTATACCCTAACCCTGCAAATAACATTCTAAAAATCGGAAATATATTTAACATGAAATATTTAAAAATTCATAGCATAGACGGAAAATTAGTTTATGAAATGCACTCGTCAAATCAAGGAGAAATTCCGAATACCATTGATATTTCAAAACTTAAAACAGGACCTTATATTATTGAAATAGAATCCGAAACAGGTAGATACAAAAGCAAATTTATTAAACTTTAATTTAACAAATAATCAAGAATAATCTTTGGATGAGCAAATAAACCAATCACTTTATTAAATTTGCCATTCAAAGTATTATTCAATGAAAAAATACATTCAATTAGCACTTAAAGGCATGGCAATGGGAGCTGCAGATGTGGTGCCCGGAGTTTCTGGCGGAACTATAGCCTTCATATCAGGTATTTATGAAGAACTTATTAATTCATTAAAATCCATTAATCTCGATTCAATAAAATTAGTTTTTAAAGGCGACATTAAAGGCTTTTGGAATGCTATCAACGGTAATTTCTTAATTACTTTATTAACCGGAATTTTAATTAGTATTTTTTCATTAGCTAAATTAATTCATTATTTACTCGAAACCCAACCTATTATGGTTTGGTCATTTTTCTTTGGTTTAATTTTGGCCTCAATTGTTTTTGTTGGTCAAAAAATAAAATCATATAACTTAATAACCATTATATTCTTTTTAGTTGGAGCCGCTATCGCATTTTATGTTACTATTGCCGCACCAACAACAACGCCCGATGGTTTATTATTTATTTTTGTTTCAGGAGTTATAGCAATTTGTGCCATGGTTTTACCTGGCATTTCAGGTTCCTTTATTTTATTATTAATGGGTAAATACCATTATATACTTGGTTCAGTTAAAAGTTTAAACCTGCCTGTTCTTATTGTCTTTGCATTAGGTTGTGGAATTGGAATTATTTCGTTTGCTCGTGTTGTCTCCTTCTTATTTAAAAAATATCATGACGCTACAGTTGCCCTTTTAACAGGCTTTATGCTCGGAAGTATGAATAAGGTTTGGCCTTGGAAAGAGGTTCTTGAATTTACCACTGATAGTGATGGTAAACAAAGCCCACTTTACGAAAAAAGTATTTTACCTGCAACTTATGAGCAAATTTACAATACAAGCCCAATGATTATTCAAGCAATTATTGCGGCAATTGTCGGGTTTATTTTAATTTTTGCTCTTGAAAAATTATCTGAGAAAAAATCAATTTGAAAAAATTAGGATTAATTGGAAAAGAAATTTCTCATTCATTTTCACCTACATTATTTAAGAAAATTCTTACTTATGAAAATTTAGAAAATGAATTTGAATATAATTTGTATCCCATTAAACATATTTCTGAATTAACTAATTTATTAATTAATAATCCTGAAATAATTGGACTAAACGTCACAATACCTTACAAAACAGAAGTAATGCCATTTTTAAATGAAATTGATATTGCAGCTGAAAAAATTGGCGCTGTTAATACTTTAGTTATTCAGAATTATCCCGAAAAAATAATTAAAGGTTATAATACGGATTATTTCGGCTTTAAAAATTCGTTAATTAATTTCCTTGCGGGATATTTACCGAAACAGGCATTAGTTATTGGAACAGGCGGTGCGTCTATGGCTGCAGAAATTGTTCTTAAGGATTTAAATATTAAATACTTTTTTCTTTCAAGTTCTAAGAAAACTGAAAATTTATTTATCAATTCTTCCGATTTTTCAAAAGAAAATTTTACTAATTCAGATCTCATAATTAATTGCAGCCCTATAGGTATGTGGCCTAAAACAGGCATTTCTCCCATCGAAAAATTTAAAAACGATTTTAATTCTTATCAATATGTTTTTGATATGATTTATAATCCTGATAAAACTCAATTATTAATTGATGCAGAAATAAAAGGCGCCAAAATAAAAAATGGGCTTGAAATGTTAGAATTACAAGCCCAAAAATCATGGGAGCTCTGGAAACAGATTAAACATTAATAAAAATCTTTTGGCGCTTTAAATACATTTCTAAAAACATATTCTTGAACCATTATCAATTCTTTATTATTATCAATTAACGCATAATAACGATCGGTATCAAAATCAAGTGGATTACCTTCCTCATCAAACTGCTGCTTAGTTTCTTGAGTAACCGGCTTTTTATACACTTTTAAAGCGGTTTTTAAACCGTCCGTTTTTACTACGGTAATTAAAACTTCCGGATTGGCTTTACTTAAAGAATCAACAAATAATTCAGAAGCTCTTTCTACAAATCCTTCATGATATAATCCTCCAAACAAAGCGGAATATTGTTTAATGAATTGCTGATTTATATTACCAGATAATTTAGGATATTCCATCTTAATTTCATTACCTGATTTTATTAATTTAAAAGAATTTTCAGGAGCTCTTAAATAATTAACTTCTACACTTTTTAATTCATTTACGGGTGCATTAAATATGTTTTTAGATCTCCATCTAAGTTCGCTTAATTCAAAGCGGGCACTTAAATAACCTTTAAATCCGGGAATGTGGCAAATAAAAGGCCTGGTAGATCCTTCCATATACATAAATGTACCTAACTCATCCGCTGTAGTGCCTCCTACATAATAAGTTTTACTTAAATCCCCTTCTTCATAAATCTCTACTTTAATTGCGCTAGACGCCATTTTAGTAACTACATTGTTATAAGCAGCATCAGAAACAGGAGCTTTAACTTCTATAAATGGCAAAGTTTCTTCCAATAAAATTTTTAACTTATCTTCAGTAACTGGGTATTTATTATTAACTAGCCATTTTCCTTCTTTATTCTTAATTAATTCAACTTTAGCCCCATTCTTTTTCGACATAAAAATTCGGTCAACTTTATTAATATCTTTAACCGCAAAATCTTTTAATTCTCCTTTAATGGTGCCTCTTTTATACTTATCAATCAAAGGCATTGCAATAATACCTGCAACCAATAAAATAGGTAATATGATTAAACTCTTTTTTAATTTCATTACGAATACTTTCTCTTTCTTATTAAACCATTTATTATACCAAATACAATTATTAAAACTACAGGAACTATAATATTTATTAATTGCCAAAATCCTTTTTCTTCTTTAATTTTTGCTTTATTTAATAAGCGTAATTTTACTTCTCTGGTGCGGATTTCCATTATTCCGCTTGCATCTAACATATAATCAATTGTATTAACAAAAAATTTCTTGTTACCAAACATTTGATTACTGTACCTATCATATCCTAACGGATAAATTTCCCCAGTTCCTTTTTTAATCTGATTACGAATTAAATCTCCATCAGAAATAACTAACATTTTATTGCTATCTGTTTTTTCAATTAATTTAAAAATCGGATCAAACTGAACCGTATTTCTACCTTTAAATGCAGATTCAAATCGGCCTTCTAACATTACTCCAGTTATTTGTGAAGGCTTGGTAAAATATCTAGGATCAGGTTTTACCTGCACTATTCCTAAATCAACCCTTGCGGGATTTGAACTGATTCTTGAAAATTTTGATGTTTTTAATAATACCGTTTTCTTTACACCCTCTTTAGCTAAAGTATCTATGCTCGCCGGAAAATTTAATAAAACCGGATCTACATTTCTAACCATAGCATTTTCTGATCCATGGGTGATTATTGGATAATAAATCCATGGAACCAACTCTTGAGTTGGCTGGCCACCCATAAAATTAGCTAAAATCGGAATTACATGGCATTGTATATCTTGAACTATATCAGGGTTTACTCTTACTCCGTATTTGAACAATTGATCGGTAATATTTAATTGGTAATCAGCAGTCATTATAATTTCATATTTACCAATACTATCCATCTCCGCAATTATTGGATCTATTAACCAAATTAATTTTCCACCCGACATAAAATACTGATCCAAATAATATTTTTCCATTTCAGAAAAACTTATTCGAGGTTTAGCTATAATTATTGCATCAAACGTATTTAGTTTTTTATGAATTAAATTAACTAATTCTATCTGTACCGAATCTGGATTATCGCTTTTAATATCATTTAAAAATTGCTTGAAAAAACTAGTATCATCAAAATTTAAATTAAACTTTTCTACTTTATAAAAATCCGATAATTCTTTTCTAATATCTGCAGTTTCATCTTCTGTTAACTCTCCATGACCTTCTAAAAAAGCTATTCTTTTTGCTGCTTCCAATAAACATTTTCTTAGCGTATTTGATATTTCATATTCAAGCGCTTCAATACTTTGATTTAATACTTCCTCTGCCTTTGCGCCAAATTGAGACTTTAATAAATTAACATGAAACTCTTTACTTTTATAATAAAATGAGGCCGCTGGAATTACAATTTTCTGCTTTATTTGATCAGCATCCCCCTCCTGTATATTGGTTGCTTGAATTCCTTTTTCTATAAAATCTTTTAAGATTTCGTTCCTTTTTTTGGTATCAACACCATCTAATGGATCAGAAATTTCATATTCAATTTTACCCCCACTAAAAGCCCTAAACTCTTCTAACATCTCTCGTGTAGAGTTTCTCAATCTTTTAAAACCTGGAGGCAAATCATCTCCATCTAAATGTATTTTTACATACACAATATCGTCTAATTCTTTGGCTAACTTTTTAGAAGCATCAGATAAAGTATACCTTTTTTCCTTGGTTAAATCTAACCTAGCAAAAAAATATGAACCTAAAATATTAATTACAATAATTAAACCTATTGCAAATAAAAGTTCAGTAATCGACTGAATTTTTACCGAATTACCCGTATTTAATCTTTTACTTTTCATTACCACTTTCTACTCCCAAATACCGTTTTAGTTAATAATAAAAACAAGCTGATTAAACTTATAAAATAAAGCACATCGCGTGTATCTAATACCCCTCTACTAATACTTTCATAATGAAAATAAATCCCTAACCATTCTACTATATAATCCCAATTACCTAATAAATCTAAGCTCTTTAAATAATCAAAGGCGATGTAAAAAAAGAAACACAAAAACATACTCGCCACAAATGAAACTATTTGATTATCTGTAACAGCACTTGCAAATAAGCCTATACTTACAAAACTCGCCCCTAACATAAATAAACCCAAATAAGAACCCCACATTGCACCGCTATCTATATTTCCTTCGGGTGAACCTAGTGTATAAATGGTATAATAATATATTAACGTTGGCAATAAACTAAATAATACCAATGCCAAACCTGCAAAAAATTTCCCCAATATTATCTGTAAATCACTTACCGGAGCAGTAGTTAAGGTTTCTAAGGTACCTGCCTTTTTCTCCTCAGAAAAACTGCGCATAGTTATAGCGCTTATTAAAAAAATAAATACCCATGGCCCCATAAAAAACAAAGTGTCGAGGTTAGCGTAACCCATATCTAACACATTGGTATCATCAAAAACCCACATAAATAAACCTATGGCAATTAAAAAAACAGCCATTACGATATAGGCAATTAATGAGCTTAAAAAACTCCTGATTTCTTTAATAAAAATAGTAATCATTTTACTCCTTTAACCTTTATAAATACTCTAAACCCTACAAAAGGTGACTTCACAAAATTACAATTAAACTCTTCTAATAATTTAAAATTTAAAAATCCACCTAAACTATTCCAATTCCCACCAACAGAACATCCTTCTTTTTCAATCATTTCGCTTACATTTCCCGCAAGGTTATAAATACCCGCCGGATTTGGCATAAAACTATAAACTGGCGCCGGACCAATTTTACCTGATTTCTGTGAAACGTACCAAAAATAGTTATTGGCTAATTTTTCTGGCAATTTAGCTGGATCAATAATTTTATATAAATTAGTATTAGTGTCATCATTAATTATCGCCCAATCATTTAAATATTTGAAATTTGCCAGTGGACACCCCAATGAATTACTTAAAGATTGAGTTCCCCACGGAAATAAATTTTTACTTTTTTGACCAAAAGTATAGGCTTGTAAAAACTCTTCCTTACTTGGCAATTTAAATTCCAAGTTCAATTCCATATTTGATTTTTGTGCCGCTGAATCAAAACAGTCTTGAAGCCATTTAATATAAGCTTGCGCAGATGTGTAGCTAATTCCAACAACCGGATATTTATTATACTTTTTTGAATTAAAATAAGAATCTCCAAAAACAAAGTCTGCGCTTAAACCATTCTCGAATTTTCCTAAATCAGGTTTATGCTCATTATAGGTTCCGTTCTTTTTGCAGTATTCCAAAAATATTTGATATTGTTCATTACTAACCTCGTTTATCATAGCATATAAATCCTTGCTTACAGAATTAAATGCATGTTGACCGATAAAAATACTGCTTGAATCTTTGTTTATTTCAAATGAAGAAGTAGAAAATTTACTTACAAAACAAGAGGAAAGTAAATATCCCGCAAGGAAAAAATAAGCCAAAATTTTCATTCTAATTCCTCCATAATTATTCTAAACCCTATTTTGGAATTAGCGAGTTTTTCTCTTTTTAATTCTTCGGGCGCATCAATTCTCAAATAATATGCTACACTCGACCAATTACCCCCAAAACTTACTCCATCTTCATCCAACCATTCACTTACGTTGCCACCCATATCAAATATACCTTTAGGATTGGGTTTATAACTCATGGTTTCTGATGTAAACTCTGAATACGAACTCCAGGTTATTGAACTATCTGCACTGATTAATAATTCCTGTCTATCACTAAATGAACGATATTTTGCTGATAAAACCGTATTACAATTATCATTGAACAATTCAGCAGAAAAAACTTTTGTAGTGTCGCCCGCTCTTGCGGCCCGTTTCCATTCTTCTTTTTTAGGTAATCTAAATCGAACCTTTTTGCCATTAGAATTCAAACTAATTTTTGAATTTAACCAATTGCAATAGGCTTTAGCTGATTCTTGACTAATGGCAACTACCGGAAATTTATTAAAAGATGGATGCCTAAAATAAAGCTCAAATCCTGAAGGAAATAATGAACTGTCTGGCTTGTGTTTTGACCGTTCTTCTTCACTAATCTCATTCAAAAAAATTTTATACTGAATATTAGTAACCTCAAACTTTTGAAAATAAATATTATGATCGGTTTTAATAAAATTTTCAAAATTAAATTCAGGTCTAGGCTCCGCAGTAGGTGAAAGCTGCATTCCAATTAGTAATAAAATTAATTTGATGCTTAGCATTAATTTTTGGAGCTTTTGGTAAACTGACGAAATACTTCTTCTAAACTTTTCTCTTCTTTAATTAATTCGCTAATAATTAAATCTTTATTAACAGCAAGCTTAAACAAATGCTCCGACACCTTTTTTCCAGACTGGGCTTTAATTAACCATTTCCCATCCGACAAATCTTTTATGTCTTTAACCCCATCAATATTTTTTAACTCCTCGGCTTTAACTAATCCAGAAAAACTTACTCTAAAATATTCATCAGATACAGCTTTATTCTGAAGTTCGCCTGTTTTATCATCCGCTACAATTTTCCCTTTATCAATGATAATAACTCTATTACAAAGGGCTTCTACCTCTTGCATAATATGAGTTGAAAATAATACGGTTTTGTCTTTTCCTATTTCTAAAATTAAATTACGAATCTCTACCAACTGATTAGGGTCTAATCCACTGGTAGGTTCATCTAAAATCAAAACCTTAGGGTCATGAATCAAAGCTTGAGCTAAACCCACTCTTTGTCTGTAACCTTTAGATAATTGACCTATTTTTTTCTTTTGTTCGCGCTCTAATCCGGTTTTTTCAATCATCATCTGCACCGAATCTTTTAAATTTTTTTTGATTCCATGCAATTCTCCCATAAATCCCAGATACTCTTTTACATACATATCTAAATATAAAGGATTATGCTCAGGTAAATATCCAACCTGTCTTCTAACTTCTATAGATTGATCTACTACATCATAGCCATTTACCGAGGCTTTGCCTGAACTAGGCGGTATATAACACGTCAATATCTTCATAGTAGTAGTTTTTCCTGCTCCATTCGGACCTAAAAAACCAACTATTTCTCCGCTTTTTATTTCAAAACTAATCTCATCTACCGCCTTTTGAGCTCCGTAAATTTTTGTGATATTCTCTAATTTAATCGACATGCTTTTATCCTCGCAAATTTAACTATTTAAGCCTTTCTATTCTAAAACGATTTTAAAGGCTTTTAATTTTATAACCCTCAGAAATCGCATAATCCAACATAGGCACTAATAGCTTTTTTAAATTTTTCTCTGCCTTCTCACTATCATGAAATACCAAAATACTCCCTGCCTTTAGGTTTCTCTGCATTTGTTGTAACGATTGATGGGTATTTAAAGTTGCTTCAAAATCCCTACTCAATAAACTCCACATTATAATTCTATAATCTTTGGCAATTTCTCCTATAAGCCTGTAAGGTATTTTCCCATAGGGTGGCCTAAACATTTTAGAATCTATTAATTCTGCTGTTTTTTTTATGGAGTTTAAATAAATATCCTTATCTGTTTTCCAGCCATTTTCATGGTTAAATGTATGATTGCCTAAACTGTGTCCCGATTTCAATAAATTAATACTTACCTCAGGATATTTTGTGAAATTATTTCCAATACTAAAAAAGGTGCCTTTAGAACCATGATTCTCTAATTGTTCCTTTACCCAATAAGTAATTTCTGGGTGCGGACCATCATCGAATGTAAAAAAAACCTCTTTTTCTTGAGTTTTTATTTCCCATTCTAACTTTCTACTTACCTTTCGAAGTATTTTTGGTGATTTATAACGAATCACAATTAATTTTTATCGATTAAAATATAGGGTCTTAATAATGCAAACTTATATTTGTTTTCTTAAACCTAAAAAAATGATAAGGTTCACAATTACAATATTATTATTTTTTTTATTGCCATTATCTTCTTTTTCTCAAAAAGAATGGACTTTAGAAGAATGTATCGATTATGCCTATAAAAATAACTTAAGCATAAAAACTTCTCAAAATAATTTAGAACAATCGAATCTAAATTTAAAAGAAAGCAAATACGGTAGATTACCTAATTTGAATGCTAATGGAGCTACTAATAATAATATTGGTAGAACTATCGACCCTTTTACTAACCAGTTTACCACCAGCAATATTTTTAATGCTAATATCGGTGTAAGTGCAGGTGTAACTCTTTTTAGCGGTTTTACTAGAGAAAATACCATTAAAGATAATCAATATAGATTTTACTCCTCAGGTTTTGATTTAAAGAAAATGCAAGATGATATTGGCCTTGCCATTTCTAACGCCTTCCTTCAAATTATTTTTAATCAAGAACTAGTTAAAGTAGCCATCAATCAGGTTAATTCTACCAGCGAACAACTTAAACAAACTGAAGCTCTTTTCAAAAGCGGAAGAATAGCCGAAAACGCACTTTTAGAAATTGAAGCCCAGTTAGCCAACGATGAACTTGCCTTAATTAACGCTCAAAACAGCCTTAAACTTTCTTATGTTAACCTATGGCAACTTATGGACATGGAAGTTAAAGAAGAAAATAAAATCAAAATTCCTGTTATTGACAGCGTTGCTGCTCTTGATGTTATTAGCCCTGATCAGATTTATTCAGCTTTTATCCTTAGATCTCCTGCTCTAAAATCTGCAGAGGCATTAGTAAAATCAGCAGAATACCGGCTAAAAACTGCTAAAGGTTCCGCTTATCCTACCCTTTCTGCACGTTATAATTTAAGCTCTGTTTATTCTGAATCTTTCAGAACTCCTACAGGCTTTAACTTATTAGGGACTCAACTTTTATATTTTGACCAAAATAATAATCCGGTTACTGCTCCATTTCTCATTCCTTCTGGATTTGAAACCAATTCTTTTAGTAAACAAATTGGTGATAATTTTGGGCAAAGTTTTGGACTAAGTCTACAAATCCCGATTTTTAACGGCTTACAAGTTAAAAGTAATATTCAAAGATCAAGAATTCAGTTAGAGGCAAGTTATCTTAATGTTCAAACTGTTAAAAATACAGTGTACAAAGATGTTGTAACCGCCTTTAATGAATATATAGCCGCTCGCTCAAAATATGAAAGCTCTTACAAGAGTTATAAAGCGCAAGAAAAAGCATTTGCATTTACCAAGGCTCGATTCGACCAAGGCTTAATGTCATACGCCGATTTCAGCATTCAAAATACCAATAGAATAAGAGCTGAAATTAATTTTATAAATGCTAAATATGAATACCTTTTCAGAACAAAGGTTATTGATTTTTATACTAAAGGAAAAATTGAATTAAATTAATAATAATGGCTAAAGCTAAAAAAAATAAAATCTGGATTTATAGCGGAATCGGATTAATTGCCATCCTTATCATTTTTGCCATTTTTAAAGGCTCAAAAGAAGAAATTACACGAGTTACTGCTGAAGAGGTGGCTTTAAGAACCATCTCAGAAACCGTATCGGCTAACGGAAAAGTTCAACCCGAGGTTGAAGTAAAAATCAGTCCTGATGTGGCTGGTGAAATCACTGACCTTTTTGTAAGAGAAGGCGACTCGGTTAAAGCAGGCCAACTTTTACTCAGAATTAACCCCGAAATTTGGTCTACCAATCTCGAAAGGGCCTTTGCCTCTTTAAATAATGCTAAAGCTAATGCTGCAGGAGCTAAAGCGAGATTAGCCCAAGCCAAAGCTCGTTTAATAGAATCTGAACCTTCTTACAATAGAAATAAAAAGCTTTTCGCTGATAAAGTGATCTCTTTAGCAGAATTTCAAACCTCTGAAGCTACCTATCTTAGTGCTAAGGCTGAGGTTGATGCTGCTGACGAAAATGTAAAAGCAGCTGAATTTACCGTTAAATCTGCCGATGCCGCGGTTAGAGAAGCTCAAGAAAATTTAAGAAGAACCAATATCTACGCACCCATGAACGGTGTAGTTTCTAAACTCAATGTAGAAAAAGGTGAACGTGTTGTTGGAACTTCTCAAATGGCCGGGACAGAATTATTAAGGGTTGCCGACCTTTCTTCTATGGAAATGAAAGTTGAAGTTGGCGAAAATGATATCGTTAGAGTAAAACTTGGTGATACTGCTGAAATTGAAATTGATGCTTATGGAAAGAGAAAATTTATAGGTATTGTTAAAGAAATTGCAAACTCACCAATTAGTGCCGCAGGTACCTCTGGTTCTATGAGTGCTGACCAAGTAACTAATTTCGAAGTTAAAATACGCATTTTAAGAGAATCTTATGCCGATTTAAGTGCCAAACTACCCGTTAATCAAAGCCCCTTCAGGCCTGGAATGTCTGGAACTGTTGAAATCAAAACCAGAAAAGTTTCTAATGTAATCACGGTTCCTATTGAGGCGGTAACTACTGATAAATCAGAATCCAACAAAAAAGAGGAAGAAAAAAATGATGAAGACGATGAGGTTCAGGTAGAAAAGAAATCGGAAAAATCAGAAGCAAATACCACTGAAGAGAAAAATAAAGAAATTGTTTATAAATTTGTTGACGGTAAAGCCATTAAAACTGAAGTAAAAACAGGTATACAAGATAACCGTTATATTCAGATTATTAGTGGTTTATCTGAAAAAGACATCATTATCACTGGCCCTTATTCTGCAGTTACTAAAACACTCAAAGATGGGGACCAAGTGAAAAAAGTCGAAAAATCAGAGCTGTTTAAAACCCCTTAAACAAATTTGAAAGTAGCAATTATAGGATCAGGTAGCTGGGCTACCGCTTTAACCAAAATAATTTCTGATAACGCCCCTCAAAATGGGGCGTTTCTGTCATGGTATATCCGTAAACCGGAAACTTTAGAATACTTAGAAAAATTCCATCATAACCCTAATTACCTCAGCTCGGTTTCTCTCCCAGTTTCTAAAATTAAATTGTACGTAGAAATATCAGCAATTATCGAAGAGAACGACTATCTTATTTTCGCCATCCCATCCGCATTTTTACATCAAACCCTTAAAAATATTAATCCTGAAATTTTTAAAAATAAATTTATTATTTCAGCCATCAAAGGGGTTATTCCAGAAACTCATCAAGTTTTAGGCGACTATTTTAATACTGAATGGAATATTCCCTTTAATAATATTGCAGCAATTGCTGGGCCTTGCCATGCAGAAGAAGTTGCTCTCGAAAAACTTTCTTATCTAACCATTGCTACTGAAAATCAAACTTTAGCCAAAAAAATGGAGTCTCTTCTTCACAATCGATTCATTAACATTACTTTATGCGATGATTTAAGAGGAGCCGAATTTTCTTCTGTCCTAAAAAATGTTTATGCAATCGCTTCCGGAATATGCCACGGATTAGGTTATGGTGATAATTTTCAAGCCGTTCTAATATCGGGCTGTCTGAAAGAAATGGGCTTCCTGATGGATAAAATAGCCCCCATGAACAGAAATATCGCTCAACACGTTTACCTCGGCGATCTTTTAGTTACTGCATACTCGCAATTTAGCCGAAATCGAAGCTTCGGAACTATGATCGGAAAAGGGTACTCGGTTAAATCGGCCCAACTCGAAATGAACATGATAGCAGAAGGGTATTATGCCACAAAATCTATGTTCGAAATTGTAAAAGACCTTCATATTGATATGCCCATACTAGAAACCGTTTACCGCATTATTTATGAAAAAAAACCGGCTTCCATAGAAATTAGAAAATTAGCTGAGCTTCTTTAAACTTTTTCCCTTGCGGGATTTTTACCAAACATTTCTTCTTAAATTAATGGATTAACGCTTCCTCCCTGCATTTTTCTGTATTTGCACTAATTGGTATTCAATTATTTTTTTCTTCTATTAATTTTGAAATACTATGAAAAACATCCTTCTGTTCCTCCTAGAACTCTATTTTGATTTCCTTCTTCCCAAACAAAAGTTTGAAAGGGTAAAAAAGCTCCATTTTTATCACGTTTATGATATTATTCTCCTATTTTTTTTCTGCTCGCTTTACCTTGTTTTTTTAGAATTAAATTCATTTTTTGGTTTTTTAAATCCTATATCGCGCAAGCTATTTTTAATAAGTATAGTTTTTTGTTTGATCTATTTATCCTTTTCAAAGTCTTCTTATTCTTGGGGTTTCTATGCTCACAAACAAATTAATAGATTGGCTGTGTATAGTGTTCCAGAACCTCTTTACCCATTTTACCGCAAACACCTAATCTGGATTTCTGAACATGCCGTTGATGCCGATAAAAGAAGGCATTTAATAGAAAATGAAGCCTGTAAACATTATCTAGATGCTGATAAATATGAATGTTCGGCTCCTTTAGATACTATAAACATTCCTTGGACTAAAGCCGTAGAAATTTATTCAGAGGATACCTTAAAAGCTCATGGAATAGCGCCTTGGAATGTGATATTTGATTATTACAGATTAGTTAAAGCTTTCCGTGAAAAAAATATTAACTCGGTTCTCAAAATCTCCGCTGATTTAGGTCATTATATTGGCGATTGTCATGTGCCCCTTCATACAACTCATAATTATAACGGTCAATTAACCGGTCAATATGGCATTCATGCTTTCTGGGAGTCGCGCCTGCCCGAACTATTTGCTGATTCTTATTATTTGTTTATTCCTAAAGCTCAATATATACCTTATCTATTTCCTGAAATATTTTCTGCAGTCTCAGAATCCTTTGCAGCTAAAGATTCTGTTTTAGATTTTGAAAAAATTTTAAGCGCAATTACCCCCGAAGAAAAAAAATATAGTTTAGAATGGCGAGGTCAGATTCAAAAACTAGAATACAGTTATGATTTTAGCCAAAAATATCATCAAATGTTAGGAGATATGGTACAAAGAAGAATTAAATCTTCGGCTTTCTTAACAGCCTCGGTTTGGTACACCGCTTGGTTAGAAGCTGGCCAGCCAAATATGTTAATAAATGATAATGTGGAATTTACAGAAAATGATTCCCTAGATTTACACTATAAAACCAAAGAAATTATTGGCCGACCCGAAAATTAAGGGCAAAATTGTGAATTGATGTGAATAAATTAGTTTGACATCCTCATTTATCCCATCTATTTTTGGTTCTTTATAATAGACTTTCATTTTATGAAATTTATAGTTTCTACATCCACCCTGTTAGAACACCTTCAGTTGATTAGTGGTGTTGTTGTGTCTAAGCCGATTATTCCGATCTTAGACCATTTTTTGTTCGACATTAAGGAAGGTCAATTAACCCTTTCGGCTACTGATTTAGAAACTTCTATGACCACAGCCATCAATGTTGAAGCCAACGAAAATGTTCAGGTAGCAGTACCTTCTAAGTTATGCTTAGAAATTTTAAGGTCGCTCCCAGATCAACCCGTTACTTTTAACATTGATGAAAATAGCTATAGTGTAGAAATTTCATCAGGTAATGGTCGCTTTAAATTAGCCGGCCAATCCGGTGTTGATTTTCCTGCTATTCCAGAAGTAGAAACCGATAAATCTTTTAATATTAAATCTGAAGCTCTATTAAAAGCAATTACCAAAACTGTGTTTTCAACAGGTAATGATGAGCTAAGGTTAAATTTAACTGGTATATTTTTCGAATTAAAACCAGATCAAGCTTCTTTTGTAGCTACAGACGCCAACCGTTTAGTTAGATACAGCAGAGTTGATGTACAACCTGGTGTTGAACAAAGTTTTATTCTACCTAAAAAAGCTTCAAACCTTTTACGTAGTTCTTTACCTGATGATGAAACTACCGTAAAAGTTGACTTTAATAACGCAAATGCATTTTTCTCTTTCGGCTCTTATCACCTCGTTTGCCGTTTAATTGACGAAAAATACCCTGATTATAACGCGGTTATTCCAAAAGAAAACCCTAATACCTTATTAATCGATCGTTTACAATTCTTAAATTCTGTTAAAAGAGTTTCTATCGTTTCAAATAAAACTACCCACCAAATTCGTTTGAAAATTGCTGGTAGTGAAATGATCGTTTCTGCAGAAGATTTTGACGCTAGTAACGAAGGCCAAGAAAGATTAGTTTGCGATTATTCTGGTTCTGATATTGAAATTGGATTCAACTCCAAATATTTAATGGATATGCTTACCAACTTAGGAACGGATCAAATTCGTTTTGAATTATCAACTCCTAATAGAGCGGGACTTTTATTACCATCTAAAAATGAAGAAGGTGAAGAAATCCTTATGCTGGTAATGCCAATGATGTTGAATAACTATTAATTAGAAACTATTACTATCCCTTGTAATATCAGGGAGGCAGAGTATTCTGTCTCCCATTTTTTTTAATTTAAACAGGCATGAACCTAAGTATTAAATCATACGGACAAGGAAATAATGTAATTCTAATTCATGGTTTCTGTGAATCATCAGAAATCTGGGCCCCTTTTATAAACCAATTATCAACCCATAATCATATCTTAACGATTGATATTCCTGGCTTTGGAAATTCCTCATCAATTAACTATCAAAGTCTAGATCAACTAGCCCAAATCTTTGTAAATGAATTTAAAGAATTAGGTATAGAAAAAGCCACAATCATTGGGCATTCTATGGGCGGTTATATAGCCCTTGCCATTTTAGAATTATTCCCAGAATTTGTTAATGGAATCGGGCTTTTCCACTCAACCCCTATAGCCGATTCTGAAGAAAAAAAATTAGCCAGAGATAAAAATATACAATTTGTAAATCAATTCGGTGCTGATAAATTTACCAAGGTATTAATACCGAATTTATTTGCCAATACTTTAAATCAAGACCAAATTGATGCGGCATTAAAAATCGCACAATCAAGCACCAGCGAAGGAATTATTAATGCTTTAAATGCCATGAAAAACAGGCCCGACCGAAGCCAACTCCTTCAAAATTCCCAATTAGCCAATCTAATTATTGCAGGCAAAAAAGACCCTTTAATCCCATATTTATCCTTAATTACCCTTGCGTCTCAAATGCCTCTAGTACAACTTAATGTTTTAGCTGAAAGCAGCCATATGGGCTTTATTGAAGAAACTGAAAACACCTTAAATATACTTTCATATTATTTAAATAATTTTGCCCTATACCCAAATAAATAATGTCAGCAAAGAAAATAACACCTTTTATCCTTATTTCTTTTTCTTTATTGCTGTCATTCTTCATGCACCTACCTCATTTAAATAAAGATTTGGTAAGTGTTCATGTATGGCGACAAACTCAAACCCAATCAACCATTCAATCATTTTACGAAGAAGATTTTAATATTCTCAATCCTAAAAGACTGGATAGAGGAAACGGGGACGGAAACTTCCGTATGGAATTTCCTCTTATGCAATGGTTAGTCGCTGGTTTATACAAAATTTTCGGCCCACACTTAATAATAAGCCGACTATTTATGTTTATTACTAGTATTTTCAGCGTAATCGGATTATATCATTTATTAAATACACTTTTTAAAAATAAACTGGCTGCTTGCTTATCGGCTTCTTTATTCATTTTCTCGCCAGCATTTTTTTATTACGCAATTAATCCTTTACCCGATAATTTCTCGCTAGCCACAGCCATCTGGGGACTAGCATTATTTTACCGGTATATCGAATCGAAAAATCAATGGCATTTTTATTTATCCGCCTCATTATTAACTATTGCAACGGCCTGTAAACTTCCCTTTATTCTTTTTTTTACCCTACCCGGAATTTATTTTTTAAGAGAAATTTTTCTAAATAATAAACGTTTAAATAATTTTTTATCCCTTGCGGGGATGTTTTGTTTCAGTTTAATCCCAATGGCTTGGTACCTAGCTGTTATTCCTAGTTGGAAAGGTAATGGTATTGTTGAAGGAATGACAAAAAATAAAAGCTCCTGGCTTCAAATTTTTGATTATATACAACATCATATCATTAGCACCCTTCCAGAATTATTAACAAACTACGCTGGACTGCCTTTCTTTTTAATTGGAATTATTTATTTCTTTATTCTTAAAAAATACAGCTCAAAAAAATTCTTTCCAATATTTACTTTATTTATTGCAATAACCTCATATTTCCTTTTCGAAATCAATATGATAGAAAAGGTCCACGATTATTATTTATTCCCCTATTATCCTTTAATTTTCATCCTTATTAATTTTGGAATAATTCAAGCATTTATAATTTTTAATAAAAAGGCTTTAATCTATGCTCTTATAGCATTGTCACCTATATTATGCGGATTGCGTATGATAGGCCGTTGGGATACTGAAAAACCTGGATTTAATGCTGATTTATTAACTTACAAAAATGAATTAAGAACAGCCGTTCCAAACAACAAACTTGTGGTTGCTGGTTCAGATATTTCTCATTTCATTTTCTTTTATTACATCAATAAAAAAGGTTGGATTTTTGATTTTGAAACCTTAGACCCTAAAAAATTATATGAAATGCGTAAAAACGGGGCTGAATATCTCTATTCTGATTGTAAAAATGTAAATGAAAATCCCGAAATAATTAATCAAACAGACTCTTTAATTAATCAATTCGGGACTATCAAAATTTACAAATTAAAAGCTCTAGAAATGAGCTCCAATTAATAAATCTAAGTCTTTATGAGGTAATGAAAAACGATTAGAAATTGCCTTATTAACCATTATTCCTTTGTAAATATAAATACCGTGTCTTATTGGATTTCTTTCCCAAATATAATTCTGTATACCCCCACTTTTACTAATATTTAACAACATAGGGGTAAAAATATTACTTAAAGCATAAGAAGCGGTTCGAGATACTCTACTGGTGATATTTGGAACGCAATAATGAATTACATCATGTTTTCTGAATATAGGTTTAGTATGATTGGTAACCTCAGAAGTTTCAAAAACACCTCCTTGATCTATACTAACATCTACTATAACAGAATTCTCTTTCATTTTACTTACCATTTCCTCACTAACCACCGTAGGTGATCTCCCATCCTCTGCTCGCAAAGCTCCAATAGCTAAATCTGCTTGCACTAAAGCTTTTTCTAATATATTAGGTTGAATTACCGAAGTAAATATTTGCCTTCCTAAATTATTTTGTAGTCTTCTTAAATGAGCAATTGAATTGTCAAAAACTTTAACTGTAGCCCCTAGTCCTAAAGCCGTTTTACAAGCATATTCCCCAACAGTTCCTGCACCAATAATTACAACTTCAGTCGGAGGTATTCCACTAACTCCACCTAACATTTCTCCCTTGCCACCATTAACCGAACTTAAATATTCTGCTCCAATCAAAATAGCTGTATTACCCGCTATTTCACTCATACTTCTAATTACTGAAAATGCACCGCTGCTATCTTTTAAAAATTCATAAGCCACCGCGGTTACTTTCTTATTCATTAACATTTTAAAATAAGAATCATTAGCATTGGCCATTTGAAGAGCGGAAACAAGCAATTGATTGCTGCTTAATTTTTGAATTTCTTCTTTAGTTGGTGGGTCAACTTTTAAGATAATTTCAGCTTTATACACCTCATCACTGCTGTATACAATTTTAGCTCCAGCTTCGCTGTATTGATTGTCTAAAAAATTTGCGTTAATCCCAGCACCAGCTTCTATTAATACCTCATGGCCATTATTAACTAATAGCTGAACTGCTGAAGGAGTAAGTGGAACCCGGTTTTCTTGATAAGTTATCTCTTTTGGAACCCCTATAAACAAACGAGCCTCACCCTTTTTTAATTCCGCAAGTTGTTCTTGTGGCTGCATGGTGGCTTGTTTTGCCAACTCATGAAAAGGTGAGGAGCGTGGAATATCATTCATATGCCTAAAAAATGAGGGATAAATTTAGGCATTTTTTTTCTTATCTGTTCCTATAAGGAAATTTTCTTGAAAATCTTCTAGTTATTTGTCGAATAGCATCATTAGGTTTAGTTGCCCAATCGATTTGTACATTTTGAGCCATCTGCCATAAAACCAAACCATCTGCACTTATTACTCGAGAATCTATTTTTATTTCATTGGTAGCGTTAGATCCAGGAGGTAATTGTTGTCCGCCAGGTATTTCATTTCCAAAACCGCCCAATATTACCTCTGCCATTTCAATTCCAAATGACTCCCAACCTTCTAAAAATTTCTCTTTCTCTACACGAGTCTTTACAATGGCATCTACACCCAAAACTCTTGCTAACTCCTCTTCAGACACCTCACCAATTTTATGTAAAACATAACCACTATCCTTTAAAATTTTATTGGTTTTGTCTATTGATTGAAAATCAATTTTTATATCTTTTTTACCAGGTCCGGATCTTCCAACTAATTCATTATAATAGGCTCTTTGAAATGAAACAGACTCTAATTCCATCATTTTTTCAATTTGAGATTGAGTCATATCTTTATCCATTCTTCCTGTATATACCATTACAAATGGAACCACTGCCACTAATTTATGTGAACGTGTTAATTGATTAAATGAATGATGCACAAATACCTTTGCACATGAGCTTAATACTAAAACTGTAATTAGAAATAAAAGCGATTTTTTCATATATTTATTTTCGAATAAGACCTTTCAATTAATATTTTCCCCTATTTCGATTTTACGTTTTTCTCCTTCTAGCGTAATTTTAACCTTTATTGCATCCTCAGGAATTAAATTTTCTATCTTCTCTGGCCACTCTACTAAACATAATCCATCACTAAAAAAATAATCCTCATAACCCATATCAAAGGCCTCGCTCTCTTCATTGATCCTGTAAAAATCAAAATGATATAAGGGCTTTCCATTATATTCATACTCATTAACAAGAGTGTAGGTAGGACTAAACACAGAGTCTTTAACCCCAAGCTCTTTACAAATTTGTTTGATTAAAGTAGTTTTTCCAGCTCCCATTTCTCCATAAAAGCAAACTACTCCAGGTATTCTAAATTTGGGAATCAGTTGTTTTGCTAGCTCCTCCAAATCTTCAATACCTTTACTTAAATAACTTTCCATTACTTAGCACTATAAACAGCAAAAGGCACCAACATTTCTTCTAATGAAATACCTCCATGTTGAAAAGTATCTCTATAATAATTTACGTAGTAATTATAATTATTTGGATAAGCAAAAAACTTATAATTATCAGCAAAAACAAAGGCTGAACTTACATGTAATTTAGGCAAAAACGCTTCTTCTGGTTTCCTGATTTCAAAAACTTCTTTGCTTTCGTAATTTAAATTTTTACCCTGCTTATAACGTAAATTCGTATTTGTATTTTTATCCCCTATAATTTTAATAGGATCTTTTACTCTAATGGTCCCATGATCGGTTGTAATGATTAATTTACACCCTTTTTCTGCTATCTTTTTTAGCGCATCTAATAAGGTAGAGTGGATAAACCAACTTTTCGTAACCGAACGATAAGCAGCCTCATCTTCACTTAATTCTCTCATTAAACCCACGTCTGTTCTAGCATGTGATAAAGCATCAACAAAATTATAAACTATGACGTTTAAATTATTATTAAATAAATTATTAATGTTTTCTACTAATCCTTTTCCCCCATCTAAATTGGTGATTTTTGCATAGGAGGTCTTAAAGTTTTTTCTCAATCTTTGCAATTGATCGTTTAAAAACATTTCTTCAAATAAGTTTTTTCCCCCATCATCCTCATCATTACTCCAATGATTTGGAAAACGTTTTTCTATTTCTGAAGGCATTAATCCTGCAAAGAGTGCATTACGAGCATATTGAGTAGTTGTCGGTAATATACTCATAAACATTTCTTCATTATCTAATTTAAAATACTCAGAAATCACTGGCTGCAAAACGCGCCATTGATCATATCTTAAATTATCAATTACTAATAAAAATGTAGAATCTTTTTCCGTAACATGTGGTAATACCCATCTTCTTAAAACATTATGAGACATTACCGGGGCGGAATCACCACTCTCTTTTATAAATTTTAAATAATTATTTGAAATGAATTTGGAGAAATTATGATTGGCTTCTGAAAATTGAGCTTCTAAAACTTCAAACATCCCATTATCCTTACTCTCTTCGAGTTCTAAATCCCAATAAACTAGTTTTTTATAGATATTTTTCCATTCCTCTAAACTTAAATCATCCATAAAAGCCATAGATATATTTCGAAAATCCTGCTGATATCCCATAGCAGTTTTTTCACTTACTAATCTTTTATTATCAATTAATTTTTTAATAGATAATAAAATTTGATTCGGATTAACAGGCTTGATTAAATAATCAGCAATTTTAGAACCTATGGCCTCTTCCATTATATGCTCCTCTTCACTTTTGGTAATCATTACTACCGGAACATCGGGCTGCATAGCCTTTATCTTATTAAGTGCTTCCAAGCCTGAAATACCAGGCATGTTTTCATCTAAAAAAACTAAATCAAATCGATTCTTTTTGACTTCTTCAATTGCATCTAAACCAGAAGTAACTGCAGTTAGCTCGTAACCCTTCCCCTCTAAAAACAAAATATGCGGCTTTAATAACTCAATCTCATCATCCGCCCACAAAATACTAATCTTTGGTGTTGACATATCTTGCAAAATAAGCTATTTTCATACCAATTTCCATATTACCATTACGACAATTTTAATTTTAAGAAGAAATGCTTTGTGATTTTGGCGTTTTTTCTCAATTTCTATTTTATTCTTAACTCTTTTTATCTGTTTTGCATTATTTGCAAATCTCAACCTCTCATTAGGGTTTTTTACAAATCTTTTGTGAATCTTTTGAACTTTCTGCCATAGCTTATAATCATTATCCTCCCATTTTCGCATCAACAAATTTTTATTGTTATGAAAAAAATAAGTTTGACGATTTCGATTTTAATTATTGCTTTTTCTTCAATAGCTAAAATCCCTTCTATTGCTCTTTTAAAAATAGAAACTTTAAACACTCCTCTAACGAACCAAGAAATTAGATCCTTAGTTCAATTAGAACTCGAAAAAACAGAATTATTTGATGTCTATAATCTTCAAGATTTAGACGCTGAACTAATAAAAAACGAATTAAGTAGCAACTTTTGTTATGATAAATCTTGCCTGCTCGAAAAAGGAAAAATCTTAAAAGTTAACTTTATTCTTAGCGGACAAATAGAAAAAATTCTTGATAAAATAATTTTTAAATTCAGACTTGTAAACATCGACTCCGCAGAAATATCTAAATCTTCACTAGATATTTATGATTTAAGTTATTCTCATTTTAATCTACAACTCATGTTAACCATGAAAAAATTCTTAAATCAACCTTATGATTTAACTCTTTATAACGAATTAAAAAGTGTAGATGATTTTGACGCAATGAGAAAAAAATCTTATGCTTATCCTACTAAATTAGAAGGACCCAGAACTGGTCTCGCCTATATCGACGGAAATATTGGCAAAAGAATATTAGCCCCTAAAGAACAAGGTGGTTTATACAGCATACCTCTTTTCACGGTTTTTGCCTATCAAAAAGAGATACAATATTTTAGCAAATCATCAATGCAATCTTTATTTCAGTTTAACTTCTCCATTGCTGGATTAGAAAAAGGAATTTTTTCGCCAGGATTAACCATAATAAATGGCTATCGTTTCTCAAAAATCGGAATTGAGATTGGATTTGGACCAAGTATTGGTATTTTACCTCAAGCAGAAGGTTATTATGACGATGAAGGTACTTGGAATCTAAAAAAGGACTGGAAACTCAAAGATAGCCAAGGTAACCCCGTTGCAAACCCTTATAAAATTAAAAGAGAATTTGATACCAGAGGCACCTACGAATTAAATGCTGGTTTAATGCTCGCTGCAGGGTATTGTATTAGAGCAGGCTCATTAAATATTCCTCTTAATGCCTATTTTGTACCAAGTCTTAACGGCAATAGATATGGATTTAGTGTAGGTTTTGTAAAAGGGTCTAATTAAAAAATATTTGTCGCATACTGACGGCTTTATTTATTTACTTTGCAGGATAATGAATCCTGCAGAGTTTTACCAAAATCAAATACATAACGCTAATCATAAAATTTCTAACTTATCCAAATTATATAATTTGATAAGTAGCATTCGATTAATTCTGATTGTTATTTTATTTCTAATACTGAGAAATGAATATTTAAACCCCAATCCCTTAAATTGGATTTTGGCTTTTATACCCATTATTGCATTTATTCTATTTATGAGTTGGCATAAAAAAATTGATGAAAAACTAAAATATCAAAAAGCCAAATTGAAAATAAATGAGGATGAAATGGCTTATTTAAATAATCAAATAAATCAATTCGATTCGGGAACAGAATTTATAAAGAATAATCATCCGTATTCTTATGATTTAGATTTATTTGGACCAAAATCTTTATTCCAAAATATAAACAGGACTCATTCTTTTAGAGGAAAAAAATTACTCGCCGAAAAATTTAATTCTATTAATAATAATAGCGAAAAAATAGTTTTATCAAATCAAATCATTAAAGAATTAATTAATAAACCAAATTTTATTGAGGATTTTCAAATTCATTCTTATCTCTCTAATGACAATGAAAAAAAGCAAAATGCCATAGAAAACTGGGCAAATTCAAATTTAAAATTTATTAATCCTCTTATAAAAATAATAAGTTTTATAAGTCCCCTTTCTTTAGCAATTTTAATCACTCTAAAACTTACAACAAACATTGAACTTTTGGGTTCTTTTATTGGCTTAAATATAACCCTAAATTTAGCTATATTGGCTTATCACTTTAAACTTATAAAAGCAGAAATTTCTGAAGCTGATAAAATTGATGAATCTTTATTAGAATTTAGCAAACAATTTAAGTTAATTGAAAACGAAAATTTTGACTCATTAATCCTAATTAATTTCAAAAATGAATTGGGTAAATTTAATCAAAATATTAGTTTAAAAATCAATAAGTTATCTCAAAATTTTTCCGCATTATATGGTATAGCTAATCCAATTGGTGCTGTTTTATTTAATGGTCTTTTTCTTTACCATATTCATATTTTAAACCAACTAAATAAATTAAAATCTGAAATACAACTGAATTTGATTTCTTTATTAAATCAATTAGCAGAAATTGAAGCCTTTATCTCTTTAGCAAAATTCGGATTTAACCATCCAAATTTAAAATTCGCGGAAATTTCTGATCATTTCTTATTCTCAGAAATGGGCCATCCTTTAATTCCACAAAATAAAAGAATTAATAATTCGATTAAAATAGAAGAAACACAATTTCATATTTTAACGGGCTCTAACATGTCTGGAAAAAGTACTTTTTTAAGAAGTATAGGTATTAATTTGGTTTTAGCTAATATAGGAGCCCCAGTATGTGCAAAAGAATTAAAATTTATTCCTTGTCCGCTTTGGGTTTCTATGAGGCAAAGTGATAATTTAAGTGATGGTGAATCTTTCTTTTTTGCTGAAGTAAAACGATTAAAAACCATAATGGAATTTAGTTCTCAAGAACGCTCTTTTGTACTTCTTGACGAAATCCTAAAAGGAACCAATTCTGATGATAAAAGATCAGGCACCATCGGAGTAATAGAAAAATTTATTCAACTTAATACCCCAGGTATTATCGCAACTCATGATTTAGAGGTATGTAATATAGAAAGTAAATATCCCGCAAGGATTGAAAACTATTGTTTCGAATCTCAAATAATAAACAATGAGTTATCTTTTGATTATCGCTTAAATAAAGGTATATGCAGAAATAAAAGCGCTACATTTTTAATGAAAAAAATGCAAATCATTGCTAATGAAATCGATTGATAAGATAGAATATCTTATATTCTCTTCGTGTTTTTTATTATTTTCGAAGCTTTATGACTGAAGTAATCCGATTATCCAATATTGGCCCCGACGATTTTCCAGAACATTGGTTTGAACTAGCTAATGAATCTCATTTTTGGTTTAAAGCCAGGGCTGGAGCTTTTCATAACCAATTAAAGGCTCTTAAACTTCCTTTAAATAAAAATTGGAAAGGCATTGAAATAGGATGCGGAAATGGTTTGGTAAGAAATCAATTAGAATCTTTTTCGAGCTGGGAGACTGATGGAGCCGATATCCAAATTAATGCATTAATTCATAATACATCCCGCAAGGGTAATACTTATTTGTATAATATACACGAAAAACACTCGGAGTTTAAAGACAAATATGATTTTATTGTATTATTTGATGTGCTCGAGCATATTCCAGATACTACAGAGTTTTTAAATTCGGTGTTATTCCATTTAAAACCTGGAGGATATTTATTCTTAAATGTTCCGGCATTAAACCATTTAAAAAGTAAATATGATGAAGTAGTTGGCCATATTAGACGTTATGATAAAAATATGATGGCCAATGAATTTAAAAATATGCCGGTAAAAGTTATTGATCAAAGATTTTGGGCATTAAGTTTAGTACCATTACTATATCTTCGTTTATGGTTCGGGAAAAAAACAGGATCTACTGAAGAAATTGTAAATAATGGAATGAAACCACCTTCAAAATTGATGAATCAAATGATGGAATTTGTTCTAAATTCAGAACAGAAACTATTCAAAAATCCAACTATTGGGGCTTCTTTATTAACTTGTATTCAAAAGAATTAATAATGTCTAAAAAAATTATTAACCAAAAACCAGAACCTAAAAAAACTGATTCGGTTTTCACTCCATGGTTTAATGACAAAATCATGCTGGGTTTAACGGCAGTTCTCATTGGATTATATTATTATTATTCAAAAGTGAGTAAGGGTTTTTACCAACATGATGAAATCGCTCACTTTTTTAATATGCGCGATTTTTGGAATAATCCCAATTCAATTCTAGGCAACTGGCCAAAAACTGGGTATAAACTTATTTACGCAGCACCTTCACTTTTAGGAAGTAATTTTTTAATATTTTTTAATGCTTTATTAAGCGCATTAACTTGCTTTTTTGCTTATAAAACAGCAAAAATATTTTCAGAAAAATGGGCGCCTCTTGCCTTTTTCTTGCTTGCTGCACAACCGTTCTGGATCGAATTGAGCTTTAGAAATTTTGCAGATTCTTTTTCTGGACTTGTATTACTTTTAGGTGTTTGGGCATATTATAAAGACAAACTTATTTTATCTTCTTTATTAATTTCTTATAGTACATTAATTCGTCAAGAGTTTTTGTTAATAGGAGTTGCAATGGGTATTTATTTGTTAATAAAACAAAAATGGGTGCCTGCATTTTTATTAGCCCTTTTTCCACTACTTTATAATTTTTGGGGTTACGCAGCCACAGGTCAACCCCTATATTTAATTTCAAGTGCAACAGAAACCTCAGACTTATATAGCTCAACTTTTGTTAAACATGGTTTTTTCCACTTCTTTAAAATGTCAATGGTAGTCTGGGGATCTTTATCTTCTGCCTTGGTATTTTTAGCACTAATTTTTGTATTTAAAGATTTTAAATCGATTAATAAATCTGATAAACCCAATATAATTCCTGCCTTAATTGCATTCTCTATTTATTTTTTAATTCATGGTGTATTCAATTGGGAGGCCGTAAATTTTGGTGCTTCACCCAACTTAAGATATATGAATGCCATTGGGCCATTAATGGCTGTTATTGCTGTTTGGGCATTTAATTATTATATTGAATTAAATGAAAAAAATTCTTCCCTTGCGGGAAAAATAGCAATAATTATTTGGGCTATTTTAGTTCTTATTTTCCAAACTAAAGAAAATAACGGAGTGGTTTTTACAGATAAAAAAGATATGCTTCCCTTTGGATTAGCTATAGTTTCTTTAGCTGCCTTTTTTATACCAATTAAAAATAATGCAAAATTAGGCCTTTTAATTGGCGCTGCTTTAATTGGTTCTTTGCCTTTATTGCAACCAAGAAAATTAACTCCAGAAGAAGCAGAAATGGATAAAATATCCAAATTAGTTATTAAAAATGAAAATCCTCAAGCTAAAGTATTTTGTAACCATACCATGTACAGTTATTTTTATGAAAAATCAACTGGCAAAATACCAGCCAATGTGGTATCTATGGATTCAACTGGAATTCTAAAAAGCCCTCAAGGAAGTATAGTTTTATGGGAAACGCACTATTCGTTTAGAAAAGACTTTCCAAGTGTTAGTTTTGAATTTCTTCAAGCTAACCAAGATAAATTTGAATTCTTACAACAATTCGAATCAAAAGATAAGAGATTTCAAGCCATCGTAATTAAGAAAAAATAATGAGTATCGACTTTAAATTAAGTGTTATTATTCCTTGTTATAATGAGGAAGATATTATTGAAAAAACTTATGATCGGGTTTTGAATGTAATGATCAATAATGCTTATGAAAATTATGAATTATTATTTATTGATGATGGTAGTAAAGATAAAACTCTTGCCTTAATAAGCGGATTTGCCGAAAAAAATAAGAAAGTTAAAGTTTTATCCTTTAGCAGAAATTTCGGTCATCAAGCCGCAGTTACTGCAGGTATTTTCGAATGTACAGGAGATGCGGCTATTATTATTGATGCCGATTTACAAGATCCTCCCGAACTTTTTCCAGAAATAATTAAAAAATGGAAAGACTCTGGAGCCAACGTTGTTTACTGTGTTCGAAAAAACAGAGAAGGTGTTGGTTTCTTTAAAAACATTGCCTATAAAGCATTTTACCGAATTGTAAATTGTTTATCTGATGTTGATTTGCCTTTAGATAGCGGCGATTTTAGACTTATTGATCGTTATGTTATGGATGGTTTTAAATCATTCAAAGAAAAAAATAAATATGTACGCGGAATTATTTCTTGGATGGGTTACAACCAAGTTCCATTTGAGTACGACCGACCAGGAAGACAAGGTGGGGAAACTAAATATAGTATCAAAAAATTATTAAACCTTGCCAGCGTTGGCATGTTTTATTTCTCTAAAAAACCTCTAAAAGTAGCCTTAAGTCTTGGTTTTTTAAGCTTATTAGTTGGTCTGGGTTTAATGATCATGGTATTCATTCAAAAGTATCAAGGTATTTTAGAAACTGTTCCAGGTTGGGCTTCTTTAATAATTACTATAATATTTTTTGGTGGGGTACAATTAATAACCATCGGAGTTATGGGAGAGTACGTAGGAAATATCTTTGATGAAGTAAAAGAAAGACCCGAATACTTATTCAAGAAAAAAATTAATTAATACTTATTAATTTAATTGATATTGTTTTTGAACTAAATTCTTATTTGCTAAAAACAAAAAATGGGAAAAGAATATCTTTTCCCATCCCTAAAAATTTTACTTTCTTAACAATTAATTACTAAAATAAAATTCCGAAATTAATTGTAAACATTTGATTAGTAGCGTTCTCATAAACCCCTTGATTATTCGGGTTCTCTATAATTTTTCCAGCGCTTCCAAATGAATTACTTAATCTAAAATCAATTTGATACAATTGACCTGAGCTTTCAACATCAAATCCAAAACCAATAACTGACCCTAAATCGAGTGCATTAACACCATTTATTTTCCTATTCGAAAAATTATTATCAGTATTTCTTTCAAATTCTCTATCCTGCCTTGCGTCTAGATTAAAGTTAAAACTAGGTCCGGCAAAGGCTTTGATGTGAAAGGGACCTAAAGGCAATGAAACTTTTGCATAAACAGGTACATCTATATAATATAGTCTATATCGGTCCTCTACTTTTTCTGTCTGATTAATAAAGTTACCCGGAATTACCGTTGTTGTTTTAGCCCCTTTAAAGCTTATTAAACCTTCAGCACCAACACCAAAAAATTTGAAAAATTGATAATTTGCTGCTAAGCCTATGTTAGAGCCAATTTTTTGCTCTACAGTAATATTAGATGTCCCCGTAAAATTACTTACCCCTATTCCTAAACGTGGACCAATAGAAAAACCTTTGTCTTGGGCCTTTGTTGTAAGTGCTCCACATAGTAAAGCAACAAACATGATAAAATAATTTTTCATAATATATTGGCTTTGTTTTTATTAAACTTTCCTAAAATCGTACCAAAATTATTTTTTCATCTCAAAAGCTTCAGAAGCAAATTCGGCGCTTAAGAATTTACCATAAGGTTTTAATGTCTCAACATTATCACAAACTACTTTAAATACTGCAACCAGGGGTATGGATAATACCATACCTGCTATTCCCCAAAAACTTGCACCTACTAATAAGGCAACTATTGCGACCAAAGCATTAATTGAAACTTTAGAGCCAACAATTTTTGGAGTAATAAAATTACCTTCAACTGTTTGCACCAACTGATATAAGATTATTACAGCTATAGGTTTCCAATATTCATCATAATTTAAAAGAGCAAATAAAGTAGGCAATAAACCTCCAATGGTTGTTCCAACATATGGAATTATCGATAATAAAGCAGCAAAAAATCCAAATAATGGAGCGTATTCAATGCCTAATGCCCATAATCCTAAACTATTAATTGTTCCAACTAACAAAACCGAAAATAATACTCCTAAAAAATAATTTTGAATTACTCTTACTATTTGTTTTAATGTTAAACTTACTTTTCTTTTTGAATCCTCTTTAAAATGATATAAAATAAATGCCTTAAATGAATCTCGGTATAATAAAAACAAGAATATATAAACAATAACAATTCCTGAATAGGCTAAAAAACTAGTCCCAGATGCTAAGGTATTTCCTATAAACGACGAGCCCATAGATACTATTTTTTCACTCGAACCTTTTATCATTTCAACTATTTCCTGATCATTTATTTGAAATTTTTCTATTAATAAAAAATTAATGTCCTCAAACATTTTTAAAATCTTATTTCCCCAAGTATCCACATTACTTAATAAATGAGAAAATTGATTTGAAAACAAAATACCAATACTAAAAACTAATGCTAAACTTCCAACCATTACGGTAATTATTGCTAGTATTCTGGGGAATTTTTTACGCTCCAACCATTTAACCGGACTAAACAATAAAATGGAAAATATGATGCCCATTATCATAGGTATTATCAATGATTGGGCTATATAAAATAAGACTGCAAAAAAACTAATAATTATTAATGAAAACGCCCATTTAGCGGTTGAAGAATTTACTGAATTTGAATTCATAATATAAAAATAGGTGGAATTTGTTAATAAATAAATTTATTCTTTATTTATTTAATTGAATCCTCATTCAAATCAAGAATTGAGTACGCATTTTTTATAAAAATTTTATTTGAAAAAGGAATTTTTATTGTTTTAATAATAAAACTTCACCTACAAAAGTCTGTGTTTCTCCTATCCGATTTAAAACCGTAACCTTATAAATGTATAACTGTTCTAAGCAACCTTCACCTTCGTTTCTCCAAGTTCCATTCCATCCTTTTCCAGTTTCTTTTGAATCATATACCATTTGTCCCCAACGGGTAAATATTTGAATTCTATAAGAAGTAAATCCTAAACCATAAGGTTTAAAATCATCATTAATTCCATTTTTATCTGGACTAAAAGCATTTGGAATCCATACTTCCAAACCAGGAACTACATTAATAAAATTTGAAACAGTATCTCTGCATCCTGACCGACTTTCAACAATTAATTGGGCATTAAAACCATTACTATCTGTTACCAAAAACTCAGGATCTCTTAAGTTACTTGATCCATAACCATTAGTAAATTCCCAAAAATAGTTTATCGCGTCAACGCTTTTATTACTAAAAATAATATTAGAACCCGAAGTTGGTGTTTTAGGTTGCCATATAAATGAAGCAATAGGGGGTGCCTCAGCATTTACCAAACCCTTAACTTGAACTGAATCTAAGCAACCATTTTCTGATTTTACCCAAATTGTCGGACTATATAGGCCTGAATTTGTATAAGTATGAGTTATTGTAGAACCAGTAGAAACCGTGTCTTTAATTCCATCACCAAAATCCCAATAGGTTTCTGAAGGTGAATAAATCGTTGAGATGTCTTGAAACTCTACATCAAAAGGCACACAACCTTTTCTCAATACTACCGAAATATTTGGTTCTGGGGATTCTTCTGAAATTATATAAACTGAATCTTCAATAGGGTTACTGCATCCATCATTTAATTGGACCTTAACCCATACACTAGAATCAACCTTAAAACTCTGTTTACTTACATTTCCAGCTGCTGGGTCCCAAATATAAAAATATGTACCCCGGCCACCGCCAGCATTAGCTTCTACAGTATATAAATTACCTTTACATATGGTGGTATCATTTCCTAAATCTATAGTTAATGGGTCTCTAACCCTTACATGAATTTTTTGCGAGTCAGATGGATCTGAACAATTATCACCCGATACCCTCCAATAATTAGCACTAACTAAGGGATTAACAGAAATTGAAGGATTGTTGCCAATTACAACAGGATTTCCCTCTTCATACCATTTATAAACATAAGAAGAACCTAAACCACCGCTTACTGACCCTGTTAAATCAGCAGTTTCTCCGTAACAAATTAAGGTGTCACCATCTAAGGAACTATTAATTGGGGGCAATACTCTTACCTCTAAAGTAGTTGAATCTGAAGGTTTGGTGCAAAAATCTCTTCCAATAACCTTATAAACCGTTGTTATTGTTGGATTTATTAAAATTGAATCTCCATACCCTTGCGGGATATCTCCCGGCAATGACCTCCATTCATATTCATAACTACTTGCATTACCTCCAAATAAACGGGCTTTCAAATAAATTTTACTTCCATAACATATTAAGGTATCTCTGGTAGAAAACAGCTCTAAAGGATCCCTAATAGAAATTCTAAACACAAAAGTATCATTAGGCTGTGAGCAGCCATCACTTAAAACTACCTGAACTAATTCTTCCTGAATACCCGTAATATTCAATTCAGGGGTATTAGACAAAAACTGATTATTGGATAGCTTTCTCCAAATAAAATTGTAATCTGAAGGAATTCCACCAAAACCATATGCATTAATTTTTACTTCTTGTCCTAAACAAATCAAAGTATCTGCAATAGGTTCAATTTTAATGGAGTCTCTAACATTAACTCTAATGATACTTGAATCAAAAGGGTTAGAACAAGCATCCTCCAACTTTATTTTATAAGACTCGTTTAAGCCTGGTTTAACAGTAATGGATGAAGAATTTCCTAGGTTTAAACCATCACTTAATCGTGTCCAGGTATATTTATAATTACTTGCCAAACCACCAAAAGCAAATGCCCGTAAACCTGCACTATTCCCCATGCAAATTGTGGTATCATTGCTGGTTCTAAGCACCAATGGTGCCCTAACATTAATATTATAAAAAATAGTATCTGCAGATTTAGTGCAGGGATCGGAAACTATAAAACGATAAACCGAACTAACTAAAGGACTAACAATAATATTCTTTGCCAATGAAATATTTAAAATGGTATCTGGCATTAAAGCCCACCTGTAACTGAAGAAATTAGAGTCACCTCCAATTATTTGTGGATTAAGGCTTAATGAATTTCCATAACAAATAGTCGTATCCCTAGGATTTAATAAACTTACCTTGGGTTTTAACTTAACTTTTAAATCAATAGAATCTTTAAACCCGCATAAATCATTAGCTAATACTCTTAAATCTGCCGCGGAATCTGCATTAAAAAGTAAGGTGTCATTTTCTAAAGAAATTGGATTCCACACATAATTTATTGTTCCAGGAACCCCTCCAATGGAACTCGCAATAAAGGTTAATGGAGTTTGGTCACAAACTATGGTATCATTAATCGGATTTAACCTTAAGGTATCAAAAACAGTAATAACTATTTGATCAGTATCTGGAGGAGCACAACCGTACAAATCAGTTACATAAACTGTAAATGTAGTGGTTTTTGGAGGTGTTAATATTGGATTTCTTATGGTTGAATCATTTGCAAAAATTCCAGGCGACCATCTCCAATTGGTTCCACCAGTTGTTGAGACTTGGGTTGATAAACCTGCACATAATGTTCGGTCAACGCCTGCATTTGCTGTATCTCTTGAATATATGGTTATTGCTGTATCAAAGGGTAAGCTATAAGTAAGAGGTCGTGTTGATTTCAGTCTAATTCTGTAATTATTTGAACTCTCCATCCCAAATTGTGGTATTGGGGCTCTAACAGCGCCGTTTAGGGTGCTAGGAGTAAACTTAGTTAATTCTTTGGCTTGCCTGAAACTACCATCCGGACCACTCAATTCTACCGTTATTTCAGCATTAGCCCAAAAATTATTAGACCTAATCCAGCCTAAAACAGGAATGGTATCACCAGCACATCTAATTTTAGGCAAAACAACACTAGTATTAATCAAATGATCAGATAATTTTATTAAATATCCATCTGTTGAACCGTTTGAATTTAAATTATTACCTGCAAATGAAAAATTCGACGCATAAGTCCCCGTTGCATAAACATTTCCATAAATATCAGCACTTACTGAAACGATTTCGTTCCTGTTTCCATTCGAATTTCCTACTTGAAGCCACCTAATATCGCCAGAATTATCAATGGCTAATAAAAAAATTTCACTGGAATTTCTTGCTGGAAAAGAAAATCCACCTGGCAAACTAGCCGTACCTGGATTGGTAAAAGACCCCGATACATAATACATATCTCCAAATCTTCTACTAATACTAGATGCTCCTACTCGAGTTGTAAATCCTGTTTGGGTTGTCGACCTTAACCATTGAGGGGTGCCAGAGGCATTAATCATGGCAATATATAAATGCCCTGAGTTAAGATTGGGTGAAGCGCTTAATGATCCAATGGTAAAATTAAATAAAAAGGTTCCAGTTATTACAGCATTGCCAGAACCATCTACTGCTAATCCTTTAACAGTATCGGCAAAATTACCTCCCGCCTTTAATGAATATACGACTAAACCTCCTTGGTTATATCTTATAACATAAGTTTCTGGCGCAAAACCAAACCCAGACAAGGAGCCTCCTCCATTAGATAAATTTAAGGTTCCAGAATAACTACCAGTTAAATAAATACTATTATTATTATCGGTCTCTAATCCCACAATTGTTGGTGGACCAGGACTTGAAAATGAACTAGTATTAGTTAATGACCTAACCCAAGCAATTTGCGCTAAAGGACTTATTCTAACTAAGGCCAAACATTGGCCATTAATATTTACAGAACCAAAACTAACGGTTCCGTTCCCCTCATGTCTGGCAGCAAAATATATATTTCTTAATCGGTCAACTGCAATTTGTTCAATTGAGGTATTATTATTTCCATATTGTCTCGCCCAGACTAATGATAAATTAGAATTTAACTTAACAACTATTCCTGTACCGTTAGTAGAATTGAATGAGTATGTTCCAATATTAGCTGTTCCAGCAAAAAATCCCGCAAGGTAAACATTTCCAGAATCGTCAAGTGTAATATCATTGACAAATTCGCCACCCGCGCCGCCCAATTTAATTGAGGCCACGGTTGATCCATTTACATCAATTTTTGAAACAAATATATCGGTTGCACCAGATGAAGTTAAATTGATTCCACCAATTGAGGCAGTACCTCTCATAACACCAGTAACAAATGTATTGCCTAAAGAATCACTAATACTGCTGTAAGCTTCATCAGCATTTGAGCCACCAAATTTTTTATTTAAAGTAGCCTGGCCTTGCGAAAACTCAAATCCCGCAAGGAAAAATAATAAAAATGTTACTAAAATATTTGTAAAAATTCTATTCAAATACGCCTCTATTTATAAGTAAAACCAATTAATTTACTAATCTAATATTCAACCCGCTAAATTAATAAAATTGATTCATCTTTTCGATAGAAAACAGTTAAAGGTCATTTAAGTTGTTTTTAACCGACATTTTTAACGTTTTATCAGAAATTTTTACTTTTTCGTATTATTTCAATATAATTTTGTACAAAATATCGAACCGATATGGAACTAAAATTCATAGAAACAAATAATGATCTTGAAAAGGTCCTCAATTTCATTAAAAAGGTCTCTAATTCTGTGGATAATAAACAACTCGAATATTGGATAAAAGGCCAAAGAAATGCTGGTTACGAAATTGGTTTCATGGAATATGAAAATGAAATCGCAGTTTTGGCTGGGTTTAGAATTATTGAAAGTTTACAAAGGGGTAAAAGCTTAATGGTTCTAGACATGTTCACTGATTCTAAATTCCACTATACCGGACTTGAACAAAAATTGATTTCTGAACTTAAAACTTTTGCAACGGAAACGGATTGCAGCAAAATCGTAAGTTCTGAAGAAGATTATTTTATTCACGAATCCAAACCTGTCTTAAACAGCTATTTTGCTTTTGTTCCTGTTAGTGTGGGTTAATTTAAGTTTTAGTTTAAATTATATTAATTAAACTATTCATCTTTAAATAAATAACCTATTCCTCTTAAGGAGATAAAATATTTTGGATTTTTTGTATCCGATTCAAAATATTTTCTAAATGCCAAAATAAAATTGTCTATGGTACGCGTGCTCGGAAAAATGGTATATCCCCAAACCGTTTGAAATATCTTTTCCCTGCTTACTACCTCATTTTTATTTTCTATTAACAATTTTAATAATTGGCCTTCTTTCTTGGTTAATCGAACCGACCCCCCTAATCCTCTTGCCTCAAATGTTTCAAAATTGATGTAATTTGGACCAAATGCATATTCTTTTAATTGATGAGTATTTTCAATTATACCCTTATCTCCGCGTTGAATTAATTTAGAAATACGCAATAATAGTTCCTCTAGATTAAAGGGTTTTGCCAAATAATCATCTCCCCCTTTTTTTAAGCCCAAAACTCGATCTTCTCCAGTACTTTTTGCTGATAAAAACAATATTGGCGTTTCGGAATCTTTTAATCGAATATTTTCACAAACAGTTATACCGTCCATCTCTGGCAGCATAACATCTAAAATAATTAAATCAAACTTTTCTTCTGAACTTATTCTTATAGCCTCTCCTCCTGTAGTCGCAGTGCTAACTGCATATTCCTCCATTTCTAAGTTTAACTTCAAATTCTGAAGTAAATTTTTCTCATCCTCAACAATCAACACTTTCTTTTTCATCATAATTTTATGAAGGCAATAAATTAATTTTAAAAATGGTTCCTTGTGGTTTATTATTTAAAACCTCTACATTACCATCGTGATTTAATACGATTTCTTTTACTAAATACAAGCCTAATCCAGTTCCCTTTGTACTCCGATTCATCTCATTTCCAGATCTGAAAAATTTCTTAAATACTAATTCTTTTTCTTCATCCTTAATTCCAACTCCCTGATCAGCTACCTTAACCTGAACATGTCCAAGCTCATTAATGTTTAAAGAAACTTCTATCATACTCCCTTGCGGGGAATATTTGATGGCATTATCTATAATATTTCTTAAGGCTAATTTTAATGAAAACGCATCCCCTAAAACTTTTATATCCCCTTCAATAGAATCTTGCCAGCTATAAACCCCATTATATTTTTTTGCATACTCAAAAAATATCTGTTCTACCAGCTCTGATAAATCTACTTGCTCATTATGGAAATCATAATTTTTACTCTCCATTCGTGTGGCCCATAATACATTTTCGACCAATTCATTTAATCGATCGGTATCCTCGATGGCATTTCCAGCTAATTCTCTTACTTTTTCAAATTCAATAGGTTTACGTTGCAGGGTTTGAAGAAAAAGTTTAATAGATGCAATGGGTGTTTTTAATTCATGAGTTACGGATAATAAAAAATTATTCTGCTGTTGGTTAAAAAATATTATCCGATTTAAAGCTCGGTAAACCCAAATAAAAGCCAATAAAATTAAGGATAAGAAAGCAATACCTTCATAAATATACATTAAAGTCTTTCTCGATTTGTCTTCTTTAATTTTCTGAATAGACTCTAACCGAGGCTCTAATTTAAAGTTGCCGTTTACCTCTACCCATTTAAACTCTGAATATTTTTTCTCATATTCTTCCTTTATTTTGGAGGTTTTCTCTGCCTCCGTTTTTCCAATGGCCCATTTTTGAAATTCGTCACCCTTTAAGGTTAAAGCCATTTCCATGGTTTTTAATTCTGCTTCCTTTTCTAAGTAAATTATTTTTTGATCAAATTGATCACTTTTTAAGGTAACTAATGAATAAGTCCACCACGTAAATGCAGCAACCGTAAATATTAGTACAAACCAGAATAAAACCCGAACTTTCATTTTTTACGATAATAGACCATTCTAAGTTAAGATTTTTTTTCTTTTTGTAAAATTTATGTCTTTTTTATCGATACTCTCAAAGAAATTGACCTTATGAAATATGGTTTATGTAAAATACAACTAGGTCTTTGCTCCCTTTTTTGATTCAAAGTTTATTAATATCATTGCAGCAATGTCTGAATTAGCCACATTTTCTAAAAACCAATTAGCCTTACGCAATGGGCAGGATAGGGCAGAAATTTGGATTGCGTATAAAGGTATTATTTATGATGTTTCGGAAAGTCGTTTATGGAAAAACGGTAAGCATTATGAACACTGGGCAGGACAAGATCTCAGCCCTGAATTGCCCGATGCTCCTCATACAGATTCTGTATTCGAAAAATTCCCCAAAGTGGGCATTTTGAAATAATTATTGTTCTCCTAAAATTCGAAGTTTAATTCCATTTAAATTATCATGCAATTTTAATTGGCAACTCAATCTTGAATTATCTGTTAAATTGGGTAAAGTATCTAACATTTCCCATTCTGCATCATTCTTTTCAGGTAATTCTATTGCGTTTAAAACCTCTATATGGCAAGTTGCGCACAAAGCCATTCCACCACAAACTGCTTCAATGGGGTAATCATTTCCTTTTAAAAACTCCATTAAATTTAAACCCATGTCTGTAGGCGCTTTTAATAAACGCTCTTCCCCACTTTCTTCAACTACAATAATGTCAATGTCTTGCATGTTTAAAAAGATTCTATTCCGTTAACCGTAGTATATTTTAAGTTTAAAACCTTTCCAGGATTCATGTATCTGTAAGCAGCATGCGACATTAATGCGGCCTCATGAAATCCGCTTAAAATTAATTTTAATTTACCCGGATAGGTATTGATGTCTCCTATAGCGAATATTCCAGATACAGAGGTCTGAAACTTTTCGGTATCTACCACAATAGCTGCTTTATCTAAATTTAATCCCCATTTCTCAATCGGTCCAAGTTTAGGGCTTAATCCAAATAAAGGTATAAAATAATCAACCTCTAATTGTTGAGACTCTTTATTTTTAACCGAAATTTCAATTCCTTTTAAACGCTCATCACCAGACAAGCCCGTAACATTGGCATTTAAAAATAAATTTATTTTACCTTCATTAGCTAGGTCTATTACTTTTTGGGCAGAGTCTGGAGCTCCTCTGAAAGATTCATTTCTATGAACTAAACTCAATTCGGAACATAGCTCTGCTAAAAATATGGTCCAATCAAGAGCTGAATCACCACCACCAGCTAAAACTAACTTTTTACCTCTGAAAAACTCAGGGTCTTTAACCATATAGGTAATTCCCTTGCCTTCAAATTTTTCTAAACCAGGTATAACTGGTTTTCTGGGCTCAAAGCAGCCTAAACCCCCAGCTATAACAACAACCCCGGCATGAATTTCAGTCCCGTCAGATGTTTTAATATCAAAACTTCCATCCTGATTTTTCCTTAATTCATCAACCCGCTCGCCAAGGGTAAAAGTTGGATTAAAAGGAGCGATTTGCTCCATTAAATTATCCACTAATTCTTGAGCAAGAACACTTGGATAACCCGGGATATCATAAATGGGTTTTTTGGGATAAATTTCAGAAAGTTGTCCGCCAACTTGAGGTAAAACATCTACCACATGGCAGCGTAATTTTAATAAACCAGCCTCAAAAACTGCAAATAAACCAACAGGGCCAGCGCCTATAATACAAATATCAGTGTTAATCATGAATACGCCGCAAAGGTAGTATTTAAACCAGAAAATTCAGCGCCAAAAAACATACTGTTTTTTAGTTCAATATGAATTAACCCAATTGGAAGCAATTAGTTTTTAAAATAACTTATGAAGTACCATAAATACAACATAAATAAGAGCCTTAGTAACCTACTGCCAATAAATTTATATAACCTGCAGATTGAAAATCTAAAGATCTAAGATTTTCATTTTCTCTTTTAGTTCACTTAATCCTATTTTTTCAAATTGAACACTTAAGGTTTTATTATCTAAAACCACCTCTGCCATCGACAAATAGGCTGTACCATTTTCATTTTTTATAGCAATAAGCCACGCGGTAAATCCTTTTGGAATATTATTAAATTCAATTTTTTCATTATTATAATCAGGATTCGCTATTATCCTTCTATCTTTAAAGATTAGTCTTATTTCAGTATTTGATTTAGGCTTTAAGTCAACTTTTAATTTTACTAAAAGGTCTTTATCATATTTTAAAAACTCATCAATATTTTTCCAGCCCATTGAATTTGAGTAGAATACATAATACCTCAAATCATCAATATTTACGGTGTTTCTCTGAAAATTTTCTTCTATATTATTTTTCCTTATTTTTTTTAAGGCATCTTGCAATTGCAAAGGCGTTTTAACATTTAAACTATCCATTAAATTTTTATTCATGGCATAAAACAAATCATCTACATTGCTTACACCATATTTTTTTAATAATAATTCTAATTCATAACATGATGATCTTATTTCATTAATATTTTTAGCCTTTCTGCCAAATAATTTATTAATAAACTTTTTTATCTTACAAAAGAAAAACGGACAATCAACAAGCTCGTCTGGATTTAAACATTTATTAAAATCATTAATTGAAAAATTGGATAAATTTCCTGCATCCTGATTAATCCAATTCATAGCACTATCATGTGGGTTTATTTCTCCGTCAAAAATTAAATTGGTGTTTTTTACTTTATCGGTCGGACTAAAAATTACTAAATTATTATTAGGTAATAAATTTAATGTTTTACCATAAAAATCATTTGCTTCAAAATAAAACATCCCTTGTGTTTCTAATAATTTGCCATTGGATAATGTACTCAGATTTTCAAAAATCATTTCTGATTTTTTATAAACTTCTTTAACCTTTATATTTATACATTTACCTTTTGCTTTATTCGATAATCGAAAAATATTTGCCTTTATATAAATTAATGTCCCTTCATCACATTTAATTACGGTATCTCTAGAATTATCAATACAAAATTCTTGCATTGGACTCCTTATTTGCATTAATAAATCAGTAACTCTATTGGAGTCGATTTTTTCTGTTTTTAACGGTATTGGTTTATTATAAAATTGAATAAAAATTTCAACATTACGGTTTTTTTGTTTTCCGTCATCAGTATTGTTATTACTTATTGGTTTCTCTTCACCGTAGGCAAAACTTTTAATGGATTCAGCTCTAATTCCTTTACTGATCAAATATTCTTTTGTACTTTTTACTCTTTGATCAGATAGGTTCTTATTATAAATGCTATCTCCAACATTATCGGTATTACCTCTTAAATAAATAAAAAAAGAATCTGATTTTTTTAAACTATCTATTAAAAAATTTAGGCTTTTTTGGTTAGCAATATTTATTTCATGTTTTCCCGTTTCAAAATAAATTCTTTTTTGAATGGTGTTATTTTGCGCAAACAAAAGATTAGTTAAAATCAAAATAATAACAAGCAGAAAATACCGTTTGTAAGTACACATAATTAAATCTCTCATAATTCTTATTATTAAATAAACCCAAAAAACGAAAATAATTTTAGATATTAATATCTAGTGTTTAACGGATTTATTCTAATCAAATTATGCGTTTTATCGAAAAAGCCGACTATTAATAATTATTAATCATCCCGCAAGGGAATTATTTTTATTATTAACAAATTATACGCTGAGTAATTTTTTAGATTTTAAACTCACTATTTCTTCGTAATAATTTTCATAGATAGGAAGAATTCTATTTATGTCAAATCGTTTGGCCTGTTCAAAAGCCTCAGCTTTAAATTTATGATGAATTTCAGGATCAGACAAAATGTATAATGCGTTTTTTGCCATTTCATTTACATCTCCAACATTAGAAGTAAAACCGGTAACTCCATTAATATTTACCTCTGGTAATCCACCTGTATTTGTTGATATTACTGGTATTTCACATGCCATCGCTTCTAATGCGGCCAAACCAAAACTCTCCGATTCTGAAGGCAAAATAAATAAATCACCTATGGATAGAATCTCTTCAATAGCCTCTTGTTTACCTAAATAAGTAACCTTATCACATATTTCTAAATCACGGCATAATCGTTCCGCATTCATACGCTCCGGACCATCACCAATTAATAATAATTTAGCAGAGATTTTTTGATTAATAATATGAAAAACTCGAATTACATCTTCTATTCGTTTAACTTTTCTGAAATTAGAAGTATGTAAAATTATTTTCTCGCCATTAGGCGCTATCGCCTTTTTAAAATGATCTTTTGCCTGTTTCTGAAAGCGACTTAAATCGATAAAATTATGAATTACCCTAATTTCATTTTGTATTTCAAAAAATTCATAAGTTTGTTTTCTCAAACTTTCCGAAACCGAGGTAACCCCGTCCGACTCATTTATTGACCAAGAAACTACTGGTTCATAAGTGGCATCTTTTCCTACTAATGTAATATCAGTTCCATGCAAGGTAGTAACAACCGGAATATAAATCCCGTGTTTTTCTAGAATCATTCTCGCCATTATTGCAGCAGAAGCATGCGGAATGGCATAATGAACATGCAATAAATCTAATTTCTCAAACTTAACTATATCAACTAGTTTACTTGATAAAGCGGTTTCGTATGGTGGATACTCAAATAATGGGTACTTAGAAATAGAAACTTCATGATAAAAAATATTTTCGCTAAAGTGTTCTAAACGTGCTGGCTGATTATAAGTTATAAAATGAACCTTATGCCCTTTTTTACCTAAAGCCTTACCTAATTCCGTTGCAACTACACCGCTACCACCAAATGTAGGATAACACACTATACCAATATTCATGAGTTCCGTTTTTTAAATATACAAAAAAGAAATAATTTCGTTTTATGGAACTTCAACTCAATCATGATTTTTATATGCAGCAAGCTCTTAAAGAAGCCCGCAAAGCTCTTGATGAAGATGAAATTCCGGTTGGCGCTGTCATTGTGGCCGAAGGAAGAATTATTGGCAAGGGTTATAATCAAACTCAACGATTAAATGATGTAACCGCCCATGCCGAAATGCTTGCCTTTACAGCCGCTAGCAACGCTCTTGGGTCTAAATATCTCAAAGATTGTACCCTTTATGTAACTCTAGAGCCCTGCCCAATGTGCGCAGGTGCCGCTTTCTGGACCCAAATTAGCACCATCGTTTACGGCGCTTCCGACGAAAAACGGGGATACAATTTATTTAAACCCCATATTATTCACCCTAAAACTGAAATAATTTCAGGGGTATTAGCCCAAGAATCTGAATCTCTTCTCAAAGATTTTTTTAAATCTAAAAGAAAAAAATAATTCTTAATCTGCTAATTCTAATAATTCAGCTTTTAATTCCGTAATTGGAAAGACCAAAGCATCATTTGGAAGTTCTTCCAAATCCATAAACTCTATGCCTTCAATTTTTCCGGTTAAATATTCTCCTACCATCATCTCTACAACATAACAACCCACCTCAGCAATATCCTCTTCATCAAATCCATCAATATTCGGAATTAATATTAACAAATTAAAAGCCCCATCAACATCAAAACTTTGATAATAAATATGCTCTGTATCTATGATTAAATCGCCAAATTCATGATAGAAATTACTGTTTACCCCAGGCAAAAATGCCTCAGCATATATCATTTCCCATTGAGGTGCATGTTTTACTACTTCTTTAACTAAATCAAATAACTCAATTACTCCAGCAGCCGAAATATAAATTCCAAATTCATTTTCTTTTTCATGATGATCCTCAATATATAATACCAATTCACCAATTTTATTTAGCAATTCCTGACCCTGAGCCTTAAGTCTTTCTTTACTTTCATCATTGCCCTCGCGAATAATCTCTTGATTTTGAGTAATAAAATCCCAAAATTCTTTTATATTTTTTTCGTTCATTTTAATCTTTTTCCTTTGCAGGATTTTAAATTTATTAACAAATTAATTACATGTAAAACTTATCGAACTACTACTGTCCCTAATTCTTTAGCTATATGATTTCGGGCTTCTTTTAAGGCTTTTTCAACACCTAAATAACTCATTAATTCTTCGTCGTTTTGGGCATTTTTTAAATTCTCCGTATTCTGTCTAATAACTAATTCAATACGTTTTAATTTTAAATACAATAATACTTCTCTAACGTCTCTTTTATAAGTTTTTTCAACTGAAGGAATTATAATATCATATCGCTCCCAATGTTTACTTACCTCTGCTTTATCTGAGAAAAAATCTGCTGCTAATCTGCACATATCTTGATCTTCATGAAATAAGAAAAAGGCTTGATCTAAAGGCAATTGATTATCATAAGCCTCTAATATTATCCTAAAACATTTTTCATAAATTTCATTCTGAAATGAGATTTCATCAGCTCTTAATGATTCTAACAAAAATTGCGAAACACTTTGCCCTTCAACATATTCTAGTTGAGCAAATCGCATGAGTTTTTCTAATAAATCTCTTTCTTGATTTAAAGTATCAAATACCTCTTTTATGGTTTCGGTATTTTGATCTGGGGCATAAAAATCTTCTAATAATGGATTGATTTCTTCCTCTGTTTTTAGCCCGGTTTTTTCTTTTAACCTCAATTTAGAAACTTCCCTAGCCAATAAATCCTGATCACTCTCCATTATTTTAGCACATTCTTGAATAAATGTACTGCGATATAATGGGTCTGGAATTTTAGCAATACTCTCTAAAATACTTCTAATGGCTTCCGTTTTTCTAATGGGATCATTTTTAGTTTCTCCAGATAATAAACGAGCTTTGAACAAAACAAAATCTTGTTCATTGGCTTGGATATAATTTTTAAATTCTTCTCCTCCTACTTTTCTGCAATAAGAATCAGGATCTTCCCCATCAGGAAAAATCACTATTCTTACTTGCAATCCAGCTTCTAATATTAGATCTACTCCTCGCAATGAGGCTTTTATACCTGCCTGGTCTCCATCATATAATACGGTTACATTATGAGTAAATCGGCTAATTTGTTTGATTTGCCCTGGTGTTAATGAAGTTCCGCTTGAGGCCACTACATTTTCAATCCCACTTTGATTTAAGGTAATAACATCCGTATACCCTTCAACTAAATAACACTTATCAAAATTCCGAATGGCATTTTTTGCGAAAAAAATACCATAAAGACCATCACTTTTTTTATAAACTTCTGACTCGGGAGAATTTAGGTACTTTGGCCCTTTATCGTCTTTCTTTAATTGGCGAGCTCCAAAAGCAATTACTCTTCCTGATAAGTTATGAATGGGAAAAATTACCCGCTCCCTAAACATATCAAAGCTTCTGCCCGCCTCTGTAGTTTTAACTAATCCTGCCTTTTCTAAATATTCTTTTTTATATCCCGCTTTTTCGGCTTTTTCTAATAATGCAGAAAATGAATTTAAAGCATAACCTAAACCAAATTTTTTAATGGTTTCTGTTCTAAATCCCCTTTCATTAAAGTAACTTAAACCAATAGTTTTGCCTTCTTCATGCTCCAACAAATTTTGAGCAAAAAATTCTTGGGCATATTGTAAGGCAATAAACAGACTTTCCCTTTCATTATAGGCTTGTTTCTCCTCATCACTTTGCTGAAAGTCTTCTTTAATCTCAATATTATATTTCTTAGCTAAATATTTTAAGGCGTCTGAAAAGTTTAACTTTTCATGTTCCATAATAAATCCTACCGAATTGCCAGCCTTTCCACAGCCAAAACATTTGAAAATGCCTTTATTCGGACTAACAGTAAAACTAGGGGTTTTCTCATTATGAAAAGGACAATTGCCCAACATATTTACTCCCCGTTTTTTCAAAGCCACAAAATCACCTACAACCTCCTCAATTCGGGCGGCCTGCATAATTTCTTCAATGGTTTGTTTAGGAATCATTTAATGCAAAATTAGGCATTTAATTGGGCCTAAACTAAATTAAAAATTTTACTTTTTTAATAAGGAAAACGGAAATGGAAGTCGGTTCCACCTTATTTGATAGTAGCTGGTCTTGGTAGATCCAAATCCTTCAAAAAACTGAGCAATGCCTGGCATATCAGAACCCTCAAAATCTAATATTAATCCGCTAGAGGCGTATTTTCTTATAACATAGTCGATAAGCGCATACATGGCTCCTAAATTTTTTGCATCAGGCGCACCGGCACCCAACATATAATAAATAGCATTTCGATCCGATAAAAAAATTCCTCCTGCTACAATTCTATTTCCTTCTCCAATAACAGCAGGACAAATAATTTGAGCTCTTCCATAAGCATTAGCTAATAAACGATTCAAATATGTAAAATGGATGTCAATTATTCCTGGAGTAGTGTTTCCGTAGTATTTTCTATATAAACTTATTATTGAGGCAGAATCAACTTGTTCGGCAATGCTTAAATCACTTTTATATGATTTACGAATATTTCTCCGGTGCATATTCGTAAAATTTGAAATCAGATCTTCATAAGGGTTAACTAAATCTAAACGGTAATTCGCCCTTTCTTTCCATTTCAAATTTTTTATATCGACAGGCCTTTTATTTATAGCCAAATCTATAAGCTTAAATCTATTGGGTATGGCATTTAAAAAATCTCTTAATAAATCATCTCCCGCTGGTACCCTGCTAAAAAGCCCTAATTGCTGACAAAAGTAAGGTTGGTAAACGTAATAAATCCCATATTTTTTAGAATAAGGCAAAGGAAAAACCGCTTCATACTCATTTAAAACCAGGGCTCCCCAAGTATCACAAATATTATCCAGATACCATGAGTAGGCATAAACCACAGGATGGGCTGAATGATTAATGCAGTAATCCCAAGCCTGTGTATCAATTTCCTCTTGCTCTAAAAATCGAATCATTGATTTAATAGTTGTTTTTTAAAAATTTTATCCCAATTCTTCCATCCAAACGATGCGCTAATACTTTCATTGTGCCAAAGACTAATAAAATTCCCACCGCTCAACTTACAATTATTCTTCAAATCTTCGATCTTTTTCTCAGCTTCCTCAGCATCAAATCCATAACCTAATTTTAAGGCAACATCCATATAAGCAAAAGGATAGACCTTAAATTCATGTATTGTTTCATTTAAAACATTATAAAATTTAAAATCGTATGCCGTGCCCGCTCTAAAACCTACCTTCCTATTAAAGCCACAAGTAAAATCAGATTCAAACCCCTCTTTTATCAAATTTTCATAAGAATCCGGTAATTTATATCTCAAAAAATGAAATCGAGCTTTTTTTATTTCCTTGCGGGATAATAACTGCAATCTCGACTTCTCAATACCCAAATTTTCTTTCTGCTCCAAACTGTTATAACCTGGATGTAAACCTATTTCAGCATATTCCATTACCAGATTTAATGCTTTCAAATAATCCTTTTTTTTCCAATTAATATTCTTATCATATTTTCCATAATCGGAAATCAACCAAAAAAAAATTAACGATTTTTTACTCTTAAACCAATACTCAGAATAAAAAACAAAAAAGGGATCTTTTTTAAGACCTATAAGTATTTTAATTTGTTGTAATACATGATTTAATTTTAATTGTATTAAATTTTTACTTAAAGATAAAAACTGCCTTTTAATTCCTTTTTGTTTAAAAGTATTTACTTGATCTATATCTAAACTAATTATCTCGGTTAATTCATTGTTTATTAATTTTATAGATATTTTGTTTTCAATTAAAGGTTTAATATAAAAAAGTAAATGATCAATTATTGGAATTTCATTAACCTTATTTTTTACTACCCAAGCATCTTCATCTTTAAATCTTCCATGAATATCCGCTTCATAGGGTAAATATTCCTCATATCGCGCAAGCAAATAAAAAACAAAAGCAAATAGATCAAAATTTATATCGGCTTGCAAATCCTCATCCCCGCAAGGGAATAATACTGGATAAGCCTCAAATTGGCCTTGTTTTATTTGATTATTAAGTCCTTTTTCAAAGCAAAATCCTGAATTAGGAATTTTAAATTGTAAATTTGACTGCTCTGGATTGGTAATTATGAAAAATTTTTTATCAATTTGCGAGTTGGCCTCCAAAAGATATTTTTGTCCCCAAACTCTTGAAAACACAAAGTCTGCCGCAAATTTTAATCGGTTAGAAATTGAAGAGCTTTGGATGTGCAACATATTTGGCCAATTTATTAATAGTTTTGCAATTTAGTTTTTAGCAGGATATTTACCATTATCAAATGAAAGTAGCATTGATTACCGGGATAACCGGACAAGACGGAGCCTACTTAGCCGAATTCCTTTTAAACAAAGGATATAGCGTACACGGCATTAAAAGAAGATCGTCTTTATTTAACACCGATCGAATAGATCATTTATACCAAGATCCTCACGAAGAAAATTTGAAATTCCGTTTACACTACGGCGACCTTACTGATTCTACTAATTTAATTAGAATAATTCAGGAAATTCAACCCGATGAAATTTATAACCTAGCGGCGCAAAGCCATGTTCAGGTAAGTTTTGAAACTCCTGAATATACCGCTAATGCTGATGCAATTGGGGCACTTAGGATTTTAGAGGCCATTAGAATTTGTGGTTTAGAAAAGAAAACACGCTTTTACCAAGCATCTACCTCTGAGTTATATGGTTTGGTTCAAGAAGTGCCGCAAAGCGAAAAAACTCCTTTTTACCCTCGTTCTCCTTATGCCGTGGCAAAACTTTATGCATATTGGATAACCGTAAACTATCGCGAAGCCTATAAAATATATGCATCCAATGGAATTTTATTCAATCATGAATCTCCCATTAGAGGTGAAACTTTCGTGACTCGTAAAATTACTCGCGCTGCTTCTAGAATTGCTCTAGGCATGCAGGATAAATTATTCCTAGGAAATTTAGATGCCAAAAGAGATTGGGGTCACGCTAAAGATTATGTGGAAGCCATGTACCTTATTAACCAATATGAAAGCGCTGAAGATTGGGTAGTTGCTACTGGTATTACCACTTCTGTTAGAGATTTTGTAAAAATGGCTTTTGAAGATGTGGGTATTGGTTTAGAATTTAGAGGTTCTGATGAAAATGAAAAAGCCGTAATTGCTGGACTGGATAAAGACCGAATGAAATTTCTTGACCTTAATCCAGACTCTTTTGAAATTGGAAAAGAAATTGTTGCAGTTGACCCTAGATATTATCGCCCTACCGAAGTTGACCTATTAATTGGTGATCCAACTAAAGTTCAACAAAAACTGGGTTGGAAACCTAAATATGACCTTAAAGCTTTGGTTAATGACATGATGAAGGGTGACCTTAAACTCATGAAAAAAGACAAATACCTTAGGGATGGTGGTTATTCTACTTTAAACTATTTTGAATAATGATGCAAAAAGATTCTAAAATCTATATAGCAGGCCATCGAGGAATGGTAGGTTCTGCTTTGCACAGGCGTTTAAGCAAAGATGGTTTTAACAATATTATCACCAAAACCAGCACTGAACTTGACTTAAGGGACCAAAAAGCCGTAGCTAATTTTTTTGAGCAAGAAAAGCCAGAATATGTATTTTTAGCAGCCGCTAAGGTTGGAGGTATAGTAGCAAATAATACTTACCGAGCTGAATTTTTGTATGATAACCTACAAATGGAGTGTAATATCATCCATCAAAGTCATTTAATAGGGGTAAAAAAATTAATGTTTTTTGGCTCGAGCTGCATTTATCCAAAATTAGCCCCTCAGCCTTTAAAAGAGGAGTATTTATTAACTGGTTTATTAGAACCAACTAATGAACCTTATGCCATTGCCAAAATTGCTGGTATTAAATTATGTGAATCGTACCGAGATCAATATGGTTCTAACTTTATAGCGGTTATGCCAACCAACTTATATGGTTATAACGATAATTATCACCCCGAAAACTCCCATGTTTTACCTGCATTGATTCGTAAGTTTCATGAAGCTAAAAAGAACCATGCTACTGAAGTAAGCATTTGGGGAACAGGCAGCCCTCTTCGTGAGTTCTTATTTGCCGACGATCTGGCAGATGCCTGTATGTTACTTATGGAAAAGTATGAAGATAAATCCTTTGTAAACATTGGTAGAGGAGAAGATATTAGTATAAAAGACCTAGCTTTAACCATTAAAAAAATTATTGGTTTTGAGGGTGAATTGGTCTTTAATAGCTCTAAACCTGATGGCACACCAAGAAAATTGATGGATATCAGCAAATTAAAAAATATGGGCTGGTCGCCAAAAATTGGATTTGAAGAAGGAATTCAATTAGCCTACCAAGATTTTTTAAATCGATACGAAAACTAAAAAATTATTAGAGAATACAAAAAAACCTGTTTGATATTAGCAGGCAAAATTTTATTTTGCAACCCTTTTAAAATAAAGTATGGCAGCGATTAGTGAAATTAGAAAGAAATCCGGCTTATTAATCGGTGTAATTGGCGTGGCTCTAGTGGCTTTCCTTTTAACCGATCTTTTAAACTCTGGAAACTCCATAATGGGATCTGATGTAAATGTTATTGGAGAAATTAATGGAAACAAAATCCAATACAAAGATTTCGAAGAAAGAGTAGGCATAGCTGAGCAAAATTATATGGCTCAAAATCAAATGACCTCTTTAGACGAAACCAGCAAAGACCTCATTAAAGAACAGGTGTGGAACACCTATATCAATGATTTCATTGTTAAAAAAGAATATGAAAAATTAGGCTTAACCGTTGGCGCAGATGAATTAACCGACCTAATCATGGGCGACGAACCATTTGCAACCATTGCGCAAGCTCCAATTTTCAAAAACCAAACTACTGGCGCTTTCGATCCAGGTTTAGTAGTTAACTACATCAGAAGTTTAGATTCTGATCCAACTGGCGAACAGAAAAAACAATGGTTAGAATTTGAAAAGTATATTGTTGACGCAACAGTTGCTACCAAATATTCAACCTTAGTTAGAAACGGTTTTAATAGAACTACCTTAGAAGCTAAAATGGATTTTGCTTCAGCAGCTAATTCTGTTAATGCTAAAATAGTGGGTTTACAATTTAACCTAGTTCCAGATTCAGCCATTAAATACACCGATGCTGATCTTCAAAGTTACCTTAACAAAAACGCTAAGGAATTTGAAACCAAAGAAGATGTAAGAAAAATTGATTTTGTAATTTTCAATATTTTACCTTCTGCTGAAGATAGCGCTGAAGTAAAAAAATGGGTTGAAGAACAAATTACCAACTTTGCAGCCTCTACAGATGATTCTGCCTATGTGGCAAGAAATAGCGATTTGGCATTTGATACGGGCTTTTACCCTAGAGGTAGCTTCCCGGCCGATGTTGAAGATCGTTTGTTCTCTGCAGCCTCTGGAGAAGTTGTAGGACCTGTTTTTGATAATGGAACTTACAGTATTTATAAAGTAAGCTCAACTAAAACTGATACCGTTTTAAAATACAGAGCTTCTCATATCTTAATTCGTCCAAACTCCGCAACTAAAGAAGATACTTTAGCAGCTGTTAAAACCGCTAATGAATTATTAGCTAAAATTAAAGGTGGCGAAAGCTTTGAAACTTTAGCTAGAGAAAATGGATCTGACGGAACTAAAGATAAAGGTGGCGATTTAGGCTGGTTTTTAGCAAAAGACATGGTTGAACCATTTGCTAATGCTGTTAAAAAAGGTAAAAAAGGTGATTTAGTAGTGGTAACTACCCAATTTGGTGCTCACGTATTAAAAATTACTGAAGAACCAAGCAATAAATTAATTCGTGTTGGTCAACTTTCTAGAAAAATTGAAGCTGGAACCAATACAGAACGCGATATTTATGCATCAGCATCTGAATTTGCTCAAGCTAGCCAAGATAAAGAAAGCTTCTTAGCAAACGTGGATAAAATGGGGTTAACCAAACGTGTTGCTGATAATATCAAAGAAACTGATAAAAACATTGCTGGTATTACTGGCGCTAGAGAAATCGTAAGATGGGTATATTCTGAAGAAAAAACCGGTAAAGTTAGTCCAATATTAGAAGCTGATGGCAAATTTATTGTTGCAATGCTTTCTGATATTAAAACTAAAGGAACTCCTAAATTAGAATATGTAAAAGAAGCTGTTGAGGCAAAAGTAATTAACGAAAAGAAAGCGGAATACATCAAAAATAAAATAGAAGAGGCCATGAAAGGGGCTAATACCCCGCTTGAAATTGCTACTAAATTAGGTACCGTGGTTAATGATATCCAAGGACAAAGTTTTGCTAATGGTTTCATTCAATACTTAGGTAGTGATAACCGCGTTTTAGGAGCATTATTTGGTGCTGAACCTAATAAATTAATCGGACCAATTAAAGGTAACAACGGTGTTTTCGTAATCTTTGTAGAAAAGGTAAATGAGGCTCCAATTGGTGATGTAAGTAATAATAAAGCTCGTTTAGCTGCCGAAGTTGCTGCAAGAGTAGAATCTTCAGTTACAGAAGCTTTAAAGAAGAAAGCTGATATTAAAGATAATAGAGCTAAATTCTATTAATAGATATTCAAATCAAATAATTAAAGCTGTCTAATTTAGGCAGCTTTTTTTGTTTATAGGCATATATAGTCACAATCAAAAATCCTCGTTTTCTCCTGTATATTTAATAATTAAGGCATTTATATTCTTGCCCTTGCGTGATATTTACCAAAGCAGCCAACTATTTAAAACTACCTATTAAAAGACCTTCAGATTAATTGAATTTAAGAAAAATTTGGGCAAAAAAGTATCCAATGTTTATTCGAAACCAATTATAGTTAAGGCATTTTTATTCTTTCCCTTGCGGGATATTTACCAAAACAGCCAACTAATTAAAACTACCAATTAAAATACCTTCAGATTAATTGAATTTAAGAAAAATTTGGGCAAAAAAAAAGCAACCCTTGCGGGATGCTTATATTTAAAACAATAATAGAATTATGCTAAACGAGTGATTAAATCAGCAACACGATTAGAATAACCTGCTTCATTATCATACCAACCTACAACTTTAGCAGTATTTCCAATTACTTGGGTTAAATCTGCATCAAAAATAGTTGAATGTGGATTTCCAATAATATCAATAGAAACGATTGGATCTGGCTGATATTCTAAGATTCCTTTTAAGTAAGTCTCAGAAGCTTTTTTAAACGCTTCATTAATTTCTTCTTTAGAAACAGCTTTTTTCAATACTACCGTAAAATCAGTAACTGAACCATCAGGAATTGGAACACGCATAGCATTACCGTTTAATTTACCTTTTAAATGAGGTAAAACTAAACCTACTGCTTTTGCAGCACCAGTAGAAGTCGGAACAATTGAATAAGCTGCTGCTCTTGCTCTTCTTAAATCTTTATGAGGAGCATCTTGCAAACGCTGATCAGCGGTATAAGCGTGAATGGTAGTCATAAAACCACTTTCAACACCTGCTAATTCATCCAATACTTTAACCATCGGAGCTAAACAGTTAGTAGTGCATGATGCGTTTGATAAAATTTTATCATCGGCAGTAATCTCACCATCATTAACCCCTAAAACTATGGTTTTAATATCTCCAGTTGCTGGTGCAGAAATAACTACTTTCTTAGCTCCAGCTGTAATATGTTTTCCAGCTCCTTCAGGACTAGTGAAAATTCCGGTTGATTCTAAAACTACATCAACACCTAAAGTACCCCAGGGTAAATTAGCTGGATCTTTTTCAGCATAAATTCTGATAGCCTTACCATTTACGATTAAATTCTGATCATCGCTAGACACAGTTCCATTAAACCTTCCATGTACTGAATCATATTTCAATAAATGGGCTAAAGTTATTGTATCTGTTAAATCGTTGATAGCTACAACTTCAACATTTGATTTGGTCAATAATACCTTAAAAGCAAGGCGACCAATACGTCCGAAACCATTAATGGCTACTTTCATGCTCATCTAAATTTTTTGGTCCCGCAAAGGTACTTTTTACATTTTATTTTTCCCAACAAAATATTAATCCTGCAAAGCAAGAAAGAAGCAAAACATATATCCTAAAATAACCCAGACAATTAAATTCTAAAAAGCGTCGATTTAAGAAAAGATGAAGACGCAAATTTTATCCCTTTGGATTAAGAAAATAATAGGAGCTTAAAATTTGTGTATTATATTAATCACCGATTATTTTTCGTTAATAGAAAGCTATCCTGGATTAGGAAATGCATATCTTAGTAATTTGAAAAACACCTTGATGAATATGGGATATACCTCAGCGGGTTGGACCTATTTAGCCGATAAGCATCATATTTATGGAAGCTCTAGGGTGTTTATATTTAATATCAATTATTAATAATCAAATCTTCAATACAACCAAATCAAGGAATGCTTAAATTGAGATTATATTTTATTTGAATTCAATTTCACTACTATATTTTATGAGCATTTTTATTATTTATTTAATTAATATGTTTAAAACTAAATTCAATGCTCAAAAAAAAGAAGATCAAGCTAATTTTTGCCTCATTTGCACTCTTAGTTATATTAGTTATTTATTATTTTAATAGCTCAACTACTATTTATTTTTATATAGTAAATGATAATAGAATTGAGGAGGGCTCTGTTGAGCTTTGTGTAGATTCAATAATTATTAAAGATAAAGTTTTGAAAAAAGAATGGCCATATAAATTTTTAGAACCTGTAATTGTAAAACCCTGTTTTTCAGACCTATCCATTTCTTTCTACAATAATTTTCAAACTTCTGAAAAGCTCTTTTTTTATCATAAAACCCATTACGTAATGGTAAGCATTGATTACGAAAAAAAAGAAATTAACTTGAACAATACTACCCATTTTATCATGTATCAATAATTCACTTTAATATCATTTTAAACCAAAATTTATTCAATAGAAAAACCCTAATCGGCATAAATCCAATTAGGGTAAAACTTAAATAAACCGCTTTTATTGTTTTATAACTTTTAAGCTATTTCCCGCTTCGTCTTTTATTAAATAAATTCCCGGACTTAATAAACTCATATCAACTTCGCTAGCCTCATTTTTTTCTATTAATACCTTTCCATTGATATCTATTACTTGAATATTTTTTACCTCTGAGAATTTTAAAATTCCTGAAACTGGATTTGGCCAAGCCTTGAATTCAGCTGCTGCTGCTCTATCTACGCTTAACCTTGCATCATTTATTATTAATGACAAGCTATTATTAATATTAGTTCTAAAACCTCTACTAACTGATCTAATTCCAAAATAAACGGTATCAGTTCCATCATTCTGTCCGTTATCAATAAGGTTTACCACAAAACTAGCATCGCTTGAGCCCTTAGATACATTTAAATTTAAACTGTCTCCGTTTAATCCGTTTATCGCAAAATCGCTTCCCGCAAGGGTATTATTGCCACCACGAACCGATAAAACAATTTTTCCATCTGTTTGAGCAGGAGGATTAATGGTTAATGCTAATGAAACAAAATTATCTCTCTCATTTTTGTTAATAGCCTTAAATGGAAATTGAACTAATGATGGATTGGTAATTTTTAAATTATTCTTAACCTCAAAAATGCTTATGGTTCCGCTTATTTCATTGGCAACTAATATATATCCTTTGCCATTCGGACTCTCATTTTCAGAAATATAAATAATTCCTTCAGGACCATGATCTCCTTCAAATGATGTTATTGATCTAGAATTTTTATAATCTACAAATTTTGGATTATTTGGATCTGTAACATCATATACCATTACTCCACCAACACGCTCCAATGCCACAAAAGCAAAAAATTTATCTTCAATTTGAGCTACACAAACTCCCTCTGGCTCTGGACCTTTTGCACGGCTTCTTCCTTTAAATCCATTGCCCTCATTATCCGCATTAAAGATGTTTTTAATTAATGAATCTTTACTCGTAATCAATTCAAAATCGTCGCCGCTATCAAAAATTAAACTCTTAGCATCCGCATCAAAAATGGAGAATGAACGAGAACCAACGCAATAAATTTGTTCATAAAAACCATCATTATTTGCATCACCATTTAAATTAGTTACTCTAAATCGGCCTAAATGATGATTTTCTTTAATTACTGATGCATTTGGATATACATTAGTATCCAAACTTAAGGCCGCTACCGTGGTTCGCTCCTCAAAATTATCATACTCTTTTTCATCACCTTCATTCGCAGAAATGATATAGTTTTTACCTCCTACACTATAACTCGCAATAGCATCTGGAATAAAGAACGCCTTAACATTATAATTTGATAAATGAATAAATCCACTATTGTCTGAAGCATCAAATCCATTACCAAGTTGATTGAAATCTTTGGTACCCATAGCCCAAACAGAAGTAATTTGACCATTTATTATATCTATTTCTGCAATAGCATTATTTTCTTGCAAACTAACCCAAGCTTTTGTTGAATTTGAATTTACGGTGATGTATTCTGGTTCAAAATCTTGACTAAAAGTTGAACTTAATTTTAATTTTCTCACTCCTGAATTAATTAAGCTATTTTCTTGAGCGTTAAAAGAGGTAAAAAAGGCTGTCCTTACATTATTTTGGGTTAAATTAGCAATACCAGCACTTAAATCAATAATCGAAATTGAACCCTCTGGATCTACTGAATAATTGGCATTAGGTTGACCTTCATTTGCGGTTAAAACCCATTTACCATCAGGACTAAAAGTAATCATATCTGGTAATGCACCCACTGTAACTTGTTTTAAGAAGTTACCATCAATATCAAAAAAGACCACACTTCCATTTAATTGTTCATTAGCATTAGGTGAGGCTACCGCAATTAATCCATTATAAACAGAAACGCTAGTTACACCGCCATAAGGCAACATATCAATAGAATTAATTCTGTTTGGTGCTGCTGGATTAGAGAAATCCGCAATATCAAATCTTCCTTCAACAGCACTGGTGGTGATTATTCTTTTACTCTGCTTATCATAAACCACAATTTCACAAGTACTTGATCCAGCAGCGTCAGGTTTAAAACTATTTACATGAATTAACTCAAGATCGCCTGTTTTTGCCGGGGCTTTTCTATCATTATCTCTAATAAATAAAGTATGGTTTTTTAAATTTCCTAAATTTAAGCCTATTGGATTTTCTAAGCTAATTACCAAATATTCATCCTGTTCTTCAAGTATATCATCTACCACCGGAATACTAATGCTTTGAATAGAATTAGAATTACCTGAAAAATTAATGGTTCGGGTTGAATAGGTAAAATCATTATTATTTGCTGTACTAAAAACTCCAGTTTTTACTACTACATCAACACTAGAATTAGATGGATTGCTTAAGTTTAATTGAATATTAACTGTGCCAGCTGATTCTTCAACCGAAGTAAAACGAGTTGCAAAGCCTAAAACCGTGGTATAAGTAAAATTAAATGTATAAGTACCGAACATGGTCCTTAGCTCAGTATCTCTAACTCCATTTATTTGTAATTGATAAGATTGACCGACATTAAAAGGGTTAGAATATTCTAAGATTAAAGTATCGGCTAATATGCCATTATTACTTTTAATAATATTTGACAATCCATTAATGCCAGTAAAATTGTTAAAATCAACTGCTGATGCTGACTCTAAATCTCTATTAAAAATTACTCGTATTGAATTTTGATTTAAAACACTAGCAGAAATTACAGATGGCGGCCCAGGGAATGCCCAAGTCGGCCAATTTTGTGGAGCGGTTCCACTTCCACTAATCACCCAATTGGCGTTATTGCTAATTCTGCTTTTTAAATCAGCAATGCTTCCCTCTTGAGAACCCATGAAATAAGCGTTTGCAGAGTTACCATTAATATTTCCGTTTGCTGTACCTAATTCTATAGCATTAACTCCATTATTTAATGAACTTGGTAACATAGATAAACTACCACTGCATGATGCATTACTTTGTAACCAAACATTTGAACTTAATGCCGTAATATGGTTGGCATTAGTATTTTCGCCGGTATAAATTATGATTTGATCTCCACCTGAACTTAATCCAAAACCACTACCACTTAAGCTTCCGATCGAAACTGAAGGAACATCGTTTTTAATGCTTATTACGGTTCCGGCTGCAACTCCACTTTGTGGGGCTGTCCATATCAAACCCCCAGGACATTGAGCTGGGCTATTTGTAGTATATTTTGCATCAGTTATTCTAATTAATGTTCCAGGTAAAATATCTACCAATGTTAATAAAGCTATTTCATCATCAGCTCCTGTTGCATTCATTCGATAAGCCACAACCATTAAATCTCCTTTCTGAAATTGAGTTTGGACTGCAATTGTTTTAAAAGAAATTGCTTGTTTGGAAGTAATTGAATTGTTTGATAAATCTTCTACCACATTCGCTTTTAAAGCCAAATAATAGTTTTGATTGTTTTTCAAAGCAGAGTTTGGGCTTATTTGAATAACTCTTCCATTTATAGTAGCAGTAAAAGCAACTAAAGACCCTGCAGAATCATTTTCTCTTAACTCAAACAATGAAGCTGCATTAGAATTATCTATTGCTGAATTATCTATATTTCTGATATCTTCAGAAAAAGTAATTTGAAAAGTACTGTTAACCCCAACATTTATGCTTTGATCCGCAGGATCAAAACTCAAACTTGGAGCAGTTAAATCGCCTCCAGAAATAGAAGTTCCATCTAAACTTACATTATCAAACCTGTTATTTCCACCTGTTCCACCATATTCTGCTGAAAACTCTATTTTAATTTTAAAATTCGCATTATCATCTACTCCAGAAAGAGTGTCAAAATAAATTTGAGTCAAAGCAGGATTTCCATCAACGGGTTTAATCGTATCAATAAAAGTATAACTAGTTCCATCTAAAGAATAGAATAAAAGCTGAGAACCAGCCCCTTGTCCCGACCTACGAGTAGCATATGAAAAAATCACATCTCTATATCCTGTAGTAGGAAGATTAAAAATCAAAGTCCCTCCTATTGGATTATTAAAACGTAAATGTGAGCCAGAAACATCATTATTTCTAGCATTCGGATTAGTAATTTCAAAACCTTGTAAGGTATTACTAGTAGTTTGAATGGCACTAGTTCCGCCTTGAATATGAATAATTGAGCCCGGGCTAGCCGCGGAAAAACTTGGAGTTAATAAATCTTGCTCAGTGGCTGTATTATTAAAATTCCAATAATGAATTAAATTTTGTCCATTGGCCTTTATGAAGAAAAAGCACCAAAGTAGACCCAAAAACAGATATCTCATTGCCTATGATTTTCAGCAAAAATGAACTATCTGTGTTATCTAAATATTATTGATATTCAGTTAACAAGAGCGTAACCATTTCATAAACTAAAAATATTTTGAAATATTTCTTGCAAACAAAAAACTTTTTTCTACCTTTGCACTCCCTTCAGGGAAATGGCCCGTTAGTCTATCGGTTAGGACGCATCCCTTTCACGGATGAGAGACGAGTTCGATTCTCGTACGGGCTACCAAAATTAAAAAAGCTTCCTATTTGGAAGCTTTTTCTTTTTACCACCTATCCGTTTAGGTCTATTAAATTTTTAAAATAACCGACATTTATATATCTTTTCATAAAAAAACCCAGCCAAAAGCTGGGTTTTTAAAATTATGCCCTTATTGTTTTATCAATCGTTCGGTAAAATAATTGCCCTGCTCATCAAAAGCAGCCAAAACATATATCCCGCAAGGGTATGCACTTAAATCAACTACATTTTGATTGGAATTCTTTATGATTAGAGAACCTTTAGCATCATATACTTGATAATGGATTGGGCTCTCTGATTTTATCTCAAACAATGCCTTACTCGGGTTAGGAAAAATTGACAGGCTAATTTGCTTGGTTCTGCTTTTAGATACCAACTCCGAATCTAAAATTAGTTTTTGAATAGGTGTTAAAATCTTCGCGTTTAAGTCTTGATTTCCTAAACTATCTTGTGAAGTAAAGGAACTAATGCAAATTCCTGAGCTTATATCGTATAAATTTTCAGTAATATACCCTAAAAAAGTACCTCCATGTTCAAATACTAAACGACCATTTCCATTAGTCTGACGCATAATTCCTAAACCATATTCAAAACCACCTCCGATGGCCCTCATGCTAGTCATCTCTTGCCATGATTGGGCATTAAGAATTTGTCCGCTACTGAGTTTATGCCAAAAATTAATATTATCAGCCGGGGTGCAAACCAAACCACCCGCAGACGAGGCCAAACTAAATAATTGATTTAAATAAGGCGTCTCAGTTAAATCAACCAAGTTAATCGCGTTAATATTCATCGACCAAGGATGAGCGATGCTTAAACTATCCGGTAAATCAAAGTAATAATAGGTGCTGGTTAAACCCAATGGCAACAATAATTCTTCATTTAAAACCTGATTCCACGCCTTTTGGTATTTATTTTCTAAAATAGCAGCAAGAATTATGTAATTGGTATTTGAATATCTAAAATTATTATTCGGCAAAAAATGAGCAGTACCAACTACTGAAAGCATTTCATCAGTTGTCCAAATTTTTGAAGGATTATCAAAAATACTATCATTAATATTTGGATACTCCATATAATCCCTCAAACCTGATCTATGGTTTAAACACTGCCTTATAGTAATGGCGCCATTAATATTTCTCTTTCCGCTAACCCAGGTTCCAATACTATCATCTAAATCCAGCTCACCCTTCTCTTGCAACAAAAGAAACAAAGCAGCCATATAGGTTTTAGTATTACTACCCATATTAAAATACTGATCTGGCCGTGTTTTAACATCAAAAGGCGAATATCCAGAACTGCCCGACCAATGGCCTAAACCAGGAACATAAACCCCCACAGATAATCCACGAAACTGATTATCCGCATTTGCACTATCTAAAAACTCTTGAATTCGGGTTGATAATGCGCTTGGAAATTGAGCATTACTTACTCCAAAAGCACATAAAAACAAGAAGGCACTTAGTAAATGTTTTTTCATGAGATATTTTTTTCAAAATAAACCAATTTAGAAAAACATAGATTTAATGGTTTTGTAAATTATTAATTATTAGATATTTAATTTTTTCCTTGCGGGATAAAAACCATTTCTTAGAAAAAACGAACTTATTTCTTTGCTAAAAAAGCCATTTAAACTTTCCCTTGCGGGATAAAAACGAACTTACTTAAGTCAATTAACTTAGCTCTTTAATAGCCAAATAAGCCATTAAACCCATTCCGGTTTTTAAAGCTTCTTCATCTATGTCAAAACTAGGAGTATGAACCGAACTAATAATTCCTTTATCCTCATTTCTTACACCAAGCCTGTAGAAGCTGGCTGGAATCTTCTGACTGTAAAAGGCAAAATCTTCAGAAGCCATCCAAATATCCAAATCCACTACTTTATCAGCGCCCAAATAATCGATAGCATAATTTTTCGCTCTATCCGTTAAATCAAGGTCATTTTTTAAAAACGGATAACCTTTTCTAATTTCTAGTTCAATTTCAGCTCCCATCGATTCACCAATACCTTCAATTAGTTTTTTTAACTTTTCATGAGCCTCATTCCTCCAATTCTCATCAAAAGTTCGGAACGTTCCTTCTACATATACTTCCGAAGGAATTACATTGGTTGCTCCATTAGCTAAAACCTTTCCGAAAGAAAGTACTGAAGGTGTGGCTGGATTTGACATACGACTAACCAATTGCTGGCAAGCCACAATAATATGAGAAGTAATTAAAACGGTATCAACAGTCAAATGAGGCATTGCTCCGTGGCCTCCCTTGCTTTTTACTTTTAAATAAATTTCATCAGCACTGGCCATGTATAAACCCTTTCTAAAACCAACGGTTCCAACGGGTAATAAAGGCATAACATGCTGCCCAAAAATCCCTTGAGGGGAAGGATTCTCTAATACTCCCTCATTAATCAAAATTGAGGCTCCTCCAGGCACTAATTCTTCGCCCGGTTGAAAAATAATTTTAAGTTTACCCGACCAATGATCTTTTAATTCATTTAATATCTTTACAGCGCCTAATAAACTAGAACTATGAACATCATGACCGCATGCATGCATAATCCCAGGATTTTTTGAACCATATTCTCTGCCCTCCACTTCTTGAATAGGTAAGGCATCGATATCCGCTCTAAGAGCAAAAACTTTATTTGATTTATTATTAGCTTCAATAACAGCAATAACGCCTGTATTTGCCATTCTGCTAATATCGCTTATTCCCCATTCTCTAAGTTTCGCTTCAATAAAATCAGCCGTTTTATACTCTTCAAAAGATAATTCTGGATTTGCATGAATATGCCTTCTATAAGACTTAATTTCTTCAAAAAAGACATTTGACAAATTCTTTATTTTATCAATTAACATAATCCTTAATATCTATTTATTAAAATCACTAATTTGAATCGATTTTTGACAAAAATCCCACTCATGCAATTGGTTACTTGCAACAATAACTATTCTGTTTTTTAATTCAGGTAAAACAAAATTACGATACCATTCAATTCCTTTATCATCTAAATTGGTACAGGGTTCATCTAATAGTAGAAGTGGAGAATCACAAGCAATTGATAATATGAGTTTTAACCTTTGTCTCATACCTGAAGAAAAATTTCTAACGAATTTATTTTTTGACTGCATTAATCCTGAACTTTCTAATAAAGTTTCAGTATCAAAATGCTCAATAAAAGGTTTAAGTTTAATATGGAAATTGATTGATTCACTTAAAGTTAAATCCTCTAATAACTCCATAGAAGGAGAAGACCAACTAACAAATCGGTAAAAATCATCCCATTCGTAAATTTTTCCTTTATGAGAATAGGTTATTTTTCCCGCTGATAGTGGGGTAAAACCGCTGATGCAATTAATTAGAGTAGATTTTCCAGACCCATTAGGACCAAGAATAGCGAGCGATTGTCCAATTTCTAGTTTTAAATCAAGCTTATTAAATATCCAATGCTGCCTATATTTTTTTCCGGCTTGTTGTAAATCGATATTAAAATCAGCCCAACTCAAAACAATTAAATAGAGTTTCTATGGTAATAACCTTTCATAACTCCACGATCAGAATCACGAATGAAACTTATTATTTCATCACGTTCTTTAGTGGCAGGCATTTCAGCTTCTATTAAAGCCAATGCTTTAGAATTATTATAACCTCTTAAATATAAGATTCTATAGATTTCTTGAATTTCATTGATTTTTTCAGAGGTAAAACCTCTTCTTCTTAAACCAATAGAATTGACCCCTTCGTAAGATAGTGGCTCTCTAGCTGCTTTAGTATAAGGAGGAACGTCTTTTCTAACTAATGATCCACCAGAAATCATAGCATGCTGACCTATATTTACAAATTGATGCACAGCAGAAGTTCCACCAACAATAGCATAATCACCAATGGTTACGTGGCCTGCAACCTGAACAGCATTAGCTAAAATACAATGATTGCCAATAATACAATCATGAGCAACGTGCACATAAGCCATTAATAAGCAGCCTTCGCCTACCATGGTCTTATTATTTGCGTTAGTCCCACGATTAATTGTAACACATTCTCTAATGGTGGTATTATCTCCAATTATAGTAAGGGTATCTTCACCATTAAATTTAAGATCTTGAGGTATTGCAGAAATTACAGCTCCTGGAAAAATCTTGCAATTTTTTCCAATCCTTGCTCCCTCCATGATGGTTACATTTGAACCAATCCAGGTTCCTTCTCCAATTTCTACATTTTTATGTATGGTAACAAAAGGCTCAATTACCACGTTATCGGCAATTTTTGCCTGAGGATTTACGTATGCTAGCGGTTGAATCATAAATATTTTTGGAACTAGCAAATTTAATGGCTAAGTCCTAATCTCCTAATTTTTTACTATTTAATTTGCATTTTCTGGTTCGCGATCCTTAATAACCTGAGCCATTAACTCAGCTTCACATACCAATCGGTCTCCAACAAATGCTTGACCTTTCATTATGCAAATACCCCTTCTTACTGGAGCTACCAAGTCTAATCTCATAACCAAAGTGTCACCCGGTACCACCTTTTCTTTGAATTTTGCATTCTCAATTTTCATGAAATAGGTAGAATAAAATTCGGGATCTGGTACTCTACTTAAAATTAAAACCCCACCTGCTTGAGCCATTGCCTCAATTTGTAATACACCAGGCATTATAGGGTTTCCAGGGAAATGACCTTGGAAAAAATATTGATCTGCAGTAATATTTTTAATAGCTACTACGTGAGTTGAGCTTAATTCTGTTACTTTATCAACCAACAAAAATGGCCATTTATGGGGCAAAATCTTTGAGATTTGTACAGTATCATACAAAGGTTTTTTGCTCGGATCGTATTGAGGAACTCCTGCCAATGCTTTTTTCTTTTTTATTAATGCTTTAATTTTTTTACCAAAAGCCACATTTGCAGCATGCCCCGGACGAGCCGCCATAATTTGTGCCTTTAATGGCATACCAACTAAGGCTAAATCTCCTATTAAATCTAATAATTTATGTCGGGCAGGCTCATTTTGAAAACGTAAATCAACATTGTTCAAAATGCCTTCTTTTTTAACCTCTACTTTCTCTTTGTTAAATAATTTTGCAAGATGCTCTAACTCTCCACTTGCAACATTACGATCAACAATTACAATAGCATTACTTAAATCACCACCTTTAATTAAGTTCTGTTTTAATAACATTTCTAATTCATGTAAAAAACAGAAAGTACGGCAAGATGCAATTTCCTTTCTAAATTCTTTTAATGAAGTAACTGAGGCATGTTGAGAGCCTAAAACTGGCGAGTTATAATCAACCATAACGGTTAACCTATAATCATCTAAAGGCATAGCAATCATTTCAACGCCATCATCAGAAGTAAAAGTTACATTATGTGGAATAGTGAAATACTCTCTATCTGCATTTTGCTCTTCGTTTCCTACTTCTGCTAATTTATTGACAAATATTTCAGAACTACCATCTAAAATCGGCATTTCTGGTCCGTCAATTTGCATTAAAACATTATCAATTTCTAATCCCGCAAGGGCAGCTAAAACATGCTCCACTGTTGCGATTTTAGCACCATTTTGCTCTAAAGTTGTTCCTCTAGAAGTATCTACCACATTATCAACATCTGCCTCTATAATTGGCTGACCCGGTAAATCAACTCGTTGAAACTTATAACCATGATATTCTGGAGCAGGCAAAAATCTAAGTGTTACATGCTCACCGGTGTGTAAACCAACACCACTTACCTCTACCACTTCTTTAATTGTGGACTGCTTCTGTTTCATTTTATTGCTTATTAATAGCTTCTAACTTTTTTTCTAATTCAATTACTTTTTTCTCGAGTTCTGGCAAATTTTTAATGGAAATTATAGTCCTAAAACTCGATTTTAAATCGGTAACCGGACTGCCATTCCAATCTTTACCAGATTCGGTTATGGTTTTATTTAAACCACTTTGAGCACCAAAACGACTCCTATCCGCAATGGTAATATGCCCTGCCACACCAACCTGTCCTCCAAAAATACAATTTTTCCCGATTTTTGTACTTCCACTCACTCCTGTTTGGGCTGCAATTGCAGTATTATCACCTATTTCAACATTATGAGCTATCTGGATTAAATTATCCAATTTCACTCCTTTTTTAATAATGGTAGATCCCATGGTTGCCCGATCAATCGCTGTATTTGCACCCACTTCAACAAAATCTTCTAAAATTACATTTCCCGTTTGTGGAATTTTGGCAAAACTTCCATCTTCTTGAGGAGCAAAACCAAATCCGTCTGATCCAATAACAGCACCCGAATGCAAAATACAATTCGCTCCAATTTCACAATCACGATAAACCTTAACCCCAGAATAAATTATAGTATTATCTCCAATTACACAGCGATCTCCAACATACGCACCAGGATAAATTTTTACATTTTTACCGATTTTTACTTTTTTACCTAAATAAGCAAAAGCTCCTAAATATAATTTTTCGCCGTATTCAGCATCATTACTTATAAATGAGGGCTCTTCAATTCCTTCTTTATAATCAATAATACTAATGTATTGCTCCAAAATTTTGGTAAAAGCCCTGTATGGATCATCAACCTTAATTAAAGTGGTTTTTAAAGATCGTTCTGGGATAAAATCCTTTGCGACTAATACGGCAGATGCTTCCGTTTCATAGATATAATGCAGGTATTTGGGATTAGCTAAAAAGCTAAGAGAACCCGGAACTCCTTTTTCAATTTTTGAAACAGAATTTAATTCAACATCTTGATTTCCAACAATTTCACCCCCTAATAAGGCTGCAATGTCTGAGGCTTTTATTTGCATAGGCTTTGGCTAAAATCAGCCCGCTAAAATAGGTATTATTTAGGATAACATAAATAATACTTCTGTACGGGTTGCTTTAATGCATTTATATTATAATTATCACTAGCTTCTGAAATATCTATTATACGGCCATCTTTCTTTAAAATTTTTATCTGAGCTGCATCTTCTGTATAGGCACTGTTTTGAACCGATCCGCTAAAAACAAAATAAGAAGATTCATCAAAATTATACCCTTTAGCCAGCATTTCTTTTTGAAGTTTATTAATTCGCGACGAATCAAATTCTTGATTAGAAATTTCTACTTTTGGCAAATTGCGATTTAATAAATCTTGGCAAAGCCTTGATAGAACGCGATCTTCACCATCTGACCAAACCTTTACAGAAGCTATTATATCAAAATCGTCCAACTTACTAAATAACTCGATAATCTTCTTGTCTTGGTATAATTCTATTAAATGAATTTCATTCTGAAGGAAAAATTTTAGAGCAGGTGTGGCATATAAATCTTGCGTTTTGCTTAACTCTCGAGCCCTTTTTAATAAATTAACTAATAAAGTTTCTGCAGCTATTACCGTTTTATGCAAATAAACCTGCCAATACATTAATCTTCGGGCAACTAAGAATTTTTCTACTGAATAAATCCCCTTTTCTTCAACCACTAACTCATCATTAGCCACATTTAGCATATGAATTATTCTTTCTGCCCCAATTACTCCTTCAGATACCCCAGCATAAAATGAATCCCGATTTAAATAATCCATTCGATCCATATCCAACTGAGAGCTGATAATTTGATTCAAGAATTTCTTTGGATATGAGTTTTCAAAAATTTGTATGGCAACTGATAATTTTCCGTCAAACTCATCATTTAATCGAGTCATAAACAATTTGCTGATTTGCTCATGATGTATACCACTGACAATACTCTGTTCTAATGCATGTGAAAAGGGACCATGGCCTATATCATGTAAAAGTATAGCTATACCAAGAGCTTCAGCCTCTTCTTCTGTTATTTCTACCTCTTTTTGTCTTAAAACTTCAATCGTTTTTATGGTAAGAAACAAGGCTCCAAGGGCATGGTGAAATCGGGTATGTTGAGCTCCAGGAAAAACTAAATGACTTAATCCTAATTGTTTAATTCTTCGTAACCTTTGAAAATAAGGATGCTCAATTAAATCAAATATTATTTCATAGGGTATAGTTAAAAATCCATAAATAGGATCATTAATAATCTTCTTTTTATTTCGCATTAAATCTATAAAACGTCTGTTAATTGTAATAAATGGGTAATTTGGTAATCGGGTTCTTCAAAAATTTCTGATTCAGTTGCATTATACCAAACCGCTTTAATACCAGCATTTTTTGCGCCCGCAATATCCGTTTCTTGATTATCTCCAATCATAATCGTTTGATGATTTTTAGCCTTCGACTTTTCTAAGGTATGATTGAAAATTGCAGGATCAGGTTTTTGAACTCCTAAATACTCTGAAGAAACCATTAAATCTATATAGGGTTTAAGTCCGCTATGCTCTAATTTTATCTTTTGCACCTTCTCAAAACCATTAGTAATAATGCTAATATGATATTTTGGTTTTAAATACTCTAAAACTTCGATAGCACCAGGCATTAAATGGGGTTTCGTCGGACAAATATCTAAGTAAAGCTCCCATATATCTTTAGGTATATTATTTTGGGGAACGCCCATTTGTTCGAAAGTTAGATTAAATCGAGCAGTTCTTAAGTACTCTTTATCTATTTTACCTTTATGATAATGGTCCCAAAGGGTTTTATTGTTTTCGTTATAAAGCCTTACAAAATCTTTTGATGTAAAATCCTTGAACTGACTTAAATTATAATGATGAAAAAGTTCAATTAATGTTTCTTCGGCATTCTTTTCAAAATCCCATAAAGTGTGATCCAAATCGAAAAAAACATGAGAATATTTAGACATAGTGCAAATTTAGCCTATATCATTAATTATATATTAATAATTTACAGATTAGGAAATTTTAAACAAATTTTTGTCCCTTTACCAATTTCCGATGTTACATCAACCTTGGCATTATGAACCTGAAGGACTTCATTCACAAAGATTAAACCTATTCCCCTTCCTTTTTCTCCTAAAGTACCTTTGTCTGAACTTTTTCTAGATCCGTCAAATAATTTAACCGCTTTATCAGCAGGCATCCCTTTGCCTGTATCTTCAATACAAAATTGCTTCTCTCCGTTTACTGATCCTGCTGTTAAAATAATTTTACCACCGTCAGTAAATTTGTTTGAATTGGTCAATAAGTTTCTTATACAGATACTCAACATACCTTCGTCAGCTAATATGGTAAAATCATTAGGAATTTGATTAATTAATTCATTTGACTTCCTTTTAAAATCATAGTTCATTTGGTTAACAAGCTTCTGAACTAATTCATTTAATTTAACCTCTACCTTATTTACTTTTATACCTTCTCTTTGAAGAATTAGCCAATCTAATAATTCATCAATTAACCCGTCGGTATTTTTAATCATTTGTTTAGCCGAACCAAAGAAACTCTTGAATTCACCTTCGCTAAGCATATCTTGATCAGCAAGATCCAATAAAGAAGATAGCGTAGCTAAAGGACCTCTAATATCATGAGAAACAATAGACATTAATTTATTCTTTATAGCATTTTGCCTCTCTAGCTCTCTTTGCTGCTCTAAAGCAACACTTAAGGTTTCTTGTAATTTTTTGTTCTTTTTTCTAAGCTCTAATAAGGTGCTCACTTGAGAACTCATTGTTTTTAGAGCGAATTTTTGAGCTTCATCTAATGTTCTAGGTTCTCTATCAATTACACAAACTGCACCTAAAGGATTTCCATCTTTGTCAATTATTGGTGCGCCGGCATAAAAACGAATATTTGGATCTCCTTTTACAAATGGGTTATCAAAAAATCGTTCATCACCTCTGGCATCTACTACTTCAAAAATTCCGTCCTCATTAATGGTGTGAGCACAAAATGCAAAATCTCTATTAGTCCTTTCTGTATCTATTCCAACTTTAGCTTTTGTCCATTGCTCATCGGCATCGACAAAATTAATCATGCCTATTGGAGTTCCGCACATTTGGGCCACAAGCTGAGCTAAATTATCATATTCCAACTCTTGCTCAGAATCTATAATATCATATGACCTTAAGGCTTTAATTCGTTCTTCCTCATTTTTATGTAACCTCGCTATCATCATAAAGCTATAAATATTAATTGGGTTTCTAGAGCCTCCTTACAAATTTAATTATAAAGATTTGTTTAACCTCGTTAAGATACTAAATAAATATGAGAAATAGGTAATTTGATGAAAAAACGACATTCATATATTTTCAAAATAAACATGAGATAAAATAATTTTTATTCTTAGGATCGATCATTTAAGAATTTATAAAGCAAAAAAATAAATACCTATTTTTGCTTTGTGTTAGAAAATGAAGAAGAATTACAGGACAGTGATTTTTATGAACATCATAAAATTATTGTAGATAAAGGACAAAGTTTATTAAGAATTGATAAGTTTTTAATGCATCGCATACAAAATGCGAGCAGAACAAAAATTCAAGCTGCAGCCGACGCAGGCGCCATTTTAGTCAACCAAAAACCGGTAAAGTCGAATTATAAAGTTAAGCCCGAAGATATTATTACGGTTGTATTAAGCAATCCACCTAGAGACACTACTATTTACCCAGAAAATATTCCTCTAGATATTGTTTATGAAGATGAAGATTTAATGGTAATTAATAAGGCTGCTGGAATGGTTGTACATCCAGGTTTTAACAATTATACCGGCACCTTAGTAAATGCTCTTGTACATCACTTTAAGTCGTTGCCAACAGGCAAAAATGGTGAACAAAGGCCTGGTTTAGTTCATAGAATTGATAAGGATACCAGCGGCTTAATGGTTATTGCAAAAAATGAATTTGCAATGTCGTTTTTAGCCAAACAATTTTTTGACCATAGCATTAAAAGGGAATATATCGCTATGGTATGGGGCGACTTTAAAGAAGATCAAGGAACCATTGAAGGTAATTTGGCCAGAAATCCGAAAAACCGCTTGCAAATGATGGTTTTTCATGAACCCGAAATTGGAAAACCCGCCATTACTCATTATGAAGTTCTAAAACGTTTCCACTATGTAAGTTTAGTAAAATGCAGGTTAGAAACGGGCAGAACACATCAAATAAGAGCGCATATGAGGTTTATTGGTCACCAATTATTTAATGACAGCACCTACGATGGTGACCGAATTATAAAAGGTACCACATTCACCAAATACAAACAATTTATATCTAATTGTTTTGAAATAATGCCAAGACAAGCCCTTCATGCAAAATCATTGGGTTTTATTCATCCAAGCACACAAAAAGAAATGTATTTCGAATCTGAATTGCCATCAGATTTTCAACAATTAATTGAAAAATGGGAGCACTATATTCAATATGTTTCAATTAGTTCTGGTGAAGAATAAACTAAAGAGAATTCTAAGTTTCGATAAATAATTATTTCAACTCAAACAATTTAAGCCTGAAAATAATTAAATTCGAACTAATGAATAACTCTAAAAACTACTTCCTACTTTTTTTGCTTGTTTTCAATTTTTCCCTTGCGGGATTTGGCCAAGAACTTAAATTTTATTTATCCAATAACTTAAAATTTATTTCTTCATCTGGAGATACCATACCCGCTCCTTTTACCGGGGGAATGCTAAATCCTATTGTAAATATGGTCGATTTAAATAACGATAATATAAAAGATTTAATCATTTTTGATAAGGCGGGTAATAAGATAACTTGTTATTTAAATGCAGGTATTTCTAATCAAACAAATTTTATTCATTCTCCTAAGTATGAAGAAGCTTTTCCAAAAATTCTAAATTGGTTAATAATGGTAGATTATAACTGTGATGGAAAAGAAGATATTTTTACAGGAACTGAAGTTTCTACCATAAGTTATTATAGAAACACCAGTTCCCCATCAAAGCTTTCCTTTTCATTAATTCAACATGAATTGGTGGATACTGGAGGCATTCATATTTACAGCGGAACTTCAGATTTACCCGCAATCACAGATGTAGATAATGATGGAGATTATGATATTTTAGCCTTTGGACCATTAGGTGGGGTACCATACTATTTTAGAAATTTAAGAGTTGAAATGGGACTCTCATGCGATAGTATTGCTTTTTATTTAGCTGATTTTTGCTGGGGCTCATTTCAAGAATCTGCTGTAAATAAAGAAATTTATATTGGCGAAAGTTGTTTTAACCAAAAATATTATAAAAATGATTGGCTAAACTCTCCAATAATTCAAAACAATGTTCATGGAGCTTCAACACTCTTGCTTTTAGATAATGACGGGGATGGTGATAAAGATTTACTCTTAGGTGATACTGATTACTCTGGACCCAATTTTATTAAAAACGGGAAAGCGGAATTTAACTATCCTTATGATTCTATGGTAGCATACGACACGTTATTTCCGTTAAATACAGAAAAGATTAACATACTGTCTTTTCCAGCATTATTTTATCATGATGTAAATAATGATAACAAAAAAGATTTGTTGGCAGCTCCTTTTGATGTAAATCGAGGGCAATCCATTAATCAAATTTGGATGTATCCAAATGCCGGTTTAACCGATAACCCGAATTTCCAAAGCCCCAAAAAAGGTTTTTTAAGTGATTTAACTTTAGATTTTGGAAGCAGAACCCTTCCTTATTTTTTTGATTCTGATGGTGATGGAGATTTGGACTTAATACTATCTGCAAGAGGTGAAAATATTGTTTATCAAAAATCAAAAGACCGATTAATTTTATTTGAAAATAAACCTTTTAATAACACTCCATATTATCACCTAAAAGATACCAATTGGTTAAATTTTATGTCCCAAGAAATTAACGATTTAAGCCCGGTATTTGTGGATTTAAATTCAGATAATTTAAGTGATTTATTAATAGGGGAAAGAAGCGGAAAAATTAGATATTATAAAAATACCGGAACTGCAACCAATCCACTTTTTACATTAGAAAATCCGGAGGCATGGGGTGTAGACGTAGGCACCTCGGCAACAATATCCGTTTTAGATTTTAACAAAGATGGCTTAATAGATTTATTAATTGGGGCAGAAAACGGGAGATTAAAATACTTTCAAAACATAGGCACAACGACTGATCCTCAATTTTCAAGCATTCCAACTAAAAATAATTTTGGTGAAATAAATGTAAATGATTTTGATTGGGGTAATTATGTGGTTGATCCAGTTTCAGGAGAATACACAGACAGCAGCATTGTATACAACACTATTGGATATTCTGCACCTTTTGTATACGATTTAAACCAAAATGACAGTATCGATTTAATCGTTGGTTCTAATCAAGGCCGATTATTTATTTATTATGATATTTCTAATTATAATGATAGTTTGATAGCTTCGGATACTATTTTCTACTCTGAATTAAACAAAAAAGGAATAAATTATAATCTAGGGGGGGCCTGTTATCCATATGTTGGTAAAATCAGAAACGATAGCATAATATCAATCTTAAGTGGTAGTATAAGGGGCGGATTATTATATTTTGAATCAAGCAAACCAGAAACCTCTAATTCAGGGAGCTTGTCACTAGATAAAAAGCAAAACTTATTAGAAATCAAATTATTTCCTAATCCAGCCTATGATCATGTATGGTTAAGTCGAGATCTTAGCCATGGTGATGAAGAAATTGATTTCGAAATTTATGATGCATTGGGTAAACTAGTTAAAAAAGCAAAAATCCCGCAAGGAGAAAGTAGCAATTATGTTAATACTAACACTTTAAGTTCAGGCATTTATTTTATTCATTTTGAATATAATAAAATAATCAAAAATACTGTAAAGTTAATTGTAATTAAATAATACAGCGAATAAAAATTTATTCGCTGTATTTTAAAACCTAACAACAACCTCCACCATCATAAAAATAAGTGGATTCAGTAATATAAATATCTGGTCTATTTAATTCCTTTAATGCAGATGCTGTTTTATCGCATACTGCTAAAGGCATATTATAATTTAAAACATGTCCTTTTTCATCATCAAAATAAGAATCTGTACCAATATAAATAGCTGTTTTACCAGTAAAAACGCATGGACCATCTATTGGCATAGGGTCTTTAATTGCACAAACTTCAACGCTTTCAATTAAAATATTTTCTTCAGTTCCATAATGCGCAGGATCTAAAATTCTATAAGGTCGTTTTGCTCTTATTTCAACAGTACCAAAACCTACAGATGTTATTACATCAATATAATCTTTTAATGGGATAGATCCACTTAAACATGCCGCTCTTAATCTTTCGTCTTCTCTTAACTCATTACTCATTTCAAATTCACAAACAGGGTCGCTCATAACTAGTCTTCCATGTGGTTTTAAAACCCTATACATTTCTTTTAAAGCCTTTTTCAAATCATCGATTTTAAAAATATTAAACAAACAATTTTGAGCGGCTACATCTATGGAATTATCCTCTACAGGTAAATTAAGAGCATCGCCTTTTAATAGTTTGACAAAATCTGACTTAAACCAAGGGTTTTCTTGTTCTGCAATTAAAAAATTTTTTGCGGATGATTCTAACATTTCCTCTACTACATCTACGCCAATCACACCCTCTTTTTGCCTACTGAAATAAGAAAACTGTAAAAGTTCCATCCCGCCTCCTACTCCAACATAAAGAATTTTAGGATTATTAGCTAAATCTCTTGGATTCACGGTAGATCCGCAGCCATAATTCATTTGTTGCATGATTTTAGGAATGCTTAACCCAGGCAATTGCCAAATTGGAGTTGTGGTACAACATAAACCTACATCTGGGGTTAATGCTGCTTCTCGGTAAAAATCTTTAGTAGTTTCTAAATAATTGGCCATAAAATATATTTAGAATAGATACGATTAAAACAACATTTTAGTTTTAGAAATAATAAAAAAACCCATTATCCCGCAAGGAAATAATGGGTAATATAAAAAAACAAGGGAATTTACTTATTCTACGGTTACAGATTTTGCTAAGTTTCTTGGCTGATCTACGTTACAACCTCTTAACACAGCAATATGGTAACTTAATAATTGTAATGGTATAGTAGCAATTAAAGGCAAGAAAATTTCATCACATTCTGGCATTTCAATCACATAATCTGCCATTTTTCTAACTTCAGTATCACCCTCTGTTACAAGCGCTATAATTTTACCTTTTCTAGCTTTAACCTCTTGAATATTACTCAATACTTTTTCATAGGTTGGACCTTGCGGTGCAATTACTACCACTGGCATTTCTTCATCGATTAAAGCGATTGGTCCGTGTTTCATCTCAGCAGCAGGATAACCTTCTGCATGTATATAAGAAATTTCTTTTAGCTTTAAAGCGCCCTCTAAAGCAACCGGAAATCCAAAACCTCTACCTAAATATAAGAAATTGCGGGCATCTTTAAACTCACCAGCAATATATTGAATCGCTTCATCCGTTTTTAGTACTCGTTCTATTTTTTCAGGAATGGTTTCCATCTCCGCAAGGGCTTTTTGTAAGCGATCTTTAGTGATGGTTCCTTTTTTCTGAGCAATAGATAATGCCATCAAAGTAAGTGCGGTAACTTGAGCGGTAAATGCCTTGGTAGAAGCAACTCCAATTTCTGGTCCCGCGTGGGTATAAGCCCCTGCATCTGTAGCGCGTGGAATAGAAGACCCAACCACATTACAAATACCAAAAATGGTTGCCCCTCTTTGTTTAGCTAACTCAATAGCCGCTAAAGTATCAGCCGTTTCACCAGATTGTGAAATTGCAATTACGAAATCATTTTCACCCATTACTGGATCACGGTAACGGAATTCTGAAGCGTATTCAACTTCTACGGGAATACGAGCTAAGCCTTCGAATAAATATTCTCCAACCAAACCAGCATGCCAAGAAGTTCCGCAACCAACGATAACTAAACGACGAAGATTAATTAGTTTTTGTTCAAACATATTAATCCCAGCCATTTCTATAGTTCCGCCACTATGGTTTATTCTACCTCTAAATGAATCATAAATTGACCTAGGTTGCTCATAAATTTCTTTTAACATAAAATGCTCGAATCCTTGCTTTTCAATAGATTCTAATTGCATTTCTAATTCATGAATATAAGGTGTTTTAACAATATTATCGATGGTTTTAACCACCAAACTATCGTTTTTTATAATGGCCACTTCGCCATCATTTAGGTAAATTACATTTTTGGTATACTCAATTAGTGGTGCAGCATCTGAGGCAATAAAATGCTCATTTTCACCAACCCCAATAACCATTGGACTACCTTTACGGGCTCCAATTAAAACATTAGGTTCTTTTTTATTTAGAATTACAATTGCGTATGCGCCAACTACTTCTGCTAAAGCAGCTCTAACTGCTTCTTCAAAAGACAATTTTCCTTTAACTTGAAGATCTTCAATAAGGTGGACCAATACTTCAGTGTCTGTATCCGACTTAAATTCATGACCCCTTTTGATTAATTCAGTTTTTAGGGTAGCGTAATTTTCAATAATTCCGTTATGAATAATTGCAAGATCACCTTCTTGCGAAAGGTGAGGATGTGCATTTCTATCATTAGGCTCTCCGTGAGTTGCCCAACGGGTATGGCCAATACCTATTCCAGATTTTGGGTAATTGCTTTCTACTACTTCTTCTAAATCGGTAACTTTGCCTTTTTTCTTGCGCAAATAAATTTCCCCTTGATCCAACATGGCAATACCTGCTGAATCATAACCACGATACTCTAGTCTTTTCAGACCTTTAATTAAAATGGGATAGGCCTCTCTGCTGCCTATATACCCTACAATACCACACATGCTTAAATGCTTTTTTTACTTGGAAGTTGTGAAATTAATACTTTTTGATTCGAAATCAAATTTTTTGTCGAGAGCCTTAGCAATTTTGTTAACTCCAGTAAGTAGTTCTTGAAATTGAATAAAGTTTAAACTCTGATCACCATCAGATAAAGCCACTTCTGGGTGCTCGTGTACTTCAATCATTAAACCATCGGCGCCAGCAGCTATTGCAGCCATTGAAGTTGGAGTAATTAAATCTGCAGAGCCTGTACCCTGAGATGGGTCAGCTATAATTGGTAAATGAGATAAAGATTTTACTAAAGAAATTGCTGGAATATCTAAGGTATTTCTGGTTGATTGATCAAAAGAACGAATTCCTCTTTCACATAAAATAACCTGATCATTTCCACCGAGCAAAATATATTCAGCCGCTAATAACCACTCCTCAATTCTAGCCGACATGCCTCTTTTTAACATAACGGGCTTGTCTAATTTTCCTAGCTCTTTTAAAAGAGCATAGTTATACATATTTCGAGTGCCGATTTGAATAATATCTGCATAAGGATAAACCAATTCGAGATGGCTTAAATCCATTAATTCAGTTACTATTCGCAAATCATATTTATCGGCTGCTTTTTTAAGAAGTTTTAGTCCCTCTTCTTCTAAACCTTGAAAATTATAAGGTGAGGTTCGAGGTTTGAAAGCGCCACCTCTTAAAAATTTTATTCCTTTTTGCTGCATATGAGCAGCTATAGTCATTAATTGATCTTCTGATTCAACGGCACAAGGGCCAGCAATCATTACTAAATCATCGCCACCAATTAAAGCACCTTTAACATTAAAAGCCGCCGTTTCTTTTCTCCATTGTTTGGAGCTTAATTGATATGGGGTTTTGATGTTAACTATACGTTCAACAATATCAAAAGCCTGAACAATTCGCTCTTGTTGGTTACTCAATTCTCCTTTCAGCACATAAACTGAGTTTGTGGGCATTTTCACAAAACGAAATGGAATTGCGAATGAACTCAGTAAATTCTCCAACGCTAAACTGGGTTCTGAACTTAAAAATTTGTTGAGTACTATTAACACTTTAGTTTATCTTAATCAATGATAATTCAAATTTTATGCCGTTACCTTTAGACATATCCATTTTAAGTCTGGATCCTGTTAAAGGTCTATCCGTTGGCATTAAAAGATACAAGCCTCTATTTACATTACTTTCGTTTTCTGTAAATTCTTTCAAAATTGCCTGCATATGACGAGCAATGTTAAAAGTATAGGTTTGGTTAGTGCTATTGTAAGATCCACCATATAAAGCAGGTTCTTGAAAAAGATCAATTACAGCCTGGGATCTCCCTAAACTATCAATGGCAAATAAATTTAACCTTTCGGGAGGATTAAAACCAGAGGTAATTGATGAAGGATCTACTTTAAAAGTAAATTTAGCCGATACAACAGCATATCTTGTTTCACCACTTACTAAAGATAATAAGTTCGGAATGGTAATTTTTGTTTTAGCTCCCGCCTTAGATTGTAAAAATGTAGTATTGTAATTTGAGTTAGGATCTGCAATTTGACTGGCAATTGGAGTCCCACTAAAATCATTATCATAAATACTTGAAAATGCACAAGTATTTAGAATTGGGAATACTGCTTTAGAGGTATCATTATAATAAACAGTAATACCTGAATACACACTTGTCATTAAAAATTGAGCTACAATACCATCTACAGTACCAACTTGTTCAGCATCAATATAAAGACCTTTTAAAATATTATTTAAGAAATTCTCATTACTAGAAAAATCAGTAGTGCTTGCATTGATAAAACGCTGACCAATGGTATTATTATCTAAGCGAATTCTTAGGTGTGCAGGGTATTTAACTGGCAAACCTTTTTCAATTAATGTAATTGAATCATAGGTATTAAAGCGGCCATTATATTCTCCAACGGCAGTAAAAGATCTTTGAAAAACCCTATTTGAGAAATAATTAGAATCAATATATAATCGTTCATTAAGATCGTAAACTTTAATTAATTGATTAGCTTGAGGATTACCATTAAAAGAGCCACTATCTCTATATCTAAGAGTAAGAACAATAGAATCTAATTCAGCGCCCGGACCAAAATTAAAATTTACTTGTGGAATTCTAAACTCAGTAACTATTGAGGCTCTAGACGTTCCAAATTCTGGGTGATAAACTGAGCCCAACAAACGTGCTGTTAATTGTGAAACAAAAAGAGAATCCTCTTCTACCGTAGAAGTTAGAATTGTAAAAGTATCCAATACCAACAAATCCAGGTTTTGATCTGGAGTGATAAGGCCGACATTTTCATCGGTTTTTTTGCAGGAAAAAAGGGTGATAGCCGCAGCCACCACCCCTATTAAGATCTTGTTTTTCAATGAAACTTAAATACTCAATAAATTATTGTAAAAATTCACGTAATCTTCGGCGATCCATTGATCATCGTGTTTTAAAACGGGTTTAGCGCCCATCTTTTTTATTTCAGTTTCAACAGCTGGATCAACCATACCACTCGCCAATACTACGGCATCAGCATGTAAAGCGCCACCTAGATATAACTCACGGCAATCACCTCGGTCAAAACAAGCCATTTGTTTAACATCAATATTGTTTAAACTTGCTTTACGAGCAAAATCTTTGCCTAAAGTTTCATCAAATTGATTTTCGAATACAGAGTAAACCACTTTGGCATTTTTAAACACCGGATCATTTTTGTAAATGGTTTTCTGGTAAATAGGAATTAAGCTGGTCATCCAACCTTGACAATGGATAATGTCAGGTGCCCAACCTAATTTTTTTACGGTTTCCAAAGCGCCTTTACAGAAGAAAATGGTTCTTTCGTCATTGTCGTTGAAGAATTCATTATTTTCATTTTTGTAAACAGCTTTGCGGTGGAAATACTCTTCATTATCGAGGAAGTACACCTGCATTTTAGCCTCTTGAAGAGAAGCTACTTTGATAACCAATGGGTTGTCGTTGTCATCGATGGTAATGTTGATCCCTGATAACCGGACTACTTCATGCAGACGATTTCTGCGCTCATTAATAACACCAAAACGTGGAATTAAAACACGAATCTCATAATCCTTTTCCTGGATAGCCTGTGGTAAATAGCGCGCGATATTCGCAACTGAAGACTCGTTCAGGTAAGGGTTCATTTCAGATGATACGAAAAGAACTTTTTTTCTCATCAGTTGAATGTAATTATTAGACTACAAAATTACGGAAAATAATCATCTTTGCCAAATTAGCAAGATTTAAATTCAGATATTTGCACTTATGATCATAATAAAAAGGAAAGAAGACCTTAAAAGCTGGATAAAACAGCAAAAAACAATTGGTAAAAAAATCGGCTTTGTTCCGACTATGGGCGCCTTGCATGATGGTCATCTCTCTTTATTACGATTATCTAAACGTGATAACGACATTTCGGTAGTAAGTATTTTTGTTAACCCTAAACAATTTAATAATCAAGAAGACTTAGCAAAATATCCCAGAACCATTGAAGAGGATATGGAGAAACTTATTAACGCTAATAATGATGTTTTGTTTTTACCTGATGAAGAAGATATATTTAAAAATACGGTAGACTTTGATTTAGATTTAGAAGGTTTAGATCAAATTTGGGAAGGATCATCAAGGCCAGGACACTTTAAAGGAGTGGTAAGTATTGTTAAAATTCTATTTGATTATGTATGCCCTGACCAAGTTTATTTTGGTCAGAAAGACTTGCAACAATGTGTGGTAATCAAAAGGCTTATTAAAAAGACCTTCCCTCATATAAAATTCCACATGGCTCCAATTCAAAGAGAACTGAATGGATTGGCGATGAGCAGCAGAAACGTGCGTTTAAGTGAACAGGAAAGAAGTGATGCCTCTATTATTCATGAGGCATTAATGTATGCGCGCGAATATGCAGGAGGCAGAAGCATTCAGGCAATCAAGGAGCATGCTTGTAAAATCATAAATGAAAAGAATAATTTTAAAGTAGATTATTTTGAAATTGTTAATACAGAAAATTTAGAGCCGGTAAGTCATTGGTCAGAGGCAGATAGCTTAGCAGCAATTACTGCCGTTCATGTAGATAAAGTTCGATTATTAGATAATGAAATTTTATTTCCATAATTAATTTATAACAAACACTATATAATTAATTGTTTGAATTTTTAGTTTAATTCTAATCTCTTGATAAAACTTTAATTAATTCAGCTTATTTTACTGATAAACTTCTTCAAAATAAATTATCAAAAAAAATATTTCTAAAAAAAAGACTAAATATTTGATAAAAAGAATCAAAAGCTGAAATATTAATTATCTTTGTATTGTTCTATTGAAGTTAGTATTTTCCATTTACTTGTAATCTTTTTACATTTAGATCAACTTTTACAATTTCTTTAGATTACAAGAATCAAATACATAATTAAAAAGAGGTGGCTTAAATGATGCCTCGAAACAAAACAAGAAATGAAAAACGGAACAGTTAAATTTTTTAATGAAGCTAAAGGTTTTGGCTTTATTAAAGAAGACAATGGACAAGAAATTTTTGTTCACGTAACAGGATTAAAAGAAGAAATTCGCGAGAATGACTACGTAACTTTTGAAGTGCAAGAAGGTAAAAAAGGCCTTAATGCAGTAAATGTACGTTTAGCATAATTTTTTCTAAATGCCTTTAAAACCGCTTCCGTAAAGAAGCGGTTTTTTTTTTGGCCTATATTTTCAAAAACAACCCATTAAGGTTGTTCAGGATTTAGAATAAATATCTTTAACTCAGAATCATTGAAATATTTCTTAGCTAATTCTTGCATCATTTGTGGTGTTAATGCATCTATATAACTATTGTATAATTTATAATTCTCTTGATTTTCACCACTTGAATAATAAGAATTTAAGGTAGACACCCAGAAAGAATTCGTTTTCTCAGCAGATTCTTTATCTCTTTTTAAAGTTTCTTTTACCTTATTTAAGTCTTCAATCGAACAAAGTCCATTTTTAGTCTTGGATATCTCTTCTTTAGCAGCGCTTAATAATAAATCTAAATTATCTGGAGCGCAGCCCCAAACAATAAATACTTTATATTCTGATTTTGGGATTCTTTGAATGCTATTATATGCTCCTACACCATAAGTGCCGCCTTTATCTTCACGCAAGTTTTCTCTTAATTTAATAGAGATTAATTTCATCAAAGCATTAAATTCTAATCGATTTTTAATGTTATTCTCAAAAGATCCTGTGTAAATCATTTGTACACTGCTTTTTGGTTCTATGCCCTTATTAATAATTTTGCTATAATTTCCCGCAAGGGTTTTAACATTTAAATCTTTATAACTAGAGCTTTTATCAGAACTTGGAAGAGTAGCCAAATATTTTTCTACATAAATTTTAAAACTATCTAATGGAATATTCCCAACAAAAACCATTCGCATTCCATTTACACTTCCAAATGAAGATTTATAAAAATCATAAGCGTCTTTATGATTAACCTTTTTAAGATCTTCTACATTATTTGGTTTATACCTTGGGTGATATGAATTTAGAATAAAATTTACGCTGTCTTGAAAAACTGATTCAGGATCATTGCCTCTATTTGCAAGCATAGCCGCATAATTAGACATTACATTTTCAAAAGCTTTTTCATCAAATCTCGGAAATTTAATATAAGCATAAATCATTTGCATAGCCACTTCTAAATCTTTTGGCGAGCAAAATCCATTTATTATATTATTATATTCTGAGATTCCTAAATTTACACTTACTATTTTATCACTTAAAAATTTAGTAATCTGTATATTATCATAATTTCCTACTCCTGATTGCTCAATAATATAAGAAGCAAAATCAGCAGAATATTCTTTACCGGCAGGGGCTAAAGAGGTGCCACCTAACATATTTCCATAAAAACGAATTTCATCATTTTTATAATCGGTTTGTTTATAAATAACGGTCATACCGTTTTGTAATTCCCATACTCCTGCTCCAAAAATTTCACTTTTAGACTCTTTAACAATCTTCCCTGAATTGCTAGGTAGGCTTGGTAACAATGGACTATTAATTACTTCATCTTTATAGGCTGATACTTTTTGATTATGGGCTGTTTGCACCCAGTCTTTTAATTGCTCATCAGTAATTTTTTCTTTTAATGAACCAGAAGCCATTAAAATAACCGCTTCGTTTTTATTGGGAGTAATTAACTTTTTTATTTCCCTATTTACTTCATCTAAAGTAATGCTCGGAACATATTGATCGTAAATCGCCTTTTCAAAAGCAATTCCTGGGATTGGCTCACCACTTAAAAAATTTCGTATATATTCATCTGCATAAGAAGATGATTCTGTTTTAGTTCTTTCTTCGTATCCTTTTTCAATATTTCTTAATAAAGATTTTTTGGCGCGATCGAGTTCAGTTGCTGTAAAACCAAATTGAGAAACTTTTTCTAATTCGGCAACATAATTAAAAATAGCGTCTTTAATATTTTTCTCATTCAATAAGGCCACACCATAAAAGGCATCGGTTGTTCTTACAAATGACCCATAACCAGCACTTGCATATAAAATTCCGGAGGTTGAATTTTTACTCAATTCTTCGAGTCTATTATTTAACATTATTCCTATAGCAGAAATAACTAAATTTTTTCTGTAATCACCAATTACCTTTTCTTCAAAAGCAGGGTGTTTATAAATAACTTGGACCAATGTATAAGGGTTTTCATCATCTCTTACCGATTTTACTCTAATTCCATCATGTGCTTCAACTTTCCATTCATTTATAGAGGGTGCCTTATCTTTATAAGGTGATGCACTAAATTGTTTTTTAATTGCTTGTTCAACTTTATTTACATCAATATCACCAACAATTACGATGGCCATGTTTTCTGGACGATAAAAATCAAAGTAGAATTTTTTTAAATCACTATGCTTAAAAGTTTCAAGATTTTTCTTCGTTCCAATTGGCAATCTAGATTCGTATCGAGAGCCTTTAAATAAAGTTGGCCAATACTGGTTTCTCATTCTTTCGTCAGCTCCTTGGCCCAAGCGCCATTCTTCAATAATTACACCTCGTTCTTTTTCAATTTCAAGAGAGTCAAAGCTTAAACCAAAGGCCCAATCATTCAAAATCATTAGTCCCTTATCCATAAATTCAGGTTTATCTGTAGGTACCTGAAGCATATAAACCGTTTCATCAAAACTGGTATAAGCATTTAAATGGGCTCCGAATTTGGTTCCGATTGATTCTAAATAATTAACTAAATCGTTTTTCTTAAAGTTTTTTGTCCCATTAAAGGCCATATGTTCTACAAAATGGGCAAGACCAAGTTGGTTTTCATTTTCCATTGTAGACCCTACATTAACCGCAAGTCTTAATTCAGCTCTATTTTCTGGCTTTTGGTTTTTCTTGATATAATATTTCATACCATTAGCCAGAGTGCCTGTTCTGATTGAAGAATCAACTGGGAAAACTGAATTTAAATCAATCATTTGCGCATTGCTTTGGGTTGAGCTAATGCTTAACCAAAAAACAAACAATGCTTTTATAAAATTATTCTTTGATACCATATCGTTTAATAAATTTTTCATATAAATCATACTGTAAATTATTAATAAAAACTTCACGTCCGTTCAACCACCAATTATTTATAATATTTCCGCTCATATCTAATACATTCCCTTCACAGAGAAAAAAGGAGGCTGATTTTCCCACTTCTATGCTACCATACAAGGAATCTATCCCTAGAATTTTTGCTGGATTTAAACAAATTGTTTTTAATGCTTCTTCTTGTTTTAAACCGAAAGCCAAGGTTTGACCTGCTTGGAAGGGCAGGTTTCTTTGTTCCCAAAAACTAATATCGGTTAAGGCAAAATCAATATTATTTTGAGTTAATAAATAAGGTAGCGTATATGGCTCATACACTTGATCATCGTAATTTTCTGGCAAACGATGAGTTCTTGGAATTATTAACTGAATATTTTTCTCCTTTAAAATAGTTAATATTTTTTGGGCATCATAGGCTCCAACAATAACTGGTTTAATGGAATATTTCTCGAAAAAATTAATGGCAGAAATCATAGCTTCTGCGCTTTCTGCATGCACAAAAAGTTTCCTTTTTCCAGTAAATACTTCGCACATGGGCTCGTAATTAATATCTAAAGGCTTTTCATTTCCCGCAAGGGAATTACAATAACTTAAAGAATTATTTAAAAATTCGGTGAGTTTTTGCATTTCATTTATAAAGTAATCTTTAGCTTTTTGCGATTCTTTCCCAGCCGGTAAATAATTCATAGGCCATTGAATATGCATGCCAATATCTGCAACTTCAATAGCTTCATTGGTATTTACTCCAAACATATTTACCATTGAAGATTGTCCTGAAATTCTTCCTCCTTTTGGAGTAATTTGAGCAAACATTACACCATTCCAAGCTAAAGTTGGAATAACTTTACTATCGGTATTAAAAGCAGATGCTGCTCTAATGAAACTGTTAAAATATCCCACTTCATAAAAATCGCGAGTTGCCCTTACCGATTCTATTTCACTTAATCCTACAATAGTATTTGTTGCTATTAAGGCAGGAAATAAATTTTTACCTTTTGCATCAAAATTTGGAACTGTGTCTAAAATTATATTAGGTGAAATTTGAGAAATTCTTCCATTAATAATTAATAAATCACTTTTAAATGCAGGTTTTCCATTGCCTGGGTGAATGTTTGCATTTTTTATTAACAAATTCTGAGCGAATGAAAAATTTGTTAATAAAACTAAAATTAGAAAAGAAAATATATACTTAATCATTGTACCAATCTCCTTCCATAGATTCGCAGTGATAATGAACCTCTGCTCGTTTTTGCGGCGGATTATCGCCTGATTTAACCCCCAATTCTTTCATTAATTTCCAAATCCTGCGTTTTTCTTTATCAAGATTTTGTTTTGCCTCTATATCTTTATTATAATCAAAATAAATAATACCATCAACAAAAGTGTATAAAACACGAGCTTCAATTGATAAAGGATTGGCCGACCAGATTACTAAATCAGCGTCTTTTCCTTTTTCTATAGAGCCCGTATATTTATCTATTCTTAACATTTTTGCTGCATTAATAGTCACCATATTTAAGGCCTCTGTTTCAGAAATTTTTCCATATTTTAAAGCTTTGGCAGCTTCTTGATTTAGACGTCGTCCCATTTCGGCATCATCAGAATTTATGGCTGTTAAAACACCCACCTTATTGAGTATAGCCGCATTATACGGAATGGCTTCAATAACCTCATATTTATAGGCCCACCAATCAGCAAAAGTTGAAGCAGCAGCACCATGTTCCTTCATCCTTTGTGCTACTTTATAACCCTCTAAAATATGAGTAAAAGTATTTATTCTAAAGCCAAAACCTTCGGCTAAATCCATTAACATTAATATTTCAGATTGAACATAAGAATGGCAGGTAATAAATCGCTCTTTATTTAAAATCTCGAGCAAAGCCTCTAATTCTAAATCAACAGCAGTAATTTCAGGATTTTCTTTTTTAGCTTTTTGATATTCTAAAGCTCTATTAAATGCATCTTTAATTACTTGTTCCACCCCCATTCTGGTTTGAGGGAAACGGACTGAATTTCTTTCGCCCCAATTACTTTGTTTTACGTTTTCACCTAAAGCAAACTTGATAAAACCTGGCCAATTTTGAAATTTAAGCTCTTCTGGACTATTAACTCCCCAACGCATTTTTATCATTTGGGTTTGACCGCCAATGGCATTTGCTGAGCCATGTAAAAGATGAGATGAGGTTACACCACCTGCTAATTGTCGGTAAATATTAATATCATCCGGATTTAGTACATCACCAATTCTAACCTCTGAAGTTACACTTTGGGTTCCTTCATTAACTCCGCGAGAAATTGCTATATGACTGTGCTCATCAATCAAACCGGCTGATAAATGAAGCCCTGTTCCATCAATTATTATATCTTTTGAATGTGATTCTTTAATTCTCGGCTCGCCCGCTTTTGTAATTTCGCTTATTACACCATTAGAAATTTTTATTGTTCCAATAAAAGCTTTTTCATTATTATGCGAAGCATGAATGGTAATATTGTTAATTAAATAATTCTTTTTATCGGTATCTGCATATCTAAAACTATAATAATTTCCTTGCGGGATAACAGAAAAATTTCTTTTTTTGGCTTCTTTATTAAGACTGTCCTTTTTAGATAATGAATGATTAATAATTACAAAGTCAAAACTTTTAATTCCATCAATAGCACCAAAGCCTTTAACTAAGGTGTCGGAATTATTAACTGAATAGCCAGTAAAAGAAAAATCATAACTAGATATACTAAATAAAGAGGACCAAACCCCTTCAAAATGATTTATTTTATACTCTTTTGAGGAAAAACCTTGGGCATTTATTTTACCATTTATTTGAATTAGAGAGTCTAATTTAGGTCCGCTGATAATTAATTTGGCTTCAGTTGTTTGATCAGATTTATACTCTAATAAATTACCTTTATTAATTTGATAAATAATTTTTCCTGAATCACTAAAAATATTTCCATTACTAATAAAGGCATTTGCGTAATAACCTGGATTAATTTTACCTATTTCTTTTTCTGTTCCAATTATTTTGCTTGGATTGTATACTAAGGCTTTTAATAATTCTTGATCGCTTAAACCAGTTTGTTTTACAATTTTTAAGTCGTTTAGAAAATCACTTATTTTATTATCATCTGGAAAAATAATTAACTGATCAATTCCCCATTTATCTTTAGCGATTTTAAAATTAAATGGAGCCATTTCCCAATGTTTAAGTTCTAAATAGGCAACACGTTCGAGATCCCACTCATTTTTAATATCAATGGCATTAGGAAATTTTAATGGAATAGCTAAAAACTGATTTTTGGATTTAAGAATATCTTTTTTATCTAATTGATATTCCATACCATTTCCAATTAATAAAGTATTATTAAATGAAAATTCATCAATTATTTTTTGGATTCGAATCAAATCAAATTTCTCTTCAGATTTAAAAACTTTTAGAAAATTACTTTGAAAGAGAGCCGCCTCTAAAGAGAGATTTAACTTTTCTTTATTTTGTTTTTTTGCTGCAGAATAGGCTTTAATATCATAAAAATATTGTCTAATTAACGCGATTCCACCCATTAAAGAAGAAGGATAATCTTGGGGAGAACTACCTTTGGTTAGTGCATAAAAAGAAGCAATATAATTTTTAAAAACAGCCTGGTTCATATCTTCAACTAAGAATGAAAGTACCCCAGTTCCTCTGGAAATTCCATCATCAGAGTGACTTAAAACCAAACCTATACCTGCTTTTAAATAGGCTTTTGCTAGATTGCTGTCTGGATAGAAAAATTCAGAAGCATTGATTTCTGGTCTTATAGCTTGATTCCAATACCAAGAGCCTTTTTTGGCTGATAAAAACTGAGGATATTTTCCTCGATCTTGGCTTGGGGCATGTATTCCGTAATCGCTATAAATATGAATAAAGGAAGGATAAAGCCAAGCACCTTTAGCATCAATATTTTGGATTGGGCCATTAGAGTTAGAAAATGATTTAACAAATTTATCGTTCTCAATAAATATTTTCTGAGGACTGGAAGCTTTACCATTTTCATCAACAACACAAATATTATTAAGTATTATTTTGGCTGCTTTGGGCGGTGCAACTCCATTTTCAGGAAGAGTTGCTTGGGCAAAAGAAAGTTTAAATCCCGCAAGGGAAATAAAAAGAAATAAAGTACAGGTTAAGACGGATTTTTTTCTCTCCATAATTCGTTAAAAGACGCATTTTGAATATTCGGGAATTCTCTATTATTTCCCCACTCTTTTTTAAATGCTTGTTTTAATAAAATGTTTTTGATTTTTGAACTTTGATTCATCCATTTTCTGTTTAGCATAGCTTTTTTCCAGGCTAACCAAGCATATTTTTCAGAGGTAGAATATTCTTTGTTTTCCATCATCTCTTTTCTATTAATTTCTAATAAATGATGGATATCGATTTTTACAGGGCAAACATCATTGCAGGCTCCACAAAAAGTACTGCTATAATTTAAATGTTTTTGTTGCTCATAATTTTGCATATGAGGAGCAGAAACCGCACCAATAGGACCACTATAAGGGGTGTGATAAGGAGCACCACCAATTAATTTATAGGTTGGGCATACATGAGCACAAGCACCGCATTTTATACAATGTAAGGCCTCCCTTTGTTCCGTTTTAGACAATAAATCGGTTCGGCCATTATCAATTAAAATTACATAAATTTCATCTGGTCCGTCGCTTTCTTTATCTAATTTGGGACTATTAATTATGGTATTATATGCAGTAATTTCTTGGCCAGTTGCATAGGTTGAAAGCAGAGGTAACAAGTAATCCAAATCTGTTAACGAAGGAATTAATTTATCAATACCTGCTAAAATTATTTGAACATTTACCTTTGCGTGAATGGAAGAATTATTTCCTTCATTCTCTGTGATAACAATACTTCCTTGATCAGCAACTAAAAAATTAGCACCGGTAATCCCAATTTTAATTTCATTGAGTTTACTTCTAATTTCTTTAGAAACCATTAATGACAGGTCTTCTGCTGATCCAGGTTTATTTTTAAAAATATTGTTTTTTAATAAGTCGCTGGAGATTTGATCAAAACTTTTATCCAAAACCGGCATTACCATGTGATTTGAGGGATAATTTAATTGGTCGGCGATCCAAACACCCAAATCACTTTCAATGCTTTCAATATTATTTTTTCTAAGAAAACTATTTAATCCAATTTCTTCGGACAGGTTGGATTTAGATTTTATAACAGACTGTGCTTTATGATTTTTAATGATTTGCAAAACCTCATTGACAGCGTCTGCAGCCTCTGGCGCCCAAATAACTTTACCACCCTTGCGGGAAAAAGCCGACTCCCAGTCTAAAATCATTTTGTCCAAGTTTTCAGTAGCTTTCCATTTTGCAAAAGCGGCTCTTTTTCGAGCAAGTTCAAGATTGCTAAACTGATTCAAGGCCAGCCTTTGGGCTTTATCGCGAATGGAATCTAATTCCCGTTTACGCTCTAATTCAGAACCTTTTACGATTCCGTTTAAAGCGTCAGAAATAAATTCATCGCGGTAATTTTTTGCCATTCACTAAAAATTTTGGTTATTGACTCAAAAATGAACATAAAAATCGGAATTATCAAGTAAAAGAAGGCTTATAATAGAAGCTTTAAGAATTTTTAAATTTTTTAATAATAATACGTGTTATCAATTTTCTTAAAAATTAGTTCTGGAAAAATAAAAGAAAATAAAATCCGAGAAATTATTTTATTTTAATAATGCTTTTAATAAATTTACGACCATTAAAATAAAAGCATGGAATTTTTAGAAAACGCGCCTCAACTATTGAAAATTCTCTGGTATATTGCTTTACCAACGAGTATTATTTTTTTAATTCAAACGGTTTTAACCTTTATTGGAGCAGATAATACAGATGGCTTAAATGCAGATTTTGAAAGTGATTTGGGTCATTCTAGCGACACGCCACTTCAACTATTCAGTTTCAGAAATTTAATTAATTTTTTATTAGGATTTGGATGGGGAGGAATTTCATTTTTCGAAATAATTGAAAATCCAAACCTATTAATTTTAGTTGCATTTTTAATAGGGATATCCTTTGTGGCTATTTTCTTTTTTATAATTAAACAATTATTAAAATTGTCAGAAGATAATTCATTTCAGTTTGAACAATTAATTAATAAAAACGGAGAAGTATATTTAAAGATACCTGCAAATAAAGCTGGAAAAGGCAAAGTTCAAGTTAGTTTAAAAGGAAGCGTTAGAGAACTAGATGCAATAACAGAAGGTGATGTTATTGAATCGGGCCAAGCAATTAGAATTGTAAAAATTGAAAACAATAATTTATTAATAGTAGAAAAAATTTAGAATATGTTAACATCCCCATTAGTATTAATTGTAGTTATATCGATAGTGGTATTTGTTACCATTACCGCATTAGTTTCGAGGTTTAAAAGATGTCCTTCGGATAAAATTTTAGTAGTTTACGGTAGAACCGGAGGAAGCTCCGCTAGATGTATACATGGAGGTGGGGCATTTATCTGGCCAGTAATTCAAGACTATGCATACTTAGATTTAAAACCGATTTCAATAGAGGCCAATTTAACCAACGCCTTAAGTAGGCAAAATATTAGAGTTGATGTGCCTTGCCGTTTTACCATTGCTATTTCTACAGAACCAGATAGCATGGGTTCAGCAGCTGAACGTTTATTAGGTTTGAGCTCTGATCAAATTCAAGAATTAGCTCGAGATATTTTATTTGGACAATTACGTTTAGTAATTGCTACCATGACTATTGAAGAAATTAATTCTGATCGCGATAAATTTTTGGATAATATCTCTAAAAACGTTGATACAGAGTTAAAGAAAATAGGCTTAAAACTTATTAACGTAAACGTAACCGATATTAAAGACGAAAGCGGTTATATAGAAGCATTGGGTAAAGAAGCTGCTGCAAAAGCAATTAATGAAGCTAAAATTTCAGTTGCGGAGCAAGAAAAAATTGGAGAAACAGGTAAGGCCCTTGCAGATAGAGAAAAAGACACTCAAATTGCGGAGACTCATAGAGACCGAGATGTAAAAATCGCGAATACTCAAAAAGACCGAGAGGTTAGTATTGCTTTGGCATCTAAAGACGAGCGTATTGGAAAAGCAGAAGCAGAAAGAGATACTAGGGTAAAAACAGCCGAGGCAAATGCGATAGCTGTAACTGGAGAAAACGAAGCCAAAATTTCGATCGCAAATTCAGAGGCTTTGAGAAGAGAGAAAGAAGCTGAGGCTTTAAGAATTGCAATTACAGCTGAAAAAGTGCAACAAGCTCGTGCATTAGAAGAAGCCTATTTAGCAGAGCAAAAAGCAGAGCTTGCGCGAAGTGAAAGAGAGCGTTCAACACAAATTGCCAACGTAGTGATACCTGCTGAAATTGCTAAACAAAGAGCTATTATTGAAGCTCAAGCAGAAGCGGAAAGAATAAGAGAAGCAGCAAAAGGTGAGGCTGATGCTATTTATGCAAAAATGGCTGCAGAAGCTAAAGGTTTATATGAAATACTTAATAAACAAGCCGAAGGTTATGAGCAAGTAGTAAGGGCAGCTGGCGGCGATCCAACTAAAGCCTTCCAATTATTATTAATTGAAAAACTACCTGAATTAGTAAAAACCCAAGTAGAAGCCGTTAAAAACATTAAAATTGATAAAATTACCGTTTGGGATTCAGGTGCTGCAAATACCGATGGATCTAGCTCCACGGCCAATTTTGTTAGTAATATGATGAAAACCGTACCTCCTTTAAATGATTTATTTAATATGGCTGGATTAAATTTACCAAGTTATTTAAAAGGTGATGAGAAAGAGAAAACACCTGAAAATAAAGAATCCAACAACAAAGAAAATTCTGAAAATTAATATTATCCCGGCCTCAAAAACCGGGATTTTTTTTGATATGTATATAACAATAACATCACTTAAGCTGAAAAATATTTGGAAATTTTTTTCGCTTGCTAATCATGCTTTAAGCATTACTAAACAATTAAAAAAAGAACAGGGCTTTTTAAACTATAAAAAGACTGGAATTGGATTAACTCATTATACCTTAAGTGTATGGGAAAATTTGGAGGATTTAAAGCGATTTTCAAAATCAGGTGCCCACTTAAATGCCATGAAAATATCTAAAGATATTGCCGCTGAAATTAACACTTATACCTACGAATCTAATGATATTCCAAATTGGAATGCTGCCAAAGAACGCTTGGAAAAAAATGGTAAAAAATTAGTTTTATGAACGAATCTGTATTTGAACATTTTCCTGTTCTTGAAACCCGCCGATTAATTTTAGGTGAAATAAAAGAAGAACATGCTCAAAGAATTTTTGAAATGCGGAGAGACGGAAGAGTTAATGAACATATCGCTCGTCCGCCAATTAAAGATGAAAATACCGCTTTAGAAATTGTTAAAAAATGTAAAGAATTATTTGACAATAAAGGAGGTATTGCTTGGGCTGGAATAGACAAAGAAAACGGTCAATTTATTGGTAGCTGCGGTTTTAATAGAATTGAAAAATGGAACAATAGAGCTGAGATTGGCGGGGAATTGATGGTTGAATATTGGGGTAAAAGAATATCATTTGAAGCCGTTAAAGAAATTATTCATTTTGGTTTAAATCAATTAAAACTAGATGCCATAGAAGCTAAAGTAATAAGCACTAATAAATCAGCCATTTTTGTTTTAGAAAAACTAGGCTTTGAAAAAGAAGCTCATTTTAAAAAATTTATACCTGCTCAAGATAAACCATTGGATTTATGTGTTTATGTTTTGCATAAAGCCTAAATTAATATTATCGATTAATGGGATTAATTGACAGAAATTAACATTTAAAAAACACTTAGATTCCTATTTTTACAAAAAATAAAGACATGGAACAAAATAAAAGCACTCAGAGTTTAATAGATTCTAAATTATTAAATGAACGTATAGTTTATTTATGGGGACAGGTAGATGATGATTCAGCGAAATATGTAGTTGAACGCTTACTATATTTAGATTTATTAGAGCCCGGAAAAGAAATTAAGTTTTTTATTAATTCTCCAGGTGGTTATGTTACTTCTGGTTTTGCAATTTATGATACTATAAAGGCATTAAATTCACCCGTTGCGACTATATGTACAGGTTTAGCAGCATCAATGGGTTCTATATTATTATCAGTTGGTAAAAAAGGAAGAAGATTTACTATGAAACATGCTAAAGTAATGATTCATCAGCCAAGTGGTGGAGCTCAAGGTACAGCAGCTGATATTGAAATTCAAAGTGAAGAAATAAGAAAGACCAAAATAATTGGCGCACAAATATTAGCAGAAAATTGTGGTCAAACTCCAGAAAAAATAATGGCCGATTTCAATAGAGATTATTGGATGGATGCAAATGAATCCCTTGAGTATGGAATAGTTGATGGAATTATAGATTCGATTAACTTTTAAAGTTAAATTTAAAAGCTGGGGGGGCTAATTTTAATTACCTCCCTAGTTTTTAAATTTTAGCCCATTGCAACTGCGTAAAAAGCTTAATCAAACCATTCTCCTTTTTCGATAACTTTCAATAAATGCCTTACTGTTAAACTTTTTTTGTTTGTTGGAAATAGCATAGTAATCAAAGAATAGATAATAAAATTATCCTCTTTAAAGTATTGGTAATATGAAAAAGATTTCATATTAATATTAAACTCTGATTGAAATAATTCAAGAAATCGATCATTATCCTCTGAAAGGGTATTTAATTTGTTTATTTCTGTCTCTAAATTAATATCCTCTACTCCAAAAACTTTATTTATTATGAATTTAAGTTTGATAAAATCTTTTTGGTAATCCATAATTAATTTTTTGAAAATTTTGAAAGTGACCTTGATTTAATTATAAACGTTTATCCGTTTTAGACCATACTTTGGATAATTGATATTATAATCACGTATTTCATCAGCCGTTTTTAGATCTTTTATTAAAACCTTTTGAATTTTATTTTTAGGCTCACTCATAGTACATTTAGGAGCGTATATAATAATAGTAGAATCAACTGCAACCTTGTAAAAAATTTTAGATGTGTAAAAAATATAATCCTCTGTTTTATTAGCAACATTGTTATCTGATTTAGACAATACTATTTGTTCATGATTACCTGAAATACCCCAAACTTTCGTTTTTAAAAATAGTGGACTATCCTTATTTCCTATATTAATTAAAATCATCTTCTCATTTGCTGGCATAAAATCAGATTTTGTCCAATTTCGATAAACCAAAACCACAAAAAACAGAAAGATTGCTATAATAAATGCCAATATTCTAATATTTTTAATCATTGTTACTCCTTTGTTTACCAAAATCCCATCCTGCTTTACTCATTCTATACTGATACATTACTTCTCCCCATTTCGGTGGCACAAAAATTCTCATATCAAAACCTCTTAAATATGTTCAAAACAAATATATATCCTCCTGTAGACTAGGTATACTGTCTTTGTGTAAAAGAACTCCATTAATGAATTAATCTAAATAATTCATTTTATAATAAAAATAACCAGGAGGAAGTCCTATTTCCTTAATCCTTAAATGTAAACACTCTGGAATATTAAATGTATGGTTTTGAATCATTTCTATCAAGGGTTCACCACATAGATCAAAATAAAATTTTATCAAATATTTTAATTTTTCAACCTCTATATCACTGATGTTTGACTTTAATAAGTCACCCCTTAAATCATAAAGATTTCCTATTCCATTGGAATATGCAAGGATTTTAGATTCTTCTTTATTTGAAATATAATAAAAATAATTAGAAATAAAAATGGAATCGAACAAAATAGGTAAAATAACATTCTTGCCTTTAGTATCAAATACACCCAACTTAGAATTTTTATATAAAATAGATAACCCGTCTTTATTTACATTTCCAACTTTGTCATATTCTAGAGGAATAATAATATTGCCGAAATAATCTATTAGGCCATATTTATTTCCAATTCTCACAAAATGCCCATCTGGACCGTACTCTACCCAAGTTGTTATACCGTCATAAATACAAGGAAAAATTTCCTCACCTTTGCTATTATATTTACCGAATTTACCCTTTTGGACCACTATATAGTTCCTATTATCGCATCCTGATCCATCTTGAGCAATTGTAATATAATCAAAAACAAATGGCAGTAATACGTTATTTGAATTATTAACTAAACCCCATTTACCATTTTTTTGTACATAATAATTGCAGTAATGAGAAGAGTATATATTTTCATATTCAAATGGCAAAATGATACCTCCATATCTACTCACTAAGCCACATTTAGAGTTTTTCATAGCTAGAAAACCACTAAAATAATTATCGTCTCTAATTATTCTAAAATCTTCTATAATTTTATTTCCAAAACGATCTAAACGCCAACTCATGGTATCTTTAAAAGCAAGATAATAATTGGCTTGTAAAACCTTTATACTATCATAATAAATTGAATCCTTCCATTTACCAAGAGTATCGAAAATTAAATAGTTATTACCTTGTTTGGCCCAAAAGGTTGGATAATTAGCATATTGATAAAAATGAGGCAAATTAGAAATTGTGTCAAAAATAATTTCTTGGATTAAATTTTTATTAACATCGATTAGCCCATATTTACCCTTCTTTTTTACAATAAAAAATCCTGATAAAGTAATTGGAGATATCCATTCATAGGTACTCCAAGTAACAAGGTAATCCATTTTTTCATTAATAATTGCAAATTGATTGTTTTTTTCAACAACAGCAAAACCTTTATGAAACCAAACCAAATCTTTTCCATGTTGTATCTCGCTACACCTAGTTATATTAGCTTGATAAACCGAATCAAATTCAAAAGGGCTTAACTGAATATTACTACTATCAAAAAATGCCCATTTACCCTCATGAGATTTTGCGATAACTATTTCTGCTTTTTGCGCATTTAAGTAGTTCAGGGCAGAAGTTAAAAAAATTAATTTTAGAATTAGTAATTTCAAAACCAGAAAAAGAAATGTTTTAATACAATATGAACGAATATATTAGAAAACTCGTTGTATTAAGAAAAAAATAGATTTAACTACGCCAAAACTTTATTTTCAACACTTAATTGATAACTGCAGCCCTTATTGCCTGATAAATAATAATTACCATGTAAGGTTTTTGACAGTAATTCTATAATTTGAAGTCCAAACGACTCTGGAGTTTTTAATTGAAGATCTGCGCTGGTCCAACCTCTACTGTTATCTACATAAGTTAAACTTAAACCATGTCGGCCATTTGAAATAGATAAATTAATAAATGCTTCTTTATCTTTTTCTCTAAAACCATGTCCTAATGAATTGTTAATTAATTCATGAAGTAATAGTCCAAGAAGAACTAAATTCTCACGACTAATTTTATCAATATAAACTTCAGAAATTAATAAAATATTATTGTTAATACTTTTAGATTTTTTAGCGTCTTCAAAAACAAAATTTATAAAATTTTGAAATTCATTCGAAGCAGGAAAAGGCGCATCAGTAAAACGTTTGTAGAATTCAGAAACTAAATTTAAACGTTTTTGCGTATGAATAAAAGGAGTAGGATCAATAGGGTTAATTTTTTTCATTTCTAAATTCAATATTTCAGAAATTACTTTAATTATTTCTCCAGAATTTTTAGCTACTTTTTTAATTAATTTTTGCTCAACAGCTGAGCGATATTCATTATCTTTTAAATTATTATTAACAAATTCATTCAACCAAAATGATCCCCAGAATAACTGTAAAAATACTCCTATAACAGAAAATGGCCATATTATATTTGGATTTACTTTTAAGGTATAGGTTAATAATTGTGGGTCTGCTAATGCCAAATAAAAATAAAAAACTAATAAAGGAACAATCATAATTGCGGACCAAATTCTAGTTTTATTATTAGAAAACACCAATCCTGTGGTTAATAATGATAAAGGCAAAACCAAATATGAGACCCTGGCAAAACATAACAATAGAACCGTTGTAGAATACCAGTTTATCAGAAAAAATAATAGAATTACGCTTTCATTATAATATCTTTTTACTCTTGTTAAATAGTAAAATAATCCAATTATGACAGGAGCAGGAATAAGCGCAGAAAAAAAGCGTGCGTTTGGATCGGTAATTATCCCCGCAAGGGTAAAAAGGAGAGCCAAAATAAACCATAAAAACACAATACCATTAAGTATTCTATGACTTAAGATAAAGTTATGGTCAGACCCATTAATTTGATTTAAAATCTTTTGATATAGAGCTTTCAAAACGCAGAGAATAATTATTTCTCTACACAAACTTAGAAATTAATTAAAGTACTTATTGAAATAATCCATGAAACCATGACTCGGGTATATGGGAGCTAAAATAAAGAGTTTCAAACTCTTTTGCGCATAACATCAAAAAGCACTATTCCCGCAGCAACAGAAACATTTAAAGATGAAATGGTGCCATACATTGGAATTTTCACCTTCAAATCAGCCTTCTTCATATACTCAGGAGATATACCTTCTTCTTCGCTACCCATTATAATACATAGGGGCCCGCTTATTTCTGTATCAAATAAATTTTGATCAGCCTTTTCTGAACAGGCCAATAAAGTAATACCAGAATCTTTTAAATAATCAATGGTATCTTTTAGGTTATGCTCTCTACATACTGGTATAGACATTAAAGCACCAGCCGATGATTTTATAGCATCTTCATTAATTCTGGCTGAACCTTTATCAGGGATAATTATAGCGTGTGCTCCAGCGCATGCAGCAGAACGTGCAATTGCACCCATATTTCGAACATCTGTAACACGGTCTAACATAACGAACAAAGGTTCCTCACCTTTTTCAAAAATATTAGGTAATAAATCTTCTACTTTATGATAAGTAACCATAGATAACCACGCAATTATACCTTGATGGTTTTTAGTGGTTATCTTATTTAGTTTTTGAATAGGAACGTATTGAATATAAATCCCCTGCTCTTTGGCTAATTGTTTAATTTCAAATAACTGCTCAGATTTTGAGCCATCCAAAATTAAAATTCTATCCAATTCTTTCTGATTACGGAGTGCTTCTAGAATAGGATGCACTCCGTATATCATTTCAGATGATGACGCCTGTTTAGGTCGGTCGGTATTAAAACTTCTATTAAATTTCATTTTCTATTGGGCCAAAACTTTATTTATCTCATCAACAATTTCTTTTTGACCCTGCGATTGAGCTAATTGTAATAAACTATTTAAATATGAACCAGATTGAGTTATTTCATAACCTACCTCATCTGCTTTACGTGCCTTATAAAAGGTTCTATAATACAAATAATCTTCTCCAAATTCTTTTAGAGCTGTTCTCATTAAAGCATTTGCCTTGTCTTGTGCTCCTGCATAATGATATACTTGAATTAAAGGTGATACCGAATTAAACTCACCGTAAGGAATGCGATGTGCAGGGAACTCAGCAATACAACGATCTATTGTTTTTATTGCCTTATCCTTTTGGTTTTGATTCATTAAATTAACTCCTAGAATTCCATATAAGTTTCTAAGATTTCTAACCAATCTAAATACTTGCTCATCTAATAAAAGTTGATCATTATTTATACCTCCATACTGAAATTGATTTACCAATTTTTCATACAAACGATCTGGATTTACACGGTTATAATAAGGTGCTTGCGGACGTTTAATTGGAACTAATCGGAATACTAATCCATCCATTTGAAAATACTCTTGCAAATTCAAATAGGTGTCATTTCCGGTAGTTGAAGTAAAATAAATAGGTCTTTCATTAATATTATTTGCAATAATATCAAGAACTACTAAATCCGCTTTTAATAACAGGTCTTTATTTAAATCAATTAATATTTCTGAATTAACAAAAGCACTATCCTCTGGAAAAAATATTCCATTTTTAAGCGCTTTTTCTTTGTCTACATTAACTACTACTTTTTTGGTAGGCAAGTAATTAATATATTCTCCATTTTGTAACTGAATTTTTGCTCTAGGATTATCATCATTAAAAACAAAAGAAAGAATCTCTTGAATTGGATAATATTTATTTTGATCAATTCCTAAATTGTTATTAGCATAAAATCTAATGAAATCACGATTACCTTCTGCTAATTGATCCGGTTTCGAAGTAAATTTAAATCCTTCAGATTCATAAACTTTTCTGCGTAATGAATTAGAATACCAATCGGTATTTAATAATTGCATATTCATTACTCTAATATCTCTTCTAATTCCTTCCACGTTTTGAGCATACCAAAGAGGATAGGTATCATTATCACCATTGGTAAATAATAAAGCGTTCGGTTCACAAGAATTGAGATAGGCTTTAGCAGCTTCAATTACCATATAACGGCCACTGCGATCATGGTCGTCCCAGTTTTGCGCAGCTAATAATGCGGGGCTAGCAACTAAACTCACCGATACCGCTATTGCAGCGCCAGAAGCTCCCATTTTTTTGCTTAATAATTGTGCTAAAAACAAAGTGCCTAAACCAACCCAAATACAGAATATTTGGAAAGAACCAACCAAGGTATAATCTCTTTCTCGAGGCTCAAATGGCGGTGCATTTAGGTAAACAGCAATTAATAAACCTGTAAATAAAAATAAATTAAGAATTACCAAAAAGTTGTTCTTATCTCTAGTCGCCTGGAAATACATACCTAAAATCCCCAATATTAGAGGTAAGAAATAATAGGTATTCCTTGCGGGATTATTTTTTCTAGTCTCAGGAATATTGTTTTGTGGTCCGTGGAATAACTCATCGATAAAGGTAATTCCAGATAACCAATTACCGTCTACTGCATTTCCGTGTCCTTGAATATCATTCTGCCTTCCTACAAAATTCCAGAAGAAATAGCGGAAATACATATGATTTAACTGATAAGAAACAAAAAACTTAAGGTTTTGAGACATGGTTGGAACCTTTTTTTCATCAGCATTGGCCCAAATCTTATAACCATAAGGACTAGAACCTTTTTGATTATCTCCCATTCTAGGGAAAAAGGTCATGTACTTCTTATTATAAACATATTCAAAATCTTTTCCAGCAGGTAAATATTTCTCCTCGCCTTTTCTGTATCGTTGTTTACCTTCTTCGTAAGAAGAAATTTCTGCGTTAAAATAAGGACCATAAAGAAGCGGGCGGTCTCCATATTGTTCACGATTTAAATAGGAAACTAAAGAGAACGGTTGTTCCGGATTATTCATATCAATTGGAGGTTCGGCAAGTGACCTAACAACAACCATTATGTATGAAGAATAGCCAATACAACAAAATGCAAATGCCAATAAAATAGTATTCCAAATTATTTTACCCTTGCGGGATGTATAAAAAATGAAAAATGCGACTAGAGCAAAAATGCTTGACAATAAAAAGATTGCTCCAGAGCCGAATGGTAATCCAAAATCGTTAACAAAAGTTAGATCAAACTTGGCAGCAAGAGTAGGAATACCAGGAATAATACCTACTTGTACAAATCCTAAAATTCCTAAACCAATTAAATTGGCCAATAAAAATCCACCAACACTAAATTTATATTTTCTAAAATAAACTACATATACGATAGCTGGAATAACCAATAAATTCAACAAATGGACTCCAATTGCTAAACCAATTAAATAAGCAATTAAAATCAGCCATCTAGATGAGCCAGCTTCATCTGCAACTCTTTCCCATTTCAAAATACACCAAAAGGTAATCATGGTAAAAAACGAAGAGGAGGCGTAAACCTCAGCTTCAACAGCTGAAAACCAAAAAGTATCAATAAAAGTTAAGGTTAGGGCTGCAACCAAACCTGCGCCAATAACCGAAATTAAACCGAAATTATTTTCAGGTTTAATAATTCGAGAGGCATAATAAGTGGCAATCCAAAAGGTAAATAAAACAGTAAGGGCACTCATTATGGCCGACATCATATTTACCATTACGGAAACTTGTTGTAAATTATCTCCTGCAAATAGCGCAAAAAATCTTCCCAACATTAAAAAAAGCGGAGCTCCAGGGGGGTGAACAACCTGAAGGCCATTAGCGGCCGATATAAACTCACCACAATCCCACCATGAAGAAGTAGGCTCAATTGTTAAACCGTAAACAATAGCTGCAATTGCAAAACAAATCCATCCTGCAATATTATTCCATCTGTAAAAAGACTGCATATGGGCAAATATAAAGTTTTAGGGTAATTTTAAAGATAAGCCAGGCTAAATTTTTAAAATTTAATCGTTTTAAACTTTAAAACTGATTTTCATCGTTTAAGTATTTAGACGATTTATTTGAAAAAAATTCGTTTTTGGCATAATATTCCTTAATTGTAAAATTGATAAATGTTAACATACTATGTTCCATAGCCTTTTATACTTCTTTCTATTTTCGTCATTGGCCCCAGTTGATGATATTTCTTTGAATAATGACCTTAAAGTAAAATCGAAAGAAGCTTTTAAATATTGCGTTTATAAGCAGTTTAATCAAAAGTATGCCCTATTGATAAATATGAAAATTCACTCAGGCAAAAACAGATTATTTGTTTGGGATTTTGAAGGAGACTCCGTTTTGTTTAAAGGATTATGCGGACATGGTTGTTGCGACAATCAATGGGCTTCTGATGAAACAAAAACTAACCCTAAATTTAGCAATGTTCCAGAAAGCCACTGCAGTTCACTAGGAAAATATAAAATTGGAGCAAGAGGCGTAAGTAGTTGGGGAATAAAGATAAACTATTTTTTGTACGGATTAGAAAGCAGTAATTCAAAAGCATTAGAGCGACAAATAGTATTACATAGTTGGGATATGGTTAGTGAAAGCGAAGTTTATCCAGAGGGAACACCTGAAGGCTGGGGCTGTCCTGTAGTTTCAAATGAAACTATGCGTAAATTGGATCAGTTAATTCGATATAGTAGAAAACCTGTTTTACTTTGGATTTATAATGACTAAATAATTACATAAAATTCAAGCATTTAGAACGCTATTTATTTAAATTCGATTAATAAATATTTGAATGGCTTGAAAGCATTAAAAATATTTTGGTTTTCTTACTACTCCGATTCAGAACCTAGTGTAAGGTATCGAGCCTTATTACCTTTACGATATCTAGAACAAAATGAATCATTAAAATCTTATAATTATTTTCCAAAACGCGATTTAAAAGGTTTATTAGAATTAGTATCAATTTTCTGTAAATGCTTCATTTCTAGCCCCAAAAACTCAATCATTGTAATTCAAAAAGTCTACAGCAGAGGTTTTTATTTTTACTGCTTAAAAGTTTTAATTAAACTAAATAAAAGACATAAGCTGATTTATGATATTGATGATGCTGATTATATAAAAAGAAACCCGAGCAGCATAAATTATTTTATGGAAAAAGCAGATAAAATAATCTGTGGAAGTGAATCAATAAAAAATCACGCAAGTAAAATTAATCCCAATACCATAATTATTGGAACTGCAACAACAGAAACAAACAACATTAAACAAAAAAAGTCAACAAAATCAATACGTTTAGTTTGGATTGGTTTTATACAAGCTCATTTTTTTTCATTAAAAAACTTAATAATTCCCGCTTTAAAATCCATAGAAAAACCTATTGAAATCGGCTTTATAGGAATTAATAAAACTAGAGACCAAGAGCTAATTAAAGAATTATTTTATGATTTAAAACATGTTACCCTATACATACATGAAATTGATAATTGGAATGATTATGAATTAATAAATAAATTAATTTTTAATTATGATTATGGATTAGCCCCTTTATTGAATACAGAATATAATAGAGCTAAATCTGCTTTTAGATTAAAGCAATTATTAAGTAATTCATTACCCGTTGTTGGAAATATTACAGGTGAACAGGGTAAAATATTAAATAATGAAAATGGTTATGCCTGTGAAACAATAAACGACTTTATAAATGCTTTTAATCAAATTAAAAACGAATCAGAGGAAAACTATTTAAAAAAATCAATAATTGCCAAAAAAATGGCTGGAGAATTTAGTTTAAAAATTTATTCCGAAAAATTATTAAATGAAATAAAAAAATCGATTACAGATTCTGCTCCAAAAATTGGAGTTTATTATTACCCAATAATCAAATGAAATTTAAAAAATAAAGGCCTTAATTTTTTCAGAATTAAGGCCCTTTTAATATTACATTAATCCAGCTTGACTGAGCCTAGATTGTAAGGAATTTAAATAGGCATCTCGCTTAGCTTGAGTAGCAAATTGCATAATATTTTGGAATATAAACCCTGCCATACCCATTTCTCTTTCACTCCATTTAGATGGTTTTCCTGCTGATTTTGCAACTTGTCTGTAATGAACCATTCGAGCAATTGCTTCATCTACTAAGATATTAGCTAATTTTTCTGCTTTTTCAGGTTGATTTGCTCTATAGTAAACCTCAACTAAAGGGGTCATATTATAAGAGAATCTTAAATTATGATCAGGCATAAATTCCTGTATTTTATCACAGATAATTACGGCCTTATCTAATTTATTTTCATTTAATAATGCTATGGCTAAGCGATAAAAACCACTGCGGATATTGAATGGAACCATTCTTGATTTTTCATCTACCCACATTTTTTCTTTATCCATATTTCCCCACGAATATTTATTGATAAATAAATCAAATAATTGATCGGTATTTATTTTACCATAATCATCTCCACCTTGAGTTGCTAATGGGGTATTTGTTGGAATTAGTCGGTAAACTAATCCATTAAATTCAAACCAATTTTGTAATCCAATATAAGTATCATCAGAAGTGGTAGTTGTAAAACAAATTGGTCTTTCATTTATGTTATTTGCTAAAATATCTAATAACAATAAATTGTTCTTATATATTCTGGTCCTTGGTAAATCCCAATAAATAAAAGGTTGTACAGAAGTATCACCTGGACTAATCCATTTATTCTTTTCCCAAGTCGATTTATCAATACTTAATTTATATTTTAATGATGGCAAATAATTTACTTGTTGACCGTCAGATGTGCTTGCTTTAGCCCTAGGATCTGTTTCATTAGCAACAAATGAAACTATTTCACTTAACTCATAATACTGATTAGGATTGGCAATAGGATTATCTTTTAAATAATCAGTCACGTCTCTTTTGCCTTCAGTAACTTGATTTGCTTTTAAAGTAAATTTAACTGGTTTAGAACCGAAATAAGAGTTCCTCAATAGTTCAGCATATTCACCTGAGCCTAATAAACTTAAATTAACTATAGTAACATCTGTTCTAAAACGCTCCACATACTGTACATACCATAAAGGATAAGTATCATTATCACCATTGGTAAATAAAATAGCATCTTTAGGACATGATTCTAAATAATTTTTTGCGAAATCTCTTGCTAAATATCTATTAGAGCGATTGTGATCATCCCAGTTTTGTGCTGCTAAAATATAAGGCCCGGCTAAAATCCCCGCAAGGGAAGAAACAGCAAGAGCAGCATTTTTACTCAGTTTTTTATTTAATAAATCAAATATGAAAAGCACTCCTAACCCAATCCAAACACAAAACATTTGGAAAGAACCTACAAACACATAATCTCTTTCGCGCGGTTCATAAGGCGGCGGATTTAAATAAAGAATTAAAATTATACCCGTAATGAGAAACAAAAATCCTACAACTAAAGTATCGTTTTTATGATTCTTATATTGATATACAAAACCTAAAATTCCAAGAATTAATGGTAAGAAGAAATAGGTGTTTCTAGAAGGATTATTTTTTTCTGATTCAGGAAGTTTATCTTGATTTCCAACAAAATATTCATCAATTGGGTTAATTCCGCTAATCCAATTTCCTGCTGCTGGGTCGCCATTTCCTTGTTCGTCATTTTGCCTTCCAACAAAATTCCAAAAGAAATATCGGAAATACATATGACCTAACTGGTATTTAAATAAAAACTCGAGGTTATCGGCCATTGTGGGATCAGCGCCTTCTTTTACATTTGTCCACTCACGGTAACCAACAATATGAGAATTATCATGTGGATCATAGATACGCGGGAACCAAATGGTATGCTTAGCATCATAAATAGGAATAATTTCATTTCCTACATTTTCGTATTTGTTTTCACCTTTAACCCATTTTGCGCTGCCTTTTTCGGTTTTAATTACTTGAGCCATATAGTTACTGCCTCTTAATAAAGGCCTTGAACCATATTGTTCTCTATTTAAGTAATAAACCAATGAATAAGGATCATCTGGATTATTCATATCAATTGGCGGATTTGCCAAAGAACGAATGATAACCATGGTATAAGAAGAATAGCCTATCAAAATAAAAGTAAAGGCTAACAAAATAGTATTTAATAATGGCTTAACTTTTTTATGCGAATAATATAAACCATAAATTAAACCTGCAATAACAATTGCAGCTAAAAATATAACACCTGAACCAAAACCTAGTCCAAATGAATTAACAAATAAACGATCTAAAGAGGCCGCTAATGCAGGCAAACCGGGTATTACACCAACCTGAATAAATCCTAGAATTATAAATCCTAAAACGGTGGCTTTTATCAAATTAGCAAGAGAGTAGTTAAATTTCTTAAAGAAATAAACATATAAAATTGCTGGAATAACTAGTAAGTTAAGTAAGTGAACCCCAACTGCTAAACCAATTAAATAACCAATTAATACTATCCATCTATCTGCTCCAGGCTCATCGGCAACTCTTTCCCATTTTAATATGGCCCAAAAGGTAATGGCAGTAAAAAATGAAGACAAGGCATAAACCTCTGCTTCAACTGCTGAAAACCAAAAGGTATCGGTATAAGTTAAGGCTAAAGACCCTACTAAACCTGCAATAATTATTAAAAACTTTTGAATAGTATCTGGTTCGTTTTCCTTATTATTTTTCACAATAATGCGTTTAGCATAATAAGTGATAATCCAAAAAGTAAACATTACTGTTAACGCACTAGCTAATGCAGATAATGAATTAACCATTGATGCCACTTGGGTTAAATCTCCTCCCGCAAACAAACTAAAGAAACGTCCTAACATTAAGAAAAGTGGAGCCCCGGGTGGGTGCACTACCATTAATAAATTAGATGCTGCAATAAATTCACCACAATCCCACAGAGAAACAGTAGGTTCTAGAGTTAATAAATAAGAAACCAGAGAAATAATTAAGGCAACAAGACCTCCGAGGTTATTCAGTTTTTTAAAATCCATTTTAATATTATTAATCCTTACGGGCAACTACAAAGATGTCCCAGGTTTTATCAAGGTTGTCTTTTTGAATAAAAAAATCAGAAGTTTTGATATGAGTAGTAGCATCTACCTTTTCCATCAAATCTCTACGCATTAAGGTGGTTAAGAAATTATATGGCCAAGCTACCCAAGATGAAGGCAAAATTTTATGAATTCCAAAAATATCCCACTTCAATATTTTTCTCACCCATTTAGCATTTTCACGATAATATGCGTTTACCGTTTCATTGCCTTGCAAGCCCATTAATTCAACATTTTTAAAAGTCTTTTTAAACTCTTTTAATATTTCATCAAAAGTATATTCATGAACATGAAATGGATTTCGAGCTAATGACATTTTAGCATTGGGTGTAGTACAAATAAAAACTCCACCTGGTTTTAATACTCTAAAAACATCTTGAATAAATTGAGGTCTTTCATGAATATGTTCAATAAACTGAAAAGAGGTAACTACATCAACTGATTCAGAATCTAAGGGAACAGGAGGAACTTTTCCTACAACAAAATCCATGTTCTTAACCTCAGCATAATCAATTCTGCTTTGATTAAGAGTAGCTTCTGAATAATCAACACCCGTTATTTTATCAGCAAATTGAGCCAAATGAACGGTGCCATAACCAGTACCACATCCTATATCAGCAGCAATTTTTCCTTTAACAAATTGCTCAGCATATTCGTAAGCATAAAAACAACGTTTTACCGTAACATTGTTTGATTCTTCAAATGAAGGTCTTTCTCTATCGTATACCATTTTTCAATGAGGCACAAATATAAAAACTAATGATGGGCTTTGCAATTATTGATAATTTATTGATAATCATTTAACAAGGTTAAATTTTGAGTATTCCTAATGCTTTTTGCTTGTTATTAGAATTAATTTTACAGCAAAATTTACTTGTAAATCCTTAGTTGCACTTAAATATGCGGTATTTGCACAAAATCCATAATAATTTAAATTTTTTATTTCATTTCAAAATCCCTATCTTAGTGCTTAACTAATCCGGTAATCCATGAAAAGCTTGGTTTTTTTCTTAACCCTAAATTTGGCTTTATTTTCAATAGCCTCCGTTCCAGATGAAGTTATTAAATATGTTCAAGGTGGAAATTCTAGTGCATTAAGTTCATATTTTACCAATCCTGTTGAGGTATGTGTTCCCGGAAAAGAAGGAAATTTTAATAAAAGCGAAGCAGAAAAAATGTTAAAAGATTTTTTCACTAAATATCCATGCAAATCCATAAATATTCAGCATAAAGGTAATACCTCAAACCCTACTTTTTTTTATATTCTACAATATCAAAGTAGCATAAATTTTAGGGTTAAAATTATTTTCAAAACTGCAGCAGAAAAAACCTCTTTAAGCGCAATTTTAATTGAATAATTATTCCCTTGCGGGATAAAAAACACTACTTTTTCTTTTCGATTTTACGATAAATCCTAATTTTTTTATCTTCAGACACCAAGTAAAGTTCTTTAAAATTTTGATTTAATTTTACTTTTTCTTCGGCTAATAAATTTTGCAAATTACTTTGACAATTAAACCTAAAACTCTTTATCTCATCGCCGTCTTCATTGATTAACCTTAAATGAGTTTCACCTTTAATTTCAGTGTAAAAATGTACATAAAGAAGACTATCTTTATTATTAAAGAAACCTCCAAAATAATTTTTATTATTAGAATTAGTTAATAAATCTTCTTCTTTAAAACAAACATTATACACCGCTAAATCTCCTTGCTCATCTAGACCTGTAAAAACAGCAGAAGCCCTACCTTTATAAACATCTATCCCATTATAATCTCCAAAAAAAACATCAGATCCAGCCGGACTAATTATTCCATTGTTTAATTTATAATCATTAAAAGTTCTGCCTTTATCTTTACTTATACTCACCCATAATTCCATAAACAAATTATGAGAAGAGGCTCTTCTATCATAATAAACTATATAGATATAACCCGATTCTTGGTCAACCATAAAATGAGAAAAAAACTGATCTTTTTCATTACCCGGTTTATCATTATGAACTCTAATTGGAGATGAAAAAGTATTGCCCGCATCTTCACTTCTGATTAAAAAAATATCGTGATCACCAAACATAGAGTCACCATAAACCACATAAAAATTATTCCCGTCTGATTGAATAAAAGGAAATGCATTAGCTCTTTGAACATAGGGGATTTTAATATTCCATCCTGCGTTTTGAGTGGCTATTATTTTATCTTCACCAAAGGTATTACCTCCATCTACACTTTTATCAAACCAAATTTTATTTTCTGAAGCCCACACAATGCCTAAAGTTCCATCTATTAATGAGGCCGTATTGGCTCCCTCAACCGTATTGTCGTTATCTCTTGCATCTCCATCTATATCATTTACCCTTACGGGATGTGAAAAAGTAATTGCAGAGTCTGATGAATATGAACATAAAATTCTTGATTTATGATCGGTTGATGTAGATCCATATTGATCAAATTCAGTCCAGCTTAAATAAATTCTATTTTGAAAAACATTAGAAAAACTATTTATACTAATCCAAGGTTTATCCTGCATTTTAGTCCCGTTTAAACCTACTCCAATTCCATCGTTCCACTTATTTAATCCAATGGTTTTTTGTACCACAATTCGATCAAACCAAGCACCCCATTCTTTGCCAGCTGTTTTTGACAAATGTGCATACAAAAATCCTCCCCAAGGTAAGGCCAGAATTACTGGGTCGCCATAAACTCCTAATGAACTTTTTTGTTCATATTCTTTCCAACTTTTGCCAGAATCGCTAGAAAAATAATACCAATAAGTATTACTAGCTGCAAGAATTACAGTGGGATTTTTGCGGTCAATTCCTACACTCACCTCATTGGGTGAGTTTTTTCCTTTATTCATTTTTGTCTGAATTTTTTGTCCCGCAAGGGAAAAAGAAAAAAAGGAAATTAGAGCAGTATAAAATATTTTATTTAACAAGGCTTTTATCTGTTAAGGTTAATAAAAAAGATTCTAAATCTTGAATCTCTTGAGCAGATAGATTTAACTTTTTATTCATTAAGGTGTCTCTATTTATGCTATTATTAACAAATTCATCAGGGTTATTATAAAAACGTATTACTTCATTTAAAGATTTAAACATTCCATTATGCATGTAAGGCGCTGTAAGTCCAACATTTCTAAGTCCCGGAACTTTAAAAGAGCCTAAATCATTAGAATCTTTAGTAATTAAAAATCTACCTGCATCATTTAATTCTTTGCCATTATACAAACCAATATTTCTAAATTCATCACCAGTAAAATCAGGACCAAAATGACAATCAAAACAGCCTGCTTTTTCATTAAAAAGTCGTCGGCCTCTTTTTGCTGATTCAGAAATGGCCTCTTCATTTCCATCAGCCCAATCATCAAATGGAGTTGAAGCTGTTTCCAAGGTCATTTCAAAAGCTGCTATGGCTTCACCCAAATTATTACTGTCGGGTAAAGCATTAAAAAATTTCTTAAACCATTTTACGTAATCTTCATTTTGATTCAGGCGCTTAACGGCCCCATCTAAGCTTAAGTTCATTTCATCCGGATTTTTAATCGGATGTAAGGCTTGCTCTTCTAATGTTTTAGCCCTACCGTCCCAAAAAAATAGAGGACGAGCTAATACATTCATTACGGTTGGAGTATTTCTAGAACTAGGCTTTTTATTTACACCTATCGAAAATGCACTTGTGTCTGCAAAAGCAAATTGCGGATTATGACAGCTTGAACAAGCTACAGAATAATCACCCGACAATATTGGATCATTAAACAAAATTTCTCCTAACTCTTCTAAAGACTCAGGTTCTTTTTTGGTACTGATTAAATTGAAAGAAAAAGCACTTATACTTAGCGCTATCAAAACTATCCACCGCATTAATTCAAAGTTAAATTATTTATGCAACAAAATAAAAAACCGTTTGCACTTTTAGAAAAAAAGATACAAACGGTGCACTTATGATTAGGAAATCTTATTGCTTGATTAATTTATTTTGATAAACTTTATTTTGAGAATACACCATTACCAAATAAACCCCTGGTTTTAAATTACTTATATCTACAAGGTCATCATTGATTTCGGAATAATTTTTATCAATCACCTTTTTACCCGATATATCATACAGTTCTACTTTATTCCATAACATTTTCAAATTAACATTAAATCCATCTCGAGCCGGATTAGGATAAATGGGTAATTCTCCTACTAGGTTTGATTTATCATCACCCAAACTAATTTGATTGGCATTATTTAAGGCCCATACATTAGGTAGTCCTTGTTGGATAGCATAAAGCTCACCATCATTGTTCTCTGCAAAATAAATTGGCCTGTAATATCCACCAATTGCGGGCATGCCTTCGTTGATTTGATAAAAAACATTCGCGCTTGTATTACTTATGTAAATACCTCCAATATTTTTAGATGGATAAGCAGTAGATAAAAACCTCCCACTTTTAAGCTTAAAAATGCCCATACTATAAGGCTGATACCAAAACCATCCATTATCTCTTATTCTTGTTATGGTCCATTTATCAGTTAAATTCTGATGATTTTTTGCAGTAAATTGAATACCCACACCATCACTTCTACCAGTAATTCCAATTATTAAACTATCTGAATTATCGATATCTAAACTTAAGAATTCATCAGGGTATATTTCGTCCTTTACAACACCATTTCCATTAATAGTTATTTGATGTTTAATCCAATTTACCCCTTGATCATCAGAATAATATAAGGCTCCAGATAAAAATGCATCACCTAAGCCCACATAAATTCTCCCTGAACTATTAATTACCATAGCTTCGATATTTTTGTTATTAAAAGGCTGAAAGTCGATTTTCTGAATATTTTCAGAAAAATCTGGTGAATAATACAAGCCGTCACCAGAGTGATTTTTAGCTAAATGTGACGTCGCAAAAAATAATTGATTTTGATATCCAGTAATTTTGGTAATGGTAGATTCAGTGATTTTTTTATTAGTCCAAAATTCTTCACCATTAAGTTTAAAATAAAGTTTACCCGTAAATGAACCTAAGAAAATTGAACCATCTACAGTATAAATACTGTAAATATTTTCACCTTGTAATTCATGAGAAATTAATGAATTATCTTTAGGATCTATGGTAATAATTCCATCATTCCCAACAATTAATAACAAATTGTTTCTCTGATCAAATGCAATATTATTAATTTGAAAACTATAAGGAATTGGCATGTTCTGCTGAACCCATTCAATCGGATTTGCATTTAGTAATTTTGATAAAAATAAAACTACAATTAAAATTAAATTTTTCATAAGGCTTTTTTGTAAGACATTACTCTTACGCAAAACCCCTTCCTATAGTTACAAATTTATTTCTTAAAAAAACTTAAATCCTTTATTAATATGGCTTTCAAAAGATTTTTTGGCGTTTATTAACAATTAAATCTTTTTAGTAATAAGTCCATTATTTTCTTTTAATAAATTAAATGGTTCATTTTTAATAATTAAATATCCATCTAGATCAGCATAATCAGTTAGCTGAGCAGTTAACCAAGAAAACTCCATGGCTAAAGTGCTTTCTACCATACAACCACACATAGTAAAAAAACCTAATTGTTTGGCTTTATTAATTATTTCAAGGCCCCTAGTAATCGAACCCGCTTTCTGGTATTTCATATTTATACCGTGAAAAGATTTTTGTAAAAAATCCCAATTTATTTCACCGCTCAAACTTTCATCGGCCAATAATTTAAAAATAGATTTATGTTTTAATTCAGGATAATAAAGATAAAGCTCTTTGCTCAAAGGTTCTTCAACAAAAATTATGGGGATATTTTTGATTGAATTTTCAAAATAAAAATACTCATCTAATGATTTAAAGCCTTCATTAGCATCTAACATTAAAGGTTTTTGATGAATATTATAGATTTCTTGAACGTATTCAGGACTGCTATTTGCGCCGAGTTTTAATTTTAAATATTTAAACCTGGATAATCCTAAATCATTATAAAAATCTATGGCGTTTTGTATATCGTCTAAAACCGGAATGGTATAACAAGACTGGACCGGTTGAATATTCGTAATCCCAAAAAATTGAGATAAGTTAATAGACTTTTTAAAACAATAGTATTTAAGGTAAGCCGAAGATATCGCAAAACTTAATGATACGGGAAGATTCAGCCCAGAAATATGCCTATCAAATAGTTCAGGGCGTAAATCAGGTTCATGCTTATATTCTTCTAAAAAGCGATAAAACTCTTTTTCGTTTAATTCAGGCGTTTCATTATATCTAATATTTGGAGCAGCTTCAGATTCAAAAATATAAGAGCCTTCTTTTAAAGTAATGATTTGATTAATTTTAAACTCAGAACTATTTCTACTTAATTTCCACTCATACTTCAAATCGTAACGAATATTTTTAAAAAACCATTCCATTTTATTGAAAAATTAGACTATAAAAAAAGGTATCATGGTTTCCCACAATACCTTAAATAATTTATTATTAAGCAATTAAATTACTTTAATTTACGTTTTACTTCAATCTCTTCATAACCTTCGATAGTATCACCTATTTCTAAGTTATTAAAGTTTTTAATTTGGATACCACATTCATAACCAGCAGAAACCTCTTTAACATCATCTTTAAAACGTTTAAGCGCTGCTATATCGCCGGTATGGATTACAACACCGTCTCTAATTACTCTTACTTTGGTATTTCTATTAATTTTACCGTCGGTAACCATACAACCAGCAATTGTTCCAACTTTAGAGATTTTAAACACCTCTCTAACATCAACGTTAACCACGATTTTCTCCTGAATTTCTGGCGATAACATACCCTCGATAGCCGCTTGAATTTCTTCAATTGCTTTATAAATTACCGAGTAGTATCTAATATCAATGGTTTCTTGTTCGGCTAATTTCTTAGCTTGGGTACTAGGCCTTACTTGGAATCCAACGATAATAGCATCAGAAGCTGAAGCTAATAATACATCCGATTCAGAAATTTGACCTACTGATTTATGAATTACATTAACCTGAATTTCTTGAGAAGAAAGTTTTAATAAACTATCTGCTAGTGCTTCAGCAGAACCGTCAACGTCAGCTTTAACAATTACATTAAGTTCTTTAAAGTTTCCAATTGCTAAACGACGACCAATTTCATCAAGGGTAATATGTTTCTTGGTTCTTAAACCTTGTTCTCTTACTAATTGTTGGCGTTTAGTAGCAACCTCTTTAGCTTCTTGTTCAGTAGCCATTGAGTTAAACTTATCACCTGCCTGAGGGGCGCCTTGGAAACCAAGAACACTCACAGGAGTAGAAGGACCAGCTTCAGATATTTTCTGCCCTCTTTCATTAAACATCGCTCTGATTTTAGCGAAATGTGGACCAGAAACGATAGGATCACCTACTCTTAAAGTACCTTTTTGTATAATTAAAGTAGCTACAATACCTCTACCCTTATCTAACTGCGCTTCAACCACGGTTCCTTGTGCTCTGCGATTTGGATTTGCTTTTAATTCAAGCATTTCTGCTTCGATTAATACCTTTTCAAGTAATAAATCTACATTTAATCCTTTTTTAGCAGCAATTTCTTGAACCTGATATTTACCTCCCCAATCTTCAACTAAGATATTCATAGCTGCTAATTGTTCACGGATTTTATCTGGGTTTGCGCCTTCTTTATCTATTTTATTTATTGCAAAAATAATTGGAACATTAGCCGCTTGTGCGTGTGAAATAGCCTCTCTTGTTTGAGGCATAACGCTATCATCAGCTGCAATTACAATAATTACAATATCTGTTACTTGAGCTCCCCTTGCACGCATAGCGGTAAAAGCTTCGTGACCAGGAGTATCTAAAAAAGTGATTTTTTTATCGTCATGTAATTTTACCTCATACGCACCAATGTGCTGGGTAATACCACCTGCTTCGCCAGACACAACATTTGCCTTACGGATAAAATCTAATAAAGATGTTTTACCATGATCTACGTGACCCATTACCGTTACAATAGGTGGGCGGTGTTGTAAATCCTCTTCTGCATCAACCTCTTCTTCAAGAGATTCTTGCACATTTGCATCAACAAAAGCTACATCATAACCAAATTCATCAGCAACGATGGTAATCGTTTCCGCATCCAAACGCTGGTTAATTGAAACCATCATTCCTAAAGTAAAACATGCTGTAATTACATCGGTTACAGACACACCCATCAATGAAGCTAACTCATTAGCAGATATAAATTCTGTTACCTTTAGAATTTTACTTTGTGCTTCTTTTTCAAGCTCTTGCCCTTCTCTTATTTGAGCGTGGCTATCTCTTTTTTGCTTTCTTGCTTTTGCCCTTATAGAACCTAAACCTGGGTTTTTAGAACCTGGGTTTAAACGAGCTAAGGTTTGTTTCAATTTATCTTGAATTTCCTTTTGTGAAATTTCACCCTTAGGTTCGTTACTGGTATTTCTATTTCGGTTATTATTGTTATTATTATTATTCCTGTTCTGGTTGTTACCAGGATTATTCCGGTTTTGATTATTTCCCTGATTATTTCGATTCTGGTTATTACCGCCTCTATTATTCGGGTTATTATTGTTATTATTCCGGTTTTGGTTGTTGTTATTATTATTGTTGTTATTGTTTCTGTTTTGATTATTGTTCTGATTATTATTGTTATTACCCTGATTATTACCACGGTTAACATTAGGATTATCAGTACTTGCAACAGAAGCAATTTTACGCTTACGTTTACGTTTGGGTTGATCGCTATTTTCAGGACCTTTTTTCTTTGCAGGATTATTGAAAGAAGACAAATCAATTTTACCCATTACGGTTAATCCTTTGAGTTCTTCTTTACGAGGTTTCATCACCCCATCACCCTCAGCTTTTAAATCATCGCCGTCTGAATTTGAATCATCAGCCTCAATAATTTTAGGTTCTGGTTTTTTATTTTCAACCGTTTCTATTTTAGCTTCTTCTTTTTTCTCTTTAGCAACAGGAGGAAGCTCCTCTTTTTTCTCTGCCTTAGGTTCAATTTTAGGTTCAACTTTTTCAACAGGTTTCTCAATCGGCTTCTCCAATGATTTTTCAATCGGTTTTTCAACAGGTGCTTCAGCTTTAGGCTGAACAACTGGCTCTGGTTTTACCTCAACTTTAGGTTCAACTTTTTCAATCGGTTTTTCAACTGGCTTTTCATATTTAGGCGCTTCTTTAACAGGCTCTACTTTTGGTTTAGCTTGTTCTTTAGGAGCATCCTTTTGAGGTTTCTTTTTAGATTTATCAAATTGAGACAAGTCAATTTTATCAACCACTTTAGGCCCCTCTAATTTCACTTTAGAACCGGCATTTGAATCATCAATTGATTTCTCTTCCTTAGGCTCATTTGCTTTAGGATTAGTTTTTGATTCTGGTTCTACTAAGGTTTCTTGTACTTTTTCAACCGGATTTAGGTTTTTAACCAAAATCTCCTCCGGAAATTGCTCCTCTTCTTCTGCTTTTGGAGCAGGTTTATTAGATGGAGCTGCTTTTTTAAGCTCAGCAATTTCTTTTTGCCTAACTTTTTCTAATTGTTTTGCCTCGTCTTTAAGTTCCTTTTCAGACTTGAAATCTTTGAGCAATACGTGGTACATCTCCTCAGAGATTTTTGATGTAGGTTTAGCATCTACATCAAAACCCTTAGCGTTAAGATGATCCGCAAGCTTATTAACGCTCACGTTAAGCTCATTTGCAACTTTAGCCAGACGATATGATTGATTTTCCGTCATTTAAATTTTTAAAAATATTTATTCTTTGCTTTGTCTGTAAACAGACAAAATTCGACCTTATTTAAGACTATTCCTCAAACTCAGCCTTTAATATTGCTTTAACATCCTGAATCGTTTCTTCTTCTAATTCAGTTCTTCTTAATAATTCTTCATCAGAAACTGCAAGAACACTCTTAGCTGTATCTAAACCGATGGCTTTTAACTCATCGATAACCCAGCTTTCAATTTCATCTGAGAATTCATCTAAATCAATGTCCTCCTCAAATTCTTCCTGAGAATCACGATATACATCAATTTCATAACTTACTAATTTACCAGCAAGTTTAATATTATGCCCACCTTTACCAATTGCTAAAGAAACTTGATCAGGTTTTAAAAATACAGAAACCCTCTTATTCTCTTCATCAATTTTTACATTGGTTACTTTTGCCGGAGATAAGGCTCTTTGGATTAATAAGGCTAAGTTATTGGTGTAATTAATAACATCAATATTCTCGTTTCTTAATTCACGAACAATTCCATGAATTCTAGAACCTTTCATACCCACACAAGCACCAACAGGGTCAATTCTGTCGTCATAACTTTCAACCGCAACCTTAGCTCTTTCACCTGGCTCTCTTACTATCTTTTTAATAGTAATTAAACCATCTAAAATTTCAGGAACTTCAAGTTCAAATAAACGCTCTAAGAACATTGGGCTGGTTCTAGACAAAATAATTCTAGGATTTCCATTCAACATCTCTACTTTACCAACTACACAGCGGATAGCATCGCCTTTTTTATAATGATCAGAAGGAATCATTTCTTGTTTCGGAAGAATTAATTCATTTCCTTCATCATCTAATATCATGAGTTCTTTTTTCCAGATTTGATAAACTTCTCCGGTAATAATTTCACCCACTCTATCTCTATACTTCTTGTAAACTTCGTCTTTTTCTAGCTCAAGAATTTTCGACATTAAGGTTTGGCGAGCAGTTAAAATCAACCTTCTTCCAAAATCAATTAGTTTTACTTCTTCTATAGCTTCTTCACCTACCTCAAAATCTGCTTCAATTTTTTTAGCATCAGTTAAAGAAATTTGTGTGTTTTCATCTTCCACTTCACCATCTGGAACAATGGTTCTGCTTCTCCATATTTCCAAATCACCGCTTTCAGTATTGATAATAATGTCAAAATTGTCATCACTACCATATTTCTTCTTCAGCATGCTGCGAAATACGTCTTCCAAAACCCTCATTAGGGTTGCTCTGTCAATGTTTTTAAACTCCTTAAACTCGGAGAACGACTCAACTAAGCCTATGCTTTGCATGGATATAAAATTATTTAAATGAGACTTCTACTTTTAATTCTTTTAATTCGCTGAAATTTTTCTCAAAACGATTTTCAAAGGCTTTTTTACCCTTTTCTTTAATCATTTCAGAAAAAATCATTTTTTCACCATCTAATGATTCTAGTTTGGCTACTTTTCTGGATCCGTTTTCTTCAAAACTTAAATTTCTTCCAACATGTTTAGGCAATTGCCTTAACTGTACAAGTGGTCTGTCTACTCCTGGTGATGAAACTTCAAAGGTAAATGCTTCAATAGATCCATCTGGGAAATTCTCATCTACCATCCTAGAAATATACCTACTCACCTCCGAACAAAAACCAATATTTACACCATTATCCCCATCCAATAAAATCGAGTATTTACGATCTTTACTCTTCTCAATACCCACTAAAAAATGATCTTTTCCATCAACCACCTCGTGAGTCCACTGCTCTAGTTTTTTCTCCAATTCCATTTTTTACCAATAAAAAAGGGGACTATTTGGTCCCCCTCTGAATCAATTAGCGCTGCAAAAATAAACAAAAATTAATTATTTTCCACAAGGGTGTTAAAAAATATTTTTTCCTTGCGGGATAAAGACTTTCCGCATATTTATTGATTATCCCGATTACCTAAATGCACTTTTTATCGTTTTATAGCATAAAATGATTTAATAAATTACTTTTGAAAGCCAGTACAATACCTATGTCAAAAATCACTAAATATCGCTATCTAAAATTAATACTGTTTCTAATTTTCTCTTTAAGTATTGCAGATTCCATCGCGCAAACCATTAGAAATAAACCTTTAAATGATAAAGAACTTAAACGAGTTAATGAAATTTTAAAGAATTGTTTTAAACCCGACTTAAATTTTAATTTTGATTATAGCACTTTCGATTTTTTAAGTTTATCTGAACTTAAGAAAAAAAGTGCGGCAAACAGCAATTTTGACTCTTTAAATAAACTTATTCAAGAAAAACCCGAAGATGTTTATGCTTTAATGGCAATGGCCAATTATTATGAAGCCCATAATGTTCCGGTTGAGGCTTTTTATTTTTATTCCTTAGCCCTCGAAAATATTAAACAAGAACAATTTGTTAACTATCCCGCAAGGTATTTTTCATTAAGGGCCTTTTTAAAATTTAAAACGAACGGCACAAATATTTCTCAAGATTATGCTCATGCATTAACCCTTGATCCGCAAGATTCTATTGTCATAAACTATTATCCTTTGTATTTAATTCAAGTAGGCGAAACAGAACAATGTAAAATTATTTTAAATAAAACTGCAGCGCTTAACAAAAGCTATTATATAAATCAATTTCTGTACACTGGTATGATTGAATTTTTAGAGTTTTTTAAAAGCTTTCAAAATGATACGGCTTTTACTCAAAAACAAAATGACTCTTTATTCAATTTAGACGCTGATGAAATTTTAAAATCTAAAGAAAGTGATTTAATTATAGCCCAAAACAAAAAAGCTAAATTAATTCCTGAATTACAAGGCCTGCGCGACTTTTCAAAGATATACCTAATATCAGGGTTAAGAGCTTCACAAAAAAATATCAGCGGATTTGATCTTACTAAAAACGAGAAAAAACAATTAAAAAACATATATAAGAAATTAAAAAAATCGTTTGAAAAAGGCCAAATAAATGAAATTTGTTTTGAAAATCTGAGTGGATTCTACCATTTTTTGAATGGTGATAATTCTGAAGCAAAATCTAGTTTTAAAAGAGGTTTGGACTATTTCCCACAAATAGGAAAAATTGCTGAATATCCTTCTCAAAGGCTTTATGAAAATTACCTTTCTTTATTAATTCATAATAAAGACTATGATTCTTTAATTTCGACCATTGAAAAAATGAAAATTATTGAAAATAGAAATATTAACTTAACTGAATTACATTGTTTAACTTTTTATTATTTTGAAAATCTAGACTCATTAAATTATTATACTGAGTTAATTTTTGATCTTGAAAAAAGTAGTTTTAATACAAACTCACTCTATGCGCATATTAATTTTATTAATAAAAGCAGAAAAACCAGCGAGTATTATTTAAACGAAGCTGAAAAATATATTAATAATGAAGGGACATTAAAAAGTTATTTTAAACAGGTAATTTGTTATCAATTAATTAATCAGTATTTTGATGTTGCGCATTCTAATTTCGAAAAATTCAAAAAATTTGATATTAATAAAACGGATGAAGATTTTGAAGAACTGAGAAAAATGCTTTATGAATAAACCTAAAATTAACTATTTATGATCGATGTTTTTCAGGTTTATAAAATTGCTAAAAAATTTGATAAACCCGATTATAATAGTGAAAGTCGATCGGAATTTTTTAAAATAAAAGACCAGCTAATATCACATAACGGATTTCTAAAAGAAAATACATTATTACTTCCTTTAGATAAAAAGGCGGATTCTAAAATTCTTGAATCCAAATTATTAATTATTCAAGATTTTATTAATCCCGATTCTAGTCGGTTAACTGGAGGATTAAATCATTTTTCATTTAATGACACTAAAACTCCAAGAGTTTTTGAAATCTTCAAAATTAAAAAAACAGAAAATTCTAGTTATGAGCTCTTTTTAAACTATTCGGGAAATGAGTTATTTATAGGCGTCCCTAAAAGATTAGACCATAAAATTGCTGAAGTCAAAATAAATCAAAGTATTAGTTATAAAATTAACGGAAAATCTGATTTTACCTTAACCGCAGGAAAACAAAGAACATTTACAGAGCTTGAATATATTATAACATTTATAGGCGTTGCAAATCATATTGAATTTAAAGATTTAAATCAAATTGAATGTATTAAACAAATTCCAGCTAAACCTATTAAAACCATTGATGAAAGAAAAATTTTAAAATAATTTAATTAATTGTATTTGTTAAAATTTTGAAAAATCCAAAGCATTTAGATACTCACCAAGACTATGCATACAGACTGAACTTAGTTTTTAATTATATTGACGAGCATTATCAACAAAATTTAAACTTAGAGTCTTTAGCAGAAATAGCTTCTTTTTCTCCTTATCATTTTCATAGAATTTTTAAATTTATAACTAAAGAAACTATAAATAATTTTATTGTACGTAAAAGGCTGGAAAAATCAGTATCTGACTTAATTCATAAAAAATTACCTATAACTGAAACTGCCTATAAAAATGGTTTTGATAGTGTTGCTGCTTATTCAAAATCGTTTAAAAAATATTATGGACTTAGTCCTAGAAATTTTATAAAAAACCATCCTTATAAATATCAGAAAATTTCAATTAAAGATAGCAATATTGGACAAATTAATGAGAACAGGGAACAGTACCTTTGTCTTATTGAAGATCTAAAAAATTGGATAAAAATGAATTCACAAATTGAAATTAAAAAATTAGATAAAATGGATTTAGCCTTTATTAATTGTATTGGCTCACATGAATTAGGAAATTCTTATCAAAAATTAATGGCTTGGGCTAGCCAAAATCAATTATTAAATAAAGAAACTAAGATGTTAACTATTTTCCACGACAGTTTCAAAATTACACCAGCAAATAAGGTAAGAATGAGTGCCTGTATAGTATTAAACAAGGCTATGAACTTAATGGGAGAAATTAATCATAAAACTATTGAACCCGGTAAATATATTGTTGGTTCTTTTGTAATACCATTAGAAGAATTTGAAAAAGCCTGGACCTCTTTATTTATATGGATGAATGAAAATAAGCACACAAAATCAAATAGAGACCCGCTAGAGATCTATTATAATGATTATACCCAACATCCTGAAAAGAAATGTATTGTTGATTTATGTATCCCTATTGATTAGGTTCAAAAGAATAGTGTCCAATAATCTTATAATTAAAAATGCAGTCTTCCAAAACCTGACCAGCACCGATATTATGGACAATTAAATAATTACCCTTTTCTCTCATTTGTGAAGATACAAGCCCAATATGTGTGGTAGAACCTCCTAAATTCCAACAGATTATATCTCCAGGTATATAGTCGCTGCTTTTTTCGGAGTTAGCTTTTATTTTACCCTTGCGGGAAAAAAAGGTCATTAAATTAGGAACGCGTCGATGATCAATATTAGGGTCTGGCCTTTTTAAACCCCAAATTTTTGGATAAAGATCAAAATTAGCCTTAATGTCTTCATGCACCAATTTTTGTAAATCAATATTTAAAATCCGATAAGCTCGGATAACAACATCAGTGCATACTCCATATTCTGAAGGAATGTCGCCATTAGGATAAGGAATTGAAAAATAATTAGGATTATAGGTAACCTTTTGATCACAAAGTTTTTCTGCAGCTTCGGCTAATAAAAAATTAAAAGACTTAAGAGTAACATTATCCCGACTCTCAATAGGTAAAACCTTTGTAATTAAAAAAAAGAAAAGAAAAATTTTATTCATTTGATAATCAATATTTTTTAAAATAGTTAAAGAAAGTTGCAACCCTTTTTTGATAAAATCATCTTATACATATACACACTCCTTTATCATTCCGTTTCCAACAGGAGGCCTAGATATTCATAATTATGTTAATCTTGGTCTCCTTTTTGTTTATATTCGGCTCGAAATGAAAACCATATTTTTAAGTATTTTATTGTTTATAAACGTGCAATTATTTGCACAAAACCATTTAGTTATTGATTTTAAAGATAGTATTTTAAGCCAATTTTCGCTTAAAGCTAAATTAATTTCTTTTTCGGGAGAAAAGGAGAATATTATAGACTCTTTTGAAATTAAAGATAAAAAGAAGATTAAGTTTCCTAAGGATAGACCGGGGGTATATGCAATTGAGATTATCAATTTCGGAAACTTATTTTTTGTAATTAATAGTAACGAAGACAAAACATTAATTATAAACAGTGCTGTTTTCAACGATGAGATTCCACCTATAAATGATGCTGAAAATTTAGCCTGGAGAGAATTAAATTTTACTATACCTCAAATTACCGAGCAAAAGAGATTGTTTTTTGAGTCATGGCCAGATAAAAATTTACCAGAATATAAACCTGCTTTAGACACTATGAAAGCCCGATATAATAGGGTTTACGAAAAAATTGCGCTTACCTATAAAGGATCTTATGTATCCAATTATTTAATTCCATTAATGATTGAGCCAATTTGTGAAGGCGATATCAATAGTCAAGATAATTATCGTTGTTTAAGAGAGTCATTTATTAGAAATTGGCCATTAAACGATGAAAAAATTTTAAACAATCCATTATTCGCATCTAGAGTTTATTATTATTTAAGTGCGTATTCACAATACAATGAAACTGGTTTTGAACAATGTGTTTTAAATTTAATGGCTAAAACCTATGAAAATGAAAAAACAAAGGCCTTTATTCTTGACTATTTAATTGATATTTTTTTTGAGAACGGTCCTGAAAAAATGGTGTTTTTCATTTACGATAATTTTATGGATGGTTGCACAGGAACGGGTTTAGATGAATTCGATTTTAAAAAAGTACAACAAATGAGAAATTTTACGCCAGGTACTTTGGTACAAGATTTTTCTATTAAAAACTTAAAAGATGAAGAAGTTAGTTTAAGTAAAATTTATAAAAAAGGCCCTACATTATTATTGTTTTACAGTTCAAATTGCCCACATTGCTGGGAAGAGGTTCCAGAATATTACAAATTATACCAAGAATATAAGAAAAAGGGGTTTCAGGTTATTGCAATAGCATTAGATACAAAGAAAGAAGATTGGGAGAATTTTGTTAATACCAACAAAACAACAGAATGGATAAATGTAAGTGAGCTGAAAAGAACCGATTCAGAATCAGCTAAAAAATATTATGTTTATGGAACTCCCACAACATTTTTAATTGGAAAAGACGGGAAATTAATTCTAAAGAACCCACGTATGTTTAAGCTGGAGGAATGGCTTAAAGAATATTAGGAAATTATGAATTCCGCTAATTTTATCCCGCAAGGGAATAAAGTTAATTATTCTTATTAATTGAAATTAGAGAGGCCAACTCGAGCCAGAACTGGCGGTACTTTTCCCAGTTATTAAAACGGAACGGATAAAGGCTGTTAGAATCAGAAATCAAAACTAATTTCACCGTTTTGCTTTGATTAAGGATTTGTAACCATTGGCTATATAAAAAGCTGGTATTGCCTCTAAATCTAAAGTTCTTTTTTAATTTATCAGCAAACAATAAAGAAACGGGAATTTTTAATAGGGTGTCTGCCTCTGTTACAAAAGCGAGAACCTTAATGTTTTCTAGTTTTTTATTAATGAAATAAAAGTTTAGGGTAATAGAGTCTTTGACGTTAAGATAGGTCATGTCGAACTCAACCCTTCCTGAGTTTTCAGCTCTTAAAGCAGAGAAAGGTTTAACAAAATATAAAAGACCTCCGTCTACTTTTCTAACAAGATATTTATCAGAATTCTTTTGACCAAAAGAAAAAACAAAAATAAAAAGGGAAATCCCGAAAAGAATTCCCCTTTTTAAAAATGGATTATTCACCATATACAAAAATGGTATAGGTAGCAAAAACACCCAATATATTAAATGCCTTAACATCTACATGGTGAATTTTTGTAATACCAGCAGACTTTGCAGCTGTTTGCACACTAGCATCACCAATTGCAATTGCACCAAATACGCTTTTTGCAACCCCTGTTCCAACTTTGGAAGAACCTGCATTTTCAGTAACTGCTAAAGGGTAAGAAAGATCAGTGTAAATAGTACCAGTTAAGGGAGACTGTACCATTGCGCAGCTACTTGATAATAACATCAATGCACCTGCTAAAACACTCATAGATTTTATTTTATTCATAACGTTATTTTTTAATTCTGTAAATCTAAACATTTTTTTTAAAATGAAAATTGTTTAATGTTGCCATTAATAAATTATGGGTTCAAAAATAAATTATGTTGCGGTCTTTTGTGGAGCATCATCTGGTTCAGATGAAACAATAAAAGAGACTTGTAATAAACTTGCCGACGAATTATTAAATAGCCAAATTCATTTAGTATTTGGAGGAAGTAAAGCTGGAATAATGGGTATAATAGCTGATGCCATGATTGAAAGAAACATGAAAACAATTGGAGTAATACCAGAAAGTTTAAAAATAAAAGAAGTAGCACATTCAGGCTTAAATGAGTTAATAGTAGTAGAAAACATGCATCAAAGAAAAGCCATTATGGCTGAAAAAGCGGATGCCTTTATTGCATTACCAGGCGGTTTCGGCACTTTTGATGAATTATTTGAAATCATTACTTGGAATCAACTAGGCATTATTTCTAAACCTGTGGCATTATTAAACTTTAAAGGTTTTTTTAATCCTCTTCTAGAGTTTTTAAAACACGCCAGCGAAAAGGGTTTTATAAAACGCGAGAATTTAGACATGTTAATTATTGAAGAAAATCCTAAAATTTTAATTCATAAACTTATTCAGGCGTCTGAAGATGAATCAAGAAAAATTGGATATCTGAGGTAATTCTATTCTTTAGCAAATTATTTAGGTGCTATTTTGTAAAACAAAGCGAAGTTTAAACCAAGGCTATATAAGTTTTTAGTAAATCGGTTTTCATCGCGATAAAGATTAATTAAAGAATATCTAAACATAGGTTCAAATCTTAAAACCCATGATTCTTTGATTCCAATATCGGCGCCGAAACTTAGAAGACTAGTAAGATTAAACCTATTTAACTCCTCGGTATTTTTAATTCTTTCTTTTGAAAAATCATCACCGTATGATTCAATTCTTACATCATTTGAATTAACCAAAATGCCCGGAGCTATGCCCGCAGAAGCAAAAAAACTTATTTTATTTAAATTGAATTTAAAATTTACTTTAAGGGGAATATCTAAATAATTATGGTTTATTCTATAAAAAACATCAATTATGGGCTCTGGGTTGTTAGGAGAAAAAGAATAACTTATATCTGGTCTTACACTATAACCGCGATTTGCAAATAATAGGCCTGTTTCAAAAGAAACTAAAGGGCTAAAGACATAAGACGCTTGGAATCCCCCGGTAAATGCTAATTTAGTATAATCAAAAACAGGTGGGGCTTCAGGGAAAGAATTCACGGATTGAATAGTTGTATTGCTTAAATCAGGAGAGAGTATTATTCCTAAGGCCCATGATTTATTTTGATAGACCCCTTGGGCTAATGAAGTATTTAAAATACTAAGAAAAAACAAAACGAGAATAGAGCTAAATATTTTTTTCATGGATAAAACTTATATTCAAGTATAAGTAAAATAAAATTAAAAAAAAATTCCGGGCCAATGAGAACCCGGAACTATAATTTATAAACAAGGGAAATAGAATTTCAAATTAAAAAGGAACCAATTTCTTTCGAAATTGATTCCTATTATAGATGCCGATTAAACTAACCCCTAAATCGACTCTATACATAGTTAATAAAAGACCCGAATTATTTATATTCTAATTTCGTGATTCAAAGATTTGATATTGTTTGCGATAATTTTTTACTAATCCACCAAAAACCTATTTTCGATTCATAAAAGACCTATTTTTATCCATGAAAAAAACTCGTTCATATACTCTTAACATTACTTTAAATATTTGTTCGTCTAAAAACGACAATATTTAACAAAGTTTAATCTGTTTTATTAGTTTTGGTGTTTAAATTCATTAGTCTGAAACCATATTTACTAGTAATTACCTTCTTTCTTTGCCATTTAAGTTATGGGCAATCACCAGTTTACAAAAAACTTGGAGTTGAATCAGGTTTACCCTCGTCAGAAGTATTAGATTTATTTACAGATAACAAAGGTTTGGTATGGATTGGCCACAGAAAAGGGATTAGCAGTTTTGATGGTTCAACATTTAAAACCTATAGCAACCCCAAACAAAGTAGTTTGGCCTTATCTGATATCCATCAAGATTATCTCGGCAGAATTTGGTGTCATAATTTTACAGGCCAAGTATTTTATATTGAGAATGATAGTTTAAAATTATTCGAAGATTTTAATAGCAATTTAATTTCAAACTACTCCTCAATCTTTATTTATAGAGGGAAAGAATTATTTATATCAGAAGACTATGCTGTTTTCTATAAAAATTTAGAAACTGGTACAATTAAAAAGCTAAAACCCAAAGACCATGCAAAAGATAGTGCTTTTAGGGTAACTCTTATTGAAAAAGGTCCTAATCAAAAATTATTGTTTCAAACTTTTTACTCTGGTTTTTATGAATATAAAGATTCAGATTTAGTTCCATATAAGTTAATAGAAAATCAAAACCCTATTTTACCTGAGCATAAAAATGAGGTAATGAGATTTATTTCTGGACCTGAAGAGTTATTGTTTACTTATTTAAGCCAACCCTATTTTGGCTTAGTAAAAGACAAGAAAAAAACGATTCTAAAAATATTTAAAGAAAATATAAATCTAGCAAACTTAAGATATACCAGTGATAAAAGGTTTTGGATAAACACGTATAATGGAACCTATTTATTAAAGGAAGATTTTTCTGGAATAGAAGAACATTTATTTAAAGGGGATGCCATTTCAGACATCATCTTAGATCGAGAGGGGAATTACTGGTTTAGTTCATTGAAGAATGGAATTTTTATTATCGCATCCCGCAAGGTAAAAATTTTAGAAACTGATGTAAACCCACTTGGAGAAGCCAGAATATCTTGCTTAAGTAAAGATGGCGAAAACAATTTGCTTATAGGTTTAGATGACGGAAAAATAGTTTCTTACAATCCTTACTTTTTTAAAATTAATAAAATTTGGAAGGTTAATGACAATAAAAACATAGAACATATCTACTATGATAAATCAAATAATTTAATACTCATTTCTGCAAGAGATATATACTCATTAAATCCAAAAGAAAATTCACCAAAACTACTTTTTGGCGGAGGATACATTAAACAGATTAAACCATTAGAAAAAAATTATTACTTAGCGGCTGGCCCTTCTGGAATAACCGTTTTTCATGTGGTAAACTATGAGCTTAAAGTAATAGATAAATCGAAATATTCATTTATTAGGGATTATGTTTACCAAAGTCCAATATCAGATAAACTTGCATCAGTGGGTTTTGCTCAAAGGTCCAATTGTATTGAATATGACTCAAATAATAAAAACCTCTGGGTATCTAACAAATCTGGGGTGTTCGTTTATCACGAAAATGCAGAAAACCCCTTGTTAATCACAGAAAATGGGGAGAAAATATATGCAACTGATATTTGTATATTTAATAATGAAATTTGGCTGGCAACAGTAAACGCTGGTTTATTTGTATATAAAAACACAAGCAAAACAAAAGAATTTAACAAAAATTCTGGATTAGGCAGTAACTCTATTAGAAAAATAAGATGCAGTGATAAATACTTATGGATTATAGCAGAAAACGGAATATACCGTTATAACCCAGAAAAAAACTTACTAGAAAACTTAAGCGCTGGTAATGGCATTTCAGAAAAAGAATTATTGGACCTTCAAATAATTGATCATAATATTTATACCAGTAGCACTACTGATATTTTTTATTTTAAAGAAACTTTAAAACCCAGCATACCAAATGATATTCCAATATATATCAGTTCTGTTTTAGCAAATAATGTTAATTTATTAATCAATGATGGGCAAATACCTGAATTAACTTTTAATCAAAATAATTTATTAATCAATTATTACAGTATCGCTTTTATTAACAGGAAAAACTTAAGTTACAAATACCGATTAAAAGAACAAGATACCAATTGGTATTATTTAACTGGAGACCAACAAAGTGTAAGAATAGCTTCTTTAAGTCCGGGCATATATACTTTTGAAATTAAAGCAATAAGTCAAAACGGCATTAAGTCTAAAACAGCAGCAAGTTTTAAGTTTATAATTAAGGCTCCTGTTTATACGCAATGGTGGTTCATTCTTTTTATTGTAATGTTTTTAGGACTAATAATTTTTGCAATCAATAGAATTCGTTTAAAAAATTTAGAGAGCAAAAACAAAAGAGCATTAGAAAAAGTAAATTTAGAAAAAGAGTTAAGAAATTCTATGTTAAGTTCAATTAAAGCGCAAATGAACCCGCACTTCATTTTTAATGCTTTAAATACCATTCAAAGCTATATTTTTACCAATGATAAAATTCATGCAAACTCATACTTAGGTAAGTTTTCTGAACTTATGCGTTTGGTTTTAGATTTATCTAACCAAGAAAGAGTTTTTCTGGTAGATGAAATAAAAACCTTAAGGCTTTATTTAGAGCTAGAAAAGATGCGCTTTGAAGACACTTTAGAATTTGTAATAACAGTTGAGGGAAGCATAAATGTTGAAGAAATTTTAATTCCGTCTATGTTAATTCAGCCTTTTGTTGAAAATAGTATTAAACATGGATTATTACATAAAAACTCAGACAGAAAATTATGGGTAGATTTTACTTTGGTGGATGAAAACACCGTACTACAAGTAATTGTTGAAGACAATGGGGTTGGTAGAAAACGAGCTCAGGAAATAAATAGAAGCAGAAAGAGAAGTCACAAATCATTTTCAGCAGAAGCCAATAAAAAAAGACTAGAAATTTTAAACTCAGGTAATCGTAACCCAATTGTGGTAGACTTTATTGATAAAGATGACTTAGAGGGTAATTCAACCGGGACTCGAGTTATATTAAGAATTCCTATTATGAAAAGTAATTTAGTCAAGAACTAAAAAGGCACTTTCATGAATTGAACCATTGAAATAGAATAAATTTTTTAAATTTAGGCCAATTTATTTTTTATAATTGTAGAACATGAGCGATAATTCAAATAAACTAAAAGCCATTATTATTGATGATGAACCTAGAGCAAGACAAATGCTCGAAATTTTGGTTGTTGAAAATACAGAAGACGTAGAAATTTTATGTTCATGTGGAGATTTACCAGAAGGTGTAAAAGCTATAAATAAATTTAAGCCCGATGTGGTTTTTTTAGATATTGAGTTACCTGGCTATTCTGGTTTGCAATTATTAGAATTTTTTAATGAAGAAGAAATCAGTTTTGAAATAATCTTTACCACCGCATATAGTGATTATGCAATCAAAGCTTTTCAGTTGAGCGCTATTGATTATTTATTAAAACCTATACAAATAGATCAACTGGTTCAGTCTATTGAAAAACTTAAAAAAGAAAGAAGCAAGTTAACTTATATTAAAAAATTAGAGGCTCTTAAAAGCCAAATGAATACAGGGGCTTCAGATGGTTCTAAAAAAATTGTTGTTCCGGTTTCAAATGGTTACCAATTAATTAAATACGAAGAAATTTTATACTTTAAAGCTGATGGCTCCTATACTGAAATCTTTATGGTTAATGGAAGCAAAATGGTTATTAGCAAAAAGCTTAAATTCTTTGAAGATTTAATTTGTAATGAGCCGGGGTTTTTGCGTGTTCATCGCTCTTATATTGTTTATCTCCCTTATGTTAAACAATTTGTTAGAACTAATGGCGGGACTTTAATTTTAGAAAACGACATTGAAATTCCGATCACCTCTGAGAAATCTGACGAATTATTTAATTGGCTTAAAATAAATACAGCAAATTAATTGCTTGCGCGATGAAAATTGCGCTAATAACAAGCAAAAATTCTTTCCCTTGCGGGATGTGAAATATTTAATTTTATTTAAAAATAAAGCGTTTAAATATTGCCCTATTTAAAGTGGAAAAAGCTATATCTGAAATATTAAAAACCGCTTTTGACCCCTATTTTAAAGCCCCTATTGAAGCCTGGAGCTCTTTTTCTAAATTAGGGGAAACTCAGACTTTTGATAAAGAACAAATTATCAAAAAAGCAGATGAAACAGAACGCTATTTGTATTTTATTATTAAAGGTAGCGGAGGCGTTTTATTATGGCATCAAAATAATTTTAAATGTATTGATTTGTGTTATGAGTCCGACTTCTTTGGTGATTATATGTCTTTCCTTACTGAAAAACCAAGTCCTTTAGAAGTAATCGTATTTGAAAAATCAGAATTATTTAAAATTTCTAAGAGTAATTTTAATCAATTAGTTAACAATAATGCTTTAGGAAATAATATTTGCCGTCATGCTTCTGAAGCCTTATTTATTCATAAGCAAAATCAACAAATAGAAATTTTATCAAAAACCGCGAAAGAAAGATATATTGATCTACAGCATAAACATAAAGATATCATTTACCGAACACCTCAAAAACATATTGCTTCTTATCTGGGAATTACTCCACAAAGTTTAAGCAGAATAAGAAAAGAACTTAGTAAAACAGATTAGTTACCATATGATAATAGAATAAAAAAATAGCTTTATGAGTTTTGTAAAAAATATTTATGAAACTTATATTAAGCATTACACTAGTTGCTATTGCAACAACTTTATTGTTATCAGCTAATTATTTTCTAGAAAAAATTAATCTCCGAATTCACCAAAATGACATTATTAATCAATTAGGGCTTTATCAAATATATGCCCTATTTATCGGTTTGATTTTTATGTTTTTAAGTATGTATTTATTCCCGCAAGGAAAAAAATATTTAAAAACGGGAGATTTAAAACGTATAGCTGAAAAAGAAAAAATATTGGGGATTAATGGAAAAAGCAGCTGGCTTAAAAACGGGTTACAACTAAGTATTTTCATAAGTTTAGCAACTGGAATATATATTGCCTTGGGTGTAATATATAGCAACTCTACAGATCATTTCAAATGGTATTTTATACCTTATATTTTTCTTTTTTCCATTAACAATTCTTTTGTTGAAGAAATAATTTACCGATTTGTACTGATATCAGGATTAGAAGGTGTTCTAAACAAAAAATTTATCATGATATTATCTGCATTAATGTTTGGAATACCCCATTATTTTGGAAACCCAGGAGGAGCAGTTGGAGTAATAATGTCGGGAATGCTGGGTTTTATTTTATCAAAAGCTAGTATTGAAACAGAAGGGTTGTCAATAGCTTGGTTTATTCATTTTTTACAAGATTTAATAATCTTTACTGGAATATTTATGATGAGTATTAGAGGTTAAATAAATCAGTTGATTTGGAAAATTTATAGTGAAAAATATTTTTTTAAAATGCATTTTTAACCAAAAAAAATCACTAAAAGGTTTGTCATTTATGAAGAATCTATAAGTTGCACTAATTGTATTTCCTCGCAAATAGGTTTGTTAAAAAAGATTTCGTTAGTTAGCATAAATCTTTATACAAAAAATGAATAAACTTAAATTTTCAAAAGACGAAGGGACTGAATTCTATAAAGAATTAAACGAAAAAATTGAGGATTATTTCATCGATAATGGATTTGAAAAAAGCGGAAGTAAAATTATGCTTATTAAAATAATCTTATACTTTGGCCTCGATATTTTATTCTACTGCTTAATGATTACAAGTACTCATCAGAGCTCATTTTTTATTTATTATTTATTAATGGGCCTTAGTATTTTATTAACCGCCTTTAACATATCACATGATGCGGCACATGGGGTGGCAGTAAAAAGTAAATTTTGGAATAAAATACTCTTTTCAATTAGTTTTAATTTACAAGGAAATAATGCTTACGTATGGGGTAAAAACCACAATGAATCACATCACCTTTATACTAATATTGAGGGAAGTGATATAGATGTTTTAAATAATCCTTTATTTAGGATGACTGATAGTCAGAAGTTAAAATGGTATCACCGCTATCTATTTATTTATGCTCCATTTTTATACTTATTATATTCATTAAACTGGTTTTTGTTTAGAGAAAGTTTAATGATTTTTAATTATTCTAGTAGGACTATAAAAATTAAAATTCCTCAAAATGAAATAATAAAACTAATCCTATTTAAACTATTATATATAGGTTATATGATTCTCCTGCCGATATTATTACTACCCTTTTCTTGGTCTGTAGTACTATTAGCCTTTTTAATTAACCATTTTATGGTGTCCGTAATTTTTGTTGGGGTATTAGGTGTATCACACGTTTCAGATTATGTTGAACATCCTAAACCAAATGACCAAAACAAATTGAATATGAGTTGGCCAAAATTACAAATGTGCACCTCAGTAGATTATAATCCTGATAGTGTTTTTTTTAATTGGACTTTAGGAGGATTTAATGCGCATGCTTTACATCATTTATTACCCAATATCTCACATGTACATTATTTAAAAATTCTACCCATATTCCGTGAACTAGCAAAAAAACACGGAATTACCTATATGGAAATGCCTTATTTAAAAAGTTTAAGCGCTCATTTTAGATACTTAAAAGCAATGGGAAAATTTGAAAAAACTAATCCTATACCTTATGAGAGATAAACATATCCATATCAAAGAAGATAGCGAATTATTGCAAAATATTTATAAAGAAGTCGATCGATTACTTATAATTAATCAAAAAGACTTTTATTTAAAATTATGGGTAAAATTTCTGTTTTATTTAATATTAAGTGGGTTCTTCTATTTTTCATTATATCAATTAGAAAATCCAATATTATTTATAAGCGCTTATATTTTATTTGGATTTTCCATTTTATTATTTGCGTTTAATTTTTCGCATGATTTTTCTCATAATACCGTTTTTAAAGATAAAAGGTTAAATAACTTTTGTTTCATTTTAATTTATACTTTAGTTGGAGCTCATGGAGAAGCTTGGAAAAAAAGACATATAAATTCTCATCATTACGCTCCCAATGTTGAAGATTACGACTCCGATTTGAGTATTACTAATCTTATTAGAGTAATTCCAGGAAGTAAACATTTATGGTATCATAAATTTCAGCATTTGTATGCTCTTATTGCTTATACCAGTTATTCATTGTTTTGGATCTTTATTAAAGACTTTATAATATTATTTTCAAAAGATGATTTTAATACAAAAAAGGACCTGAAATACCATTTATCCTTCTGGATACAAAAAGCGTTTTATGTTACCTATATTCTAATAATACCTATGCTTTATTCTAAGCAGGCTTGGCCAATAATAATTATAGCTTTTTTATCCATGCATTTATGCCAATCCCTTTTTTTATTGATTACATTTTTTATGACGCATCACGTAGAAAAAACAGAATATCCAAAAACCGATGAAAACGGATATATAAAAAGCTCATGGTTAATGAATCAAATAAAAAGTTCAAATGATATGCATCCGTTTAGCGAAACCGCAAATTTTATTCTAGGTGGTTTTAATAATCATATTGCTCATCATTTGTTTCCACATTATCACCACATTCATTATCCAAAATTAAACAGAATCTTATATCCCATACTGATAGAAAACCATATTATTCCTAATCAAACCACTTATTATGGTGGAATCCTTTCTCATTTAAAACTATTAAAGAGAATGAGTATTAAACCCTAAGATTTATTAGTTTTTTAAGAGATAAAAGCGCTCCACTTAATATATTAAATTCTTAAAACTGCTAGAAAAGAGTCAGTGTGAGATTATCGCTAAAAACCTATTTCTTAAAAACCAATAGCTTTTCGATTGAATAAAAGCTATTGGTTTCTATACTTATAAATTTCTATTTAATATAAAATTCAGTGTTTTATTGATTCCTTGATTTATACAACAAATAATCATCATCTTTTTTACTTAACTCAAACTCTTCAGTTAAAATTAAATTAAGATTTAAATTACATGAATCTTGCTTTTGCAATTGGGGTCTAAATATTAAAACGTAATCCATTTGTTCTGGTACGGCTTCTTTATTGCGTCCGTTTAACCAATAAAAACAAGAGTTGTTATAAGGAATGGAACCCAAAGAGAAATTTGGAAAATCTTTCTCATTCTTAATTACTGGAAAATATCCTGTTCCCGCTTCATAATTATTTAGATCTAATATTTCGTTTTTTCCAACGCTGATCAAATTTGTTAAATGTTTATGTAACCAGTGATCCGAGTAATTAAAAACCATAACACTAGATTTGGGAGGAATTACATCATTTAAGAAGTGTATTTTTTCAGCAAAAGTGGATGATTTTTGAGACTCCTCGTTATAATATCTCAACAACTTAAAATGGCCAAACTGAAGAATGATGGAAACTAAAATCCCTAACCATTTAAAAATAGGTTGAGTACTAATCCATAAAGTTAAAAATATTAGGGCCATTAGGGCTAATCTAGAAGAAACATATCCCGCCCAAGAATCTCCATTTGGCATTATGAAATATAAAAGCAAACTAAATAAAAACAGAAATAAGAAAGAATCTGAGTTTTGAACCAAATGCCTAATTAATGAAGGCAATTTTTTACCATAAAAATGTAATAATTTTAATGGAGAAGCCGGTAATCTTATGATAAAAGAGAGTATAAAAAAGCCTATTAAAACTATTCCTAAAAACTTTAATGTAGGGCCTTCAACAACTGAATTTAAACCAACTAAAGCATCTAACTCTAACAACTGCTTTAATAATATTTTGGGACTAATAAAATCAGCATCGTTTATTTGTTCGGGTTTTGATGAAATAAACAAATAACTCAAAAACCAATACGGTATAGAAAACAAAATCAAATAAATAATACGAGGAAATAAATGAACGGCAAAACCTTTAGGATATGGTTTTATAAGTGTTTCTATAAGCTTAATAAAAAATACCGCAGCAAATAAAAACAAAAAACTCATAATGTGGCTAAACCAAGATAGACTTAAAAACAAGAATAAATACGCTAAAGAACCTTTTTGATTTTTTGGATTCAATTGTGATTTTATACCCCAAAAAACACAGGCTAAACCAATCATGAAATTATAAAATCCCATGAAAAAAGAAAAGTTAAAAACAAAGGGGAATATCAAATATGCCCCCCAAATGGCTTCTTTATTCAATGCCTTTACAATTTCCCTAAATCCATAAACAATAAAAAATATGATGCTTATTAAAAACAGTTTATGTCCTAACACAAATCCAAAAACAGAGCTAAAAAACAATAAAATATAATGGCTCGAAAGATTTGGAATTAATGCTGGATTTAAGGAAAAAAACGAAGAAAAAAAAGAATCATCATGTTCAAATAAATCGGCTATTATTCTCACATTATATAAATGTGCTGGTCCATCATGAGTAATAAACCATTGGTTTTGAATTATTGGTGTACATGTTAGCAGAGTAATAATAAAAAACAGCCATGATTCAGGCTTATTAAATTTTAGAAAAAGTTTCATGTGGAACCTATTAAAAAAGCCGGAAGGTTTTTCCGGCTTTTGTTTAATTTTCTATTGCTGCAAATGTTTTATCAACTAGCTTTTTCAAGTGTCCAACTTCTTTTTCACTTAAAAATCTCCATTGACCTCTTTTCAAATCTTTTTTAGTTAAACCGGCATAATAGGCTCTGTCTAACTTGTCAACCTTATATCCAAAATGTTTAAAAATACGGTGAACTATACGATTTCTGCCAGAGTGTAATTCAATTCCAACTTGTTTGTGATCTTCATTATCTACAAAAGAGATTGCGTCTGCCTTAATAAATCCATCTTCTAATTCAAAACCAGATTGAATTTTCTCCATATGTTTTGGCTTTAATCTTTTATCCAAAACAGCTAAATAAATTTTACGGATATTAAATTTTGGGTGGGTTAATTTCTGGGCTAAATCACCATCATTAGTAAATAATAATAAACCTGTGGTATTTCTATCCAATCGGCCTACCGGAAAAATTCTTTCGTCGGTAGCGCCTTTCACCAATTCCATTACTGTATTTCTACCTTCTGGATCGTCCATAGTACAAATACTATCTTTTGGCTTATTTAATAATAAATAAATTGGTTTTTCACGATTAACTAATGTACCATTATATTTTACAATATCGCCTGGTCTAACGCGAGTTCCAAGAGTTGTTACAACCTGATCATTTATCGTAACTCTACCATCTTGAATAATTTTATCTGCTTCTCTTCTGGATGCAACACCGGCATTTGCTAAAAACTTGTTTAATCTTACATCATCAGATTCGGTGGGCAGTGTATAAACCTTTGGTGGACGAGCAGCAAAACGAGCTTTCCATTCTAGGTATTTTTGATATCTGCGTGAGTTTTTATCCTTCTCTTTTTGAACCTGTTCAGGTGTCATGTCTCTATAATGACCTTCATCCTCTCTACGGTTATTTCTTTTAAAATTATTCCCGCCCTTATTAAAAGGTTTGTTGTAAGGTCTTTGTCCGCCCCTATTATTGTTATTACTACGATTATTATTGTTATAATCATTTCTTCCAAAAGGGCGCTGAGAACCTTGACCTGGAGTTGGAGTTACCTTTTCGTAAGGAGTATCCGAACCATCTTTAGGTACTGGTCTTAAAATTCTTTTTCTTTTGGGTTTACCAGAGTCGTCGTCTCTATTGTTTCTATCAAAAGAGTTTTGATTATTGTACTTTCTAAACGAATCAGAATTAGAGTCTGATCTGCGAAATCCACCTTCCCGGCGGTTTTGGCTATTTTCTTCCATGAAATTAATTTTTTTCAAAGTTAAGAAATAATTCAATTAAACAAGGTTTTTTATTTGCTTGCGCGATGAAAAATGTTTAAACATTTTCCATATCCTAAAAACCGAGAAGATTTAAGACAAAATAAATTAAATTAAGCGTTTGTTTAAAAATGATGAAATCCATACAAATCCATTAATTGGTTATATTTTTGTGTTATGATTTCATTTAAAAAAGAAATACTGGATAACGGACTAACATTGATTCATCATGAGGATAATAGCACTCCTCTGGTAGTTCTAAATATTTTATACAAAGTTGGGGCAAGAGATGAGGACGAAAACAGAACCGGATTTGCGCATTTATTTGAGCATTTAATGTTTGGTGGCTCTGTAAATATTCCAGAATATGATGGGGTTTTACAAATTGCGGGAGGAGAAAACAATGCTTTCACCACAAATGATATAACCAATTATTACTTAAACCTACCCGCAGAAAATGCAGAAACTGGCTTTTGGCTTGAATCAGACCGAATGTTAAGTTTAGCTTTTTCTCCCGAAAGTTTAGAAGTCCAAAGAAATGTAGTAATTGAAGAATTTAAACAAAGGTATCTTAACCAACCTTATGGGGATGTATGGTTAAAACTAAGAGAGCTTTGTTATAAAAAACACCCCTATAAATGGGCAACCATTGGGAAAGAAATTAAACATATTGAAGAAGCCAAAATGGAAGAAGTGAAGGAGTTTTTTAACTCATTTTACTCTCCTAAAAATGCCATTTTAGTAATTGCGGGGAATATAAATTATGAGAAAACCCTGGAATTGAGCAAAAAATGGTTTGGTACTATAGAAGGAAGAGAAGTAAATAGACGGAATTACGAACAAGAACCAAAGCAGAATGAAAAAAGATTATTAGAAGTAAAAGCAGCTGTTCCAGTAAATGCGCTGTATATGGCATTTCATACTTATGAAAGAAAAAATCCTGGCTTCTATGCTTGTGATTTATTAATCGATATTTTATCTCAAAACCAAAGTTCATTATTGTTTAGAAAGCTCGTAAGAGAAAAAGGCTTATGTAGTGAAATTCATGCGTATCAAACAGAAAATTTAGACCCTGGTTTATTAATCATAGATGCAAAACTCAATGAAAATAGCGATTATGAGGTTTTAGAAAAAGAAATAATTACTGAAATTAAAGATTTAAGAAATAATATATTAGAATCTGACATTGAAAAAGTTAAAAACAAAAAAATAACTCTTCTAAGTTTCTCTCGAATGGAAATATTAAATAGAGCCATGGAATTAGCATTTTTTGAAAATTTAGGAAATGCTGATTTAATAAATGAAGAATTAAAAAATTATCAATCTGTTACTAAAGCCGACATTATTAAAGTTATAGATGAAGTAATTGAAGAGACTAATTGTTCCATTTTAAGATATAGAAGCAATGATAATATTAGATAGAAAAAACGCGCCGGCTTATACCATACTTGGAAAACTAAATATTTTAGAACCTCAGTTAAGTTATATCAACAAAACCAAACTTCTGTTTTTTAATGATTATTCTGGGGTTGGGGTAAGCAGAATAAGTTTATATTTTAATGCCTCTTATCAAAGCGAAAACAAACGGTTCTTGGCAGATTTATGTTCACGATTGATTTTCTCAGGCACAAAAAAGCTAAACTCCGAACAAGTTATGGATGGATTTGACCGCTATGGTGCTTATGTTGGTTCAGAATCTGGACCAGAACAAAATGTAATTCACCTTTATCAATTACCTAAATTTTCTTCGCAGATCCTTGAACATTTTACTGATGTTTTCAATAACATTTCTTTTCCAGAGGAAGAAATAAATATTCAGAAATCTATAGCCTTACAGCAATTGCAAATAAATGAAGAAAAAACAGCCTATCACGCAAGGAAAAATTTTCTGACCCATTTGTTTGGTGAAAACCATATTTACGCTAGGTTTAAATCAGCCGAAAATATTGAAAACATAAGTAAAGAAGATTTGATTTCATTTTATGAAAAGCAGTATTTAGAAGGGTTAGTTAAAGTTGTAGTTACTGGAGAAATTGACGAGGCAAGTATAAAAATTCTAAATAATTTTATTGCTAAACACCAAATAAAACAAGATCCTATTGATGTAAATTCAGAATCATACCATTACAAAGCAGAAACCATCAAAATCCCCAAAGAAAGCGCAAACCAAATAAGTTTAAGGATTGGCAAACCTTTTATTGGAAAATCTCATCATGATTATAAAGGCTTTCTAGTGTTAAACACATTATTAGGTGGATATTTTGGTTCCAGATTAATGAAAAATATTAGGGAAGAAAAAGGGTATACCTATGGAATAGGCTCAGGTGCCAATTCGGGAAGAAATGGTTCTTATTTCTTTGTTTCTTCTGATTTAAAAAAAGAAGTATATGAAGAGGCGATTGACGAAATTTTTAAAGAGTTTGATCGTTTAAAGAATGAGACTGTATCTGAATTAGAATTAAATACAGTAAAAAATTATTTAAGTGGAAATATGCTTAGAAATTTTGATGGTTTATACAATCAGGCTGATCGTTATTTATCTGTAGAGGAATACGGACTAAACTCGGATTATTATCTTGAATTGTTTAAAACCATTAAAAAAATAACCGCTTCGGAAATTCAAATATTAGCTCAAAAATATTTGAATAAAGAAGACATGAGCATAGTTGTATCAGGAGTTTAAGTTGAATGATTTAAAACATATCATTTTCAAGTTAATAATATTGATATTTATTAGTATCAGTATAGAGAATTCTTTTGGCCAAAACCTACCCTACATTAGTAAGGCTTGTGCTGCGAGAAGTGGAAATGATGTCATCATAAATATTACTCCTCACATAAATAATTGTGGTACTTTCCAATCTGTCGATGTTTACGCCAAACAAAATGCGGTATTAAATTATAATCTTATTGGAACTATTATTAGTGAGGCTCAATTGTTTTTTGTGCACACTAATGCATTAGCTTCTGGAAATAATTGGGTATATAAATTAAGGTACAAGTTTTTATGCAATAACGATTCCATTGAAACTAATGAAGTAGAAATAGATTTTACTCCACCCATAACAACAGAAATTGATAGCATAAGTTATGATCAATGGAGGCAAGGTTCTATTAACGCTACTGAAAGAGACCTATTAATTGGCTGGTCGAAAGATAATTTAGAAGATACCCGATCATTTATTATATGGAATTCGCCTGGTAATAATAATATTCCTAGCGATACCGTTTGGGAACAATTATATTGGATGGACAGCTTGACTATCAAATATAATGATTATTCTTTTTCATTATCTGTTCTCGATACCTGTTATAACCAAAGTACAATAAGCAGTAAACATAGACCGATAAGTTTATCATTTACTTTTGATACCTGCAAAGAAGAAATTTCTTTAAACTGGATTCCGTATTTAGGTTGGCAAAACAGTATTAGAACTTACCGAATTTACCTTTTTCAATTTGGAAACACTCCCATTCTCATCGATTCAACTAATTCATTAAACTATACTTTTTCATATGCTAATTACTCTGGTCAAATTAGTTTTTTTGTCCAAGCAGTAAGTAATATTACTAATTTTAGTAGTTCTAGTAATAGGCAAAACTTTGATATAAGACGAACGCCAAGCAGCGCATATAACTATATTAGTTCCGTAAATTATATTTCAGATAATGAAATTGAGATTGAATGGAATTTTGATAATAATCCTTACATTAAGGATGTTTATTTAATGAGGGAAAATATTATTAATGGAATAAAAGATACTATTTACAAAGGAAAAACCAATTCAAATCTATATATCGAGTCTGACCTGATTAATTATTTTAATAAATACCGATACCAAGTTATTACTAGAGATAATTGTTTAGACTTTATTGATAGTTCTAACATAGGCACAAATATTATTCTTGACTTAAATCAAAACAACAATCAAGTTAATTTAATTTGGAATTCTTATGAAGATTGGAATAATGGGGTTCAAGAATATATAATAAGTGAGGGTTTATTATTAAATAATAGTTTCACGTGGAACATTAAATCATCAGTTAATGATACCTTTATTCAATTCAGTCGCCCTGAACTTGATGTGGAAATGATTTGTTATCAGATCGAAGCAATTGAATTAGACCCTCCGCTTAATTTTAATCAAGGGAGGTCTTTATCTAACATAAGATGTATTATCGATTCACCGCAGGTATATTTTCCAACCGCGTTTACACCAGGTGGATTAAACCCCCTGTTTAGACCAAAAGGAGTTGGTATAGACTTGAGCAAATCAAAAATGGAAATATTTAATAGATGGGGAGAAAAAGTTTTTACGCAAACGGATATACGATCGGGCTGGAATGGTAAAAACTTGCAAGACGCGGATTGCCCTTCAGGTGTTTATGTTTATCTTTGCAGGATTATTGCTTATGATGGAAGCATAATCAACAATACAGGGACAATAACATTAATTCGATAATGGCCATTACATTTAACAATATAGATCGAAAATATCCGCTTAGCAACAAGTTAATAATTAAGAAAATTATTAATGAAATTGTTTCACGTGAAACATTAAAAACGGGACATATTAATATCATAATTTGCTCCGACGATTATTTATTAAAAATAAACAAAGAATATTTGAATCATGATTATTACACTGACATTATTACATTTAATTATAATGAAGGAGCAACTATAAATGGAGACTTGTTTATATCTTTAGATATGGTTGAAAATAATAGTGAAAAATTTAAAACTTCCTTAGAACTTGAACTAAGTAGGGTGATTTTTCACGGTATACTCCATTTATGTGGATACAACGATAAAAATGAAAAAGAGAAAGCAATAATAAGACAAGAGGAAGATAAAAATCTGGAAAGATATATGTTTCACGTGAAACAAAATTGAATTTATGTTAGATAGTTATGATATTATAGTAGTAGGTGGTGGACATGCTGGATGTGAAGCAGCAGCAGCAGCAGCCAATATGGGTTCTAAGACCCTATTAATAACCATGAACTTACAGACCATTGCACAAATGTCTTGTAATCCGGCAATGGGTGGTGTTGCAAAAGGACAAATAATAAGAGAGATTGATGCTTTGGGAGGTTTATCGGGTATAATTACTGATAAAACTATGATACAATTTAGAATGCTAAATTTATCTAAAGGACCTGCAATGTGGAGCCCGAGGGCTCAAAGCGATAGAATGGAGTTTTCTAAAGAATGGAGATTAGCATTAGAACAAATACCTAATTTGGATTTTTGGCAAGATACCGTAAAAGAAATCATAGTTGAAAACAACCATGTATGTGGTGTAAAAACATCAATGGGTATTGAAATAAAATCAAAGGCTGTAGTACTAACTAATGGAACCTTCTTAAATGGAATTATACATATTGGGTCAAAACAGTTTGGCGGAGGTAGAATGGGTGATCCAGCTGCAACAGGAATAACCGAGCAATTAATAAAAATAGGTTTTGAAAGTGGTAGGATGAAAACCGGGACTCCTCCAAGAGTTGATGGAAGAAGTTTGGATTATTCTAAAATGGAAAGACAGGATGGTGATCCAACTTTAGGTAGATTTAGTTATAAAGATTTCTCATTACCTGAAAGACAAAGACCTTGTTGGATAACCTATACCAACCAAAATGTTCATGATATATTAAAAACAGGCTTTGATGAAAGCCCAATGTATACGGGGCGAATCCAAGGATTGGGGCCAAGATATTGCCCATCCATTGAAGATAAAATAAATAGATTTGCTGAAAGAGAAAGACATCAAATATTTGTAGAACCTGAAGGCTGGGATACCATTGAAATTTATGTGAATGGATTTTCAACTTCATTACCAGAAGAAGTACAATTAAAAGCATTAAGAGAAATACCTGGCTTTGAGAAAGCAAAAATTTTTAGACCTGGTTATGCCATAGAATACGATTTCTTCCCTCCTACCCAATTGAAATTAAGTCTAGAAACAAAGCTAATTGAAAACTTATATTTCGCTGGACAAATAAACGGGACAACAGGATACGAAGAAGCTGCTTCACAAGGTTTAATGGCTGGTATAAATGCACACCTTAAAATCAATGAAAAAGAAGCATTTACCTTAAGCCGATCTGAAGCTTATATAGGTGTATTAATTGATGATTTAGTTAATAAAGGAACTGAAGAGCCCTATCGAATGTTTACCTCAAGAGCTGAATACCGTATATTATTAAGACAGGATAATGCCGATATAAGACTGACTCCAAAAGCTCATGAAATTGGATTAGCAGATGATGATAGACTCAAAAGGGTTGAATACAAAAGAGAAAAGTCAGCAGAAATCATTAATTACCTGAAAAAAACATCTATAAGCCCTGAAGAAGCCAATCCGGTATTAAATGAAATGAACACTCCAGATATTCCTCAGAACTATAAACTGGCTCAGCTTTTACTAAGACCCATGATGCACTTGGAAGAAATATCAAAAATGGGTAATGTATCCAAGTACTTGTCTCAATTTGATAACGAAACACAATTACAAGCAGAAATTCTTTTAAAGTATGAAAGCTATATAGAAAAAGAAAAGGATCTAGCAATAAAATTAGAAAAATTAGATAGCCTAAGAATATATAGAGATATTGATTATAGAGATTTAAAATCACTCAGTATAGAAGCAAGAGAGAAACTTACAAAGTTAAAACCAGAAACATTAGGTCAGGCTTCAAGAATTTCTGGTGTATCTCCAGCAGATGTTTCGATTTTATTGATGCATTTAAATAGATAATATGCAAATTTGCAGTAATGCAAATTAGAAACATATATATCGCTGCTTTATTATTTTTAACCTATAGTTGTGCAAGTATTGTTGCTCCAACAGGAGGACCTAAGGATGAAGAAGCACCCATATTAAAAAGATCAAATCCCCTACCCTTATCTAAAAATTTTAAAGGGAATAAAGTAATATTAGAATTTAATGAATTTATTCAACTAAAAAATCCTGGAGAACAACCAGTGATAAGTCCTGCTCTTGAAGAGAGTCCTAAAATAAATGTTAAGGAAAAACAAATAAGCATTGAGTTTACAAAAAACTTAGAACCCAACACTACATATACTATTCAATTTGGAAATAATATTGTGGACCTAAATGAATCTAATGTATTAGAAGATTTCAGATTTGTATTTTCAACTGGAAATGAAATCGACTCTGGATCATTTCAAATAAGGTCTTACCATATACTTGATAATACTATCAGTGAAAACTTAGTATTAGCTTTATACGATGATTTAGATAGCATACATCGAAGAGCTGAATATGCAACTAAATTTAAAACAAATGGAATCGCAATAATAAATAATATACCAATTAAAGAATATTACGTAATAAGCTTTGATGATGTAAATAAAAATTTCATAGCTGATAAAGAAGAATTAATTGGTTTTAGCTATGAAAAAAAATCAAGTGCAGATTCATTTCAGATAGATATTCCGGTAATGTTTGATCTAAGATCAAAAATAAATAAAGGAGTAAATGCTTACAGAGATTCCATTATATATAAAATAGCATTTAAAGGACTTCAAATTATTCCTGATAATATCAATATTAACTCTATTAATAAATTAGTAGAAAAAGATACATTAATCCTATTTACGAGTTCAGATAATATTTATAAAGAATTTATTTATTCTTACGAATATGATAACATAATTGATACCATTAAAATTATAAATAAGAAAAATATACATCAATGTAAATTAGAAACAAAAGCTCTCATAGAAGCAGATCAAAAAATAATTATTAGCTCAAATTGTCCGATAGACAAAAAGGTAAATAAAGATCAAATTCTAATAGAACAAGATAGCAATATCAAAAAAATAGAACAAATTAAAATCTTAGATGATTTTAATATAGAATTAGACTTTATCAAAGAAGAAGATAAGGAATATAAAGTTCAATTTATAAATTTAAATAGAGCTAATAATTTTTGGCGATTTGAAGACACCATAAGACTAAAAACAAAGACAAAAACATCTACACAAACTGCTAACCTAACATATAAAGTAGTTAATACACGTGGAACAAATTACATAATACAATTTTTAAATAAGGACTATCAATTGAAATATGAGTTTATAGTTAATAGCGATTCAGAGATTAATAAAAAATTTATAGACCCTGATACATATTTCATAAGGATAATTAAGGATTCAAATAACGATAATAAGTGGAACACAAGCGATATTAAAAATAAAGTAGAAAATGAAGATATTTGGTTTTATAATAAACCATTGGAGTTAAGGGCCAACTGGGATGTTAATGATATAATTATTGATTTATCACAATTATTTGATAATCAATAAATTAATTAACCCATATTAAATTAGTTTATCAACTCAAAATGTGGACAAATGTGGATAGTAAACTCAATAAAAAAAGAACGTGAATTAGTGTTAACAAAAGTATACTTGATTAACGATAAATTAACATATCATGAAGAAACAAACTATGTACAAAACACAGAATTAACATAGAATTAAAACTTGTTAATAATTATATAAGAACATAATTTACAAACAAATAAGACTAAAATATATTGTTTAAAATTAACTAAGAACTTAGACGCAATAGCATAATCTAAAAAGTTTTAAACAAATTAACGCGACTATAAATAGAATAATAAATCTTTTAAATTTTATTTTTTTTATTGTTTTGTTAGAAACTACAGATTTGAAAGAATAGAAACAAAGATGGATATTTGAACCGAAATGAAAGATAGAATAGAAAATTTAAAAATAGCGATAAATAATTTTGAGATAAACGATAAAGAAAGTTTAGAACAATATCGATTAAAATTTTTATCCCGCAAGGGAGAAATTGCTTTGTTATTTGAAGATTTCAAAAATGTTTCTTCAGAAGAAAAGCGAGAATTAGGGAAACCTGTAAATGAATTAAAAAAATTTGCAGAGGCAAGATTTGATGAATTTCAAGAAAGTTTAAAATCGCAAAAGGTGGAAACCAAATTAGAAGGTGATCCTAGTTTACCTTCAGATTCTGAACCATTAGGAGCACGCCATCCCCTATCTATTGTTATAAAAAGGATGACGGACATTTTCACTAAATTAGGATTTAGTGTAGCTGATGGTCCAGAGATTGAGACTGATTGGTATAATTTTGAGGCATTAAATTTTGCGGAGAATCATCCCGCAAGGGATATGCAAGACACTTTTTTTGTTGATAAGGGTTTGGCATTACGATCACATACATCATCGGTTCAGGTAAGAGTTATGGAAAGTAATAAGCCGCCGATTCGATACATAATGCCAGGAAGAGTTTACAGGAATGAAGCCGTATCGGCTAGATCTAATTCATTTTTCCATCAAATTGAAGGGATTTATATTGATGAAAATGTAAGTTTTGCAGATTTAAAACAGACCTTATATTTTTTCGTAAAGGAGTTTTTAGGCGAGGATGTTGGAGTAAGATTTAGAGCTAGTTATTTTCCTTTTACAGAACCAAGTGCCGAGATGGATGTAAGTTGTTATATATGTAAGGGAAGTGGTTGTAATATTTGTAAACATAGTGGGTGGGTTGAAATTTTAGGTTGTGGAATGATTGATCCTAATGTGTTAAAGAATTGTGGAATAGATCCGGAGAAATATTCTGGTTATGCCTTTGGGATAGGTATAGAAAGAATAACCATGCAGAGGTATGATGTTAAAGATATCAGAACCTTTTTTGAGAACGACGTGAAATTTTTAAGGCAATTCACGAAAATCCTATAATTTTTTTATGATTATAAATAACTGAAAATAAGTAATTTATAATAATAATTTAAAAAGTACACAAAAAATACTTTTAATATTTCATTTACTTTTTGTTAAGTTCGGAATATCAAACCTCACCAAAACAAAAAAATAAAGTATGAAAAAGTTATTATTTGTATTTGCACTTTTAATGGGTGCAGTAGTAGTAAGTTCAGCACAAGGTGTTGATGAAAAAGGCGTAGAGCAGAAAGGTAAATCGAGAGGAAAAGACGCTAATGTAAAAGAAGCACCAGGAAAAGCTGAAACTAATTCTAAAAAAGGAACAACAGCAGTTGCTCCAGACAACAAATCTACTGAAAAATCAAGAGGTGGTTATTGCACCATTTATTTTGAGAACTACACTCAGTGGAAAATTCAATGTTATGTAGATGGATATTACTATGGTATGGTTTCAGGTTATGGAACTAATACAGTATATGTAAATCCAGGATCATATTCATTGTATGGAGTTGCTGATTTTGATGATGGAAGCCGTTTAACATGGGGACCTAGATCAGCTAGTTGCGAAGGTTCTTATACTTGGAATCTAAAATACTAAAAAAGAAAAATCCCGGCTTATTAAGTCGGGATTCTTTTTTTATTCGCAATATGTTTTTAGTTGTTCATCAACAATTGGTGTAAGTTTAGGATTTAGCATTTTTGCTTTAATCCATAAGCTACAAGCTTCTTTATATTTACCCTTATTATATATTGCGGAGGCGAGATTGTAATAACCTGGCCCATAGGTAGAATCTAAATTAACTGCTGCTTGATAATCAAGTATTGCAGCATCTGGATCTCCTAATATGGCTTTATCTTGACCGCGATTATTATAAGCAATAGGATTAGGTTTGAGTCTTATTGAAACAGAATAATCTTCGATAGCTGATTTTAAATTATTGGTATCTTTTATTGGCAATCTATCTTTAGATTGAGCTCTATAAAACCATGCATCAGCGAAATTACTATCTAAATTAATACAATTTGTAAATTCGATTATTGCAGAATCATAAACATAGGATTTATAAAAATTCATTCCTTTATTAAAATGTATATCAATATCATTTAAAAATGGAGTTGAAAAAGCACCTATTAGAATAGATAAGGAAATGAAAGTTTTTAGCATTTACTTTTTGATTTATTAACAAATTAAGTGTTAAAGTAAATTAATAAAACTCAAAAAAAAAGTGATGAGAATAAAAAGTTTATTATTATTAGTTTTTTGTATAATTATTACAAAAACATATGCTTCAGATCAATATGCATTGATTATTGGTATTGATAAATATGAAGCTCCAGCAAAAGAAGAAATTTTAGCTAAAGATCGTTCGGGATGGTCAAATTTAGATGGATGCGTTAATGATGCTCTATCGATGAAAGAGATCATAGAGGTTAAATATAATTTTAATAAGAAAAATATTAAAACTTTATTTAATGAGCAGGCAAGTAGAGATAATATTATTAAATCACTTGAAGATTTAATTAATAATCCTAATATTAAAAGCGGCGATGTTGTTTTTATTTACTATGCGGGGCATGGTTCTCAAGTAAAAAATTCATTATCAAAAGAGATGGATTTAAAGGATGAATCAATGGTTCCATCAGATTCATATAAAGGTGCTAAAGATATTAGAGATAAAGAATTAGCTCAGTATTTTAATCGCTTATTAGCAAAAGGTGTTGTTTTAACTATTATTTATGATAGTTGTCATAGCGGATCAATAGGGAGAGGTCCGACAGGATCACAACCCAAATTGAGACATATGGAAGCGAGTTCATATGATGCTAAGGATGCGAGCGAGCCTAGTAAACCAGAAGATAACGGAGCATTAATAATTTCAGCAGCACAAGATCATGAATTTGCTAAAGAGCAAAAAGATGATCAGGGGAATCCACATGGGGCATTTACCCTTGCGTTGATGCAAGCAATAAAAAATTTACCTGCAACAGCGAGTGCTCAAGATATTTTCTCATCAGCTAGAGCTATATTAAAGTATAATGGACAAACTCAAGAACCTGTTATCGCAGGTAATGATAAAAGAGTAAGAGGAACTTTATTTGGTATTTCCAGAGATAATTTAAGAGGAAAATTAAAAGTTGCGGTTATAGGTAAAGAATCAGATAAATTGCAAATGCAAGGAGGTTTAGCTGTTGGTTTAAATATGAAATCTCAATTAATTCATGTAAAAGGAAAAGATACCGTATTATTAGAAGTTATAGAATTAGATGGAGTAAATCGTTGTTATGCAAAGGCTATAAAAGGGAAGATTAAAGATGTATCAGTTGGTGAGTTATTTGAGTTAAAGATTTGGTCGAGTGGAAATGCTAGTAATTTAAAAGTATATATTCCAAAGTCGGGTTTGAACACTCAAGAATTATATAGCCAAGTAAAGGAACTTTATGAGAGTGATAAAAATTTGGTTTCAAATTTTGTAACCGACCCAACACAAGTATTAGCCAATAAAACTATTTATTATTCAGGGGAGTGGGTATTAGCAGATGCCAATTTTAAAACTAACAATATAGGAAAGACTCTGGATGCAAATAGTATTAAAAACTACTTTAGTGTTGATGACAAAATATTTTTGAATATTCCACCAAGCAAAGAAATGGAAATAGAATTAAAAGAAATATTTGGTTCAAATTCATCAGTTGAGTTGGTTAATGATCCATCAGCGGCGCATTATTACCTTGCGGGAAGATATCAGGATGGTGTTATAGAATATTCTTTAATATTACCTCAAGCTCTTAGTTCAGATCAGAATAATAGTTTACCAATTAGAACCAATTTTATAAAATGGACGGCAGACTCATCCATACAAAAAGAATCATTAAATACATTCGAAGATTATATTTATAAAATTGCAAAAGCAAGGGCTTGGTTAACTTTAGAAAGTCCGCCCGATGAAGGATATTTTCCTTTTAAATTGGTTATTAAAAAGCGATCAGATAAAAATGAAGTTGGAAATCAAACCTTAAAAAAGGGCGAAATAATAGACCTATATTTTTCTGCAGATATGGATAATATCGGGAATTATTCAGGGTATAAAAGACATATTTATGTATTTGCATTAAATTCAAACGGGCAAATGCAGTTAATTTACCCAAGGAGTAATGTAGAAAATAAATTTCCACAAACCATTCAAGGAGAACCTGTATTAGAAAAGAAAATTGGTGGAATTCAGATTGATGAACCATTTGGTTTTGACAACTATTTTATGTTAACTACAGATGAGGCTATCACTGATTTAAGTGTTTTTAATCAAGAAGGAGTTAAATCTAGAGGCCCAAATAATAGTGGGATAATGGCACTATTATCAAATACCGGAACAACCTCTAGAGGAAATTTATTAAGTGAACCTACTTGGTCATTAGTAAAAGTTTCAGTAAGAACCGTAGAATAAAAATTTAATATTATAATCCCTTTGTATTTATTTTGAAAAAAATCAAAGGGATTTTTTATTGATTTAAAATAGAGAAAATGAAGCAGTTTTTGTTAAGAGACAATTTTTTTAGTTTGATTTTGGTTTTTTTAGTGATGGGCGCATTTGCGTTTTTTCCATTTAATACTCATTTATTAGATCCATTAAAACATGGTTTAAAAGATTTTGATTTAATGGATTTAGTATATGGAAAATTAAAAGACCCAGATCCAAATGAAATAGCTAAAGAAATCATCATTGTTAATGTTGGATCATCAAATAGGACAAGGGCAGAAATAGCGGAGGATTTAAAAAAAATAAAAAAACTAGAGCCAAAAGTTATTGGTTTTGATGTTATTTTTAGTGATGAAAAAAATGCTGAAGAAGATTCTATTTTAAGAAGTGAACTGGAGAATACCGAAAATATCGTTTTAGGAGCCTATTTAAGCAACCCAAACCGAAACGAGTTCTCATCTATAGACAGCTCGGGTATTTTAAGCCCTAAGCCGCATAAAATTGGATTTACGAATTTTGTAAGTTCAGATGAACAATCTACCATTAGAATGTTTGCTCCATATTCTCAGATAAATGGAGTAGAAATAAGCTCGTTTTCAGCAAAAGTGCTTGAAATTTCGAATCCCGCAAGGGAGAAAGAATTGAGAGAAAGGGGAAAAGAAGTAGAATTGATAGATTTTAAATATAGGAACGAAAATTTTATAGTTATAGATCCGGAGGAATTAAGAGACAGTAGCAGAGATTTTAGTTTTATAAAAGATAAGATTGTATTATTTGGATTTGTTGGCAGCGATAAAAACACCAAAGTAATGGAGGATATATTTTTTACTCCATTGAACGCAAAATTTAGCGGAAAATCAAGTCCGGACATGTACGGTGTAATAATTCATGCAAACATCATTTACATGTTAATGGATCAAAGGTATATAGATAAAATGCCACAATGGTTATCCATTTTATTAGCGGTCATAATTTGTTATTTACACATTGTTTTTTTTATTAAATATTATGTAGAGAAGCATATTTGGTATCATTTATTTGCAAAAGTTGTTCAGGTTATAACAAGTATTTTATTTGTTTATTTAGCTATTTGGATTTTAGATGATTATTCATATAAAATAAACACAACCCCTACCCTAGCAGCTATAGTATTATCAGTGGATATCTTATATTTTTATGATGGAATAGTGAAGTGGATGCACAAAAAATTTGGTTATAAAACGTATTTCATGCATGGACATTAAAAAAGGAATATTTGTAATTTTATTGTTAATTAATTCTTTTTCCTGGGCTCAAGAATTCACAATTTTTAGTGTTAATGGAAAAGGTAAAATTATACGTGGGAAGGAAGAATCGCCTGCAATGGTGCGGTCATTTTTGGAGTTATCTGATAAAATAAAACTCGAAAAAAACTCAGAAATAATTTTAATACATAAAAATTTAATAAGTATTAAAATTAATAAGGCGGGGACATATAACATTAAAGAATTATCTGCTAAGGCGATGAAGATGGATAAAGACCCAAAATCAGCCTATTTGGAATATGTTTGGAAAGAATTTACTAAACCCCATAAAGACGTTGAGAAATACTATAGAGAACACATGAAAGCCAAGGGTGCTGTTAACAGAGGTTCTTGTTCAAGCCCATTAATGGTTAGTCCGGCAGATGCTTCTTTAATTAAACCAGGAGCTATTACATTTTTGTGGAATAAAGATAAAAGCGCGTATAGAATTTCTATATTTGATAAAAGTGAAGAAGGAAAATTATTATTAGAAATAGTAGTTAAAGATTTAGATAGTTTAACTATTTTAACAAATAGTGGAATATTTAAGAAAGATCAAAAATATTATTGGGTGATACAAGATATGGAAACCGAGCAATGTTATCGGTATTCATTTGAGGTGATGAGTGAAAGCAAGCGACTTAGTATACAGAAAGAGGTAGAAGAAAAGTTTGGGAACACAGAAGACCCATTGATATTGGTACAAAAGGCCTCTTATTATGAACAAATAGGTTGGTTTGAAGAAGCCGAAGTATTATATCATTTAGCGGTTGAAAAAAGCGGAAACAATGATACTTATTTACAAATAAAGGCTTTGTTTCTGGCTAGAATAGGCAGATTGGACTCTGCTCGGCAAATATGGCATTAAATAAAAAAATATGAAAAAAAGTCTATTACTATTAGCATTAAGCTTAATTAATTTAATCAATGTAAATGGACAAAGAAACAAAACCAATCTTTACATAGAAAAAATCATTAACAAATTAGATAGCAATTTAACAGAAGAGGCCATACCCTTATTGGATATGGCTTTATTTTTTGAGTTAAAAGATAAGAATCCGCGAAATGATACCTTATTACTTTTAGCTAATACAAAAGCCGAGCTTTTATTAGAGTTATATGAATTTCAGAAGGCGGCATTAATTAGAGATTCATTATTTATAGAGTATGTTAAAAGAAATGATATTGAAACTAGCGGTGATCAGTTAAGCAAACTTTATAAGATTTATGATAATGTTTGGTACTATGACTATAAAATGGATCCTCCAAAAACGGGTGATAATAAGTTATTAGTAAATTTTGGCCTACAAAAAATATTAGAAAGTGACGAAGAAAACGGAATTTTTAAAGCAGAAGTTGATGGGGGCTTGAATCAGTTTGTATCTAAGTCAGGTAAAGGATTATTAGTTGGAGTTTATGATGAGGAGTTTGAAAACAGAAATGGATTTAATGGTGAAGTAACCATTGACACCTGTTTTTATAATAGTTCAAGAGTTACCATAAAAGTTTATAATAAAGAGGATAAGAGTAAATTTCCAAGAGTGGGCGATTATGTTAATTTGTATATAAGTCCGCCATTTAAAAAGTTGGATTTATTTAGTGACTTAGTAATTAATTATTCCATAAAGTTAAAAGGTTTAGAAGACCAATTGATTCTCCATCCGTATCATTTATTGTATTATCAGAGAAAAACACTAGAAGAGGCTGTATATAATTATATGGCAATGGTAGTTAGAGCAACATTTGAAACGTATAAAGAATATTTGACCACCGATGCGGCAATGGTAGCTCCAATGAAGAAGGGTTATTATCAAGGCCGTTCGGTTGGAGAGGTAATGCGAGATTGCAAAGGGAGTGATATAAAATTGTTTTTATATTTTGTAAAAGAGTATCCGGGTAAATATTCAAACAAACAATTTAGGATAAATGAAACCTTCGCAACCTGGGTCTTAAATGAAGGCTTATTAAACAGTAATATTTTATTGGATACCATATTATCAGCAAAAAATAAAACACAAAGAATAGAATTATACAAAAAGTATGATACTCAAATTAGAGGAGGAGTGCTAGATACCTGGCTAGAAAGGGCAAATGATTCGGCATATAAACAAACAAAAAAGGCGATAGAGTCAGGTAATAATATAGTTGATATTGTTATTGAATTTAATCAATATTATAAAAGTGATACAGCTTTGGCTAGAGCCTATTTTGAGAGAGGATTATTATTCTATTATTCTAATCAAACAGATTCAGCAAAAAAATATTATCAAAAATCTATAGAAATAGCACTTAAAAGAGATGAATATAAAGAATTAGCCCTTGCTTATAGACAGCTTGGAATAATAGAACAAGGCGATAAAAATTATCAAAAAGCCATAGAGCAATTTTCTAAATCTTTGGAATACAGAAAGGCTTTACAAATGAGGAGTTTTGATTTAGGTAACTGGACCTCTATGGGTTCATTATATTGGAGTATAGCATATGGAAATTATAAGTTAGGTAATTATCCTGAGGCAAATATGTATTATACCCTTGCGGGAGAATATTATGATAAAGGGTTTGCAATTTATCAGAATCAAGGAGATTTACATGAGGGTTTTGGTTCAGTTTTACGAAAACAAGGGAAATACGATTCTTCAAATATTCAATATAATAAAGCCGTAGAGCTCTATAGATTTAATGGAGACAAAGAGCGATTAGCAGACGCAATAGATGAATTGGCTTATAATTATTTTGAGACTGGTGAATACCGTAAAGCCATTGAAAAAAGAAATGAAGCAAAAGAGATTCATATGCAATTAGGGGATTTTGGAGATGCGGGTTATTCTATGAGTTCTATTGGGCAGAGTTATTGGAATTTGGGAATGTTAGATTCGGCCATATTTTGGCATAAGCTTGCTATAGAAAATAGAGGCAAGGGAAAAGACACTTTTGGAATGGCTTTTTCGTATTTAAAAATAGGGGAATTATATAAGGAAAACGGCACACCAAAAGACGCTATAAGTTATTATAAAAAAGCAGCAGAGTTATATAAACAAAGAAATCTCAAAGAAAACGAAGCAGAGGTTTATACTAAGTTTGGTGAGCTTTATCAAAGTTTAGAAAACCATGGCTTTGCCATAGAAGAATTTCAAAAAGCTTTAGGAATTTACGAGGATTTAAAATATAAAAATGATATAGCCAATACCTATGCATTATTAGGCTTTTCATACATGAGGATTAATCATTATTTAAAGGCAAAAGAATATATAGATAAAGCCTATTATTTAAGATTAGAAATGGATGATAAAGAAGGTTGTATGTATAGTTTATGTGATTTTGCGAGTTTAGCGGTTAATCAAGAATTTGATTATAATAAAGCCATTAACTATTTAGATTCAGCTTTGGTAATTGCAAAAGAAACCAAATCAGAATACACTTTAGCCTACTGTTACATATTTAATGCAGGTATTTATGAAACCAAAGGCAATATTAAATTATCTGAGATTTTTGTTGATAGTGCTTATGCTGTTTATAACAAATTAGAGTATGCAAATGGTCAAATTAATTGCCAATTAAGATATGGTTGGAATCAATTAAATAAGGGAAATTTTGCTGAAGGGTTAAAAATATTTAATGAAGCATTACAGGTATCTAGAAACAAAAAACTTTATGCAAAAGAATCGGAGTGTTTATCAGCAATTGCGCAATATCAAATATTAACGAGTAATTATAATTCCAGTTTTCAATATTTAGATTCTTCAGAAATATTAGCAGTAAAAACCTCGAATAAATGGAATATTGCAGGAGTTGAATTATTAAGAGGCAATACTTACAATATAATTGGAAATTATAAAAAGGCCATTGATTATTATGAAATTGCTGATAGTGTTTATTCTGATATAAACAGTGAGTATTCTAGGGGTATTTGTAATAATAATATTGGAACAATTTACTTTTTTCAAGGTGATTATATTAATGCTTTAAGGTATTTTAAAAAAGCCATGGATATTTATACCAAGAACAAAATAGAAGGAGAAGTATTAATAAGCACGACGATGAATATTGGTGAAGTATATTCAGAAGACGGATTATTAGAACAGGCAGATATTTGGTTAAATGAAGCAATGGCCCTATCAATTAAACAAGAAAATTATAGAGGGCAGGCATCTGTTGGGTATTTGTTAGGTAAATTAAAACATAAAAGAGGACAATTTGAGGAAGCAGAAACAGATATAAAACATGCCTTGAGTGCTTATGAAAAAATGGGCGATAGACAAGCAGTAGTTGAAATATCGGGGTATTTAGGAAAAATGTATTTTGAAAAAGGAAATACAGAGCAAGCGTTAAAAGCACTAAATCAAAGCGTACAAATGGCAAAGGAAATAGGCTCCGTTAAATATAGTTGGGAGCCTTTATATATACTTTCGTTAATTGAAAAAGACAAAGAAAAATCATTAGCTTATTTAAAAGAAAGCGTTAACGCTTTAGAACAGATAAAAAACAATTTAGTAGGAGATCAAAAGGCTAAAAAGAAGTTTGCTAAGGCGGGAGATAAGGCTAAGATATATGCTGCATTAGTAGACAAATTAATAGAGCAAAATGATATTGCAGGAGCATTTTATTATCAAGAAATGGCAAATATTACTTCTTTAAATGATCAATCAAGAGGAGATGGGCCAAGCAGAGGCGGAAAACTAATTGATGGGGAAGAAGAAATAGTAAGCTTAGAGTTACAAAAAGAAGGAATTTATTATCAATTGACTTTAGAAAAATCTAAACCAAAAGAACAACAAAATCAGGAGAAGATAAAAACTTTGGAGAAGATGATGAGTGTAGCTCAAGAGGAGTATGAATCATTCGTTAGCAATATTAAAGAAAATGATAATGACAATAGTTTTGCGGAAAGTATTAAAGAAAATATTAATCCAGATGAACTAGACGGAATGCGCGCTGATATTCCTGAGGGAATTAGCTTATTAGAATACGTTTTATTAAAAGATAAAGTAGTAATATTTATTGCTAATAACCAGGTATTAAGCGCTAAAGTTATCGAAATATCTGAAGAGAATATTCAAAAATTTATTGAGGCGTATTATTTTCAAATAACTAATAAAATCGATATTAAAATTGTTAATGAATCAGGCCAAAAATTATATGATTTATTGATTGGTCCGGTTGAAGAATTAATAAAAAATTCAGATAAACTAGCGATAGTTCCAACCGGTATATTTTTCAAATTACCTTTTCAGGCATTATGCAAGAAAGAGGGGGCTGGTTATAAATATTTCGGCCAAGAAAAAGAGCTGTATTACATCAATAATTTGAGATATTTAACTGGCAAAGAGAAAAGGTTATCGGAGTATAAAATATTAGCATTTGGTAATGCAGATAAGAGTTTACCAAATGCAGAAGTTGAAGTAAAAAGCATACAGAATTTATTCAAAGGTACCAAGGTGTATGTGCAAACTGCAGCAACAGAAAAAGTAGCCAAAGACAGTATGGGTGTTTATGAAATTGTGCATTTTGCCACACACGGTGTTTTAGACCCAGTAAGTTTTAAGACTTCGTATTTAACCATGGCGCCATTTATGGAAGAGGATGGTAAATTTACCATGGAAGAAATAGGAAAAATGAGTTTGCATGGAGTTAATTTAGTAACATTATCAGCTTGTAATACGGCGGTTAATGAAAACAACGCAAAAGGATGGATTAATAATCCTGCAAAGCAGTTTTTGAAAAAGGGAGCTAAATCTGTATTAGCATCATTATGGATGGTAGATGATGAAGCAACAAGTAAATTAATGTTGTATTTTTATGAATATTTGAAAGAAGGAAAGATAAGATCGGAGGCCTTAAAATTGGCGCAGAAAAAACTGTTAGAAGAGCCCAAGTTCAGTCATCCATATTATTGGTCGGCTTTTGAATTAATAGGAGAATGGAGATAAAATGAATAAATATATTTTAATACTAGGATTAAGTCTAAGTTTTGTTTACGCATGTAAAACGGTTAATTACGGCGGAAAAACAAAGGGTGAAGACGTTGATATGTTTGTAAAGCAAGAAAGCGATCCAATTGGAATGGCAGCTTTAGGCGGTCAAGATATACCTAATTTGGCATCAAGAGGTGGTAAAGGTAGGGGACCATTAACTCCATTGGTAGGTCAGGCCGTATCTATTGGTGCTGAAATGGTAAAACAAATGATAGAGTTAGATAAAAAGAAACATACCGCCTCATTTAATAATGGTTTAAGCGGATTGTATTTTTATGATCAGTTATCAAATCAAAATCATTTCGACCCAATTGGAATGCAATTTAAAGGTTTTGAAGTGTTAAGAACCTTTGATAATAAAGGAAAAACGGATACTGCTTTTTACGCTTATTTTGAACTAGATACTACCAACCCATATGAAATAATAAACAATGCTTTTTTCCGATTAAGGTTAAGAGAGTTAAAGATGAATTATGCAAAAGCCAAATTAAACTATTCTAAATGGTATACACCTTGGACTTGGTTTAATAAAAAGCATGACAATAGAATTCATATGGATATAGAAATTGCGTTTAATGCATCATTTGTAAATAAAGAAGGTCAGTTATTTGATAATATAACTTTGGGCACTTTTTATTTAAACCTAAGAGACATGCCTTTAGATAAAAACGCAGAAGGATATCAAAAATATTACGACGATTTAAAAGGAACCCCTTTAGACGGAAGGAGTTTTATAGTACCACGATCATTTGGATATCGAGTGCAAAACGGGTTATTAACCCCTTGTTACAGCCAAGGCATGTATAATATTACAGTAAATATTAATGAAAGCAGTAAAGATAAATTTGTTACAAAACTCGTAGTAGATAATTCTTCACAGATAATAGATGCCTTGCGGGATAAAGTTTTGGAGCAGGTAGATTGATGGTTTAGAGGTTTAGGGGTTTAGGGGTTTAGGATGGGGTTCTATTTTAATAAAAATTTTTGTTTTTTTTGGAAATATTTAATTAAATCACTTATGAAAGAAAAGGTCCAATTCAATTGGACCTTTTATCTTTTATTATCTTAATATTAATATTTTTCAATCAAATACAAGTAAACATCATGAAAGTGGTGGCAAAAAATATTATCTGGATTATCAGGAAATTTGGAATAATAATTTGAATCTGCAAATAAGGTAATGATATTCCCAGTTCTTACATAATGATTGCTGTTGAAATATTCGGGGGTGATATATCCAGGAATAGCTTCTTTTACTAATTTAGAGGCCATTTTCCCTAAATATTTTTGATAATTTTTTTGTGCTTGTCGGGTTGGTTTATTTAGTTTTTTATAAATTCTTTTTAATACTAAACGTTTAGGGAATTTTTGTTTCTTAATAATATCTTCTGCATTGTTAAAAGGATTTACTGTATTAAAATCTTTAAGGGTTTGAATTGAAATAGGAACTTCTGGAACCCAATCAGCAGTGCTTACTACATTATAAGCCCATCCTTTTTGAGTATAAAACTCATACTGATAAGCGAAATATAAGTTTCCAGGTTTCGGTGCAGCACTGCAGTAGGTTTTGAAAGTAATATCAGAGGCTATGGCTCCTGACTTTCTGAGTGAATATAAATGTGCGGTAAGTAAATAAGCTATGGCACCTCCCTGTGAATGACCAACCACATAAAAATCTTTAATACCCGTTTTATATAAACTATCCAAACGAGGTAAAATCTCTTCTGATAAATAAGCAGTAGCAATTAACCAGCCTACATGAACACCAGCCTTAGGATCATCGGCCAAGTTATACTCAAACTTTTTGTTTTCTGTAATGGGCAAAACTCCTTTAGCGGGAACCATAGCCGCGTAAAAATTTTCTAACCAACTCACACTATTTTCTGTAGTGCCGCGTAAGCTAATTGCAGCAATTGGTTTAGAGGAATGCACCCATAAATCCCATAGATTATCTAAAGCTAAAGGGTTAGATTGATAAATCATTTTGAATTGTTTGGGTTCTGGAAATTTTGCGCTGTATGCATCAGAGGCAACTGAGCGAACAGACATTAGCATTAACTCCTTATATTCTTCTTTGTTGAAGCCAGGAGAAAGCTCGGATGAGATCGCGTTTTGGCTATTTAAAAGCAGCCAAAAACATCCCGCAAGGGTTAAAAAACGTTTAAAACACATAGGACCTAAAATTTCAAATATAACCAGATAATAAACAAATGGTTTAACTTAATCTTTTAGTTTGAAGCGCAAATGGATTTGGATAAAGAAGGGAAAATGATCTTAGGGTTAGTGCTTACAATTTTTAAGCATTTGTTCGAATTCCCGCAAGGGCTGCACGCTCCATCAATAGGTAAACAGGCTGTGTTTTCATCAACACAATTTATACTAATACACATTAGGAGTTCTTTTTCAATATATAAACAATTGTTTTTTTGTTGAAGGGCAATACTAGCTTTCCAATTTTGAGACTCGGCCATGCTACCATAAAAAATTAAAAAGGCTTTTTGATTATCTGGGTTTTGATACAATTGAAAAGAGTGAATGGTATTTGGTCCGATTTCGGTTTTATGCCATAAATATTTATTTAAATCGGAAAAAATCAAATTGGAATCTGCGCTTAGGGTTAATTTTGATTCGCTTTGTGTTGCAAGTATAAATAGGGAATCAGCCATTACATTCTCTGAATCAGACATTTTTTTAGTAGAATTATTTTGGCAAGATAAAATGGCAAGAACCAATAGAAGTAAAGAAGTTAAGTTTTTCATAATAGCATTATTTGATAACGAAGATAATAATTCAAACATAAAATGTCCTAATTCGGGCATAAAAAATCCAATTTGAAACAAAAAGAGTATATTTATAAAAGATTGTAAAGGATATTTGAAACATGAACATGAAGAAAATAATTATTGGACTGCTCGTATTAGGTTTATTAGGCGGAATTTACGTTTGGTTTTTTGTTTATAATAAACCCCATAAAGACATTGCAAACGCTGAAGCGGATATTAAGATTGAAGCCTCAGTTTTGTCGCAAGAATTTAAAAGAAATTTAGATTCTGCAAAGCTTAAATACGCTGATAAAGTAATTGAGATTACTGGAGAGGCTGATTTTATTAATACAGATGATAGTTTGAGCACTATAGGTTTTAATGAAGACATGAATTTTTATATTAGTGTTGAATTATTAGAGACCGATAAAAGAGAATTAGAAAAAATTAAATTAGGAGATAAAATTACAGTTAAGGCCTTATTTGTAGGTTATTTAGAAGAGGACCCAACCATGGATTTGCCTAATGAAATTCAGTTGAAAAAGGGAAGTTTAAAATAATGAAAAAGATATTATTTATTGGTGTTTTAGGAGTAGTAGCGGTTATTGGCTGTAAACATTATCCAGATAATGTTAAACCAGTTGGCGGCAATAATGGTGGTGGAGGCGGAAATAGTGGAGTTTGTGACCCAGATTCTGTATATTTTGTAAAAGACATTCAACCACTTTTGTCAGCAAATTGTGCGGTAAGCGGCTGCCATGATGCAGGCACTCAGCAGGATGGGGTAAATCTTTCTAGTTATGCTGGTATTATGAATTCAGGTGTTATAGTAGCAGGAAACCCTAATGCTTCTGATTTATACGAGGCCATACATGAAACCGATCCAGATAAAGTGATGCCGCCACCACCGGGTAATCCTTTAAGCCAAAGCCAAAAAGACTTGATTAGAAAATGGATAGAGCAAGGGGCATTAAATAATAATTGTGATCAAGGTGGATGTGATACAGTAGATGTGAAATTTGCCACAGAAATTTTACCAATCATGCAGCAATACTGCACCACTTGTCATAGCGGTCCTGGAGCATCGGCCAATGTTAGATTAAATGATTATGCCGGAGTTCAGGCACAAGCTTTGAATGGTCAATTATATGGAACAGTTGCATGGTTAAACGGCTTTAAGAAAATGCCTTTTGGCGCGAGTAATAAAATACCGGATTGTGATATTAAAAAGATTAAAGCCTGGGTTGATGCAGGTGCACTAAATAATTAGAAAAATAAAAATGAAAAAAGTAAGTTTAATAGTAGCTTTATTGTTAGCTGGGCTAACCCTAAACGCACAAAAATACATTACAACTAAAGGTGGAATTAGCTTTTATTCAGAGGCTCCATTAGAAAAAATTGAAGCGCACTCTAACCAAGCAAGAGCTATGGTAGATGCCGTAACTGGAAGCATGGCCTTTTCGGTATTAATTAAATCGTTTGAATTTGAAAAAGCATTGATGCAAGAGCATTTCAATGAAAATTACATGGAAAGTGATAAGTTTGATAAAGCTACCTTTGATGGTAAAATCAGTAATGTTAAAGATGTAGATTTTACTAAAGATGGAAGTTACAAAGTTAATGTTGAAGGAAAACTAACCATTCATGGAGTTACTAACCAAGTTAAAGAGAGCGGCACCATTATAGTTAAAGGCGGAAAAGTAATTGCGCAATCTACTTTTAAAATAAAGTTAAAAGATTACGGAATTAAAAACGACAAGTTAAATAATATTTCAGAAGAGATTGAAATAAAAGTTAATTGCGCTTTAGATCCAAAAAAATAAAACCAAAAGACCTCTGTTTACGTCATGTATAAAAAACAGAACTATATGAAAAAACTTTTATTAATTGGAATTAGCTGCATAATTGCATTAAGCATTAGCTCTTGTTACAGAGACAACGAAGAAGAATTGTATAATAACCCGGGTGGCAGTGGTTGTGACACCGTTGCGGTAAGTTATAGCGCAGAGGTTGCACCCATTTTAAATAATTCGTGTAATATGTGCCATAGCGATGCTAATGCAAATTCTATAGGTGCGGGAATTAGGCTTGCTGGTCATGCTAATTTGACCAATTTTTTAAGCAATAATAAATCACGCTTTTTATCAGCAATTAAACATGATGGGGGGGCAAGCAATATGCCTAAAGGCGGAAGCAAGCTAGCTGATTGTGATATCAAAAAAATAGAAGCCTGGATAAATTCAGGGGTTCCAAACAATTAAAAAATGCAGTTTAAAAAAATTAAGGCCCTTATTTTCCTTGCGGGATGTTTAAGTTTCAGTACTTTGTATTCGCAAGGTTTATTAGATGAATTAGAAGAAAGCACTAAACCAGAAAAGGAGCCTAAAGATTATGTTTATGCTACCTTTAAATCGACGCGTATAATCAACATGCATAGCATAGAAGCTCCAGCAAAAGGGGAGCTTTTATTTATGATTCAGCATCGATTTGGAAGGATTAATCAAGGGTTTTACGATTTATTTGGTTTAGATCAAGCCTCCGTAAGAATTGGTTTTGAATACACTACTCCTTTTACTGATAGAATTAGTTTAGGGATAGGCCGAAGCGTTTATAAAAAGACTTATGATGGTTATGTAAAAGCTAAAATTATTAAACAAGCTAAAAACGGATTACCATTCAGTTTAAGTTACGTGGGTTCTATGGCCAACAATATGCAAAAATGGAGAGATCCAAACAGAACTAATTACTATAGTTCCAGATTAAGTTATGTTAATCAGTTATTGCTTGCGCGAAAGTTTAATGATGGTTTATCCATTCAGGCAGTAGCTGGTTTTGTTCATAGAAATTTAGTAGCCTATAAGAATGAGGCCAACACATTTGGATTTGCTGGTATTGGTGGAAGGATTAAGTTAACCAGAAGAGTTACTCTAAATGCAGAATATATTGCTTTATTAGGGGATAGAATTCCGACGGTTGACGGAAGTCAAAAACCGCAGAATTCGGTGGCTATTGGCTTTGATATTGAAACAGGAGGGCACGTTTTTCAGTTACATTTTACCAATTCTTTAGCCATGTTTGAGCAAGGATATATATCTGAAACCACAGGTAAGGTTGGAGAAGGAGATATTCATTTTGGATTCAACATCATGAGGACCTTCGCATTTAAAAAGAAAATTAAAGTTCCTGAACAGTATTAAGAAACAAATACCACAAAATTTATTCTTTTGTGGTATTTGTTAATAAATGGATTAATTATTTCCTGGAAGAATTAAGGGGTTCGAATTACCATTTGGAATAATAATTTTTGCATTATTAGACTTTGATAATTCCATAAGAGCTTCAATATATCTTAAACGCAAAATTTGGTCAGTTAAGCCTTCAGATAAAATTAATTGAGCGTCTCGAGTACCCTGGGCTTCAATCTTTTTTCTTTCGGCTTCTTTACGTTCTTGCAATAAAACAAATTCCATTCGCTGTGCTTGTTGTTCGGCTTCTAATTTCTCTTCAATGGCTTTAGCTAAGCCTTCGGGTAGAGTAATTGATTTTAGAAGAACAGCTTCGATAATAAAACCTTTTTCACCTAAAATAGCATTCATGCTTTCAGCAATTTCTCTTTCAATTCGGTCTCTTTCGCCGCTGTGCATTTCTTTAGCGAAATGGTTTGACGTTACGTTGGCTGAGGCAGATCTAAATACGGCATTAATAATTTTTTCATAATCATAACCAATTTCGGCAATGATTTTTCTGGCCATATCTGGTTTGATTTTATATAAAATGGAGATTTCCGCCTTAATGGTTAACCCTTCTTTAGAAGGAAGGTTAATCAGCATTTCTAAGTTTACAGTACGCGTAGGCAGTTTAATAACCCTTGCCACAAAAGGGTTATATGCTATAATACCACTACTTTTTGGAGCACTTAGTTTTCCGAAGCGGGTTTTTACACCAACTTCGCCAGGTCGGATGATAGAACAAGAGCTAAAAAATACAAGAAAGGCTGAGATTGCAGTTATTAACTTCATAGATTTGAGTTTTAAAAAACAAATCAAAAATCTTGCCTTAAAAGTATTTTAATAAAAAAACAAGAGACTTAGTTAAAAAATCAATAAGCCTTAAGTTATTAAGTCTTCAAAGAAAAAACAGAATAAAAGCATTAATAAAGCCTTAGGTTTTTTGAGAGCTTTAGCCATTTATAAAAAGTATATTTGTATATGCCATTTGAGTTAATATCAGAATTCAGTCCAACTGGTGACCAACCAGAAGCGATAAGACAATTAGCAGAGGGAATAAAAAGAGGGGATAGAGCCCAAACTTTATTGGGTGTAACAGGGTCTGGAAAAACATTTACCATAGCTAATTTAATAAAAGAAGTCCAAAAGCCAACCTTAATATTAAGTCATAATAAAACCTTAGTTGCCCAGTTATATGGAGAGTTTAAGCAATTTTTTCCTAATAATGCCGTAGAATATTTTGTTTCATATTATGATTATTATCAACCAGAGGCATTTATACCAACCACTAATACTTATATAGAAAAAGATTTATCTATTAATGAAGAAATTGAAAAGTTAAGGCTTAAAACCACTTCTTCTTTATTATCTGGAAGGAGAGATGTTATAGTGGTTGCATCGGTTTCTTGTATTTATGGAGCAGGTAACCCTAAAGATTTTGAAGGAAGTATTGTTCGTTTGCATAAGGGCCAAAGTTTAAGCAGAAACGCTTTGTTATACGCCTTAGTGGATTCGTTGTATTCAAGAACAACGGCAGAGTTTAAGAGAGGGACTTTTAGAGTAAAAGGAGATACGGTAGATATTTATGTTGCTTACGCAGATTATGCCTATCGAATAGAGTTTTTTGGAAACGAAATCGATTCTATTAGCACCTTTGATCCAATGAGCGGAATGACAATGGAAAGACCATTGGACATAGCCATATATCCAGCCAATATATATGTAACGCCTAAAGACAGACTTCAAGGGGCCATAAGAGATATCCAGGATGATATGGTAAAACAAGTCCAATATTTCAAAGATTTAGGAAGGTTTTTAGAGGCAAAGCGTTTAGAAGATCGGGTAACATTTGATCTTGAAATGATGAGAGAACTGGGTTATTGTAGCGGAATAGAAAATTATTCGCGTTATATGGATAGGCGAAAAGAAGGGGAGCGTCCATTCTGTTTATTGGATTATTTTCCACCCGATTTTTTATTAGTTGTAGATGAAAGTCACGTAACCATTCCTCAAGTTAGGGCAATGTATGGTGGCGATAGAAGCAGGAAACAGAATTTAGTGGAATTTGGTTTTAGATTACCTGCTGCAATGGATAATAGGCCATTAAAATTTGAAGAGTTTTATAATATTATTCATCAAGTAGTTTATGTAAGTGCTACGCCGGCCGACTTCGAAATACAAGAATCGGAAGGCGTTTTAGTAGAGCAGATAATTAGACCAACGGGCTTATTAGATCCGGTAATTGAAATTAGACCATGCGTAAATCAGGTAGATGATTTATTGGATGAAATTGATGAAAGAATAAAAATGGGAGACCGCATTTTGGTAACAACCTTAACCAAAAGAATGGCAGAAGAGTTAACCAAATATTTGGACCGATTAAATATTAAATCGAGGTATATCCATAGCGAAGTAAAAACATTAGACCGAGTAGAAATATTAAGAGATTTAAGAATCGGGAATTTTGATGTATTAGTTGGGGTTAACTTATTAAGAGAAGGATTAGATTTACCAGAGGTTTCATTAGTAGCCATTATGGACGCTGACAAAGAAGGCTTTTTAAGATCAGAGCGCTCATTAACCCAAACCATTGGAAGGGCTGCAAGAAATGAAAGGGGTAAAGTAATTTTATATGCAGATGTAATGACAGACTCTATAATAAAAACGGTTGAAGAAACAGACCGTAGAAGAAAAATACAAGAAGATTATAATGAGAAACATGGAATTACTCCTAAAACCGTTAGAAAAAGTAAAGAAGAAATATTTAAACAAACAGCGGTTGCAGATGCTAAAGGCGGTTTGATTAAACCATATATAGAGCCCGAAGAATTATCTATGGTTGCAGAAGACCCAGTAGTAAAAAGTTTAGGTAAGCAAGACCTAGAGAAATTAATAAAACAAACCGAACAAAAAATGTTAAAAGCAGCAAAAGATTTAGATTTTATGGAAGCTGCCCGTTTAAGAGATGAAATGAATAATTTGAAAAATCAATTAGAGAACAAATAATGTTGTTGTTAATATTGTTTTTAAGCCTGTTTCAAGACGAAAGATGGATTTGCAGGAATGGTGAGGTCTATTTTAAATCAGACGCCAAATTAGAGCTTATAGAGGCCAATTCGAGCAAACTACAAGGAATAATTAATCCTAATACGGGAGAGTTTGCATTCAGTGTAGAAATGAACACTTTTGAGGGCTTTAATTCGGCATTACAAAAAGAACATTTTAACGAAAACTATTTAGAATCGCCCAAATTCCCCAAAGCCAGTTTTAAAGGTAAGATTATAGAAAAAGTAGATTTTGAGAAAGAAGGTAAATCAGAAATTAGAGCAAAAGGAAAACTATTTATACACGGGATAGAACAAGAGCGAATTATATTAAGTAAACTCGATATTAAAGGCAATAAAATTAAAGTCAGCTCATTTTTTACAGTGGTTTTAAATGATCATAATATTGTAATACCGAAAATTGTAAACCAAAAAATTGCTGAGGAAATTCAAGTAAATATCAATGCCCAGTTTGTTAAAAAGTAGTATAGGGATTATCTTATTGCTTTTTAGTTTTGTAGAACTAAAGGCACAGGATTATTTATTTAAACATTATAAGTTTCTTAACTCAAATTATGAGCAAAAAATAAACTTTGTGTTTCAAGATAAATCGGGCCTAATTTTATTTGGAACACAAAGTGGATTATATGGTTATGACGGAATTAATTACCATAAAATATCGGTAGGTACAGAAGATACAAGCATGGAAATAACCGCCATGTGTTCTACAGGAAAAGGAGAATATTATGTTAGCAATGCTAAAGGACAACTGTTTTTATTAAGCAATAATTCAAGTAATTTTTATAGCGTCCGATTTAACTTATTAAATTGGGAGGAGGGTTTTCCTAAAGCAAAAATCAATAAATTATTATATACTAAATCGGGAGTTTTATGGATTTCTACATATGGCGAAGGGCTTTATTATTATAATAATAACCGATTGTATAATATCAATACCGACGATGGCATAAACTCAAACGATATTTATGATATAATTCTTGATTCTGAAGATAATATATGGGCGGCCTCGGATCAAGGATTAAATAAAATTAAGATTGAAAAGGGCAAAAAAATTATCAATTCGATAGATCAAAGCAACTCTGATATACCTGATAATTTAGTTTTATGCTTGAGTTATGATTCTAAACAAAACCGGATTTATGGGGGAACTTACAGCGGTGGAATATTCTCAGTTGATTTAAACGAAAAGAATATAATAAGAATTCCTGAGCCATTAAAAGACGCTAATTTAAATGAAATCACCAGTTTATTAGTATTTGACGGATTGGTTTGGGTAGGAACCAACGGTAAGGGTTTATTTAGTTTTGCTGATAAAGAAGGAGGAAGTTTATTAAGTTATAATAATCCCAAAGGACTTTCATTTAATAGAATTAAATATATTTTAGGAGATAGGGAGGGAAATGTTTGGTTAATTGGTCCCGATTTTGAATTTGCCATTACATCAAGAAGGCATTTTTTTATTAATAAAATAGAAAATGAAGAATTAAAGGCTATTACTGAGATTTTTATTGATAAAACTAATCGATTATTTTTTGCTTATGAAAAGGGTCTTGGACAAATAGATCTAAGCAAGCCCAATGGTTCTTTTAAACAAATTTTAGGAAATAAAGAGTTAGATAATATCCCAATTATATGCTTAAATGAACTAAACGACTCCGTTTTGCTAGCAGGTTCGTTTGGAAAAGGTTTATTCATAATTAATAAAAAAAGCGGAAAAATTATCAAACGATTAGAGTATAAGAACACCTTGGTAAATGATAATATTCTGGATATAGAAGTAGATAATCAATATGTTTATTTAGCTAGTTTAGGAGGATTACAAATTTTAAATCATCAATTAGAAAACGTTAATATAGAAATCCCTAAACCGCTTAATCAATCATTTATTTATTCATTATTAAAAAGCGGAGATGAATTATGGATTGGTATAGATGGCGCTGGATTATGGAGCTTTAATAAGGGAACTTTCAAGAAACAAGAAGCTCAAATTTTATCAAAAGTTAAGACCATATATTCAATTGAAAAATCAGGGAATTATATTTGGTTTAGCTCGCCAGATATTGGCCTTCTATTTAAAAAAGGTGACGATTCAATAAAGGCGTTTGTAAATAATAATGACTTATTTGGAATTAAGTTTTCTTCTATAGTAGGCATTGGGAATGGAGCGGTTTTATTAATTCACAATAATTATGTAGAATTAATTGATATTGAAAAACGCGCGTATAGACCATTTAAATTGCGCAATGAAAATTTTGAATTAACAGCCAATTTAAATTCGGCCTATAAAGACATTAATGGTGCTGTTTGGGTAGGCTCAGAGCAGGGACTATATAGGTTTAGAGATAGCGATAGTTTATTTATAAATACCCCAAAAGCATTAATAAGTTCTATGGAGGTATTTTTAGAACCGATTAACATAAAAGATGAAATAAAGCTAGCCCATAATCGTAATCATATTACCTTTAGATTTCCTGCTTTTTGGTATCAAGATCCAGATTTAATAAGGTATCAAATTAAATTAGAAGGTTATGACGACGACTATATTTTTACCCGTAACCATTTTGCAACCTATGCTAATTTAAGACCGGGTAAATATATTTTTAAAGTTAGAGTTTCTATTTTAAGTAATTCTGATTTTTATGAAGAAACCGAAATCGCGTTCAAAGTAGAAAAACCTTTTTATCAGCAATTTTGGTTTATTTCCGCGTTAATAAGCTTCTTGTTTGTTCTCGCTTTTTTATTAATTAAAGCAAGAGAAAACCGCTTAAAAAAAGAAAAAGATCAACAAAAGAATTACTTGGAAATGCAATTAGAAATTCTTCGTAATCAAGTAAACCCTCATTTTTTATTTAACAGTTTAAATGCGTTAAATGCATTAATTGAAATTGACCCGAAAACAGCGGTTTCTTATGTAGAACATTTGGCTGATTTCTATAGAAATGTTTTAAGTTATAGAGATAAAAAACTTATTAGTCTTCAAGAAGAAATAGAATTATTAAAGCATTATTTATTTTTACAAGAAAAAAGATTTGGAAAGAATTTAGTGGTTGAAATTAATATTGGAAAAGAAATAAAAAACCTAAATATTCCGCCCTTGAGTTTACAAATTTTATGCGAAAACGCTATAAAACACAATGTAATTAGCAATAGAAGCCCATTGAAGATTGAAATTAATTTTGACGGAAAATATTTAGAGGTAAAAAATAATATTAATGAAAAATCGGAGAGAGTTGATAGCACCGGTTTAGGTTTAAAAAATCTAAATGAAAAATATCATTTATTAAACAAGTCTTTACCCATTATTATAAACAACGGAAAATATTTTATAGTAAGTTTAGAGTTATTAAATGAATAATTTAAAAATTGTAATATTAGAGGACGAGCCACTTGCAGTGCAGCGTTTAGAGCAGTTAATTAAACAAGAAATTCCCCAAGCAGAAATCATCCAGGTATTTGATAATAGTAAGGATGCCAAGAAATATTTTTCTACAAATCCAGAAATTGATTTAATTTTTTCTGATATTCAGTTAGCAGATGGTGAAAGTTTTGATGCCTTAATTGAACTTAAAAAGTGGGTGCCCATTATTTTTATTACGGCTTATAACGAGCATGCATTAAGAGCTTTTGAGTGGAATAGCATTATGTATTTATTAAAACCGTTGAAACAAGACGATTTTAAAAAGGCTGTCCAAAAGTATAACCAGATAAAAGGAAATCAAGAACTTGTTTTTGGTTTAGAGCCTACTTTTAAAGCCATTAAAAGCGGTAAAATTGGAGAACGGATTTTAGTAAAATATGGTTCTAAATTAAAGGTAATTTCTTTAGATGAGATTGCTTATTTTTATACTGAAAACAGAGGTGTTTGGGCCGTTTTATTTCATGGTGAAAAGTACCCAGTAGACTTTAATTTAGATGAATTAGAAAAAGGGCTGGATACTGAAAAATTCTTTAGACTTAACCGACAATTTATTAGTTCCATCAAGTCGATTAAAGAAATGAATATTTATCACAAAGGACGGTTAAAAATCATTTTAAATCCTCCTTATAATGAAGATATAATAATAAGTGCCGAGCGAAGTGCTGAATTTAAAAACTGGTTAATTAAAGCTTAATAGTTTAAAACAAATAACGCTCTCTTATGATATTGATATGATGAATATCATGTCCGGCAATTACATATGCCAGCCCGTGAACAGAAATTTGTTTATTATTTGCAGTCCCTACATTATTCCACATTTCATCTTCAAAGCCATTAAACAATAATAGAGTATTGGTTCTTACTGCTGAATAATCACGCAATAAATCTGTCCACAAACGATTATTAGCATTTGAGTGAATTACATAAGAATCTTGATCAAAACCAGGCAATTCAGTTTTATCATTTCGTGCAAAACATAATGCTCTGTATGCCATTATTCTTTCTGTATCTATAATATGTGCTAGAATTTCTTTTAAAGTCCACTTGTTCTCTGCGTAGCGATATTCATGTTTATGAGCTGGTAAACCTGATAAGAAGCTAAGGTGCTCTTCTTTTATCTCATCCAAATGAGATAAAACGTCTCCATCTCCTACTAAATTGACATATCTATGATAGTATTCAGGTATTTTAGTTAAATCCAATTGACTCATACTGCAATATAACAAAATTTAAAAAAAGATATAATAAAAAAACAGAGACCCCTAAGCGCCTCTGTTTTTAATTAAATTCCAATCAATATTGATTAAGCAGCTAGACCTTCTTTTAGTCTTTCTGCGTTTTCAGCTAATTGTAATTCGTCTATGGCGTGCTGAATATCGCCATCCATAAATTGTGGAAGGTTATATAATGTTAAACCAATTCTATGATCAGTAATTCTACTTTGAGGATAGTTATAAGTCCTAATTTTAGCAGAACGATCTCCTGTAGATACCATGGTTTTACGTTTTTTAGAAACCTCTTCTAGGTATTTAGTATAATGCATTTCGTAAATACGAGTTCTTAAAACGGCTAATGCTTTTTCGTAATTTTTAATTTGCGATTTTTGGTCCTGACATTGTGCCACAACACCTGTTGGTATATGGGTTAAACGAATGGCAGAATAAGTAGTATTTACAGACTGTCCGCCAGGTCCAGAAGCACAGAAAGTATCTTTTCTAATATCCGATTCTTTGATTTCAACATCAAACTGGTCGGCTTCTGGTAATACCACTACTGAAGCCGCAGAGGTATGAACACGTCCTTGGGTTTCAGTTGCCGGAACACGTTGAACCCGGTGAACACCAGATTCATATTTTAATTGACCGTAAGCACCGTCACCTTCAACATTAAAAGCAATTTTAGAGTATCCACCTGCAGTACCATACATTGTATCAACTAGTTCAAGTTTCCATCCACGGGTAGCAGCATATCTTTCATACATTCTATAAAGATCTCCTACGAAAATACAAGCCTCATCACCACCAGTACCTGCTCTAATTTCGACAACGGCATTTTTAGCATCTTCTGGGTCTTTTGGAATCAGCATTAAACGAATTTCCTCTTCCATTAACTCCTCTTTTGAAGTTAATTCATCCAGCTCCATTTTTGCCATTTCGCGCATTTCTTCATCTTTTTCAATAGACAAAATTTCGCGTGCATTAGCAATATTATCAACCAAATTTTTGTATTCGTGATACTTTACCACAATTTCACCTAAATCGCGGTATTCTTTATTCAATTTGGCAAAAGTTTTCATATCAGCCATAGCCTCTGGGCTGCTGAGTTGATTTTCTACGTCTTGCCAACGATTTTTAATAGCTTCTAATTTATCAAGCATAATTTACTGCAAAGATACAAAATTTTGAACTTACTTATTTAAGGAGGCTTTTGGCCTTTTTCTGCTTTAATGAGAAAAAGGAAAAGAAATTAATTGGCATTGATTGCCATCAAATTCAGCAAAATGGGGCTTTTTAAACCAAGAACCTAAATTAATATAGGTGGATTTTTCATCAAGAGGATAAGACATTTCTAAATGTCGATGCCCAAAAATAAAATAATCGTAAAAAGTATTTTTTAATGTTTCGCGGGCAAAGAGAATTAACCATTCTTTTTCTTCACCTAAAAAAACTCCATCAGCTTCTAAATTGGCCTTGCGGGATGTGCCAGAAAAATACTCGGCCAATTTAATTCCTAAATCAGGATGTATCCATTTAAACAAAAAGATACAAATGGGATTTCTAAAAACCTTTTTTATTAATTTATAACCATGATCACCAGGACCTAAACCATCACCATGACCAATTAAAAACTTCTTTCCATTCCACTCTTTTTCAATCGGCTCATTATAAACCGGAATACCTAATTCATCTGTTAAATAACCAAACATCCACATATCATGGTTACCTATAAAAGCATAAATTAAAATACCAGAGTCTCTAAGCTCAGCTAATTTTCCTAAAAAGCGAATATAACCTTTAGGAACAACGCTGCTGTATTCGAACCAAAAATCAAATAAATCGCCGAGTAAATAAATTTCTGCAGCATCATGTTTAACTTGGTCGAGCCATTTAATAATATGAGCTTCTCTCTTTTCGGACGATAATTTATTGGGTACACCTAAATGAAAATCTGAGGCAAAATATATTTTTTTTCCTTGCGGGATAATGGCCATTACTTAGATTGATCGTCGATTAAAAAAACAAATACTTTTTCCGGACCTTGAGAAGTAAGTATAACCTTAGCTTCTATATCGGCAGTTTTTGCTGGTCCAGACACAAAAAACAATGAAGAAGGCAGTTTTGATCCATATTTGTTTTTTAGAATCAAAAAGGCATCTTTAATATCATAAACTAATTGCGAGCGATAAGCTAAAACAATATGAACATGGGTATTAATCCATGGTGTACGATGATTTTTTAGACTAGAAAGTAAAATTGATCCATTTCTGGCCACTAAGGCTTCGCATGAACTAATTGCTGCATCAGGTTTTTCTTTATTAAAGCCAGGTAAATTATCGGTATTAATTCCAGTTTCATTTAAAGATTTAATGATTTCTGGTTCTAAACACACGATATGATTAAAAACATCGCGTTCTACCAAAGATAAATAGGTATCAACAAAATCGTAATAATTATGGCAATAGATAAAATGCCCTGAGTTTTCGGTAATTTTTTGTGCAAAAAGATTTACGAGATTGTCATCATCAACACGAAAAACATTACTTTCTAAATCAAGATCAGGGAAGGGGTTTTTCTTCTTATAAAGCAAACCTGCCCTGATCTTCTTTAGTATTTTCTCTTTGGGGGTAATGTTTTCCATTGGTCCCGACCAAATTAATTATTAATATCGGGATTTTCAACATTTGTAGGATTTTCTGTGCTTACAGCTGTTTGGTTTTCAGCCTCGCCAGATTCCATATACTCCTGAAGAGTAGTTTTAGCATCAAAAGGTCTCTTGCCAATTAAGCGCTCTAAATCATTTTGGAAAATCACTTCTTTCTTCAATAATTCTTGGGCAATAGCTTCAAGAGCGTCTTTCTTTTCAATTAATAAGCTTTTGGTTCTTTCGTAAGCAGTATCAATTAACTTACGTACTTCAGAATCTATTAATTCAGCAGTTTTATCAGAGTAAGGTTTTCCATATCCAAATTCACCCTGCGGATCATTAAAAGAAACATTTCCAACAGCCTTATTCATACCATACATGGTTACCATCGCGTAAGCCATTTTAGTAACTCGCTCAAGATCATTTTGCGCACCGGTAGATATTTTACCAAAAACCACATCTTCTGCAGCTCTTCCACCTAAAGTCATGCAAATAATATCTAATAATTGTTCGGTTCTGTATAAGTACTGCTCTTTTGGTAAATATTGAGCATAACCTAAAGCTGCAGCACCTCTAGGTACAATAGAAACCTTAACCAAAGGGTCTGCATTTTCTAAGAACCAGCCTGCAATTGCGTGGCCAGCCTCATGATAAGCAACAATGGTTTTTTCTTTTGGTGAAATGATTTTATTTTTCTTTTCTAAACCACCGATAACACGGTCAATGGCGTCTTGAAAATCTTGTAAATCGATTTCTTCTTTGCTTTGCCTTGCGGCGATAAGAGCAGCCTCATTACAAACGTTTGCAATTTCAGCTCCAGCAAAACCAGGAGTTTGTGCGGCTAATTTCTTAGCATCAACATCACTCTTCAGTTTTAAGTTTCTTAAATGAACTTTAAAAATATCTTCACGGCCGTTTAAATCCGGCTTATCAACGGTAATTTGTCTATCAAAACGACCTGGACGTAATAATGCAGAATCTAAAATATCATGACGATTGGTTGCTGCCATAATAATAACACCTGAATTGGTTCCAAAACCATCCATTTCGGTTAATAATTGATTAAGAGTAGATTCTCTTTCATCATTACCACCAGTGACCATATTTTTTCCTCTAGCTCTACCAATAGCATCTATTTCATCAATAAAAATGATACATGGCGCTTTTTCTTTTGCCTGTCTGAATAAGTCGCGAACGCGTGATGCGCCAACCCCAACAAACATTTCAACGAAATCAGAACCGGATAAAGAGAAGAAAGGCACATTAGCTTCACCAGCAACTGCTTTGGCTAATAATGTTTTACCAGTACCAGGAGGGCCAACCAAAAGCACACCTTTTGGGATTTTACCTCCAAGTTTGGTGTATTTTTTAGGATTTTTAAGGAAATCAACAACCTCCATTACCTCAACTTTAGCTTCATCAAGTCCGGCAACATCTTTAAACGTTACGTTAACTTGGGTATCCTTATCAAAAAGTTGGGCTTTAGATTTACCAATATTAAATATTTGAGAACCTGGACCGGCACCGCCGCCCATGCGTCGCATAAGGAATAAGAAAATAACCACCATTAAAAGAATAGGCCACAATACATTAAAAAGGTAAAGTAGTGGATTATTCTTTTCTACTGGGTCAGGGTAAATTTTTTCAGCTTCAGTAAAGCCTTTCTGAGCTTCATCGAGCTGACGCTGGAAAACCTCATAATTGATATCTAAACTATAATGAGGTGTTTCATCACCAAAATAGCCTTGGTTATCTTTTACAGCCTTGTGTTTTTCGTTATTTAGAGCCTCAGTGGTTAAGTAGATTTCAGCAGTTTTTTCATTAACTACTACAATTTTCTTCACCTGCTTAGCCTTCACCAATTCCATAACAGTTTTGGTATCGGTTTTTTTAGCAGAATTTTGAGGCATTAGGAATAATCCAGCCAGTAAAATTATAATAGCGCCGTAAATCCAATAAGGATTAATCTTAGGAGGGCCATTTTCAGGGCCTTTTTTACCAGGATTGGGGTTATTATCTTTGTTTTTGTCGGTTTTCGGTTTTCTTGAGAAAACCGTCTTCATTTCATTATCAGCCATTAAAATATTTATCTAAACAAAATAGAAACATCGAATTTTGTGGTATTGTTCAAAAAGTAATCCAAAATATTATCCGACAAAAAGTCAGCCGAAATTAATTATCAATTTCACGAACTAATTCACCGTATAGAGTTCCTTTATTATAATAGGGTACCATTTCCATGGTATTTAATTGCAAACAGAATTCGGTATCACCCACAATACCTAGGCGGTCAAAACGGCGTGAGTGCGAAGCATTTTTAATAACTTCGAGCAAATTATCTTTGCTTTGTTCCCAAAGCAATAATGCAGCCTTGGAAGCATCTTCATCAAACGAAAAATGATCTTTTAATTTTTCAACTACAGCGCCAGCAAAAAGGCTATCTTCTAAATTAAATTTATTTTTCCATCCAGCGCAAATAAGAACAACGTCTTGATTTAGACGTAATAATTTTAAACAAAGGGCGTCTAAATTTAAAAAAGAGCCGATAAAAATATTATCGGCACTCTCAGATTGTTTTATGGTATAAGTACCGTTAGTGGTGCTTATTGCAATGTATTTGTCTAAAACTGTTTTTTGAGTAAAACTTAGAGGCGAATTCCCAATATCAAATCCAGGGACAGGCACTCCGTCTCTTTCGGCGGCAACAACGTATTCTTCCTCTTTAAAGCGGTAACTCATACATTCTTCGGGAGTCATAACCGGCACAACGCCTCTGGCTCCATTAGAAAGAGCGACACAAATACTAGTTGTTGCTCTTAAAATATCAATTACCACTACATTTTTTCCTTTTAAGTCATAAAAAGGAATTAAAGCAGGACTAAAAATTACGTCGATAGCTGGCATTAGGCTTGTGCGGTTTTTAATACACCTAAATTTTTACCCACTTTGATAAAGGCGTTAATAGCCTTATCTAAGTGTTCCATAGTATGAGCGGCAGATATTTGTACTCGAATTCTTGCCTGACCCTTAGCAACAACGGGGTAATAAAAACCAATAACATAAATACCCTCATCCAATAGTTGTTCTGCAAATTTTTGAGCCAATACAGCATCATAAAGCATGATTGGAACAATAGGATGCTCGCCAGGTTTGATATCAAATCCCGCAAGGGTCATTTTCTCTCTAAAATACTTGGTATTGGTTTCCAGAATATCTCTTAACTTGGTAGTTTCGCTAAGCATATTAAACACTTCAATAGATGCGCCAACAATAGAAGGAGCAAGAGTATTAGAGAATAAATATGGGCGAGAGCGTTGGCGTAAAATTTCAATAATTTCTTTCTTTCCGGAGGTAAAACCACCAGAAGCACCGCCTAAAGCCTTACCAAGAGTTCCGGTAATAATATCGATTTTACCCATTACATTACGATATTCATGAGTACCTCTTCCGGTTTTTCCAATAAAACCAGAGGCGTGGCATTCATCCATCATAATTAGGGCATTATGTTTTTCGGCTAGTTCAACAATTTTATCTAATTGAGCGATAGTTCCATCCATAGAAAAAACACCGTCGGTAACAATAATACGATGTCTTTTAGAAGCACTTTCAATAAGGCATCTTTCTAGATCTTCCATATTATTGTGTTTGTATCTCCAGCGCTCCGCTTTGCACAAACGAACACCATCAATAATAGAGGCGTGATTTAACTCGTCGGATATGATAGCATCTTGCTCATTAAACAAGGGTTCAAAAACACCGCCATTAGCATCAAATGCCGCAGCGTATAAAATGGTATCTTCAGTTCCTAAAAATTCAGAAATTTTTTGTTCAAGAATTTTATGAATATCTTGAGTTCCGCAGATAAAACGCACGGATGACAATCCAAAGCCATGAGAATCGATGGCTTTTTTAGCAGCTTCTAATACGCGAGGGTGAGAAGAAAGCCCTAAATAATTATTAGCACAAAAATTAATAACATGTTTACCCTCTGAAGTGGTAATATCAGCCCCTTGCGGGGATGTAATAATTCTTTCTTTTTTATAAAGACCGGCCTCTTTAATTTCCTTAAGTTCTTGTTCTAAAACAGGTTTTAAAGTATTGTACATAAATAATGCGTTTACGGCAAATATATATATAGATAGGTAGGGAGCAAAATATCTAATTAATTATTTTACGAAGTAAAGCAATGAGATAAAAACCCAGCAAAATTCTGGAATTAAGTAATGGGTAATGAGCTAATTAATTAACGGATTTCAAAAAGACCAAAACCGTGGAAAGCCTCAATACTGGTTTCAATTTTTTCGACATTAGAAAGCGGGCTTCCTCTATGTAAAGCTTGTTCAAACATATTTAGAATTCCGGGGCTAGCTTCTGCATGACAAAAGACCTTTCCGTCTTCCAAATTCATAACATAACCTTTAATTCCGAGTTTTAAGGCGAGATCATATGTATATTTTCGATACCATACACCTTGAACTCTACCGCTAATTATATAAATTTTTGAGTGTTTTTCTTCCATTATTAAACTTATTTGTTCAAATCCTAACTTTTTTTAAAACAGCATTTTATGTTTTTCGTCATGTTTACTAAAATCTTTTTTTAGTTCTTGTTTATACTGCTATATTACAGCAAATTTGTAATAAAAAACATTTGCCTCCATCTATGAACTCTATTTCGAACGCAGGAAAAAAGAAAATCCTGATTATCGAAGACGATACCAATTTACTATTGATACTTAATCATCTTTTCTCCAAAGATTATGATGTTTCGGTGTGCAATGAAGGAGATGGTGCTGTTGAAATGATAAAAAGAATAAAACCAGATTTAATTATATGCGATCTTAACCTTCCGGGAGAAGACGGTTTGAGTATTACGCATAAAGTTAAAAATGATGAAACATTGTCACATATTCCTATTTTAATATTAACCTCAGATAATTCAAAAGATAACAGAACTACTGCATTTGAAAATTACGCAGATCAATACGTATTAAAGCCTTTTGAACCATTAGAATTAAAAGCTAGGGTAACTAGCTTGTTAGTAAATAGAGAAAAAATAATACATCAATCATTCACCAATAATTTTTTAGTTTTTTCTCCCTTGCGGGATTCTTACCATGAGCGCACTCAATTATTAGAGAAAATAAATGAGGTTATAGAAAGAAATTTAAGTAACCAAGGATTTAGGATAACCACCTTAGCCAAAGAAATTGCTATGAGTGTTTCAACCCTTGAGAGGAGAATGAAAGAAATAGGGGAGGAATCGCCTAAAAATTATATAAGAAAATATAGGCTGATAAAAGCCTTAAACATGATCAAGAAAAAAGAATTTGCAATAAGAGAAGTTGCTCAAAAATGCGGATTCAAATCACTTTCTTATTTTTCGCAGGTATTTTCTAAAGAATTTGGCCAAACCCCAAGTTCAGTAAAATAACAATATTAGAATACCCACTAGAATAATAAAGATTTAGAGCTTTTCAATTAGATAATTTACAAAAATTATTATCCGTTTAAAAACAACTTGAGGCACAGTTAATATAAAAAGCTTTATTTTACGAAAAATTATAAAAGTAGGACAACCATTTTCTTTTTGTTCTCTTTTTAATTAAAAAGCGCTTTTATGAGAATACTATTCCTTATTTTAATTAGTTTTTTACCTGTTCTTCTACTATCTCAAAATTTACCGGATAAGTTTTATAGCGATGTTCCTGTTCAAATTGCATTTAAAGTAAATGATGAGCAATTATTAGAGTTGGCTAAAAACGGGGTTAGTCAAAAATTTTTACAGGGTTTTAATCCCAGAACTTCTTTAATAGGTAAGTTTAATAATGATTCAAGAAATAAGTTAAAAGAAGGAAACTATTTAGTTGTTTTTTCAAATTATAAATCATTTAGTTTTTCAGTAATTACTAATACATCATTCGACATATTATCTTTCAGACTTAAAAACAAAATATATTATTGGGCACTAGACAAAAACAGTCAACAAGTTGCAGATTGGTCATTAATTGTTGATGGAAAAACCATAAAATCAGACACAATGGGTTTAATAGATTATAACCCTAAAGTTATTATTAAACATGGTATTGCAAAAATAAAAGGGGAATCGATTTTAGTAACCCTTGATTATTACCAAAGACATGCACCTCCAAGATCATATAATAATTCTAAACCACATAAGGTGGATATGGGCGCAATTTTATTAAGCAAGCCTGTTTATAAACCGGGAGATACTATAAAATTTAAAGCCTATTTATTTAATAATTTAGGAAGGCCGCAAAGAAGAAAAACTCGATTTATAATTTACTCTAATCAAAGCATATATGGAGAAATTATTGGCAAGCCCAATAAAAACGGGACCTTTGAAGGGAGTTTTTTCATTAGTGATTCATTTCCTATTAACAAAACATATACGATTAGAGCAATAAGTGGAAATAAAATTAAAAGCTCCCCTGATTTTCAAATCAAAAATTACGAATTAAAACTTTATAGACCTGAATGGGGATTTATTCCAAAACGTCTGTTGTATAAAGAAGATTTAGTATTAAACCCGATTTTATTAGATGCGAATAATAATTTAGTGTTTGATGGCAGTGTTCAGGTTAAAATTAAAACATCTAGGCCTAAAGGTTTTTTAGAAAATAAATTAATTTTTGACCAAAATTATTTGAATGAATATTTAGATACAACTATTGGTTTAGATCAATTAGTTGGATCGCCTATAACAATTAAAAACGAATTATTACCTAATTTTAATTGTGATTTATTAATTGAAATAGAATTAAGAACCAATGAAGGAGAAGTCTTTAAACTAACAGACCAAAAAATTAATCGAAGTATTCAACTTTTTGATATAAAGAATAATGAACAAGAAATATTTTCTTACACTAAAGAAAATAAAAATCTTGATACCATTTTATCAGCAAAAATAACTTATAAAGATAATTCTACTGAGCAAAAAAACATCAAACTACCAATTAGAATAGACAGTCTAAGCTTAATTAGGGATATTTCTTTTAAATATAAAGGGTTAGATAGTGTTGAAACGGAATTTAGGTGGACCTCCGAATTTGAAGATCCATTAAATTGTATAATGAAGGGAGACAGCCTTTTTATAAAAGTAATTTTTAGACCACATGAACAAGGGATATTATTTATTTACGACAACAATAAATTGTTAAAAAAGCAATATTCTAAAGATATTGATACGGTATTATATTTAGGAATTTATAACAATTATACAATTCTTTATATTTCTTTTAATGAAGTCGACTATTATAAAAAGACTTTTAGTAGGAACAAAAAGGAAATTAAATTAACACATAATTTAGAAGAAATAATCTATCCAGGAAAGGAAATTTCCGTTGTATTGAACTTAAAAGACGGTTACAATATTCCATTAAAAAATTATGAGTTCAGCGCATTTGCCTGGAATAATCAAATGGAAGAAATTAAAAGCCATGAATTCCAAATTAAAAGTCCAGTAAATTATAATTTAAGTAAAGTTTTAATTAGTGAATCAATTTATCATAATGCCGATGAGTTTGATGTTGAATTTGATTATAGAAATGATGAAAACAAATATTTTTTATTAGATAGTTTAGATGAACGAAGAGCATTAGTGAATAATCGGAATGGCTATGACCTTCGTTATTTTGAATCCTCAGGAAGTTATATTGTATTTAATAATTTAACAGAAACAAGTCCGATAATGATTTGGGCAAATGAAACACCAATTTTAAACAACTTAAGTAGTGTTTCACAAAATTTAATTATACCAATTAAAGAGGGTAAATATAATTTGAAGATTCTTTATAATTATACAATATTTGAAATTAAAGATATAGAAATTAAGCCAAATAAAATGGCAGTATTTACTTATGATATTGAAAATTTTGGGCATGGAATTCATAATAATAAAGTAAGCAGCAAAGGATTAAGCTCTGAAGAAAAGTTTAAAATAATAAACAGTCTAAGTCAATACATTATAATGGTAAAATTTTCTTATCAATATAACTGGGCTGAAATTGAAATCTTTAATGAGGATAGAACTTGTTCTTATTTAATTAAAGAAATAGGTTATAATGAATTATTTTTTTACAAATCATCAAAAATTTTTATTCGTGTAAATAATAAAGAGTTTGAGTTAGATTATACAAATAGTAATCGTATTGATATAAGAAGTTTAGAACCGGTAGATGTTGAGCTTGGGCTTTCTGAAGTTCCAGAAACTACAATCTTAAAAAACTTAAAAATTAACCCTATTTTTCTTGAACCAAAAAAGCCAGAAGTTGCAATATCACATAAAACAAACTCTTGGGATAGCGCCTATTCTGCAATAAAGAGTTTTGTTAATAAAACCAGTTATGAATGGACTTCCAATTTAAACCAAAAGATTTTTATTAATCATACTTATAAGCCTAGCCAACATGTATTATTAATAGATTTATTAAATCCTTATTGGAGTCTTTGCTTAGACTCTTCAAGTCTTCCTATTTATTCTAGAGTTGGTGGAAAATATAAATTGGTTCAACTATCATTTGATGGGAAAATAAACGAATTGGACTTAGACATTGAGCAAGATAAAGATGTATATGTTAATAACAGTTTATTAGAATGGAAAGAATTTGATAAGTCTTATATTAATAAATTGTATTATTATTTTTTGACGGCCGATTCTACTCCTGAAATCTTCACTAATATAGAAATAGAGAATGGATATCAAAAGCAAATATTATTTGATAAGAATTCCTATAACAAAATCATTATAAAAACGGAAAAGTATAAAAGATTACCAGCGTATGTTCAACTTATTGAAAATCGAAAAATAGTTTTTCAAGCTCCAACGTATAATAAAGACTGGATAGAATTTAGATTACAAGAAAACACCAATTATCAGCTTCAAATTATTTATTTAAGGCAAAGAGAAATATATAAAGAGCCAATTAGTATAAATAAAGGGGAAAATTTAATAATAAAAATTTTGCATGCAGATTCTAATTGGAATAAACAAAAGATGCATTTGTTAGGAGAACATAAAACTAAACTAGAAGATTATTCTGGACCCTTTTCAATTAAGGGGGTAGTAATGGATAAAGACACAAAAGAACGAATTGGTTTTGCTGCAATAATAATAGTTAAAGATGGTGTTCAAGTTGGCGGAACGGTTTCTGATTTAGAAGGGAATTTTACTTTTAGAAATCTTGCTCCGGGCAAGTATGATTTAAAGGCTCAGTTTGTGGGTTATTCTGATTATAAATTAATTGGAGTTAAGGTTGGTTCAAATGAAATTACAAGGGTTAAAGTTTATTTAACTGGTGGTGTAGTACTAGAAGAAGTAACAGTTCATTATAGTCATCCTATAATTATATCTAGAGCTAACGGTGTAAATTATGAAGAAACAATTAGTTTTCGTGGCTCTAGAGCGAATGAAACAGGCTATTATATTAATGGCGTTAGAGTAATAGGAAGTATTCAATTACCACAATCTGCTTTGCCTGATTATAATCAACCAGAGATAGATGTTTTTGAGAGAACAGGAACTTCTTTAAATGCTGATGAAGAAAAGCAAAGATTAGAAAATTTAATAGGGAAAACGCATACCAGAACTAATTTTAAGGATTTGGCCTTTTGGTTACCTAGTTTAAAAAGTAATAAACAAGGTATAGTAGCCTTTACCATTAAATACCCTGATAATATTAGCTCATGGACCCATTATTTTATGGGAGTTAATTCAAAAGGTTATGTACTAAATTATGATTTTGTATCTAAATCATATTTACCTATTAGCAGTCAGCTTATTCTTCCTAAATTATTAATTGTAGGAGATAGTTTATTGGTAAAAACCCGAAGCATTAATTATACTGGCGCTCAACATCCCGCAAGGTTATTTTTTAGTGGATTTGGAATTAAGGACAGTGTAAACATCAATTTAGACCGAATAGATACGAGCCAATTTTGGGTTTATAATACCTTTAATACTGGTGATAGCATAGAGTTAAAAATTAAACTTAACAATGGATTTGAAGATGGGGAAAGAAAATTATTAAAAAGTCAGGAGCAAGGCTTGAGGTATTTTTCTGATCGAATAATTTTATTAAAAGAATCGGAAAAATTTAAGAATAAATTTATTGAGGAAGGCAACAAAAAAAATTATGAAATAATAGTATATAATAATTGGACTCAAATTATTGAGAGAAATATTCAACTTTTAAAAGAGTACAATTATGGCTGTGTAGAGCAGACTGCTTCCAAATTAAGAGCTCTTTTGTATGAAGAACAATTGCGAAAATTTTTGAATCAAGACTTTAATGAATCTGCACAAATTCGAAGTTTAATTAGAAAACTTAACAAATTAAAAAACAAAGATAATCTATGGGGTTGGTGGCAAAATAATCCAAGCAATTTTAATATGAGTCTTTATGTTTTGAAAGTATTTTCAGAAGCAAAACAACTGGGTTATTCCGTAGGCGATTTAGAAGAAAGCTTCCAAAATTTAAAGGTTGTAAACTCAAGTTCATCAATTAGCTACAAATTGGAATTATTAGAATTGGAGCATATTTTAGGAATTAAAAAAGACTCGGTTACTTTATCATTTTTAAATGAGGATTTTAATAATTTGAATTTAATGGATTTAATCCGATTAGCAAAGATTAAACATTATTATGGGTTAAGTTTTGATGATCAAAAAATATTCAATTTCATTAAATATGATTCCTATAATTTACCTTATTTGGGTGAAGATTTAGGAAGTATTTTTTTAGAATCGAACCAATTAAGTATTAATCTTATTGAGTACTTAGGTTTAAAAGAGGATAGGCCAGGCTTAACAGATTCAATGAAATTACGTTTAATTTTAAAAGGGGAGGAGCGCCTCAATACGCTTGATAGGGCCCAATTATTATCTGTATTATTTAAAAATTTGAAAAACTCAAATAATAAATTAAATAATTTGTTAATAAATGGATCTGCGCAAGCCATAAAAAACAGTTATAAACTTAGCGATGGTGATGAGGTAGAAATTACAGGTCAAAATGCTTTTTATGGACATAGTATCCTAAATATTCGCCACCAGAATTTAGTTAAAGAAGAAGCTTTAAAGCAAAAAGGAGCTGAAATTAATCCATTAGACAGTTTAGAGCGGGAATTAAGTTTATTCGATGAAATAGATTTAGGGGTACAAATCCAATTACAAGAAACAAAAGATTATTTAATGCTAGAGATTCCTGTTCCTGCCGGGATATGGGTTGATTTCAACAAAATAAGTGGTGATTATATTAGTCATAAAGAACAATATGATGATCGGATTATTATTTATTATTTGAAATTAAACAAAGGCAGTTTTAAGGTTAATATCCCCGCAAGGGTAATATTTAAAGGGACTTTTACCAGAAACCCTAGTTTATTATCGAGCATGTATGATAGTGAATATAAGGCCAGTAACCGAATATCGAAAATTAGAGTTAGATAAGATATTTAAAAAATGCCTTTGGGATTGATTATATTTGCATTTTGCTTATTTTATGCTTAGAACGAATACGTGTGGCGAATTGAATATTTCGCATGTTGGAACCAAGGTTAAATTATCGGGATGGGTAGCTAAATCAAGGGATTTAGGAGGTATGACTTTTATTGATTTACGTGATCGATATGGTATAACTCAATTGGTTTTTAATATGGAAACAGCTCCAGAATTATGTAATTCTGCGAGAAAACTTGGGCGTGAATTTGTTATTCAAATTAGCGGTGTGGTAAGAGAAAGAAGCAATAAAAACCCCAAAATGCCTACTGGTGATATCGAAATTGAGGTAGATGAGCTTAAAGTTTTAAATCAGTCGGAAGTCCCGCCATTTACAATTGAAGCTGAAACTGACGGTGGAGATGAATTGAGGATGAAGTATAGATATTTGGATTTGCGCAGGGATGTAGTAAGGCGAAATTTAGAATTGAGACATCAGGTGGCCAAGCGCACGCGTGAATATTTAGATAATTTAGAATTTATTGAGGTAGAAACTCCGGTATTGATTAAATCGACCCCAGAAGGAGCCCGTGATTTTGTGGTTCCAAGCCGATTAAATGAAGGAGAGTTTTATGCTTTACCTCAAAGTCCGCAAACATTCAAACAATTGTTAATGGTTTCCGGATTTGATCGTTATTATCAAATTGTAAAATGTTTTAGAGACGAGGATTTAAGAGCAGATCGTCAGCCTGAGTTTACGCAGATCGACTGCGAAATGTCGTTTATTGAACGTGAAGACATATTAAACACCTTTGAAGGATTGGTTAAGCATTTATTTAAGACCGTTAAAGGAATTGAAATAAGCGATTTACCAAGGATGAGTTATGCCGATGCCATGAAGTATTACGGATCAGACAAACCGGATATTCGTTTTGGTATGAAATTTCACTATTTAAATGATTTGGTAAAAGACAGTGGTTTTGTTGTTTTTGACAAAGTGATTAGTGATGGAGGCTCTGTAATTGCTATAAATGTTGAATCGGCGGCGAATTATACTCGCAAACAATTAGATGCTTTAACTGATTTTGTGAAAGATCAGCGCAGGGGAATGACTGGATTAATTTATGCTCGAGTAGAAGCTGATGGCACCTTAAAATCAAGCGTTGATAAGTTCTTCGATCAAGATAAATTACAAGCCTGGAAGAGAGAATTAAATGCAAAAGAAGGGGATTTAATTTTAATCCTTGCTGGAGAAACCAGCAAAACTCAGAAAGCCATGAATGATTTGAGATTACATTTAGGTGAAGAGTTGGGATTAAGAAATCCGGATGATTATAAATGTTTATGGGTTCTTGATTTTCCTTTGTTGGAATGGAGTGAAGAGGAGCAGCGTTATTTTGCAATGCACCATCCATTTACTTCTCCAAAACCAGAAGATATGCATTTATTAGAAAGCAACCCAGGTGCTGTAAACGCCAATGCGTATGATATGGTAATTAATGGAGTAGAAGTTGGCGGAGGTTCGATACGAATATTTGATAGAGAATTGCAATCAAAAATGTTTTCTATTTTAGGTTTTAGTCAAGAAGAGGCTGAGGCTCAATTCGGATTTTTATTAAATGCATTTAAATATGGTGCGCCTCCACATGGAGGAATTGCCTTTGGTTTCGACCGATTATGTTCATTATTTGGCGGAAGTGAAACGATAAGAGATTTTATTGCTTTCCCAAAAAACAATTCAGGAAGAGATGTAATGATTGATGCTCCTTCAAAAATTGATCAAAAACAATTGAATGAGTTAAAATTAAAAACAAATTCCTAATTTAGTTTAATAAAAGATTTAAATGGACAGTTATAGTTGGCTTGTAATTATTTTATCATTAGCTTTTTCAGCCTTTTTTTCGGGATTAGAGATTGCTTTTGTTACCGCAAATAAATTACGTATAGAGCTAAAGAATAAACAAGGCTCGCTAGCTGCGCGCATTTTATCTACTTATGTTAAAAGTCCAGGAAAATTTATTTCTACCATATTAATTGGTAATAATATAGCCTTGGTACTTTATGGTATTTATGCTGGTGAAATATTAGATTCTTGGTTTAAAAACATATTACCCTTAGAGTATCAATATCCTTTTTTCTTACTGGTATTACAAACCTTATTTTCAACCGCTTTGGTATTGGTAGTTGCTGAGTTTTTACCTAAAGTTTTATTTAGAATAAACCCTGATTTAATATTATTTAAATTGGTATGGGTATTTCAAATATTTTATTTTTTGTTTTTGGTCCCGGTAAACTTTACCACTTGGTTAGCCAAAGCGATTTTAAGATTAATTACCAGGCAAAAATTTCATGAAGATCCAATTGTATTTAGCAAAGTAGATTTAGATAATTATATCAGTGAAAGCGCCAATTTAGATTTAGAGGAAGATGCTGATGTTGATACAGAGATGTTTAAAAACGCCTTAGACTTTGATAAGGTAAAAGCTAGAGATTGTATGACTCCTCGGACCGAATTGGTTGCAGTAGAATTAAAAGATAGCATAGAAAATTTATATCAAAAATTTATAGATACTGGATTATCAAAAATTTTAGTTTACAATGAAACCATTGATAATATTATTGGATATGTGCATCAGAAAGAATTATTTAAAGATCCTAAATCCATTAAATCAGTATTAATTCCTATAATTATTGCGAGTGAGGCTACCCCAGCTAGAGAGTTATTAAAGAAGTTTAATATAGGCAGAAAGAGTATTGCTGTTGTAGTAGACGAATTTGGCGGAACGGCGGGAATAGTCACCTTAGAAGACATATTGGAAGAGATATTTGGCGAGATCGATGATGAGCATGATACGGAGGAATTTAACGAGCAAAAAATATCAGATAACGAATATGTGTTTTCTACACGTTTAGAAATTGATTATTTGAATGAAACTTATGAATTAAATATTCCGGAGGGCGAATATAATACCCTTGCGGGATATATACTGGCGAATCATGAGAGCATACCTTCTGAAGGGGAGATTATTGAAATCCCGGGGTTTGAAATTAGCATTTTAAAGGCAGGAAGTGCGAGGATTGACGAAGTAAAATTGAAGAAGATATAATAAAGTTTGAATCGTTTTTCGCACATTTATTTATTAAAATAGTTGACTAGGAGTGGTGGTAATTTATGAAACTGTTGTTGGAAAGGTTTAAATAATTATTATTAAAAATATGCTTATTTATTTTCTATGATTATGAACAATTATTATATTTAAATTACGGAGTTTAAAAATTAAATTTAATATGGAATATTCAACTACAGAACCAATTGAGGAGTATTTTTTAGAAGGCCGTTATAAAGAAATTTCAGATATATTTAAAAACCAGATTAATCAAAAAATCAAAGTAATTGATGAAGAAACAATTGAAATGATTGTGGTTAGTTTAATGCAATTAGATGAATACGAATCATGCAAAGATATTTTATATAAATATTTTTATACCAATTATTTTTCTAATAAAGAATTCAGCAATAATTTAATAAAAGCGCAAGTATCAATGGAGCTTAAATATGAGAATCATTTGGACTTATGTGTCTTTTACAATCATGTATATTTTGTTAAAGAAAGCTCTATGAATAATCAAGAAAAAGAAATGCTTGAAATAATAGATCCCATAATTAAAACATATGAGAAAAAATATATATCAAGGATTGAAAACATTTTATATATAACATTAATATTAATTGTTTTCTTGGTTGATTTACCCTTATTTTTAAATATCGGGATAAAAGCCTTGATACTTATATTTTTTATAATGGATTATTTAAATTCAAAGAAAGGTAAAGTGAAATTATCCTACTTTGTGTATAGAGCATTTTTAAAAGTATATCTAATTATGAATAGATTTAAATGGAAATATTTAAAGCCGAATGTATTGACTATAAAACAAGAGTTTAATACAAGTATGTAAAAAAAGAAAATTGTGATAATAATCGAAGCTTATTAAATAATAAATCAAAACAGATAAATGATAATTTATAATAACACCATTAATTCAAAATTAGAGAAAAATGAAAAAGTTAATATTTTACATAACTTTTTGTTTCAACGGCCTATTAATCCAAGCAGAAGAAACGGACTCTTTTGTCAAAAAATTGCTAAAAGAAGAAATAATCACTTTTGTTTCTGCCCAATCAAATAAATCGGGGTTGATGATTGTGAATCTAATAGGTTTTGATTCTTTAAAAATAGATAGTATCCCATTGGTGAATGCGGTTTATACTTCCATAGAATGGTCTCCCTATTTTAATAATAAAATTGAAGACACCATACAAGTGCTTTACATAAAAAAAATTCAAATCGATGAAGGTAGTTTCAAAATAATTTTTCAACATAAAGAAATTATTTTCACCGACAAAAAGGCGTTGTTATACACTGAATACACTTATAATAACTATTGTTTTCCTAGTATTTTTCTATTAAATTCGATGAAAAAAAAATAAAATTAATAATAGAAAGGATTAATCCTTGAATAAAAAAGTATTCATAAAAGCTAATAGAAACCAAAGGCTGATAGCAATAAATTATTTTGTTTGGTTTATAATTTTAAGTTTATTTTTTTTAAGCAACTCTTTACCCCATAAAAAACATTTCTTTTATAGGTATGAGCCCAACAATTGCATTCAACCTGCCTCTGAAATATATTTAAGAAAATTTGTTTCAGATTCAATGTGGATAGATTATGTTCTTTTAAACAACAAGTTTTTTGAATCTGATACATTTATTATTAGAAATGGAATTATTGTTGGAACTCTTATAGGAGGAAGCCTACATAAATATTTTGATAAAATACCTATTGGAGACACAATGTCAATTTATGAACGTATAAGGTTTACATTGTTTAATAATTATGAAGAGAATAAATATTTATTTTTAGGTTTTGATACAATTAATGGGGAAGAAATTCTAATTTTTAAAACAGAATACGGGGATACTTTAGAAGTTACCCAAAGTTTTGGTATTATTCGTTATGATATTAATGGTTGCCTAAATACTGCGAAAATAATTCCCGATGAAGAAGTTGCAGAATATATTGCAAATTCAATAGGTAAGTAATATTTGGTTGATTCTATGATGTTAAAAGTAATTAATAATTTTTTATGAAAGATATTTTCAAGCTATTTAAATCTAAATTTATCAAATACCAAAAGGTTTCGGATGGTTATCCAGTTAGACTTCATCAGACCATAGTATTATGGTATTATATCATTTTAGATCATTTAATTTTTGATTTTTACTATGTAATTAAATATTATTTATATTGATAAATTATTTGATCATTTTATTGATAAATCAGCGGATTATCAGAAATTATGCTTAGAATTATCTGAAGACGAAGATAACCTACTAAAAGAAAATTGGATTTTTGATTTATCGTTTAATCAAATTGCAGAATTAGAGGACTTTAAAAGTTTATATTAATTGAAAACAAAAAATTGTGGTTTGAGACCACAGAAAATTTAAGGTTGCTACTAGAAAAATTAACTAAGTTTGACCCACATGATAAGGAAGCTTTAAATATGTCTATCATACTAAGTGGTTTAAAAATAAAAAAAATAAATTAGCTTTTATTATATTGATTTTTATAGTTTAGGGGATTTTTAAAAACAAATATGATACCTTTTTTTGATTACCTTGTGTTTAGAGTATTTGAGGATTTAGATAATAAAAAGAATGAAGATGCAAAAGACTATTCCATCAATTTTATTGTATTAACTCAAGCTACCTTAGTCATCCCACTGTCCTTGTTTTTTCGTTTGTTTATAGAGTTTGATCCACAAATTTTGGGAAATGATAAAAGGATTAAGTACTATATAGGAATCCCATTAGCTACAGTTCTATATTTGATAAATGGTACTATTTATAAAAGAAAATTGAATGGTGAAGGACTTGAAAATATGAGAAAACGATACCATAAGGAAAAATATAAAATTCCGATATGGGTTATTTATGCAATTCCTTTAATCGTGATTCTAGTTTTTCCTATTTTGTATGGATTAATAAATGGAACTTTGCGATTCCCTCTTCTAGAAAAATAACAAATAATAGAAAAATTTTAGTATGGCCATCCCAGAACGCCAATGGTACACCGGTTCAGATTCTTCGAATTATAGGTTTGGTTTTAATGGTATGGAAAAAGACAACGAGGTAAGCGGGGTGGGTTGTTCTTATACTTCTGAGTTTTGGCAATACGATTCCAGGTTGGGCAGGAGGTTTAATACTGACCCAGTATTTATAGCATCAGAGAGTCCATATGCCTGCTTTAGAAATAACCCGATTTTCTTTGTTGATCCAAGAGGAGATTCTTCATGGGTAACCAAAAATGAGGACGGAACCCATACTTTACATATAACAGGAAAGATTCTAAACTATACCAATAACCCGTCACCGAACGCAGAGGAATTTGAAAACCAATTTAAGGCGGCGTTCACGGATATCGAGTTCCTAAAGATTGATATTCAGTTTGAAGTTGTGGAATCTATTGACGAAGAAAATGAAAACGATCATTTAATTGTTATGGTTGACGAAATAGCGGGTGGTGGTAATGGTGTCTCATGGTTGTGCGGACAGGTTTCTTATGTAGATGGGTGCTTAAGTTCATCCTCTTTATATAATGCAATGATTCACGAGTTGGGCCATGATTTGGGGTTGTATCACCCTAACACCAAAGGGGACGGTGTTACTGATGACACGGGCCCAGAAAATATGATGTCTTTACCCTCAAGGAATTTTATTACAGGAGTGTCAGACAGGCGGTCCAAATTCTCGAGACAGCAAGCTCAACGAATAATATATCTTCATACGAATAAGAAAACGTTTGCGCAGCTAAACTATAATTCTCCTTTCACGATTATTTCGGACGTAGAATATAATTTGCTTGAGTATGCTTGGGAGGCATATTACAACAATGAAACCGAGTCCGATAAGCCTAATTGTGGAGTCTTATACAAAGGGATGCGAATACCCACCCCGATTCCTGACGAATAAACCGATATACAATGAAAAAGCTATTCTATTTGTTTCTTTTTTGTGTTTTAGTTTCTTGTACCGAAAGGAAGAGGAAGCTAGTTGTTGAGAACACTTCATTTAAAGATGTTGAATTACGGGTAAAGTTGGACGAATCGGAGATCTATAAGGGCAAACTTGAAGTTCTAAGAGTTGCAGAATCACCTCGGCTTATTAGTTTGAATCCAATCAGGGGAGATTCCTCTATGTTTGAGGTTTGGGTTAATAACGAGGAGGTTTTTTCAGGAAGACTGAAGAATGAAGCCGATTCGATTCTGACCTTATCAATATTTGAACCCGAGGGGTCGGAGTCTTATAGTTCCGTATTCTCATATGTAAGCCAAGACTATTACAACACATATTATTCAAAGGCAAAGCATATAGAGTAGTTCGATAATATGAGTGATACCACAGGTACACATTAAACACCACAGCCACATCGAATGATTTGGCTGTGGTGTTTAATGAGCGTTCTCTAATCTTTCCTCTTCATCCGGCGTTACCACCTAGAAGCTGGTGTCTGGGTGCAATACATCTGCATGAACTTGAACCTTGTGTCATACGAGGCGGAGAATTCGTTAAGTTCGTTTGGTACGAGGTTAACTCATGACAGTACGAGCCATATATTTCTTCGTAGCTAAAAACCGCGCGAACCATTATAGGTTTGGGTTTAATGGGCAGGAAAAGGATAATGAAGTCGCAGGCAATGCTAATTCTATGACAGCAGAATTTTGGCAATATGATTCCAGATTAGGAAGAAGGTGGAAAACAGATCCAGTGGTGTATCCAATGGAAAGTCTATATGCCACTTTTAGAAATAATCCAATATTTCATAGCGATCCAAACGGAAATCTGCACATATCTAAAAACGCGGTGGCTACTGCTAAGTCATCATTCAACACTACCGTATCAACTTTAAAAGTAATAAAAGGGATTGGGGCTGTCGCTTCTGTTGGCGGAGGAGTGATTTCTTTTTATTTATATATTGAGGGAGAAATAAGTGGGGCAAAAATAACAGTTGACTTTGTGATGCCTGGCGTTGCTTTAGTTCCCGATTTAGGTTGGGCTGTTTCAGGAGCTTACTTTATTGTTGATGGAACTATTGGTCGGGATAATGCTTTTGAGACTTTTAATAGGTTGGATAGTGAACATAGGAGTGTAACGGGAAAAAGAATTTTACAAGGTCCAATATGGTAAAAATGGTTTTTATTTGGTTTTTATTTTATAAGATATATTCTTTCTACAACCGCTTTTGGCCGAACAAAGACCCGGAAATATATTCATATATAGCTACGGCTTTTATCCTTTCTTTGAATCTATATTCACTTCATTTTGGGTATTTATTGGTGTCAAATCCAAGGAAGGATATTAACGAGTATTTTGCTTTAGTCCCTTTAGGTTTTTGTTTGTTGTTGGTGTATTTAGGAGTAATGAAAAATGGCAGATACAAGAACCTCTCAGCAAAAGATTTTAAAAGTAACATTTATAAAGGTGCTTTTGGGAATACTTTCATTATATGCTACATTATTGCATCTTTTGCCCTCGTATTGATATTGGCCTATTTAATGCGCCAATATCGTATCTAAATAAAGTATTGTATGATTAGTTTAAATACAGAGATGGAAAGAGAAATCAAGTATTTTTTTGAATCATGTAAATTGATGATTTCTAAAGTGTTAATTTTATAAAACCTATGTAAGGCAATCCTTAAAAACGTATTAATATATTACTGTTAACTATTTAAAATAAAAAAGTATGTAAAATATTTGCAAATATATTAGATTGGTTTATTTCTTAGTTTACCAGTTGTGGTGGAGTTGCAACAAAAAATACTAAGGGCGAATTAATTGATACAGGCATCAAAATTAGTAGCGCTAACGTTGTTGATGATGATGGCTATAAAGTGCCATCTGGAGTTTGGACTTCTGAATCCTACCGAGAAGAAGCAACTAAAGCTGAAGAACAATAAAATGAAAAAGATAATATTTAGTGTATTCACTATTCTTGTATTAATTTTTTTAATAGGTGGTTTCTTAACTAATAAATATTATAATCAATACATAAAAAGCCAACCTAAAATGTATTGTTATGAATATTTTAGAGGTACAAAAAGACCAGTACCTGTATTAATGATTGAGGATTTAGATTTAAAAGAACCATATTTAAGATACTATTACGAGTTAAAGTCAGGGGTAGAGCCAATTTTGTCGGATAAAATTCCCTTAAAAACAGTAGCAATAAGCAGTCCTGTTTATGTTTTGGAATATACAAGCGATAGTTTGTTGGCTAAAGTTGTAAGTTATTTTGACATGGGAGGAAAGTTTGGTGGCAGTTTTCATAAGGGTTGGGTGTATTCAGAAACATTGCATCAAACCCCACCCGAAAAACCATAAAATGCTTTTTTGATCGTTTAAATTGTTATTTCAAGGCTAAAACAATTAAATGAGAACCTCAATAATGCCTTTTAAGTGCCGTTTTTAGTTTAATTTTAAGGATAGAGATAAAAATGCAACAGATATTGATTAAAAGCATGTTTATTAATAATCGACTCATTTTACCAATTAAGTCAATTTTCATTCTAATCCTTGTTATTTCAGTTTCTTGTCATCATTATAAACAGAAAAACTCAAAAGAAATTATTGAACAATTTAAAGAAATATATAGTAAAGACACATGTCTCTTATTAGAATGGAATTCAATGCTTTTATTTGATACAGATGAATATTTTTTATGGAAGAAATATGGAATTCTGACGGGTTTTTTACTATCAAATAATTATTATGATTCTTGCAGGGCAGAAGCAATGAAAGAAATATTGACTGAAAAAAAAGGAATCGACACTATAAATTTATTTATAAAAGATTTAAATAAACTTTGGTCTGAACCAGCCATAGACAGGATAATATTTTATGACGGGGCATACAGCAGTATTATTGCTGCAAAATCATTAAAAGGAATTCCAGCAAAAATTATTGACGAATCTAATTTTTATAACAACCATGATTCTTTGACCAAACGAATAAAGGGAAAGATAAATAATGGTAAATTTAAGTTTTGGATTACTATTGATACGACCGGTAATTTGGAAAAAATCGAATTTGTAAATGAAAAATGTATTTCTGAAATTAAGTCAGAAATCGAAAAATTTTATTCTAATGTCAAATGGAAACCAGCACAATATGAAAATAATTTGGTGAGATATCGATATATAGATATTTTAATTATTAGATAAGAATTAATAATTTCATTTTTATTTCTAGATATTTATGATATTTTAACTTAGAATTGTTTGATTAATAAAAGCATTAAATGAAAATAATTAAAATCGTTTTTATTTTTCTAATTTTCTCTATAAATAATGCCTTTGCAGGAACAGATTCTACTAAGGTTAAATGGGATTCCCCTGTTAATTTAAGACATTTTATTTCGGGACCATTACTTGGAATTCAAACTGGTTTTGGTCCTCATACCAATAAATTGATGCTAGGTTTAACATCAACATTCTGTTCTCCAAATGAAGAATTTGCCTTAAACTTAGATAATCAGTTTTGTTTTAATACAACAAATGGTCGATGGATGTATGATCTAACTTTAAGTTATAGATTACCATTTTGGGTTTCTATAGCTTATTCAAACGAAATTTATAAAAAAAGTAAAGGTGAATATATTTACTCACCTGGCATTGGATTAAGTAGAGATGAGGGCGTTTATTCAATTGGCGCTTTTATGCATAGAAAAGGAGAAAATAGTTCTTTTATTTCAGCAAGATTAATAATCCGCCCATTTTATTTATTTGCATTAATTAATAACCCATAATTAAAAGAAGAATAGTTAGTTATTAAATAAGCAGTATTTTGATTTAATTAAATATATGAATCATATTATTAACGTAAAGCTTTTGCTTAATTTAAGCATTTTGATCTTGTTATTCAGTTGTTTTGAAATAAATAACAGCAAAGAGGATGATGATTGCACTGGAAAAATTATTGTTCTAAAAAAATTTCCAGGCGATTTTATTGCTGTAGATAAATTTTCTATGTTACCACTGGATGGTTGGTGCACATTTAAAAACGAATCCATGACAAAAAGAATAAAATTTGAAAATGGATTAAAAAGAGATATTATTTTACTAAATGAAATTGGGGACACCATTGAGATAACAAAATTTATTGAAGGCAATTTTAGTTATTATGTCTCTAAAAAAGACACTTTAGAGAAACCAATATTAACTGATAAAACAGATACTTTGATGATTAATGAATTTATGAGCAATTTTAAAACAAAAAATATTCCTGAATTAACGAATGCTTTTACTGGTCAGCTAAGTGAGTTTGATTTTAATAAAGTTTTCTTAAACCTAAAGAATTTGTATGGGGATATTGACAGTCTTGTTTTAGTGGGTATGCAAAAAATTATTTATAAAAGCGATAATTATCCAATTACTTTACATGGCGATTTTAATTTGATTTGTAAAAAGGATACAATTTCAATGAATGTAAGTTTTTTTATGGATAGCCACAAAAAGACGGTTATTTCATTTAGTTTTAAGCCAATAAATAAAAGTATAGCTGAACGATGGATAAATTCTGAATCAAAAATTAATAAATTAGATTTAAAAGTATCTGATGATATTAATACGTTCAATAAATTATTTTATCAAAATCCATTTTTTATTGATAAGAATTATTTTTACGAATTCAATGGTATTTCAATAATTAATGAAGGGGCTGGATACCTTTTAGAATCTATTACCGTATATGATACTGGAGCTGATAAGGCGTTTTCATATGTATATTTACTGTATACTTGGGATGGCTCTGCTTATAAAATCTTATCAAGAACAATTGCAACCCCAATAGAATATCAACCCATGTGGATTATTTCAAATTAAATTCAATAGATTATAGCTCCCAAGCATGCTTGGGGACCTTCTATGCAATATAAATTTGCCATGAGTGTTTCAAGAATACAAACCTGTTATTACACAAATTTCCCTATGATATTAGATAATTTTCATTTTAATGCTTTCTAAGCAAGCTTACCATATTTCACAAAACAGACCACACAAATTCTTAACAGAAAAATTTTAATCCTAATTTTAAATAAATATTTACCCAATATATCCATTAATTCAACCTAATTACACTGCTGATTAATACGCTATTTCGTTTTGATTGATTGGGGAAATAACCTCTTGCGAAATCGATTCTAAAAAAGCCAGGTAATATTTTGGGTATTCCTATTCTTGAAATTCCTACCGACCATTCCCAGTAATTTTTGAAGTCGGGCTGGTATAAATAATTTATTCTAAAAACCTCATTCCAGCCTAATTTACGAAGCAGCGGAATTTTATTTAATACAAATCCACCCAGGTTGTGCTCATAATGTATATCGGTAAATGATTTTTTAGAGCTTACTATTAAGTTTTCTCCATTACTTTGATGAATATAATAGTCTAAAACCATAAATTGATCTAAGCGCTCGCCAAGGGCATAACTTCGATTACCCAAAAAATGGTGATAATCAGCAAAAGTTAAATTATTACTATTTATAAATAAGCCACCATTTATTTTAAACATCCCATTCCCAAAAATTCTAAAATTTAATGGGCTTTCAAAACTTGCCTTAACAAAATCATATTGAACTAATGTAAAATCTGTTTTTATGGCCTTTTTATAATTTAATTTTAATAATGGTCGATCGTTGGTTAATATTTGTTTTTTATTGGGCAATAAAACGTATTTCTGACCAAAAACATAAGATAGTTCTATGTTAAATATTAAAGCCTGATGCAGTGGAAATATATCTCGATCATATTCAGGATTTATAGGGTTGTTTGAACTATATCTGCCAATTTTATTTTTTCTAAATAATGGAATGGAGTCGGTATTATTCAAGGAGCTACGCTGGGTCCACTCCACACTCGGATTAATTTTTAATCCATTAAACCATTCTTTATTCCAAGTTAATTTTAAATAAGAAGCCTCATACGCTTTTAATAAATTAACTCCCGCAAAATACATTACAGTATTGATTTGGTAATCTATTGGATTATCTTCATTAAATTGTTTAATAAATCGGCCAGCATCTATGGAAAAAGAGCTGATTTTAAATGGATTTGGAGTATAAACGGCATTTAATTTATAATAGAATCGTTTAGAGCCAAGTCCATAACGAATATTAGGAATTGCACTTAATCTTTTTTTATTAAGAAATGTTTTACTGTATGAAATAGGAATATCAAAAACAATTCCCTCAATACTGTTTTCTTGAATAGAACTAATTAAAGAATTTACCGTAAATTCATAATTATTTCTCCAACTTTTGAAAGTATAAGAGGTATTTAAAAGATTAATAATATTTAATTTATTATTTCTTTTTTCTACCGAGTCTTTATATTGAGGAGATTCAACAATGCTTTCAATACTATCCTTTTTGAAATAATCTCTTTTTTCTGAAAAGGTTAATGGAATGGGTCTTATGCTATCCCAAAACATAGAGTCATTTTCAAGAGCATCTTTTTCTACATATAAACGTTCCGCTTTTTTTATCTCTAATTTCTTCTCTGGTTTTTTACCAGCATAAGAATAATTTTTATGATTACTTAAAAAATATCCAGCTAATTCAAATCCCCAAATGCTTACATAAAAGTCTAAATGATTAGATACAATAACCCATGAACCATCATCTAATGGGGCATAACTTTGTTTTAATCGTATAGAATCAACAAATTCAATTTCTGCTCTTTTGTCTAAGTTTAATGAAACTGAATGAATTCGCCAGCTTTCATCAACCAAATAAACATGCCCAAAAAAACAAGGATCAATGCTTCGTTTGGGTTTAATAGCAATTTTATGGATTAACAAACTTCCTTCATAAAAACTTTGTATTAATTCGAAGTCGTAATAAAAAGGAGCATTATCATGAAATGGAGAGACAAATCCTCGTTCTTTTACTCCTTTTAATAAAAAATCTTCATAGGGATTCATGATTAAATCTTGCGCTCGATTAAAAGAAACTCCTTTACTATCTCCGCTTACTTTTGATTTAATAATTCGTTCATTATAATTATTAGGATATCTAAATTTAATTTCTGCTAATGTTTCTGATAAATAAATAATACCCGAATTATCAGACTCTAATCCCAGAGATTTTGCCGCTTCTTTCAAATCTTGTCCCATAAAAGTTTTGGGCATTTTTGTGATTTTTTGGGTCCCTTTGGTATAGGCTAAACACTGGTATTCATAAGGCTCTTTTTTATATTGATTTTTGAGTTTTATGGCTTTTTTCATATACTCTAAGCCCTTGTTATCACCAGCCCTAGCCACTACTTCAGCCAAATCAATTGCCGAGTTTTTTAATTGTATGTTCAAATTTTCCCATAAACTTTCTTTTATTTCTACCTCTTTTTCTAAAGTATTGAAGCCTACATAACGAAATACAATAATGTATTTACCTGGATCTAAATTTAATTGAAAAAGACCTTCTGCATTAGAGTTGGTTCCGTTGGTACTGCCCTTTACATATATGGTAGCAAAGGCTAAAGGCTCACCAGACTCCGAGCTAATTTTACCTTTAATACCTTGATTGGCATGAACAGAAAAGCAAAAGCAAAGAAAAATTATTGATACAATAAGTTTCATTTTATAGGAATTGCCGTGAGTTTATATCCGTTTTTTCTTAACAAATTAATTAAACCATTTTTACCACTTAAATGAGCAGCTCCAACAGCAATAAAGTGACTGGATTCTTTTGAAAATCCATTAATTTTTTGTATCCAATTATTGTTTCTTTTTATTAATAAATGTTCAGTAAATTCTTCAGATGAAGGATCGTTTTTATCATTAATTAATTCTTCTCTAATTAATTTTTGATCGATATAATTTTGATAAAGTTCAGCAAAATATTTTTTTGATTTATCAAATTCATGGATATTATGATATAAAGATTTTGCTGATTTTACGGGGTCTAATTCCATTAAAAATTTAATCTGTTCTTCTGCCGTTTCTAATCCCAATAATTTAATATCATGCTCTTTAGCATATTCTTCCAGCTCCATATCAACGCCAGATTCAGGGTTGCAATCAAAATATTTAGTAATCAAAAGACTACTAATTATCATTGGGTGAAATGCTTGAAATGTATATAAATCTATCCCTAAATTATTTTTATACCAAGAGCCAATTTCATCAAATTCTTTTTCGCTTAACAAATTAGAAAGTGTTTTTCCATCACCCATTATTGCTAGGCTATAAATTTTGGTTAAATTTTCTGGGGAACCCGCATCTTTCATTTCTAAAACCAAATATTCAGAAGAATCAAGTGCCGCCTTAACTGGATCATAAATTTTCCAATCGTTTTTACAAAATAAATGTAGCGTTCCGTATATATAATAAGGTTTTTTTAATGTTTTACCCTCTACTTTCCATAAGAGGCTATTTTGAGTAGTTTCGGCTATTTTTTCCTTGCGGGATAGGCTTTTGCAAGCTGTCGTCAAGAAAATAAATACACTTAAATAAATCCAGATTTTTCTATTCATAATAATAAATTCGTTTAACCCTATGAGCAATTCCTGTTAATATTTCATAAGGAATGGTATTTAATAAATCAGCTAATATTTGAACGGATAGTTGAGGTCCAAAAAGTATTACTTCATCTCCTTCTTTTGCATCAATACCTTCCAAATTTACCATACACATATCCATGCAAACCGCCCCAACAATAGAGGCTTTTTTTCCATTTATTAATACATAGGCCTTTCCATTTCCTAAATCTCTTCTATAACCATCTGCATAACCTATGGGAATGGTAGCAATTTTCATTTCTTTATCTGCAACAAAACGTCTACCATAACTTACCGCATCTCCTGTTTTTAGATGATGAATTTGACTAATGCTGGTTTTTAATGTCATAGCTACTTCTAAAAGAGCCGAATGTTGAGGATCAGGATCAATACCATATAATCCAATTCCTAAACGCACCATATCCATTTGGTATTGCGAAAAGCGTATAATTCCAGCGGTATTTAATATATGTTTGAGAAATGAATAATTTATTTCTGTTTCAATTAATTGAGATAATTTAATAAACCTATTAATTTGATCTAATGTATATTGATCTTGTTCAGGCATATCTGATGATGTTAAATGCGAAAACAAAGATTTTATTCTTATCTTTTTATTGTTTTTTAATTCATTTAATAATTCAGGTATTTGGTTTTCATTAAAACCTAAACGATGCATTCCGGTGTCTAGTTCTACATGAATTCCTGCTTGGGTATATCCTGACTCCTCAAATATTTTTATAAATTCTTGTAAAGATCTAAAATTATAAATAACAGGTTCTAATTGATAATCAAGTAGAGCGGTTAAAACATCCACTCTAGGATTCATTACCATAATCGGAATATTAATCCCTTTTTTTCTTAAACTTATTCCTTCATCTGCATAAGCTACTGTTAAATATTTTACGCCTTCATTTTGTAATAAATGAGCAATTTCAAAACTTCCACTACCGTAGCTATAGGCTTTAACCATGGCCATGATATGTGTTTCGGAATTTATTAATGATTTAAAGTATTTTAAATTTCTAGAAATGGCACTTAAATTAATTTCTAAAGTAGTTTCTTGTATATTATCTTCTAATAGCTCTTGTATTTTTTCAAATTTAAAAATTCGAGCCCCTTTTAAAATAATTAAATGCTCTTTAAATGCAGATAATTCAATGCTTTTCAAAAATGCTTCTGTGCTTTCATAAAAAGCATCATTTTCATCAAATAAGTTTTTGCTTTTTGAAATTTCTTTACCAATACCGATTAATTTTTCTATTTTAAATTGTCTTTTTAGTTGAGCAATCTTCTCATAAATTAATTCTGTATTTTGGCTACTTTGAAGTATATCTGATAAAATCAGTATTTTTTTATTCTGCCTTCTTTGAACGTCTGCAGTTTGCAGAGCAATAATAACAGCGTTTAAATCATTATTGTATAAATCGCATAATAATTCACATTGGTTAATGGCTTTTTTAAATTCAAGCCTCATTTCAATAGGTTCTAGTTTTTTGAATCGATCTAAATAATTAATTGGATCTAAACCTAAAGCTAATAGAACTCCAATGCAACTTAAACTATTTTCTAGCGATGCAGGATCAGAGAAGGGAATTTCATAAACAACTATTTTATTATTAATTAATAAGTGAATTTCGGAAGAATTATTATTTATAATTTGTTTAATAAATTGTATGGTAGATCCGCTTTCTGAGTCTATAGAAATAATGCTTGGAATGGCATATCCCGCAAGGGAATTATTTAAATTATATTTGTTATGAAACACCAGGGTATTAACTGATTTAAATAAATGTAATTTCTCATTTAATTTTTCTAAATCAGAGCTAAAATTAGATTCGTGAGCCGGACCTAGGTGTGTGAAGACCCCAATATTGGGTTTAATAATTTCTTCTAAACGAGGCATTTCGTTTTTTTGATCAATGCCAGCTTCTATAATGGCTAATTGGTGATCTTGTTTCATTTCTAAAATAGAAAGTGCCACGCCAATTTGCGAATTATAACTTTTCGGACTCCTAATGATGTTAAAAGTATTATTTAATAATTGATAAAGCCATTCTTTTACTATGGTTTTTCCATTACTTCCGGTTATTGCAATTACTGGGTAATTAAATTTTTTTCTATGCTGTGCAGCAATATTTTGTAATTCTTGTAAAGGATTTTCACAAATTAAATAATCAGCATCATCAAAAATTTCGAAGGCATGGTTTTGATCTGCCACAAAAGCACGAATGCCAGCTTGGTATGCCGCTGGTATAAAACTGTTGCCATGCCTTCCTTTTCCCGCAAGGGCAAAGAAAAGCGCCTCATTAGCTGAAGAAATTCTTCGGGTATCTATAACAAAATCCTTAATTATTCTATCGGGAAAATGTAATTTTACACCCGAATTGGGTGATATAATTGAAGCAATTTCCTGTAAGGTGTATGTTGCCATGGTATTTTGCCAAAGCTACATTTTTTGATTCAATTGCTCAACATGAAAAAATATTTATGGATAAAGTTAAAGCGAAAAAAAGTTTAGGCCAGCATTTTTTAAAAGATTTAAATATTGCTAAAAAGATTGCTGAATCTGTTAATATTTCTAGTGTTGACGAGGTTTTGGAGATTGGTCCGGGTATGGGAGTTTTAACCCAATATTTATTAGAATTACCTTATCCTAAAATTAGCGCAATTGAAATAGATACTGAGTCGGTTGCGTATTTACAGCATCATTTTAAGCAAGAGAAATTTCGTTTGTTAGAGGGCGATTTTTTAAAAACGGATTTGAATATTTTGTTTCCAAATTCTTTTGCCCTTGCGGGAAATTTTCCATACAATATTTCAAGCCAAATAATGTTTAAGGTATTGGATTATCGAGATAAAATACCTCAGGTGGTTGGGATGTTTCAGAAAGAAGTTGCTGAGCGTTTTGCTGCTAAACCTGGTGGCAAGGAATATGGAATTTTAAGTGTTTTAATCCAGGCTTTTTATGATGTAGAATATTTATTTACCGTTCATGAGCATGTTTTTAGTCCGCCGCCTAAAGTAAAATCGGGGGTAATACGTGTTACTCGAAAGGATAATATTGGGTTGGATTGCGATGAAAATTTGTTTAAAGATGTGGTAAAGACCGCGTTTAATCAAAGAAGGAAGACCTTAAGAAATAGTTTAAAGAAATTTAATATACCGGATGAGGCGATTGAACAAACAGAATTTGCTAAATTGCGACCTGAAGTACTTTCAGTAGCTGATTTTGTTAAACTAACGCTTTTGGTTGAAGAACATGACAGAAAGCAGAGCCGTTAAAGAAATATTTGCCGAAATTAAAATAGCTCTGGAGCAAGAGCAAACCGAAAAGGTTAAGGAATTACTTGATGAGTTATTTCCTGCTGATTTGGCTGAATATTTCCACGTCTTAAATTTTGAACAGCAACAAGAAGTTTTAAGTATTTTAGAACCTGAATTAGCCGTTGGTGTAATTAGGGAATTAGAAGAAGATATTCGGCCTAAATTAATCTCATCTTTTGAGGCTGATTATATTGCCCGCCGATTTTTAGATTATATGGATTCGGATGATGCGGTTGATTTATTAAACCAGCTTCCGAATGAAAGAGCCGATGAAATAATTTCGTACATGACCGATATGGAATTGTCGCGAAATATCGTGTCTCTTCTTAACTATGAAGAAAATACTGCGGGTGGTTTAATGGCTAAGGAATTAATTAAAGTTAATGTTAATTGGACCTTAAGTCAATGTGTTCTCGAAATTAGAAGCCAAGCAGAAAATGTGGCTAAGGTTTATTCTGTTTATGTAGTAGATAATTTCGACAAATTATTAGGAATTGTTTCTTTAAAGGCCATCATATTAAATCACGCAGATACCAAAGTTGCTGATATTTATGAAGATGATATTGTATCAGTAAAAACTCATTCTACAGCAGAAGAAGTAGCTTCTTTAATGAAGAAATATGATTTAGTTGTTTTACCTGTGGTTGATGCTTTAAACAGACTTTTGGGTAGAATTACCATTGATGACGTGGTTGATTTTATTACCGAAGAGGCTGATAAAGATTACCAGTTAATGTCGGGTATTTCTGAAGACGTAGAAATAACGGATAAAGTATGGATTTTATCGAGAGCGCGTTTACCTTGGTTATTGATAGGTTTATTAGGAGGTATTGCTAGTTCTAGATTAGTTACAAGTTTTGAAGGCGATTTATTAATTCATCCTCAATTGGCCTTTTTTATGCCTTTAGTCGCGGCAATGGGCGGTAATGCAGGAGTTCAGTCTTCAGCTATTATTGTTCAGGGTTTGGCAAATAACACCTTAGGAACCCGAAATGTATTACCTAAGTTAGGTAAAGAATTTATGGTTGCTCTTTTGAATGGTTTAATTTGTGCATTAATAATTTATGGATATAATTTTATTATAGGAAACCCTGATGATGTTAGTTATACCGTTGCTTTTGCCCTAATTTCAGTAATAATTTTCGCCTCTATTTTAGGGACATTAGTCCCTATGTTATTAGATAAAATGAATATTGACCCAGCTCTTGCTACCGGTCCCTTTATAACCACCAGTAATGACTTATTGGGTTTAGGATTATACTTTTGGATTGGACGATTATTTCTTTAAGCGATTAAAAATGTTGTTTGGGCTCCACTTCGTTGGGCTTCCCGATAGCATTATCGGGATGTGCTTCGCGGTTTGCGCGTTGCTGTTTGAAATAAAATCTTTAATTTTATCTATTAACTTGAATTAATTGAACATATTTCAATCATGATTTTTTTAACACAGAGCTCACGGAGATTTTTCACGGAGTTCACAGAGGTCATTCCATTTTTTATCCTATTCCTTAAACAAATAATTAATATTTTGTAATACAAATAAATTAGAGGAACTCAACTTATTGATTTAGTAATAATTCTCTGTGTACTCTGAGCCTTCTTGGTGTGCTCTGTGGTAAAAAAAGGAATTATTATAGAGCACTATAATTAAAGGAATTTTGAAGGGTTTTTATTTTAACACAGAGTTCTCAGAGATTTTTCACAGAGCTCACAGAGGTCATTCCTATTTTTATCCTATTCTTAAAATAAATAATTAATATTTTGTAGAACAAATAAATTAGAGGATCTCAACATATTGATTAAGTAATAATTCTCTGTGTCCTCTATGCCTTTTTGGTGTGCTCTGTGGTTAAAAAAACGGAGTAAATAAAGATTACTTTAATAAAAGGAATTTTGAAGGGTTTTTATTTTAACACAGAATTCTCAGAGATTTTTCACAGAGCTCACAGAGGTCATTCCCTAATGTATCCTATTTATAAAATAAATAATTAATATTTTGTAAAACAAATAAATTATAGGACCTCAACTTATTGATTTAGTAATAATTCTCTGTGTACTCTGAGCCTTCTTGGTGTG